>OIZE01000048.1_pt1 | contig 132140 bp, 130 predicted proteins | sample 1588421 | NCBI WGS metagenome assembly OIZE01 (sample SAMN03283251) | human gut metagenome | biome: human-associated habitat; material: feces | host: Homo sapiens | place: USA | collected 2013 | reverse complement strand
CGCGAGGGGAGGGCCCCTCGACCCCCAACATTGCCGGTCTGAGGCTTGAAGAGCTGCACACGCTGCGCAATGTAAGTGCGGTGTACATGGCTTTGCCATGGATCTTCTGCGAGTCGTTACGTCTCGCAACCGCGCCTTACTATCGTGAGGCGCGAGTGACGATTGCTTGGCGGCAGACTGCGTGCGAAATAGCGGCATTGCTGCGCTCGCCGCATTGAGTAGTGCCGCGGTAGACGGAAATTACTGCGCACTTCTACAAGATGGGCAGAGCGGCAGAGGATGATAGAAGCAGAGGCAAATCGTCTTGCAATGCTAACGCGGCTCCGCCGCGCGCAGGGTAGTGCAATCGGCAAGCATTGCAGCTCTTCGAGCTGCTCGCTTGCAATGGGAAACGCCTTTCTTTTGGACGGTCACACCGCCCGTTTTCTTTCTCGGGAAAGAAAATGGGGGGTGTGCTCCTGCCGCCCGCAGGCGGCATATCCCTCCGCGCTGTGCGCGGAAAATATTGTGTTCCTGCTATTGCAGGAACCTTATTTTTCCTCAGGATTGAGCTTTGCCAGCATATCGATCGCCATAGTATAGCTCTCGAACCCGTGTCCGCGGATCTGGGCGATGCAGGCGGGGGCGGTGACGGACAGGTGGCGGAACTCCTCGCGCTTCTGGATGTCGGACATGTGGACCTCGACGGCGGGGATGCTGACGGCCTTGAGCGCATCGTGGATGGCGTAGCTGTAATGCGTGTAAGCGCCGGGGTTGATGACGATGCCGTCGAACGCCGTGTCGGCCTCCTGAATGGCGTCGATAATCGCGCCCTCGTGGTTGGACTGGAAGCACTCCACGGCCACACCGCGGCTCTGTGCGTGCTCATAGATGCGGGCGCAGAGGGCGGCGTAGTCCTCCTTGCCGTAGATGTCCGGCTCGCGGCGGCCGAGCATGTTCATGTTTGCGCCGTTGATGACTAAGATTTTCATATGAGTATTCCTCCTGTGCTTGCCTTACGCCTGCTTGGCGGCGTGGGCGCGGTATTCCTTGCTTTTTTCAAGATAGAGCGTGGCGTTGGCCAGAATGCTCTCTTTTTCCTTGTCCGTCAGTTCGCGCACGACCTTGGCCGGGGAGCCGAGGATCATCGAGCCGTCCGGCGCGTTCATCTTGCCCGTGACAAGAGCGCCCGCGCCGATGATGCAGTCGTTGCCGATGACAGCGCCGTCGAGCACCGTCGCGCCCATGCCGACGATCACGCGGTCGCCGATGGTCGCGCCGTGGACGGTGGCGCAGTGGCCGACGGACACATCGTCGCCGATGGTGACCTTGTTGTGGATCAGGGCGAGGTCCTGAATGTTGCAGCGCTTGCCGATGCGCACGCTCTGCATCTCACCGCGGCAAACACTGTTGTACCAGAACGCCGTGCCTTCACCCGCGACGACGTCGCCGAGCACCTGCGCGCCCTCCATGATGAGAATTTTGTCATCGGTGGAAAGGCGGTTAAAATTCATAGACATGGTTTTTCTCCTTTGTGAGCGGGCAAGCGCCCGCAGTATCATTTTTTACAGGGCAAAGTTGCCGTTGACGAACACGGGAATCTCGCGCCCGTCTTTCGTCGTGCCGATGATGGAAAGGTCAGCGGTGCCGACCATGAAATCGACGTGCGTGTTGGAATCATTCAGGCCCGCGGCCTTGAGCTCTTCCTTGCTCATGGCCTCGCCGCCCTTGACGCACTCGGGGTACGCCTCACCGAAGGCGAGGTGGCAGGCCGCGTTTTCGTCGAAGAGCGTGTTGTAGAAGAGAATCTTCTGGTTTGAAATGGGACTGTCGTAGGGAACGAGCGCGACCTCGCCGAAATACGACGCGCCCTCATCCTCGGCGATGGCGGCTTTCAGGATGTCCTCGCCCTTTTCTGCGTGCGCCTCGACGATCTTGCCATCCTTGATGACGAAGTGGAAGTTTTCAATGATGTTGCCGTTGTGCACGAGCGGCAGGGCTGCGTAAATGACGCCGTCAATGCCGTCTCTGAGCGGGGCGGTGAAGACCTCCTCCGTCGGCATATTGGCGACGAACGGAAAGCCTGCGCGGCTGGTGTTGTCGCCGCCGGCCCAGACGTGCGTCTCGGGAAGCTTGATGTTGAGACTTGTGCCGAGGGAGTTCTGGTAATAGAGCGAGGTGAAGTGCAGATCGTTGAGCTTTGCGATGCGGCTTTTGAGCAGCGCCACATGCTCGCGCCAGCGCGCGACCGCGTCGCCCTTGCCGCTGATGCGGACGGAGGTGAAGATCGCGTCCCAGAGCTTGTCCATCGCCTCCTGCTCGGGAAGAGCGGGGAAGACCTTCTTCGCCCAGCTCGGAATGGGGACGGATGCGACGCACCAGGGGCAGGCATTGGACATTACGGCGCTTACGTAAGGCTGGATGGCCGTCTCGCTGCGGCTCGCGCGCGTCAGGCGGTCGGGGTCTACGCCGAGCAGCGCCTCAGGATCACGGGCGGAGATATTGAGAAATGCTGCGCCCTCGTCAGCATAGCCGTTGAGCATTTCTGCCTGCCAGGCGGGAAAGACGTCGAACACGGAGTCATCCGCGCGCAGGAAACGCTCGCGGTTCATGTAGTCGTCCGTCCAGCGCATCACGACCTCACGGCAGCCGACGTCGTAGGCGGCGGCGGCGCACAGGCGTGCAAAATACGCGCACTCGACCGGGCAGCGGATCACGACGGCCTGACCCTTCTGCACATTCAGGCCGACTTCGATGAGGAGTTTTGCATATTCTCTGAGCTTTTTTTCCATGAATGACCTCCAAAAAAGAAGGCGACTGTGCGTGGCACAGCCGCCCTTTACTGTTGCACAATGCCATACAACTTGCATCATAACACAGTTCATGCGCGATTGAAAAGAGTTTTTCGTATTTTTATCAGATTCCGAGAAGAAGCGAGGCAAAGTTGAAGTAGATCATCAGCGAGATGGCGTCCACGACCGTCGTGATGAACGGCGAAGCCATGACCGCGGGGTCGAAGCCGATCTTCTTGGCGAGCAGCGGCAGCGTGCAGCCCACGACCTTGGCCGCAAACACCGTGACCACGAGCGTCAGGCAGATGACGAGCGCGACCGTGATGGTGATGGGATTGCCGAAGATCATCCTGTCGACGAGCATGAGCTTGACGAAATTCGCTGCGGCAAGCGTGGCGCCGCAGACGACTGCCACGCGGATCTCCTTCCAGATGACGCGGAAGAGGTCGGAAAATTCGATCTCGTCGAGCGAGATACCACGGATGACCGTGACGCTCGCCTGTGAGCCGCAGTTACCGCCCGTGTCCATCAGCATCGGGATATAAGCCGTCAGAATGGCGAACGCGCTGAGCGCGTCTTCAAAGCGGGCGATGATCTGGCCGGTGAACGTGGCCGAGACCATCAGAAGCAGCAGCCAGGGGATACGGGACTTGTACGTATCCCAGACGCTCGTCTTGAGGTATGGCTTATCCGTCGGCAGCATAGCCGCCATCTTTTCGATATCCTCGGTCGTCTCCTCTTCCATGACGTCGATGGCGTCGTCGACCGTGATGATGCCGACGAGGCGGTCTTCCTTGTCGACGACCGGAAGGGCGATGAAGTTGTACTTCGAGAAGGTCTGCGCAACGTCCTCTTTATCCTCGAGCGTGGAGACAGAGATGACGTGCGTCTCCATGATCTCGTCGATGGTGTCGTCCTCATCGGAGAGGAGGATCGTTCGCAGCGAGACGATGCCCTGCAGCTTGCGCGCTGGATCGACGACATAGCAGACGTTGATGGTCTCTTTGTCCGTACCGGTGCGGCGGATGCGCTTGAGCGCGTCCTCGACGGTCATATCGCGCTTTAAGTCGACAAACTCCGTCGTCATCAGCGCGCCCGCGCTGTCGTCGGGGTATTTGAGAATTTCATTGATGCTCTTGCGCGTGTCGGGGTCCGCGTGCTTTAAGATGCGCTTGACGACGTTCGCGGGCATTTCCTCCACGATGTCGACCGCATCGTCCAGATACAGCTCGTCAAGGACCTCTTTGAGCTCGGTGTTCGAAAAGCCGCGGATCAGCATCTCCTGCGCGTCGGGATCGAGCTCGACGAACACCTCCGCCGCGGGCTCTTTGGGAAGGAGCCGGAACAAAAGGGGAATGCTGTCCTCGTCCAAATCTTCAAAAAGCGAGGCGATATCCGCGGGCTCCAGGTCTGCAAGCAGGTCGCGCAGCGCGGTATATTGTTTTCGCTTGAGCAGATCCTCGATTCTTTCCAGCAGTTCGTCGCGCATTTCTTCAAAGCCGACCATACCGACTCCTCCTTTCTGAAGATAGTGCCAAATCAAAGTGTTCAGGTGAATTTTGCGATAAAAAAATCCCCCATATCCTGCGTCCGGCGACGCGGCTATGGGAGCGACAATCAAGAAACACCCGCCCCTGGCGAGAAGTTTCCTTACCGTTCAAGCTTTAGCATCACGAGGCGGTGAAACTGCATTAGATGGCACCTTGCTTTCGATGCAACCTGTTCAAACCCTCTCATAGTGTCTCCACTACTCCGCGGCAGCAGTCCGTATCCTTGTGGTAGCCTTACCTACCGGACGATGTATGAACTTAACGGCACTATATTATGCACATTTTCCCGTGCTGTCAACCCCTTTTCCGGCTTTATTTCTGTAAAAAGTATGTCATGGTGCGCTTTTGCGCTTCCCTTTCGTAATGGGCTGTGCTATACTACATAAATTGAAGAGAAATCGACTTTTGAGGAGGTGAGCATCGCCCTTGCAGCAGTATCTTGACCGGCACCGCTTTTTGAAAGGCATCTACCTGATGGTCAGGCGGTACTTCGATCATCATGTCGGCCGCGACAGTGCGGCGCTCACATACTACCTTTTGTTTGCGCTTTTCCCGCTTTTGATCTTTTTGAGCAACTTAGTCGGCATCATGTCCGTGGATATCAGCGGCTTTCTGTATGAAATTCGCGCATTCATCCCGCAGGAGGCGCTCGAGATCATCGAGCAGTATTTCACTTATGTCAGCCGCGATTCAAGCCCACGGCTTTTGTGGTTCTCACTGATTTTTTCCATTTACTTTCCTTACCGCGCGGCAAGCTCGCTTCTGGGCTCTGTCCGTCGGGCCTACGGCGAGCACCGGCCCACGCAGTTTTTGCGCTATCAGCTCAAGCTCCTGCTTTATACGCTGAGCCTGATTTTAATGGTCGTTTTGTCCATCGGACTGTCCGTCGTCGGCGGGCGGGTGCTGAACTACGTGTCGAGCCACCTGTCGGCCTATATCACGCTGAGCGACGGCTTTATCCGCCTGTGGTCGAGCCTGCGCTTTGTTATCATCGGCGGCATCGTATTCTTCCCCATCGCGATGATGTACGGCCTTGCGCAGGAGTCGCACCGGATGAACCGCATCTGGCCGGGCGCGGTGTTCTCGCTCGTGATGTGGCTCGTATTGTCATTCCTTTTTTCGTATTATGTTGAAAACATCGCGCGCTACTCCGTCATTTACGGCACGCTCGGCGCGGTGATCGTATTGCTTTTGTGGCTGTATCTCGCCTCGGTCATGCTGATCATGGGGGCGGAATTCAACAGCGTTTTGATGATGCTGCGTAAGCAGCACACGGCGGAAGCCGAAGAGAATTTAGGAGAAACACAGAAATGAAAATCATCATTGTCGGTATCGGTAAGGTCGGCTACGCCATCGCCGAGCAGATGACGGGCGAAAACCACGATCTGGTCGTCATCGACCGCAACAACGCCGTGCTCGACCACGTTGACTCCATGCTCGACGTCATGTGTGTGGAGGGCAACGGCGCGAGCGCCAGCGTCCTTTTGGAGGCGGGCGTGCGCGAGGCGGACCTTCTCATCGCCGTTTCGGAAAACGACGAGGTCAACCTCATCTGCTGCCTGATGGCGAAAAAGCTCGGCGCGAAGCACACGGTCGCCCGCGTACGCAACCCCGAGTATTTCCGCGATGCACCGATCCTGCGCCGCGAGATCGGGCTTGATATGATCATCAACCCCGAAAATGCCGCCGCGCAGGAAATTTCGCGCATTCTGCGCGTGCCGTCTGCGTTCAGCGTGGAGACGTTTGCCCGCGGACTTGTCGAGCTCATCGGCTTTCAGACCGAAGAGGGCGACAGCCTTGTCGGCAAGTCCCTCATCGACTACAACCGCGAAAATCCCAACAGCATCCTCATGTGCGCGGCCAAGCGCGGGGAAGAGGTCATCGTGCCGAACGGCTCGTTCGTCCCGCAGACGGGCGACCGCGTGTACGTCATCGGCACGCCCGCGGAGACGACGCGCGTGCTGCGCTCGATGGGCAGGGCCATGGCGCCCATCCGCCGCGTGAGCATCCTTGGCGGCAGCCGCATCGCACAGTACCTTGCCTGGGTGCTCACCGACATCGGCACGCACGTGACGATCGTGGAAAAGGACGAGGCCAAATGTCTCACGCTCGCGGAAAAGCTGCCGAAAGTCACCGTCATCCACGGCGACGGCACGAATCACGACCTGCTCGAATCCGAGGGTATCTTCCACTGCGACGCGTTCATCGCTGTGACGGACCGCGATGAGGAAAACCTCCTCATGGCGCTCACGGCGAAGCGCTACGGCGTGAAAAAGGTCGTGCCGAAGATGTCGCGCATGGGGTATCTCGACATCGTGAACCTCACGGGCCTCGACACGGTCATCTCGCCCAAGGCCATCATTGCAAGCCAGATCTCAAGTTACGTCCGCGGCCTTGCCAACTCGCAGGGCAGCGCGGTGGAGAGCCTGCACTATATCCTCGGTGGCGCGATCGAGGCGGTCGAATTCACCGCGACGAGTGCCACGCACTTTCTCGACCGGCCGCTCAGCGACCTGCATTTTCGAAACGGCCTGCTCGTTGCGGCCATCGTGCACAACGGCCGGATGGAGATCCCGAACGGCCATTCCCAGATCCATGCGGGCGACCGCGTGATCGTGGTGGCGAAAAAGCTCTTTTTGCAGGACCTCAACGATATTCTCGGCTGATGTGCCGGCTGCTTGCGGCAAGGAAGTTTTATTATGAACCAAAATCTTATTCTCAGAATCGTGGGCGTCATTCTCTGTATCGAGGCGCTTTGTATGATCCCGCCGCTGCTGCTGAGCGTGTTCGGCGGTGGTGTTGACCAGAGGGCCTTTTTGTACGCGCTGCTTATCTGCGGCGGCGTGGGAGTGCTGCTCTCGCTCATCCGCGCGGACAACGCGCGGCTCCAGACGCGCGACGGCTTTGTCTGCGTGGCACTGTGCTGGATCGCGCTGAGCGTGTTCGGCGCGCTGCCGTATTTTTTCAGCGGCAGCTGCAGCTTTATCGACGCCATTTTCGAGACCGTCTCCGGCCTGACGACGACCGGCGCGTCCATCTTCCCGTCGCCTGCGTCGCTGCCGCAGGGCATCCAATTCTGGCGCGCGCTCACGCAGTGGATGGGCGGCATGGGTATCCTCGTTTTGATGCTGGCGCTGCTGCCCAAGCTCAGCGAGGGCAGCGTGAACCTGATGAAAGCAGAATCCCCCGGCCCCATCAGCACAAAGCTCCGCCCCCGCACGGGTGAGACGGCGCGCATCCTGTACCGCATCTACATCGCGCTCACCGTGGCGGAGGCGCTGCTGCTGCGCATTGCGGGCCTCCCGCTGTTCGATGCGATCACCACGGCGCTGACGACGATCTCTACCGGCGGCTTTTCCATCCGGGATGCGAGCATCGCGTATTATCAGTCGCATCTTGTCAACTGGATCCTCATTTTCTTCATGTTTGCCGCAAGCGTGAACTTTACGCTCCTCTACCTCTGCGTGACGCGCCGCTTCCGCGAGGCGCTCAAGAGCGAGGAGCTGCGCGTTTACTCGCTGGTCGTGGTCGGCGCGTCGGCGATGATCGCGGCGGACCTGATCGTGCGCACGGGGCGCGACATCGGCTCGGCCATCGAGAATGCGGCCTTTCAGGTAACAACGCTCATTTCAACGACCGGCTACTGCACGGAGGATTTTGACCTCTGGCCGCAGTTCTGCCGCTGTATCCTCGTGCTGGTGATGCTTTTCGGCGGCTGCGCGGGCTCTACGGCGGGCGGCGTCAAGGTCTCGCGCATCGTGCTTTTGTGCAAGTCGCTGCGGCGTGATCTGCGGCGCGTGATGCACTCGCGCGAGGTGCGCCCCATCACGCTCGACGGACATCGCGTGACGGAGGAGACCGTCTCGTCCGTTTCGGTCTTCTTCTTCACCTATATCTCGATTTTGCTGCTTGGCACGCTGATTTTGTCGCTTGACAACATCGACTTTACCGCGGCGTTCACCGCCTCGCTCACGGCCATCAGCAACGTGGGCCCAGGCCTTGGCGCAGTGGGACCGACATGCAACTTCGGCTTCCTCTCCGGCATCAGCAAGCTCACGATGAGCGCCATCATGCTGCTCGGCCGTCTTGAGATCATGCCGCTGCTTGTCCTCTTAATGCCCTCTGTCTGGCGCAGAAAATAAAAGAAAATCAAAAAGGGTGGATCGCAATTTTGCGATCCACTCTTTTTGAAAAGGATTCGCTGCGCTTCGTGCCTTGCCGCTCGCAGCGCGGCTGCGACACGCGCTCCGCGCAAAGAGTAAATTCCGACGCGCCTGTCGTCGAAATTTACGATCAAACAGATTTCGCGTCTGCGGACGCGAAATCTGCGAGGCGGTTCGCCTCCATTTTAGCAGCAGGGCCGAGTTTGTGATGACAAGCACGCTGCCTGCGTTATGGACCAGCGCGCCGACATCAGGGTTCAGTGTGCCGATGATGGCGAGCACGATGGCGATGAAGTTGAGCGTGAGCGAGAATGTTATATTGAGCTTGATGGTGCGCATCATGCGCTTGGAGAGCGCGATGAGGTGCGGCAGCTCCTTGACTTCGTCGTCGACGAGCGCGATATCCGCAGCGTCCACGGCGATGTCGCTGCCCGCGCCGCCCATTGCGATGCCGACATCGGCGGCCTTGAGCGCGGGCGCGTCGTTCACGCCGTCGCCGATCGTGCAGACCTTATCGCCCGCGGCCTGATAGGCGCGGATGTGGGCGAGCTTGTCGATGCCCGCGCGGGCGCGGGCGACGGTCAGCTCTTCGAGAAGACCGCCGAACTGCATGATGAACGCGACCTCACCCGCGGCGAAGTCTTCGCCGATGCAGACCGACGCGATCAGCGCGAGCGAGACGAGCACGTCTGCCTTGATGTCGAACGCCGTGACAAGGCCGATGACGGCCTCTAAAATGATGGGGATGCCGCAGAGGAAGATCGCGGCCCATGAGGCGTCGAACGGCAAGGGGCCGAGATCAAAAATGCTGACGATCAGCGCGATGCCGGAGATCACGAGCAGTGTGATATCCTTTTTTGTGCCGCCCAGCTCTAAAAAATGCTCCAGCTTTTCCATTGCCAGTTTCACGGAAGTGACTCCTTTCCGTAACATAGGGGGTATGGGCTTATTATACATATGGGGGTATAGGTTATAAAGCGCGCAAAAAGAGAGAAGCAGCACAAAACTGCTTCTCTTCTTTCGTGCAATTCTACTGAAAACGAGCGCGTGAGAGGGTTTATCTCCTGCTCAGCCCATGTTCGAAAAGCGCTCGACCGCCTTCGTAAAGTTCTCGATCGTTTTGTCCGCGTCGCCGTGCTCGATGCCGTCGCGCACGCAGTGCTTGATGTGTCCCTCAAGCACGACCTTGCCGCAGCCGTGCAGCGCGGATTTGGCCGCATTGATCTGCGCAAGAATATCCTCGCAAGGGACGTCCTCGTCCACCATGCGGTCAATGGCCTGCACCTGGCCGATGATCTTTTTGAGCCGACGGTGCAGATTGTCGGCGTCCATACACTGTTTCATCGTTTGATCTCCATACCTGTTGGGGTATCTGCATTGTACACTCTGCGCCGCGATTTTGTCAATTTGCGCTGCCGCGCCGGTTTTGTGCGCCTTTGGCGAAAAAATGGCGTTTTGCGGCAATTTTCTCTTCCTCCGCGGTGTTGCAGAGCATAAAAAAGTGTGATAGGATATATTAGAAATAGTATGACCGGCGGCCATATTGCTGTCGGAGCGATTTTGAGGTAACCGAATGAAGAAAAGCGACAAAACACCCAAGCAGACCCACCGCCGCGCGGACCCGAACGTCATGGGCCTCCACGCGGATGTGGTGGAGCAGAATATCACCGAGACGCTGGAAACGAACTACATGCCCTACGCGATGTCCGTCATCGTTTCGCGCGCCATTCCGGAGATCGACGGTTTCAAGCCCTCGCACCGAAAGCTCCTTTACACGATGTACAAGATGGGGCTTCTCACCGGCGCGCGCACGAAGAGCGCGAACATCGTCGGCCAGACGATGCGCCTGAACCCCCATGGCGACGCCGCGATCTACGACACGATGGTGCGCCTTTCCAAGGGCTACGGCGCGCTGCTGCACCCGTTCGTCGACTCGAAGGGCAACTTCGGCAAGGTCTATTCGCGCGACATGGCGTGGGCGGCCAGCCGATACACCGAGGCGAAGCTCGCGCCCATCTGCGCCGAACTCTTCCGCGACATCGACTCTGACACCGTTGATTTTGTCGACAACTACGATAACTCGATGAAAGAGCCAGCGCTGCTGCCAACAACGTTCCCGAATATCCTGGTCTCGGCCAACCAGGGCATCGCGGTCGGCATGGCGAGCCAGCTGTGCGGCTTTAACTTGGGCGAGGTCTGCGATACGACGATCGCCTTTTTGAAAAATCCCGAGGTGCGCATCAGCGAGACGCTGCTCGCGCCCGACTTCCCGACCGGCGGCGAGGTCCTGTACGACCCGCGCGCCATCGAGGACATCTACAACACCGGCCGCGGCGGCGTAAAGGTGCGCGCCCGCTGGCGCTACGACAAAAAAGAAAATCTCATCGAAATTTATGAAATTCCCTACACCACCACGACAGAGGCCATCATGGACAAGGTCGCCGAACTCATCAAGGCGGGCAAGGTCAAGGAAATTTCCGACATGCGTGACGAGACCGACCTCTCCGGCCTCAAGCTGACGATCGACTTAAAGCGCGGTGCCGACCCCGACAAGCTGATGCAGAAGCTCTTCAAGGCGACGACACTGCAGGATACGGCGTCGTGCAACTTCAACGTCCTGATCGGTGGCATGCCGCGCGTGATGGGCGTGCGCGAGCTTTTAGACGAGTGGTGCGCGTGGCGCACCGAGAGCGTCAAGCGCCGCGTGTACTTCGTGCTCAAAAAGCGGCAGGACAAGCTGCACCTCTTAAAGGGCCTTAAAAAGATCCTGCTCGACATCGACAAGGCCATCAAGATCATCCGCGAGACGGAGAAGGAGGCCGACGTCGTGCCGAACCTGATGATCGGCTTCGGCATCGACCAGATCCAGGCGGAATACGTCGCCGAGATCAAGCTGCGCAATATCAACCGCGAATATATCCTGAAGCGCGTGGAGGAGACGGCATCGCTCGAGGCGGAGATCGAAGACCTTGAGGATACGCTTGCGCGCCCGTCGCGCATCCGCAAGATCATCGTCAGCGAGCTTGAGGACGTGCGCAAAAAGTACGCCGAGTCCCGCCGCACCGGCATCCTCTACGACTATGCCGAGGACGCCGAGAGCGAGGAGGACACCATCGAGGACTATCCCGTGACGCTGTTTTTGTCGCAGCACGGGTACTTTAAAAAGATCACGCCGCAGTCGCTGCGCATGTCCGGCGAGCAGAAGTTCAAGGAGGACGACGCGCTCAGCATGAGCGTGGAGAGCTCCAACGCCGCCGAGCTGATGTTCTTCACCGATAAGGCGCAGGTCTACAAGACGCGCGCGAGCGACTTTGCCGACGGCAAGGCGAGCCAGCTGGGCGATTACCTGCCCGCCAAGCTCGGCATGGACGAGGGCGAGAGCGTCATGGGCATGGTGCTGCCGGGCGACTACAGCGGCTATATGATCTTCTTCTTTGAAAACGGCAAGGCCGCAAAGGTCGAGCTGTCGGCCTACAAGACGACCTCGAACCGCCGCCGCCTGACCGGCGCTTACAGCGACAAGAGCCCGCTCAAAGCGCTGTTGCATCTCAAGGAAGACCGCGAGATCGCCGTCTATTCGACAGAGCCGCGCGTGCTGATCGTCAACACGGCGCTTCTTGGTGTGAAGACGACGCGTACGACGCAGGGCGTCGCGCTTTTGACGCTCAAAAAGAAGTACGTGCTCGACACGGTGCGCTTCCCGGAGGAGACCGGCATCACCGACCTTGCCCGCTACCGCGGCCGCAGCATTCCCGCGACGGGCGCGCTGCTCAAGACGGAGGACAGCGACGACAAGCAGCTCTCGCTGATTTGACGTCGGAAGCCTGAGAGAAACATATGAGGGGAGAAAATTTATGAAAAATAAAAAACTGCGCGAGCAGGTGAAAAGCTATATCATTGTCACGCTTGCCTGCGTGCTGTATGCCTTGTCGTTCGATTGGTTCTATGCACCGAATGGCTTTACGGTCGGCGGCTTTACGGGTATTTCGCAGATCATTAACTTTTTTGCACCCATTCTGCCGGTCGGTACGATGGTCATCGTGCTCAATGTGCCGCTTTTTATCGTGGGACTTAAAAAATTCGGCTTCGCATTTTTGTGCAAGTCCATCTACACGATGACGCTGAGCTCCATTTTGATCGACGTTGTCGCAGCCATCCACGAGTTTGCGCCCATGGACCCGCTGCTTGCGTGCCTGTACGGCGGCGTGACGCTCGGCATCGCCTCAGGCCTGCTGTTCCGAGAGGAGACGACGACGGGCGGCTCGGAGCTCGGCGCGTGGATCGTGCGGTCGCACGTTGAGCGGCTGTCAATCGGCAACATCTGCCTTGGCATCGACCTGACGATCATTCTGATCTACGCCGCGGTGTTCCACAGCCTCAACAACGCGCTCTACGGCGCGCTCGCGCTCTATATCACGACGAAGGTGCTCGATCTGGTCGTCTACGGTCAGAACACGGCGAAGGTCGCCTACATCATCAGCGACAAGTATGAGGAGATCATGCAGGAGATGCTGCGGCGCGACATGGGCGTGACGCTCCTGAACGGCAAGGGCGGCTACACGGGCGCGGAGCGTCCGCTGCTGTTCTGCGCCATCCGCAAGAAGGAAGCGGTTTCGATCAAGCGCTATATCAAGGAGCTCGACCCCGACGCCTTTTTCATCGTCTGCGACGCGAGCGAGGTGCTCGGTGAGGGCTTTGGCGAATACGACCCGCAGGGCCTCTAAGGATATCAGGATACACGGAGGAAGCAGGAATGGATCTTACGACGGTGGAGAAGAATCTTAAAGAGCGCGGCTTCAAGGTATCCGCCTTCGCGACGGCGAAGGAAGCGGCGGACTATCTGAACGCGCAGATCGACGGAGAGAGCGTGTCGTTCGGCGGCAGCATGACGCTCTCTCAGATGGGGCTTTTTGAAAGCCTCGGCAAGCACAACAAGATGTTCAGCCACTGGAACGTGCCCGACGGCATGAACGCTGCCGAGGTGCTCAAAAACGCCTCGACGTGCGACAACTACCTGCTCTCGGCCAACGGCCTTGCCGAAACGGGCGAGATCATCAACATCGACGGGACGGGCAACCGTGTGTCCTCGTCGCTCTATGGCCACAAGAGGGTGTGGTTCGTCGTCGGCAGCAACAAGATCGCGCCGACCTATGACGAAGCGCTCTGGCGCGCCCGCAACATCGCTGCACCGAAAAACGCGCAGCGCCTCGGCGTGAAGACGCCGTGTGCCGTGAACGGCGACCGCTGCTACGACTGCAAGAGCCCGCAGCGCATCTGCCGCGGTCTTGTCGTGCTGTGGGAGGCCATCCGCAGCTGCGAGACCGAGGTCGTGCTCGTCGACGAGCCGCTTGGCTACTGAGAAAGAGAGATTTCGCCCAAAAGGAGGGAGCGCCGTGCGCAAAAAGTTCATTCCGCTTTCGCTGGCGCTCTGCCTGACGCTCTCGGGCTGCGGCGGCAACGTCGTGCTTGAGCGTTCTTACAGCGTCTCCACGCCACACAGCGAGGTCTACTGGGAAAACGAGGGTGCGGACACCCTGCGCGCCGACAGCTATCAGGACCTCGTCAATGCGCTGCTGCTGCTCCTTGGCGAGCACAGCGAGGAAGGCGTTGTGCGTATTTACAGCGAGGAAGACGCCGCGGCCATGGCCGAGCAGGCCTGCAAGGAAGTGCAGGAGGAGACGGCGCTGGGCGCGTATCTTCTTGACTACATCAGCTACACCGACACGCAGGAGCGCGCCTATTACGAGATGCACGTGCGCCTCGGCTACCGCCGCACGGCGGAGGAGCAGGCGGGCATTGTCACCGCGACGAGCACCGAGGCGCTGCCTGACCTTCTGCGCCTGACGGCGCGCGAGGGCGCGCTCAGCCGCATCGCCGTGCGCTTCACGTACTTCACCGCGGACCGTGACGGCATCCGCGACATGGTACGATCTGTGCAGGAGGAGGTCGACACCGGCTTTACTGAGCCGTGGCAGGTGAACTTCTACCCCGATACCGACGATGTCGGCATTGTCGAGGTCGTGCTGCGGGAAGCGTAAAAAAGGATAAGAAAAGAGCCTGAACAAAGCGTTCAAGCTCTTTTTGTGCTTTATAGGGGAGAGAGAAAACGTTAGGAGAGGATCGCGCGGTCGTTGGCGAACTCGTCGCCGCTGGCCTTCGTGAACTGCTCAAGAAGATCGGGCACGGTCAGCTTCTTCTTCTCCTCGCCCGCAATGTCGAGGATGACGTGGCCGTCGTGCAGCATGATGAGGCGGTTGCCGTACTGAATGGCATCGCGCATGTTGTGCGTGATCATCAGCGTGGTGAGCTGGCCCTCGCGCACGATGCGGTCGGTGAGCTCCATGACCTTGGCGGCGGTCTTCGGGTCGAGTGCCGCGGTGTGCTCATCGAGCAGCAGCAGCTTGGGGCGCTTGAGCGTTGCCATCAGCAGCGTGAGCGCCTGGCGCTGGCCGCCGGAGAGCGTCGAGACCTTCGTGGTCAGGCGGGACTCAAGGCCGAGGCCGAGACCGCCGAGCAGCTCGCGGTACTGCTCCTTTTCCTCCTTCGTCACGCCCCAGGAAAGACCGCGGCGCTGGCCGCGGCGGGCGGCGAGGGCGAGGTTCTCTTCGATCCACATCGAGGGGGCGGTGCCCATCATCGGGTCCTGGAACACGCGGCCGATGAATGCCGCGCGCTTGTGCTCGGGCAGGTTCGTGACGTCGGAGCCGTCGATGATGACCTTGCCGGAGTCGACAAAGAACGTGCCGGCGGTGGCGTTGAGCATCGTGGACTTGCCCGCGCCGTTGCCGCCGATGACGGTGACGAAGTCGCCGTCGTTCAGCGTCAGACTCAGGCCGTTCAGCGCGGTCTTGGCGTTGATGGTGCCGGGGTTAAAGGTCTTATAAAGTTCCTTGAGTTCAAGCATGGCCGTTGCCTCCGTTCTTTGCGCTCTGGGGCTGCACCTTGCGGCGGAACATCTTGCTCTTCCAGTAGGGGATGGCGAGGAAGACCGCCACGATCAGCGCCGTGATGAGCTTTAAGTCGTTGGTGTTCAGACCGAGCTGCAGCACGATCTGGAGCACGATGTAGTAGATGATCGCGCCGATGGAAACGGCCAGCAGCGTGAGGCCGAAGTTCGTGAAGATCTTGCCGAAGATGACCTCGCCGATGATGACGGCGGCAAGGCCGATGACGATGGCGCCGCGGCCCATGTTGATGTCGCTCGAGCCCTGATACTGCGCCAGCAGCGCGCCGGAGAGGGCGACAAGACCGTTCGAGACCATCAGGCCAAGCACGATATTCGAGTTCGTGTTGATGCCCTGTGCGCGCGCCATGTGGGGGTTTGCGCCGGTCGCGCGCAGCGAGCTGCCCTTCTCCGTGCCGAAGAACCAGTACAGGATGGCGATGACCGCGGCTGTGAAGAGAAGCAGCAGCGGCAGGGGATTGTTCATCGAGAGCTCGCGCACATAGCGCTGCGAAAGCAGCAGCGGATATTTATCAACGCTGAGTGCCTGGTTTGCCTTGCTGTCCATGATGCGCAGATTGATCGAATACAGCGCAAGCTGCGTCAGGATACCGGCGAGAATGGCCGGAATACCGCAGCGCGTGTGGAAAAGACCGGTGACGAGGCCTGCCAGCATACCGGCGAGCATCGCGCACAGCAGGGCGATCCAGGGATTGAAGCCGCCGCGGATCAGCATGACGCAGACAGCGCCGCCGGTGGCCAGCGAGCCGTCGACGGTCAGGTCCGCCACGTCCAGAATGCGGAAGGTGATGTAAACGCCGATGGCCATAATGCCCCAGGCGAGACCCTGTGCGGCAGCGCCGGGCAGGGCGTTCATCAGCGACGAAAGAAAACTCATGGGTTCTCTCCTCCTATCTCTTGTTGAGGCAGGAACGGGCTAAGCCCGTCCCTGCCTGCGGGGGGATGTGATCAGATTACTCTCCGATGGCAGTGTAGCCCTCGAGAGGCTCGATGCCGAGCGTCTCGCACATGGAGGCGTTGTACTTCGGGGTGGCCTCGGTGAACTCGATGGGCATCTCGGAGATGTCGGCCTCGCCGGTCAGGATCTTGGCGGCCATCTTACCGGTGGTCACGCCGAGGTCATAGTAGCTGATGGAGAGGGTCGCGACGCCGCAGCCCTTGCAGATGCCCTCTTCGCCGCAGATGGCGGGCACGCCCGCGGGAACGAGAACGTTTGCGATGGCCTCGGTGTTGGAGGCGGCGGTGTTATCGGTGGGGACGTAGACAACGTCGGAGTAGTCGGCAGCGGACTGCGTGACGGAAGCGACGTCGTTGGTGTCGGTAAAGGCAAATTCCTTCGTTTCAATGCCCTTATCGGAGAGGCACTTGGCGACCTCTCCGATCTGGTAGCGGGAGTTGGGCTCGGCGGAGCAGAACAGCAGGCCGACCTTCTTGGCCTCGGGGAACCACTCGGTGATCATGTTGGCCTGAGCCTCGAGGTCAGCGAGGTCGGAGGTGCCGGAGATGTTGCCGCCGACAGTGCCGTTGAAGTCGTCAATATCAAGAGCAACGCCGTAAGCGGTGATGGAAGTGCCGAGGATGGGAATGTCGCTCGTGGCGGCAGCGGCGGCGGTCAGCGCGCCGGTGGCGTTCGCCATGATGAGGTCAACGCCGTCGGAAACGAAGCCGTTGACGATGGTGGAGCAGTTGGCGTTGTCGCCGGAAGCGTTCTTGTTCTGGAATTCGACCTGGCCGGGCAGCGCCTCATTCAGCGCGTCGATGAAGCCCTGGGTGGCAGCGTCGAGTGCCTCGTGCTGCACGAGCTGGCAGATGCCGACGGTGTACTTCGTGCCTTCGCCGTCGGTGCTGCCCTGATTGTCGTCCTGTGCGGCCTTATCGCCGCAGCCGGTCAGACCCACGCTCAGGCTGAGAACGAGGGCAAGAGAGGCAACAAGAGAAATGATGCGTTTGGTGTTCATGCTTTTTTTCCTCCAATTTTTATTTCTCGCTGATAACAATAAAACCCGCTGTAAGGACTTGTGGTCCATACGGCGGGTTCCTTGACTCAACTCTTTTTGAAGTGACCTTCAAGTGTTGGTTCGAAAGACCTTTCAGCTACGGGCATCACAAATCGCTCTTACCTTGTCCTTAAAGTAAAAGTAAGAGTAATAGTAAAAGCGATATGCAACGTTGCTTACAACAGTCTTCATCACTCAAGCTCCAAGTCCTTTCAAAAAGGATGGTAGTAATATAGCACACACAAAAATGGCCGTCAATAGCATTTTTATCCAAAAAACACTATTTATGTAGGAATTTGGCAGGGCACAGCACCGAAAAGCATGCTATTTACATTAGGAAGCGGCATGGGTGTGCTCGCAAAGCTCATTGATCTTCTGCTGTAAGCCCTTGAAATCCTCAAACGACTCGGGCCTGCGGCGCGGATCGCGCAGCAGTGCCGCAGGGTGATACACGGCCATCATCTGAAAGCCGTTCTTTTCGAACCACTGCCCATGCTCACGCGTGATCTTGAAGTCGGGCTTGATGATGCGCATGGCCGCGATGCGTCCGAGACAGACAATAATCTTGGGCCGCAGCAGCGCGACCTGACGGCGAAGATAGCCGATGCAGGCGTCCTGCTCCACGCCGAGCGGGTCGCGGTTTTCCGGCGGGCGGCACTTGACGATGTTGGCGATATACACATCGTCGCGCTTGAGGCCGATGATCTCAAGCATGTCGTCGAGCAGATGACCGGCCCTGCCGACGAATGGCACGCCCTGCGCATCCTCGTTCGCGCCGGGGCCTTCGCCGATGAATAAAACTTCAGCATTCTGATTGCCGACGCCGAAGACGACGTTCGTGCGCGTCTCCCACAGCGAGCATTCGCGGCAATTTTTACAGTCGTGTTCCAGAGCTTCCCAGGTATCAGGCATAGTTGTGTTCTCCTGTCGATTTTTTGTCATTTTACCATGATTCGCCGCGCTTTGCAACGCGCGCGGCACGCATTTTTCCATCTGCGCGGGCCATACTGAAAAAAACGGACGCGGAGGAAGAAATGGAACATATCTGGTACTGGTTTGCTTACAGCTTTTTGGGCTATTGCCTTGAAAAGCTCTTCGCCGCAGCGACAAGCTCGAGCCACCGGCTGCGGCGGTGCTTCGTGTTCCTGCCGCTGTGTCCGGTGTACGGCTTTGCAATGGTCACGATTTTATTGCTGGGGGCGGAAAAGCTCCCCGGCGCGTGGGAGCAGATCTTGCTCGGTATGCTCGCGGCGACGGCGATGGAATACGCCGTGCACTGGGGCTATGAAAGGCTGTTTCAAGTGCAGTTCTGGGATTATTCTTCGACCAAATGCGACGTGAACGGCCGCATCTGCCTGCCGTTTTCCATCTGCTGGGGAATATTGTCGATGCTCGCCGTGCGGTATGTGCAGCCGGTTCTGGAGGGCTATGCCGCACTGCTTCCAGAGTGGGCCGCGGCGCTGGCGGTGTTCCTCGTCACGCTTGACGGCATCCTGACCGCGCGCGTCCTGCTCACGACGCACGATATCGACGCTTTGACGCCGCGAACGTTGCTCCGAAGTAAAAGAAGGCGAACCGCCTGACGGTTCGCCTTCCTGACTTTATTCATAAATGTTTTTCGATCCAGCTCCACAGGTCGTTATAGACCACGGCACGGCAGTCTTCGTTCAGAATCTCGTGCCGCAGGCCCTTGTAGAGCTTCAGCTCCACGTCGCGCACGCCTGCTCGGCGGAAGGCCTCGTATGCGCGCTTGACGCCCTTGCCCATCTCGCCGACAGGGTCCTTGTCGCCGGAGATGAAGAGAATGGGCGTGTTGCGGTTCATCGACGCGATGTTTTTCGGCGTGCTGATGAAGCGGATGCCGCCGAGCATCTCGTAGAAGAGGCCGATGCTCGCCTTCTGACCGCAGAGGGGGTCGGCAATGTAGGTGTCAACATTGTTGTCGCTCGCGCTGAGCCAGTCGACCTCCGTGCGGTTGGGCGCGAACGACTTGTTGTAAGCACCGAAAGCCAGCGCCTCCACGCGCGGAGAGTGCGCCTTGAAGCCGTGGCGCTTGCCCGCGGCCTTGGCAATGGCGCGCCCGCCCGCGACGATCGCGGGGGACTGGTGCCCCGTGCCCATGATGATGGCGGCGTCGACGGTGCCGGGATAGCGGATGAGATAGGTGCGCGTTAAAAACGAGCCCATCGAGTGGCCCATGAGAAAATAGGGAACATCGGGATATTTTTCCTTCGTGCGGCAGCGCAGGGCGTACATGTCGTCCACAACATGCTTCCAGCCGTCGCGCGGGCCGAAATAGAGCGTGTCGGCGTCCTTCTCGGCGGAAAGGCCGTGGCCGAGGTGGTCGTTCGCCACGACGGCAAAGCCGTGCTCGGTCATAAATTCGGCAAACGGCGCGTAGCGCATGCCGTATTCCGCCACGCCGTGCGCGATCTGTAAAACGCCGATGATCTCACCGCTCTCGGGTGTCCACTCCGCCGCGTGAATGCGCGAGGAGCCGTCCGACGAGGGAAAGTAAAATTCCCTGCAAATAGCCATGGCGCAAAACCCTCCTGCATGATATAATCTTATTCATTAGTATAGCATAAGGCGGTCCAAATGAACAAGGGGGTATCTTCATGCAACGGTATATTTTGGCGCTCGATCAGGGGACGACCAGCTCGCGCGCCATTCTGTTCGGGCGCGATGGCAGTGTCGGCGGACACGCGCAGCAGCCGTTTCGGCAGTATTATCCGCAGCCCGGCTGGGTCGAGCACGACCCGAACGAGATCTGGGAGAGCGAGCGCGCCGTTGCCGCGCAGGCCTTGCGCGAATCGGGCCTTGGCCGCGCGGTCGCGGCGATCGGCATCACGAACCAGCGCGAGACGACGATTCTTTGGGATCGCGCGACGGGCGAGCCCATCCACAACGCCATCGTCTGGCAGTGCCGCCGCACGGCGGACATCGCGGATGCCCTTCGCGAAAAGCGCGGCGTGAGCGAGCTTGTGGCCGAGAAAACGGGATTGCATATCGACGCCTACTTTTCCGCGACGAAGATCAAGTGGCTGCTCGACCACGTCCCCAGCGCGCGGGAAAGGGCCGAGCGCGGCGAAATTTTATTCGGTACGGTGGAGACATGGCTCATCTGGAGGCTGACGGGCGGCAAGGTCCACGTGACGGACTACTCGAACGCCAGCCGCACGATGCTCTTCAACATCCACACGCTTTCGTGGGATGAAGAGCTCTGCGCGCTGCTGGACATTCCGATGAACATTCTGCCGCGTCCCGTGTCCAACTCCGAGGTCTACGGCACGGTGGCGGAGGGCATCGAAGGGCTCGAAGAGCTCGCGGGCGTGCCGATCTGCGGCGCGGCGGGTGACCAGCAGGCGGCGCTGTTCGGGCAGGGCTGCTTTACGCGCGGACAGGCGAAGAACACCTACGGCACGGGCTGCTTCACGCTGATGAACGTCGGCGGCGCGCCGGTGCGCTCGCGCGCGGGACTGGTGACGACGGTGGGCTGGAGCTTAAACGGCGAGACGACCTACGCGCTCGAGGGCAGCGTCTTCAACGCGGGCTCGGCCATTCAATGGCTGCGCGACGAGCTGCAAGTCATTTCGACCTCGCACGAGTGCGACATTCTGGCAGAATCCGTTCCCGACAGCGGCGGCATTTACTTAGTGCCCGCGTTCACGGGCCTCGGTGCGCCGTATTGGGATATGTATGCGCGCGGCTGCGTCGTGGGTATCACGCGCGGCACGACGAAGGCGCACTTCGCCCGCGCAGTGCTCGAATCCATCGCCTATCAGGTCACCGACCTGATGACCGCCATGCGGCAGGACGCCGGCTGCGAGATCTCCCTTCTGCGTGTCGACGGCGGCGCGAGCGTCAGCGATTTGATGATGCAGTTTCAGGCGGATTTGCTGCGCATTCCGGTCGACCGGCCCGCGATGGTCGAGACGACGGCGTTTGGCGCGGCATCGCTCGCGGGTCTGGCCGCGGGCGTGTGGAAGGACTTGGACGAGCTGAGCACGCTCCGGTGCAGCGAGCGCGTCTTCACCCCCGAGCGGGCGCAGTACGAGTGTGAGGAGCTGTACCGCGGCTGGAAGCGCGCCGTCGGCTGCGCGCAGGGCTGGGTCGAGAAAAAGTGAACGCTGTCACAAAAAATTTATACTTTTGTCGTAAATTATCCATTGAAATGAAAGCCCCGGTAGCTTATACTGTCAATAACAAACCCGAGGACACGGTTTGAAAGGAGAAAGTACTATGGCATTTTTCGATAACTTCAGCAAGAAGGTTCAGGACGTCGCGTTCGTGGCGACTGAGAAGGCACAGCAGGTCGCGGCCGTTGCCGGTGAAAAGGCAAATGCCGTTGCCGATAAGGCCAAGACCGAGTATGAGATGGCATCTGAGCGCCGCAGCATGGACAAGAACTACCGCGCCATCGGCGAGTGGTATGTCTCCACGCTCGAGGGTGACGCGCCCGAAGCGGTCGCCGATATCGTCGCGGCCATCAAGGCCTCTCAGGAGAAGCTCGCCGCTTACGAGGCCGCCAAGGCTGAGGCTGCCGCTGCCAAGAAGGCGCAGGAGCCCATCATCAAGGTGACCATCGAGAAGGACGCGGAAGAGGAAGCGCCCGCTGCGGAGGAACCCAAGGAGCCTTCCGAAGCCGAGGAGACCAAGGAGGACTAAATCCTTCCCAATGTGCGGCGCAGCACTGGCTGCGCCGCTTTTTTCCAGCTTGGGGCAAATCTGGTCTGCATAATTTGTTTTGTTTTGACTATATGAATAATACCAGGACGGGATATAATACGGCCAACAACCAAAACAAAGGAGCACCCGATCATGAACGATAAAAAGATCAGAAAGCTTGTCCTTGCCGCACTGCTTGCGGCGCTTGTCTGCGTGGCGACGATGGTCGTGCAGATCCCCTCTCCGATGCAGGGCTATGTGAACCTGGGCGACTGCTTCGTGCTGCTGTCCGGCTGGCTGCTGGGCCCCTGGTATGGCTTTGCGGCGGGCGGCATCGGCTCGATGCTGGCAGACATTTTCCTCGGCTATGCGCACTACGCTCCGGGCACCCTGGTCATCAAGGGCGTGATGGCGCTGGTCGCTGCGCTGATGTATGAAAAGATGGGCCGCACTGCGACCTCCCGCATCGCCGGCGGCGTTGTGAGCGAGATCATCATGGTGCTCGGCTATTTCGGCTACGCTTCTCTCCTGCTGGGCAAGGGCCTTGCCGCTGCGGCAAGCATCCCCGGCAACATCTTCCAGGGTGCGGTCGGCCTCGTGGTCGGCGTGCTGCTGGTCACGGTGCTTGAGCGCGCCAAGGTGACGGAGAAGCTGGCATAATAAATTTCTAAAGAGGTGTCAGATCATGGCGGGAATCGTACATGAGGTAGAAAATCATCGTCTGGTGGAACAGGCGGAGCAGGAGGCGGCAGAGGCGGCGCGCGAGCTTGCGGAGATCGCACATCTGCGCCGCGGACAGATCGTCGTCATCGGCTGCAGCACGAGCGAGGTCGTGGGCCATCAGGTCGGCAGCTGGTCGACGCCGGAGGTGGCGGACGCCATCTTCCGAGGACTCTCCAGCGTATTTTCGCCCATGGGCGTGTATCTTGCCGCCCAGTGCTGCGAGCATTTGAACCGCGCGCTGATCGTGGAGCACGAGGCTGTGCCGAACGGCGAGATCGTCAACGTCCTGCCTCAGCCCAAGGCGGGCAGCTCGTTTGCGACGGCTGCGTACAAAGCGTTCCGCCATCCCGTGGCGCTCGAAGAGATACACGCTGACGCCGGACTTGACATCGGCGGCACGCTGATCGGCATGCACCTCAAAAAGGTCGCCGTTCCTGTTCGCTTGAAGCAGAACCGCATCGGTCAGGCCATTGTGCTGGCCGCGCGGACGCGTCCCAAATTCATCGGCGGCGAGCGTGCGATCTACGATGAGTCTCTCAAAGACGGTTATCCTGATTTCACCGATTGAACCAACACAGCAACAGAAAAAGCGCGATGCCCGATCTCGGGCGTCGCGCTTTTTCGTCGGTTCCTATCAAATTTTTCAGGCGAGGAAGCCCTTGAGAATCGTGTCTTCGGCCTCCTCCTCGGTGAGACCAAGGGTCTGGAGCTTTAAGAGCTGGTCGCCTGCGATCTTGCCGATGGCAGCCTCGTGGATGAGCTGCGCGTCGGTCGAATTCGCGGTGATGGCGGGGATGGATTCGATCGTGGCCTTGCCCATGATGATCGAGTCGCACTGCACATGGCCGAAGCACTTGCTGTTGCCGACGACCACGGGGTGGAAGATCTGCTTGGACTCATCCTGCGCAACAGAGCGGGAGATGACGCGGCCGCGCGCATCTTCGCCGTTGAGCTCGATCTCCATGTCGCTCTCGGCGTGCTGTTTGCCGTGAGTGAGAAGGCGCTCGGTGATGACGGCCTCGGCGCCCTTGCCGCAGACGATCTTCGTCTTGCGCACGGTGGAGTCGATGCCGCGGATCTGCACGGTCTCCATCTGGATGCTCGCGCCCTCGTCAAGGTAGACGATCGTGGTGGGGTTCATCACGCGCGTGCCGCTGCCGTCGCCCTCGCCGTAGTGCTTTTCCGAGTAGCGCACGTGGGAGTTTTTGCCAATGTAGAAGGTGTGGATGCCGTCATGGCGGCTCTCGTTGCAGCCGGAGTTGTGGATGCCGCAGCCTGCGACGATGTCGACGTCGCAGTTTTCGCCGACGTAGAAGTCGTTGTAGACCATTTCGGTCACGCCGCTCTTGCTGATGATGACGGGGATGTGGCACTGCTCGCCCTTCGTACCGTCCTTGATGCGGATGATGATGCCGCTTTTGCCCTCGGGCTGCGGGTCGATGGCGATGTGCTCGGTGGACTGGCGCGCCTCGCATCCGCTGTCCTTTCGAATGTTGAACGCGCCGACGGGCTTGCCCGTCAGGTCGGCGATCTTTTCAAGCAGGGAAGCGTCGATTTCGGTGATCATATTGTGTACTACCTCCTTACTTGTTCAGCACCGGGCAGGAGCCCAGCGTGTCCGCCATGATGAGCGGGAAAATTTCTTCTGTGCTGCCGCGGTGCTTGAGCTCGCCGCCGCCCACGACGACGATCTCGTCGGCGAGCTGGATGATGCGCTCCTGATGCGAGATGATGATCATCGTCGCAAGCTCGCGCTGGCGCAGCTGCTCGAACGTCTCAGTCAGGCGGGCGAAGCTCCACAGGTCGATGCCGGCCTCAGGCTCGTCGAAGATCATCAGCTCGCTGCCGCGGGCAAGGAGCGTTGCGATCTCGATGCGCTTGACCTCGCCGCCGGAGAGGGAGACGTCGACCTCGCGGTCGAGATAGTCGTTGGCGCAGAGGCCTACCTGCGTGAGGTACTTGCAGCACTTGTCCTTGCTGAGGTTTGCATCGCCAGAGGCGATGGTCAGAAGGTTGCGCACCGTGATGCCCTTGAAGCGCGGCGGCTGCTGAAAGCCGTAGCTGATGCCGAGTTTCGCACGCTCGGTGATGCCAAGGTGCGTGATGTCCTGACCGTTGAAGAGGATCTGGCCGCCCGTCGGCGTGACAAGGCCCATGATGACCTTGGCGAGCGTCGTCTTGCCGCCGCCGTTGGGGCCGGTGAAGACGATGAGCTTGCGGTCAGGAATGTCGATGGAAATGTCGTTTAAGATCGTCTGCTCTCCCTCAGGGGTGGAGACGGTATAGGTGATGTGCTTCAGTTCCAGCATGAAAAGAAGACCTCCTTACAGAAACTGCCATTGCTTGTCTTTAGTATGAACCGGATGGCAGAGAATGAAAAGTTGCAAATGCAACAAAATGCACAAAAATACAAAACAAATGTAGTTTACCAGAAAAAATGGAAAAAATCAACGAGAGAGGTGCGATTTTCAAGATTTTCTTTTTCCTTGCGGGAAATAGGGAAATATCGGCTCTGCACGCCTGAAAAATGCACGCATAGGATAGAGACGAGAACCGTTCCGGAAAGGGGAAGAAGAACATGACGGAAATAAAAAAGCCCTGCGCCTGCGACTATGAAGCATGCCGCGAGGTGTGGAAGCGCGTCGCGCCGGGGGAGGACCCGTACCCGATGGCGGACAATGCAAACACACAGTTGAGCGCACAGGATAGCGAGCTCACGCTCCCGGGCGCGGAGGCGAACCCTTGCTGCATGGGCAGCGAGGCAAGCGTATCGGTCGAGGTGCTGCAGGGCTTTCTGCGCGAGGAACTTGGCGACGCGCAGGTGTACGCGTATCTCTCCTCGTGCACGCCGCGGCGCGAGATGGCGCGAGCCTTCCGCGCGCTGAGCGAGGACGAGAAGCGCCACGCGCGCGATCTGGCTGCCGCGATCTACTTAATCACCGGCAAGGCATACTGCCCGCGCGTGTGCGTGGAGCAGCCGGATACGTGCGACCTCTGCGCGCTGCTGCGCAGCCTCTACCATGCGGAGGCCTGTGCGGGCTACAATTACGCCCGCGCGGGAGAGGAGACACTGGACCTGTGCCTCAGCAAGCTGTTTGCGGCGATGAGCGAAGACGAATACCGCCACGCAGAGCTCTTGATGAAGCTCCTCGGGCGGAAGATGAACGTCTGACGGGCAGAAAAAAGCGGAGCAGGAGAAATCCTGCTCCGCTTTGCTGTGCTTGGGTCATTCGATCGAGATGATATAGTAATAGACCGGCTGGCCGCCGCAGATCAGATTGACCTCGGCATCCGGGCACTTGCGGGTGAAGGCGTCGCACGCCTTGTGCGCGTCCTCTTCATTCACATCCTCGCCGTAGAAGACGGTGATGAACTCCGCTTCGCGGGACGCTGCCTCGTCGGAGAGCCCGTCGAGCAGCGCGGAGACGTCGCGGTCGGTGCCGAGCAGCTTGCCGTCCAGAAGTGCCAGATAATCGCCCTCGTGGATGTCGAAGCCGTCAAAATCGGAATTGCGCGCGGCGTAGGTGATCTGCGCGGTGGAGACGCACTGCGCGGCGTCCGTCATCGCCTTGGCGATGGCGTCTGCATCGCTCATGTCGGGATCGACGGCCATCATCGCGCTCACGCCCTGCGGGATGGAGGCGGTTGGGATGACCACGACGGTCTTCTCCGTCAGGCCGATGCACTGCTGTGCGGCCATGATGATGTTCTTGTTGTTCGGCAGCACGAAAACGGTGTGCGCGGGGACCTTTTTGATCTCCTTGAGGATGCTCTCGGTCGAGGGATTCATAGTTTGTCCGCCGCTGATGACGCCGTCGGCGCCAAGGTCGGTGAAGACGTTCGCAAGGCCCTTACCCGCGCAGACCGCGAGGAAGCCAAAGTCCTTTTCGGGCTCGGCTTCACCGGCATTTTCGTGCTCGGCGGCTTCGAGCTCCTGCTCGATGGCCTCAAGGTCGTCGGTGGACTGGGCCTTGCCGCCCGCGGCAAGCTGCTGGGCCTGCGTGCGCATGTTCTCGATCTTCGCGAGCTCGAGCGTGCCGTACTTCTGCGCCTCGGTCAGCGCCTCGCCCGGAATGTCGGTGTGAACGTGGACTTTGAAAGCCTCGTCGTCCTCGCCGATGACGAGCGAATCGCCGATGCCGTCGAGGAAGCGGCGGAACGGCTCAATGCTGCGTCCGCTCTTGCGGACGATGAATACGGTGTCGAACGTGAAGGTGATGTCCTCTTCGTTGAGCATGGCAAAATCGGCCTTCTCCTGTGCATTCTCTTCGGTGAGCTCGGGGCGCTCCTCGCCGCGCAGGGCGCTGAGCATACCGCCGAGAATCAGCAGGAAGCCCTTGCCGCCCGCGTCGACGACGCCGGCCTTTTTGAGAACGGGGTTCATGTCAGTCGTCTGCGCGAGCGTGATCTCGCCCTGGGCGATGGCCTGCTCGATGACGTACTCGACGCTGTTGTGCTCCTCGGCCGCGTTCACGGCGCGCTCGGCAGCGAGACGCGAAACGGTCAGGATCGTGCCCTCGGCGGGCTTCATCACGGCGTTATACGCCGCGGCGACACCCTCCTGAAGCGCGGCGGCAAACGCCGCGCCGTCGGCCTCCTTGCAGCCCTTGAGCTCCTTGGAGATGCCGCGGAAGAGAAGCGACAGAATGACGCCGGAGTTGCCGCGCGCGCCGCGCAGCAGCGCGGACGCCGTGACAGAGGCGGCCTGATCGACCGTCGCGGGCTCGATCTTCTTGAGCTCCTGCGCCGCGGTCTGGATGGTAAGACTCATGTTCGTGCCCGTGTCGCCGTCGGGAACGGGGAATACATTCAAATCATTGATAGCTTGCTGTGCCTGTGCGATGGAGACGGTGCCGAAGAGCAGCATCTCCTTGAACATGGCACCATTGATGGTATCGTGCATAGGATGATGTCCTCCTCGGTTTTTACATATTCATGCTGTCGACGCAAACGTCGATGCTGCGGATGCTTGCGCCGGTGTTTTCGCTGACCATATAGCGCACCTGATTGATGATGGAGCGGCAGACGGCGGCGATGTTCACGCCGTGCTCCACAACGATGTGCAGCTCGATGGAAATGTCCCCTTCTTCGTGGGGAATGATGCGCACGCCCTTGCTCATCGCCTCGCGGCGCAGCAGGTGGACGAGCCCGTCGGTCATCGAGCGGTAGGCCATGCCCTTGACGCCAAAGCAGCTCGTGGCCGCGGCGCCGGTGATATTAGACAGGGCGGCGTCGGAAATGCTGACTTCGCCCTTTTCGGTTTGTAGCCTGATCATGGAAGATACTCCTTTCTCCCTGGTCGATATGATATGACCATATCATTATATACGAAGCGGTGCAGAATAACAAGAGAAAATATTTTGCGTAAAATGCGGGAAAATGTCAAGGACTCTATTGAAAATAAACGGAAATTCACGTATTATGGAAACTAACGAGTTCATTGCGCCCGCTTTGGGCGCTGCGGAGGGATAAACATGAGAGTCATCACAGGCTCGGCGCGCGGACGGCGGCTGGGCGAGCTCAAGGGCATGGAGACCCGCCCGACGACCGACAAGGTCAAGGAAAGTATTTTTAATTGTATCCAGTTCGACGTGGAGGATGCGCGCGTGCTCGATCTTTTTGCGGGCACGGGGCAGCTCGGCATCGAGGCGCTCTCGCGTGGGGCAAAAAGCGCGCTTTTTGTTGACAAGCGTGCAGACGCGGTCAAGCTCGTGCGCGAAAATCTCGCGCTGTGCCATCTGGAAGAAAACGCGCAGGTCATCTGCGGTGATTCGCTCGCCGCGCTCGGCACGCAGAGCGGGAGGTTCGACATCATCTTCCTCGATCCGCCGTACGAAAGCGGACTTTTGGAGCAGGCGATGGAAAAGATCGCGCAGTTTGACATTTTATCACCCCATGGTATAATGGTCGCGGAAAGTCCGCAGAACCAGACGCTTCCCGAGCTTCCCGCGCCGTACGGACTGTATCGCGAGTACCGCTACGGCAAGATCAAGGTGAGCATCTATCACCGCGCGGTGGAGGAAGAGGCATGAGAATCGCAGTGTTTCCCGGCTCGTTTGACCCTGTGACGATCGGACATCAGGACATTATCGCGCGCGCATCGAAGCTCTTTGACCGCGTGTATGTGTCCATCGTGCCGAACGGGACGAAGACGCACCCGATGTTCACCGACGAGCAGAAGCTCGCGCTCATGCGCGCGAGCGTCGAGGAGTTCCCCAATGTGGAAGCTGAGCTCGGCGGCGGACTTCTGACCGACTACGCGCTGCGCAAAAACGCGCAGTTTCTCGTGCGCGGTGTGCGCAACAGCGTGGATTTTGACGCCGAGCAGCAGCTTTCACTCATCTATCGCGATGTGTCGGACGGCGCGCTCGAAACGGTGCTGCTGGTCGCGGAGCCGAAGTATCAGCACATCAGCTCCACGATGGTGCGCGAAATGATCAAATACGGACAAGACCTTGAAAAATATATGCCGCTGCGCGCGGCGGAGCTTGTGAAAGGATGGAGAGAAGACCATGGCGAACAATGATGTGCAGCATCTTTTGGATATGCTTTACGAGATGATCGACGGCGCGAAGAACGCGCCGCTGACGAGCGACAAGTGCATTCTGAACCGCGACGAGGCGCTCGACCTGCTCGACGAGATTCGCGCCCAGCTTCCGGTGGAGCTTTCCCGCGCGCAGGAGCTCATCCGCGCAAAGGAGGACTATGTCAAGGCCGCCAAGCGCGATGTCGAGCGCATGATGCAGCAGGCCGAGCAGGACGCGAAGAACAAGGTCTCCGAGACCGAGGTGCTCGGTATCGCCCGCGAAAAGAGCCACGAGATCATCAAAAAGGCCGAGGACCGCTCGCGCGAAATGTACCGCGTGGCCAACGAGTACACCGAGGATGCGCTGCGCCGCACCGAGGAGGCCATCCAGATGGCGCTCGAGGAGGTCAAGCAGTCCCGCGTGCGCTTCCGCGCCGCCTCTGCCGAGCAGATGCAGAAGCGCCGCGAGGAGCTGGCACAGTCAGCTGAAAAGCAGACGCAGAACGGATAAAATTTTGTCAAAAGTGACAAAAACCGACATGATCGGTAGACATAATCTATATTTGGGCATAGCATAAAGGGCCGCCACAAGATATTGTGGCGGCCCTTTTTTAACCAAAAACAAAGTAGAACATGCGTTTTAAAAATACGGCGCACTGGCCGAATTTTCACAGGAAAAAGCGGTAAAAGGCTTGAAATCTCAGGGAAATTTCTGCTTGCATTTTTTATGTGAATCTCGTATACTCAAAACAAGGGTGGGGGAAAGTGGTGTATCATACCATGAAAATGGCTTACTTTCCCACATAAGCATCAGATCGGACGCGGCACGGCTTTTTCCAAAATGAAGAAAAGGCCGCGCTTTCGTGCCCTCTGTATGCGAAAATGCACAGAAAAAGGGGGTCAGCCGCCGTGACGGGTCAGTATCAGCACACGATCGACGCCAAGGGGCGGCTCTTTATCCCCGCGAAGCTGCGCGAGGAGCTCGGCGACACGTTTTATGTCACCATGGGCATGGACTCCTGCCTGAGCATCTATTCCGACGCCTCCTGGGCGCGCTTCACCGAAAAGTTTGAAAGCCTGCCCTACACGAAGACCAAGGCCATGCGCCCGCTCTTCGCCAACGCCGCCAAGTGCGAGCCCGACGCGCAGGGGCGCATCGTGCTGCCGCAGAAGCTCAGAGCCTACGCCCACCTTGAAAAAGACGTGGTCGTGATCGGTGTTTCGAACCGCGCCGAGATCTGGAATGCGGAGAAGTGGGCAGAGATCGAGGCCGAGGAGCTCAATCCCGAGAATCTGGCCGCCGTGATGGAAGAGCTGGGATTCTGATATGGAAGAGAACTACGGCCATAAGCCGGTACTGTTGCACGAGTGCCTCGGCGCGCTCGCCATCAAGCCCGACGGCATCTATGTGGACGGCACGCTCGGTCGCGCCGGACATTCGCTCGAGATCGTGCGCCGCCTGACGACGGGCCGTCTCATTGCGCTTGACCGTGACGAGACCGCGATCGAAGCGGCAAACCGCCGCCTCGGCGATTATCTGGACAAGGTCACGCTCGTCCACAGCAATTTCAGCGCGCTCGACGCTGTGCTGCACGAGCTGGGCGTCCACGGCGTGGACGGGATGCTTTTTGACCTCGGCGTTTCCTCCCCGCAGCTCGACGAAGCGCAGCGCGGGTTTTCCTACAAGCAGGACGCGCCGCTCGATATGCGCATGGACGAATCCGCCGCACTGACCGCGCGCGAGGTCGTGAATACCTATTCTTATGAAGAGCTGCGCCGCATCCTCTTTGAATACGGCGAGGAGCGCTATGCGCCCGCCATCGCGAAGAGAATTTGCCAGCACCGCGAGCAAAAGCCCATCGAAACGACGCTTGAGCTCGCCGATATCATCCGTTCGGCCATGCCCGCGAGCGCGCTGCGCGAAAAGCAGCACCCTGCCAAGCGCAGCTTTCAGGCCATCCGCATTGCCGTGAACGACGAGCTGGGCGAGCTTCCGCCGATGCTCGACGCGGCGGAGAAAAATCTAAAACCGGGCGGACGGCTCGCGGTCATCACGTTCCACTCGCTCGAAGACCGCATCGTCAAGAAGAAATTACAGGAGCTTGCACAGGGCTGCATCTGCCCGCCGGAATTTCCGGTGTGCGTGTGCGGACGAAAGCCAAAGGTCAAGCTCATCACAAGAAAGCCCATCGTTTCGGGCGAAGAAGAACTCGCAGAGAATCCCCGTGCCCGCAGCGCCAAGCTGCGCGTCGCGGAAAAGTGCTGACAACAGCCGAAAATACGCAAAAGAAAGGAGATCGCCATGGCCAGCCGCAGAGAGCAGAACATGAAATACCGCCGCTACAGCGGACGAGTCAATGGCAATCTCGCTTACGATCCCGCCTACGAAGAGCGCCAGCGCAGGCTGCGCCGCGAGCGTGAATACGAGCGCGAGCACGAGCGTCAGCGCGAGGAATTCATGCGTCCCCCGCAGCGGAAGGTGCAGAAAAAGGCTGCGCCCGTCCGCCGTCAACGCGAAAAGGTCTCGCTCGGCACGCTGTGCGGCTTTATGGCGCTGGCCGCAATGGTCGCGCTGATGATCATGTGCCGCGCACAGCTGACGGAAATCTCCGCGCAGGTCGTCTCCGTGCAGAAGGAGATCTCCGCGCTCGAGGACGAGCATGTCGCGCTGCTCACGCGCTACGAAAAAACCTTTGACCTCACCACCATCAAGGAGGCGGCGGCCGCGGCCGGTATGGCCAAGCCCAGCGCCTCGCAGGTCTACTACATCGACCTGTCGGAGCCCGACAGCGTGGTCGTCTACCAGCAGAAGAGCCAGAACGTTTTGTCGCGGGCGCTCACGTCGCTTGGCAACGGCGTATGCGCAGTGGTGGAATATTTCAAATGAGCGAAGCTATACATAAGGAGTAAGGAGCTTCCTTACTCCTTTTCCATTTTTAAGGAGGATGAACGACTGTGGCACCACGCCCCCAGAACCAGAAAAGACGGCCCGAATCCGCGCGCCGCGCAAACCGCATCATTCAGACAAGAACGCTGCTGCTTCTGGGCGTGTTCGGCGTGCTGACGTTTGTGCTGCTCTTCACCCAACTCTATCACTGGCAGATCGCCGAGCATGACGAGCTCCAGTCCGTCGCTGTGCGCCAGCAAACGCTGCGCACCACGGTGGAGGCGAGCCGCGGCACGATCTACGATCGAAACGGCACCATCCTGGCGATGTCCGCCTCGGCGGAGGATATTTTCATCTCTCCGAAGGAGATCATCGAAAACGATCAGGATCAAAACCTGATCGCGGGCGGCCTTGCTGAAATTCTGGACCTTGACCCCGCTGACATCCTCAAAAAGATGGAGAAAACGAACTCGCAGTACGAAGAGCTCAAGAAAAAAGCGGACGATGAGCTCGCCGACAAGGTGCGCGAATTCATCAATGAGAACGACCTCAAGGGCGTTTTCATTCGTCCGACGAGCAAGAGGACCTATCCCAAGGGGACGCTCGCCTCACAGGTCATCGGCTTTGCCAATGAAAACGGCGGCGCGATGGGCCTTGAGGCGGCGTACAACGACGAGCTGACCGGCGAGAACGGTATGGTCGTCACCGCGCGCGACCGCGACGGCCGCTCCGTGCTCTACCAGTACGACCAGTATTTCGACGCGGAAAACGGCTGCGACCTGCACACGACGCTCGACACGACCATCCAGTATTACCTTGAGAAAGGTGTGCAGGAGCTCGAGGCGCGCTTCGGCACTGGCAAGGGCGCCGAGGGCATCGTCATGGATGTCAACACCGGCGCGGTGCTGGCGATGGCGTCGCTGCCGACCTACGACTTGAATTCCCCCGGCACGGTCTACAACGACTTTCTGACCTCCGGCATGACGGAGGAGCAGGTCCTCGAAAACATGAGAGACCTTCTCAACAAGCAGTGGCGCAGCAAGGCCATCAACGACACCTACGAGCCGGGCTCCACGTTCAAAACACTGACGCTCGCGATGGCGCTTGAGGAAAACGTTGTCGACCTGAACACGGGCTTCTATTGCAGCGGCAGCGTAAAGATCGAGGGCGAGACCATCAACTGCTCCAAGCGCGCGCCCGGTCACGGCCAGCAAAACCTGACGCAGGCGTTCGCCAACTCCTGCAACCCCGCGTTCATCAACATCGGCCTTCGCATCGGCAACGACAAGTTTTACCAGTACATGCTGGACTTTGGCCTGACGGAGAAGACCGGCGTCGACACCACGGGCGAGGCCAGCGGCTTCGTCAACAGCGAAATTAAATATTCGACGCTGGCGCTGGCGTGCTACGCCTTCGGCCAGAACTTCAACGTCACGCCCATCGCGCTGCTGGCGGCGCAGTGCGCCTGCGTCAACGGCGGCTACCTCTATACGCCCTATCTTGTCGAAGAGATCACCGACCAGGACGGCAACGTCGTCTCCAAGCACGACTCCACGCCCATCCGTCAGGTCGTCTCCGAGGAGACGTCCGCGCTTGTGCGCGACATCATGGAGTATGAGGTCACGACTGGCACGGGCAAGAACGGTCAGGTCGCGGGCTACCGCATCGGCGGCAAGACCGGCACGGCCGATAAGGTCGGCGGCGGCGTCATCGTCTCGTTCGTGTGCTTCGCCCCCGCGGATGACCCGCAGGTGATGATGCTCCTGACGCTCGACGAGCCGAGCAAGTGGACCGGTACCTACGTTTCCGGCGGTAACATGGTCGCCCCCGTGGCGAGTTCCGTCATGGGCGAGATCCTGCCGTATCTCGGCATTGAGCCGAGCTACACCGCTGAAGAGCTCGTCGGCGCGGATAAGACTGTGCCGAACGTCGTCGGCCTCAGCAAGGACGCGGCGGCCGAGCGCCTGAGCGCGAACGGCTTCAGCTTCCGCACCGTCGGCAGCGGCGATACCGTCACCGACCAGACGCCCGCAGGCGGCGCGATCGTACCGAACAGCGCGGAGATCATCCTCTACCTCGGCGCGGAGAAGTCGACTGACAAGTGCATCGTCCCGAACGTCGTGGGCGACAGCGCCGCGACCGCGAACCAGAAGATCGTGAACGCGGGGCTCATCATGGGCGTTTCCGGCGCGACGAACGCAAGCTCGTCCACGGTGCGCGCCATCTCGCAGAGCATCGCCGCGGGCACGGAGGTCGAGGCCGGTACGGTCGTGCGCGTCCAGTTCAGCGACAGCTCGGTGCGCGACTAAAGACAGCAAGACCCAATTCCGAAAGGAATTTTTCAAACGCAGTTATCTGAGCTTATTTCCGCATTAGAAGACAAAACGGTGCATGCGCCGCCTGACCTGATGGTCAGAGGCCTTGCGCTCGATTCCCGCAAGGTAGAAGAGGGATTCCTCTTCTTCGCCCTGCCGGGGGAGAAGGAGGACGGCGGCGAGTTTATCGCCGAAGCCAAAGCGCGCGGCGCGGCCTGCGCCGTGTGCGAGCATCCGCCGGAGACGGAAATTCCCTATATCTTAGTGCCGGATGCGCACAAAGCGCTTGCGCTTTGCGCGGCGGTATGGTATGGTACTCCGGCGGGAAAACTCACCGTGGTCGGCGTGACCGGCACAAACGGCAAAACGACCACGACGTATCTTATCAAACAGCTCTTGGAGCGCACAAAGGGCGCGAAGGTCGGCCTGATCGGCACAAATCAGAATTTGATCAGCGACAAGACCATCCCGACCGACCGCACAACGCCCGACGCGCTGACCGTGCAGCGCCTGCTCGCCCAGATGGTCGATGCGGGCTGCACCTATGCCGTGATGGAGGTCTCGTCCCATGCACTGATGCAGAGCAGGGTAGAAGGAATCCGATTCCGCGTCGGTGTTTTCACGAACCTGACGCAGGATCATCTTGACTACCACGGCACGATGGAGGCCTACTGCGACGCGAAGTCGAGGCTTTTCGACCAGTGTGACATCGCCTGCGTCAACGGTGACGATGCGTGGACGGAGCGCTTGCTCGCCCGCTTTACGAGCGAGCGGATTACATTCGGGCAGGGCATGACGAATGACCTTGTCGGCTGGCGTGCCCGCTACGAAAACGACTGCGTGCGCTTCACCGCCTGCACCGACCTCGACCACGAGGAGACGAGGATCGGCATCCCCGGCGGCTTTTCGCTCTATAACGCGCTCGCGTCGCTCTGCGCCGTGCAGGCGCTCGGCGTGCCGCTTTCCGACGCGGCAAAAGCGCTGACGGAATGTGTCGGCGTTAAGGGGCGGTGCGAGGTCGTACCGCTTGATGCGCCGTTCACCGTCATCATTGACTATGCGCACACGCCCGACGGGCTCAAAAATATTCTCTCCACGGTCTGCGGCTTTGCCGACGGGCGCGTCATCGCGCTCTTTGGCTGCGGGGGAGACCGCGACAGGACAAAGCGACCCCGCATGGGCCGCATCGCTGCGGCGCTCTCGGACTTCGTTGTCCTCACGAGCGACAATCCCCGCACCGAAGACCCTTACACCATCCTGCGCGATGTGCTCCCCGCCATTTTGGAGAGCAGAACGCCGTTCGCCGTCATCGAAAACCGGCGCGAGGCCATCGGCTTTGCTCTGCGCGAGGCGAAAGCGCGCGACGTCGTCGTCCTCTGCGGCAAGGGGCACGAGACCTATCAGGAGATCGGAACGATAAAATACCACCTCGACGAGAGGGAGGTCGTGCGCGAGAGGTTCGCGCAAGTACAAAGGAAGGACGCCGCCGACGCGGCGAAGGAAAACGAACATGAAGATCATCATTGCCTGCATACTGAGCTTCGCGGTCTCCGCGATCACGGGAAAATTTCTGGTCCCTGAGCTGAGAAAGCTCAAGGCCGGACAGAGCATCCGCGAGGACGGCCCCACATGGCACGCCGGAAAGGCCGGCACGCCGACGATGGGCGGCTTAATGTTCATCCTCGGCATCTTCGTCTCTATCCTGATCTGCGGCTGGAAGGGCATGATGGCGGGGGACTTTGAGCACCTCTACATCTTCTTTTTCGCGCTGATCTTCGGCGGCATCGGCTTTTTAGACGACTTTGAAAAGGTGAAGCACAAGCAGAACCTCGGCCTCACGGCCATTCAGAAGTTCCTGCTCCAGCTCGCCGCGGCGGTCGCGTTCCTCTGCCTGATGCGCTTTGAGGGTATGCTGACGCCGAACCTCTACGTGCCGTTTTTCAACACGCAGATCGTCATGAGCTGGTGGGTGTACATGGTGTTTGCGGCGTTTGTCATCGTCGGCACGGTCAACGCCGTCAACATCACAGACGGCATCGACGGCTTGGCCGGCAGCGTGACGGTGCCGGTCGGCCTGTTTTTCACCGTGCTCGCCATCTGGTGGCAGGGCTATGAGCAGCTCGGCATTTATGCTGCGGCGCTCGTCGGGGGAATTCTCGGCTTCCTCATCTATAATTTCCACCCCGCCAAGGTCTTCATGGGCGACACAGGCTCGCTGTTTCTCGGCGGCACGGTGGCGGCGCTCGCCTTTGCCTACGATATGCCGCTCGTGCTGATCCCCGTCGGCTTTGTCTACATCTGCGAGACGCTGTCCGACATTTTGCAGGTCATCTACTTCAAGGCGACGCACGGCAAGCGCCTTTTCAAGATGGCGCCGCTGCACCACCACTTTGAGCTCTGCGGCTGGAGCGAAGTAAAGCTCGTCGCCGTGTTCACCAGCGTGAGTGCGCTGTGCTGTCTGGCGGCGCTGTTCGGAGTACTCAACAGATTTCATTTTTGAGAAACGGCAAGCCGTTTCTCAAAAATGAGAGGGGATGCGCGGCGCTCTGTGCCTCGCCGCCCTTGGCGGCTCGACACTCACTCTGCGAGAAGTATTTTTCGCCACGCACCGGTCGCGGCGAAAAATGATTAAAAATATTTCGCGCCTGCGGGCGCGAAAGTCTGCGACGCTTGGTTGCAATCAGTATGAAAGGGGGAAGACTGCATGACCAAGGAAGAACGCTTGCTGCGGCAGGAGCAGCGCGAGCGGGCGAAGGTCATCGAGGCGGCAGCGCGCGAAGCGGGCCGCGGACCGCTGGACCTTCCGTATCTTCTGCTGGTGCTTACGCTCGTGGGCGTGGGCCTGATCATGCTGTTTTCCGCCAGTTTCCCCTCGGCCTACTATGAAGAGGGTAACCCCGCGTACTACCTTATCCGTCAGGGCATTTTTGCGATCCTCGGTATCACGGCGATGTTTATTGTCGGCAAGATCAATTACGAGCGCTACCGCGCGGTGGCGAAGATGCTGCTGATCTTTTCCATCATCCTGTTGGTGCTCGTTCTGATTCCGGGCATCGGCACGGGCCGACTGACGCACGGCGCGCAGCGCTGGATCCGTCTCGGACCCATCCAGTTCCAGCCGTCTGAGATCACCAAAGTCGGCATCATCCTCTATTTTGCCGACAGCATTTCGAAGAAGAAAGACAAAATGGCCACGCTGCGCTACGGCATCGTGCCCTATGTTGCCATCCTCGGCGTGATTGCGGCGCTGATGGCGAAGGAGCCGCACTTTTCCGGTATGGTGCTGCTGCTCGGCATCGGTGCTGTGATGATGTATGTCGGCGGCATCCGCAACTATTGGGTCGGTCTCGGCTTTGCGCTGGTGCTGCTGGTGATCTACGCCTTTGCGACCGGCATCATCACCTACAACTCGAGCCGAATCGACATCTGGCTCGACCCGTTCAACGAAGAGTGGATGCGCGATAAGGGCTATCAGATCCGGCAGAGCCTGCTCTCCATCGGCTCAGGCGGTCTGTTCGGCCTTGGCCTTGGCAAGAGCCGGCAGAAGTTTCTGTTCCTGCCCGAAGAGCACAACGACTTCATCTTTGCCATCATCTGCGAGGAGCTCGGCCTTGTCGGCGCGACGATCATCATGGTCATGTTCGCGCTGCTCGTCATCCGCGGCTACTGGATCGCCCTGCACGCGCGCGACCGCTTCGGAAGCCTTCTTGCCGTCGGCGTGACGACGCAGATCGCCTTGCAGGTATTCCTGAACATCGCGGTCGTGACGAATCTGATCCCGAACACGGGTATTTCGCTGCCGTTTTTCAGCTACGGCGGCACGGCGCTTGCCGTGCAGCTGGCCGAGGTCGGCATCGTACTGAGCGTTTCGCGCCAGATGCGCTGACGCGGGAAGGAGAAAACGGCTATGAAGGTCATCTTTACCTGCGGCGGCACGGCAGGACACGTCAACCCCGCGCTCGCGCTCGCGGGCTATATGCGGGAAAAGGACGCGGGCACGCAGATCTTATTCGTCGGCGCGGAGCGCGGACTGGAGCGCGATTTGATCGCGCACACGGACTATCCGTTCCGTACGGTGAACATTTCATCGTTCCACCGCTCGTTCAAGCCCGCGGAGATCAAGCACAACCTTGTCTCGCTCAAAAATCTCGCCCACGCCGAGCGTGAGGCGAACGCGATCTTAAATGATTTTCACCCCGACCTGATCGTCGGAACCGGCGGCTACGCGAGCTATCCACTCGTGCGCTACGGCGCAAAGGCGGGCATCCCCACGGCGGTGCACGAGTCGAACATCGTGCCGGGGCTGACGACGCGACAGCTGGAGCCCCACTGCGACCGCATCATGGTTGGCTTTGAGGACTGCCGCGCGCACTACAAGCACCCCGAAAAGGTGGTCGTGACCGGTACGCCCGTGCGCGGTGACTTTTTCACAGTGACAAAGCAGCAGGCGAAGGAAAAGCTCGGCATGAACGACGGGCGCAAGCTCATCGTCTCATTCTGGGGCAGCCTCGGGTCGAACGCGATGAACCGCGCGATGGCGGAGTTTTTGGCGCTTGAGAGCGCGAAGGAGCCCTTTTACCATATCCACGGCGTCGGCGAGATCTGCTGGAAGCCGATGCAGCAGTGGATGCACGATGACGGGTTGGAGATCACCGAGCATCCCGCGCTCGACGTGCGCGAGTACATCTACGACATGGCGACTGTCATGCGCGCCGCCGACCTCGTTATCTGCCGCGCGGGCGCGTCCACGCTCAGTGAGCTGACGGCGCTCGGCGTTCCGGCGATACTTGTGCCGTCGCCCAACGTGACGAACCACCATCAGGAGAAGAACGCGGCGCTGCTCGGCGACCACGGCGCGGCGCTCGTGCTGCCGGAAGAGGGCCTTGACGGCAAGAAGCTCTTTGCCGCCGCGGCGGGCATCCTGAACGATCCGCAGCGGATGGAGACGATGTCTCAAAACATGGCGGCGCTCGGCATCCCCGACGCGACCAAGCGCATCTACGACACAGTGATGACGCTGCTCAAGTGAAAGAGAATAAAAAGGAAGCGAGCCGTGAGGCTCGCTTCCTTTACTTTTGACGCTTTATTCCGCCTTCAAAATGAAGTCCATATAGATGGGATTGTGGTCGGAGTAGCGGTAGCCCGCGTCAACGACGTCGGCGGAGACGGCTTCGACGTTGTCGGAGACGAGGAAGCCGTCGACCGTCACGCGGAAGGTCGTCTCCTCGTTGTAGGGTTCGTTGGCCGTGCGGCAGGTGGCGACGGGATGGCTGACGTCAAACGGCACGACGAGGGAGAGCCCGTCGGGGATCGTCCCCTCGGGGATGGGCTGCGCCCAGGTGTCGTTCTCGCCGCCCGCAACGCCGAAGATCTCGGCAGAATTGCCGAGCAGGTCCTTGTTAAAGTCGCCGCCCGCGACGCAGTAGTTGCCGTTTTCATATTCCGCCAGCATATCGGCGCAGAGCATTTCAAGCTGCGCGGTCGCGATCGTGCCGTCGGACGTGTAGGCCGAAAGATGCAGGTTATAGAGCACCAGCTCCCTGCCGTTTTCCATCGGGATGCGGCTGACGGAGTAGCAGCGATCGAGGTCGACAAGCTTCATGATGCCCGTCTCGATCGGCAGCGAGCGGCGCACGGCGGAAGAGATCGGGTGGCGTGAGAGCGTCAGGATACCGGACTGGTTTGCGCCGTGGGGGTTAATAAGAGGATAAAAGAGGTACGGGCTGTCGTAATTTTGCGCGAATACCTTGTTAAATTCGCTGTTTTCCATCACATCGTCGAGATAAGCGTCCTCTGCGATGTGCCAGCTGCGCGTGCCGTAGATATCGACCTCCTGAAAGAGCGCAAAGTCGGGCGAAAGGTCCTTGACGAGCGAGACCTCGCCGCGCATATTCTCATCAACGGCTTGCCTGCTGCGGGCGCGGCTCTCCTTGCCGCCGTCCATGAAGAAGCTGTAATCGGCGCTGTACGCGCCGAAGCCCACGTTGGCCGACGAAACGCGATAGGTGACGCCGGTCTGCGGCGCGCCCTCCATCGGTGCGGCAGATGCGGCGTCGCAGTGCGCAACGCCAAGCTTCTGCATATCCTCCACACGGTAGTAGGCGGCGAAGACATAGATGACGTAGGCCAACACGATCAGAACGAGCGCCAACAGAATATAGAGCGCGACTTTGAGCGTTTTTTTCATGAAAAAAGACTCCTTTCGGGGAGAAATACAATAATCTCATTTTGCCACAAAGCGGGCGGGAAAGCAAGGCAAAAAGAAGTTGACGCGCCGCGGCAAAATGGCTATACTGAAAATGCCTAACTATTGCCCTGCGAAAGCCGGCAGTCACCCATTTTCCGCAAAAGCCATACGATGGAAAAGTAATGTGCTTGCGGGAGGGAACATGATGTGTGAGCTGTTGGTAGAGGGCGGGGAGCGCCTGTACGGAGAACTCACGATACAAGGCTCAAAAAACAGTGTGCTGCCGATTTTGGCGGCGACGCTTTTGTGCGCGGACACCTGCGTGATCGAAAATTGTCCGAAGCTGCGGGACGTGGATGCGTCCGTTGCCATTTTGCGGCACTTGGGCTGCTGCACGCACTGGGAGGACAGTGCGCTCGTGGTGGACACAGCGCGCATGGACCGCGCGGTCGTGCCCGACGCACTGATGCGAGAGATGCGCTCGTCGGTCATCTTTCTCGGCGCGATTCTGGCGCGCTGCAAGGAAGCGACGATCTGTTATCCCGGCGGCTGCGAGCTGGGGCCGCGTCCCATTGACCTGCACTTAAGCGCCCTGAGTGCCTTGGGGGCAGAGATCAGGGAGACGGGCGGCGAGCTCAAGTGCCGCGGCGGAACGCTTCTCGGGAGCGATGTGTACTTACCCATGCCGAGCGTGGGCGCGACGGAAAACGCGCTCCTCTGCGCCTGCGGCGCAGACGGCGTGACGACGATCTACAACGCCGCGCGCGAGCCGGAGATCGTCGATTTACAGAACTTTATCAACGCGATGGGCGGCAACGTCCGCGGCGCGGGCGGCTCGATCATCACAGTCGAGGGAAAGCGCGCGCTGCACGGCGGGAAATACCGCATCATCGCCGACCGCATCGTGGGCGCGACGTATCTCTGCGCCGCGGCCTGCTGTGGGGGAGAGGTGCGCCTTCGCGGCGTCGACCCGCGGCCGCTTTCGACTGTGTCCGGCGCGCTGAGCGAGGCGGGCTGCACGGTCAAAAGCGGGGAGGACGATGTTTTCCTCCAAAGTGATGGCAGTCTCAGATCCATCCGCCCTGTGCGCACGGCGCCCTATCCGGGCTTTCCGACGGACGCGCAGCCGGTGCTGATGGCGGCGCTTTTGAAAAGCGCGGGCAGCACCGTTTTTGTAGAGAATATTTTTGAAAACCGTTACCGCCATGTCGACGAGCTGGCGCGCATGGGCGCGGAGGTGCGCGTCGCGGGGCGCGTGGCAGTCGTCACAGGACGAGAGCACCTGCACGGTGCGCGCGTCAAGTGCACCGACCTTCGCGCGGGCGCGGCGCTTGTGATTGCGGGCCTGCAGGCCGACGGACTCACGCGCATTTCGCGCATCGAGCACATTGACCGCGGCTATGAGAGCATCGAGCGCGACCTTGGCGTGCTGGGCGCGCATGTGCGGCGGGAGACGGGTACATAAGCAAACGAAGAAAAAAGGCAGGAAAACTATGGCGTCAAAGCGAAGAAACAGACGGCGCAGGCGGGGAAGAGCCTCTTTCCCGCTGAGACTTTTGTGCCTCGCGGTCGTGATCGCCGCATTTCTCGGCGCGCTGACGATGTTCTTCCGCATCGATATGATCGTGGTGGAGGGCAACGAGCGCTATACCGAGGAGCAGATCATCGAGGCTGCGGGCGTGCAGAAGGAGCAGAACCTTGTGCTGCTGAACAAATATAAGGTCAAACAATCCATTTTCGACACGCTTCCGTATGTGGAGACCGTTGTCATCAACCGCAAATACCCCGACGCGCTCATTCTGACCGTGACGGAGTGCACGGCCTCCGCTGCGCTGACGGGCGAAAACGGCACATGGCTCATGAGCGACGAGGGCAAAATTCTGGAGCGCGCGGCGCAGATCCCCGAGGGCTGCGCGCGCGTGACCGGCTGCACGCTCGTCGAGCCCGCGGTCGGCGCGAAGGCGGCGTTTGCGGACGAGGATTCGTATAAATTCGAGCGCCTGCTCACGCTGCTGCGCACGGCGGAGGATAAGCAGCTTCTCTCCATGATCGGCGAGATCGACCTGAGCGACGGCACGGCCATCACCTTTACCTATTTGGACCGCTTTACGGTCAAAATGCCCTGGGATGCGGACATTGCCTACAAGCTCGGGAATGTGCGCACGGTGGTGGAGCAGCTTGAAGCCAATCAGACCGGCACGATCAACCTGATGAACGACGGCAGGGCTGACTTCATCCCGGAATAAAGGCGGAAGTTGACGTAAAAAAGTTTCCCCGAAATGGCCGATTGCTATTGACCCCGCGGGAAAACCGTAATACAATGATTAAGATAGCAAATACCTGATATTGTGGCGCTTGCAGCGGCAAGTGCCTTGCCCATACAACAGATTGCAGGAGGAACCGACATGGCATTCGGATTGGAGACCGGTCCTGAAAACGTAGTTAAGATCAAGGTCATCGGCGTTGGCGGCGGCGGCAACAACGTGGTCAACCGCATGGTGCGCACCGGTGCGCGCGGCGTCGACTTTGTCGCGGTGAACACAGATAAGCAGGCGCTCAACGTGTCTGCCGCCACTTATAAAATCCAGATCGGCGAAAAGCTGACGCACGGTCAGGGCGCGGGCTCCGACCCTGAGGTCGGCCGCAAGAGCGCCGAGGAGAGCCGCAACCAGATCGCCAAGGCGCTCGAGGACACCGATATGGTCTTCATCACCGCCGGCATGGGCGGCGGCACCGGCACGGGCGGCGCGCCCATTGTTGCCGAGATCGCGCGCGAGGCGGGCATCCTGACCGTCGGCGTCGTGACGAAGCCCTTCGGTTTTGAAGGCCGCCGCCGCATGACGCAGGCGGAAGCGGGCATCGAAGAGCTCAAGACCAAGGTCGACTCGCTCGTCATCATCCCGAACGAGCGCCTCAAGCACGCGACCGACCAGAAGATCACCTTTGCCAACGCGTTCGAGATCGCGGACGACGTGCTGCGTCAGGCGGTGCAGAGCATCTCCGACCTGATCCGCGACACGGGCTTCATCAACCTCGATTTTGCCGACGTGACCGCCATTATGAAGGATGCAGGCCTTGCCCACATGGGCGTCGGCCGCGCCGCCGGCAAGAACAAGGCCGAGGAGGCCGCGCGCATGGCCATTTCGTCCCCGCTGCTGGAGACCTCCATCAACGGTGCGCACGGCGTGCTCATCAACGTCACGGGCTCGATGGACATCGGCCTCGACGAGGTCGAGCAGGCAGCGTCCCTCGTGCAGGAGGCTGTGCATCCCGACGCGCTCACGATCTTCGGCGCGACGTTCGACGAGACGCTCGACGACGAGATCCGCGTCACCGTCATCGCCACGGGCTTTGACAAGGCGCCCGGCGCGCTGGACTTCAACAAGGATAAGAAGCCTGCCGAGCAGAGCGGCGAGAGCGCTGCTGCCGGTCTTGCGCCGCTCGACTTCGACAAGGAAAAGGCCGAGGAAGAGGCTAAGCACGAAGATGAGCCCGATCCGTTCGACGACATCTTCAAAATTTTCAACCGCGAGCGTTAAATGGAAACAATTCCCAAAATTCCGCAGACTTTGGTCTGCGGAATTTTTTTGCCCGCATTTACAGCGCCATTTCAAAAAGCGATGCCAGCACATCAAATTTTTGCACCTTTTAATTTTGCCCGAAGCGCAGAAAGTAAATGCGCCGGACAGAGAAAAAGAAATGAGAAAGAAAAAATTTCCGGCGTTGGGCGGACGGCTGCGCGCTGCGCGCACAGGGCGCGCCGTCCGCTCGTATTTTTTAAAGGGGTGAGAGAATGGATGGAACGCATCGCACAAAAAAGCGAGCGGCGGCGATCCTGCTTGGATTTTTTGCCGCCGCCGCGATCGCAATGCCGTCTGCGCAGGCGGCGGACCGGACGGTCAGCGAACTGATCCCCGTCGGACAGACCGTCGGCGTCAAGCTCTTTTCCGATGGCGTGCTCGTCGTCGGCTTTTCCGATGGGGAAAGTCCGGCGAAGGACTGCGGACTCAAGGAGGGCGACGTCATCACGGCCATCTGCGGGCAGAGTCTGGACACCATTGAGGAATTCCGTCAGCTTCTGGCAGAAAACGGCGAGGACGCCGCAGCGCTGACCGTCAAGCGCGGCAGCCGCACGATCGAACTGAGCGCAGAGCCGGAGAAGGATGAGGACGGCGAGTACCGCCTCGGCGCCTGGGTGCGCGACAGTATGGCGGGTATCGGCACGATGACTTTTTACGACCCGCAGAGCGGCACCTTCGGCGCGCTGGGCCACGGCGTGACGGACGTGGACACGGGGCAGCTCCTGCCGCTCGACCACGGCAGCATCATGGACGCCTCGGTCAAGGCGGTGAAAAAGGGGGAGCGTGCCTCGCCCGGCGAGCTCAAGGGCGACTTTGACCTGACGCGCGACAGCGGAACGCTTTACGCCAACACCGAATGCGGCATTTTCGGCAAGCTCTCGGCAGAGGACGCAGCAAAGATCGCCGGCGCGGCGCTGCCAATCGCAAAGAAGGATGAGATCAAGACCGGCAGGGCGACGATCTTAGCCACCGTTTCCGGCAATGAAACACGCGAGTATGATATTGAGATCGAAAAAATCTATTCGCCTTCCGGCAGCACGCGAAATCTGCTGCTGCGCGTGACGGACGAGGAGCTTCTTGCGCAGACCGGCGGCGTGGTGCAGGGAATGAGCGGCAGCGCAATTTTGCAGGATGGCAAGATCATTGGCGCGGTCACGCACGTCCTGCTGGATGATCCGTCAAGAGGTTATGGTATTTTTATCGAAAATATGCTCTCTGCGGCGGGGCTTTCGAGTGAATAACCTACCCATATAGTAGAAAGATTGTGTTAAGATAGCGTAAAAACAACTAAATTTTCATGCAAAAAGTTAGAAAAAGATGGTTAAATTCGACATAACTCGCTTGAAAACGCTGTCCAAATATGTTAGCTTAAAGCCATGGCAGAACGAAGACGTCACATTTTGCTGCTGAAGCTGGCCGGCTGGGTCGGCGAAAACTTGTGTGAAAAGGACGGGATGACATGGACAAGAGGATCACGGTCGTATTAGCGGACGCAAACGAGGAGTTCCGCACAGCACTGAAACAGGCATTGGAAGCAACGGGTGAGTTCGACGTAGTGGGATGCGCAGCCGACGGACTGGCTGCGGCGCAGGATATAGCGGAGCGAAAGCCGCAGCTTCTTGTGATGGATCTTTTGCTGCCGGGACTTGACGGCTTTGGCGTGCTCGAGCAGGCGGCGAAGGACAAGGTGCAGATGAAGACAGTTGTCGTCTCGGCTCTTTATCGCGATCAGATTGTGTCGCAGGCGATGAGCCGCGGCGTATCGTTCTTCATGCCCAAGCCCTGCGAGCTGACCTCGCTTTTAGACCAGATGCGCCGCGCGGTCAACGAAGGCGAGGAGAGCGAGGACGAGTCGCAGGCGCTTGAGCGCGAGGTCACGGCAGTGATCCACGAGGTCGGTGTGCCCGCGCACATCAAGGGCTATCAGTACGTGCGCGAGGCCATCGTCATCGCCGTGCAGGACATGGATGTCATCAACGCCGTGACGAAAGTGCTTTATCCCGAGGTCGCGCGCCGCTACAGCACCACGCCTTCGCGCGTTGAGCGCGCGGTGCGCCATGCGATCGAGGTCGCGTGGGACCGCGGTGACCTTGAGACGCTCCAGCGCTATTTTGGCTACACGGTATCCAACACGAAAGGAAAGCCGACCAACAGCGAGTTTATCGCCATGATCGCGGACCGCATCCGTTTACAACGGAAGATCTATAGGGTGTGAAAAGCGAAAGACGTAAAGAGCCACGGAGAGATACTCCGTGGCTCTTTTAATAAGAGGTTTATGACTTATCACTTGCAGTGAACGCAAATGACAGCTCAGGGTCGGAAAGAATGACGACAGAGAAAGTATCGTCACTGACAAAAGCATATCCAAAAGCCGAGGCGTCAGGATCATCTGAAGCTTTTACATCATAACAATAGCCGGCAAGCTTTTCGCCATCATTCACAGCTTTTGTTTTCTCGGGACTGTAAGTTAAGTAGAAGGATAAATCAGAAATGGAGCGTTCTGAGAATGAAATAGTAGCCGCACCACCCTTTTCAACGGTGCAGGTAAAGCCACCGAGATTTTTTGCGCGGATGGTATCGTCTCCATTTTCCAGAAATACTCCGTTCCAGCTGCCGACGATACGCTTTTCCGCTTTTGCGGCAATGTTGCTTTGGAACAGGCTGCTGTTGGCAAGAGCCACGGCGACAAGCAGAAGTGCGAGCACGGAAACGAGGAGAACGGCCTTCTTTTTCTTTGGCTTTTTGCCGCTGGCGGGGATGGGAGCCTCCTCTGCGGGGGTGATCTCCGCAGGTGCGGAATCTGCTTCAGGCGCGGCCGTTTCAATTTTTTCGCCGCAGTTCATACAGAAGACAGCGTCTTCCGGGATCGGGCTGCCGCATTTGGGACAGATGTTCATCTTACATCTCCTTAACTGACTTCTTTTATGTATAGCCGGATGTTAGAGTAGCTGATATCCTTTTTGTGCATAATCTCAAATCGCTGGGAATCACCGGCGTCCAGGTCCGTGCCGTTTGTCCAGTCGGTGTCGACGACATTTCCGCTGCGGTCCAAAAATTTGAGCCGATCTCATAGTAGCGGACATCTTTGGAGCTGGTGTTTTTCACGGTCCCTTCGATATAGAGATAGTTTCGGCTCGTCCGCGTTGTCCAGTCGGACAAAATGGTCAAGTCGCCGGTCGTAGGGGTACTCAGATATTCTTGAAGCGCACGATCGTATTTGCTCTGCTCGATGGCGTCCTTTTGGCTTTTGACCTGCGAGAGCTCGTGTACCGAGCCGCCGACGATCAGCAAAGCAGCGGCGATGCAAACGATGAGCAGGGCGTTTCGCTTAGAAATTTTTGGCGCGGAGGGAGATAGCCTTTCACCGCAGTCGGGACAGAAAACAAAGCTGTCATCGTATTGCTTGGAGCATTTTTTGCTGCCTTCTGCAAAGGCGGGAGTTCATTATGATTTGTGACAGAATAAAGCAATTACGGGAGCAGGCGGGCTATTCGCAGGCGCAGCTGGCAAAGCGGCTCGATGTGACGCGCAGCAGCGTCAACGCGTGGGAAATGGGACTTTCCATGCCGACAACACAGTATGTTGTCGCGCTGGCAAAGCTCTTTCATGTTTCGGCGGACTATCTGCTGGGGCTTACGGCTTCATCGAGCATTGTGCTGGACGGATACATGCAGGAGGAAATTGAGCTGCTTTACAAGTTGATCCGCTATTTTGACGACCAGAAAAAGCAGCGCTGATGCAGAGTACAAAACGATCCCCGTCCGGCGGAACCTTCCACCGGACGGGGATCGTTGCTTTTTTACTTTTTCTGTTTCTTTTTCATGCGGCGCTCAATGTGCTGCAATCCCCACAGGCACAGCCAGGAGGCGGCGCCGAGGAGCAGCGAGCCAAGCGCAAATTGCTTTTTCTTCATGTCGATATCCTCATGTGTCGCTTTCGCGTAAAACAACGTCTGCGGTGAAGCGCTTGCCGTCGCGCTCGACTAAGAGCTTGAGCGTTTCGCCTGCTTCATGGCGGCGGCGGACACGCAGAAGGTCGGTGGACTTTGTCAACGCTTCGCCGTCGGCCGCTACGATAAGGTCACCCTTCTGGATGCCGGCCTCGTCGCCGGGGCCGCCGGGCGTGACGTCCATCACGCGCAGAGCGGTCTCGCTGCTATCTAAAATGACGGGCGCGATCTGTACCGAGATACCGATCACCACCTCGCCGTGCACCTCGCCGTAGGCGATCAGGTCATTGATCATATAGGCGGTCGAGGCGATGGGAATGGCAAAGCCGAGGCCCTCCACGCTCGTGGTGGAGGACGAGCCCATCTTCATCGTGTTGATACCGACGACCTGACCGTACACGTTGATGAGCGGACCGCCGGAGTTGCCATTGTTGAGCGCGGCATTCGTCTGAATGAGCGTCATCGTCACGCCGTCGACGTACACGTCGCGGTTGATGGCGGAGACGATGCCGTCGGTCAGTGTGCCGCGCAGCTCCACGCCGAGCGGGTTGCCGATGGCGAACACCGGATCGCCGACCGTCAGCGCGTCAGAGTCGCCGAATTCCGCGGCGGGAAGGCCGCTGGCCGCGATCTTGATGACGGCGAGGTCCTTTTCTTCGTCGAGCCCCAAAAGGCACGCACGGTAATCCTCACCCGTGTCGAGCACGACGTAGCACTCCGAGCCGCCCGCGATGACGTGGGCGTTCGTGAGGATGTAGCCATCCTCGGTGAAGATGACGCCGGTGCCGACCATGGCGCTGCCGTCGCGGTTGCCGGTGAGCACTGTGACGGTGGAGGGATTGACTTTCTGGTAGATCTCCTGGATCGTCAGCGCCTCGCCGTGGCTTTCGTTGTAGCGGAGCTTGACCTGATCGGTGTTGGGCAGGCGCTTGATGGTCGTTTCGCCATGCTCGCTGTTGTCGTAATAATCCTCGTCATGGCGCTGCTCAAAATCATCGTCGTGATAGGACCGGTGATCGTCGAACGCGCCGCCGAGCCACAGCGCTGTGACGACGCCGCTGACGAGGAGAAGGCCGAGCATGCAGAAAAGGAAGATCTTAAGCCCTTTCCGCTTTTTGCGCGGTGATGTATGCTTCTTCGGCTGTCCGGGCAGCGGTGTCGGCTGCACGTAGCGCTCCACGATGGGCATGACGGGCGCTTCATAGCGCAGCACGACCTCGCGCGGCTCTTTGCCCTGCCCGCTCTGGGGAATATCCTGATTCTCGTGATCCATAGTGTTCGCTTCTCCTGATGGGGACTTTACTGCGCGGTCTGGCCGCCGGCGAGCGTCACGCTGAAGGTGAACGTCGTCAGGCCGTTTTCGCTTGTGACGGCGATGTGCTCCTTGTGCTGGTCCAGAATGGTTTTGACCACGTAGAGCCCGAGGCCCACGCCGTCCTTATCCTCGGAGCGGGATTTGTCGCTCTTGTGGAAGCGCTCGAACAGCAGCGGGATCTCCTCGGCGGGGATGGTGTCGCCCTCGTTGCGAACCGAGATCAGCGCCTTGCCGTTGAGCGTCGTCACGCCGAGGTAGAGCGCAGAGCCCTTGCGGGCGAATTTTGCCGCATTTTCGAGCAGGTTGTAGATGACCTGCGTGATGAGGTCGTTGTCGCCGAGCACCATGATGCCGCTGTCAGGAATGTCGGCGTCGACATCGAGCCCGCGGTCGGTGATCTTCTTCTCCATCGAAATGAGCACGCGGCGCATGCTCTCGCACACGTCGAACGGCGCCTTCGTGCGCGTCAGGTCGCGCGACTGGAGCTGCGAGACCTCGAGCATGCGGCGCACGAGGCGGGACAGACGCCGCGCCTCATCCGAGATGATGCGCAGGTACTCCTTTTCCTGCTCGGGCGGGATCGTGCCGTCTAAGATGCCGTCGGTGTAGCCTGCGATGGTCGTCATCGGGGTCTTTAACTCATGGGAGACGTTCGCGATGAACTCGCGGCGCTGGCGTTCGGTCTCCTGTAAGGAGTCCGCCATGTTGTTGAACGACTCGGCGAGCTCGGAGATCTCCGTCACACCCTCGTAGTTGTGCATGCGCACGTCGAAATTGCCCTCGGCGAAGCGGCGTGTCGCCTCCGCCATCTCGTGGATGGGGCGCGACTGGCGCATGCTGACCCACGCGCTCACGACGAACGAGAGCAGCAGTACCGTCACCGCCGTCATGAAAAACAATCCGATGAACGTGCGCCACATCGTCGTCAGCGCCCGTGCGCCGGTCACCGCCAGCACAAAGCCGACGGTTGCGCCCTCGCTCACGATCGGCACGCCGACGACGAAGTGCGTGTCCTCATAGATGTCGCCGAGTGTGGTGCGCACGGCGTAGGTGTCATCGCTCATCGCGCCCTCGGCCACGTCCTGCGGCACGGTCAGCACGCGGTTGACGAGAGCTGTATCGGTCGTCAGCAGCAGGTTGCCGTCCGAGTTGCAGATGAGAAATTCTGCATCCGTCACGTTCGAAGCAAAGTCTGCCAGCTCACGCAGCCCTGTGAGAGAGCCGTTTTCCATGTAGGACGACACCATGTGCGACACGACCGTCGCCTTGCTCTGCATCTGCTCGCTGCGCTCATCGATGGCGTAGGAATACGTCAGCGCGAAGAACGCGCTGCCGAGCAGCGCAAGCGTCAGCATGACGACGCTTGCCGTGAGCAGAAAATTCTGCCAGTAGATCGTGCGGCAGCGGGTCTTGACCTTTTTGAGCGTCCAGCGCTTTTTCTGTGTTTTCTCTTTGTTTTCTTCCGGCATACTGAATTACTTCACTTCGAATTTATACCCGACGCCCCAGACGGTCTTGAGCGCCCACTGGTCGCTGACGTTTTCGACCTTTTCGCGGAGCCTCTTGACGTGTACGTCCACCGTGCGCGAATCGCCGAAGTAGTCGAAGCCCCACACCTCGTCAAGCAGCTGGTTGCGCGTGTAGACGCGGTTCGGCGTGGCGGCGAGGTGGTAGAGAAGCTCCAGCTCTTTGGGCGGCGTGTCGATCTTCTTGCCGTCGACAATGAGCTCGTAGGAGTCGAGGTCGATGATGAGCTTGTCGAACGTGAGGCGCTTGTGCGTGTCCTCGGGGATCTCGCTGCGGCGCAGCACGGCGTTGATGCGCGCGAGCAGCTCCTTCATTTCAAAGGGCTTGACAACATAGTCGTCCGCGCCCATCTCAAGGCCGTGGATGCGGTCGTTGACCTCGCCCTTGGCGGTGAGCATGATGATCGGGCACTTAGACGTCTCGCGGATCTTGGCGCACACGCCCCAGCCGTCGAGCACGGGGAGCATCACGTCGAGCAGCACAAGGTCGGGCTCTTTTTCCTTGAATTCCTCCACGGCCTTGCCGCCGTCGGCGGCGATGCGGACGTCAAAGCCCTCTTTGTCGAGATACATCTTAATGAGGTTGGAAATATTATTGTCGTCCTCCACGACAAGAATATTGCGTGCCATGCTGGTTTCCTCCTTCACACAAGCGTGTGTCTTTCTTCTGTATTATTGTTTATTATACGCAAAACTGTGCGCGTTTCCTGAACAATTTGTAAAACCGTCACGCGTCCTTTGTGACCGCGAGCTCGTTGAGCGCCGTGATGAGACGCGAGGACGAGCGGAGGCGAGAGAGCAGCGTGCTCCAATCTGCCTGCACGGCGGTGTCAGCGCCGAGATAGGCGATGCACCCGCCGGAGCGGGCCTGACGCGCGATGCCGCTGGCGGCCTGCGCCGCGGTGGGAAGAGCGCCGCTGTAATCCAGGTCAAAGTCAATGGGGCAGTAGCCCGCGGCGCGCACGGCGCGCAGCGTTTTGTCCGACGCGCCGTAGAGCGCGACGAGCCGCGCTTTTTCGTTGCACGCGGCCCATAGCGCGTTGTTTGCGCGCTCGATCGCGCTGACCGTGCGTGAGCTGCCGCCGGAAGCGTCGATGCGCAGCGCGGCGGCGTTGCCGCTGATGACGACACGGCGCAGCAGATCGCCGAGCGAGGAAAGCTGCTCTTCCGAGAAGAGAAACGTCGCCGTCGCGTTGTTGCTTGCGAGCGTGTCGAGCAGGGCGTTTGCGCTCTCTTCGTCCGTCACACGCAGTGCGAGACAGACAAGGTCGCGGTCGCCGTCGGTGTTCTGATCCGGTGTGTTGCCGGGATCGTTCGACTCGCTGTGCGTCTTCATATATTCGTTGTAGCGCTGCTCCATGGACATAGCCGCGGCGTCGATGAACTTCGCGTCGGAAAGCACGACCGTATCACTTTTGACGCGGACCAGGTAACCATAGGTCACGCGCGTGTAGCTATAATCGAGCGAGAAAAACTGCGTCAAAAGGTCGAGCGGCAGGAACACAACGTCGCTGCGCACGATGGCAGGACCGCCGTACTGGCGGTCGTTCTGGTCAGCGACGGTGCCGGCGGCGAAGTTGAACGTCAGTGCGCTGCCCTGCCGGTAGACGACGGCGGTGCTCTTGTCGCGGCTGCGGGAGTAGAAAAGGCCCAAGTCCGTGCCGGTGATGACTGTGGAGGGGATATACAGCCGCCCACCCGACCAGAACGGCATCGTCTCATCGCTCAGATCGGGCAAAAGTTGGTCGTTGACGGCGGTGAAATAGACAGTCGTCTCGGCCCTCGTTTCGCTGGGGGTGAGGGAGAAGACCATCAGCAATACAAGCAGCAGACACAAAAAACGCTTGCTCTTCATTTCTCCCGCCTCCTTGCGTATTTTATCTTAATATTATAGCAATTTTTCCGCCGCTTTGCAATATCCGCGATGCCTCAGCCGTCATAATAGCCGACGGTGGTGTTCGAAAAATAGTGCTGCACGATTTCCTCGGCGGAAAGGCCCTGCTTGGCGAGGATATTTGCGCCGTACTGGCTCATGCCGACACCGTGGCCGTAGCCTGTGACGTGGAAGGTAAAGGCATTGTCCTTGTATTCCACGGTGAACGACGGCGAGCGCAGCGAGAGAATCGTGCGCAGGTCATTGCCGCGCAGCTTGACGCCGCCGACCGTGACGGAGGCGACATAGTCCGAGTCGTTTCGCACGATATCGCGGATCCATCCCTCGGGGCTGCCGGAGAGGTCGGCGTCCGGCTTGGCGGCGAGGATGAGAGACTTGAATTCCGCTGCCGTGAACGTTGCGACCGAGTAGTAGTTCGGTACGAGCTCTTCCGTCTCGGGGCTATCGACCTTTTGGAGATACGGCAGATCGTTCATCCACACGTCGCCTGCGCCCTGCGTGCTGCCGTCGGCGGACGAGAAGAACACAGCGAGGATGGGCGCGCCGTCATACAAAATGACCTCGCCGTCCGTTTCGCTCACGGCGCGTGCGAGCTTTTCCTCATAGTAGACGGCCATGCTGCCCCAGTTGGCCGCAGCCTGCTCGGCGCTCAAATACGCCTTGCAGCAGGTGTGGTCGTCGCAGGCGTCGGCGTCTGGATGGTTCGCGCTGCCGCCGCCGCGGATGCGATAGAGCGTGTAGGTGCGCGCGGCGATGGCCTGTGCCTTGAGCGCCTCCTCCTCAAACGAGGCGGGCATTTCCGCGCGCAGCACGCCGAGAAGGTATGTGCCCATGTCCATCTCCTGGACCTCGCCCTGGATTTGGACGCGCAGCGTTTTTGCGCTGTCGCGCTCGCCGGGGGCGGCGATCTCACCGCTCGTCGGGGGAGATTCCGAGCCGTCCTGTGTGTTCGGCGTGTCGTCAAAGCGGCCTGCCGCCGCCCAGGCGAGGATCCAGATGAGGCCGATCAATAATATCGTGATGCGAAGAAGCTGTTTCAAGGCGTGTTCCTCCCTGCGGCCCACGGCCGCGATGCTTAAGTGACAGTGTTTTTATCAGTGTATGACCGACTTGTCCGCAAAATGATTCATGGACAAACGGGGATGAGTGTGCTATCATCAATAAATAGATGTTTTCCGGCGCTGTGCGCGCCGTATTCCGGAAAAAGAAAGGGTTCGGTTTTGTGAAAATTCTTCATTGGCTTTTGCTGGTGCTTTTTTCTGCGGCAGCGGCGCTGGCACGCCTCCGCCTGCTGGCAGTCGGCTTTGACGCGGACGGACTTCCTGTCCCGATGGACTTAAACACGATGGTGCTGCCTGCGGTGCTCGTCGTCGCAGCGGTCATCGCGGTCATTATGGCGCGGCGCTATCCCGCTCAGCGCGAGCTGTGCGGCAGCATGGACCTCTACTTCGCCTTTGACCGCTCGACGCTTGCGGTCTTGCTGATGGTGCTCGGCAGCTTTGCCCTGATCGGCTCGGCGGTGTGCTCGTTGGTGTTCTCGCTCCGCACGACGCTTACGATGATCCTGTCCGTTTTTCTGGCAGTCGGCGCGGCATGCCTGCTGTACGCTACGACCGCGCTGCGCCGCAAGGCGGAGTTCCCAGGCGTTGCGCTGCTCGTGCCTGTGTGCGCGATGGTGCTTGCGCTGATCCTCTTCTACCGCGAGCACGCGGCGGACCCGATTCTGCGTCATTACTATGTCGAAACGCTGGCGCTCGCGGCGCTGACGGTGCTGCTGCTCGAATTTGCGGCCTTTGCTTTCCGCGGCGGCGCGCCGCGGCTGCTGATGCCCGCGAGCACGATGAGCGTCATCCTTTGCGCGGCGGCCTTGGCCGCGCGCCCGACGCTTGCCGAGATCCTCTTCTACGCCGGCGGCGCGTGCATCGCGCTCGGTATCGGCGCGGCGGCGGACTTCGATCCGTGACGCCATCCTACATCAGAATATAACGAAAAAGGACGCCTCACGGCGTCCCTTTTCTTATAAGATGGAAGATTGGATGAAAAGAAGCTATTGTCTCTTGCAAAGATTAAGATAAAGGACGCATGTTAACAAAGTTCGAGGGAAAGTGTTACAAAAGTGTTAAATAGAAAGAAGATCCGGAAACCCTTGCAAATCAAGGAAAATCCTTGCGCCACAGTCGTTTGCAGCTTGCACGGGACTGTGCAAGACTGTGCCAAACTGTCGATATCTCGGACGCAGTAATGACGCAGTAGCAATTCCTGACCGGCGGTCAAATGACGCACGAAAGCGAAATCACTTTACGAACGCAGCGTGCGGAAAAAATCGGCCAGCACGGCGCGGCATTCGTCTTTCAGAATGCCGCCCACGAGCGCGGGGCGGAAGGGAAAGCGCTCCATAAAGAGGTTCAGCACGCCGCCGCAGGCGCCCATCGCCTCGTCGCGCGCGCCATAGTAGACGCGCGGGATGCGCGCGTTGACGATCGCGCCCGCGCACATCGGGCAGGGCTCGAGCGTCACGTAGAGCGTGCAGCCGTCGAGCCGCCAGGAGCGCAGACGTTCATTTGCCTGTGCGATGGCTTCCATCTCTGCGTGCGAGGAGGTGCGCTGCAGTTCCTCGCGCCGGTTGCGGCCTCGGCCGATGATCTCGCCGTCTTTGACGATGACACAGCCGACGGGCACCTCGCCCTCCTGTGCGGCCTCGCGCGCGAGAGACAGCGCCTCGCGCATATAATCTTCATGCTCCATACTTGGCTCCTTGTTTGAAAAGAGGAATATTTGTCCACACTTTCCATACACTGACATTGCAGAGGTATGGGAGGGCGAAAACATGCGAAAGGTCAATTTGCTGCGCTGTGACGTCGCGCGCGATGCATCCATGCAGGACTTGTTCAGCGAGCTGCGCGACACGCGTGTCGCGCTGTCGCAGGCGTACGCGCGCTTCAACGCGGTCTGCGCGCCGGAGCTCGTCGACGCCTGCGTGTATGAGATCAACGCCGAGCTCTCACGCTATGACTACCTGCTGCGCCAGATCAAGGAGCGCAGCGGCGAAGCCGTGTACAAAACGTGCAGCGAGGGGGTCGCAAAATGGGGATAACGGAAAAAATACTGCTTGTCCTGTTTGCCGTGTTTGCGCTGCTCGCGGTGCTCAGGCTGTTCGCCGCGCCGTTGAAGCTTGCGGGCAAGCTGCTCGTCAACACGCTGCTCGGCTTTGCGCTGCTCGGCATTCTAAGCGCGCTCGGCGTGCTCGCCAAGCTGTCGCTGGGGCTGAATCTCTTCAACGCCCTCGTCATCGCCGTCCTCGGCGTGCCGGGCCTCGCACTGCTGATCTTGCTGAGACTGGTGTTTATTTAATGTACATAGAACAAAAGCCTCGCAGAGTTTCGTGCCCATAGGCACGAAAAAATTTTAATCGTTTTTTGCCGCGACATGCGCGTGGCAGAAAACACTTTGCGCGAAGCGTGTGTCGAATTGGCCTCTTTCAGAGGCCAACCGAGGCACAAAGCGCAGTGAAATATTCTCGGAAAAGTGACAACGTCACTTTTCCGAATTTTTTGTATCCCAGCCGTACAGCGGATACCGCTGCATCGCGCCAAAGAGCTTCTGCTTGAGGTCTGGGTAGCGCTCGGAGAGCGACTCGATGAGCTCTTTGACCTCCTGACGGCGCGTTTCACCGTTGGCAGGGCAGGGATTGTGCACGATGGGAAGATCAAGCTTTGCCGCGACATTGCGCACCTGCTGCTCCTTCACATAGAGCAGCGGGCGGATCTGCGTCACGTCCGAGCGGCTCAGGTATGTCACGGGCTGGAAGCAGCCGATGCGGCCCTCAAAGAGGAGATTCATCAAAAGTGTTTCGACCGCGTCGTCGTAGTGGTGGCCGAGCGCGATCGTTTTGATGCCGTGCTCGTTCATCGCGGTCGAAAGCGCACCGCGGCGGAGCTTGGCGCACAGCGAGCAGGGATTTTTCTCCTTGCGCTCCAAAAACACGATCTCGTAGATCGGTACGTTTGCGCGGATGTACTCGACACCGAGCGCCGCGCAATAGTCGGCCACGGCATCAAAGCTCATGCCCGGCACACCCGTTTCGACCGTGATGGCCGCGACCTTGAACGGCTTCTGGTAGAATTTGGAAAGGCGCGCGAGCGCGGTGAGCGTGACGAGCGAGTCCTTGCCGCCGGAGACGCCGACGGCGACCGTCTCGCCCTCCTGGATCATGTCGTAGTCCGTAACGCAGCGGCGCACGAGGCCCAAGATTTCCTGCATAGGTACAGCTCCTTGCGAAAAATAAAAGAATTTTGATTTTGCGATTTGAGAAATTGGGAGATAATCAAAGAAAACGAGAGAATTTACGAGCATTGCTTGCGCTAAATTAAAATGGTGTTGACATTCTCGCGCCCAAATGCTATAAATAAACTCGTTCCGATTTTACCAAGGGACAACAAAAATGTAAAGCACAAGCTTTCATTCATAGATCAATATGGAGGAAACACACCATGTCCACTTTTATGGCGAACAAGGGCAACATCGAGCGTAAGTGGTACGTCATCGATGCTGCCGGCAAGCCCATGGGCAAGACCGCCGTTGCTGCGGCTGATCTGCTCCGCGGCAAGCGCAAAGTCACCTACACCCCGCACGCCGACTGCGGCGACAACGTCATCATCATCAACGCTTCCAAGGCCATCCTCACCGGCAACAAGATGGAGCAGAAGTACTATCGTACGCACTCCGGCTGGATCGGCGGTCTGAAGGAGACCAAGTATCGCATCCTCATGCAGGAGAAGCCCGAGCTTGCGATGCGCGTGGCTGTGCGCGGCATGATGCCCCGCAACACCGTGACCAAGGACTCCCTGAAGCGCCTGCACATCTACGCTGGTGACACCCACGAGCAGCAGGCCCAGAAGCCCGAAGCCTACGAAGTCTAAGGAGGAAGAGAAGAATGTATCAGTCCAAGAAGCCTTATCTGTACGGCACCGGCCGTAGAAAGTCCTCCGTCGCCCGCGTTCGCCTCTTCCAGAACGGCACCGGCGCTATCACCATCAACGGCCGCGACATCGACGAGTATTTCGGTCTCGAGACCCTGAAGATGGTCGTCCGTCAGCCCCTCGCCGCTACGGAGGAGCTCGGCAAGGTCGACATCGTTGCCACCGTCGAGGGCGGCGGCGTGTCCGGTCAGGCCGGCGCTCTGCGTCACGGCGTGGCCCGCGCCCTGCTGCTGGTCAACCCCGAGTACCGCACCGTCCTGAAGAAGGCCGGCTTCCTCACGCGCGATCCTCGTATGAAGGAGCGCAAGAAGTACGGTCTCAAAGCCGCCCGTCGCGCGCCTCAGTTCTCCAAGCGCTAATTTTCCCTACTTCTCAGTACGTCTCACGACGTCGATTTGCAGGAAAATTCAGTACTTTTGGAGCTGTGCATGGTCCTCGAAAGTGTTCCGTTTTGTTTCGTAAGGAGCAAGCAAGGAGCACACAAGGAACAAGAAGCGCAAGCGAAAACAAAAGCCTTATGAAGCAGGAGATCGTTCCGCAAGGAGCGTATCTCCTGCTTTTTTGTGTTGCACGGCTTTTCCTTCTTCCTTTTAGATCTTGTTGATTGCCTCCACCAATGTTTCGATATCTAGGTGGGTATAGACACGTTCAGTGAGCGTCATGGCACCGGAGTGTCCCACAATCTTCTTGATCATGGTTTGGTCTACATGGGCCTCTGTCAGCATGGAGATGCAGGTATGCCGGGTACAGTGCGGCGTCTGGTCATATCCAAGCTGCTCCATCAGGGGCGTGAAGTAACTGTCGTAGTAGTTCCTGTAATCAAAGTGCTTTTGATCCGGCGTGTGGAGCAGGTATTCACACTGAGAACCTTCGTACCACGCTTTGTAGAATGGCAGCACCTTGTCGGCAATAGGAACTTTACGCAGGCCATTTTCGGTTTTGCTGGCGATCACATCAAAGTACTGTTCTTCCAAATGTACGTTTTCCTTCTTTAAGTCGAGGAACTCCGAGATGCGGCAACCGTTGTAGATCAGCATCAGCACGATCTGATAGTACGGGTCCTCTGTAAGCTCCCACAGGCGGGCAATCTGCTCCTTTGTGAATTTGTTCCGGTCACGCTTGTTGGGGTTCTTATCCTTGTACCGGCTCAAATCTACAAACTCGGAGTAATCCTTGTTGCAGATGTCGTTTTTCATGGCGTAGGCGTACAGTTGGTTGAACAGCCCCTTGAGTTTTTTCAGGGTGGGGTAATTCTTCCCGCAGGTGTCTACCACAAATTGGAGGTCCATCAGCCGAATATCCCGAAATACCTTGTTGTAAAGTGTTCCGCATACCCGATAGGATGCCTCATAGCCTTTTACATTTGACTTGGAGATGGTGGGAAACTTCTCCTTTGACCAGCGTTCATAGACCTCCTGGAAGGTTGCCTTGGATGCCTTGATGTCAAAGGGATTGTTGTTATACTCTGCCAACATTTGCAGCCCCTCTGCTCTGGTTGCTGCATAGCCGATGGTGATTTGTTCTTGAACGGACTTGCCTGTTTCTGGGTTAACATGCCACCCTACCGTTTTCCTCACTGCATAGGGCCTTCTTCGCTTTCCGGACATTTTCTTTACGCTTCCATATCCGTTGGGTAATCTCAAAAAATCTCAAACTTCCTTTCTCCCAGCGTTTTCAAATTAAATTTGACAGGGGTATGTAACACCCACCGTTATTTCTGGTCGCCGTTTTCTTCGGCGGCCTTTTTCATTTTCTCCAGCATCTGCCGATCCAGTTCATTGCGCCGCTGAATGCGCTCCAAATCGGAGAGAACTTCCACTTCCTTGTCCTGCAACTTGGCACCTGCGTAGTAAGCCAGTTCTTTTTCAATCCAGCGGTCAAAGGATTCTTGATCGGTCCAATAGGTTTCCAGCTTTTCACGCTCATCCCGGAACTCTTCCAAAATCAAGCACAGGGAATCATTCATTTCTGCGGAGTGGTCATTTCCCTTGAATTTCAGGGAGCAGGACCATTCTTCGCTGTGGGGCGGGCGCTGGACATCGATTTCGAACCGGATACCGGCCTTCTTGTTTAATTGGTAAAGAACCGCAATTACATCAGACAGGCTGTCCAGCTGGATTTCAGGTTTCTGGTAGCCAATCAGGTCTGCCGGAGATATGTTTAAGATTTTGGCGATGGCATTGATCATCGCTATGGATGGCTCAATTTCACCGCTCTCGTATTTTTGAACTGTGCGCATCGTCTTGTCCAGACGCTGTGCCAGCTCTGTTTGGCTCAAGTGAGCGGCCTTGCGGGCTGCCTTGATTCTCTCGCCAATTTCAGTTGGGTTGCTGTGCATTGTCATCACCTCGCTTGTATTGTAACACGAAGTTGTGCGAATTACAAGGTCGTAATGCGAATAACTTTTTCGTATTTAGTGTTGACAAGCGGTCTTGAATGGCTTATAATCAGAATACGAACTAATAGTTCGTATATTAGCAATAAGGAGGTCATTCACATGGAGAAGAAAGTTTATGTCGAACTGCCGCCCTTCACTGGACGCAATGTCCCCATCACCGAGATTGCAGTCGCCATGCACAAGGATGCCCAGTATGTGCGCATTGGTTTGCAGCAGGGAATCCTGAAATTCGGCTATGCGATCAAGCTGGAAAACTCTAACGAGTACAACTACTACTGCCCCGACAGAAAGGTGTGGGAGGAAATTGGATACTTCCAACCGGAAATCGCATAAAAAAAGAGCCCTCATCCTGGCAGATGAGAACTCTTGACGGACAGTACAAACGGCAGCTGCCGTGTGACTATCACTCAGCAAGGATATTATAACACGACAGCTGCCAAATTCAACAATTATTTAAGGAGGAATAGAATTTGACAGCTTTACCAGACAGCATCATACAAAATGGTCTGTTCTGCTGCTGGAAGTATGAGGAACGGAATGAGAGGAAAACGGAGGTGCCATACCAGCCGCAAACCGGTCTGGGAGCGAAAAGCAACGATCCTTCCAGCTTCGTACCTTATAAAACAGCAGTACAGGCCAGCGGATATGATGGCATTGGAATTGGAATTTTCAACGGCATCTGTGCGATTGACCTGGACAACTGCGTTTCGGACAGCGGCTATTACACCCAGACCGCCGCAGAAATTGTGGCCTTAATGCACAGCTATACCGAGTACAGCCCCAGCGGAAACGGTCTTCACATTCTCTTTTCGGCAAAAGGGTTTCAGTATGATACCAAACGATTTTATATTATGAACCACCAGGCTGGAATTGAGGTGTACGTGGCGGGAGCAACCAACAAATATGTCACCGTGACCGGAAACCGCTGTGAGGATTATGAGTATGGTGACCGGACCCAGGAGCTGCAAGTGTTACTGGACAAGTTCATGCGCAGGCCAGAGATAGGCGCAGAAAATGCAATAAATGCAAAAAACTCTGATTTGAGCATGGAGCAGCTTCTGCAACTGGCAAAAAGCAGTAAGAATGGGGCAGCGTTCACAGCTCTTTGGAACGGTTCGCTGGAGGGATATTCGTCCCCATCAGAGGCAGATCTGGCGCTGTGCAGTCATCTCGCCTTTTGGACAGGACGGGATGCTGCCAAGATGGACACTATGTTCCGGCAGTCGGGTTTGATGCGGGATAAATGGAACCGGCAGCAATCCGGCACAACGTATGGTGCAATCACCATTCAGAAGGCAATCGAGCATTGCCGGGAAATCTACACTCCAAAAGCGGAGCCGTCACCGGTTTTTCAACCTATTGTTCCGCTGACTCCACAGTGGAGTGACCTGCCTGCATTCCCGGTAGATGCTCTCCCGGATGTGGTTCGGAATTATGTGAGTGCGGTAGCTGAACACAGTCAGACTGCCCCGGACATGGCAGCGGTGATCAGCCTGGGTGTGCTGGCTATCTGCTTACAGGGAAAATACAAGATAGAGGGAACGCCGGGATACTGTGAGCCTTTGAGCTTGTACACAGTGGTGATCGCCGCACCGGGGGAGCGAAAGTCCAGCGTCATGCGGGATATGACCACATTCCTCTATGAGTATGAGCAGGAATATAACAAGGCGTACAGCATGGAAATACGGGAAAACCATTTGCAGCGGGAATCTCTGGAGCGCCAGATCTCCGGTCTGCAAAAGAAGCTGGAGCGCAAGGAAAGCCGTGAAATGGAGCTGGAGCTGCGGCAACTTCAGGAGCAGCTGGAAGAAACGCCAGAATTAAGTCCGGTTCGCTTTTTTGCGGACGATTGTTCCAGTGAAGCTCTGACCAGCTTGATGGCAGCCAATAACGGAGTGTTCTCCGTGATCTCCACCGAGGGTGGCATCTTTGACATCATGGCAGGTCGGTATTCCAACAAATCCAACATTGATGTCTGGCTGAAAGGCCATTGTGGGGATGCCATTTATGTGGATCGAATGACCCGTGAAGCAGAGTGCATCATGCACCCGGCACTGTCAGCTATCCTCTCTATTCAACCCAGTGTGCTGGATGAAATCATGTCCAATACCACCATGACCGGGCGGGGCTTGATTGCTCGCTTCCTGTATGCATCCCCGCCGTCCAGAATTGGCAGCCGAGTCTTTCGTACCCAGCCGATCCCGCCCGAAGTAATCGCCGCTTACCGCAGCTTGATTTTTCGCCTGATGGCTCTGCCGATTGGTGGGGATGCTCAGACGGTGCACCTTTCCGAAAAAGCCTTTGACCTGATGGCCGATTACTTTCAGGAACATGAGAAGTTTCTGGTTGGCGAGGGACAGGCAATTTCCGATTGGGCAAGCAAATATATCGGTGCCGTACTCCGGATTGCGGGACTGTTGCACTGTGCAGATATGGAAGATGACAAAGCAGAAGTGACAGCTTCTACGATGAGCAAGGCGATTCAGATCGGCAAATATTTTCTGGCTCATTCCACCTACGCCTATTCCATGATGGGCACTGACTTAACCATCCAGAAAGCCAAATTTGTCTTGGCAAAGCTGAAAAAGAAGAACGTATCGGTGATCAAGCGTTCTGAGCTTTTTCAGATGTGTCGGGGGAAGTTCTTTAAGAAAACGGAGGAGATTTTTCCGACGCTGGAACTGCTGGAGGAACATGGATACATTCGGCTGGAAGAACCGGAACGCCAGTCGGTAGGCAGACCAGCCGATGTGAAAATCATTGTGAACTCCGCAGCATGAAACCGAAATTTCTGCATTTATTGCATTTCCTGCACAGAGTTATACTCTGGTATCGCACCACCGTCCCCATCGAAAAATCCGCAGATTTGGAGATGGATGGTTCGGGAGAATCCGGTGGATTTTCCCGAACCGTGGGCGGCAGGATTGCTTACAGAAGCAAGGATGCCGGACACACCTGACTTGCTGTGTGGATAGCACACGCAAGTCAGGGAGGCTCCCGCAGGAGCCGCATCCCCCTCGGAGAGCCCACGATACTTTGCAGCCGCAGGATGAAAGTATCATAGTGGGTTATTACACTTCCGCAGGAAGTGCGCCCCGGCCCGCAGGCCGTACAAACGTGAAAGGAGCTCTATGGCGAGAAATGACGGGATTGACCGTACCAGCGCAAGAAACGTAAACCTGACCGCTACCAAAATTGGCAATGCCCAGCGGCACAACGAACGAGAAAAGGAATCCTACACTAACCCAGATATTATACCAGAACGCACCCCTCAGAACATCCATTTTAAGAAACCTACCGCCGGATATGCAGAGATGTTTGCACAGATGGAAAAGGATGGTGTAATCTCCACTCGTGGCCTGAAATCAGATGCCAACCTTTACGGGGAACTGATTTTTGATGTAAACTCCGCCTACTTCTATAACCATGGCGGGTATGAGTTTGCCAAGCGGTTTTATGAGGACGCTTACAAGGCTGCCATCGAGATTGTGGGCGGCGAACAGTATATTCTCTCCGCTGTTATGCATGCCGATGAGCGCAACCGGGCCATGTCCGAAGCACTGGGGCAGGATGTATTCCATTATCATCTCCATGTGGTCTATGTTCCGGTTGTGGAGAAGCAGATCCTCTGGTCCAAGAGGTGCAAGGACAAATCACTTGTGGGAACTGTCAAGGAAACGATTATGCAGGTGAGCAGCAGTAAAAAATGGCTGTCTAAACCGGCATTGGACGAACAGGGAGCGCCTATTCTCCAAAAGAATGGCAAGCCGGTACTGCGGAAGTCTTACAGTGTCCTCCAGGATGATTTCTTCCAAGCCATGCGCAATGCCGGATATTCTGATGTGGAGCGTGGAGAACGAGGAAGTTCTGAGGAACATTTGACCGTAACCCAGTTCAAGGTGGAACGGGAACAGGAGCGATTGGAACAACTCACAGCACAAACGCAGCAGAAAGAGCAACAGGCAGCTTCTCTGGAAAAGGAGATTGAGAATATTCAAAAACAGCAGATTGCCGTTCAGAAAGTGGAGCAAATAGAACCCCATGCAGTTCCGTTTTCCTCTAAAGTTATGCTGGATCGTTCTGAATATGAAAATCTGGCAGCCGCGGCAAAGAAGTTCTATGTCCAGGAACGCAAGGAATCCAAGCTGCAAAAGGCTTTGGAAGCAGCATTGAAGATGGTAAACAAGCTGAAAACGAAGGTCGCTGCACTGACCGCAGAGCTGGCAGAGCATAAGTCTGTTCGGGGGCAGCTTCGCACCGTAGACTTGGAGAGGGAAAATAGTGAGCTTCGTGGTAAACTCCGCAAATATGAAGATGTAATTTCTCGGAATAATTTGTGGTCATACTTTTCCAGACGCAGGGAGAAAGAGATAGTGAAAAAAGATACTCGATAATCCTATAATATTTTGGCTTCTTTATGAAACCGAATCACCGCAAACAAATATCATTGCGGAAAAGCAATAGAAATGCTATAATAATGGCATATATCTGCGGTGGAGGTGCTATAAATGAGTTTTAGCAATGATATAAAGACAATCCGTCATAAATGCCTTATGAGCCAAACAGAATTTGCAGAAGCTTTGGGCGTAGCGTTTACTACAGTTAATAGATGGGAGTCTGGAAAAAGCAGACCTAATTTTAAAACTATGAAGTTAATCAATAGTTTTTGTGAAGCAAAAGGAATTGACTTTGATGTAAGCAAACAGTTGTTGGAGGAAGAAAATAATGATATATAATGTGATAGACTTGTTTGCTGGAGCCGGTGGTTTAAGCCTGGGATTCAAGCAAACGGGGCAAGTGAATATAATTGCTGCGGCAGAGAATAATCCAAATGCCAGAAAAACATATAAAAGGAATTTCAAGCTGGCACGGCTTTATTCTGATGTAAGGACGATTGATTATTCGGAATTACAAAATACAGTAGGTCCGGTTGACATTGTAATTGGTGGTCCGCCGTGCCAAGGGTTTTCAAACGCAAATCGTCAGCACAGCACGGTAATTAGTATGAATAACAGACTTGTAAAAGAGTATGTTCGTGCAATCTGTGAGTTGAAGCCGAAAGCGTTTGTCATGGAAAATGTTGCTATGCTTCGTTCTCAAGTTCATAGATTCTTTCTTGAAGAACAAGATCTCGATAACGAAAGAATCATGGCACTTTCCTTGTCAGAAGATAAAATAGAAATTTTACCTAAATCTGTTAATTTTGAAAATTCGATTTCTTTCCTCGAAACAGCACAGGAAGAATTCGGATTTGCATGGGCTGAGGGCTTTTACAAGATTATTAACATTCTTTATCGATACCGAATCAATCCCATTAAGTTTGACGCCACTCTTGAAAAATATCAAAAAAAGTTGATGGCACAACTCAATGAGATTGTGCGTTTGACGAATGAAGTTCAAGAACTCAACGTTTTACAGCAAAACGATGAAAGAATGGCAAAAGAAATATTACAGTACATGGAAAAGAAAGATAATTTTGACGCTGTAATATTAGCAATTAGTGATTCTATCATCATGCAACGGGCTATAATGAAAATCAAAGAACTGACCGATAATGACATTCATATATTTGAATATAAAGAAGAAAACGGCAGTTTGGTTGCGGTAGTTAAGTCTTACCCTGTATTGGACTACATTAGAGCAATTTTGGAGAATGAGCCATATGATTATACATTAAGTGAAAATACGCTTAATGCAATCCATTATGGAGCACCACAACGGCGAGAACGTTTTATCATTGTAGGTCTCAAGAAAGACTTGAACACAAAGTATACTGCTCCTGAAATCAAATTTACCGAAGGGAATTATAGAACTGTACATGATGCCATTGCAGATCTTCAAGATGTAATCCCTACCACTGAAGTGACAGGAGACTATATTGAGCTGGAAGCACATCCTAATGCCACCGGGCTGGAAAAAGAGCTTAGAGGGCGAGCGCTGTATAACCATATTGTCACCGCAACAAGAGAAACAGCAATGGCAAGGTTTAAAGCTCTTAAGGCTGGTGAAAATTTCCACGATCTTGATCCAACATTAAAAACGACTTACAGCAATGCAGAACGCACACAAAATACAATCTATATGCGTTTGAAATATAATGAACCATCTGGAACTGTTGTTAATGTACGTAAATCCATGTGGATTCATCCTGAATTAGATCGTGCCATTTCTATTCGTGAAGCAGCAAGACTACAGACATTTCCCGACAGCTTTATATTCGAAGGAACGAAAGATTCTCAATACCAGCAGGTAGGTAATGCAGTACCTCCGTATCTGGCGAAAGCGATCGCAGACAGCGTTATCAGGATTTTGAATAATGCAATAGAATAAAAAATGGGTCACTCCGATTCTCAAGGAGTGACCCATTTACTTTATGCGGTTGTTCCTACAGGGGTTTTACAAATCTCATTTGCCTTAGCAAGAATCTTGTCGTGGATACGCTGCTCCGGCAGACAGTCCAAAATATATATGCCACCAAGCAAGTTGAGGTACTTAGCCAATTCACCGACAATGTTTGTGTCAATCGGTAATCCCTGTGCCTTGGCTTCTATTATCGCACTCAGGAAAGGACGGATAATAGCTGGATTGTTAGAAGTATTGCGCTCCAAAATATGCATGATATAGTCGGAGCTTTCGCATACGAATTTTGTAAGTTCCCAAGGATCGGAACGCTTCTCGTCATATGTAAGACGCCCGATCCACCACAGTCTGGATAAAGCATTTCTCGTCAAAGAACGTCTGGCGCCAAAGCCGAAGAAAAAGTGTTGCTGCACATTACCAACTGTACATTTCTTGTTAATGTCCCATCTGTACTTTACATAGTTCCAGAAAGGTCCAAGACACAGCCCTGCCCACAAACGCTCATCCGAAGCCTGAGAATCAGATAGAAAACGGAGATTTCCGTAAACACGTTTGACATTTTCTGCTTCCGTAAGGAAAGGCTTGTCCGCCGTCATATCCAAACTGAAATCTGGAATTTCAGCAAATTTTGTATCAGAGAACAATGCGTTTCCCAGTTCTTCCTGTAACCAGTCAGAGGAATCCTGCTTAAAATTATCAACCCAGCTTTTGAGATTGGACTTGATAATGTCGATGTTATCGTAGCTCACAAATTGTAGCTTCATTATTCGTCACCTCCTGCTGCGCCAAAGCTACTTGTCAAAAATGTAAATGCATCCGAAACAGGATTATTTATCAGTTTTTGAGCAAGAACTAAGCAGTTTTGATTGCTGAATTCTTCACTTTCGATATCGCAGTCAAACTGCGTTAACAGCGCCTTTGATAGAACTTTATACCACAATGTGTCAGAGTTCTCACTTCGCTCCTGAATAGGTAGAGCTCTCAGTTCTTCCAAAACATATACAAGGGCAGGCACAACCGTGAGAGAGTTGAGAATAGGCTGTGCCAGAGGGGTAGTGCTCAGGGCTTTATAGCTATAAAAATCGCTGAGAGGAAGCTTGATGATAATTTTGCGCTGAGACATATCAACCAGCATTTGCTTACAGCTTTCGTCAGGGTTCTTGCTAATGTTGAAAATGGACGGTGTGTTTGCAAGATCATCAATATCTTTGGAAATATCTACCGTTACCATTTTTCCTACAGCCATTACGCAACCAGCTTCGATATCAAAGGCGATACCTTGATAATCTTCGTGGAAGTCAGGGCTGGTAAAGCCTTTCAAATCATCAACTGCCACAACAAACGGACAAATTTGCAATTTGCCATTAACAGCCTTATTCAGCAGGGTATATACTTCGCTGACCTTATTTGTTTGGACAACTGTACGGAAACCAGTCTGTGCACACTCTAAGTGGTAAACGAACTTTGCGACGCCCTGCTTGATGCAGTCCTGAAGACTTTGGCAAGTGAGGGTAGCAAGGAAGTCGATACGCAGATCGTAACCATCACGCACGATATCAATGGCTACATCAAAAGACCCGTTTCCATAGTCGTTTGAATAAGAGGACAAGACCGGATACGGATATAATTTATACTTGATTTCCATACGCCTTCACCTCCAAAGAACAATAATCATGATAATCAAGCTGAATATTGAGCCTGATAGCCTTTTTCTCCGTAAATACCAGATTTGTGATTCTGTTTTTGTCAAATTTCAAATCAGGGCATTCAGAACAAGAAGCAGCAACAATAGATGCTTCGTAGTTTTGAGATTCAGCAGACATAAATACTTCTAAAATACCATTTGTAGCAGAGGAACCAGGGGTAAATACAATGGTGTATTCGCCTGTTGTTTTGTTGCGGACCACATTGCGAACACTGGCTGCAGAAATAGCGGATAGTTTCTTGCGGTGTTCTACAGGAACATTACCTCCGCCATCACCAGGATTGGTACCACCGCCGTTGCCACCGTGACCGCCCTGGCCTTGGCTACCACTACCGCCTTCGCCGGGGAGATCGGTAACAATAATATCGCCTTCCTCATCGTCTACAATAGTTTGTCCGGGGTCTCCGGTCTGCGTCCCGGAAGGCTTAGGAGCGACTTCGGTCACACGAATTTTAAAATCTTTAATACTATCCTGCAAGGCTTCAGTGCGTTCCTGATTAGGGGTCTTATCAAAGTCACTGGTAGAAAGGTATTCGCCGACAGTCGGGTCAAGTGCTTCTTCGCTTTCATCATTCTTCATTTCATCCAAAGACGTTTTTATAAAATGAAGTAATGTTTTAAGGAGACGCTTGGCTTTACTCTTGTTTTCAGCACGCTCTACTTCCCATTCAAGGTGTTGCGGATTTTCAAGACCACGAAGATAAGAGTTAATAGCATTTCCTTCGATGAACAGTGTACCAGCAAATGGAATCAAAGCATTGATGTTACCCTTATCCTTGATTTTCATGCCAGTTTGACGGATCATGGCAACACGTCTACTAAAAGAAGGCATGATCATCAGTTTCAAGGTGAGCTTTCCAACGATTTCTGGATCGTCAGTAAGTTCTTTGGTGAAAGTTCTGGCCAACTTTTCATCCGTGAGTGTCTGATAATATTCATCGGCGTGTTCATTGAAGTATTCCTTGTGAGAAATCATCAAATCTGCCAGTGTATCCTTACTGATAATGGTTCCATCGACATCTACAACCAGAGTACCATTATAAATAGCGTAAAGGAAACCATCCAGGACAGAAGCTACCATCTGGTTTTGCCATCCTCGATCCCCAGTAAAAGCTACGATATAAATATCAGTGCCGGAATCTTCGGCATTGCGGGAGTATGCGGGATCTAAGGAATACTGCTTATACATAGGACTATTTTTGTCATTCCCATAGAATCCTGTTCCCTGAGTGATTTCGTTCTTTTTATTCTTAAAAGAGGTTAATCTTGAAACTCCCTGAGATGCACAAACACCTTCTTTGTCACTGGTGCTGTAGAAAACTGTTCTGAGGGAAGAGCAAGCATAAGGTGCAAACTTACCGATACCAAAAGAACCGCCGTTACTACCAGATTTATCTGATGCACCCGATGACTTAGTCAGATTGCACCAAGGTGAGTTGTACTCTTCACGAGAACCAACTAAACCGGAAGTATTAAAGTCACTGATTCTCAAGCAAGTAATTGTAGGCTTATGCATGACGGCCAGAGCTTGCTTGAAGAAAGTTTTTGCTTTAGTAGATTGTTGCTGTGACCAAAAATCTAACGCACGGTTCAGCGCATCTTCCAAACCGTTATAGTCGGGGATTTGGCGGGGATCGAGCTCAAAGGTTCTGAACTCAATTCGGGTAGGCTCATCATTTTCAAGAGCTGCGTCTAAAGAGTTCTGGCAAATTTCTCTTGCCAGAGATTTAATAGGAGTACCCTTGAAAGTTTCAACGCCGGAATCTGCGATACCAAAAATCTGGCCATAGTTGTTTGATGGAAAGTTCCACTTTTGTATAAGATTGAACATATCTATCACCTCTTACGTTTGCTCAATGAAAATCTGGTTGCTTTTTCGGGTTCCGCTTTTGTGAATTTCTTTTTAGCTTCTCGCAATTCCTGTTCGATTGCCTGGAAAATCTCCTCAACTTCATCCTGCGTATATTCATAGGCAGAAGTGTTTGAACAATTACCAAGGAGCTGCAAGGTGTCTATAATTTTATTTGTTCTGGCTTCAGCAAGCCTTACAAACTTATCGTGCTTGCTTTCTTCGGCCTGTTTCTTCATAGGAAATCCTCCTTTCTGTTTGATTATATGGTAGCACTCGAATGTCGAATAGTCAATAATATTTGAAAAATATTATATAGTATATCGAAAATATTGTTTGCATATAGATGTGTATTGCTTGATTTGTGCGGTAATATTTTAAAAATGTTACTTCACATATTTTGAATTCTTGGTGCTTGAATAAATAATATTTGATAAATATGGTTGCGGGATAGGGCGAATGAATGCCCACCTTATTAATCTGTTATATAAAAATCAGCCGAGCAGTGACCAACTGCTCGGCTAATTTTCGATATTGTTATTCGTCCATAACCTCTAACATCATCCTGGCACTCAGCTTAAAGCTATTCTGGAACAGTAGGCACTCTGCCATGGTCTGATACTCACGAACGGCGTCCGTATATCGAGCGAACAGTTCTTTCTGTTCATCCGTCATGGTTGCCTGAAGCTTTTCTTCATTTCGGGTAATCAGGTGAAGCACTTCCTTGTATTCCTTGCAGGCGTTTGTGTCGTATTCGGTTGGTTCAATGTTGCCATACCAAAATTCTTCCAGAAGTCTCATACGGCATTCTCCCCATAGATCAGCTCTTGGAGGATGATTTCCTCTGCCCGATTTCGGATGTTATTCATGGCTCCGACCCATGTCATCTGATCCTGCGCTTTCAGCTGCTCATTGATACCCTCTTTCTCTGCCAGCTGTGTTACAAGCAGATAGAGTTTGTTTCGTGCCTGAGTGTCAATGTCAGCCAGATAGCTGTACAATTTTCCGCTGAGAACAAGGTCGGAATAAAGCATAGGGCGATGCTCTTTCAGGTATTGCTGGTGCTTCCTGCCCCACATACCAATAGGAGACGTCCCCGCTTCATCCAGCACTAAGCAGGGGACATAGTAGTTGCCTTGGAGTTTATACCAAAGGCCATTGCACTGATCGAAGATGTATTTTTCCATTATGCTGTCCTCCGTGTGGAAATTTAATTTTGAGGTGATGACGAGAAAAGCAACCAAGTTTCTTTCCCTACTGTTGTCCTGCGTTGCCCTGGGCAGCGATACGCAAGGCACACATAAGGAGCAAAACCTGCTTTTCGTGCGCTATTGCACGAGGATGAAAATTAGAATCTGGTTTGCAGAAAAACCACATTATTAAGCCAAAAATCAGGTAGAAAGCGAAGAAATGACCGGATGTTTGGCGGTATCGGCACCTGGCTCTTGAAGTTCTCTAAGCGCTAATTTGCTGAAAATCCCCGAAACTCAAGGGTCTCGGGGATTTTTTCTTTGTGAGGATATGCCTCTTTTTGCCGCTGAAGGCCGTAAAGGTTTGGGGTTACTTAGAGGTTTTTTGAGGTTACCGAGTTGCTTTCAGGTTACTAATGAGGTTACTAGGAGAGTATTTAGTAAATCGAAGATGCAGCATAAAGAAGGACGCATTCTTTCGAATGCGTCCTTCTTTATGCCAAAATAGAAAGGGAAAGGCCGTCAGCCTTTCCCTTTTTTTGCTTTAACGGCAATATTTTTCAATATAAGCGTTCTGGCACTTGATGATGATCTTGATGGCTTCCTCGCGGCCGAGGACGTCGCTGACGACGGTCTCCTTGCCCTCCAGGCTCTTGTAGACGCGGAAGAAGTGGCGGATTTCGCTTGCCACATGGTTCGGCAGCTCCGAGATGTCCTGATAGGTGTTGTAGGTCGGATCCTGGAAGGGAATGGCAATGATCTTTTCATCGAGACTGCCGCTGTCCTCCATCGAAATAACGCCGATGGGGTAGCACTCCACGAGGCTCAGCGGGCGGATGCATTCAGAGCAGAGAACCAGAACGTCCAGCGGGTCGCCGTCGTCCGCCCAGGTGCGGGGGATGAAGCCGTAGTTGGCGGGATAGTGAGTCGAGGTGTAGAGAATTCGGTCGAGACGCAGCGCGCCGGTCTCTTTATCCATCTCGTACTTGTTTTTCGAGCCCTTCTCGATCTCGATGACCGCGAAAAAGTCCTCAGGGCGCACGCGCGCCGGTGCGATATCATGCCAAAGATTCATAATAGTTCTCCCTTCGTGAGAAATGGTATTGAGAAAACGCGCAGAAGTACGCTTCTGCGCGCTTTCGCTGACGAAAATTATTTGCTCAGTGCCTCGTCGATGCTCTTCGCGCCGAGCTTGCCGGCGCCCATGGCGAGGATGACGGTGGCAGCGCCCGTGACGGCGTCGCCGCCGGCGTAGACGTTCTGATGAGAGGTGAGACCGGCCTCGTTCACGACGATGCCGCCCTTGCGGTTGACCTCAAGACCCGGGGTGGTGTTCTTGATGAGCGGGTTCGGCGTGGTGCCAAGCGACATGATGACGCAGTCGACCGGCAGATCGTGTTCGCTGCCGACCTTTTCGATCGGGCGGCGGCGGCCGGAGGCGTCAGGCTCGCCCAGCTCCATCTCCACGCAGGTCATGGAGGAGACATAGCCCTTCTCGTCGCCGTTGATCTTGACGGGGTTATTGAGCGTCTTGAAGACGATGCCCTCTTCGATGGCATGCTCGACCTCTTCGTGACGGGCAGGGAGCTCTTCCATGCCGCGGCGGTAGACGACGTACACGTCCGCGCCCAGGCGCTTGGAGCAGCGCGCGGCGTCCATGGCGACGTTGCCGCCGCCGACGACGGCGACTTTCTTGCCCTGAAGCGGCATGATGGGCGTGTCGGAGCCGTCCTTATAAGCCTTCATCAGGTTGATACGGGTCAGGAACTCGTTGGCAGAGTAAACACCGCAGAGGTTCTCGCCGGGGATGTGCATGAACATCGGAAGACCCGCGCCGGAGCCGATGAACACGGCCTCGAAGCCGTACTCGCTCATCAACTCGTCGATGGACACGACGCGGCCGATGACCATGTTCGTCTCGACCTTGACACCGAGGGCCTTCAGGCCGTCGACTTCCTTCTGCACGATGGCCTTGGGAAGTCTGAACTCGGGGATGCCGTAGACCAGCACGCCGCCGGCAAGGTGGAGCGCTTCAAAAACGGTGACATCGTAGCCCTTCTTGGCAAGGTCGCCCGCGCAGGTGAGGCCGCTGGGGCCGGAGCCGATGACCGCGACCTTGTGGCCGTTGGGCGCGGGCTTGGTGGGCGCTTCCTGGACATTGGCATTGTGCCAGTCGGCGACAAAGCGCTCGAGGCGGCCGATGCCGACGGGCTCGCCCTTGATGCCGCGGATGCACTTCGATTCGCACTGCGTCTCCTGCGGGCAGACGCGGCCGCAGACGGCGGGGAGGGAGGAGGTCTCATGGATGACCTGATAGGCGCCCTCATAGTCCTTTTCGGTGATCTTCTTGATGAATTCGGGGATCTTGACCTGCACCGGGCAGCCGGAGACGCAGGGATGGTTCTTGCAGTTTAAGCAGCGGGCTGCTTCGTCGAGCGCCTGCTCCTCGGTATAGCCGAGGGCAACCTCCAGAAAGTTCTTGTTGCGGACGTTGGGCTCCTGCGAGGGCATTTCGTTCTTCTTCAGACTCATGTTAGGCATATTACTGAACCTCCTTGCTGAACAGGTTGCAGGTCTCTTCGTATTTGTGGCGCTCCCAGTCGAAGTACATCTTGCCGCGCTTGAGACTCTCGTCCCAGTCGACCTTGTGACCGTCGAAGTCCGGGCCGTCGACGCAGGCGAACTTCGTCTCGCCGCCGACGGTGAGGCGGCAGCCGCCGCACATGCCGGTGCCGTCGACCATGATCGGGCTCATGGAAACGGTGGTGGGGATGCCGTAGGGCTCGGTGGTCTTGGACACGAATTTCATCATGATGGCAGGGCCGATGGCGAAGATCTCGTCATACTGGTTGCCCGCGTCGATGAGCGCCTTGAGCGCATCGGTGACAAGACCCTTCTCGCCGTAAGAGCCGTCGTCCGTCATCAGCTTCAAAACGCTGGACGCCGCGCGGAACTTGTCCTCAAGAATGACGAGGTCCTTATTCTTGAAGCCGACGACCGCGTGGACTTCCGCGCCGCAGTCGTGGAACTTCTTCAAAACGGGGTAAGCGATGGCGCAGCCGACGCCGCCGCCCACGACGCAGACCTTCTTCTTGCCTTCGGTCTCGGTCGGGCGGCCCAGCGGGCCGACAAAGTCCTGAATGTACTCGCCCTCGGCTTTATGTCTGAGCTTTTCGGTGGTGGCACCGATCGTCTGCACGATGATGGTGACGGTGCCCTTCTCACGGTCGAAGTCGTGGATGGTGATGGGGATGCGTTCACCGTTTTCATCGACGCGCAGGATGATGAACTGGCCGGGCTCGGCCTTCTTTGCCACCATCGGCGCCTCGATCTCGTAGAGGGTTACGGTGGGCTTGAGCGCTTCTTTCTTCACGATGCGATACATGAATGATTCTCCTTTTTGTTGAGATTCAGCGCCGTGCCGTCCGGGGAGAACGGCAGGCGGGATTCCTGGACGCAGCGCCGGGAATATGGAATGATGCTATATTTATATCATGAAAGTTTTCTTGCGTCAATGAATATCAAAATTCTGACGATGCAGGAAAACTTGCATTTACGAAAAATACTTGCAAAAAACTAAAGCAGCGTCACGCTGCGGCCCTCGGTGCTGATGAGGTCCTCCTCGCGCATCTTGCGCATCTCGCGCATCATGGCGCTGCGGTCGGCGCTGATGTAGTCGGCAAGCATGCTGAGAGAAAACGGCAGGGGGAACGTCCGGCTGCCGTGCTCGTCGGCGAGCTGCTCGAAAAAGCACAGCAGCTTTTCGCGGATGGAGCGGCAGGCGAGCACCTCGATCCGGCGGCTCAGATGCAGAGACTTTTTCGAGAGCAGTTGGAAGAGGTTCGTTACGACCTGACTGTGGCAGGCGCAGGCGTTTTCGCAGCGCTTTGTGATCTGGTCATAGCGCATGAAGATGACGCGGCAGTCCTCGCGGCACTCGATGAGCGCGCTGCCGTCGCGAAAGCCGGTGAACGCCAGCTCCTCGCCAAAGACGCTGCCCTCGTCCATGCTTTCAAGCACGGTGTGGTTGCCGTCGGCGTGCAGGCGCAGAAGCACCGCGCTGCCCGAGAGCAGCACGCCGATCATATCCTGCTGCTGCCCGCAGGTGAGGATGGTCTGTCCTGCGCTGAAGCGCTGCTCGCAAGCGCTGAAGCAGCGCAGCATATTTTCGCACGATGCTTCGTCCACACCTGTAAACAGTGCGGAATCGCGGCAGTCCATCGCTCTCCCTCCCGTAAGGCCTGCTGCTTTACCGGTGCAGCGCAGCCGTTGACCTATTGCATTATCATATACCAGAGAGGAAAAAAAGTAAATGACAATTTCGCGAAAAAATCGGACAAAAAAGCGTGCGATCCCTGTAAAAAAGCATCCGCCTTATTTGGCGGATGCTTTGTCCTTGGTTTTGCGCGCATAGTCGTAAAACACCTGCGCAATGGGCGATAAAATGCTGTTTTTGTGCTTGACGATATAGAGCTGGCGGCGGAAGCGCGAGTCGGGGAAGGGGAAGGCGAGAAGCTTTCCGAACTGAACATAGTCCTGCGCGGCGCTCTGCGCGATGAGACCGACGCCGAGACCCTCGCTGACCATCTGCTTGACGCTCTCGGTCGAGCGGATCTCGACCGCGGTGCGCAGCTGGGCGATGTCGATGCCGAGCTCGCTTAAAAGCTCCTTGCCCGCCTGATACGTGCCGCTGCCCTTTTCGCGGCTGATGAACGTCTCTTCCTTGAGCTGCTCGATGGGGAAGGGCTTGCCCGCAAAGGCCTGATACTTTTCGGTGTTCGGCGTGATGAGCACCATCGGGTCGTTGGCAAAATCCTGATAGACGCATTTGTGGCTCGCCACCATCGTGCCGCAGAAGCCGATCTCTACGCTGCGCGTGGCGACGAGCTCCACGACCTTGGGACTGTCCTCCATCTGGATATTGAAGGTGATGTCCGGATAGCGGGCGCGGAAGTCCTGCAAAAGGTGCGGCAGATAATACTGGCTGGGCACCGTGGAGGCCGCGATGGAGATCGTACCCTTCATCTCCTGCGAGAAGTTGCGCAGCGCGATGGCTGCGTTCTCGCGCACCTGCAGGATCTCCTTGGCGTATTTGTAGAGGAGCTTGCCCGCGTCGGAGGGGTAGGTCTCCTTCGTGGTGCGGACGATGAGCTTGATATTCAGTTTTCTCTCCAGTGCGGAGACGTGCGAGCTGATGGTCGGCTGCGTCAGGTGCAGCAGCTCCGCGGCGCGGGAAAAGCTGCAGTTTTCCACCACGTAGACGAACGCTTCGAGCTCTTTGATATCCATATCAATGTCCATGAAGTTCCCCCGTCAGACCGGCAAAAGCAAAATGTTTTGCGTTGATAGTGCGTTGAATGCTTATTTTTTAACAGTATACACAGTTTAGCGCCGTTTGTCCAGAGAGGGAAACGGCATTTTGCAGGATTTTATGCATTTTTTGCCCGTGCGATGCACCGCGCGGGCAAAAAATGACGACTTACTGCTTGTCCTGCGCCAGCGCCTCGCCCAGCGCGATGGCGAGCTGATCGGGGCAGGAGGTATTCTTGAAGCCGCAGCGGATGCCGCGCATGCGCGCGATGGCATCCTCGGCCTTCATGCCTTCGACCAGGCGCGAAATGCCCTGAAGGTTGCCGTTGCAGCCGCCGATGACCTCTACGCTCTTGATGGTGTGGTCGTCGTTCAGCTCAATGTGCATTTCCTTGGAGCAAACGCCCTTGGTGCGGTAGTTATAAGTCATTTCTATCTCTCCTTTTCTGATAGTCCGCGTCAATCATAGCACATTCGCCCTGCGTTCGCAAGGGATGCACCGAAAAAGGAAAGAAAAAGAAGATGCGGCAATTCGGGGTGGTATTCCGCGAACAAGCGTGCTATAATTATCCTGTTAGAATATTGCCATTACAGAACAAAACGCAAAAGGAGTTGTTTTTTATGTCAGTTTTGACCGCCGTTGTTCTCGGCCTTGTGCAGGGGATCGCGGAATTTTTACCGATCTCGTCCTCCGGCCATCTCGCCATCGCGGAGCATTTACTAAGCATCCAGGGCGCGAGCAACGTGCCCGACTTTTTCGACGTGCTGCTCCACCTCGGCACGCTCGTGGCGGTGTTTGCCGCTTACTGGGATGATATCCGCGATATGATCGTGGAGTTTTTCACCGGCATCGGCGACCTTGCCCATCATCGCACGCCGAACCCCGTGCCGCCTGCGCGCCGTCTCATCCTGCTCATCATCGTGGGCACGCTGCCGCTTTTCGTCATGGTGCCGTTTCGCCGTTTTTTCACGGAGCTGAGTGATAATATGTACTTTATCGGCGGCGCACTGATCGTCACGGGCATCCTGCTCTTCGCGAGCGACCGCGTGCGCCATGGCCGCAAGACGGAAAAGACCGCCACGCTGCTCGACGCGCTGCTTGTCGGTATCGGTCAGGCCATCGCGCTGTGCCCGGGCATCTCCCGCTCCGGCATGACGATCACGGCGGGCTGCTTCACGGGCTTTGAGCGCAAGTTTGCCGTGCGCTTTGCATTCCTGCTCTCCATCCCCGCGGTGTTGGGGGCGAACATCCTGACACTCAAAGACGCGATCGACGCGGGCATCGACTTCTCCAGCGTGCCCGTGTACCTCGTCGGTGTCGTCGTCGCGGCGGTGTCGGGCTATGCGAGCATCCGCCTGCTGCGCTATGTTGCCGACAAGGGCCGTTTCGGCGCGTTTGCCTATTACTGCTGGGCCGCCGGCGTGCTGACGCTGGTGCTCACGATCCTGCACTAATTTTTGATTCTGAGGTGAATCATGGCACAACAGAAGAAAAAAACCACCACAACGAAAAAGAAAACGACGGGTTCGTCCCGCTCCTCGTCTTCCGGCAAGCGCACGGCGAAGAAGAATCAAAAGCGCCCCATCCGCCGCGAGGTCGCGGGCGCAATCCTGCTGGTGCTGGCGCTGTGCCTGGGCTTTAGCTATTTCCAGTCGGGCGCGTGGCTGCTCGATCAGCCGGCGAAGCTGTGCCGGTCGCTCTTTGGCTGGGGTTATTACCTCGTCGCGCCCGCACTGCTGCTGGGGAGCTACATTCTGCTCTTCCACCGTGGGCGGAACGTCGCGTCCTGCCTTGTCGGCACGGCGCTGCTGCCGGTCGTGTTCGGCGCGATCATGCACATCGCCCTCTGCAAAGAGAAGTATGTCAACATGGATGGCATCTTGAAGCTTCTGTGGACGAGCGGCAACGCGCTCGAGTCCGGCGGCGCGGTGTCTGCATCGCTTGCGATCATGCTGGTGCTGCTGGTGAAAAAGGTGCTGGCGATGGTCCTGCTCGTTGTGCTGTTCGTCGCGTTTTTGATGATGGCGTTCCGCTTGACGCCTGCCGCCGTGATCGAGGCCGTGCGCTCGCACGAGCGCGTGCCCTATGAGCCAGTGGAGGAAGAGGACCTTCCGCCGCAGCGCACCCATGTGCCGCGCCGCAGTGCGCCGGTCCACACGCCGGACGCCGCCATCGACATTCCGCTCGACGGCGAGGAGCGCGTCATCAGGAAAAATCCCACGGGCGGCTTCTTCCGCAAGAAGTCCGATAATATCAAGAGCCCCGATGAGCTGTTAGCGGGCGGAAGTGCCGCGGAGACAAAGATCGCTGCACCCGTTTCGCCTGCCGCCGCGCCGTCCGCACCCGTTAAGCCTGTGACGGTGGAGGCCGATGACTTCGACCTGCCGCCGTTTGATACAGCGTCGAGCGCGCCCACGCCGGTCGTCCCGGCACCCGCACCTGTGATGCACACGCCGTTTGCCGTGCCCACGCCGAGCGTGCAGAGCGCACCCGTCGCCGCAGCCGCAGCAGCAACGACGGTTCCCGCCGTGCTGACCGACAAGCAGGAGGACAAGCTCCGCCGCGCCGAGGTCGATGCCGCGCGCGAGGAGGTCACGCGCGAGATCGAGGGCAGCGACGCGCAGCCCCAGCCGCCTGCATATCAGTATCCGCCCATCACGCTCTTAAAAGAGGGCAGCGTGACGAACGCCGCCGAGGCGGGCGCGGAGCTGCGCAACAACTCCCGCCGCTTAGCGCAGACGCTCACGAGCTTCGGCGTGGACGCCCAGCCGGGCGATGTGGTGCGCGGCCCGTCGGTCACGCGCTATGAGTTCACGCTCAGTCAGGGCGTGAAGCTCTCGAAGATCACAAATTTGCAGGACGATATCGCCCTTGCGCTGGGCGCGAGCGGCGTGCGCATCGCGCCCATCCCCGACAAGATCTCCGTCGTGGGTGTCGAGGTGCCGAACAAGCTCGTTTCGCCCGTCAGCATCCGCACGGTGCTCGAATCCACGGAGTTCACCACCCATCCTTCCACCACGGCCTTCGCCGTCGGCAAGGACATCAGCGGCAAGAACATCGTCGGGAATATCTCGAAGCTTCCGCACGTGCTCATCGCCGGTACGACAGGCTCCGGTAAGTCCGTGTGCACGAACTCGCTGATCGTCTCGATGCTCTATAAGTCGACGCCCGAAGAGGTGCGCTTTATCATGGTCGACCCGAAGATGGTCGAGCTTGCGCCCTACAACGGCATCCCGCACCTGCTCATCCCCGTCGTCACCGACCCGAAAAAGGCTGCGGGCGCGCTGCAATGGGCCGTGTACGAAATGATGAAGCGCTACAAGATGTTCTCCGAGCACAACGTCAAGGACCTTGCCTCCTACAATAAGGTGGCGGAGACGGACGAAACGCTCAAAAAGCTGCCGAGCGTCGTCGTTGTCATCGACGAGCTGGCCGACTTGATGCTCGTCGCGGCGAAGGAGGTCGAAGAGTCGATCTGCCGCGTGGCGCAGATGGGCCGCGCCGCGGGCATGCACCTGGTTATCGCGACGCAGCGTCCGTCCGCGGACGTCATCACGGGCCTGATGAAGGCCAACATTCCGAGCCGCATCGCGTTCGCGGTCGCTTCCGCGATGGAATCGCGCATCATCCTCGACACCGCGGGCGCGGAAAAGCTCGTGGGCCGCGGCGATATGCTCTATGCCCCGCTGGGCGAAGGCAAGCCCAAGCGCGTGCAGGGCTGCTTCATCTCGAGCGAGGAGATCGAGCGCGTGGTCAACTTCGTCAAGGAAAACGGCGAGACGGACTACGACGAATCCGTCATCGACAAGATCAACGCCGCCGTCGCCGAAAAGGAGAAGGGCAACGTCAAGGGAGGCGGCAATGCCGCGCCTGATCAGAACGCCGCCGACGATGTGGATGAGCTGCTCCCCGCCGCGATTGACGTGGTCATGGAGACGGGTCAGGCGTCCGTCTCGATGCTCCAGCGCCGCTTGAAGCTCGGCTATTCGCGCGCGGCGCGCATCGTCGACGAGATGGAGACGCGCGGCATCGTGGGCCCGTTCGAAGGCTCAAAGCCCCGCCAGCTGCTTATCACGAAAGAGCAGTGGCAGGAGCTCAAGATGAAGGGCGCCTACGGCGCGACGCCGCCGGAAGCGGAAGAGCTTCCGCCGCCGGACGAGGAAAACTGAACAAAGCGAAAGCACCGAAAGCAAAACGGCTTTCGGTGCTTTTTTTGCGCGTCTCGGTTTCCATGCGCACGGGAGTCGCATAGACTGTCGGGGAAGAAAAAATGGGGGAGGAGATCGACATGGCCTATTCCGACAGGGAGCTGCTCGCACGCCTCATCGAGTGCGAGGCGGGCGGCGAGGGCGAGAATGGGATGAAAGCCGTGGCGAGCGTCGTGATGAACCGCGTGCGCTCGACGGGCGGCGAATACGCGCGCGTGGGGCAGGGCAGCATCCGCAATATCATCTTTCAGCCGGGGCAGTTCGTCTGCGCGAGCGAGACCGAGCGCGGCAGCTACAACCCGCAGAACATCTACAACATGCGCCCGACCGATATCCATTACGAGATCGCGGACTGGGCCATCGCGGGCAACCGATTGAACGGCCTTGGAACGGCGCTGTGGTTCTTTAACCCGTTTTCGCCGTCCTGCCGCGCGAATTTTCCTTCAAATGTGGGGACGTTCGTCATGCGTATCGGCGACCACTGTTTTTATAACCCCACCGCCGCGTATTACGACACCTGAGAAAAGCAAATCAGCAGCAACGGGAAAGGGAGAGGACGTTTTTATGATCCAGATGGGAAAAAGTATGCCGTGCCTTTATGAGCAGATGGTTGCTGTGCCCGCCATGGCGAGCGCGCAGCAGAGCGGCAACAGCAATAATAGCAGCAATAATAGCAGCAATAATAGCAGCAATAATAGCAGTAATAACAACAGTAACAACAACGCGAGCCAGAGCTATGAGGAAATGCTTGGAGGATCGTCGGGGGCGGGGGGCATGTCGCTCGTGCTGCAGGGCGGCGCGAGCGGGCAGTTCCAGCCCACGCCCGACGAGATCGAAGAGTCTCGGACAGTCGACAAGATGTCCTATAATTCATGGAAGGGGATGCTCGCGCGCAACATCGGCCGCGCAGTCATCGTGAGCTTCCTCGTCGGCTCGCAGAACACGGTCGTGGCGGTCGGCACGCTGCAGGAGGTCGGAAACGACTATATCACGCTGTTCCACCCCGGCCGCAGCGCCTACATCACCGCCGACATCTACTCCATCCGCTTCGTGGAGTTCCCGCAGGGGGACAACGTGATCACACTCAACTAAAAAGGGACGCTTTCGCGTCCCTTCATTTTTGCTTTTGCGTTCGCAGACGCAAAGAATTTTGATCGTCGATCGCCGCGACCAGCGCGTGGCGATCGACACCTCTCGCTCCGCGCGTGTCGCAGTCGCCAGCGGCGGCAAGGCACAAAGCGGAGTGTGGCCTTTCTCAAAAAAGCGGCTTTACCGCTTTTTTGAAGTACTTAGAATCTTCTTCTCCGCCCGTGGTAGCCGCCGTGTGCCGCGCCGCGGCGGCGGTGGCCGTAGCGACGGCGGCGGGAGAACATCGTCACATAGACGACGAGCGCGACGATCAGCAGTACGACCACGATCAACAGAATGCGGACGAGCGGCTTTGCGAAAAAGTCAGACACCCTGCGCTGCGCCGTCAGGAACCACGAGGCCGATACATCGTTCAGCGCTAAGAGGTCCGTCTCGGCGTAGACCTTACCATTGTAGGAGAGCGTCAGCTTGCCGAGCACGTCGCCCGCGGAAACGGGCGCGTCGACCGTGTCATTCGTGAGCGTCACGGTGCGCTCAAGCATGTCGGGCTCGACATTGTCGGGCAGCAGGCAGGCGATATCCTCCGCCGCGTGGGTCGAAACGTAGCTCGCCTCGCTCGAAAGCGCGACGGGCACCTCCTGCACAAGGTCGGAGGAGGAGAGAATGTCGCGGAGGACAAAGTTGTCAAAGCCCCAGTCGAACATGCGCGACGTTTCGGAGAAGCTGCGCGTCTGGATGGTCACGCCGTCCTCGAGCGTCACGCGCTCTGCGCCCAGCACCACGCTGATCATGTGGCGGCTGCCGCGCAGGGCGGACGAAATGAGGCAGTAGCCCGCCTCGGGTGTCGAGCCGGTCTTGATGCCCTGCGCGTCGCGGTACACATAACCGCGGGCGCGCCAGTTGGAGATGAGAAAGTTCGTCGAATGCAGCTCACGCGGCTTGTCGGTCATGTTCGTGGCGGGCACGGTGTAGCTCTTGGAGTTGCAGATCTCCATGAATTTGTCATGCTTCAGCGCCTCGCGCGTGATGAGGTAGAGGTCCCACGCGGTCGTGTAGTGCTGGGAATTGTGAAGACCCGTGGCGTTGGCAAAGTGCGTGTGCTCGCAGCCAAGCTCCGCCGCGCGCTCGTTCATGCGCGCGACAAAGGCGTCGACCGAGCCGTAGAGCGTTTCGCCCAAAATGTTGCACGCCTCGTTCGCCGAGACGATGAGCATGCAGTTGAGCAGCTGCTCGACCGTCATCGTTTCGCCGGGGACGATGTTCGCCGTGCTGCCGTCGCTGGAGAGCCCCTCGAACGCCGATTCCGTCGCGGTGACGGAGTCGGTCAGCGCGATCTTGCCCTCGTCGATGGCTTCAAACACCAGCAGCGCGACCATCACCTTTGTGAGCGATGCAGGATAGTTTTCCTGATGGGCGTTTTTCTCATAGAGAATTTCGCCCGTGTCGGCCTCAATGAGAAGGCCGGCCTTCGCGTCGAGTGTGAAGTCCTCATAGGCGTCAGCGCTCGTGAGCGAAAAGAGCGGGAGCAGGAGCGCAAAAGATAAAAAAAGTGAAAACCAGCGGCGTTTTTTCATGGAAATATACCTCGTTGTATGATACAATCAAATATAGAATACAGTGAAGAGGAGCGCGCCGTTCGGCACGCTTCGACATCAGTATAGCAAAAAAGGCAGGCGAGCGCAACCGTGGAAAAGCAAGAAAAGAAAACCAAAGTCAGCGGCGTCTACCTTGTGCTCGCCGCGCTGACGGTGCTGTTCGCCGTTTCGCTCGTTTTTCTGCACAAAACGGCCTACGAGGGTGCCTCGCACGGGAATTACACCGTGACGACGCAGGACAAGACCGACGAGATCACCGCGCCCACGCGCGTTGTGACGCTTGTGAACGTCAACACCGCGACGGCGGAGGAGCTTGAAACGCTGACGGGCATCGGCCCGTCGCTCGCGCAGGCGATCATCGACTACCGCGCAGAGCACGGCGATTTTACGGCGGCGGAGGACCTTTTGAACGTCAAGGGCATCGGAGAGGCGAAGCTCGAGGGATTCCGCGCGGAGATCACATTCACGGAGGAGGATGGCGATGAAAATTCTGGTGGTTGACGACGAGCAGCTTCTCGTCAAGGGCATGAAATTCAATCTGGAAAACGAGGGCTACACGGTCGAGACCGCCTACGACGGCGCGACCGCCATCGACATGGCGAAAAGCGGCGGGTTTGACCTCATCATCCTCGATCTGATGATGCCGCAGGTGGACGGGCTGACGGCCTGCATGCGCATCCGCGAATTTTCCAATGTGCCCATCATCATGCTGACCGCCCGCAGCGAGGACGCCGACAAGATCATCGGCCTTGAGTCCGGCGCGGACGACTATATCACAAAGCCGTTCAACATCTTAGAGCTCAAAGCGCGCATCCGCGCGCTGCTGCGCCGCGCGAACGCCGCACCGCAGCAAAAGCAGCCTGAAACGCTCCTGTTGACCGCGGGCGGCATCACGCTCGACCCCGAGCAGCGCGTCGCCGTCAAAAACGGCGAGATCGTCGAGCTCACGGCCAAGGAATACGACCTCATCGAGCTTCTTGTCAAGAATCCGCGCCGCGTTTACTCGCGCGAAAATCTGATGGACCTCGTCTGGGGCTACACCTACGCGGGCGACTACCGCACGGTGGATGTGCACATCCGGCGGCTTCGCGAAAAGCTCGAGGAAAACCCCGCCGCGCCGCAGCACATCCTGACCAAATGGGGCGTGGGGTACTACTTGAAGGACTGATTTCCCACTAAAAGAAAGAGAAGGGGGGCAGCGCCGTGCAGATGCATGCGAGCCTGCAGCGAAAATTCAGCTTCAGCTATATCGCCATCATTCTGGCGGTGCTGATCCTGCTGAACACGTATCCGCTCATCACGTCGGAAAACCTGACGTTCCGCTCTAAGCAGAGCTCGCTGCAGGGCAGCGTCTCGGTGATGGTGACGGCGCTTTCGGGCCTTGAAGAGCTGAGCGAGGAAAACGTCGCGGGTGCGATGACGCTCGTGGAGGAGACGGGGATCTCCCGCGTGCTTGTGACGGACTCCTCGGGCCGCGTGCTGTACGACACGCGCGAAACCGACGGCGCGATCGGCCGCTACGCCTTTTATACAGAGCTTGTGCAGGCGCTTCGCGGAGAAGACGTCTTTTACACCGAATTTTCGGACAAGGCGTTCAAAAGCCGCGCGGCCTCGCCGGTCATCTACCACAGCCAGACCATCGGTGCGGTGTATGCCTACGAATACGATACCGAGCAAGCGGAGCTGCTGCTGTCCCTGCAGCGCAATCTCCTGACGATTTCGGCGGTCGTGCTGGTGTTCGCCGGCGGGATCAGCGTACTCTTATCCCGTGTGCTGACGCGGCGCTTCGGCGTACTGACCGACGCCATCCGCAAGATGCGCGAGGGCTCGTACAGCCACCGCGCCGAGGTCGGCGGGCACGACGAGATCAGCGAGCTCGCCGCCGAGTTCAACGACATGGCTGACCGGTTGCAAACGACGGAGGACGCTCGCCGCCGCTTCGTGTCGGACGCGAGCCACGAGCTCAAAACGCCGCTGGCGGGTATCAGGCTTCTGTCCGACTCCATTTTGCAGACGGAGAACATGGACGCGCAGACCGTGCGCGAATTTGTCGGTGATATCGAGCAGGAGTCCGAGCGCCTGGCGCGCATCACGGAAAATCTGCTGCGATTGACGCGTCTGGACAGCGGCATGCTGCCCGAGGCGCAGCGCGTCGACCTCTCGTCCGTGATGGCGCGCGTGGTGCGCATGCTGCGCCTTGTGGCCGAGGAAAAGCAGGTCGACCTCTCCTATGAAATTCGCCGCGAGGGACAGACCCTCGCGAGTGAGGATGAAATTCACGAAATCATCTACAATCTGACGGAAAACGCCATCAAGTATAACCGCCCCGGCGGCTTTGTGAAGCTGCTGCTCGCGGGGGATGAAAAGGACTGCCTTCTCACTGTCAGCGACAATGGCATCGGCATTCCGGAGGGGGACATGCCCCGCATTTTCGACCGCTTCTACCGCGTGGACAAGATGCGCTCGCGCGCCGCGGGCGGTACAGGCCTTGGCCTTTCCATCGCCGCCGACACGGCGCGCCGCCGCGGCGGCAGCATCGAGGTCCGCGCCCGCGAGGGCGGCGGCACGGTGTTTACCGTGCGCCTGCCGCGCTGCGAAGAGGGAGGGGATGAGACATGAGAAGACGTCTTTCCCTGACTGCGGCATTGGTCCTCCTGCTTTCGCTTCTCTGCGCCTGCGCGGCCCAGCACGCGCAGGAGATGGACGAGAACGGCTACGAGCTCTATTTTCTCAGCGATCCCAACTCCGCGGGCGGCGGCGACGCCATCCGCACGCAGGAAAAGCGTCTGACGCTCGACGGCGCGATGGAGACCGAAGACTGTGTCCGCGCGCTGATGGAGGCGCTGCTCGCAGGGCCCGACGAGCCGTCGCTCTCGTCGCCCATCCCGGAGGGAACGGCGCTCAAGTCGCTCAAGGTGTCGGGCCGCCGCGCGCAGATCGACTTGAGCGCACAGTATGCGCGCCTGACGGGCATCGACCTGTCGCTCGCTGACTACTGCATCACGCTGACGCTGACGCAGCTGCCGAATGTGAACGCTGTGAGCATCACGGCGGACGGGCGCGAGCTGCCGTACCGCGAGACGCAAGTGCTGCTCTCGGCGGATACGCTGCTTTCCTCGCGTGAGAGTGGCCTGCGGCCGATCACCGTGTCGCTTTATTTCCTCGACAGCAAGACAGGCGAGCTGCGCGCCGAGCAGCAGACGCTCGCGCTCTACGAGGGCCAGACGCGCGTGAACGCGCTGCTCGAAGCGCTCGCGCAGGGGCCGGAGGACGATTCACTCGTCTCGCTCCTGCCGGAGGACTTTGCGGTCATCTCCTCTCGCATCGAAAACGGCGTGTGCTATCTGAATCTCCCTGCGAGCGGCTCACTGCCGGAGAACGAGGCGGAGCGCGATTTGATGCTGAGCGCGCTCGAGCAGTCCATTTTGTCGCTCGGCGGCGTGGACGAGGTGCAGTTTTTGATCGAAGGCTCGGCCGAGCCCGACGGCTGCCGGTAAAAAAGGCCCTCCGCAGAAATGCGGAGGGCCTTATCATATCTTGCGCTATTTTACGCTCACTCGCGCGCGAGCATCGCCGCGCCGATCACGCCCGCGCGGTAGCCGAGCGAGCAGAGCTCGATGCGCGTGTGCGAGACGGCATAGCGCGAGCCGAACGAACGCTCGCGCACCCTTTCGCGCAGCGGCAGGAGCAGCGCGTCGCCCTGATTTGCTACGCCGCCCGAGAGGGCCAGCACTTCGGGAAAGAAAATGTTGACAAGATTTGTGAGCCCGCAGGCCAGATGCTCGATGTAGTCCTCCACGACCTGCGCGCCCGCCTCGTCGCCGCGCTCCTTGGCGAGAAACGCTGTGCGGCCGTCGACACCGCCCTGCTCCGCGGCGATCGCGTGCAGCAGGCTCTCGGGGTGCGCGGCCATGGTGCGCTTCGTGTCGCGGATCAGCGCCGTGGCGGAGGAGTAGGCCTCGAAGCATCCGCGGCTGCCGCAGGTGCACTCTTCGCCGTTTTCCGCGATGACCATGTGGCCGATCTCGCTCGCCGCGCCCGTGTAGCCTGTCAGGAGCTTGCCGCCGAGCACCACGCCGCCGCCGACGCCCGTGCCGAGCGTGACGACGATGGTGCTCTCCGCGCCGCGGCCGCAGCCGAACAGCGCCTCGCCCAGCGCCGCGGCGTTTGCGTCGTTGCCGAGGTGGATGGGAAGAGCAGTGTGCGCGCGCAGCGCGCTTCGCAGGTCGAAGTTCACAAAATTCAGGTTCGCCGCAAAGCGCACGATGCCGCTCGCGTCGTCCACCGTGCCGGGGCAGCCGACGCCCACGCCGCCGACGGTGTCCTCGCCGATAGAGAGCTGCGCGATGACCTGACCGATGCGTCCCGCGACCGCCTCGGGGCCGAGATCGACGCGCGTCGAGATAGAATGCTCCTTTAAGATCTCGCCCTTTGCGCTCACGAGTGCGCCCTTGATGTTCGTGCCGCCGAGGTCGATGCCGATATAGTTCATAAAAACGCCCCTCCCGGGTAAAATGTGTCCTCATTGTATGCCGCATCGGCGGAAAATGCAAGAGCTCGCACGGGAAAGAAAAAAGTTTCTTAAAAAAATCATAAGGGTGAAACTTTTTGAGAAATTTCTCGTCTAAGAGAATGTACGGAACGAAAAAAGCTCCGCATAATCAAGATGGAAAGAAGACGATGAAAGGAGAAACAAAATGAACCGCTGGGGACTAATGAGTGCCCTCGCACTTGCTGCCGCGCTGCTGCTCGCAGGCTGCGGAGGCGACTACGGGCTGAGTGATGACGACAGCGCCGATGAGCCGCAGATCACGCTCGAGCAGATCCGTGCCGCGAATGATCCGCGATCCCTGCTCGAAAAGCACGGCGCTGTGACCGTGACCGTGCAGGAGAGCGACCAGAATGACGCCGTGACGTATACGGCGAAGTTTCAGTACACCCGTGGTGTGGAGGATGTGCTGGCCTGGTATCATTGCCGGTACACCGAAAACAGCACCAGCGGCAAGAGCGAACTGTGGAGCGAGGCGAACGGAACGATGGATGCTGCGCGTATGGAAAGCGACAGCACCGAGGACCTAAGCCTGAGCATTTACCTTGAGGGAAAGTATGAGCAGTACGTTCTCGACATGATCCCCCGATGCCCTGCTTTGGAAGAGGATGTGGAGCAGACGGTCGACAGCTGCAGCGAGCAGGACGGCGAGCTGCTGCTCTCTGTTACCGCGCGTTATCTGGCTTCCGATGGAGATTATTACACGGTGCACTACCGCGTTGACCCTGCGACGAATGAGGTGCTGGAGGCGTCAGTGACCGACTACATTAAAAAGGAAAGCGGCGAGGTATCCAAGCTGCATACGACGCTCTACCGCTGGAGCTACGACGAGCCCTATCAGGCAGAGCGCAATGTGATGAACGAGGTTCTGTTTTCGACGGACAGCAAGGAGGACGTCTGCGACCTGACGACTTTCTATCCCGTTGAGGAGGAGGAGAACGGCTGGGCGATGACCCTGTATCGCGTGGCACACGGCACGCGCATCCTCTTCCTCGACAGCGTAGACCTCGCGTTTTATGCGGACAGGGAGCTGACCGAACCCATCGACTTCTACGACGGCGTCGACACGAGCGGCGAGAGTGCAACGGTCTATATCGTGCCGCTGGAAGAAAACCGTTAAAAAGAATTTGAAACGCGGGCGTAAGTCCGCACCCAAATAAGGAGGAAACCAAGGTGAAAAACTGGAAGAAAGCAAGCATTGCCGCGCTTTGCGTCGCGGCACTTCTTGCCGGCTGCGGCACGCAGGACGGAGATACGAACAACAACGATAAAAACGCCGACGAGCCGAAGGAAATTTCGCTCGAGCAGGTGCGCGCGGACAACATTCCCGAAAAGCTGCTCGAAAAGTACGACGCCGTGACCGTGAACATTCAGGGCACCGACCGGGACGGCGAGGTGGCCTACACCGCAAGATTGCAGTACACGGACGGGGGCGACAGCACGATCCTCATGTCCTCGCACTACAGCTATACCGCCAACAGCGGCCCGGGCGAGGATGAGCTGTGGAGCGAGGGGTGTGGCAGCCTGTACGCCACGCGCATGACGAGCGACGATAACGCAAGCCTGAACATCTATCCCATTCCGGGCGAGGGGACAGAGTATCTCCTTGACATACTGCCACAGTGCGCCGATCCCGCTGCCAAAAACGCCGAGGAAACGCTCGACGAGCGCAGCGAGCAGGACGGCGCGGTGCTGCTCTCGGCCACCACGCGCTTTGACGATCAGGACGACTACTACTATACCACCCTCTACTACGCCGATCCCGTGACGGGCGAGCTGCTCGCCATGTCCGTGACCGACTATATGGCGGACGGCGAGGGCGGCGCGACGGAGATGGGCACGACACTCTACAACTGGAGCTACGATGAACCCTACAAAACAGAACCCTACAAGTCAGGCCGCTACCTTCTGAACGATGTCGTGTACGCGACGGACGACACGAGACCCGCCTGCCTGCTGACGGTCTGCCTCCCTGCGGAAGAAGGGGGCGAAGACTGGTGGGTGAATGAATACCATGTGGCGAGGGGGACGTATGTCAACATCTGTTGCCGCAGCGGTTGCACGCTCTACGCGGATGCGGCGCTGACGCAGCCCATCGACGACACTGTGTCCATCGACACAAATGGCGAAGAGATGACGGTCTACGTCGTGCCCGACGTGCCGCTGAACTAAAACGGCATGAACTTAAAAAACGGCGGACTTCAAAAAAGTCCGCCGTTTTTTTCAAAAAGGATGAAACATTTTTCGATAAATTCCGTCTAAATAATACAGGAAAGAGGCTCGGTGCGAGAATTAAGGAACTCTTAAATAATTTGTAACCAAATCGCGCCTGATTGTAACGACTTCCTCATAAGATGAGATTATAATGGACCCAAGATTAAAATTGAGGAGAAACTGCGATGGCAAATGACCAGAAGCCCGTCATTTCGGTGCGAAAGCTCCGAAAGGTGTACATGATGGGGCAGGAGCACGTGGTCGCACTGCACAATATTGACCTCGACATCCCGCGGGGCGAGGTGTGCTGTATTTTCGGCACGTCCGGCAGCGGCAAATCGACGCTGCTCAACCAGCTGGCGGGACTCGAAAAGCCCACGCGCGGCGTGGTGCGCATCGGCGGCGTGCCGATCTCACAGCTCAACGAAAATCAGCTCGCCGCTTTCCGGCAGAAGCACATCGGCTTTGTCTTTCAGTCCTACAATCTGCTGCCGGAGCTGACGGCGGCGGAAAACGTGGCCATGCCGCTGATGTTCAAGGGCATCGACCCGGATGTGCGGCTGCTGGAGGCGAAGAAAATGCTCTGCCGCGTGGGACTGAAGGACCGCATGGACCACTTTCCGAACCAGATGTCCGGCGGACAGCAGCAGCGCGTGGGCATTGCACGCGCGTTCGTCACGCGCCCCGAGGTCGTGTTCGCCGACGAGCCGACCGGCAACCTCGACTCGAAGACGACGAAAGAGGTCATGCACATGATCCGCGGCTTTGCCAAGCGCTTCCACCAGACGATCGTGCTCGTCTCTCACGATCCGGAGATGACCGAGTATGCCGACCGCATCGTCACACTCATCGACGGCAGGATCGTCAGCAACGTAGAAAATCAGGTCAAGGCGGAGATCGACGCCGCACCCTACATCGAATAACGGAGGAAATCGAACATGAAACGCATCTCAAGATCCCTGCTCTCGCTCTGCCTTGCCCTTGTGCTGTGCGCAGCGCTGCTGCCCGTGAATGTCGCCAAAGCGACGGGCGGAGGCACGACGGCACGGGCAGGAACCAGCTTTCTGATCACCGGCTACCGGGCCAGCAGAAGCAGCATTTACACCGGCGATACGGTGGATATCACGGTCTACTTATCCCGCACGGACGGCAGCAACGATTCGATCCGCGTCGTGCGCGGCCTTGACAGCTTTCAGGACGGCACGGCGAGCGCTGTTGCAAGCGGACAGAACGGCGAATATACCGTTACGTTCACCGGCCTGACCTACACCGGCGACAGCGGCAAGCAGCTTGCCTTTACAATTTATTATGAAGGCAACGGCGGCGGCTATCAGGACGGCAACACCGTTCCGGTGCGCGAGTGCGTGCCCTACACCGAGCCGAAGCCGGAGCCCGAGCCGACGCCGGAAACGATTCCCGAGCCGCGCGCCGTCTTCAACTCCGACGGCACGAGCACGTCTATTGCCGCGGGCGAGACGAAGACCATCACCGTTTACATCCAGAACGCCGGCACGACCGCCATGCGCGACCCTATCCTGACGCTCAAATCCTCCGGATCGCTTCTCATCATGGGCAGCCAGGACTACATGCTCGACGATATCCGCGCGGGCCGCGACACGGCCGTCACTGTGACGGTCAAGGCGCCCGACAAGATCGAGTCCCAGATGCAGACGATCGACGCGAGCCTGTCGTTCTACTATGACAACGGCACGCAGCTCACCGGCGGCAGCGCCAGCGGCAGCGTGAACGTTCTCTCCACCGTTACCAAGGATACGAAGGACGAGGAGACCATTGCGAGCCCCACGCCCATCGTCATCCTCTCGAAGTACAACTACGGCGGTTCGTCCGTTGCGGCAGGCTCAAGCACGAACCTGAGCTTCTCGTTCACGAACACCAGCAAGACCATCAAGATCGAAAACGTCATGGTCACCGTCACCGGCGGTCAGGACCTGATGCTCAACGGCTCGACGAACACGTTCTACTTTGAATCTGTCGCCGCGAGCGGCAGCAAGACCGTCACCGTGCCGATGAAGGCCGCGCAGCTCATCAGCGCCAGCGCACAGGACGTCAAGATCGACGTGACCTATGAATACGTCGACCAGAACGCAAGAAAGTCGGGAAACGCCACGCTGTCGCTGAGCGTGCCCCTCTACCAGCCCGACCGCTTTGAGCTGAGCGAGCCCAAGACCTCCTATACCGGCTACGTCGGCGAGGAGACGAGCCTGACCATCGACTATGTCAATAAGGGCAAGAGCGCCATCAACAACGTTGAGGCGACCATCTCCGGTGACATTGATTCCCCCACGCCTTATCAGCGCGTCGGCACGATCGACGGCGGCAAGAACGGCACCATCGCCTTTGCCGTGACCCCGCAGCTGGAGGGCGAGAATCAGGTCAAGATCGTCATCACCTACGAGGATTCCAACGGCAACACGAAAGAGCGCGTCTTCGAGGCGACGGTCGAGGCCATGGCCTACGAGCCGGCCGACCCCGGCATGGACGATCCCGGCATGATCGACCCCGAGCCGGCAAGCACCTTCCCGTGGAAGTACGTCATCATCGCGGTGGTTGCTGCGCTTATCGTCCTTCTCATCGTGCTGCGCATCCGCAAGAAGAAAGCCAAGCAGAAGGCCGAGCAGGCGCTGTGGGACAAGTGGGACGAAGAGGAGCTTGCCGAGGAGAAGAAGGAAGCAGCGGACGCGGCGGCTGAAAACAAGGAGACTGCGGCCACGGGTGCTGAGGAGCAGAAAAAATGAGATTCGCAGACATCCTGAAAATGTGCTTTGACAGCCTGTCACGGCGCAAAGGACGCACGATCCTGACGGTGCTGGGCGTGTTCATCGGCTGCACGTCCATCATCGTGATGGTCTCCATCGGCGCGGGCATGCAGGAGTCCTACGACCAGATGCTCAAAAATATGGGCGACCTCTCCATCATCGAGGTCTACCGCGGCTACAACCAGAGCACCGGCACGCAGACGGAGAGCAAGCTTGACGACAAGGCGGTCGAGAGCTTCCACGAGATCGCGGGCGTCAAGGCCGTCATGCCCAAGGCAAGTCTCGACGAATATAATGTAAGCTTCAAGGCTGGCGTCAACGGCCGCTACACGGCCAACTGGGTCAATTTTGCCGGCATTGACTCGAGCGCCCTTGAGGACATGGGCTTTGAGCTGATGGACGGGCGGTATCCGGAGAGCAGCGACGAGGTGGTCGTGGGCCAGTATTTTGCCTATAACTTCTTCGATACGCTGATGCCGGACGGGCGAAACTATGTGAACCGTTACGTCTGGGATGAGAACGGAAATGTTGATACCGAAAATGTTCCCGACCCGTTTTTCGACCCGCTCAAGACGAGCATCACCATGGTACTCACACCGTATGACGACGGTACAGGCACCGAACCTACCCCCTATGAGGTTGAGCTCAAGGTCGTCGGTGTGATGAAGGAGGATCAAGGCAAGGGCTATGAGACGAGCGACGGTGTGATGATGGACATCAATGCGCTCAAAGCTCTTATTCAGGACCTGACCGGCAAGACCGACACGAAGTTCGAGTATTCAAGCATCAACGTCAAGGCTGAGAGCCTCGACGCCGTGTCGGATGTGGAGCAGTCCATCAAGGACTTGGGCTACAGTACGTATTCTATGCAGAGCATGCGCGACGAGCTCAACAAGCAGACCCGCCAGATCGAGCTGATGCTCGGCGGCCTCGGTGCGATCTCGCTTCTGGTCGCGGCCATCGGCATCACGAACACGATGATCATGTCCATCTCCGAGCGCACGAAGGAGATCGGCATTATGAAGGCGCTCGGCTGCTATGTGCGCGATATCCGCGCGATGTTCCTCATGGAGGCGGGCAGCATCGGCCTTCTCGGCGGCATTTTGGGGCTTATTTTCAGCTTCATCATATCCGTCATCATCAATCTGTTCTCATTCGGCGCGTTCGGCGGCGGGGGCGTCACGTGGGAGCTTATCAAGCAGGCGCTCATCGGCGGCGAAGGCGTGGTGCGCACGTCCGTCATTAAGCCGGAGCTCGTGATTTTCGCGCTGGTGTTCTCGGTGCTGGTCGGACTGGTGTCCGGCTATCAGCCCGCGAACAAGGCGGTCAAGATCTCGGCGCTCGAAGCCATCCGAAACGAATAAGAAAAACGCAGTATTTTGCAAGAAGGCGGCGTCCTGGACCGGACGCCGCCTTCTTTTGTAAAAAGTGCGATATTGCAATGTTTCAAGCGCTTGCTTTGCTTGACCGCGCTGATGCGATGTGATATCATATATCAGTCAAAATATTTATGAAAACAGGAGGGGATCGTCTTGGCAACTGTCAAACGCAGATCCACCGTACCCTATTACGCCGCGGCGGGAACATGGGTCATTTATGCGCTGCTGTTCCCGCTTTACCGCGTGCCGCAGTTCATCTTTATTGCCATCGTATCGGCGGTGGTGTATTTCATCATGAACGCCGTGTGCGGCACGGTGGAGGTCACAGTTCCTGACCCGCCGAAAAAGGAGGAGACCACCGGGAATCCGGAGCTCGACAAGATGATCAAGGACGGCAATCTTGCCATCTCCGAGATGAAGCGGCTCAACACGTCCATCAAGGATGAGAAGATTTCCGCCGACATCGACCGGCTCGAGGACCTGAGCGCGAAAATTTTCGCGCAGGTCAAATCCGACCCGTCGAAGCTGCCGCAGATCCGCAAGTTCATGGACTACTACCTGCCCACGACCCTTAAGCTCTTGAACGCCTATGACCGTATGGGCGCGCAGGGCGTGAGCGGCGAGAACATCGACGCGACCATGCAGCGCGTGGAGAGCATGATGAGCACCATCGTCGCCGCCTTTGAAAAGCAGCTCGATATGCTCTTCGGCAGCGAGGCAATGGATATTTCCACCGATATCACGGTGCTTGAAAACATGATGAAGCGCGAGGGCCTGAGCGAGGATACTGGCGAGCTGCATGCCGAGTCCGGCACGGCGACCGCCTCGCAGGACGACATCAAGCTCGAGCTATAAAGGAGTAAGCGATGCGAAAGAAAGTGATGGCGTTCAACGCCAAGGTCAATGCGTGGATATTGAAACGGCTGAAGGGCGTGTGGCTCGACCCGATCTTCTGTGCAATCTTTGCCATCATGTGTGTGGCAAGCATCATCGGCGCGCTGCATCTGCACAGGGATACGCTTTACTATTCCGCGCTGATTTGGGCGTTGGCCACGCTGCTGTGCCTGCGCCGCATCCAGCGCATCAAAAAGCACGAAAAAGAACAAACTCAAAGCCAAAATACGGAGGAGAAATGATATGAGCGACAACATGATGCCAGAGCTGACCCTGAACCCCACCGAAGCGGCGCAGGAGGCCGTCCCTGAGCTGACGCTCACCTCGGACGCGCCCGCGCCCGAGCAGGAGAAGAAAAAAGAGGTCGAGCCCGTCAAGGTCGACGAGAGCATGCTCACCGAGCAGGAGAGAGCTGCTGTCGACGAGTTTGTGAAGAAGATCGACATTACGGATACGAACCTTGTGCTCAACTATGGCGTGGCCGCGCAGAAGAGCGTGGCGACGTTCTCGGAAAATGCCCTCTCCTCCGTGCGCAACAAGGATCTTGGCGGGGTGGGCGAGACGCTCTCGAACCTCGTTGTCGAGGTCAAGGGCTTCGGCCAGGAGGAAGAGAAGAAGGGCCTCGCCGGCCTGTTCCGCAAGCAGAAGGACAAGCTCGAGCTGATGCGCGCGCAGTACGGCAAGGCCGAGACGAGCGTGAACCGCATCGTATCCGAGCTTGAAAAGCATCAGGTCACGCTGATGAAGGACATCGCGATGCTCGACCAGATGTATGAGCTGAACCTCAAGTACTACAAAGAACTGACCATGTATATCATCGCGGGCAAAAAGCGTCTGGCCGAGGTCCGCTCCGGCGAGCTCGAGGAGCTGCGCAAGAAGGCGGAGGCGAGCGGCCTTGCCGAGGATGCGCAGGCCTACAACGACTACGCGCAGAAGTGCGAGCGCTTTGAAAAGAAGCTGCACGACCTGGAGCTCACGCGCATGGTGTCGCTCCAGATGGGCCCGCAGACGAGACTTCTCCAGAACAACGACACGCTGATGGTCGAAAAGATCCAGTCCTCGCTCGTCAATACCATCCCCCTCTGGAAGAGCCAGATGGTGCTCGCGCTCGGCATGGAGCACAGCCGTCAGGCCACGGCCGCACAGAGCGCGGTGGCGCAGACGACGAACGAGCTTCTCAAGAAGAACGCCGACATGCTCAAGATGGGCACCATCGCCACGGCAAAGGAAGCCGAGCGCAGCATCGTCGATATCGAGACGCTGCAGCACACGAACGAGCAGCTCGTCTCCACGCTCGACGAGGTCGTGAACATCCAGCGCGAGGGCGCGCAGAAGCGCAAGGAAGCGGAGGTCGAGCTCGGCCGCATCGAAGGCGAGCTGAAGCAGAAGCTCATGGAGCTGAGAAGCTGAGACGCTCCGGATAGGAGAAGCATATGAAATTCTTTCAAAAACGCGGCGTTGCCATCGTCGTGCTGATTCTGGCGATCGTCGCATCCAGTGCGTGGGGCCTTCATAAGGCACCCGCCGTCTCTACGCCGGAGGGCGGGGAAAAGCTCGATCCCTCGCTTTCCACGGCGGCCTTTACGCAGTATGTGCGCGACGATGCCGGTGTTCTTTCCGACAAGACTGAGGAGGCTATCGGCCTCTACAACGCCAACTGGGACAAGATGTTCGGCAGCATCATGGCTGTCGTCACGGTGCAGTCGTCGGATAATCTCGAGAATACGGCGTATGACTATGCGGACACGATGCAGCTTGGCTCAAATGACGCCATTCTTGTCATCGCCAAACAGCAGCAGGACTATTATCTGGTCGCCAGCGGCGATTTCTATGATCTGCTCAGCGGCCTTTCGCAGAGCTTTGTTGCCTCCTGCATGGCGGATAACGTGCAGAAGGGCGACTATGACGCGGCGGTGCGCTCGCTTTGCGCCGCGCTCCATGTGGAGCTGAGCCAGCAGTATCAGCAGAGCGAGGCGGCGCTGGACGAGGCGGCCAACGGTGTGATGTTCATCATGATCCTCATCATATTCTTTGTCCTCTGGATCATGCTTGACGGCATGCGTTATCGCCGCTATCGCCGCCGCTACATGATGCCCGGCATGGGCGTGCCGACGGTAATGTATCACCCCATCTTCTGGGGACGCCGTCCGCCGCGCGGCCCGCGCCTGCCCCGTTCGGGCGGCCCCCGTCCTCCGCAGGGCGGACCCAGACCGCCGCGCAGCGGCGGCTCCTCCGGCGGCAATCGCCGCCCGCCCCAGCAGCCGAGACGGCCTTCCGGTTCCTCGGGTAGCGGCTTTGGCGGATTTGGCGGCAGCAGCCGCGGGGGCGGTTTCGGCGGAGGCGGCAGCTTCGGCGGCAGCCGCGGCGGTGGCTTCGGTGGAGGTCGCAGCGGCGGATTTGGCGGTGGCCGCGGAGGCGGCTTCGGCGGAAGACGCTGAAAAGCCAAAACCCCTGACACAAAACGAAAAGCACGTCTGCTTGGCAGGCGTGCTTTTTCTTACTTTGATTGCGGCCTGAAAGGCGATGACAGACTGGCTCGCACAGCATTGTAGATTTTCCGAGGAATACAATGCTGCTTATCGGATCTTCTCAAGTGCAACAGTGGGATCGCAGAGGAAAGCCTCACTCCGGTACTGCCCCGGCCAAACGACCACAATTTTAATATCCGGATTTTCTTTTGCCCGTTCAAAGAAAAGAGCAGAGAACCTGCGGCGCAGGTCCTCTGCTCTTGGTGCCGGTGACCGGACTCGAACCGGTACGCTGTCGCCAGCGGCGGATTTTGAGTCCGCTACGTCTACCAATTCCATCACACCGGCAGGTGCAACAATTATTATATGCGATGCAGGGAGCATTTGCAAGCAAAACTTTTCGAAAAAAGGCTCCGGCGCACTGCGCCGGAGCCTTTCACAATGTAAGATCACACGTAGCGCTGATTGATGACGTCGAACACGCCGCGCGTCGTGAGGCGCAGCGTTGGAATGACGGTCAGCGCCATGAACGAAAGCGTCATAAACGGGTCGACCCCGCGCGAGACGCCGAGCTTGAAGGCCTGCTCCTTGGCGTTTTCGAGCGCCTCGTTGACCTCGATAAGCGGCGCTTCGCTCATGATGCCTGCAATCTGGAGCTGGAGTTCGCCGAGCACCTTGCCGTCGTCCATCACGACGATGCCGCCGCCGAGCTCGACGACGCGGTTGACCGCCGCGGCCATGTCCTCCTCGTTCGCGCCGACGACGATGATGTTGTGGCTGTCGTGCGAGATGGATGTCGCCACCGCGCCGGACTTGAGGCCGTAGCCCTTGATGTAGCCGATGCCGATGTGGTGCGTGTTCTTGTGGCGCTCGATGACGGCAATTTTCAAGATGTCGTCCTCAACGCTGATCTTTTCGGCGTAGCCCGCATCGGTCGTGACGATCTCGCCGGGCACCATGCCGAGCACCGCGCGCGGGCGGGACTCGATAAAGTCCGTGGCCTCAAGGTGCGCAACGTGGAACGTCTCGTGCGAGCGCTTGACGAGGTGCGGATCGATCTCGGGCGCTTCAAACGGCGTGACGGTCTTGCCGTCGAACATCAGCTTGCCCTTCTTGTAGACCTCAAGGATGTTGAAGTCGTCGAAATTGTCGATCACGACAAAGTCCGCAAGAAAGCCCGGTGCGATTGCGCCGCGGTTGTTGAGCAGGAAGTAGCGCGCGGCGTGGTGGCTCGCGCATTTAACGGCAATGATCGGGTCGACGCCCGCTTTGATGGCACGGCGCACGATGTAGTCGATGTGGCCTTTTTCAAGGAGGTCGTTGGGGTGCTTGTCGTCGGTGCAGAACATGCAGTAGGTGTAATACTGCGGTGTGAGCAGCGGGAGCAGCGCGTCGAGGTTGCGCGCGGCCGTGCCCTCGCGGATCATGATGTACTGTCCGCGCTCGAGCTTGGCGATGGCATCCTCCACGGTGCTGCACTCGTGGTCGGAATAGACGCCGGCGGCGATGTAGGCGTTCAGGTCGTTGCCCGAAAGGCCGGGGGCGTGGCCGTCGATTTTTTTGTGGTGCGCCTGCGCGGCGACGATCTTTTCGAGCACCTGCTCATCGGCGTTCGCGACGCCGACATAGTTCATCATTTCGGCCAGACCCTCGACGCGGTTGTGCTCGTAGAACGAGTCGATCGCGCGGTAATCGAGCACCGCGCCGGATTCGTCGAGCGGCGTTGCGGGCACGCAGGAGGGGAGCATGAAGCGCACGTCAACGGGCAGATCTTCCGTCGCCTGCAGCATATACTCGATGCCGTCGGTGCCCATGACATTGGCGATCTCGTGCGGGTCGGTGATGACGGTCGTGGTGCCGTGCGGAATGACGGCGTTGGCAAATTCCTTGGGGGAAACGAGCGCGCTCTCTAAGTGGATGTGCGCGTCGACAAAGCCGGGCAGCACGAGCTTGCCGCCCATGTCGACCTCGACCGCGCCCTCGTAATGCTCGCCCATGCCTGCGATCAGCCCTTCGGCCACGGCGATGTCGCCATGGCTGAGCTCGTTGCAGAAGACGTTCACATACGTCGCGTTCTTAAGCACGAGGTCGGCCTTCTGCCGTCCCGAGGCCACCTCGACGACGTGGAGCTTCTTGTTCAGCTTGCGGTTGATCTTTCCTGCGTAGCTTTCCCGGTATGCCATGCGTTTTCCTCCTTATTTTGTTGTGTTTGACCAGTTTATCGGATGAATCATCCATCTTCCTCGTTTATTTTTTATAGGATACTACGTTCTTTTGCACTTGTCCAGCAGAAAAAGCTAAAATATTTTTAGTAAAACTGACGAAAAGTGAGAAGAATGCAGAAGTTCACTGTATCATAAACTGTATGATGGACCGGACAAATACAGGCCGTTGCCGAAAGATTGCTTTTCACAAAATGCTGTTTACAAGCATCTGATGATACAGTATAATTAAACAAACGGTATAGAGATAAATGAATATTTTCAACTAAAAGACGAATAAAACGCGCTGGCATTCACTGCGCCGGGCTTGCTTGAAGTGGCCCGCACACAAAATGGAGGCTGCGGCAATTTTAGGACCGGACAAGGAGGGGGAAGATATGAAAACCGAGCATTCCTATTCCGCAAAGGGCGTTTTGGCTGCGCTGGGGAGATCCGCTTTGTATCTGCTCTTTTTTGTGGCGGTGCAGGTTTTGCTGCCCTTTGTCTATGGGATCGGTATCGCTGCCGATGCAGCGATCAATAGGGGAGCGGACCTTGCACAGGGGGCGCAGGCGGTGGCGGAGCGGCTTCTTGACGGCCTGTCGGCGCTCACGCTGCTATCGTGTCTGATCATCGCCGCGGTACTGCTGCTGTGGTTCCTGCTGCGGAAAAAGCCGCTATCCGAGACGGCGGGCCTTCGTCACTGCTCGGGCTGGACGGTGGGCTTCTGCGCCTTCGGCGCGGTCGGCCTCTATGTGCTGGTCAGTCTGGTGCTTGCCCTGCTGCCGGAAAGCTGGATGGCGGAATATGGAAAAGCCATGCGCCTGAGCACAGAGACGGGGCTGATCCCGGCGCTTGCCGTGGTGGCCGGCGCGCCGCTTGCGGAGGAGCTCGTATTCCGCGGCGTCATCCAGTCGCGGCTGGAACGGGCCATGCCGGTGTGGATCGCAATTGTACTGCAAGCGGTACTCTTTGGATTCATCCACGGAACGCCGGTGCAGATCGGCTACGCGTTTCTCATGGGCCTGCTTTTCGGCTATATTCGCTATCGCACGGGGAGCATCCTGCCCACGATCGCCGCGCACGCCGCGTTCAACGCAATGAACGACCCGCTGGGGCTTTTGGGCGGTTTTGCGGAGAGGTGGCAGTTCCTTGCCGTCATGGCCGCCGTATGCGCGGCGGGCTGCGTGCTCTGCCGCCGCGGTTTGAGCGGACTAAGAACAGCGCCGGAGGCCGAAGCAAGGCCCACATCGCCGACGGTCTGCGAGGAGATCACCGAATAACAGAGAAAGCGCCTTTCAAAGAAAGCTCTTTGAAAGGCGCTTTGCGCTTCTGTGATTGAATCTTTTTACTTCACGCTGCCGTCGGCGTTGAAGACGGGCAGCTTTTCAAGGAACAGGATGTCCTTGCGGTCGGCTGCGCCGCCCTCGGCGAGAACGGCCATGCGGCCCGTAACGGTGCCGCCCGCCTTTTCGACGAGTGCTTCCATCGCCTTGAGCGAGCCGCCCGTGGAGATGACATCGTCGACGAGCAAAATCTTCTTGCCGCGGATGAGATCCGCGTCGTCAGAGCCGAGGAAAAGCTTCTGCTGGGCGACGGTGGTGATGGACTTGTCCTCCACGGAAATGGGGTCGGGCATGTAGACCTTGGGGCCCTTGCGCGCGATAAAATACTTTTTCGCGCCGCTCTGGCGCGCCATCTCGTGGATGAGGGGGATGGACTTTGCCTCAGCGGTGAAGAGGTAATCGTAGTCGATGCCCTCGGCGAGCTTCAAGAGCTCTTCTGCGCAGCGCACGGTCAGCTCCGCGTCGCCGAACATGATGAAAGCACCGATATAAAGATCGTCCGTTACCTTGCAGATGGGAAAGTCGCGGTCAAGACCCGCGACATGCATCGGATAAGTCGCCATAAAAGGAAGCTCCCTTCGCGTTTTACATCTTTTTCTGCCGTTTCGCGCGGCAAACAGGATTTAGTATATCTTTTTTGCGCGGATTGTCAAGCGGTCAGACCTCGGTGTCGCCCTCGGGCAGGATGATCGCGCAGGCAATATAGGCGAGCACGCCGGTACCGGCGGCCAGAGCGAGGACCGCCCAGAGCACGCGCACGATCGACGGGTCAATGTTGAAGTAGTCTGCGATGCCTGCGCAGACGCCGCAGATCATCTTGTTGTTGCGGGACTTGTAAAGACGCTTTCTTTCATCCATGATCGTTCTCCTTATCCGGCTGCGAGAGCAGCCACGGTGGGTTTGTAAACAACTATTATAGTATACCACGTTTTTGCACGTTGTAAAGTGCGGTTTTTCCGCGTTTTGGGCAGGAAAAGGGGAGTGCGCAGAGGAAAATGCGCGATATTTTGCGCTTTTGCCGCTTTTTTGCCGGCAAGGGGCAAATTCCCCCTTGCAAGTTCCTTTTTTCTGTGATATAAGTACCACTTAGACAAATGCTGTGAAAGGGAAAATAGCGTGTTTGTTCCGCGTAGAGAGGACCGGTCGGCGGCTGGGAGCCGGTCTGCGGGATGTCGCTTGGTTCGCCCCCGAGCAGCCGCGAGGAAATGCGCGGCCGGTCAGCCCCCGTTACGGGCAACGAGCGCGCGCCTTTGGGCGCGAATCAGGGTGGTACCGCGGAAGAAAGTCTTTCGTCCCGAGAGTGTCGGGAGGAAAGGCTATTTTTTTGCCCCTGCCGCCGATTTTTGAAATTCTGCAAATTTTTACCTGAAAAGGAGAAATGATATGAAACAACAACTGGAAGCGATCCGCAAGGCGGCGCTCGATGCGATCTCCGACGCCGGCAAGGCGGAGGACCTCGAAGCACTGCGCGTCCGCTACCTTGGCAAAAAGGGGGAGCTGACCGCCGTTTTGAAGCAGATGGGCAAGCTCAGCGCCGAAGAGCGCCCCGTGATTGGGCAGCTCGCCAACGACGTGCGCGCCAAGCTCGAAGCGAACATCGAGGAAAAGACGAAAGAGCTCGCCGACAAGGCCATGGAGCTCAAGCTCAAGTCCGAGGCCGTGGACGTGACCATCCCCGGCAAGCAGGAAAAGATCGGCGTGAAGCACCCGATGTATCAGGTGCTCGACGAGATCAAGGACATCTTCGTCGGCATGGGCTTTGAAATTCTCGAAGACCGCGAGGTCGAACTTGCCGAGTACAACTTCACGAAGCTCAACGTCGAGGAGGGCCATCCCGCCCGCGAGTGGAGCGACACGTTCTACTTCACCGAGGACAGCTCGATCCTTCTGCGCACGCAGACCTCTCCGATGCAGATCCACGCGATGGAGACGCGCGAGCTGCCCATCCGCATTCTCGCCCCCGGCCGCGTGTACCGCAAGGACGAGGTCGACGCCACGCACTCGCCCATGTTCCACCAGATCGAGGGCATGGCCATCGACAAGGGCATTACGATGGCGGACCTCAAGGGCACGCTCAACGAGGTCGTGCGCCAGCTCTACGGCGAGCACACGGTCACGCGCTTCCGCCCCCATCACTTCCCGTTCACCGAGCCGAGCTGCGAAATGGACATTCAGTGCCACAAGTGCCACGGCGCAGGCTGCCCCACCTGCAAGGGCGAGGGCTGGATCGAGGTGCTCGGCGCCGGCATGATCCACCCGAAGGTCCTCGAGGGCTGCGGCATCGACTCCACGGTCTATTCCGGCTGGGCGTTCGGCATGGGCCTTGAGCGTCTGGCGCTCGGCCACTTCAAGATCAGCGACCTGCGTTTGATCTTCGAGAACGATGTCCGCTTCCTAGAACAGTTCTAATATTCCTCGCGAAAGCGGCGAGCCGCTTTCTGCGATCTCTTTCGCAGGGTGCTGCGCCGCACTCGCTTTGCTCGCACGCTTGCACCCTGAGCGGTGTTTTTTCTGGCGCGCATGTCGTCACAAAAAACGAAATTTGATTGTTACTTCTTAGGAGGATACAAATATGATCCTATCCCGTAATTGGCTCAACGAATTCGTTGACCTCAAGGATATCACCGATAAGGAATTCAACGATGAGATGACGCTCTCCGGCTCGAAGGTCGAGACCATCGAGCGTCCCGACGAGAACCTCAAGAACGTGGTCGTCGGCAAAATTCTCGAGATGAAGCGCCATGAAAACTCCGACCACATGTGGGTCTGCCAGATCGACGTCGGCCAGGCTGAGCCCGTGCAGATCGTTACCGGCGCGTGGAACATCCATGTGGGAGACTATGTCCCCGCAGCGCTGCACGGCGCGCATCTGCCGGGCGGCGTGAAGATCGAAAAGGGCAAACTGCGCGGCGTCGAGTCGAACGGCATGCTCTGCTCGCTCAAGGAGCTTGGCATGACGGCGGAGCATGACTTCCCCTATGCCATCATCACGCCCGCGGCGCTTCTGAACGACTATCATCCCATCGACCCCGCGAAGCCCTCCATCCCCGCTGACATCAAGCCCGGCGACAAGGTCTACGGCCCTGTGCTCTGCGGCCGCGTCGAGGCGGTGGAGAGCACGGACGGCGGCTACGACGTTCGTGTGAACGACGGCACAGTCACCCGTGCGGCGAAGACTGCCTGCTCGAACCTCCACGAGGGCGACCTTGTCGCGTACAACACGAAGAGCGACACGATCTGCACGCTCGAAGACCTGCACGCCGAGCAGAAGGAGTTCCCTCACTGCATCGCCGACGGCATCTTTGTCTTACAGGAAGAGGACGCCGAGCCGGGCCTCAACATGGCGCACATCCTCGGCTTTGACGATTCCATCGTCGAGTTTGAGATCACGCCGAACCGCCCCGACTGCCTTTCCGTCATCGGCCTTGCCCGCGAGGCGAGCGCGACGTTCAAGCGCCCCCTTAAGCTGCACACGCCCGAGCCGCACGGCTGCGGCGGCAGCATCGCCGACCTTGTCGACATCGACATTGAGGACGGCGACCTCTGCCCGCGCTACACCGCGCGCATGGTGAAAAACGTCAAGATCGCTCCGTCTCCGCGCTGGATGCGCGAGAGATTGCGCAACAGCGGCGTGCGCCCCATCAACAACATCGTCGATATCACGAACTATGTGATGCTCGAATACGGCCAGCCGATGCACGCCTTTGACTTCAGCTGCGTCGAAGGCGGCCACATCATCGTGCGCACCGCGCGCGAGGGCGAGACCATCCAGACGCTCGACGGCAACGAGCGCAAGCTGACGCCGAACATGCTCTGCATCTGCGACGAGCACAAGCCCGTCTGCGTCGCGGGCGTCATGGGCGGCGCGAACAGCGAGATCGTCGGCGACACGGCGATGGTGCTCTTTGAGTCCGCTAACTTCAACGGCGTTTCCGTGCGCCGCACGGCCAGCGCCCTCGGCATGCGCACCGACGCCTCCTCCCGCTATGAAAAGGGCCTCGACATGATGAACACCATCAAGGCCGTCGAGCGCGCCTGCGAGCTCGTGGAGCTGCTCGGCTGCGGCGAGGTCGTCGACGGCGTGATGGACGTGGTCGCCAAGGAAAAGGCCCCCACGGTCGTCAAGCTCGAACCCGACAAGATCAACGCCCTGCTCGGCACGGAACTCAGCGAAGACCTGATGCGCGAAATTCTTGTCTCCCTCGGCTTTATCCTGAATGGCGACGACATCTACGTGCCGTCCTGGCGCGGCGACGTCGAGCATTACAGCGACATTGCCGAAGAGGTCGCGCGCTTCTACGGCTACAATAAGATTCCCTGCACGCTCATGCGCGGCGAAACCACGCGCGGCGGCTTTAGCGAGCAGCAGCGCTTCGACCGCGCCATCGGCGGCGCTGTGCGCGCGCTGGGCTACGATGAGATCATCACCTATTCCTTCATCAGCCCGACCTATTACGATAAGATCCGCATGCCGAAGGATTCCTCGCTGCGCAACTCCCTGAAGATTTTGAACCCGCTGGGCGAGGATACCTCCATCATGCGCACGACGATCCTGCCGAGCATGCTCGAGATCATTGCCCGCAACCACAGCTACCGCAACAAGTCCGCCCGCCTCTATGAGCTCGGCAAAATTTACCTGCCGCGCGAGGATGGCCTTGCTGACGAGCCGAAGTACCTCTCCCTCGGCGCTTACGGCGACGGCGTGGACTTCTTCTCCTTCAAGGGCGGCATCGAGACGCTGCTGCACGAGCTGCGTATCACGGATGTCAAGTACGTCGCCTGCACCGACAATGATTCTTATCACCCCGGCCGCTGCGCGAAAGTGTATGCGGGCGAGACATACCTCGGCGTGTTCGGCCAGATCCATCCGCTCGTCGCGGCGAACTACGGCATGGACACCGAGGTCTACACCGCAGAGCTGAGCTTCGATGCGATGTATGAAAAGCGCGGCGACATCCCTGTCTACCAGCCGCTTCCGAAGTTCCCCGCCGTCACGCGCGACATCGCCGTCGTGTGCGATGAGGCCATCACGGTCGGCGCGCTCGAAGAGAGCATCCGCCGCGGCGCGAAGGGCCTTCTCAAGGATGTGTCGCTGTTCGATATTTACCGCGGCCCCGGCGTGGCTATCGGCAAGAAGAGCGTGGCGTTCAACCTCGTTCTGCGCGCGGATGACCGCAGCCTGACCGGCGAAGAGGCAGATGAGGACGTCCAGTCCATCCTCGCAGCGCTCAAGGCCGACCACAACGCGGTGCTCCGCTGAGAATTCCTTAAGGAAACATTACGATTTGGTTACAGTTGACAGCGCTCTCTTTACTTTTTGAAATTGCGTTGCTATACTGTCTGCATGGAAAGGAGGGGCTCTCCCAATGGAAGAATTTACCCGAAAGTTTAATGTTGCGCAGGAAAAGGACGCTGAGATCCGTCATATTCTGACCACCGTTTATGCCGCGCTGGAGGATAAGGGCTATAATCCCATCAACCAGATCGTGGGCTACATCCTGTCGGAGGACCCCACCTATATCACGAACCATAACAACGCCCGCACGCTGATCCGCAAGCTGGATCGCGACGAGCTGCTGCAAACGCTTGTGCGCAGCTACCTCGGCAAGTAAGCGAAAAGCGTCAGAATAACGACCCTCGGAGACCGTGAACGCGGCCTCCGAGGGTTTGTTGCATTTTTTCGCCCCACTTTTATTGACAAGGGGGGCAAAAAATGCTATACTGCAAAAAGTTACAAAACGGTTACAAAGTTACAAATTGGTTACAAGGACAGGAGTGAGTCAGATGGCAGAAGCTACGGAAGGTCTCGTTTACCGCGGACACCCGCTGCGCCGTGTGGATAATCTCATCTACTACGGCTCGATGGCGGATAAATATATCGTGATGATGCAGGTGTTGGATACCACGCCGCTCAAGGATATCACGCTTGCCAAGCGCGTTTCCATTCAGCTGCAGATGACGGACGCAAGCCTCCGTTCGCGCGACCGTGTGGTCCGCTCGACGGAAAAAGGAAGCCTTGGCGAGGCGATGGAATTTGCCTCCATCTGGCTTGAGCGCGCGCTGAGCGGCAAGATGTAAATAGCCGCCGCGCAGCCCCCTGATTTTATTCACGAAAGGATGACTCAGCTATGAGAAACCATTCACGATGCTTATCGTTCCTGCTTTCGGGCATTCTCTCCGTCAGCCTGCTCGCGCCGCTCTCTTCGGCGCAGGCCGCTTACGACGGTTCGATCCGCAACCTCGTTGACCGCGTGACGGTGCTGACGGAATCCGTTCAGACCGAGAGCGCGAACGAAGAAGAGCTCGCCAAGCTTGATGAGATGCAGGCAGAGCTTGAAGACAAGGCCGACGCCAAGGAAGACGTGAGCGAGACAGAGACCGTCTCCATGGTCGTTACGGGCGGCACGATCAATGTGCGCACGGGTCCCGGCACGAATTACGACAAGATCACGCAGGTGGTCAGCGGCAAGCAGGTCACCGTCGTCGGTGAGTCGAACGGCTGGTATCAGGTCACGTTCGACTCCACGACCGGCTGGCTGCTCGGTGAATATCTGCGCGATCCTGCCGACCTCGACGGCACGGTGGGCGCAAAGGTCGTCTCCATGGCGATGCCCTTCCTCGGCACGCGCTATCGCTCCGGCGGCGCGTCCCCCAACGGCTTTGACTGCTCGGGCTTTACGATGTATCTCTATGCAAAGCTCGGCTACTCCCTGCCGCACTCGGCGACCGCCCAGTATAAGAACTGCGGCTACGCCGTCGCCAAATCCGACTTGCAGCCAGGTGATCTGGTGTTCTTCTCGGATTCCTCACACGCCATCGGCCACGTCGGCATCTACATCGGCAACGGTCAGATCATCCACGCGCGCTACAGCGTCGGCAAGATCACGATCGACAGCCTGTCCGCGAGCTACTATGCTTCCCGCTACGTCGGCGCGAAGCGCATCGCGTAAAAGTACATAAAGAAAGCGGAACAGCTTAGGCTGTTCCGCTTTTTTACTTCATCAAAAAGCAGCGAAGCTGCTTCTTGATGAGAGAGCTTCAGAAAATGGTGCTCACCGCGCCATTTCCTGCAAAGTGTCACTGCGGACGCGCGTGTCGTCCTCCGCGACGGATCAAAATACTTTGCCGCCTGCGGGCGGCAAATGAAGTCGATTGACCGTTCGCCTTGCCTTGTGCAGATAGTGCGAGCTGTTACTCAACAGTTGTTTCGGTGTCGCTTTCCTCGGCCTTCTTCACCTCCGCGGCGCGGATGGCTTCTGCTTCGGCCCTGGCTTCGGCGAGGACTTTTTTCTCGCTCTTTGTTTTGAGCTGCTTTTCGTCGAACTGCGCCCAGAGATCAGGGCGGCGGAGCATCGTGCGCTTGTAGCTCTCTTTTTTGCGCCATTTGGCCACGTTTTCGTGGTGGCCGGAGAGCAGCACGTCCGGCACGCGGCGGCCGTGCCATTCATCGGGGCGGGAATACTGCGGATACTCCAAAAGCCCAGCCCAGTGGGACTCCTCGGTGAAGCATTCCTCCTCGGGCAGCACGCCCGGGACCATGCGGCAGATGGCGTCCGTCACGGCCATGGCGGGAATTTCGCCGCCCGTGACGACGAAGTCGCCCATCGAGAGCTCTTCGTCCACGCACTCGTCGATAAAGCGCTGGTCAATGCCCTCGTAGTGGCCGCAGACTAAAATGAGGTGGTCATACTTATCCTTCAGCTCGCGCGCCACGCTCTGTGTGAACGTGCGCCCGCAGGGGGAGAGGTAGATCGTATGCCCGCGGCTGCCAGCCTCCTCGCACACATGCGCCCAGCAGCGGTACAGGGGGTCTGCCTGCATCACCGCGCCGCGCCCGCCGCCGTAGGGGTAGTCGTCGACCTGCATCTGCTTGTTCGTCGTGTAGTCGCGGATCTGGTGCGTCTTGATCGTGATGTAGCCGCGCTCCTGCGCGCGGCCAAGGATGCTGACGTTCATCATCGCGTCGACCGAAGCGGGGAAGAGTGTTAAAATATCAATCCTCATCGGTCTCTAACCCCTCGATCATGTGCACGCTGATCTCACGCGCTTCCTCGTCGATGTCCGTGATGAAGATATCCTTCACCGCGGGGATGAGATAGGTCTTCTCCTCACCCTTGACCTTGTAGAGCTTGTGAGCGGGGTAGGAGAGCACGTCCACCACCGTGCCGATATACGTGTGGGGGAAGTAGTTATAGACGTTCATGCCGATGATCTCGGCGTCGAAGTGCTCACCTGGCTTGAGCTGGACATCGTTGCGGCGAATGGAGAGCACCTTGCGCTTGAGCGCGGCGGCAGCATCCATGTCGTCGACCTCGGGCAGCTTCATGAGCACCATGTCGCCCTGCACGCGCTTGCTCGTCGGGCGGAAGGGCGCACCGTCCATGTAGAACGTTTTGAACCCGCACAGAAGCTCTGGGCTCACGTCCCAGGGCTGTACCTTGACCTCGCCGCGCACGCCGTGCGTGTTCACGATCTGGCCGACTTCGATATATTCCGGGCGCGCGCTCGGCTGCGGCGCGCTCTTTTTGGAAAAGAGACCCATTGTCATGCTCCTTTGTTTTGTTCTATCCACCCAGTATAGCGGAATCAGCGGGGGATGGCAAGAATAAAAAACGTTCCCGAGAGCTTCTCGGGAACGTTTTTGCAGTTCAGTCTACGATGTCGACAGACACCTTTACGCCGGTGCGCTGAGCATAGGAACGGACGACCGTGCGGATCTCCTTGGCAATGCGGCCCTGACGGCCGATGACCTTGCCCATATCGTCAGGTGCGACGCGCAGCTCCAACGTAAGCTCGTCCGCGCCCTGCTTCTCCGTGACGGTGACGTCATCGGGATGCTCAACAAGGCTGCGGGCGATGTAGAGCAGCAAGTCTTTCATTTCTTGCACCCCGGGTCTTACAGCGCGTTGACTTTCTTCAGCAGCGCACGGACCGTGTCGGTGGGCTGAGCGCCGGTCTTGATCCACTCCTGAGCGCGCTCAGCGTCGATCTTGATCTCGGCGGGGGAGACGCAGGGATTGTAGGTGCCGATCTCTTCGATGAAGCGGCCGTCGCGGGGATAACGGGAATCAGCGACGACAACACGATAGAAAGGAGCCTTCTTGGCGCCCATTCTGCGCAGACGAATTTTAACCATGGTTACTACCTCCAAAAATAATGTAAATGATTTTGTATTATGATGAAATGCTTGTGCACTTATCAACGGAAATTACTTGAAGCGTTTCTTGCGCCCGAAACCGCGCATCCGGCCGCCGCCGAAGCCGCCCATGCCCTTTGGCATCTTGCCGCCGCGCGTGACCTGCTTGATCATGCTCTGCATCATCTCAAACTGCTTGAGCAGGCGATTGACGTCCACAACCTCGAGTCCGCAGCCGGCGGCGATGCGCTTTTTGCGGCTGGCACCGAGCACCGCGGGATTCTCGCGCTCGTAGGGTGTCATCGAGAGGATGATCGCCTCGGTGTGTGCCATCATCTTGGGGTCAAGCTCGGCGTTTGCCATCTGCTTGCCGAGCTGGCCGGGCATCATGCCCGCGAGCTGTTCAAAGCTGCCCATGCTCTTGAGCTGGACGAGCTGGTCGTAATAGTCGGAGAGAGTGAAGCGGTTCTTTTTGAGCTTTTCTTCGAGCTTTTTCGCCTTTTCCTCGTCGATGCTCTGCTCGGCGCGCTCGATGAACGACAGCACGTCGCCCATGCCGAGGATGCGCTGCGCCATGCGGTCGGGGTGGAAGGGCTCGATCATGTCGAGCTTTTCGCCCGTGCCCATGAACTTGATGGGTTTGCCGGTCGCCGCGCGGATCGAGAGGGCTGCGCCGCCGCGGGCGTCGCCGTCGAGCTTCGTGAGCACGACGCCGTCGATGCCGAGTGCCTCATCAAAGGCGGTGGCGGCGTTCACGGCGTCCTGACCGGTCATCGCGTCGACGACGAGCAGGATCTCGGTCGGCTTGACGGCGGCCTTGATGCGCTTGAGCTCGTCCATCAGCGCTTCGTCGATGTGCAGGCGGCCTGCGGTATCGAGGAAGACCATGTCGTTGCCGTGGTCACCGGCGTACTTGACGGCCTCCTGCGCGATCTGAACGGGGTCGATCTGACCCATTTCGAAAACGGGAATATTCAATTGCTTGCCGACGACCTGTAACTGCGTGATGGCCGCGGGACGGTACACGTCGCACGCGGTGAGCAGCGGACGGTGGCCCTGCTTGCGGAAGTAGCCTGCGAGCTTGGCGACGTTCGTCGTCTTACCGGCGCCCTGTAAGCCGACCATCATGACGACCGTCGGCGGCTTGGAGGCGAAGGTCAGCTTCGCATTGGCACCGCCCATGAGCGCGGTGAGCTCTTCGCTGACGATCTTGATGACCTGCTGGGCAGGGGTCAGGCTGTCGAGCACCTCGGCGCCGACGGCGCGCTCGGAGACGGTTTTGACAAAGTCCTTGACGACCTTGTAGCTCACGTCTGCTTCGAGGAGCGCCAGGCGCACCTCACGCATTGCGAGCTTGATGTCCTCTTCGCTCAGGCGGCCCTTGCCGCGCAGGTGTTTGAATGTGGCGTTGAGCTTTTCGCTCAGTCCTTCAAATGCCATGGATGTATTACTCCTTGAGTGCCGCCGCCTCGGCCTCGATCACGCCGGCAAGCTCTTCGAGCTGGCGGTCCTCATACCGGCGGAAGTTGAGCTGCTTGATCTGCTCGGCCGCGTCCGTGATCTTTTCCACGTGGGGCTGAAGCTGCATGAAGCGCTTGATGAGCCCCGTCTTGTCTTCGATCTCGGTCATGTAGTTCTCCGCGCGCACGATGACGTCGCGCACGCCCTGGCGGGAGATGCCGTAGTTCTCGGCAATTTCGGAGAGCGACAGGTCCTCGTTATAGTAGAGATCGTAGAATTCCTTCTGGCGGTCGGTGAGAAGCTCCCCATAAAAGTCGAAGAGCATCGTCATACGAAAGGTCTGGTTTTTCACGGGAAGTTCCTCCTTGTGCAGATTCTTATGTAAAGTTTTATACCTTTACAATATGAATCAGTTTACATGATTTTATCAAAATTGTCAAGGAAAAATCGCAAGAAAAACGTCATGCGAGCAGAAAATTCTTCCGTTTTTGCGCCGGAAAGTGCGGTGTAAGCAGAAAAGAGTGGAATTGTTCACAGTTTCGTGGTATCCTAAGGGCAAATTCTGAAAAATGACCACAGGAGGAATCCGTGATGGAACCGGTCAGACTTGAGATCGCACCCGAGGTGAACCTCGACTATGTGCGCTCGGATAAATTCAAAACGGGGACGCTGAGCGTGCAGCTCATCACGCCGATCAACGAAAAAACGGCGAGCTTTGGCGCGCTGCTGCCGAGCGTGCTGCGCCGCGGCACGATGTCGCACCCCGATATGCGCTCACTTTCCACCGCGCTCGACCTGCTCTATGGCTCGTCCATCGGCTGCACGGTACGCAAAAAGGGCGAGAACCAGTGCATCGGCTTTGCCGCGAGCTTCATCGACGAGGAATTTGTCCCGGGAGGAGAAAAGCTGCTCGAGCCGATGTGCGACCTTTTGGGCGAGCTGCTGCTCGACCCCGTGACGCGCAACGGCCGCTTCCTGAACGACTATGTCGAAAGCGAGAAGCAGAACCTCATCGACGCCATCCGCGGCATCATCAACGACAAGCGCGACTACGCAGACCTGCGCTTACTTCAGGAGATGTGCCGCGGCGAGCGCTACGGGGTGGACAAGTTCGGCTCCATCGCGCGCGTTGAGAAGATCACGAACCAGACGCTCTTCCGCTACTATCAGGAGTTACTCTCCACCGCGCACTTGGAGCTCTTCTACTGCGGCAGCGCCGGGCGCGAGCGCGTGGAGGAGGCCATCTCCCGCGCGTTTGCGCCGCTTCAGCGCGGGCGTGTCGTGCCGCCGGTCATCGCGGAGAAGAAAAACGCGCCGGAGACGCCGCGCGAGATCACCGAGCGCATGGACGTGACGCAGGGAAGGCTCTCGATGGGCTGGCGCGCGTCGACGAACGACGCGCCTGCGATGATGCTGGCAAATTTGATTTTCGGCGGGTACAGCAATTCCAAGCTCTTTTTGAACGTGCGTGAAAAGCTGTCCCTCTGCTATTATGCTTCTTCCGCCTATCACCGCTCCAAGGGCATCGTGACGGTCTCGTCCGGCATTGAGTGCAGGGATGTGGAGACCGCCAAGCGTGAAATTCTTGCCCAGCTTGCAAGCGTGCAGCGCGGCGAATTTGAGGAATGGGAGGTCGAGGGCGCGAGAGCGTGCCTGATCGCGTCGCTCGAATCGCGCGGCGACAGCGCGGGCCGCATGGAGGAAAATGCCCTCGGTCAGGCGGCCACGGGCATCCGCGAGACGGCGGATGAGCTCATCGCGGCGCTGCGCGCCGTGACGAACGAGCGCATCGCCGAGGCCGCGCAGAGCATGACGCTTGACACGGTGTATTTCCTGACAGGGGAGGACAGCAAGGATGAATGAGAAAAGCTACCCCCGCATCGGGGAAACGGTCCTGGAAAAGACGCTGCCGAACGGCTTGAAGATATTCATCGTCCCCAAGCCCCAGCACCGCAAAAAATACGCCTTTTTCGCCACGCGCTACGGTGGGATGGACATGCAGTTCATCCGAAACGGCGAAAAGTACGACACGCCCGCGGGCATCGCGCACTATTTAGAGCACAAGATGTTCGACACGAAGGACGGCAACGCCCTACAGGTACTCTCGCAAAACGGCGCAGAGCCGAACGCCTTTACCTCCAACGCGATGACGGGCTATTACTTTGACTGCACCGAGCATTTTGAAGAAAACCTGCGCATCCTGCTCTCGTTTGTCTCCGTTCCGTACTTTACGGACGAAAGCGTGGAAAAGGAACGCGGCATCATCGGTCAGGAGATCCGCATGGTCGAGGATTCGCCCGACTGGCAGGTCTACGAAAGGCTCCTTGCCTGCCTGTACCGTTCGTCGCCCGCGCGTGTGCCCATCGCCGGCACGGTCGAGAGCATCGCGGGCATCACGGCGGAAACGCTGTACGACTGCCACCACGCGTTCTACTGTCCGTCCAATATGGCGCTGTGCGTTGTTGGCAACGTCGATCCCCACACGGTGATCGCGCTGGCCGAGGAGGTCTTGCCCCGCGAGCGCGGCGAGGAGATCGCACGCTGCTATGGCGAAGAAGAGGACGGCGCTGCCGCGCAGAAGGAGACCGTCACGCAGATGGAGGTCGCGCTGCCGCAGTTTTTAGTCGGCTTTAAGTGCGAGACGAACGAGGGTGACCTTTTGCGCCAGTCGCTCATCGGCGAGATGGCGAGCGACGTGCTGCTCGGCGATTCGTCGCCGCTCTACCAGCGCCTTTACGACGAGGGACTCATCAATTCGAGCTTTGGCGGCGGCTTTGACCAGCTGCCGGGCGTCGCGGTTCTGTGCGCCGGCGGCGAGAGCGGGCAGCCGCAGCAGGTGAGCGACGCGATCTTGGAAGAGGCGCAGCGCCTCGCGCGCGAGGGCATCGACCCTGACTTTTTCGAGCAGATCCGCCGCGCGAGCTTCGGCGCGACGCTGCGCGCGCTCAACTCGTTTGAAAATATCGCCATCTCCATGGCGGACGGCTACTTCCGCGGCTTCGATGCGCTCCGGTTCCCCGAGGCGTACGCGAGCATCGAAAAAGCGGATGTCGAGCGCTTCCTGCGCGAAAACCTGACGGACAGCCGCCGCGCCATCTCCATCATCGAACCCAAGAAAGAAGGATAACGATCCCATGAGCTTTTCCGACGCGCCCATCAGCTTTCCCGGCCTTTTCGGCGACTGGCAGTTCACCGTGCCGTCCAAGGCATTGAACATCGGCAACGGCATCTACTGGTACGGCATCATCATTGCCGCGGGCATGCTGCTGGGACTCTATTTCTGCATGAAGCAGGCGCACAAATACGGCCTGAGCGAGGATAATATCATCGACACGGTGCTCTGGGTCATCCCGCTTTCCATCATCGGTGCGAGGATTTACTATGTGCTTTTCTACCTCGACCTGTTTCGCGGGAGCGACGGCTCGATCAACTGGTCGTCGACCTACCGCATCTGGGACGGCGGCCTTGCCATCTACGGCGGCGTCATTGCGGGCTTTTTGACGGCGTATCTTTTCAGCCGCCGCCGCAAGATCTCCTTCTGGGCGCTGGCGGACTGCTGCGTGCAGGGCCTTTTCATCGGCCAGGCCATCGGCCGTTGGGGCAACTTTATGAATAGAGAGGCCTTCGGCGCGGCGACGGAGCTCCCCTGGCGCATGCGGCTCTGGACGTCGGCCACGACGTATATGGACGTACACCCTACGTTTCTTTACGAGAGCCTGTGGAATGTGATCGGTCTGCTGCTGCTCTATTTTGTTGTGTCCCGCGCCCGCCGCTTCGACGGGGAGAACACCTGCTTTTACTTCATCTGGTATGGTCTCGGCCGTTTCTGGATCGAGGGGCTGCGCACCGACAGTCTGTATCTTTTTCACTGGACGCTGTTTGGTCAGCGCATCCGCGTGTCGCAGGCGTTGTCGCTCGTGATGGTGCTCGTGTGCGCAGGGATCCTCGTCTATCAGTTCAAGGTCAAAAAGGCCGACGGGTCGAATCTGTTTGTCAAGCGTGTGCAGCAGACAACGGAGGCGGAAGAAGCCGCCGCTGAGCCTACCGCGCCGGACGAGAAGCAGTAAGCTCTATGCACTATCACATCGACAAAACCGCCGCGCAGAGCGCGTATTTACAGCTCTATCACCAGCTGCGGCGCGACATCGTCAGCGGTGTTTACCCGCTGGGGACGAAGATGCCCAGCAAGCGCCTGATCGCAACAGAGACGGGCGTGAGTGTCATCACGGTCGAGCACGCGCTGGCGATCCTATGCGACGAGGGGTATTTGGAATCCCGCGAGCGCAGCGGCTTTTTCGTGAGCTTCGCCGCGGCGGACTGCTTCCCGGTCTCCGAGACGGAGACCGAGCGCCGCATGACCGTTTCTCACGGGACGGAGGATGAATTTCCGTTCCCGTCGCTCGCCAAGACGATGCGGCGTGTACTCAGCGAGTACGGCGAGAGTATTCTCGTCAAGTCGCCGAACAACGGCTGCGCCGAGCTGCGCGGCACCATTGCGGCGTATCTCTCCCGCTCGCGCGGCATCAGCGTCCAGCCGGGACAGATCGTGATCGGCTCGGGCGCGGAATACCTCTACGGACTCATCGTGCAGCTTTTGGGGCGCGAGCGCGTGTTTGCGCTCGAAGACCCGTCTTACGACAAGATCCGCAGGGTGTATCAGGCGCACGGCGTCACGTGCGAGATGCTGCGCCTCGGCAGCGACGGCATCCGCTCCGATGAGCTCACCCGCGCGAGCGCGACGGTGCTGCATGTCACGCCGTTCCACAGCTTCCCGAGCCAGGTGACCGCCAGCGCGGGCAAACGCCGCGAATATCTCCGCTGGGCGGAGGAGCGCGGCGGCTACATCGTCGAGGACGACTTCGATTCGGAATTCAGCGTGTCGAGCAAGAGCGAGGATACGCTCTTCGCCCTCGAACCCGAGCGCTCGGTTATCTACATGAATACGTTCTCCAAGACCATCGCGCCGTCGATGCGCGTGGGCTACATGGTGCTGCCGCCCGCGCTCTCCGAGCAGTTTCGGCGCGAGGTGGGATTCTATTCCTGCACCGTGCCGGTCTTTGAGCAGTATGTGCTTGCCGAGCTCATCGGCAGCGGCGACTTCGAGCGCCACATCAACCGCATCCGCCGCAGACGGCGAAAAGAATGAAAAAAGCGGCGGCAAAGCCGCCGCTTTCAAAAAGTTTGAAAAATCGCTTGACGCGAAAAAATCTTTGTGCTATACTTCCATTTGCATTTGAACAAATGTGCTGGTGTAGCTCAGTCGGTAGAGCAGCTGATTCGTAATCAGCAGGTCATGTGTTCGAGTCACACCACCAGCTCCAAAAAGCATCGAAAACTTCGGTTTTCGATGCTTTTTTGTTGCAAAAACGCTGAAAAAGGTGTGGGTCAAAATGTGGGTCAACTGCCTGACCCACACCGTGACCCACACGCGGAAATACACGGAAAGGGTGAAAGAGCACCGGAGAGGAAATTGTCTCCTTTCCGGTGCTCTGCTTGCCTGCGGGACTTATCGGATCTGTGCCATGAAGCTGCCCATTTTCTCTGCGGCCTTTTGCTGCATCTGCCGTGTGACGTGGGTGTAGGTGCGGAGGGTGAAACCCGCGTCGTAGTGCCCGAGCATACTGCTGACGGTTTTGACGTCCACCCCGTTTTGGAGTGCCAGGGTCGCGAACGTATGACGCAGGTCGTGAAACCTGATATGCTCCAGCCCCGCGTCCTTGAGGATCCGCTTGTGGAGTGTTACGACCGAGTCGGGGTGATACATTTCTCCTGTTCTGCCGGATGGGAACATCCACGGATTGTCGGGGTGTTTGGCGTGTTCCTGCTTCAGCAGCTCCACGGCATCCTGCGGAATGGACACCTCGCGGATGGAGTTGCCGGTTTTGGGGCGGCTTAGAATGAGCTGGTGCTCTGTGTCCCAACTGGCCTGCTTACTAACGGAGATGGTGCAGTTGGCTTCGTCGAGGTCGCTCCATTGGAGCGCGACCAGTTCACCTTTTCGCAATCCACTGACCAGTTCCAGATAGAACATCGGCAGGGCATTACGCCGCTCGGCGGCGTTCAGATACGCGCTGATGTGGTCTGGATGAAGAATCTTCATCTCTTGTTTTTCAATTTTGGGGATGATGCAATTCTCCGTGGGATTGCTGAGAATGAGTTTTTCCTTCACCGCCCGGTCAAGGGCGTTGTGCAGCATCATGTGGATACCGCGCACAGTGGAATTGCTCAGTCCGGGTTTTTCCTTTTTCTGTACCGTTCGCAACCTGCCATTGCTTTGTAAATCGTTGTAGAGCTTTTGCAGGTCACGGGTGGAGAGCTTATTCAGCGGGATATCCCCGATAGCAGGGATGATATGCTGTTCGATGTTCCGGTGGTAGTAGTTCATGGTGGATGGGCGAATGTGCGGTTTGGCATACAATTCAAACCACGTCCGCAGCCAAGCGGCAACCGTGTATTCATCGGCGCGGCTGATATCCAATGCTTGGCTTTCCTCAATGGCTTTCTTTAGCTTCGCCTTGCATTCCGCCTGTGTCTTACCCAGCACATTTTTGATGATGCGCTTTCCGGTTTCGGGATGATAGCCTGCGGTGTAGCGACCCTCCCAACGCCCGTCTGCGCGTTTGCGGATGTTGCCCTCGCCGTTGGCGCGCTTTTTAGCCATTCGTGATCATCTCCTTTGCTTTTTGCTCTTCGTCGGCGTCGAAGGAGTAGGGCGTTCCCAGCTCTCCGGCGATACCGGCCGCCAGCTTGAAGCCTGCCGTGAAGCTCATCAGCTTGGATTCAACCAGCAATGTGTTTTGTGCGTCCAACAGCCGCAGTAGTTTCTTACGCTCCGTGGCGTCCATGTCCCGCCGCAGTTCCACTTGGGCGTAATCAATCTGAGCGTCTAATTCGCCGTGTTCCTGACGGTCGAAACGCTTTTGCAGGGCTTTCATGTAGTCATACATTGTGGCACCTCCTTTTTGGCAACCACAACACATACCACAACTCCGCTCACAAAGCTACTGTTTTCTGAAATGTTTCTTTGACTATTGCGGCGCAAAAACTGAACACCTCGACTCGCTTTACATATGGAATTTCATTGAAAATCCCTGTTGCTGTTCCACCTCATGATCATCCGGCTTGTGACCGAGGGCGACGCGCTTTTGCCGCAGCTGCGCCAGCCGCTTGCGGTCGATTTGGATGCCGTTGGCAGCGGGAGCCGGGGCGTTGTCCCGAAAGGTATTGCCCATGTGGTAGAGCAGCCGGGTGGCTGACAACAGGACGGAGGGCGGCTCCTGTTCGCTGCGCTCCATGCGTTTCATGAAAAATTCCGCGTAGGCGTGACCGTTATCCCGCGCCGATTCGTAGGCGGCGTCCATGTCCTTCGGAACGCCCTCACCCATGAGGGTCAGCTTGCCCAACAGGTATTGGGCGTAGGCGTTTCCATTGTTCGCGGCCTGCCGCAGGTATTCCGCCGTAGTCGAAGTGTCTTTTGATACATTTTTGCCGCTGAGATATTCCTTGCCCAACCGGTAGGCAGCATAATCGTTGCCGTTGTCCGCCGAGCGTTTCAGCCAATAGATGCCCTTGGCAGAATCGTGCACGTCTGCATCGTCGGAGAGATACAGCTTGCCCAATGCGTACTGTGCTACGTCCAAGTCCTGCTCGGCGGCGCGTTCCAACAGCTTTTGCGCTTTGGCTGTGTCCGGTATCAGCAGTCCGCCGTCACGGTACGCCGTGCCGATGACGTATTGGGCGTAGGCGTCACCGTCCTCCGCAAGCTGCTCCAACTGCTCCGCCGCTTCATCCCGTTCCACCAAGGGAAAGCTCTCATCGTTGGCCACGCTTTGCAGATCCTGACACTCGTAGCTCATGGCGTAGGTGCTGATCTGCTCGCCGTCATCCTGCATTTCCTCATCCTCAAAGGAAATTCTGTTCATGCGAATATGCTCGGCCTCACGGATGACCGCATTCTTGATTTATCGGAACTCCTTCTGCTGAGACAGCGGCGGGCGTATCCTCTTTTCCGCTTCGGAGTAGTAATCCTCCACCTGACATTGCAGTTCCCACCATGTCTGGTAGCACGCATCCACGGTGGGCAGCCGCGCCATTTGGTCGACGATCTCGTCCACCAACTTTTTCATCGGCTTCGGCAGATAGCCGTAGGTTTTCTTGCCGCCGACCTGACCGAGCTGCCGCGACAGATCCCAAATCATCTGCTCCGCCTCCGGGTGGATGCAGGTCATCACCCGCATGGCCTTCGCCAATTCCAGCATGGCTTTTCGCGCTTCCACCACCAGTTCGTCTCGCGATTTGCTTTTCTGCTCGTAGATGTGCAGCAACTCCTGTCGGAAAATTTGGTTGGTCAGCGTGGACTTGATCTGCCGTATCCCATCTTTGGACAGGTATGCCTGATTCGGCTTTGCCGACCACGCCATCATGTGGACATGGGGATGATTTCCCTCGTCATGGAAGGCGGCGTACCAGCGAAAGTCCTCCGGTGGGATTTTCATCGCCGCGGCGATATCATTGCGGTGGGTACGCAGCAATGTGCGCCATGCTTCTGCTTGGTCATACCCCAGCCGCTCCGCGTCCTCCCGATGGAGGGAGATGATGTGCGTCCACACGTTGCCGGTGTAGTGATCCAGTTCATCCGCGACAGCGGCGAGGTCAACGGCAGCGTCATCACCGAAGAGACCGTGTTCCCCCAACCGCTCCGCTCTCGGTCGCAAGGCGATGTACTTGGCGTAGCCCTCCATTGAGGAGAGCTTGTCCCAATTCGATTCCAGCGCCAGTGTGATGAGCGCGGACGCCGTTGCTTTTGTCGGGTGTGAGCTGTAGTCCTCGTACTCCATCAGCTCTTTTGCGTCAGGAAAATCCTTCACCAGCTTTGCGATGAGCTGCGTCTGCTTTTGGGTGGGCGGACGGTCATCCGGGATGATCTCCACCCGCTCCCGCGTCGCGATGTACTTGAGATACCCACCAGCGCTTTGCCCAGCACCGCACTTGATGTACGGGCTTTTGACGATCAGCCTTGCCATGCTTCACTCTCCAGCTCACGGAGCTTCTGCTCCATCCGCAGTTGACCGTTGGTGCGCTTGACGGCGGCGATGCTCTTGGCCCGTTCCTGCCGCAGCACTTCCTCGCTCACGTTGAGGCTTTGCAGCAGGATAGACATTGCCATGTCCATCTCCACTGCCTGCTTGTAGAGCAGAGATGATATGCGGTCCTCGAAGAGCTTCAGCCGCGCGTCGATGGCGGATTGCACCGCACGGGGCAGCGTGGTGCTTTCGCCTGCGGCGAGCATATCCGCGTAGCAGTTCACCGCCTTTTCGATGAACTCGTTTTTGCTGCGGCAGTTATCTTCCTGATACCACCGCTCTATTTTTTGCTTGGTCTCCGGCTCTGGCCGGTAGGTCAAGCGATCCTTGTTATCACTCATAAAATGCCTTCTTTCTCGCTAAGACGCCGTCGAAAAGCCTGTATTCATCGGCCTTTCACGGACGTTAGACGCCAATCGTACAAAAAATCTTCCGAATAGACGCCACAACCGCCTGCGCTGAACCCCCCGTCAACTGCCCGCACTGCGGGCAGAAGTGATTGGGCAGAGCGTCGGTTCCGACGCCACCCCTTTATCCTGCTATAAATAAAATCCTCCGATAACCGCCCAATCTGCCGAAGTTACGTCCCATACGGCGTGGGAAAGTCCTCTCCAGCGCGGTTTCAAATCACACTCGCACAAACGGCTCACGTTCGTTTTCACAGGTGAAAGCGGGTACACACTTGCCTTCACCAACAGGATCGCACACAGCGGCTTACACGGCGAAACAGGGGTGTTTCGGATGGGGGCGCTGTCACTACCCTCGGACTGTTTTGTGCGGTTCGGAAACCCTGCGTGGCCGGGTGTCAGAACGGCGTACTTTGCCGCTTTTGGGCCTTGGTCGGGGGCGCTCCCGAAGAACGCAGAGAGCCTGCGGGACAGCGATGCGCTCATGCGCGTCGCTGCTCCGAGGCGTCGCGGCCCCGCTGGGCTGCGTGATCCCGTTGCTGTTCCTCTCACCGCATTGATTGGCTTCACAATTTTGCTCAGCCGCATCGTTGCGCACAGAAAATTGAGCGCCTGTTCTTTAGTTACAGCGGTGCGTTTTTTGAACCGCTGTTCGCGTCGATCCATGCGAGAAACTTGTCCTTCGGAACGACGATCCGGCTGCCGATTTTGAGCGCGGGGAATTCGTTGCCATGCACCAGCTCATAGGCACCGGCACGGGAGATCCCAAGCACCGCAGCGACCTCCGCGACGGAGAGCATCAGCGGCAGCTCGTCATAGCTTGTGTAGGTGGAATGCTTCATTGCACGTTTCCTTTCTCCTCATGCTCCGGGCAGCAGATCCATTTCGGACAGCTTGCGCTGGATCTGCTGCCGTTCTGCTGCACGTTCGACTGCTGCCATCTGACGATCATGGAAAAGCTCCACGGCTTCACGAATTGGTCTGAGAGTATAGCGCAGGTTGCCGTTCTTCTTGATGCCTGATCTCATCAGGACAGAGGTCGGCTCAGTATAGATGAGACCCTTCTCCGCGAGCGCATTGACGTACCGCATGACCGTATTCTTTGTGCGGCCAACGGCATTGCCGATCGTGGTGTAGCTCGGCCAGCACTGATAGGTGCGTCGGTTTTCAAGACAGCGAAGATAGGCATACACTGCGATCTCGCTTGCGTCCAGTCCGAGTGAAAAAATTTCGTTCGGCATGGTGAAATAGTTTTTGTTACTGAATTGATTCATGGGGTGTCCTCCTGTTCGTTGGGGTGAAAGAGTTGGATAAACTCCTTTGCGGAATGGACGATGCCAAACTCCTTGAGCTGCTGGTAGCGGATCAGGTCGCAGAGAGTACGCAGACTGATCTCTGCATACTCCAACAGTCTGTCGGTCGCCAGCATTTGTTGGTAGGCGTCCAATTTAGTCGGTTCGTCCGGCGATTGGAAGAAGGTGAGCAGTTCATCTTCGGTTGGGACGCTGTCCGGTGCGTCATGCTGCATCTCCTGCCGAATGTAGTCGATGACCTCCTGTTCGACCTGGGAGGTCAGGAAGCGCAGAAGCTGCTGTGTGCTTTGTTCAAATGGATTCATAGTTATACACGCTCCTTTGTGTTCGGGTGAGGCGGTAAGGCTGCGGCCAACTCAGCCACGCTCCGATGGTGGAGCAGATTTGCCTCTACTTATAAGGACACTCAGAGCGCATTTGTAAACCGGAAAACAGAAAATTTTTCAAAAAAACCGGGAAGCCCTGTCATGAGACAGAGCTTCCCAGCTTTTTGTGTAGCGTTTTCAGTCGCTTTGATACCGCCATTCTGGAGATGCCATAGATCTGACCGATCTCCTCCATCGTCAGCTCACCGCTGTATCGGAGGGAGAGCAGGTTTTGACCTTGCACGTCCAGTTCTGCAATGGCTCCCCGCAGATTTTCAAGCCGGAGGTTCCTGAGCACCGCATCCTCCACGGGACGCTTGACGCAATCCGAACCGGACAGCACCGTTTCAAACTCACTTTTACTCAGGTGCCTTGCGTCCTGCTTCTCCTGCGCCTGTTCCCGTTTTCGATCCTGCTCAAGGAAGTCTGCGACCTCCCTTGGCACCGATACTTGCTCACCGTTGTAGACGATGACAACGTTGTCGTTCATTTGTGTCCTTTCCGCTTTCAACGGAAGGGTACACACCCGCGCTGCCGGTACAGCGCCAAAAACTGTCGACCTTCATGGAGCATCCTGCGTACAGGGGTGGTTATAATGCCCTACGGGGCCCATGAATGTCTGAGGCCACACCGGGGTGTGGACCTCACCGGAAAGCTGCGAGATTCGGCTTTCGCCTGTTACCAATATAAAGTGAACGCGGGGGATTGTCAAGGTCACGCCTATATGCAAAAGCTATGAAAGTGGAAATGGGTTGGGAGAATGTGAAACTGGGGATGCAGGCGCGACCACCATGGAAACGCCGAAGTCAGCCTTTTCCATCAGGACAACGCCCCACGCGACAAATACGATGCCGAATACATAGGCAGCTCCGTGCTGAATGTTCTCTTCATTTTTTGATCCTCCAGACAAAAAATGAGCCTTCTCCGTTTGGTAAAGAAACGGAAAAAGCTCATTTGTGTTGTACCACGCCTGTCAAGCGGCGCAGGACTTTGGCAGCGATAGAAGAAAAGAAGAGTCCCCATTTTGTTAAGTTCAGGAACATCTTTCGAACGGCGGCATTTGTTATTGTGATTCTTCCTTCGGCTCTGGGTATTTTCTTTAGAGGTGGTACATCGTTCAGGTATGGTTCCCCCATCATGTTGCTTTGTTCTTTGTATTTAATTGATGAAGTCTTAGCAATTATCCTTTTTTATAGGTTGGAAATGACTGATGACATAGGGGATCCCTGAAAAGCAATTGTCAAGCAGCAAGAATTGGGATAAGTTACGAAGCAAAAAGATCTCGCTCTATTTGATGAATGGAGCGAGATCTTTTTTGGACAAAGGCGCTGCAAAAACAAGAATCGAAAATGTTATATTTTTGTTGCCGAACGATTTTGATACTGATGATTATGATTCTTGCGGCAGGAAGAATCAGGCTGCCGCAGGCATCAGGTCAGGGGAGAAAAGCCGTAGCTATTGGACAGCGCGTCAATTTTCTGCCCTGCCTTGCACATGGGACAATCCTTGACAAGACTGGTCACATATCCGGGGATATCCTCCGGGGAAAACAGGCTGATCACGGGGATGTCGCCCACCTGCTTCAAGGCGCTGAAGACAGCTGCGACCCCCTGCGTGGTGCCTCCGTAATACTCGATGCACTCGAGTGCGCGAGCTGCGGTCTTTCCCGAATTCACCGTGGAGATCAGCAGCAGGACATTCTTTTCAGACACCATGGGGCGAAGATTATCCCGGAAGATCAGAAGTCCGTTGGAATCGTGCTCCGGTGCGACGACGCAGATATTTTTTTCGCTGCTCAGGGAAAAGAGATTCTTCTGAGAGAGCTGGCGGGCGAGAAACGTACCGATGACCTCGCTGCCGTCCAGGCAGACGACCGTATCGATCTCCTTTTCATAGACATAGTAATTGGCAAGAGAGGCGGCAGCGATATTGGCCATTGCACATTCATGCTTCATGCGGGTGATGTCGAGATAATGGCTGTTGTGAGAGTGGCGGGTCGCAAAATGCCCGTGGTATGCGGTTAGCTTCAAATCGTTTGCTTCTCTGGATTTGATGATCATTGAACTCATAGCTCCGTCCTCCTTTTTGTTTTTTATGCGTTGATGGGAAAAGAGAGAATTCAGCGATTCTTTTTAGCTTCCAGAAAGTCGTTCAGTTCGGAATTGATGATATCCGTAATGAACATGTGGCCCGGGGCATGGGTGATAGCAATGGGCGGTTTCGCATTTTCGACCGCCGCCTGCGGCGTCACGCCGCAGGGCCAGAACACGGGAATCTCACCCTCGTAGAAATCAACCGCCTCGCCGTAGTCAGGCTTCATCACATCGGCAACGCCGACCTCGGCGGCATCGCCCATGTGGACGGGCGCGCCGTGGACATTCGGCATTTTGACGGTGATGTCATACGCCTTTTTGGCGTTTTCCGGCGTCATGGGGCGCATAGAGCAGACCATGGGGCCGCAGAACGGACCGGCCGGCTCGGTCATGATATTGGTCTTGAACATCGGTACATTGCGTCCTTGCGCGATGTGACGGATCTCGATACCCTCACGCATGAGCGTTTCCTCGAACGAGAATGAACAGCCGATCAGGAAGCCGACATAGCCCTCTTTCCAGTAGTCGCTCACATCGGTCAGCTCCTTGCCATCCCACTTGCCATCGCGGTAGATGCGATACTTGGGAATGTCGGTGCAGATGTTGCCGCCCTCGCCCATATCGTGCGTCTCGGGCGTACCCCGGATAATCTCAAGGATCGGGCAGGGGAAGGGGTTGCGCTTGGCAAATTCCTCAAAATCTCCCGCGTATTCCGGCGGAAGGATGATAAGGTTGGCCTGTGCGTAGCCGCGACACATACCGGCGGTTGGGAAGTCAATGACACCCTCGCGGATGAGCTTGCGAACCTCGCTCGGCTTCTTATCGATATAAGGGGTAATATCAAAGGCCATGTGTCGTTCCTCCTATTACTATTATTTTTTGCGTTTTAGGGCTGCGTCAACGATTCATGGCGCCGCGCAGGCAGCGCAGCGCAGCGCGCTGGGCAAGCAGCGCCTCCTGTGCGGTGGTGATGGACACCTTTTCGAAGCGCACCCTGTCGCCCGCTTTGAGTTGGGCGAGGATGCGGAAGTCCGCGGAGATAACATTGGCGATCTTCGTGTAGCCACCGGTGGTCTGGCGGTCGGCCAGCATGATGATCGGCTTGCCCGCAGAGGGCACCTGAATCGCGCCGAAGGCAATGCCATCGGAGATGATGTTGCCGTCCTTGATGTGTTCGATCAGCTCGCCGTCAAGGCGGCAGCCCATGCGGTCGAACTCCGGTGTAAGGGTGTAAACGCTGCTGAGAAAGGTCATAGCGCCAAGCTCGGTGAAGGCGTCGTCCTGCGGGCCGAGCACGACACGCAGTTTATACTCTGCGCGCGGCACGAACTCAGGCGAAATGTGGCGCACGCCGAGGTTCTTGAGGTCGGTCTTGGGCGCGCGGAAGGCGATGACGTCGTCCTTTTGCAGCTTGCGGCCCTGATAGCCGCCGATCTTCGCTTTCATGTCCGTTGAGCGGCTGCCCATGACCAGGGGGATATCGAGTCCGCCCGCGAACGCCACGAAAGCGCGGCAGCCGGTGCGCAGCATGGTGAAGCGCAGCGTCTGACCCGCGTTCACGGGAACGGCGCGGTAGGTGTCGATGCTCTGACCGTCGAGCGTTGCGCCGAGGTCTCCGCCGGTGATGGCGATGATGTTGGGCGCATCAAAGCGGAGGTGGGGCCCCATCATCGTGCATTCGAGCACAGCCTCGCCCTCATCGTTGTCGACGAGGATGTTGGCGATAGACGCGCTGCGCGGATCCATCACGCCGGAGACGGACACGCCGTACTGCTGGTAGCCGATGCGGCCGAGATCCTGTACGCTGGTGAGCATGCCAGGGTTGAGAATGGTGATGCTCATGCCTGCTCCGCCTCCTTTCTCGGGTAGGTGTGGACCGTATAGCCGCTGGAGGCCTCCAGCGCGGCGATACGGTCAAATTCCGCCTGATCGATGGCGTAGAACTTGATGTACTGGCCTGCCTTGGGCAGGATGGGAACGGCGCGGTCAGGGTCGTACATGCGCACGGGCGTGCGGCCGATAAGCTGCCAGCCGCCCGGGGAGTCGATGGGATATACGCCCGTCTGGCTGCCGGCGATGCCGACGCTGCCGGCGGGAATCCTGACACGAGGTTGGGCAAGGCGCGGCGCGGCAATTTCCTCGCTCATACCGCCAAGATAGGTGAAACCGGGGGTAAAGCCCAGCATATAGATGAGATATTCCGTGGAGGTGTGAATCCGGATGACCTCCTCAGGCGTTTTGTGATTGTGCTCGGCAACAAAGCCGAGGTCGGGGCCCATTTCATCCCCGCCGTAGAGCACGGGGATCTCCAACACATCGCTTGGCGGAATCCGGATGTGGTCAAGCTGATTGAGCAGGCCCTTGAGTTTCTTGACAAGCGCACCGTAGGGGATGACCTCAGGGTCGTAGTGAACCATCAGCGAGCGGTAGGTCGGCACGAGTTCCACGATCCCAGGGAGTTTGCTCTCGGTGAGCGCGATGCTGAACGCACGAATCTGTGCGTTGATGTGCTCACTGATCTCGTTGCCGAATTCCACGGTTACGGCTGAGTCGCCGCTGAGCAGGAATCTGACGTCGGACATATCGTTCTCCTTTCAGGCGGAGCCGGCCTGCGGGACAGACCGGCTCGCGGAATGGTGCAGGTTCGTTATGCGAAGAGCTTGGTAAGGTTGGGCAGCGCCGTGACGGCAAGGTAGCCCGCGACACCGACCACACACCAGCCAAGAACCTGTAGCCACACAGGGTGCTTGTACTCGCCGACGATGGACTTCTTGTGGCAGCCAAGCAGCATGCAGCATAGGGAAATTGGCAGGATCAGGCCGTTGAGTGCGCCAGCCAGGATGACCATGCGCTTTGCACCACCAAGAATTGCCATAACGAGCGTGGAGAAGGCGATAAAGCCGACGATGAACCACTTGTCATTCTTGGCGATGAAGGGGTGAACTGTCTTGAGGAAGGAGACAGAGGTATAGGCCGCGCCAATGACGGAGGTGATACCGGCAGAGAACAGTGCGAGACCGAAGAGACGGTAGCCGATGTCGCCGGCAGCAAGGCGGAAAGCTTCGGCTGCGGGGTTGGCGGCGCCGGTGACAGCCGCGACATTTTCAGCCACAACGACCGTACCGGCCGTGCAGACGCCGAGCACGCACAGGAACAGCAGGATACGAACGCTGCCCGAAACACAGATGCCGGTCAGGACGGACTTGCGGAAGTGCTTGACTTCCTCAGGCTTGCCGCCCCAGCCCGCATCGAGCAGCTTGTGTGCGCCGGAGAAGGTGATGTAACCGCCGCAGGAGCCGCCGAGCAGCGTGACCATGACGGGAATGAGTTCCTTGGGATTCTCAGGGGTAAAGATATGGGCGACCGCATCGCCGACGGGGGGCTTTGCCATGAAAGCCACGACCAGCATGACGACGATAATAATGCCGCCGAGGATCTGGGCGACCCTGCCGACGATGTCGTTTGCCTTCTTGGAAAGGAAAATGCAGATAGCAAGCACGCCGCCGATGATGACACCGGCCTTTTCGGGAATGCCGATCATGGCATTGAAGCCGAGTGACACGCCGCCGACATTGCCGATATTGAACGCAAGACCGCCGAGCACAACAAGCACGACAAGCAGATAGCCGAGACCGGGAAGGACCTTATTGGCAATCTCCTGACCGCGCAGGCCGGAAACGCCGACGATGGACCATACATTGGTCTGCGCGATCATATCCATGATGATGACGCAGACGATGACGAAAGCGAAAGAAGAGAGATACTTTGCGGTGAATTGCGAGGTCTGGGTCAGAAAGCCGGGGCCGATGGCGGATGTCGCCATCAGAAAGGCCGCGCCAAGGCTGACGGACAGTGAGCGCTTCTGGGTGGTTTCGTTACTCATGATCATCCTCCTGAAATATTGCCGCAGTGCGGCAGATTTGGGGCGTTGGTCTTTGCGGAACGGAACAGCTAGAAACGAGGCTCTTTTTATACGATCTCGCGGATGGGGGCAATCTCCACGCCACGGGCGGTGAGCTGCGTGCGGATATTTTTGACGAATTCGACGGCCGAAGGGTTGTCACCGTGGACACAGATGGAGTGAGCCGCGATTTCGACCTCCTCGCCGGTGATGGCCGTGACCTTGCCCTCGGTGACCATGCGGACGGTGCGCGCGATGGCCTCGTCCTTATTGTGGATGACGGCGCCGGGCAGCTTGCGCGGCACAAGCGAGCCGTCGGCCTGATAGGCGCGGTCGGCAAAGACCTCGTTTGCGACGCGCAAGCCCAACTGCTTGCCTGCATCAATCATCTTGCTGTTGGCAAGGCCAAGCAGGATAATGTTCTTGTCTACCTCGGCAATCGCCTCGGCGATGGCAAGCGCCAGATCCATGTCTTTACCAGCCATGTTGTAGAGAGCGCCGTGGGGCTTGCAGTGCTGGAGCCTGATACCCTCTGCCGCAGCGAAGGCCATCAGCGCGCCGAGCTGATACTTGACATACGCCTTGACCTCCTTGGGCGAGACGACCATGTTCCTGCGGCCAAAGCCCATCAGATCGGGGAAGCCCGGGTGTGCGCCGACGGCGACGCCTGCCGCCTTGGCTGCGGCAACGGTCTTTTCCATCACCAGAGGATCTCCTGCGTGATAGCCACAGGCCACATTGACAGAGGAAACATGCGCGATGACCTCGTTGTCGAGCCCGATGGTATACGCACCGAAGCTCTCGCCGAGGTCGCTGTTGAGATCTACCTTGTACATACTGAAATACCCTCCCTTTCATAGTTGGTCTACAAGATTTTCGAGCAAACGGCGTTCCAATTTAATCAATGGAAGCGCTATTTCAAAAATGCCTGCTCTCCTCTCCCTTGATAATGTCATTTTACAGGATACCGCCGGAAAAAGCAAGAATAATAATACATGGTCTTAGTTGTCACAACAGCAGTATGATTCTGTCTTGCAAAATGCGATTTCGCAGGTTGGATTTGGGTATCAAGGAACGATAAGTCCTTTGCCGGAGCAGCTTTGGCGAGACTTTGTCTTTGACCACATAAAATGCCGTAGGCATGTGTAGAACACAGTGGAAACTCGGGCCGCAAGATGTTAGGAAAAGAATTAAAATCGAGAAAAACCGCTAAAGGCGGCTGAAAATACAGAAGAAAGGCTGCGACAGCTTCTTTGATTGGTACAGCGGTGCGTTTTTGGAACGAAAATGAGGATGCTGTAACAGGTCCGTTATTGTACATTATCCACTTTCCAGTGTACAAGGTTTGAAAGGGCTGTGGTAGTGGCTTTTTATCCCCGCCCTTGACACGCCCATAAGCTGCTGTTATTTTGCAGGCAAGGCGGGAGCAGCTCACACCGCTCCCGCCTTGACGGTTACGACCGATCCGCTGTATACGAAAAAGCGGAGGCTGTCAGCGAGACAGCCTCCGCTTGTTTTCTTTTTGCGTTTATCGGTTTAGTACGCGGTGGTCATGGCGCCGTCGACGCAGATGACCTGACCGGAGATCGCGCTGTTCGCGGGCGAGCAGATGAACACCACGGAGCGGGCGTACTCGTCCGCCGTCTGGTAGCGCTTCTGCGGGAAGCTCGCGGCGTCGCGGGTGTTGTACTCCTCGAGCGTGATGCCCGCCTTCTCGGCGTGGATGGTGTTGAGGTACTTGATGCGGTCGGTGTAGATACGGCCGGGGCCCATCGTGTTGACCATGATGTTGTACGGACCGAACTCGCGCGCCATCGTCTTGCTCATGCCGACCACACCCATGCGGAAGGTATTGGAGAGAATGAGGTTATCGAGCTCCTGCTTAATGGAGGACGAGGTGGAGTTCACGATGCGTCCGCTGCCGCCCTTCTTCATGTACGGAAGCGCCGCACAGATGGCGGTGGTGTAGCTGTACAGGCACTTCTGATAGCCGTCCGCCCAGTCGGCCTCGGTCAGCGCCTCGAAGGTGCCGGCCTTCGGGCCGGGGCAATGATTGACGAGGCCGTAGATGCCGCCGAGGTCCTCCGCGACCTTGTTGATCATCGCGGCGATGCTCTCGTTGTTGAGCACGTCGTACATATACGCATACTTAGCTATTGCCGCAAGGATGCGGAGGAAGAACGTTTTTATGAGATATTCTTTCAACTGTGCCGCAAATATAGTGTGCGCTGGGCAAGCGCCACGCCAAAGGAGAAAGACTTTATTGAGGAAGTGACACGCGTCACCTATGAGCGGGATAGGGCGCAGAGGCTCGGTTTGCCGTTGTCAGAGGTACGCCCCTCGTTCGTATTCTAAAAGTGGTTTGACCCACACCGAGACCCACACGGGGAAACGAGCGGACAAAAACAATGGAGAGGATAGGACGTACCTCCCGTAATATACCGAGCGGAAAGGCTCCAAAATCCCTGAAAACCGTCAAATGGAGCGCCCCGATACACTTCGTAATCAGCAGGTCATGTGTTCGAGTCACACCACCAGCTCCAAAATGTGTTGATGAAAGATGCAACGCCGAAAACGCCGCACGAAAGTGCGGCGTTTTCACATATAATGCGCCACTTTTAGAACGAAAAAGTTGCAAAAACTCGATTTTTCAAAATTCCAGTTTTGCCCAGCGAGAGGCGACATTTTGAAGATGCGCCCTGCCAGATTTGTGGTCTGGTGTGGTTCGAACACCGAGGCTTAAAAAAGAATAAAGAATAAGAATGCAGGCCGCCGTTCGGCTCCCTATGTGGGAGCGGACGGCGGCCTTTTTCGACTCATAGGTGCTTATGTTGCTTTCGCTTCGTTTGTCTA
>OIZE01000047.1_pt1 | contig 132958 bp, 145 predicted proteins | sample 1588421 | NCBI WGS metagenome assembly OIZE01 (sample SAMN03283251) | human gut metagenome | biome: human-associated habitat; material: feces | host: Homo sapiens | place: USA | collected 2013 | reverse complement strand
ATGAAGTAGGAATGTGGAAACAACATAACTTCATAAATAAAGAATCAAACCAAGCGCAAGAAAATGCAGATACAATGCTAGCAAACCTAATCTCTAGAAAGCTATTAACAGAGGAAGAAATAGATAGAGACCAAGAACTAATCACAATAAAGAAAAAAGATGGAACAATAGTAAAAGAAATAAGTTACAGCAGTGTAACAATAAACATCAGCAAAACACTAGCTACAGAAAAATCAGGAGTGGTTATATTAAAAGTTGAATCTGTAGAGGGACTTCCAATACAAACAATCAAAAATGAAGAAGAGTTTACAAGTTTTGCAAATTCTATAACAAGCCTAAGTGAGGAAAGAAAAAAAGAGATAATAAAAAAACTAGAGCCTGTATATATAAATACAAAATTTGAAGGAACTAATGTTACAACTTTTGAAGAAACTCTAGACTTCTACAAAAAGAAGAGATACATTACTGAGGCAACAGAAGAGACTTTTTGGAATTATGTGGAAAGTAATGGTGGGATGGATGAATATGTATTAAAAGACATCATGTATGTATGTTTTGATGAAGATACAGGAACATTAAATCTTTATATTATAACAAATCCACTTGATGCGACTTCTAACGAATATATAGCCACAGAAAACGGCACATATACATTCAAAATACAAAATATAGTAACAGGAAAAACATATACTAAAAAAGTAGAGGTAAGCAATATAGATACAACTGCAACATATGAGGTATATAATGTAACAGAATCAACAATAGGTTTGAGAAATAAAGAAACTAAGCAACCAACTACATTTTCAAAAATATATAATATATATATGGATGAAATTTTTAATAGTGAACATGACAGAATAGAAACAGCTGATGATGGAACATATAATTATGCAACAGTAGATTATGGGTATATTAGGCTTGCTGAAAAGGGAGAAGTAATATTTCTTGAAAAGGATGGAATTCTATATGCAGCAAAAGTCAAAATTCATATAGATATAAATTAAGCTCAAATAAAGAAAAAATTGATGAATCTAATCAACAACAAAAACCATATATAAATTTACTGAACCCAAAATGTTAGACAAATTAACATTTTGGGTTCAGCTTTATGTGTTTTATTTCTTTGATTCAATTATAATAGTAACAGGACCATCATTTAAAAGAGAAACCTTCATATCTGCACCAAAAACTCCAGTTTCAACAACAGAAATTTGTTTTTTACATTCCTCTACAAAGTACTCATATAAAGGAACAGCAACATCTGGCTTAGCAGCTTCTATAAAAGAAGGACGATTTCCCTCTCTACAATTACCATATAGAGTAAACTGCGAAATAACTAAAAGCTCTCCATTAACATTTTTTAAAGATAAATTCATCTTATCATTTTCATCCGAAAAAACTCTTAAATTTACAACTTTTTTTACTAAATAATCCACATCTTGTTTAGTATCTGTGGAAGCAATTCCTAGCAAAACTAAAAAACCTGTATTTATTTTTCCATTAACATTACCATCAATTTCAACACTTGCATTTTTAACTCTTTGAATAACAACTCTCATAACGTCCTCCTCAAATTTGATAATTACAATTATAGCACAAAGAAAAAGCAAAATCCACTAAAACATAAATTTGACATTTTCAATTCTTTTGGTATAATATGTGAATAGAATATACAAGGAGATGTATCGAAGTGGTCATAACGAGGCTGACTCGAAATCAGTTAGCCAGTGAAAGCTGGCCCGTGGGTTCGAATCCCACCATCTCCGCCAAAACAGACGCACAATCTATATAGTGGAGGAAAGATGAATACAAATATGAAAGATAAAATAAAGATGAGCATAGCCATAGCAGTTTTATCAATAATAATTGGCATAGTATTTATTATAGTTCTACAATATCAAATAGAAGGCGAAAAGAACATGCCATACAAGCTTTCAAAAATTACAGTAATAAGCACAGCAGAAGGAGTGCAAAATCAAGAAAACACAGAAGAAACCGCAAAATGGAACTTAAAAATAAACCAAAACAATGACATATATTTTTTTATAGATGAAAATGGAGAATATGCAAAAAATAAAATAATAGATTCAGTAACAATAAAAAATATACAAGTAACCAAAAGTCCTGCCAAAGGAACAGTAAAAGCAATAATGCCAAGCAGTACAGAAGGCAGAACATTTACGGAAGACGAATCATATATAATAGAAGACAAATTAGAATATGTAGGTGGTAAGGCAAGCAATTTAAAAACATTAGAAATAGGGAACAAAGGTGGCTCTGCGGCGATAAGAATTTCAAATACAGATATTGCGAAACTAGTGTCAGACACTGATGAAGAGATAGTTCATGATGGAAAGTTAATAACAAAAACAGGTGCAACACTAGAAGAAATAAAATTTAGAGTGTCATTTAATTTAGTGATAAAAATAGACAAAATAAATTATAAAGCCAGAATTGACCTAGACTTGCCATATGGAGATATCTGCAAAGATGGAAAAGCAAGCTATGAAATAACAGATATGCAAGATATTGTGTTTAAACGAGAAAATAATAACATATTCAAGCAAATATCTTGATAAAATAATAAAAATAGTATATAATGCAAAAGGTATGAGATATATCTAACTTTTGTATGGAAAGTATCTCGATAGAGAACTGCGAATCTTGTCAGGTCCGGAAGGAAGCAGCAATAAACAGAACTCCTCTATGTGGGATGCTCTCCATAGAGAAGTTAGAGGCTCATACTTTTTTAAAATATAAATAGTGGGGTGAAAAAGTTGGAATATACGGCTTTATATAGAAAATTTAGACCACTAACTTTTGATGAAATAGTTGGGCAAGAACATATTGTCAGAACATTAAAAAACGAGATTATTAATGGAAGAATTGGGCACGCGTATTTATTTAATGGAGGTAGAGGAACAGGAAAAACATCTGCTGCTAAAATTTTAGCAAGAGCAGTAAACTGTTTAAATCCTAAAGACGGAGAGCCTTGCAACGAATGTGAAATATGCAAAGCGGCATTAGATGGTTCATTAACAGATATAGTAGAAATGGATGCTGCATCAAACAATAGCGTAGAAGATGTTAGAGCAATAAGGGATGAAGTAAACTTCTTGCCAACAGTAGCAAAATATAGAGTATATATAATTGATGAGGTACATATGCTTTCTACAGGAGCTTTTAATGCTTTACTAAAAACATTAGAAGAGCCACCTGCACACGTTAAATTCATACTAGCAACAACAGAACCACAAAAGCTACCTGCAACAATACTTTCAAGATGTCAAAGATTTGACTTCAAAAAAATATCAAATGCAGACATAGAAAAAAGATTAAACTTTGTTTGTAAAGAAAGCAAAATAGATATTACAGACGAAGCAAAACAATTAATAGCTGTACTTGCAGAAGGTGCAATGAGAGATGCACTAAGTATTTTGGAAAGATGCTTGCAAGAAGAAGGAACGATTACAGATAGCGTTGTTAAAGAATTAGTAGGAATTCCAAAAACAGAGAGTGTAAATAAAATAGTAAAAAGCATATTAGAAAAAGATACTCAGACAGCACTTCAATCAATAGATGAAATAATAGCAGAAGGAAAAGACATAACAAATTTTCTATGGGAAATAATAAAATATGTAAAAGATATTTTGGTATATAAAGTAAATAACAAGCTAGAAATATACAATGAAGATGAAAAAGCAAAAATCAAAGAATTAGCAGATAGCACAGAAAAAGACAGATTAGTATCAATTATCTTCGAACTATCGAACTTAGAAAATGATATAAAATGGTCATCACAAAAGCTAATAATGTTTCAAGTTGCAATAATAAAACTTTGTAACGAAACATCTACCACACAAGCTACAAGTGGAACACCAACAATAAATTCTAAAGAAATAGAAGATCTACAATATAAAATGAATAGGTTGGAAAAAGAATTAACATTGATGAAAAATACAAAAACAGTTGTCAATAATTCTGTACAAAATGTGGAAAACAAAACTGTAAATCAACCAAAATTAGAATTTAAACCAGAAATAAAGAAGATAGATACAGTTAAGCTAGGTGAACCAGTAGAAAATTGGCCAAAGATAGTAGATCAAATTAAACAAGCAGGGAAAATTTCACTTTATACAAATTTATTAAACTCAACAGCTAACAAAATAAATGATATGACTGTTGGAATCAAATTTGAAAGAGGAATAACACCTTTTGGGAAAACAATACTAGAGCGTCCAGAGAATATGAACGAAATAGTAAGGCAAGTATCAATAGAAATGGCACAACCAATGAGAGTTGTATTGTTAGACAATAATGACACAATCGCATCATCATCAGATAAATTTAGTAATATTGCTAAAGATATTGATGCGCCAATAAATATAATAGAATAACAAGGAGGAATTTAAAATGTCAAAAAGAGGAGGATTCCCAGGAATGGGCGGAGGATTTGGAGGAATGAATCTAAATCAATTAATGAAAGAAGCTAAAAAAATGCAATCAGATATGGAAAAATCACAAGAAGAATTAGCAGAGAAAGAATTTGAAGCTTCAGCAGGTGGAGAGGCTGTAAAGGTAAAAGTTTCAGGAAGAAAAGAAATAAAAGAATTAAAAATAAAACCAGAAGTACTTGATCCAGAGGATGTAGAAATGTTAGAAGATTTAATTACAACTTGCGTAAACAACGCACTAAAACAAGTAGATGATGCTCAAGCAGCATCACTTGGAAAATACAACATACCAGGATTAATGTAGTAGGAGCAATATATGTCATATTATTCACCATCAATAGAAAAATTAATAGAAAGCTTTGAAAAGTTGCCAAGCATAGGCAATAAAACGGCTGCTAGACTAGCATTCTACATATTAAATGCAAGCGAAGAAGAAACAAACGAATTTATTTCAAACATACAAAATGCAAAGAAAAACTTAAAATATTGTTCAAAATGTTACAACATTTCAGACAGTGAAATATGTCCAATATGCAGTAATAAAGCAAGAGACGAATCTGTTATATGTGTTGTAGAAGATGTTAGAGATGTTGTAGCAATGGAAAAAACTCACGAATTTAAAGGAGTGTATCACGTTCTACACGGTTCGATTTCTCCAATGAATGGAGTTGGACCGGACGATATTAAAATTAAAGAACTACTAGCAAGACTAATGGACGGAAAAGTCAAAGAAGTAATCCTTGCTACAAACCCACGAGTAGAGGGTGAAGCAACGGCAATGTATATTTCAAAATTAGTAAAACCGCTAGGAGTAAAAGTAACAAGAATAGCACACGGAATTCCAGTTGGAGGCGACTTAGAGTACACAGATGAAGTAACTCTAAGCAGAGCTCTAGAAGGAAGAGTACAATTATAATAGCTGATGTAAATTATCTTACATCAGCTATTTTGGTATCTTTAAGAATAATGTCGCAAATATCTTTTGTGGAATGCTTTTTCGCCAAAAGCTTGGTGTTAAGCTTCATTTGACGAAGCTTTGACTTCTCTGACAACAACTCGGCAATAATACTTTCAAAATTGCTATCCTTTTTAAGCCAAATTGCTACACCAGAACTTTCCAAAAACTCAGCATTTTCTTCTTCTTGACCAGGAATAGGATTAATTAAAACCATTGGTAAACCTGAAGACAAGCTTTCTGTGGAAGTCAGCCCACCAGGTTTTGTGACAACCAAATCTGAAATACTCATAAGCTCTGGAACCTGATTCGTATAAGAAAGAACGGTTACGAAATCTTCTGCATGTTCCTGTTCTACTAAAGAATTAAATTCTTCTCTCATTTTTTCGTTTTTTCCGGAAATAGCTACAATTTGATAATTCCCAATATTATGAATAAATGCAGATAAAATCTTTATTGTTACGTCACGTCCTAATCCAAAAGCTCCTCCACCAAAGAACAAAATAACTTTTTTATCTGGGTCGAGACCAAAAGAATTCTTAATTTCTTCTTTGTTATAATGTAATAAAAATCTATAAGACAAAGGAATTCCAGTAGCAAAAACTTTGTCAGCACTAATTCCTATATTAATTAATTCTTGTCTTAGTTTTTCGTGAGAAACAAAGAAATAATCTACATAGTTAGCTCCAACCAACCATTGCTCATGAGGGGCAAAGTCTGTCAAAATTGTTGCAAGTTTGCAATCAATCAAAGCCTTTCTTTTAAGATAACTTACCATCTGACTAGCAAAAGGATGAGTAGAAATTATAATATCTGGCTGATATTCTTTAAGTAATTTCAATAACTTTTTTGCCATTAGATTGTTCGAGGTTGAGCTAATTCTAGCAAGAGGACCTTTACTTGAATGATTATAAAGATCTCCCCAAACCCATGGAAAACGTTTAGCCATTTCTTTATAAGCTGTTGTAGAAATAGCATTTATTGGTTTATTAACATATAACATACAATCAATCAACTTAGTTTCGCAATCGTGAAAATCTTCGTCAATACATTGTTTTATTGAATTTGCGGCAGATAAATGACCGCCACCAAAAGATGCATAAAATAACAAAATTTTTTTCATTTAAAAATTCGTTCCTTTCCAAAAATGTATTAAAAAGATTTTATCATAATATGAAAAAAAATAAAAGCAAAATGAATAAATTTAGAAAACTTACCAATAATATAAAAAACATGCATTTCGAAAGGAGAACAAAATGAAAAAGATAGCCAAAACGATTCTTTTGATATTTGCAATTTTAGGGATAATTTTAATAGGAAAATTAATTTCTGAAAATCTATTTACAGAAAAATCAGTGGCAGCAAGCGACTCTGGAACAACGTCAGATGTACAATTATTAGCAAGAGCGATAAACGGAGAAGCAAGAGGAGAACCATATGAGGGACAAGTAGCAGTTGGAGCGGTAATATTAAACAGAGTAAAAGCTCCTAACTTTCCAAACACAATATCAGGAGTCATATATCAGCCAGGAGCATTTACAGCAGTATCAGACGGACAAATAAATGTAGCTCTAGAAGATGAATCGACAGTAGTAAAAGCGGCGCGAGATGCACTAAACGGTTGGGACCCCACAGGAGGAGCGATATATTACTTTAATCCGGACACAGCAACAAACAAGTGGATTTGGTCAAGACCACACATCAAAACAATAGGGAAACACAGATTTTGTAAATAATGGAGGGATTTATTTTGAAAGACAATAAAAAATCAATAATAATAATTGCAATAATATTAGCAGTTGCAATTATAGGGGCAATAGGGTACTATGCATACCAACAAAATCGTAAATACAAGATAGCGGCAGAAAATAATTATAACATGTCATTTTTTGAGCTAGTTGATTATGTGCAAAATGTTGAAACATACTTGGCAAAAGCACTAATATCAACAACTCCGGAGCATGGAGCAGAGACATTAACAAACGTATGGAGAGAAGCGGGAATTGCACAAACATATTTATCACAATTACCAATAAGCAGTAACGAACTCGAAAAAACATCAAAATTTTTAAACCAAGTAAGCGATTACAGCTACGCGTTGTCTAGAAAAAATATAAAGGGAGAGAACCTAACACAAGAAGATTTTGACAACATAAAGGAATTACACACATATAGTGTAGAATTAGAAAATTCATTAAATCAGCTATCAGCAGACTTGAATGAGGGAAGAATAAAATGGGGAGAACTAACTAGAAAAGGTAACAATGTATTTGCAACACAAGTTACAAACATCTCGCAAGATAGCTTTTCAAGCCTTGAAGAAAATTTCCACGAGTATTCGGGACTTATATATGATGGAGCATTTTCGGAACACATGACATCAGTAGAAAAGAAAGGACTAACAGGGGATGATATTGACGAAGAAAAGGCTAAGAATATAGTAAAAGAATTTTACGGAGAAGACAAGATAGAAAACATTAACTCAAATGGATATTCGGAGAATGCAGAAATACCATCATTTGACTTCTCGGTGAAAATGAAAGAGTCAGACATCACGGCAACAATATCAATAGCAAAAAAGGGTGGACATGTAATATTCGCAAACTATAACAAAACTGTAAATGCAGAGACGATATCACAAGAAAAAGCAGACGAAATAGGAAAACAATTCTTAGATGCGCATGGCTACAAAGATATGAAAGAAACTTATTATCTAAAACAAAATGGAGTTGTTACAATTAACTACGCATATTCTCAAACAGCTCAAAATGGCGAAAAAGTAGTAATATATCCAGACTTAATAAAATTAAAAGTAGCGTTAGATGATGGAAGCGTGCTTGGAATAGAAACAACAGGATATCTAAACTCTCATCATACAAGAGACATAGCAACAAACTTAATTACAAAAGAAGAAGCAAAAAAAGTCTTAAACAAACAATTAGAAATACAAAGTGAAAATTTGGCAATAATTCCAACAAAATGGAAAACAGAAATATTATGTTGGGAATTCAAAGGAAAAGTAGAAGATAATGAATTCTTAGTTTATATAAATGCTCAAACAGGAAAAGAAGAAGACATTTTAGTAATTGTAAATACTCCAGATGGAACATTAACACATTAATGCAATAAACTTCTAGAATTAAAAAATAAAAAAAGCAAAAAATAATAACAATTAAATTTATAGGAGGACAGAAAAATGACAAAAAGAAAATTAATGTCTGAAAATTTAAAAGAAGAAATTGCAAAAGAATTGGGAGTATATGAACAAGTAAAACAAGACGGAAGCTGGGGAAATGTATCATCAAAAACTTGTGGTAATATGGTATCAAAAGCAATAGAAATGGCAAACAGAACAACAAACAAATAACAAAGAGAGGGTAAACCTCTCTTAATTTTATCCCTAATTTTATTGCAAAATTTTTACAGTAGGAATATAATAATAAAAAAGTTGGAGGGCAGATTATGAACACAAAAATAACTGTAAAAGATATAATAGACATTACAAAGGGAAAGTTGATATGTGGAGATGAAAATGAAATATGCGAAAACTTCTCTAGAAATACTAAAGAAATAAATCAGGACGACATATTTGTGGGATTTAAAGGCGACAAATTTGACGGTGGCAAATTCTATGAAGACGCGCTAAAAGCAGGAGCAAAAGGTTGTATAATCAACAAAATAGAAGGACTAGAAATAAAACGCATGCCAGGAAAATTCATAATACAAGTAGAAGACACAGTAAAAGCAATAGGCCAAATCGCAAAATTTAAAAGAGAAAAATATCATATACCAGTAATAGCAATAACTGGAAGTGTTGGAAAAACAAGCACAAAAGACATCATATATAGTGTGGTATCGCAAAAATACCATACACTCAAAACACAAGGAAATCTAAACAACCATATAGGTATGCCATTTACATTGCTAAGGTTAAAAGACCATGAAGCGCTAGTTGTAGAAATGGGAATGAACCATTTTGGAGAACTAAGTTATTTAACAAACATTGCACAGCCAACAGTTGCAGTAATCACAAATGTAGGAACTGCGCATATAGGAAATCTGGGCTCAAGAGAAAATATATTAAAAGCAAAACTAGAAATACTAGAAGGGCTTCAAAAAGACGGAACAGTCATCATAAACAATGACAATGACTTACTACATAAATGGCAATCGGAAAACGACCATTATAAAGTAATCACATATGGAATAGAAAATTCAAGTAATTACATGGCAACAGACATAGAATATACAGAAGCGGGAAGCAAATACAAAGTAAATCATAATGAAGAAATCGAAGTGCCTGTAAAAGGAGAAGCCTTTGTTTACAATAGTCTATCAGCCGTTTGCGTTGGAAAGCTTTTAGGAGTATCAGAACAAGACATAGCAAAAGGAATAAAAGAATTTGAGCTATCAGCAATGAGACTAGATATACAAAAATCAGAATATGGTTATACAGTAATAAACGATTGCTACAATGCAAACTATGATTCTATGAAAGCAGCATTAGATTGCTTAAGCAAAATGCAAGGTGGAAGAAAAATAGCAGTATTAGGAGACATGGGAGAGCTAGGAGAATACGCAACAGAATTACATCAAAAAGTTGGAAAAGTGGCAGCAGAAGACAATGTGGACATATTGATAACTGTCGGAACAGAAGCAAAACAAATAGCAGAAGCGGCAAAAGCAAACGGATTAGAAAAGATTTATTCATTTGATGAATTAAAAGACGCCATTGACAAAATAAAGAAAATACTTGCAGTTAATGACATAGTACTTGTAAAAGCCTCTCATTACATGAACTTCGAAGAAATAGTAAAAGCTTTATAGAAAGGAAATAATAATTTGGAACTAATAGACACAATAAAAAAAGACTTAAAAGAAACTCTATCTGAGAGAAGATACATCCACTCGATTGGAGTAATGGAAATGTGTGCTAAACTTGCACAAATATATGGAGTAGATGTGCAAAAAGCACAAATAGCAGGACTTCTTCACGACATTGCAAAAGAAATGCCAAAAGAAGAAATGTTTAAATATGTAGAAGAAAACAATATAGAAATAACAGAAATAGAAAAAATAAGCTATCAAATACTACATGGTAAAATAGGAGCAGACATTGCTAAAAAGAAATATGGACTAGATGAGCAAATACAAAATGCAATAAAATACCATACAACAACAAGCCCAGAAATGGACACATTAGCAAAAATAGTATATGTATCAGACAAAATAGAAATGAACAGAAAGTCAGAGGGCTATGACTTGGAATATGAAAGAGAGCTTGCACAGAAAGACCTAGACAAAACAGTACTATATATAATAGATGCAAGCATCAAATCACTAGTAGAAAAAGGTAAATTAATAGAAAAAGAAGTTGACACAAGAAACTACTTAATACTCAAGAATCTAAATAGATAAAAACGGGGCTAGATTTTTTACAAAAATCTAGCTTTTGTATTCCAATACAAAAAAGAATGTGATATAATACAAACACCATGATATTGGAGGATGTCAAATGATTTTCAAGGACTATTACAAAATACTAGGACTAGAATCGCCAAAAGCAACAATAGACGATATAAAAACAGCTTACAGAGAACAAGCAAAAAAATACCATCCAGATGTAAACGTAGGCAATAAAAATGCGGAAGAGCGATTCAAAGATATAAATGAAGCGTACAAAACATTAACAAATCAATCTACAAAAAGAAAATACGATAGAATGTGGAATGCCCATATAGGAAGACGCAAAAACAAAGCAAAGCAAAACAAGGAACAAAAAACTACACGCCAAGAACTACTAAGCGTGCTATTTGGACTAAACACTAAAAAAGAAGAAAAAGATTCGGAAAATAGTAAAAGAAAACAAAAAACTCCTCAACAAGGAGAAAACGTAGAAACAGAAATTCAAATCTCTGTAATAGAAGGATTCTTTGGACTAACAAAATCTATTTCCTTAAGAACAGTAGAAGGAAAAATGAAAACCTTCAAAGTAACAATACCGGCAGGAATTAGAAACGGCGAGAAAATCAAACTTATGGGGCAAGGAAGACCAGGAAAAAATGGAGGAAAAAACGGAGATTTATTAATAAAGATAAATATGTCGGAAGATAAGGAGTATAAACTTGTTGGCTCAGACATATATACTACTGTAAACATATGCCCATGGGAAGCTGTGTTGGGAACAAAAATAAATGTAAATGCAATCGATGAAACAATAGGAGTATTTATACCACAAGGAATTCAAACAGACGAAGAAATTCAAATACCTGACAAAGGGTATAGGGATTCAAAAGGCGGTAGAGGAAAGTTCATAATTAGGGTTAGAATTATGATATCAAAAAATATTTCTGAAAAAGAAAAAGAACTGTATAAAGAAATAAAGAAGATATCAAAATTTAACCCAAGAGATATATAAGCAAGGTAACATAAATGTTGACATATTCTTATAAATGGTGTATAATATAAGAGTATGCGAAAGAAAAAATATGGAAAAGAAAACCATATTAGAAAGAGGTGCAAAATGGACCAAATATACGGTAAACATTTTAGTATAATGGACCCACAAAACGTAAGTACAGTAATCTATCAAATCAATAGAAATGATACTGATCCAAGATTTACGTTAGAACGCTTAAAAAGCAGAGAAGAAATAGTTGGCGAGAATAGGAAAAAAACATTCTTTGTTGATAAAACACAAGAAAATGGCAATCAATTAATAATCTTGTCTTTTGGAAAGGACAAGGTTGTGGTAAATAGTGGTGTGTTGAGCCAGGACGAAGTTAAAATTTCAAGAAAACCAACTCCAGCAAAATACAATACATTATATTCAGAAAAAGAAACAGAATATAAAGACATTAATTACACACCAAATCTACAAAGACCAATAACGATAATTGATCCAGAAACAACAGAAGAAATAAAACCAATATTATATTTTGATAAAGAAACAAATGAAGTAAAAGGAAAATGTAAGTTAAAACCATATAAATCTTATTTCGCGTTTGAAATAAGACAAGATAATAATTAAGGGGGATAGGTAAATGAGTAATGAGGTCAAGGAACCGACAAATGGGGGTTCATTCAATTACACAAGCGACTTAAAAGTTAATGAGGAAAATAAAATTATTGGTGGAGAAGTAGCTTATACAATAAATGTTGCTAATAACCCACTAGCACAAGAAAATGAAATAGTTGGAGAAAACCCAGTACTATTAAAATTAGTACAAGAAAGAGAACAAGACGAAAGATAATACACAAGAAAAGGTGATTATATATGGGAAATAAATTAGCGAGAGCATTTAGAGAAAATAAAAAGTTTGTAATACTATTTCTAGTACTTTGGATAGTTCTAGAAATAGTATTAATTGCGCCTATAGCAGTGACAGTAGCTGAAAGCAAAAACATGGACCAATTCATAGCAAACATAATAAACGAAATATCTAGCTTGAAATCAATAACAAAAGTACTACAAACAAATATCATACCAACTTTTGGAAAAGCAACACTATGGTTCACGATCATATTTACACTATGTTTCTTAATAGGAGTATTTAGATCAAAATCAAAAAATAAATTTAAAGATGTAGAAAGCGGTTCAAGTGATTGGAGCCAAGGTGGAGAACAATACAAAATATTAAGTAGAAACAAAGGTATTATATTAGCTGAAAATAATTACTTGCCATTAGACAAAATGGGTAACGTAAACGTACTAGTAGTCGGAGGTTCAGGTTCTGGTAAATCGGCTTGCTATTCAAAACCAAATGCATATCAAATGCTAGGTTCATACGTATTTACAGATCCAAAAGGCGAATTATATGATGACACAGCAGGATATTTAAAAGAGCATGGATACGACATAAAAGTACTAAACTTAGTAAATCCAGCTAACAGTGACGGGTATAACCCATTAATGCATATAACAAGTGAAGTAGACGTAGACGTTATTGCACACACAATAGTAAAAGGACAAGAAGCAGAAGGAAAAAGTTCAGACCCATTCTGGGACGACAACGCTGAAATGTTACTAAAAGCATTAATATACTACTTAATAGCAACAAGACCAGAAGAAGAAAGAAACTTAGCATCTTGTGCAGAACTTGTAAGGGCAGCAAACAACAATAATGGAACTAGTTTATTATCAGAACTAATGAGCGAATTACCATTTGACCATCCAGCAAGAACAAACTTCAAATCTATCGAAATAGCATCAGAAAAAACATACAGCTCAATACTAAGTACATTGCAATCTAAGCTAGGAAAATTCGATTCTAAAGAGATAGCAGAAGTAACGTCAACAAACACGATAAACTTTGAAGATATAGCAAATCACAAGACAGCATTATATGTAATATCATCAGATACACACACGGCATATAACTTCTTATTAACAATATTCTTTGCGCAAATGATACAACAACTATACAACTATGCAGACGAAAACGGCGGAAAGCTAAAAACACGTACATACTTCATACTAGACGAGTTTGCAAATATTGGACAAATACCAGACTTCGATAAAAAAATATCGACAAGTAGAAGTAGAGGAATATCATTTAGTGTAATATTACAAAACCTAGACCAGTTAGAAGCAGTATATGAGAAATCATATGAAACAATCATGGGTAACTGTGATACTCATGTATTCTTAGGAAGTAACTCATTTAAAACAGTAGAATATTTCTCTAAACAATTAGGGGAAACAACAATAGTAAGAGATACAAAATCAACAAACAGAGATAAGAATTACTATAAACAAGGTTACAGTACATCTGACCAGGTAATGGGAAGAGCTTTAATGACTCCAGACGAGTTAAGAAGAATGGATAATGACTTATGTATAATCTTTGAAAAAGGATTGAAACCAATAAAGGCAAAGAAATTCTATTATTTTAGAAAACCTATGATAAAAGAATTCCAAAAATATGCAATAAGCCATAACAACTTTGACTCAGGAGTAAGAGGAGAATGGAGAAAATTCAATCCAATGAACCCTTATGTAGAAAACAAGGGACAAACACAAAATCAAGATTTAAAAATAGAATCATTGGACGACTTATTTGAAGAAGAACCAAAATCTGATTCAAAACCAACTTCAATAGTTGAGCAAAAAGAACCAATGGCAAAGCAAGTTGAAGAAATTCCAACACTTCCAATGGAAGAAGAAACACCACAACAAGAAGAATTATTTTCAATAGACTTGCAAAAAGAATTGGAAGCAAAATTTGATGAACTGTTTGGCCCAGTAGATAATAACAATAATAATTAAATCAAACCAGCATTTAAATGCTGGTTTTTGTAATGTACTTGGAAATATCAGGACTGAATACTTTTTATGATAGTATAAAAATATTTCTGTTAGTAGGAAACAAACGTTCTAAAAACTATTGACTTGAGATAGAAACTATGATATAAATTTATAAGAAAAGAGAGTGATAAAATGAAATTTATACATATGGCAGATATGCACTTTGATGCACCATTTGTAACATTAGCTGGAAAAGGAAATCTAGCTACAGAGAGAAGATTAGAACAAAGAAATGTAATGAAACAAATAGTGGAATATATTAAACAAAATAATATTCCATATTTATTTATTGCGGGAGATTTATATGAGCAAGAATACATAAAAAAAGCAACAATAGAATATATAAATAATTTGTTTAAAGAAATACCAAATACAAAAATATTTATAACACCAGGAAATCATGATCCAAACATAAAAAACTCATTTTATCAACAGTTTAAATGGAATGAAAATGTACATATATTTACAAACAAAATTGAAAGAATAGAATGTGATGGAGTAGATATTTATGGTTATGGCTTTAACGATTTTCAGATGGAGAGACCTAAACAAGATATCGAGATAAAAGATAAAAATAAAATAAATATTTTTATAACACATAGTAGTTTAGATGGAGAAAAAGAATATATAAAATATAATCCGTTCGCTACTAGTGAACTAAAAAAATTGGATTTCGATTATGTCGCACTAGGACACATCCATAAAAAAAGCTATAATGACTACAAAAATCAGAACATAGTATACCCTGGATCAACAGTGTCTTTAGGATTTGATGAACTTGGAGAAAGAGGAATAATAGAGGGAGAAATATCAGAACAAAAAGAATTAAAGCTAAAGTTTATTCCTGTAAAAGAAAAAACATTTGAGGAAAAAGAGATTGATATAAGCTTATTAAATTCAGAAGAAGATCTAATAGAAAAAATAAGAGAAGAGAATTTAGAAGAAAATAAGTTTTATAAAATAATACTTACAGGCAAAAGAAACTTTGATTTTGACGAATCAAAAATATTAGACATATTAAATATACAAAATATAATCAAAATAAGAAATCAAACACAAATAAAATATGACATAGAAGAAACAGCCAAACAAATAAGTCTAAAAGGACTATTTGCAAAACAAATACTAGACCAAACTAATCAAGCAAATGATGAAGAAAAACAAAAATTGTTGGAAGCATTTGAAATAGGTATGGATATATTAAATAAGAGGTGAATCTATTGAGAATAGATAATTTAAAAATAAATGCATATGGTAACATAAAGAACAAAGACATTAGCTTAAATAAAGGAATAAATATTATACATGGAGCAAATGAAAGTGGAAAATCAACGTTATTAAGCTACATTGTTAATAGTTTTTATGGAATATCAAAAACAAAAGATGGAAGAGAAATGTCGGACTACGAAAAATACAAACCTTGGGAAGGTAGTGAATTCTCTGGAAGAATAAAATACACATTAAATGATAATTCACAGTATGAAATATTTAGAGATTTTACTAAAAAGAATCCTAAAATATATAATGAAAGACTAGAAGATATTACAGATAATTTTGAAATCGATAAAAAAGATGGAAGCAAATTTTTCGTAGAGCAGACAGGAGTTGATAAACAAACATATTTATCAACAGTTGTTTCTATGCAACAAGAAGTAAGATTGGAAGAAAAAGAGCAAAATCTTCTTATACAAAAAATAGCTAACCTAGCGGGAACAGGAGAGGACAATGTATCATACAAAAAAGCTCTAGGAAAGCTACAAGACAAAATAAGAGATGAAATAGGAACAAATAAAACAACTCAAAAACCAATAAATATAATAGAAAAAGAGATAGAAGAAATAAACAGAAAAATAGAAGAAATTAGACCATACAAAGACAAAAAGTATGGAATAGATGCTGAAAAAGAAGAACTAAAAGATCAGATAAAAGAGTTAGAAATAGAAAGAAAAATCTTACAAGAATTAAGAGAAAATGAATTAATAGAAAACGAAAACAAGAAAGAAATTCAAATAAAAGAAAACAACATAAAAGAAAATGCTTCAAAAGGATTAACATTAAAAAATAAAATGAAAGAACTAGAAGACATCGAAAAAAGTATTGGTGAAAATGTTAGTAAGCTACAATCAGAAATAGAGAGTAAAAAACAAAACCAAGAAGAAAATAAAGAAGTAAAAAGCACTTCTAAAAAATCAATATACTTAGTAATAGCAGTTGCTCTAATAATAGTAGCAGTAGTGTTTGCTGTAATAGTAAAAAATTACGTATTAGCAGGAATTCCATTAGTATTGTCTATAGTAGATGTTATAATATTAGCAATTACTCAAAACAAAAAGAAAAGGGAGATTCAAGAACAAAAAAATAAACAAGAGGAAAACAGAATTAAAATAGCACAGGAGATAGAAAATTTAACAAAAGAACTACAAGACAAAGAAGAAGAAAAAAGAGACTTAGACAGTCAAATATCAATGATAAAAGGACAATTATTATTACTTGAAAATAACAATGAACAAATATCAGCACAAGTAAATAAAATAAAAACAGATTTATTAAATACTCAAAATCAAGACAAAAATCAGATAATAACAAAATATAAAACTGAGATACCAATAGAAAAGATAAACAGTATTATAGAAAGCAACAATTTGCACTCATTAGAAGAACAACTAAACACAAATAAAATAAAGTTAACAGGATTAGAAATAGAAGAAAACACAATATTACCACAGTTAGACAACTTAGTAAACTTGGAAGAAAGATTAGAAGCAGATAGGCAAAAAAAGACAGAACTATTGCAAAAAGAAGAAGTAATAAACTTAGCAATAGAGAATCTAAACAAAGCATATGAAGAAATGAAGACAACAATAACCCCTAAATTTACAAACAACCTTTCAGAGGGAATAAAAGAGATAACAAACAATAAATACGAAAAAGTTGCAATAAATGATGAAAATGGTATGATAATTGAAAATGCAAGAGGTGAATACATAGAAGCAAATAAGCTAAGTACAGGAACAATTGACCAGTTATATTTAGCTCTAAGACTATCTATGATAAAAGATTTATCAAAAGAAACTCTTCCAATAATACTAGATGAAACGTTTGCATACTTTGACAATGCAAGATTAGAAAAGATAATTCAATATTTAAACGAAAAAGCAGAAGAACACCAAACAATAATATTTACTTGTACAAACAGAGAAAAAGAAATACTAGACAACTTAAAAATAGAATACAATTACATAGAATTATAAGAAAGGACATAAAATGAAAATAAATGTAGTAATGGTCGAGCCAGAAATACCACAAAATACAGGAAATATAGCAAGAACTTGTGCTGCAATAGGAGCAAAGCTTCATTTAGTATATCCATTAGGATTTGAAATAAATGATAAGCATCTAAAAAGAGCAGGACTAGATTATTGGGATAAACTAGAAATAGAAGAACACGACTCATTAAAGAGTTTTTTAGAAAAATACAAACCAGAAGAACACAGCATGTTCTTTGCTTCAACAAAATCTAAAAGATGCTACTCAGATGTGGATTACAGTAAAATGGAAGAAGTATTTGTATTATTTGGAAAAGAAACAAAAGGATTACCAGAAGACTTACTTCAAAAATATATGAACAAAGATATAAGAATACCAATGAGAGAAACACTACGTTCTTTGAATTTATCAAATTCAGTAGCAATAATCGTATACGAAATACTAAGACAAGTAAACTTTGACGGTTTACAAGAAATTAGCCAGTACTTTGACTAAGAGGAGAAAATAAATGGAAAAAAGAGATTTATATGACATAAACAGAAGATTAACCGGGAAAACAATATACAAAGGAGAAGAAATACCAGAGGGGTCATACATCACGGTAGTTTTAGTATACATACAAAACTCTGAAGGAAAATTTCTATTCCAAAAGCGTAGCAAAAGAAAAAACGGTTTATGGGCATCAACAGGAGGACATCCAAAATCAGGAGAGGATAGCTTACAAGGAATTATAACAGAAACAAAAGAAGAAATAGGAATAGATCTAGATCCGAAGAAAGTAATAAAATACTATAGTGGAAGAGAAGACAAAGAAAGAGTATTTTGGGACGATTATTATGTAAAAATGGACATACCAACCATAGAAAAATTAGAACTCCAAGAATCTGAAGTTGAACAAGTAAAATGGTTTACAGCAGAAGAGGCAGAACAATTAAATCAAGAGGGAAATTTTTTCAAGAACCATTATGAAGAATTTATAATATTACAAAATTGGTTAAAAAACAATCAAGACCAAAAGTAGTTGATAAAAACCAAAAAATATGTTAAAATAAAAGAGTAGTATTTCAATTCGTCCATTCGCGATATACTATAAAAATTTAAAATAAAGAGAGTTTAAGAATCTTTCTTTATGAATGGCAAAAAATTTAACCATAGCAAAATTATGGTTGTTTTTGCTTGTTCATAGAAGGGAGGTTCTTTTTGATTTACAACCAAATATAAAAATAAAGGAGAAAATAAAATGCAAGAAAATGAATTAAAATATTATGAAAAAACAAAAAACTGGGATTTCAGTTATATCAAACGTAAGACAGAAAAATTAACAGATTGGGATTTCTATGAAAAAATCAAAGAAAACACAACAAGAAAATCACTATGCTTAGATATAGGAACAGGAGGAGGAGAAAGAGTATTAAAGAAATATCCAGAAGTAGGAATGATAATCGCAACAGACTTTTCAAAAGAAATGTTAAAAACAGCAAAAGAAAATCAAAAACAATATCCAGAAAAAAGAGTGAAATTTACTTATATGGACAGTAGAGAAATGAAATTTCCTAAAGAAACATTTGATTTAATATCAGCAAGGCATACGGTAATAAATGCAGAACAAATCTACGAATGTTTAGTAAAAGGTGGCAAGCTAATAATAGAAGGAATAGACAAAGAAGACTGCCAAGAAATAAAAGAGATATTTAAAAGAGGTCAAGCATATAATGACAAAATAGCAATATCAGAGCAAGATTATTTAGATTTAGTAAAAGCAGGATTAAAAAAAATAGAAAGAGTACAAATAGTGGAAAATGAATACTATAATACAGAAAAAGACTTAATGGCGTTATTATTAAAAGTACCAATAATAGACGATTTTTCAGAAATAAACAATGAAAAATTTGAACATAGAACAATAATCGAAAAAGATCTATTTGATGAATATGTAAGAAAATATAAAACTGAAAAAGGGATACTATTAAAAAGAAGATTATACGGAATAATAGCAGAAAAATAAAATGAAACTATATAACAAAATCCTAAAAAGTGAATAAAAATATAAAAAAATCCACAAAATGTGATATAATTGTGGAAAAAGGAGGGCAAAAAATGTCAAACTTAATAGAATTAGAAGCAGGTTATAAATTAACCGATTTTGAAAATATTTTAAAGAAGATAAAAGAATATGATTACAAACTTAATTACAGAGTAACAGAACAAGATACATACTATACAGACAAGGATTTAGAATTTATAAAAAATAGAATTTGTTTGCGTACAAGAAAAGTAAACAACGAAAGTTTAGAATTGACATTTAAGCCAAGAAGTGATGCCAATACAGAGAAATATGGAAAAAAAGAAGTAAATATTCAACTGAAAGTCGAAGATCTAGAAGATATAAAATTTATAATAAAAAGTCTTGGTTATGATGAATATGTTTCGTTTATTAAACATAGAACCGTATATAGCAAAGAAGAGTTTGGCTTTGAACATAATATAATGTTAGATGAAATTGAAGGCGTTGGCTATTTTGCAGAGCTAGAACTTATTTCACATAATGAAACAGAAAAAGAGCAATTACATGCTGAGTTAGAGAATTATATAAAAAGATTTGAATGCGAAAATTTAGAGAAGAAAGATCAACCATATAGAGATATAGTTCGTGAAGCACAAAACAAGAAAAAATAGTAGGAGGAGCAAAATGAAAATATCAACAAAAGGAAGATATGCACTAAGGATAATGGTAGATTTAGCAATTAACGGAAATGGACAATTTATATCATTAAAAAACATTTCAGAAAGACAACAAATATCAAATAAATATTTAGAACAAATAATATCAATGCTAAACAAAGCAGGATTCTTAGAAACAGCAAGAGGAAATATGGGAGGCTACAGATTAGCCAAAGCTCCTAGTGAATATAAAATAGGAGATATATTAAGAGCAACTGAAGGAGATTTAGCACCAGTATATTGTGTAACCAATGATGGTGAATGCGATAGAAAACAATATTGCAAAACATATATGTTCTGGGATGGATTAGACAATGTAATAAATCAATATGTAGATAGCAAAACATTAGAAGATTTAATAAAATAGTGGCTAAAAAAAGTCACTAATTTTTTTAATCTTAATTCCTATTGACTTACTATGATATAAATGCTATAATTACTACTGTATTACTATGAATTAAAGAGGAATAAATTATGAATAAATTATTAGAAATAAAAGACTTGCATGCTACTGCAGGAGAAAAAGAAATACTAAAAGGATTAAATATTACTGTAAATAAAGGCGAAATACATGTAATTATGGGACCAAATGGAGCAGGAAAATCAACATTAGCAAATGTTATTTTAAATAATCCAGAATACAAGAAAACAAGTGGCGAAATAGACTTTGAGGGAGAAAATATTAACAATTTATCAACAGATAAAATAGCTCAAAAAGGAATATTTATGTCATTTCAATCACCAGAAGAGATTCCAGGAATATCTTCATTTAATTTTCTAAAAGTAGCTAAAAACAAAATAGAAAATAAACCAGTAAAAGTATTTGAGCTTAAAGATACTGTAAACAAACTTGCAGAAGAGCTAAATATGAATTCAAAGCTTATAGAAAGAAACCTAAATGTTGGATTCTCTGGAGGAGAAAAGAAGAAAAATGAAATATTGCAAATGCTTGTTTTAAATCCGAAGTTAGCAATTCTAGACGAAACTGACTCTGGACTAGACATAGATGCTGTAAAAGCTGTATCAAAAGGAATAAATATGTACGCATCAAAAGAAAATGCTGTCATAATAATTACACACAATATGAGAATATTAGAAGATCTAAAAGTGGATTATGCTCATATTTTAATGGATGGAAAAATAGTAAAAACAGGCTCTGCTGAACTTGTAAAAGAAATAGAAGAGAACGGATTTAGTAAATATAAGGAAGCAGGTATTTAAGATGAAAACACAAGTAGAAGAAGTAAATAGAAATATATATGATATAAAAAACAAAGATAACTATGAATTCAAAATGCAAAAAGGCTTAAACAGAGAAATAGTAGAAGAAATATCTAGACAAAAAAATGAGCCCGATTGGATGAGAAAAATAAGACTAGAAGCACTAGAAACATATAGCAAATTAGAACTTCCAACTTGGGGACCAGACTTATCTGAACTAAAAATGGATGAAATAGCAACATATGTAAAGCCAAAAACAAAATTAAATAATAGTTGGGAAGAAGTGCCAGAAGACATAAAAAACACATTTGATAAGCTAGGAATTCCAGAGGCAGAAAAGAAATCATTAGGAGGAGTTGGAGCACAGTATGACTCGGAAGTAGTGTATCATAGCATAAAAGAGGAATTACTAAAACAAGGCGTAATTTATACAGATATGGAAACAGCTGTTAGAGAATATCCAGAAATAGTAAAAAAATACTTTATGAAATGTGTACCAATAAATGACCATAAATTTGTTGCTTTACATGCAGCAGTATGGTCAGGAGGATCATTTGTGTATGTGCCAAAAGGAGTAAAACTAGAAATACCACTTCAATCATATTTTAGACTAAACTCACCAGAATCTGGTCAGTTTGAACACACATTAATAATAGTAGACGAAGGAGCAAGCCTTCACTTTATAGAAGGATGCTCAGCACCAAAATACAACAAAGTCAATTTACATGCAGGATGTGTCGAATTATATGTAAAAGACAATGCATATTTAAGATACTCTACCATAGAAAACTGGTCAAAAAATATGATGAACTTGAATACTAAAAAAGCCATAGTAGGAAAAAATGCACAAGTGGACTGGGTAACAGGCTCTTTTGGATCAAAGGTTTCAATGTTATATCCAATGAGCATATTAAACGGAGAAGGAGCAAAAACAGAATATACAGGAATAACATTTGCAGGAGAAGGACAAAATCTAGACACAGGATTCAAAACAATTCATAATGCACCAAATACCTCATCTGTTATAAACTCAAAATCAATATCAAAAAACGGAGGAATTTGTACATATAGATCACTAGTAAAAATAACAGAAAATGCAAAAAACTCAAAATGTAGCGTAAGTTGCGAATCTCTAATGTTAGACGACATATCACGATCAGACACAATTCCGGTTAACGACATACAAACAGATGAAGTAGAATTTTCTCACGAGGCAAAAATAGGCAAAATAAGCGACAAAGAAATCTTTTACTTAATGAGCAGAGGATTATCAGAAGAAGACGCAAAAGCAATGATAGTAAGAGGATTTGCATATCCAGTCTCAAAGGAACTTCCTGTTGAATATGCGGTAGAAATGAACAACTTAATAAATCTAGAATTAGAAGGGAGTATCGGATAATATGGAACTAAACAATACACTAGTAAGAACCTCGAGAAACTTTAATATAAACAACATAAAAATTGACGTAAAAATTCCAGAAGACATAAAAGAATTTAAAAATATAGAAATACCAGAAGATGCAACCGTATTAAAAGAAGATTTAAGCCTAAAATATGGAATTGGACTAGACTATATCGAAGCAAACAGCAAAATAAAAATAAACCTAGAAAATAAAGAAGAACAAATAATATACAACTTTGATAAAGAAAATCAAAATCTAACAGACCAAATCTTAATAAATGCAAAAGGAAAATCAACAATTACAATAGAATACAAATCGTTAGAAGAAGAAAAACACTTTCACAATGGTGTGCTTAAAGTAATAGCAGACGAAAATGCAGAAGTAAATGTAAATATAATCAATCTACTAAACGAAACATCAGACAACTTCCAAGCAATAGAAAGCATACTAAACAAAAATGCAAAAGTAAATTACACAATAATAGACATCGGTGGAAAATCAAGCATAACCAATTACTACTCAAATCTACAAGGCGAAAATGCTCAAAACAACGTAAAAACAGTATATTTAGGAGTAGATGAACAACTAAAAGACATAAACTACATAGCAGAACTTTATGGAGCAAAAACAAACATCAACATAGATGTGCAGGGAGCTCTATCAGACAAAGCAAAGAAACACTTTAAAGGAACAATCGACTTCAAGAAAGGATGCAAAAAAGCAAAAGGAGACGAAAACGAATATTGTATGCTACTATCGGACAAAGCAAAAGCAATAGCACTTCCTATGCTGTTATGTGCAGAAGAAGACGTAGAAGGAAACCACTCAACAGCATCTGGAAAGGTCGATAGTAAAGTATTATTCTACATTATGTCAAGAGGATTAAACTATAAAGAAGCGGTCAAGCTATTAGTAAAATCGAGATTTATTAAAATAATAGAACAAATATCAGAACAAAATTTAAAAAACGAAATCATCAGTAAGATAGATGAAAAACTAAACTAAGAAGGAAGCAAAAATGAACATAGAAGAAATAAAAAAAGAATTTCCAATATTAAATAATAAAGACATTACATACTTAGACAGCGGAGCAACAACACAAAAACCACAGTATGTAATAGATAAAATAAAAGAATACTATGAAAATAGCAATGCAAATCCGCACAGAGGAGCATATTTGCTAAGCTTAGAAGCAACAGAACTATATGAAAACACAAGAGGCAAAATTGCAAAGTTCATAAATGCAAAACATCCAGAAGAAATAATATTCTCAAAAAATGCAACAGAAAGCTTAAACTTAATTGCGTACTCATATGGACTAAACAATTTAAAACAAGGCGACGAAGTAGTGCTATCAATAATGGAGCACCATTCAAACCTTGTACCTTGGCAAATGGTAACAAAGAAAACTGGAAGCACACTAAAATATATGTACATAAACGATGAGTTTGAGTTATCAGAAGAAGAAATAAAAGCAAAAATAACAGACAAAACCAAAATCGTTGCAATAACTCATGTTTCAAATGTGTTAGGAACAATAAACAATGTAAAAGAAATAATAAAATATGCACACAAAAAAGGAGCAAAAGTAATAGTAGACGCATCTCAGAGCGTTCCACATATGCAAATAGATGTACAAGATTTAAATGCTGATTTTCTAGTATTCTCAGGACACAAAATGCTAGCACCACTAGGAATAGGAGTAATGTACGCAAAAAGAGAAATACTAAACCAAATGACACCATTTTTAATGGGCGGAGACATGATAGAATATGTGTATGAACAAGACACAACATTCGCACCACTTCCAAACAAATTTGAAGCAGGAACACAAAACGTAGAAGGAGTCATAGGACTAGGTGCAGCAATAGACTACATTCAAAAAATAGGGTATGATGAAATAAACAAAATAGAAAACGAAGTAGTAACATACGCAGTAGAAGAACTATCAAAACTAAAATTCCTAACACTATATATGACACCAAATAGGCAAAACCACTCATCAGTAATTTCCTTCAACATAAAAGGAGTACATCCACACGACGTTGCCAGCATACTAGACTCAGAAAACGTATGCGTGCGTTCAGGAAATCACTGTGCACAACCACTATTAAGATACTTAGGAATAGACTCGACTTGTAGAGCAAGCTTCTACTTCTACAACACAAAACAAGACGTAGACAAACTAGTAAAAGCACTAAACAAAGCATACTCAATATTCGAAAAATATATAAAAAATTAAGAGGTGAAAAATGGAAGACCTTACAGAAATATATAATGACTTAATAATGGAACACAGCACAAATTCGTATAATAAAAGAGAACTCGAAAATGCAACAGCTTGCAAAATGGGACACAATCCAAACTGTGGAGACGAAATAAAGCTAGAAATAAAAGTAAATGGGGATGTAATAGAAGACCTAGCATTCACAGGTCATGGATGTGCTATATCACAAGCATCAACCTCAATTATGATAGACACACTAAGAGGCAAAAAAATAAAAGAAGCTAAAGAAATAGTAAAAACATTTATAGAAATGATAAAAAGAGAAACAACAAGCGAAGCGGAACTAAAAAAATTAGAAGACGCAATCGCACTTAAAAACATATCAAACATGCCAGCAAGAGTAAAATGCGCGCTACTAGCATGGCACACAATAGAAGAAATGATATAAAAAAGATTGAACCCTTTCGGATTCAATCTTTTTATATACTAATTACTCAAATCAAAGACAGTACCTTGTGGTCCAACAACACGCACAATGCCAGAATTGCGAATCATACGCTCACAAATAGGACAAGGAGAACACTTAGACATAGGAATCTTCTGGTAGCCACTCTCGTTGGAATCGGCAACAACTTCGTTACCGTTGAGATATAAAGTAGCGCCAATAGTATCCTTTCGAGAAACCGAAAGAAGAGCATTTTGCTCAGCATGAACAGCAGGACAATCTCCATAATCCCCTGAATTATGAGCCTTATGCTTTCTAGGACAGTCTTCATAAACATCACAGCAATTAGCATCGCCACGAGCAGAACCATTATAACCAGTAGCTACAATCTCATCGTGATTAACAACAACAGCACCATAATGTCTACGAAGACAAGTACTACGCTCAGCAACAACATGAGCAATCTCTAAATAATAATCATCTTTACTAATTCTCTTCATAATAAAATCTCCTTATAATTGATAAAAACATTATAGCAGAAAAAACAAAAAAAGAAAATCCCCAAACACTAGATATTACAAAGAGGATGTGATAAAATAGCTAAAAATAGCTGCAGGGAGAAGAAAAGTGAATAAAAGTATAATCGGAACACTCACAGATAAAACAATAAAAATACGTAATTTAAAAGAAAAAGAAGAATACATAAAAGAAGTAGCAATACTAGAACATGAAGAATGGGCAGAAAATCCGGAAGAGAACAAAAAAGAAAGAATAGAAAGAAAAATAAATAGAATCAAAAACAAACTAGGCAATAAAGACTTTTGCAAATTGATACTATTAAAGGATGAAGATCTAGTTGGCTTTATTTCAATATTTCCAAACGACTGTGACGAATGTCCAGAACTTACTCCATGGTACGCAACAATGTACATAAAGGAAAAATACAGAGGAAAAGGATATTCAAAAATACTCAATGAAGCAATACTAAACGAAGCAAAAAAGAGAGGATACAAAGAAATATTTTTAAAAACAGAATTAAGTAACTACTATGAAAAATTTGGAGCAATATACATCAGAAAATTAAAAACCGGAGAAAAACTATACAAAATAGAACTACATCAATATAAATAAAATAGGAGAAAGCAATGAAAATATTAATAGGAACAAGAAATCAAGGAAAAATAGAAGGCGCAAAACAAGCATTTGAAAAATTTTACACAAATGTAGAAATGATAGGAATACCAGTAGACTCAGACGTTAGTGACGAACCTGTAAACGACGAAATATATCAAGGAGCAAGCAACAGAGTAAACAATCTAATAAAATACGCAAAAGAAAACAACATAGATGCAGACTTTTTTATAGGAGTTGAATCAGGAATAACAGACAAACTAGGAAAGTGGTGCATCATACAAATCGCCGTAATAAAAGACAAAAACGGTTATGAAAGCTTTGGAACAGGACCAGCATTTCCAGTACCAGAAAAATATGTAGACGAAATAATAAACACCGACCTAGGAAACGTAATGGACAAAATATTCAATGGAAACGGACTAAAAAACGAAAAAGGCGGAATAGCACACCTTACAAATGATGTGATAACACGCTATGACTTAACAAGAGAATCATTTATAATGGCACTAACACAATTTATAAACGGAGACACTTGGAGAGATTAGAAATATATAAAGAAATAAAAAAATAAAATTCCTAAAGTAGCAATATATAAAAATAAAAGAAAATTAAAATACACCTCCAAATGCTAGATAAAAAATCTAATATTCGGAGGTGTATTTTATATGTTTTTTTTACCTAAATCCTGAAAAAATCTTAACAAATAACCATCAGGATCTTGAATCAAAAACTCTTTATTTCCTAGCAACTTACCATCCTGCCTATACCAATTTTCTTCGATATCAAAAGATATCTCGTATCCAGAACCTTTGAAATTATCATATATTTCAGACAAATTATTTACCTCTAACTGAAAATTAATCCCATTACCAAAAGGGTAAACAAGAGGAGCAACGCTCCATTTATCATCTACAGAAACTTGCTGAAGCATAAACTGAATCTCTCCAAGAGAAATAAAAGCAAAATTATCCTCAGGTCTATCATATTCAACTACAAAACCAGCAGTCTTATAAAAAGCTAAACTCTTATCTAAATTAGTTACAGACAATTCAGGTATCATTTTATTCCAATACATAAAAAACTCCTTATAAAAATTATATACTATATTGTAACATAAGAAAAAACAAAGCACAAATTCGTGCCTTGCGATAAAAAGTATGATATAATTTAGAAGGCAAACATTTGCCGATTTGATAAAAAAGGAGTTAAATAAAATGATTGTTGAATACGACAAAAAATATGATGAACAAATTAAGGATCTATTAGTAGAATTACAAAACTATCTAATAGACATTGACGACTGGCATACACAAATAATGTTACCAGAATACAGAGAAAAAACTTTCGAAATGGACATGAGAAATGTCAAAAATCAAAACGGCAAAGTATTTGTGTCTGTTGAAAATGGAGTCGTTAATGGAGTAATCATAGGAGTTGTCAATGAAAAAGATGAAATCGACAAACTAACCAACGATTGCGCAAAAACAGGAAATGTTTTAGAATTAATTGTTAGCAAAGAAGATCGAGGAAAAGGTACAGGTAAAAAACTACTAGAAAAAATAGAAGGATATTTTAAACAAATCAATTGCGCTAGAATAAACATAGAAGTATTTGGACCAAACAAGAGCGGTTTGGAATTCTATGAGAAAAATGATTATATAGTTAGAGATATCATAGTATCGAAGAGGTTGGGAGAATAGAGAGAAATGATAAAAAATATGAATAAAAGTTGCAAAAACTAAAAATTATATAATTAATTAACATTTCGATATAAAAAGAACTCATGACCCGAAGGTCGTAAGTTCGAGTCTTACCCCCGCAACCAAAGTATAAATACTTACAGTTTCAATGACTGTGGGTATTTTTTTATGCATTTAAAATGGTTGCGATAATGCTTTAAAATAGCACTCTTATGTCAAATTGGGGAATAATTGGGAAGTATTTTAACTTTTTTATTCCTCAAAAGACTATGTATATCAGTAAAAAACATGGGAATTTGTAAATTGCTTTTTACTGATTTTCTTCCGACAAAGTAATTTTGTGATTTATTGAAAAAAGTAGTTTTAGTTTGGTATTAATAAATTTTGTAATACATTTCCTGCACTTTTATTGTGGGAAATGATAGGATGCACATAAAAATTGAATGTTGTAGTAATTTGTGCATGACCTAGTCTTGCAGCAACAACTGCTACATCTATATTTTGCGATATTAGCAAAGTAGCATTTGTATGCCTTAAACCGTGAAAATTAATTACAGGTAGTCCAATTTCTTTAACAAACTTGACAAACCATTTACTAATAGTAGATGGGTGCATAGGTTTACCATCTGACTGAACAAATAATCTATCTGAATTCGTCCATAATTCGCCATAAATTGATTTTTGCATTTCATACCATAATCTATATTCTTCAAGCAAAGAAACAACAAAATCAGGAATTGCTACTTCTCTGATAGAACTTTCTGTTTTAGGTGTTTTAGTAAACACTCCTTTATCTGATAAATATTGGCTAGACTTATTAATACTAACGATTCCATTTGTAAAGTCAATATCAGACCATTCTAGTCCCATAAGTTCACCAAGTCTTACACCAGTAAACAATGTCAAAGTTATTGCTGTTTTATATTTAATGTCATCTACAGATAGTTCATTAAGATTTGAAAGGAGAACTTTACATTGTTCATCATCATAATATCTTCTTTTGGGCTTTTTACTTTTAGGCGGTTGAACTCTTTCACAAGGATTAGAGAACAATAATTGCCAATATACAGCTCTATGAAGCATTGCACGAATCAATCTATGGTGCTCTAATATAGTTTTTTGAGATAAAGGTTTTAAGGTTCTATAACCATTATTACATTTAACACGCCTTATTTGTGTATCTTTATCTAACATATCATAGAATTTCATTATATCAGTAGGCTTAATTTTATCTAGTTTAAAATGCCCAAGATAAGGTAATATTCTTGATTCCAACATTCCTAAATATCTTCTGTAGGTTGAAGGTGCTAATTCTTTAGAACCATAATCTCTTTTCCATATTTCAGTAAATTCTTTAAATGTTATAGACTTACCCTCAATAACTGTTCCTTGTTCTACTTCAGCAACAAACTTTGCAAGTTCAATTTTGGCTTGCACTTTAGTTCCGTGAACTGTTTTAGTATGACGTATAGGCTTACCGTCTAAATTAAAACCATGACAAACTATTAACCTGTAACTATTTTTGCCTCTTTTTTCAATACTCCCGGCCATTACTCTGTTTCACCTCCTTTCAAGTTAATTCATGGATGGGAGAATACAATTGTTAACTAATAATATAATATCATAATAGTTAACAAAATACAAGTATGGAAATAAAAGCAATTTTAAATAAAATTTATAATTATGTCGAAAAATGTCAAAACGTGTAATATCAACGGATTGCTGGACTTTTTACAGAGAAAATGATATAATACGACAAAGTTGGTATTTGTATAAGGAGGTTTTATATGGAGATTTTTAAGAATGGTTCAAAGTATGTAAGATTTGATTGTCATTTACATACAAAGTCAGACAAAGAATTTAAATATACTGATGAAGAAAATGAATTTTTAAAGAATTATATAAATAAATTAAAAGAAGAAAAAATAAATGTAGGGGTTATTACTAATCATAATAAATTTAATTTAGATGAATATAAAAATTTAAAAAAGAAAGCATTAAAAGAGGAAATTTTTTTATTGCCTGGAGTTGAATTGTCTGTAAAAGAAGGGGCCAATGGGTTACATGTATTAATAGTGTTTTCAGAAGATTGGATTAGTAATGGAAATGATAAAATAAATACATTTCTAGATATAGCATTTAGAAATGTAACAGATAACAGGGAAAATGAAAATACAAGATGTGATTTTGATTTATTTAATTTAATTGAAGAATTGAATAAATCAGGAAAAGATTATTTTATTATATTTGCACATGTAGATCAAAAATCAGGAATTTTTAACGAATGTAATGGTGGAATGATAAAAACATTGTTTAACAAAGAAACATTAAAAGAAAAAACATTGGGACTTCAAAAATCTCATAATAATGACAATTATAAGCACTTCTATGAGTGGACAAATTTAAAGATAGCGAGATTAGAGGGATCTGATCCTAAATGTATTGAAGATATTGGAAAAGGTAGTAAAAAGACTTATATTAAAATTGGAGACTTCTCTTTTAGTACGATTAGAAATGCGTTGACTGATTATGAAAATAGAATTTCCAGCGAAAGCGAAAATATTGAAAAGCATGGATATATAGATTCATTATTTATTGAAGGTGGAAAATTTAATGAGAAGGAGATATTTTTTTCAAAAGAATTAAATAATGTAATAGGAATTAGAGGAAGTGGAAAATCTGCAATATTAGAGATAATAAGAGATATATTAGGATTAAAATCAGATGTAGATAGCGAATATAAAAATAATTTAGTTAAATATTATGCAGATTCGGGATGCAAAGCAACATTAAGTATAGTAGATAAATATGGTAGAAAATATAAAGTAATAAAATATTTTTCTGACAACAAATTATACATAGAAAATGAGAATGGAAAAACAGAAGATATATCAATAGATTCATTAATTAATAATACTTTATATTTTGGGCAAAAAGATTTGTCTATGAGAACAGATAATTTTGAAATGAAATTATTGGAAAAATTGGTTGGATATAAAGATTTTCTTTATACTGAAGGATTTAATAATTTGAACACACAAATAATAGATGATTTTTCTACTTTGATTAATTTATATGAAATCCCGGAAAAGATTAAAGAGCAAAAGGTTCAAATGAATAATATTGTTAATCAATTAAAGGTTTTTAAAGAAAAAGGTATCAACGACAAATTAGAAAAGATACAGGAATTTAATAAAGATGGATTAAATATTCAATCTGAAATAGACAAAATAGATACTTTATTAAATGATTTAAAGAAATCAACAGAAATTAGTAATGACACAGTAGAAGAAATGATTAAATACAAATCTAAATATAATTCAGAAATTTTTGAGGAAATAAATAAATCATTAAAAAGAATTCAAATTCAAATACAAACTTTTGAACAAATAAAAGTAAATATAGCAACAGAGATTTTAAAATTAAAAGAGATAAATACACAGTTTATAAAAAAGAAAGAAGGTTTCATAGATGAATTTGAAAAAATAAAAAGAGAAATTAATGAAGAAGATTTAAGTCCAGATAGTTATTTAAAATTAACTCAATCTCAAGCACAACTTGAAGAATTGATTAAAAATTTGGAGACAAAATTAAAAAATATAGATTCAATCAAATTAAGACTAATGAATAATTTAAAAACAAGAAGAGATTTGATAATAAAAGTAAACTTAATTTACAAAGAAAGAATAAGTAGAATTAATGAAAGCCAAGATAATCTAAAAATAACTTTTATGGCTAGTGGAAACAAAGAAAAGTTTTTAGAAGATATGAAAAATTTTGTTAGAGGAAGTGGAATAAGGGGAGAAGTAATAAATAGAATAGAAGATGATTTTGTTGATTATATAGGAATTTTAGAAGACATATATTTAAATGAAGCAAATATATTAAAAACTAAACTTAAGGAAAGTGAAATAGAAAAAATTAATGAAGTACTAAAAGGAAAACTAAACAATGCATGTATTTATCTTCCTGAAAATCAAGTTGAAATAAAATATCACGATAAATTATTAAAAAATCATTCTTTAGGACAGAGAGCATCAGCTATTATACTATTTATACTAGCTCAAAAGGAAAATGACCTTATAATTATTGATCAACCAGAAGATGATTTGGATAATCAAGTTATATATAAAGAATTAATATCTACCATAAAAACTAAAAAAGAAAATATTCAATTTATTTTTTCAACTCATAATGCAAATATCCCAGTGTTAGGGGATGCAGAGCAAGTAATATGTATAAAAGATGATGGTCAAACAATTAATATAAATAACAATAGTATTGATAATAAAGATATTCAGAAAGACATTGTTCAAATAATGGAAGGCGGTCCTGAGGCATTTAATAGAAGAAAACAAATTTATAAAGAATGGAGAATAAATAGTAGCAACTAATTGCTACTATTTGTTTTTATCCAACCATTCATCAAATTCACCATAAGATTTTTTGTGAGCTTTAATAGCATTAATAAATTCTTTAGCTTCTTTTTTCCATTTCTCATAGTTGGTTTTATAATATTCAATATCCGGATTTCTCTTAACAGCCATAGCTTTTTTTGCATATATTTGTCTATATTTACCATATACAGGTTCTTCATTTTCTTTTCTTTTTTGGGATGTTTTAATTCCATATTCTTTACAAGTAATACCATCTGTATATTCACCATTGCAATATAAGGTAGTATTCTTATCAGAGAAAAAGTACTTCCCACAAACTTGGCATTTTTTTATATAATCGATATCATTTAATACTATATGATAAAGAACAATATAAGAATAAGTATATAAATTATTAGTTTTAAAATTATATTTATTGACAACTATTTTTTCACCATTAGGATCATTTTTTGCCATAGTGTTTATTAAAAAATTTTCATCAGATAAAGGATTAGAAATACCTTTTTGAATTTCACCCAAAAGTTCATTCATAAACTCTTCATCTGTAAAAGAAAAATTTAAAGAATAATCACAAAAATAATCTTCAGATATTTCTTTTAAGTCCTTAGTAATATTTTGAAAAATATAAAATCTTTGTGCATTACTTAATTTGCTTAATCTTTTTTCTCTGTTATTATTAAAAATATAATCAACGAAATTTCTAAATAATAATTGTATTTTTATTAAAGAATCTTTTTCAGTTTCATAAAAAGATTCTGCACATTGTTTTAATAACTCTTTATTAGCAATATGAATAGGCTTGTTAGTACCAATAGTGATGATATTTTTGTCAAAACCTTTAAAAATTTTAATCAATTGTTCTTCAGGTATTTTATCTAAATATATAAAGAAAAATGTACAGAAGAATTTAAAGAAATCATCAAAATTATTAAAGTCTAAGTTTAAAAATTCTATTAAATTATCACCCAATGCCATTTTTCTATATTCATAATTTAATATTAAGTCTATGTCTACTTTTTCTATATTGCACACAAATAGTAGATTTTCTGGAATAGGTGGAACATTTTTATCAATAAATGAAAGAAATATTTCGTTAAAAGAATCATCTTTCCTTTTAACTTTAGTTTTTTTGTATAATTCATCTACAAGTTTTTCTTTATTTTCAGCAGATAAATTAACTTTACTTGTATCAAATACAACAGAAAAAAATCTAGTTATTTCAACGGGATTATTTTTGTTATATAAATTTAATTCTATTGAGTATTCATTTGGATTTCGCATTTTAATTCCTCCATGTTAACAGTAAAACTAGGTTACGGTAGTGATTTTAGTTGTTATCAATTCTCAAAAACTTTCATAAAAAATCTTGTACTTGTTAACTAAAATTAGTATAATTCAATTGTTAACAAAAGTCAATAGGTACCATTGAATAAAGAAAGGAGGATTCAATATTGGACTTAAAAACAGTAGAAAGAATAACATTAACCATGAAAGAAGCAGCAGAATATTTAGGAATTAGTTATTGGCTTGCTAATCAGTTAGTAAGAAGAAAACAAATACCTTGTTCAAAAATCGGAGGCAAGTTTTTGTTTAGAGTGCAAGCATTAGATGAATATTTAACTAAAAAAGAAAAAGATTCAATGGCTAATTAACTGAAAGAAAGGTGAAAGGAGGTATGGCAGAGGTATCATGGATTAAACTTAGTACTAATATTTTTTCAAACAGAAAAGTTGCATTATTACTGAATGAACGTGATGGGGATACGTACTTCAGAATATGGATACAATTGTTAACTATTGCAGGACAATGCAATTCAAAGGGAAAATTAATTATAGGGGAGAATATTCCATTAAATGTGCAACAATTATCAAAAATTTTAGGAAAATCCTCTAAAAAAGTTGGAGAAATATTAAATAAGTTTATAGATTTGAGGATGATAATTTTTGAAAATAACTGCTATGAAATAAGAAATTGGGGAAAGTATCAAAGTGCAGATAAATTAGAAGAAATACGAAAAAATAATAGAGAACGACAAAGAAAATTTCGTGAAAAAAGTAAAATGCAAGCTAACGTTACAGAAATGTTAGAGTAACACTATAGATAAGAAAAGAAAAAAGTAGATAAGATTTATTACTAACTGAAAGAAAAAAATTATAAGTTAAGTAATAAAAAAGCTAGTATAAGCCGTTAAACTAAATACTAACTTTAATCAAATTTTATAATAATATTTTAATTCAAAATCTTAAAAAAGTAAAGAAAAAATTAATAGAAGGAGGAATTTATATGAGTGAGAAAACTAAAAAAGAGCCAATAACATATTCAAGATATGGAGATTATTTAATACCAAATTTAATATTGGATAAAGGAAAAGTTAGACCTAAAATTGGAAGATATGGAAGGCTAAGATTAAAATTTTTAAAGGAAGAAATGAAACCAGTTTATACAAAAATGTTAATGGAAGATACACTAACAGATTATTTATTAGAAGTAAATGCTAGAGCTACAGATATGGAAAATATGTTGATAAATGAGATGAAAAAATATCAAAACATTGATGAAAAATTAAAAGAAAAAGATCAAATGAAGTGGGTTGGAGCAATGAATATGATAGCGTATTCAGCAAGAAAAATGGTACTTGGAAAATGTATAAATACTTATAATATTTAATAAAAGAAGTGCTTGGATTAATAAAAAATTCAGGCACATTTTTTAATAACCATATAATAAAATTGTGAAAAGAGAGTACGTCTAATGTCTAGCCAGCACTGAATTTGTACTCTCATACAAATTCTAATGTGGGATATCCCAAACCCAAGGCGAGAGAAAATAAAATCCGACAGATTATTTGCAAATTGTGGAAAAAATAGTAAATTTATGATAGAATACAAATAAATATTTTTTGGGGAGAAATGTAATGAAAGAGTTAGAAGAAAAAATAGTTAAATTTGCAGAAGATAGAGATTGGTTACAATTTAATACACCAGAAAACTTAGCCAAGTCAATATCTATTGAAGCAGGAGAATTACTAGAATGTTTTCAATGGAATAATAATTATGATAAAGATGAACTTAAATTTGAAATTGCAGATGTTATGAATTATTGTATTCTTTTGTGTCATCAAATAGGAGTTGATCCTAAGCAAATAATTTTAGATAAAATGAAAATATCTGAGAAAAAATATCCTGTAGAAAAAGCTAAGGGAGTTAGTACAAAGTATAATAAATTGTAATATATGAAAGGAAAAAGATATGTCATCAGTTACCAATAGAATCAAGGAAATAAAACAACCTAGAGGAGGATATGTTAATCCGAGAAAGTTTAGAGAAGTAATATTAAATGATGAAAAAAATTTAAATGATGAAGAAAATGTACATGCAAGTATTATAGGAATGGCAGTTGATTATTTATCAAGAATAATTATGGGAGATACTAAAGAAGAAGCTTTTAAAATATCATTAATAGGTGCACAGATAATACAACAATCAAATAAGGCTCAGAAACTGTTAGATAAAATTAAAGGGGTAGATGATAATTCAATTATAGCAGCATGTAAATTGGTTGGTTATGATGTGTGCGTTAGAGCAGGCAAAAATTTTTTTAAACCAATAGAAAATATCAATCCAGATAAAAATACAATAGAAAATATAAGAATTATGGTTAACAGAACGGAAGTTTTTATTAAAGACTATGGACCTATAAAGGAAAAAGGAATGACTTTTATTGGTGGTTATACACAAACAATAACATCTGGTGATGCCGATTTTATGACGGAAGATACTTTATGGGAATTTAAAGTTTCTAATGATAGACCTAAGAGTATTCATACATTACAATTGTTAGTGTACTATTTGTTAGGGATACATTCTGATAAGGAAAAGTACTCAAAAATAAAGAATTTAGCTATTTATAATCCAAGATTAAATAAAGTTTTTATTATAAATATAGATGAAATTAGTGATGAAACAATTAAATTAGTAGAAGATGATGTAATAGTTTATAGAAAAGATAATTCTATGCAATTAAAAAACAATGAAAAATTCTTTACAATTACAGATTTAACTAAAATTTTAGGATGTTCAAGATATAGAATTATGCAATTATATAGTATGGAAGGATTACCTTTACAAAAATATAAAAATAAATATGTAATACATAGCAATGAATTATCAGAATGGATGGTATATAAAGAACAAGAAGAGAGAAAAAGACAAAAACAAATGCTAATATCTAGTTGTATTGGAATAGTAATTTTATTAATAATGATTGTAGGATTATTAGTTGTATTTTTTTAATACAATATATTTATATAAAATAATAATTAATGGGGGCAAATTATTATGATAGTATATGAAGCGACAAAAGAGATATTTATTAATGATGTAATAAATAATCAAATAGCTGGTAGAATAGAACAATTATATAGACTAAGAGTAGGACAAAATGTTAATCCAAGAGAAAAAGAAGCTTGGAAGAATTCTATGATGTATATGAATAATGTTTTAAATGATGTTAGTATTCCAAATAATAGCGGGATAGCAATAGAATTTAAAATTCCATATACTTCTAAAAGAATAGACTTTATTATAACTGGAATAGATAAACAAGGGAGAAATATTGCAATTATAGTTGAGTTAAAACAATGGACAGAGGCTGAAATTGTTGAAGGTCAAGATGGTATTGTTAGAACTTTTACAGGTGGTGCAATGAGAGAGGTTGCTCATCCATCTTATCAAGCATGGTCATATGCAGCGTATATTGAAGATTTTAATGAAAATGTTCAAAGAGATAATGTAAAATTATTACCCTGTGCATATTTACATAACTATGAAAATATTGAACCCAAAACTATACTATCAGAAAAGTATAAAGATTATATTGAAAAAGCTCCTGTATTTATTAGTGGCGATGCTCTCAAATTAAGAGAATTCATTAAAAAGTATGTTACAGAAGGTGATGACAAGGAAACATTATATTTAATTGAAAACGGAAAAATAAAACCTTCTAAATCATTACAAGATTGTATAGCAGGAATGGTAAAACAAAATAAAGAATTTATATTATTAGATAATCAAAAAGTAGTATATGAAACAGCGATGGAAATGGCAAAGAAATCTAATGAAGATGGTAAAAAGAGATGTTTAATTGTTAAAGGTGGACCAGGTACAGGAAAAACAGTCTTAGCAATAAATCTACTATCAGATTTAACAAACAAGCCATATGAAATGGTATGCCACTATGTTACTAAAAATGCTGCACCTAGAGCGGTATTTAAAGCTAAATTAAAAGGAACTGAAAAAATATCAAAAATAGACAATATGTTTAAGGGTTCAGGAATATATACTGAAGCTAGAAAAGATGATGTAGGAGTAATTTTAGCAGATGAAGCGCATAGGTTAAATGCAAAATCAGGTATGTTTAAGAATCAAGGAGAAAATCAAATAAAAGAAATTATAAATGCAGCCAAGTTTTCAGTTTTCTTTATTGATGAAACACAAAGAATAGATATTTACGATATAGGTTCAGTTGCCGAAATTGAGAAATATTTAGATGAATTCGGAATAGTAGGAGAAGAAAGAAAAATATTAGAGCTTGAATCTCAATTTAGATGTAATGGTTCAGATGGATATTTGGCATGGTTAGATGATGTGCTAGAAATAAGACAAACAGCAAATAATGATGGATTTGATATCGATTATGATATTCAAATAATGGATAATCCTAATGATGTTAAAGATAAAATATTTGAATTAAATAAAATAAATAATAAAGCAAGATTATTGGCAGGGTATTGTTGGAATTGGATTAAGGAAGGTAAAAATGATACGAAGGTTCACGATATAGTTATACCAGAATATAACTTTGAAATGAGTTGGAATTTAGGAAGCAGTTCGACTTGGGCAATTGATCCTGAATCTGTAAATGAAGTAGGATGCATACATACATCTCAAGGATTAGAATTCGATTATGTAGGAGTAATAATTGGTAAAGATTTAAGATATGAAAATGGTAAAATTATTACCGACTATACAGAAAGAGCAAGTACAGATAATTCATTAAAAGGAATTAAGAAAATGTACAAAGAAAATCCTGAAAAAGCATTAAAGCTAGCTGATGAAATTATAAAAAATACATATAGAACTTTAATGACTAGAGGACAAAAAGGTTGCTATATTTATTGTGAGGACAAGCCTTTAGCTGAGTATTTAAAAATTAGGATAAATAGATGTAATGGAATTACTTATTCGATTGATGAAGATGAACATTATACAGATTTGAGTGTTGCAGAAGAAAGTGAAGAATATAGATATGAATAGTAAAAATATATAGATAAGGAATTAAAGTATGAAAATTAAATGTTTAATTTGTGGAGATACAATAGAATCAAAAAGCATATATGATTTAGTATCTTGAAATGTGAAAGTTGTCACATTGATGGTAGTAATGAATATTTACGATTTGGAGGAAATGATTTTAGCAAAATCCTAATTATTTTCGATGATGGCACAGAAATATTAGCAAGTGATGAAGAAAGATACAAAAGGAAATATGAAGAATGGGAAAATAATAGGATAAGGGAGTTTACTAAAAATGAAAATATTAACAATTAAACAACCTTGTGCAACTTTAATAATGCAAGGAGATAAAAGATTTGAATTTAGAAGTTGGCAAACAAAATATATAGGAGATTTATTAATACATGCAGGTAAAGGCATAGATAAAGAAGCAATGAAAAGATTAGCAAAATATCTTCCAGAAAAACTACCATATGGAAAAATTTTAGGGAAAGTAAAATTAGTAGATTGTATAAAGATGTCTCCAGAATTCAAAGAATTATTATTAAAAGAAAACAGTAATATTTATGCTAAAAGTTCTTTTTAGGAATATTATGGATGGCAGCTTTCAGATGTTGAAGTATTTGAAAAGTCAATAGAATCAAAATGATATTTAAGTTTATGGGAATATAAGATATAAATAGCTTTTAAAAATTATTTTGACAAATAATGTAAAATGTGATATATTAATATTGCTTTATACAAAGGTATAAGGGTAATGGATTGTTGTCAATACTTTATTGATAATTTCTATCATTAAGTATAGACAGAGTAGTGTTAACATAAATGATATACACAATATCTTCATTGTTAATAAACTCCTTTCTATGATTATTATAACATAATCTATGATTGCAATAATAGACAGCTGAGTTCGAATACACAATTTTATAATTTGCAAAAATTATAAAAATCAAGAACCCAAGTTTTGTATATGCCCATTAGCTAAGGAGTGCTGTCTTCCATACTAATGGGCATTGTGCATTTTAGGAGAAGCTTTATGAAAGTAAATATTTATAACATAAAAAATAATGGAAAAAGAAAGTATGCTCATTTTGATAAGAGATTAGGATTAAAAGAAGTATATAAATACATATCAAATCCTGAAAATATTGCAAAACATAATTTTTATCCGTTTATTTATTATGAGAAAAAGATGTATAAATTTAATAAGGAAAAAGGAAAGTATGATAAAAAAAGACCAATATGCTATGCTTCTCATATAGATAGATGTATATATCAATATTATGCATACATTTTAAATCATATGTATAATGAAAATGTTTGTGAGATGAATATAGATGATTGTTCAATAGCATATAGGGATAATAAGAGAAAATCCAATATTCATTTTGCTAAAGAAGTTTTTGACTTTATAAAACAGACTCAAAATGCATATATAATAGTTGGTGATTTTAAAGGATTTTTCGATAACTTAGATCATAATTATTTAAAAGAGCAACTTTGCAAATTAATGAATGTAGATAAATTATCAGATGATATTTATGCAGTTTTTAAAAGCATGACTAAATTTTCTAAATGTCGACTAGAAGATATATTAACTTTAAATGGGTTAAGTGATACATATAAAGGTATAAGAGAGTTAAATTCTCATGAGACAGTGATGGATGTTGAAACATTTAAAAAATTTAAAAAGGAAAATTTAATAAAAAATAAAAACAAATTTGGTATACCACAAGGATCATCATTAAGTGGAATATTCTCAAATATTTATATGATGGATTTTGATTATAAAATGAAAGAATTAGTTAGTAGTAATAACGGGCTATATAGAAGGTATAGTGATGATTTTATATTGGTACTTCCTTGTGGAAATATAGAAGTTTGTAAAAAATTCTATGATGAAGCAATAAGTATTATAGATGTAACACCTGGTGTTTATATAGAGAAAAATAAGACTAAAGCATATTTGTATTCATCTGATAATGTAGAAAATACCACAAATTATGTTATCCCAGAAATAATAGATGAAAAAAATATAATTGATTATCTTGGATTTTCTTTTGACGGTAAATCTATTTCAATACGTCAAAAAACATATGGAAAGTATATTTATAGAATGAGAAGAAAGATTGATGGAATAGAAAGATGCAATGGTATTACATATAAAGGAAATAGGATTAATTATGATAAAGTATATGAGAAATATTCAAAAAAGGGATTAATGAGAGGTCAGAAAACGAGTAATTTTATTTCTTATGTTAGATTATCTAATAAAGTATTTAAAGAAGAAGAGAATATTTCAAATATTGAAAAGAATCACATGAAAAAAATTGCTAAAGTAATTAAAGAAAAGCGTATTAAATATAGTGCAAAAGATTTATAAATTTATGAAAAGATAGAAAAGAAGATTTTTGATAAAATCTTCTTTTTTAAAAACTAAAAATAACAAAAGCAAGTAAAAAAATAACAAAAATACAAAAAAAATAACAAATAATTAAAAAATATACCAAAAGTATTGAAATAATAAATAATTATATATATAATATCCATGGAGGTATAAATATGTATTCAGAAATGATAAAAATTATTGAGGGCGGATTATTAGGTGATAAATATAGAGTATATTCATATAGCAAGAAACTAATAGAAGAATTAGAAAATGAAAATGAAATATTATTAGCAAATAAAATAAAAAAATTAATAGAAAATAAAAAAAGTACAATAGCTGTTGTAGAACAATTTTCAGGGAAACCTGTTGATCAAGAAAGTAGAATGGATATGGTACAGATTGATATACCAAAGGAAAATAATTCAATAATTTTGGATAAAAGAACTGAAAAAGAAATAGATGACTTTATTAGTATTATTAATGGAAGAAATAAGCTATTAAAACATGGGATTAATGAAAATATGTCTATGCTTTTATATGGATACCCAGGTTGTGGAAAAACATCAATAGCTGAAATTATAGCAAATAAAATTAAATTACCACTGATAACAGTTAGATTTGATACAATTATATCGTCTTTATTGGGTAGTACATCTAAAAATATTAGAAAGGTATTTGAGTATGCATCAGATAAACCATGTGTGTTATTTTTAGATGAATTTGATGTAATTGCAAAAGCAAGAGATGATAAAAATGAAGTGGGTGAACTTAAAAGAGTAGTAAATACTCTTATTCAAAATATGGATTTATATATTAATTCTGGAGGAATACTAATTGCTGCAACAAATCACGAAGAATTATTAGATACAGCAATTTGGAGAAGATTTGGTTATGTTTTAGAAATTAAAAAACCATCCAAAATAGAAATACAAAGATTTATTGAGCAACTATTAGATCAATATAATTTTGATATTGATAAAGATAATAAAATAAAAAAATTATCAGAAGTATTTGAAGAAATGAGTTATGCTGAAATAAAAAGGGTTATTATGTCTGTTATAAAAAAATCTATTATTAATGAAGAAAAATTTTTGAATTATGTGGATTTAATTTATGAAATATATATACAAAAGAAATATGATATAAGAGATGAGAAAGAACTTATAAAATTTTTAAGAAATAGTGAAGTTACTCAACTAGAGATAAATCAAAGATTAAACATACCTTTAAGAAAAATTAGAGAGATAGAAGGTGAAAATTAATGAAAGAGTTTTCTATCATTAAAATGAATTTAAGAGAAGAAATAGATGATAAGAAAATGCCAAGAGTTCCAAGAGATAATAAATTACCAACATGGGTATTAAATGAGGTAGAATTAGACAATAGAATTAAGAAACTTAATAAAGAACTAGACAATTTAAAAGAACTATTAAATAGAAAAAATTCTGTAGCACCTACAATTATTCAAGCAAATATATCTGAAAAAGCAATTGCAAAATCATATAGAAAAAATATTAATGCACTCTTTTCTAATGACAAAGATAATATATTAGGAATTCACAGAAAAAAGGGTTTATTATATAAAATAGAAGAAAAAAATATAGACAATATCGAAGAAAAAATAAAAGAAAATTTTGAAGGGTATGTCGTATCTGCAGTAGAAAATATTGAAATTTTTAAGCCAGAAGTTAATTTTGATGATAATGCCGAAAAATATAAAATAAAACTATTAGATTTTAATAAATTCCAAGAAGTAGAAAATAATTTTTTATTAAAATGTAAAGATAAGAACATTAATATAAATAAAGTTAAATATACAGATACTATTAATATATATTCTACATCAAAGAGTGCATGCTTAGATATATTAAATGATGATGATTTGATGCAATTTATATATGAAATTGAGCCTATGCCTGTTTTTGAGGCTACTTTAGATAGTGTAGTAGCAAATGTTAATTTAGAAAAATTAAACAAGGAGGAAAAAGAATATGTAAATGTAGGAATATTAGATTCAGGTATTGAAGAACTAGATATAAATAGAGATTGGATATTAGATGAAAAAAAGTCATGTTATACAGAGGATGAAATAGATAGATTTCACGGTACTATGGTTTCTACAGTATTACTATATGGTGATCAACTTATTGACTCTCCTAAAACTGATACAGTTCCAGTTAATTTGTTTGATGCAACAGTATATGGATTTAAAGATGGAAAAGGAACGGCAGAAGATGAACTCATATTAAATATAAAAGAAGTAATCTCTAAATTTCATGATAAGATAAAAATATGGAATTTATCACTAGGTTCGAAGGTAAGTATAAAAGAAGATTGTTTTTCCGACTTTGCAATGGTATTAGATGAACTACAAGAAAAATATAATATACTAATTTGCAAGTCAGCAGGAAATTATGATGGAGATGGAAGCAAAAAAATATGTAATGGTGCTGATTCTGTATTATCATTAGTAGTAGGCTCAATTGCAAATAAAAAATCATTTAATGATCTCGCAGATATAAATACTCCATCACCATTTTCAAGAATTGGAAGAGCGCCTGCAAGAATTATAAAACCTGAGTTGGTGCACTATGGAGGAAACTGCGGAGCGGACTATAAAAATGCAACAGGGGTAAAGACATTAGATAACTTTGGAAATCAAAGAGATGTGGGTGGTACCAGCTTTTCTACACCAAGAGTGACAGGGATTATTGCTAGCATTCAGCAAAAATTAAATTCGGACATAATTGATCCAATACTACTAAAAGCTTTAATAGTGCATTCAGCTAAAATACCGCTTGAAATGAATACATTTGAAGATGATGATATAATAGAAAAAGTAGGATTTGGTATACCATCAAATGCAAGTGAAATTTTAACAGAATTGGAATCTAAAACGACATTGGTTTTGAGAGACAAAATAAAGAAAAAGAGGTATATTGAAATACTAGATTTTCCATATCCGAAAAATTTATCAGATGATACATTCTTTAATGGAAAAATTACTGCAACACTTGTTTTTAAACCATATTTAGATCAAATGGAGGGGATAGAATATTGCCAGTCCGATATTAATTTAGAGTTTGGAACTTATAACATGAGTGGAGAAATGGTAAATATATTAGAAAATGAAGAAAACGGAATAAAAAAAGAAAATAATAAAAATATATTAACTAAATCAATATATTCAAAGAAAATAAAAATGAGTGAAAATTATTTAGTACAATATAAAAACAAATACTATCCTATAAAAAAGTACACAGTAGATTTAGATACTATGACGAGCGCAAATAAGAAACAATATTTAACAAAAGAAAAGAAATGGTATTTAAAATTGAATCAATTATTTAGAGAAAAAATCGAAAGAAAGTATGAAGGTCATTTAGAAGATCTAGAACAAGAATTTTGTTTGATAATATCTTTTGAAGATAAAACAAATACTAAAAATGTTCATGATGATGTAGTAAGAGAATTGATAAAAAATAATTTTACATATAATGATATTTTAGTAGAAAATAATATAGAAATATTTGAAAATAATTAAAATAGAAGGTATAAAATTTTACCTTCTATTTTTTAAGATATATTATAATATTACTCCTCAAAACATCCCATAGCTATTTGAGAACCATCAACAAACCCATTCCTATAATATTTCTCATTCCAATAATCGCAATAATCTAAAAAATTATCATCAAGTTTATGTAATTGTTGTCTAACATATTTTTTATTACATTCAGGCACATTTCTTAAAATGTTTTCAGATATTTCATCAAAATAAATCCAATGTTTTTTATCTTCATCACATTTTAAAGCGGAAATATCTTCATCTCTATAAATAAACCAATCTTTTAAAATATCATCATTAACTTCTCTTAAATTTTTCATAATAAAACCTCCAAAATAATTATTGATTTTATAGAAGATTATTGTATTTTTTTACCATATAAAGTTGGGAAAATTTTGGGAAGAATTGCTTCCAAAAACATCCTAAAATTGCATAAAAACTCAACAAACCAAATCTTCTATAAATGGCTAAATACCAGTAAAAACTTAAGTTTTCATAAATTTTCAAAAGTGCCTTTGCCGGCGCTCATAACCCGAAGGTGCCACCAACCTCAAATCCATCACCTCAAACATCTTTATAACAATTTAATATATAATCTCATAGAAAGCTATTCCATATGATATAATAACTCAAACTCTAGAATATAAAACAAGAAAACCAAAGAAAGCAGATGCAGATAAATGCATTCTGCTTTTATATTTTACAATAAAAGGAGCAAAAAATATGGAAAGGTTTGAACTAAGAAACAAGATTCAAAAGAAATATGAACTAGAGAATGGACAAAGGATAACGATAAAACGACTTATTGAAATTTCTGAACATGAAAAGATTGACTTGAAAGATCTGATACTAATACTAGGATGTTACAAAAATGCAAAATATAAAACGCCAGAATCTTGGACGACTATACGAATGAATCAGGAGTATACGAGGAGAGAATTAGTGAATCTTATAAAGATTGAATTAAAGTATTTGCAACAGTATGGTAGCAGGATGTACAAGAAACAAGAAGTTTATAATATTTGTGAAAAGTACGGAAGTGAGATAGATGATTTCCTAACGTATATATACAATTTTAAGATTTGTTATTATGAGAATTCATATATTTTATCGATGAATAAGGAAGGAATTTGGATAGGAGAAAGTCCAGCATTATCTAAGGATTTTATAGATGAAAATTATACAGATTTATACAAAAAAATTACAAAGACTGCCAACAAAATGCAGGTTTTGTATGGCTCTAGAGTGAGTAAGGAGGAAATGATTGATGTAGGAATGGATTACATTCTAAAACAAGGAAGAATAGAAAAAAATTTAGCTTTTGATAAAGAGAGATTAATAGGCAAATTGCTTTTTAAAGCTAGATACCAGATGTTGGGAGCGGTAATAAAATCGTTTAAAGAAACTAGTATATCAGCTCTGATGGATTTTGTTGGAATGTATAATGAAATGGAATATGTGGACAAGATTGACAGTTGGATATATCCTATAAAATGGCGAAGAGTTGAAAAGCTGATTATTGATAATATTCAATTAAACATAAATGCAATTATGAAAAACAGAGAATACGGACTAAGGAATATTACAAAAAAGTTAGATATGCAAAAGGATAGATTTTATCAAATTATAGAAAGTATAGGACAACAATTGATACAGCAGAATAAAGTACGAATTTGCAAAGATGGAAGAGTGGTGATTATAAATGAGCAAATATAAGATTAAAAGTGCACAAGCAACAGATGAAGTAGTAAGAATATTTGAAGAAAACAGTTTAAATGTGCTGGCAACTACAGAAATGAGAAAAGTGGTGGATAAAGTGATAGTGATAGGAATTTTTTATTTTTGTATTACGTGTATACTTCAGAAAGTGATATGGGCGAATTTTTTGTTTATGGCTACAGCTATCAGTGCTACTATTGGATATATTTTCTGGAAATTTAATAATATCTTGTATGATAAGAGCAAGAAACTAGGAGGAAAACATTATAAAATGTTTTCTAAAGACAAGTATTATGATGTTATTCAATATAACAGGAAGATAATTTTAAACAGTGATATAAAGTTAGTCAAAAGCATTCTAATTCAAAATGGTATGTACAATCCAGAATGTATGAGAGAGTTAAGAGATTATTTAAAGAATAACAAGAAAAAAGATAAATATGATGACTCAAGTTTTTCACAAATAGTGATTGGAGTATATGCTGTGCCGATTACTTTTAATATAATTAATATTTATACAGCAATAAGCAAAACTGAGTTACAAGAAAGTATAATAAACATTGCATATATTATGATTTTTGCGATGACTATTGTTGGCATTGCATATATAATACACATTATTAAAAAAGTAAAAATGATGTCAATTAGCAATTCTTATACATATCCGAGGCTGATAAAGATTTTAACAAACTTGATTATAATGAATTCAATCACTCCGAACCAAAACAACAAATACTCACATAAAAACCACAAAATTTCCACAAAAGCTTGATTAATATGCGTATTAATTGTAAAATTTATATAAAGAATAACAATATCACTAACGAAAAACTTTAGCAGCATATAGGAGAATTGTAAAATGATACAGGAGAAAGCAAAAGAATTATATGGAGAGCTTAAACAAGGCAAAGGTTCTGCGAGTCTTTTTGGTGTCAATTATTATGACGAGGAAACTAGAAAAATAATAGAGGTAATTACTAATGAGTGCAAGGCTTTGTACAGGGACAAAAACAATGTTCAAAAACGACATGAGAGCGATTTGAACATAAAAACCGTACGCGAAATTGTCGAGCAATTACTTTCTGATAAGGGAGAAATAAAAAATTCTCTAATAGCAAAGTTGACGACTCAAAGAGGAATCCCAGGGCTAACAAAAGCTATGAAGATAGAGAAAAAAGTTTCTGAGCAAGGATTGCCATATTTGACAATGGATAAACCTTTCCCGGATGATTTTACTAGCATTTTGACTGGCGTACCAAACAGAGAAGAATTAATGAAGAATGTAATAAATCCTTATGTGGCAAGACTTTCAAAACAAACACCGGAACTAGCTAAAAGGCACCCGTTCTCGAGAATGTTTAGTTCGCTAAGAAGAAAAGAAGTGTCAGACAATGATTTAATGTCAAGGTACAAGCAGTATCTAAAAAATAACACTGATTTAAGTGACGAAAAAATTGATAATGTGTCGAGATATTTTATATATAATGTCCTTGGAAATAAGCAACTAATGGATCAGCTTGTTACAGACGAAGTACAAGGAAATTCTTTAGAAGTAATAGGAGAGAAGAAGCAGAGAGGCTACAATGGTATGATTTCTAACCTGTCAAATAATTTGATGGATATATTGGGATTATATGAAAATCCCAATAAAGGATTAGAAGAAATACAAAGCATATATGCTAATGTGATGGGGCAACTCCAAGCTTTGGGAACGGATCTTGAAGAGAAACCGGAAAAAATTGAGGAACAAATAATAGAAATGTAAATCGACAAAGACAAGAGTACTACGGTAAAGACGGATATAGAAGAGTGAACGTTGGACTGGGAAAAAAAGACGTTGGCTTTGTGGATTTTCAAAATGTTCCTCAAGCTATGAAACTGTATGCTCAGCAATGTGGCAAACTGGTTGAGAATGCTGACAATATGAGCAAGGAAGAGTATATAAAACAAGTTGCAAAGATGCATCTTAGATTCATACGAATTCATCCTTTCCCAGATGGCAATGGTAGAACTGCTCGAGCAATTACCAATATGTTCTTGGCGAAAAAAGGAGAATGTGCTGTTTTTGATAAAAGGACGAAAGGCAATTATGGAAGCTTCATTGAAATGATAAATAACGAAGATGTGACAAAATATAAACAAGCATTAAGTAGTGATGTGGCGACATGTGACCAGATAGAAGATAAAGTAGTATATAAATTAGAAGAGTACCTTGGAATTGAACTTCTAGGAGAAAAAGATTTATATAAAGATAGAGATATAACAGCACCATTACCTATTCAAAAAGAAGCGGATAATGAGAGATAACAAGGACAATCCACATCTTGTGCTATAATTGTGGAAAAATAAACCTAAAAGGAGGAGTTTATGGCGGAACTTTGGGATATATATGACGGAAACAAAAAGAATACAGGAAGAACGGCAGAAAGAGGAGTTTATGAGTTTAAAGATGGAGAATATCATTTGGTAGTACAAGCCATTATTTTAAACACAAAAAATGAAATATTGATTAGTAAGAGAGCTCCATTTAAGAAGTTTGGTGGAATGTGGGAATGTAACGGTGGTTCTGCGTTGAAAGGAGAAACAAGCTTAGAGGGAATTCTAAGAGAAGTAAAAGAGGAGTTAGGAATTAGATTTTCGAAAACAGAAGCTATTTTCCTAAAAGAGGTAAAACGTGAAATGGTCCCTGCAAATTTCAAAGATTTGTGGCTGTTTAAACGTGATATAAAGGATGAAGAGATTACCTTCCCAGATGGAGAGGCTACAGATTTTAAGTGGGTAAGTATAGATGAGTTTATGGAGATGTTTAATAATAAAGAGATCGTACCAACTGTTGATTTTGGACGAGATGAATATGAATTGGCGCTAAGAACTGAACAAAGAGAGTCGTATGGATTTATAGGAAAGAATGTAAGCGTGAGAATAGATAGACCTTTAAATAGCAAGCATCCAAAGCATGGATTTGTATATGAAGCAAATTATGGTTATGTTCCAAATACAGTAAGTGGTGACGGAGAAGAACTGGATGCTTATGTGTTAGGAGTAAATGAGCCTGTGCAAGAGTTTACAGGAAAGTGTATAGCTGTGATTCATAGAACAAACGATGATGATGACAAATTAATAATTGTTCCAGAAGACAAGAACCTTACAGATGAAGAGATTAGACAGTTTACAAATTTTCAGGAACAATTTTTTGAAAGTGAGATTATTAGATAACATTTGTACCAAGACCAAATGATGATTTAGGTGCTGGAATGATTTTATATGATGAATAAAAGAGGAGCAAACTGATGGATAAAAAGGAAGAATATTTAAATGAATTATTAGAAAATCCGAGTGGTGCACAAGTATTAAGTGATAAACTAAGCCAGTTACTAGACGACAAGGAGTTTTACAAATATGGATTGCTTGTTCCAATCATAGAAAAGTTGTTAAGTAGTGGATATGAAAATACGGTATTAAGCCAATTTTCTCACATTTTACAAAGAGCGTTAAAAGATGAGATTCTGGATATTGCAGAGATGATTTCGGATGTGCCAGAGGGACAAGATACATTAACCAATAATGCAGCACAAGTTATTGCAAGGTTGGATGGAGAAGATATCGTAGATTTTATCGATTTGCTTAGTGACGAGAAAAAGCAAGAAATATTTGAAAGAAACGGATATTCATATAATCTTTATAGACAAGGATTAATTCGAGAATCAACATTAGGTGGAATTATTAAGGGAGATGTTTCGATATTTGTTGAAGAAATTATTAAAGAGGTTTCGGAAGGAAAAGAGTTAAAGAAAATCGGAGATGAGGGAACTTATAGTGATGCAATAGAGACAAATGGGTATGTCATAAAGTTAGGCGAAACTAGAGATAAGTTTGAAATACCATACCATCCTAATATTTTGCAACCTTTGTTGAGAGAGAAAATCTCAGACAAAGAGGGCAAAGATATTTTAATTGTTGAGGTACAAGACAAGGTTGATACTAAAAACGTAACAGAAGAGCAAAGGCAAGAGTTGATAAATAAACTTAAGGAATCTAAGATTAAATGCAAAGATATTCTATATGGAAATATTGGAATTCTTCAAAAGCCTAACCAGAGAAGATTGTTTGATGGTGTTGGAGGAATAACAGATCATAAAGACATAAAAGAAGAAACACTAAAACCAGGAGAACCAGTTGTATATGATACTGATATGATAGAATATGATGATTCTGATAGATAACCATTGCATAAAGCAAATAATATGATATAATGCTACTTAGTAAAAGGCGAAAGATATAAGACTAACATTTGAAATTTATTAACATACCAAGAGTATGCCGGTAAATTTCAAATTTGTTTTATAAATAAAAGCCTGGGAAAGGAATTAAATAAAATGGATTTAACGATTGAAGTAGAGGACTACAAGTTAAATGTAAGAGCTGCTGGAATTATAATTCATAACAATAAAGTTTTAACACACAGAAATCTTAACTCGAATCACTATACTTTTATAGGAGGAAGAGTTGAAATTGGTGAAGATTCAGCTAGCACCGTAAAAAGAGAAATTGAAGAGGAACTTGGAAAAGAAGCTGAGATAATAGAACATGGAGGCGTAATAGAGAACTTTTTTGAAATGAAGGGTGCAAAGTATCATGAGATGTTATTCATTCATAGAGCGGAATTTGTAAATGAAGAAGATAAGAAAATTGAATATACATTGAAGAATAAAGAGGGTAAAGACTATTTGCAATATGAATGGGTAGATATAGATAAGATAGATGATTATCCAGTAAAACCAGCAATAATAAAAGAAATATTAAAACAAGGAAAATTTCCTGTACATATGATAAACAAAGACTAACACGAAACTATAATTACAGAAATATGGCTTAAACGTTGATTTTTTCGGCATAATCTGATATAATTATTTACATAAAATTCTGAAAGGAGGACGTGCATATGGCGAATGCCAAGCACAACAAGAAACGGTTTAAGGGCATAATCACGATTCTCATTCTGATTGTGCTCGTCGCCACGTCTGTGGTGATGATTGAGAAGGAGCCGAAGGCGCCTAGATCTGGACAGGTAAACCAGCCGGCAATCAACCAGAATGGAGAACCCTTAGGGGAACTCCTGATGACAATGATTGATGTAGGACAAGCGGATTCCTTTCTGTTTGAACAGAACGGGAAAGTAGCAGTTATCGATTGTGGAACGCGGTCGACGGGAAAGGATGTAGTTTCTTATCTTAAAGGCAAAGGGATAACACGAATTGATTATCTTATTGGAACTCATCCTCATGAGGACCACATGGGCGGCATGTATGCAGTTCTTACTAGCTTTGATATCGGAACAGTTATTATTCCGAAGGTAACAAAAAGCGAGATTACCACGAACTGGTATACCAAGCTCATGGGAGAACTTAGTAGTGGTAAATATGATGTGCAGTACTCCGAAGTTGGCCATGAGTATACTCTTGGCCAGGCAAAGATGAAAATCATTGGACCTATTACAGAGCCTGATGACGAAAACCTCAACAATTATTCGATAGTGATGAAAGTCTCTTTTGGAGACATGGATGTCATTATGACTGGTGATGCTGAGGAGCAGGTTGAAAAAGAGATCCTTCAGTCTGGTGCAGATCTTGATGCAGAAATGCTTAAAGTGGGACACCATGGTTCGCAGACTTCTACGAGTGATGCGTTTTTGGATGAGATAGATCCTGATTATGCGTTGATTAGTGCAAAAATCGGAAACAAGTATGATCATCCGATGCCGACAACTATGGCTAAGCTAGAAGCGCGGAATATTGAAGTGTACCGCACTGATGAACAGGGAAATGTGGTAATAACGATTACCGCTAAGGAAATTACATTCAACTGTACTCCGGGGGATTACCAAAGCGGAACCCAGTTAGCAGAAAGTTCCAAAAAAGGAGGGTAACTGATATGGAAAGCTTTGCTTCCATTGACCGCATCGAGGGCAATTTCGTTGTCCTTGAAGTAGAGCTCGTAAGAGCACAAGAAAGAGCAGAATACGACTTTTTGGATGATGACCAAACCGTATTCGTTGATGTACCCAAGAGTATGACGGCCAAGCTTGGAGAAATTCGAGAAGGAGACATCCTTCTGGTAACGCACCAAGATGGAATCATTTCCAACATTGTTTGCAAAGACGATGTTGAAAAGAGAAAAAGAGTGGCGAAACTCGAAGAAATCATGAGCAAAATCTAAACCGAAGCAGGAGGGGAAATATTTCCCCTCCTGCATTTACTTTTTAGAGTAAAAATATTGAAATTAGAGCTATTTTGTTATATAATAATTAAGCTATAAAAATAAAGGAGAGATTTTATGTTTCAAAAATTAGAAGCTGTAGAGCAAAGATATGAAGAACTTACTAAAAAGATATCAGATCCAGATGTAATTGCAAGAACCAGTGAGTGGACACAATATATGAAAGAACATGCTGAAATCGAAGAGGTTGTTTTAAAATATAAAGAATATAAAAAAGTAAAACAAAGTTTAGCAGATGCAGAAGAATTAATGAAAGATCCAGAAATGAAAGAACTTGCCGAGGAAGAGGCAAAAGCTGATAGAGAGCAACTTCCAAAGTTAGAGGAAGAGCTAAAAGTATTACTAATACCAAAAGACCCGGATGATGATAAAAACATAATCTGCGAGATAAGAGGTGGAGCCGGAGGTGATGAAGCTGCTTTATTTGCAGGAACCTTATTTAGAATGTATTCAATGTATGCAGAAAGAAAGCACTGGAAACTAGAAGTATTAAATGAAAATGAGACAGGATTAGGCGGATATAAAGAAATATCGTTTATGATTTCTGGAAAAGGTGCATATAGTAGGCTAAAATATGAAAGTGGAGTTCATAGAGTACAAAGAGTTCCAGAGACAGAAGCAAGTGGAAGAATCCATACATCAACAGCAACAGTCGCAGTGCTACCGGTAGTAGATGATGTACAAATAGACATAAATCCAGCAGATATAAAGCTAGAAGTATTTAGAGCATCAGGAGCTGGAGGACAACATGTAAACAAGACGTCATCAGCAGTAAGACTAATTCACATTCCAACAGGAATGGTGGCAGAATGTCAAACTGAGCGTTCTCAAACTCAAAATAGAGAATATGCTATGAAGCTATTGCAATCAAGATTATACGAAAAAGAAAGACAAGAAAGAGACTCAAAACTTGCAAGTGAAAGAAAGAGCCAAATTGGAAGTGGAGATAGAAGCGAAAAAATTCGTACATACAATTACCCACAAGGACGTATAACAGACCACAGAATTGGCTTAAGCATCTATCAAATGGAAGATTTCTTAAATGGAAATTTAGATGAGATGATAGATAATCTAATTGCAGCAGACAGAGCAGAAAAATTAAAAGGATCAGATGAATAATAGAATATAAAAAACAAAAATGAATACAATTTATTAGTATTCATTTTTTTATATAAAATATGTTGAAAAATGTAAAAAAATGTAGTATTATGTATGTAAAATAATGAAAGGGGGACTAAACAATGCACTATACATACGGAACAGATTTCGCAGATATCTCTACAACAACAGCAACAAAAGCAGCGTCAGGAATGATATGGGTAGTAATATCTGCTATACTTGCAGTTATAGGAGGAATAGTATTATACTTCACATTTTTAAGCAAAAAAAATGAAGGAAAATTTACAGGATTCTTAGGATGGATGTATGATTTCTTAACATTCAAAAAAATGATGATAGAAAACTTACTAAAAATCTTATACTTAATTGCAGCAATATTTATAACATTAGGATCATTTGCACTAATATCAACAAGTTTCATAGCATTCTTAATGACATTAGTATTTGGAAATATAGCAGCAAGAGTTGGATATGAATTATTCCTAGTAACATTAGTTATTTGCAGAAATACAACTGACATTAACAAAAAATTAGGAAACAAAGAAGTAACAAAAAAAGAAGAAGAACAATAATTCTTTTAAAAAATAAAGAAACAAACCGTTAGAACCAAGAGGACTAGCGGTTATTTTTATGCCAAACCATGAAAGAACAGAGGTAGATGCTGAAATACTAAACAATAAGGCAAACAAACCAGATACCTATACATTTACAGTCAAGTAGATGTATAGGCTTTTTAATTCTTTACTATTGACAAAAACAAATGTTTTGTATAAAATTATAAAGGATATTCAAAACGCAATTAAATAGAAAATAAGTTTTGAAAGGAGTTTGCATAATGGACAATGAATTGAATGAGCAAAATAATTTTATAATGTATACAACAGATGATGGACAAGTTGATATTGAAGTAAGATTAGAAGATGAAAATGTATGGCTTACTCAAAATTCAATGGCTGAATTATTTGATACTACGAAACAAAATATAAGTTTACATATAAAAAATATTTTTGAAGAAAAAGAATTAGAAGAAAATTCAGTTGTCAAGGAATGCTTGACAACTGCTAAAGATGGAAAAAACTATAAAACAAAATTTTATAATTTAGATTTAATTATATCAGTTGGATATAGAGTAAGATCAGTTAGAGGTACACAGTTTAGAATATGGGCAAATCAACTGATAAAAGAATATCTAATAAAAGGATATAACCTTAATGTTAAAAGATTCAAAAATAATGGTGGAGGAACATATTTTGAAGAAGTATTAGAAAAAATTAGAGATATTCGTTCATCTGAAAAAGTATTTTGGAGAAAAATACTAGATATTTATGCAACTAGTGTAGATTACGATGCAAAAAATGAACAAACAAGAGAATTTTTTAAAACGGTTCAAAATAAAATGCACTATGCTGTTCATGGTAATACGGCAGCAGAAGTAATATTTAATAGAGTAGATAGTGACAAAGAAAATATTGGATTAACAAATTTTAAGGGAAATATGCCTACTAAAGCAGAGACAGAAATTGCTAAAAATTATTTAAGTGAACAAGAATTGGATTTATTAAATAGAATGGTGTCAGCATATTTAGATGTTGCAGAGATTAATGCGTTAAATATGCATGCAATGACAATGAAAGAATGGATAAAAGAACTAGATGGATTTCTAACTATGACCCATAAGGATATATTAGAAGGAGCAGGAACAATATCTCATGAAAAAGCATTAGAAAAAGCTCATAAAGAATATGATAAATATATGAAAAGTCATTTAACACAAGCAGAAAAAGATTATTTAGAAATAATGGGTGAAGACATTAAAAAATTAAAATAGTACAGGAGTTAACTATCATTGCACCTATACATTTACAGTTAAGTAGATGTATAGGTCCTTTTTTGTACATAATAATCAACTCTCTGAATATAAATTAAAGACGGGAAGTGATTTTATTGAGTGAATTATTAAAAGTAACATTAATAGGATTGTTCTTTGGAACATTTGGAACAACCATTGGTGGAATAATTGGAATAAAATTTAAAAATCCATCAAACAAAATCCTGAGCTTCATATTATCATTTGCATCAGGATTGATGACAGCAATATTAAGCTTTGATCTGATACCAGAAGCACTAAAAATATCCTCAATCCCGAATGCAGTAATAGGAATCATCTTAGGAATTATATGTATGATAATTTGCAATATAGCAGTTGATAAAAAATTTAAAATCAAAAATTCTAAAACAGATACCAAAAGAGAATTACTAAGAACGGGAATAATCACAAGTATAGGATTGGCACTACATAACTTTCCAGAAGGATTGGCAATAGGATCGGGATTTGGAGCGTCCTTAACATTGGGATATTCACTAGCAGTAGCAATTTGCATACATGATGTACCAGAAGGTAGATTACAAAGTAGACAGTATGCGGGATAGAACAATTTGAATTTAATAGAAATACTTAAATTTCAAAGTTTGAAAAAATTTTGAAATTTATTTTTAACTATTGACAAAAAACATAATTTTGCAAAAGAAGAAGCAACAGGTTGGGAAATAGGTGTTTATGACGTTGACAAGAATATCTTATATTATTATTGGAAAAGTAGATAATAAAGATTTAAGGAATTAGAAGAAAAATGAACTATTAAGAATTGCTTAATAGTTCAAGATGATGAAAATAGAAAGATTTTAAGAGTTGACAAAAAATGAAATGTTTAAAGATAAAGTACAGCAATTAATAAAAAATATGGAGAAGACAAATAGTAAGTTGTAGGGAAGATGAAGTAATGGAGAAAATAAAAAAATATATTCCAAGAATTATATTATTAGATACAATTATTTACACATTAATAATTGTTACTTTATACTTAATGTTATCTTTCTGTAAATTAATGCTTAGAGAATGGATATATATAGTATCTGCAATAATAATTATGTTTGGTTTTATTGTTGGAATAATACAATTACTTTTAAAGATTAAGAAAAAATTGTAAATATTATTCTAATAAGCATATTTATTATGTTATTTTTACTATCAACTCCGATAATTTATTTTTTGGAGCATTTGGCTATACACCTGAACATATTGTCGAAAAGGATGGAAAAAAGTTTGTTGCATATGTGAGTGGATTTAAGAGAACTTATGTGAATTACTATGATTATAAAAATATATTTGTAGTTGGAAATCAGAAAAGAATAGAAGAATATTATGGCAATGGTGGATTTGATCCAATAGAAAATAAATATGGATATGAATATAAGCTTGAAAGGACAACATGCTATGATGAAAAGGGAGAGATTATATCTATAAATGAATAGACAAATTACAAGGTGTATTTTTAATTTTTTATTTTATTCTAACATTAAAAATGTTAAATAAAAAAAGCAAATTTTACTATTTACTTAGTATAATGATTATGATATAGTAGCAGTAAGGAGGAGAAAAGTATGAAGAAACAATGGATAATGTGGGTGGCAGTTGTGGTTGTTGTAATTGCCGTGATTGGAGTGCTTGCTATTAGTAGAAAAAATGGAGGAACTACTGCAACGGAAATTAACATGAAAAAAATGTTCGATACTATTTATGCTGATTTAAAGGATCAATTACCAGATAGCTTAACAACACAAGAAATTAATGTTAAAGATGGTGAACAAGTTGCAGAATATACTGGACTTGTTTCAACAGAAAATGTTGAAAAGTTACTAGTTTCAGAACCTATGATAAGTTCGCAAGCATATTCAGCTATTGCTTTAAAAGTAAAAGCAGGAGCAGATATTGAAGGTATTAAACAAGAAATGCTAGATAACTTAAATATGAACAAATGGATATGTGTTTCAGCAGAAAAATTATATATAACTAGTTATAACAACATAATATTTGCTGTAATGTCTGATGAGAATTGGGCAAAACCTGTTTATGATGGCTTTAAAAAATATGTAAACAATAAAAATGGAAAAGAGCTAGAAAAAACAGCAGAAGAAGATATTGAACTTCCAGACGAAATGTTAATAGTAGAATAATTACAGTAAAAAGCTTCTTATAAAGAAGCTTTTTACATATAGGAGGTAAATATGCTATTTACAAGTATTAGCTTTTTGTATTATTTCTTACCAATTGTTATAATTTTATATTTTATTGTACCAAAGAAATTTAAAAACTTTATTCTTTTTTTATCTTCAATATTTTTTTACTTTTGTGGAGAACCAATATATACCTTTTTGATGATTGGTGAAATTTTTATAGCCTATGTGGGGGCTAGGTATTTAGAAAAACATAGGAAAAAGAGTATTCTTGTTTCTTTGCTTGCTATACATATAGGCGCATTGGGACTGTTTAAATATTCTGATTTTACAATAAACAATATAAATCAAATTTTTGGAAGTAAAATTCCATTATTAAAATTAGCACTACCAATAGGAATTTCGTTTTACACCTTTCAAATTATAAGTTATGTAGTTGATGTATACAGAGGAAAAGTAAAAGCTCAGAAAAGCTTTTTGAAACTAGCAACATATGTATCATTATTCCCTCAACTAATTGCAGGACCTATTGTTAGATACGAAACTATAGAGAAGGAACTAGATAATAGGACAAGCAATTTTGAAAATTTTGCATATGGTGTAAGAAGATTTGTCATAGGACTTGGAAAAAAAGTGCTAATAGCAAATATGTTAGGCGAATTATGTGATGTATTTTCTACTACAAACGAAAAAAGTGTCCTATTTTATTGGATATTTGCAATAAGCTATTCGCTTCAAATATACTTTGATTTTTCGGCGTATTCAGATATGGCAATTGGTTTAGGACGTATGTTTGGATTTCACTTTTTAGAAAATTTCAATTATCCATATATTTCAAAAAGCATAACTGAATTTTGGAGAAGGTGGCATATGTCTTTAAGCTCGTGGTTTAGAGACTATGTATATATTCCACTTGGTGGAAACAGGAAGGAAACTATAATTTTAGTAAGAAATATTTTTATAGTTTGGGCTCTAACAGGAATTTGGCATGGTGCAAATTGGACTTTCGTAATATGGGGATTAATGTATGGAATAATGCTTATAATAGAAAAATTACTTTTGACAAAACATTTAGAGAAAATGCCTTCGATTTTACAAAGGATTTATGTTTTATTTACAGTAATGATAAGTTTTATAATATTTAATGCAAATAGTATAGGGGAGGCGTGGAATAATATTATAGGACTATTTGGAGCAAATGGAGAAAGCTTAATAAATGCAAGTACAGTATATTATTTAAAAAGTTATCTGGTGGTATTAGTAATAGCGATAATTGGAAGCACACCATTACTAAAAAACATAATAGAAAAACTAAAAACAAAAACTAATGCAAATAAAATAATAAATTTGTTAGAGCCAATAGCAATGGCTTCAATATTGACTATAGTTACCGCATATTTGGTAGATAATTCATATAATCCATTTCTATATTTTAGGTTTTAAGGAGGCAATATGAACGATAAATTAAAAAATGTTGTAGTTACAATAGCATTTGTATTTATAATTGTAATTTTTTTCATAGCAAATATAATAAAAAAAGATGACACAATTTCTATTGCTGAAAGAAGAAAATTGGAACAATTTCCTCAAATTTCTGCCAAAACAGTTTTTAATGGTACTTTCTTCAATAAATTTAATAAATACACCACAGACCAATTTGTACTAAGAGAAGAATTTAGAAAGCTTAAAATAAATGCAGAATTTAATTTGCTTAGAAAAAGTGATTACAATAATCTTTATCAATATGGAGATTACATAATAAGCCAAACATATCCATTAAATGAGAAATCAGTTTTAAATATCTCAAAAAAAATAAATCAAATATACGAGCAATATTTAACTGATCAAAACAATGTATATTTTACGATAGTTCCAGATAAAAATTATTTTATAAATGATGAAAATTTAAAATTAGATTACAATAAATTAGAAAATTTATTAAACAGAAATTTATCATTTGCTAAATATATACGAATATTTGATATGTTAGAACTAGAAGATTATTATAAAACAGATACGCATTGGAAACAGGAAAGGTTATTAAAAGTAGCAAAAACTATTGCTGAGAGTATGAATGTGAATTTAGAAAACGAATATAAAGAAAAAACGATTTGCGATTTTCAAGGCACATATTCAGGACAATTGCCAATTTCTACTGCCAAAGACAAAATAAAAATATTAACAAATTCTGAGATAGAAAAAAGCAAAGTATATAATTATGAAACAAAAAAAGAAAATAAGGTATACAATATGGAAAAAATAAATTCGCTAGATAAATATGATATATACTTATCTGGTGCCACACCAGTACTGAAAATAGAGAATCCTGAGAATAAAACAGGTAATGAGCTTATAATATTTAGAGATTCTTATGCTAGCAGCTTAGTCCCATTATTTATACCTAAATATAGTAAAATTACTTTAATAGATACAAGATATATTTCACCAAAATTGTTGCCTAATTATGTAGAGTTTAATAATCAAGATATTCTATTTATGTATAGTACACTTGTAATAAATAATAGTTACTCATTAAAATAGCAAATAAGAGATGACTTTTTGGTCACCTTGTAATTTTATTCTAACGTCAAAAAAATATTGACTTTAATTCAATAATGTGATATTTTGCATAGGTAAAAAGTATTAGGAGGTAATAATTATGGAATTAAAAGGATCAAAAACAGAGCAAAATTTAATGACGGCTTTTGCCGGAGAATCTCAGGCAAGAAATAAATATACATATTTTGCCAGTAAAGCAAAAAAAGAAGGATATGAACAAATAGCTGCAATTTTCCAAGAAACAGCTGATAATGAAAAAGAACATGCAAAAATGTGGTTTAAATTATTAAATGGTGGAGAAATTGGAACAACAGTTGAAAACTTAAATGCTGCTGCTGATGGAGAAAATTATGAATGGACAGATATGTATGCTGAATTTGCTAAAATAGCTAAAGAAGAAGGTTTTGACCATATTGCATACTTATTTGAAGAAGTTGGCAAAATTGAAAAAGAACATGAAGAAAGATATTTAAAATTATTAGAAAATGTAAAAGATGGAAAAGTATTTGAAGCAGGAGAAGTTAAAATATGGAAATGTAGAAATTGTGGACATATTGTTGTTGGAACAAAAGCTCCAGAGGTTTGCCCTGTATGTAGCCATCCAAAAGCATATTTCGAAATTAAAGCTGAAAATTATTAAAATATAGAAAAACTATTCTTATGAGAAATATAATTAATATGGAGGGAATTTATGAAAAAAGAATTAGTAATAAAAAGATGTTCTAAATGTCAAGCATTAGTTGAAGTCATAAAAGATTGTACTAGTGATAATTGTAGTATTAAATGTTGCGGTGAAGAAATGATAGAATTAGCTCCAAATAGTGTAGACGCATCTTTTGAAAAACATGTACCAAACTATGAAGTAATAGATAATCATATAATTGTAAAGGTTAACCATGTTATGGAAGAAGAACATTTTATAGAATGGATTGCAATGTTAGCAAATAATAAAATTATAAAGAAATTTTTATTGCCAGATGAAGAAGCCTGTGTAATATTTCCATATGTTAAAGGAAGTAAAATTTATTCTTTTTGTAATAAACATGGACTTTGGTCAAAAGAAGTTGAATAAATATAGATAAAGCTTTTTGTGTGAGATTTGTTACATAGAAAGGAGATTGATAAAAATGTTAAAAAATGCTATAGCATATATCTTGAGAAAGAGGAGTAGAACAGTTATTATATTTATTATTTTAACAATAGTTCTTTCATGCTTATACTCATGTTTAAACATAATGAAATCAACAAGCAACTTAGAAAATAATTTATATAAATTATCAAATACATCTTTATCAATAACACAAAACAACAATGAAAACTTTGAAACAAATCAATTTAAAGAAATAGAAAATATAAAAGAGATAAAAGAAACAATTAACCAATATGACGGATTAGCAAAACCTACTAATATTAACGTAGTAGAAGGAATGCAAATGGTCGAAAGAGATGATTTGCCAGAAGAATTCAAGAATATACTTTCAGTAGAAGCTACAAATAATACTGAAAAGAATAATTTATTTAATAGTGGAATTTTTACTCTTACAAAAGGTAGACATATTGAAAAAGATGATAGAGAAAAAATTATTATACATGAAGAACTGGCACAAAAAAATAATTTAGGATTAAATGATAAAATTCGTCTTGAACTATTTGATTTAAACAACAATGAAATAAAAACAGAATATGAATTTGAGATTATTGGTATTTTTTCTGGAAAAAGACAAGAAAAATACACAGGAATGACATCAGACTTTAGTGAAAATATGGTATTTATCGATTATGAATCAAGCCAAACAGCATTAAACAAAGCAGAAAACAATAAAGTTGTAAACAAACTTGAAATATTTTCAGACAGTTCAGAAGATACAGATATAGTGTTAAATAAAATTAAAGAAATAAAAATTGATTGGTCACAATTCAATATCGAAAAAGATGACGGTGCATATGAAGAAACCTTAGAATCTGTAAATGGAATAAAACATATAATAAAAATTATGACATATTCAATTATGGCAGGAGGAATAATAGTTTTATCATTAATATTAATTTTATGGCTAAGGGAAAGAATTTATGAAATAGGAATACTATTATCAATAGGAATAAGTAAAGCAAGAATTATAACTCAATTTATATTTGAGTTGATATTTATATCACTACCATCTATAGTATTATCTTTATTTTTAGGAAATGTGATATTAAATCAAATAATAGGTGGATTTATCAATTCTGATAATTCGACAATAAATATTAATAATCTACTAAAAAATGATAATTTAATATCAAATATTACAATATTTTTACAAAGTTATGGAATATTAATAGTAATTATTGTTTTATCAGTTATTATTGCAAGTGCAATGATATTAGTAAAAAAACCAAAAGAAATATTATCAAAGATAAGTTAGGAGATTGCAATGGATATATTAGAAATAAAAAATGTAACATATAATTATTCGAATTCAAGAGAAAAAGTTTTATCATCTGTAAACCAAAAATTTGAGCTTGGACAATTTTATGCAATAATTGGAAAATCAGGGGCAGGAAAGTCAACATTACTTTCATTATTAGCAGGACTAGACAGACCACAAAAAGGTCAAATCCTATTCAAAAATGAGGATATAGAGAACAAAGGGTATAGTAATCACAGAAAAAACAATATAACATTAGTTTTTCAAAATTATAATTTAATTGATTATTTAACACCAATAGAAAATGTTAGATTAGTAAATAAAAAGGCATCAGAAGATATTTTGTTAAAATTGGGACTTGATGAAAGTCAGATAAATAGAAATGTAATGAAACTATCTGGTGGTCAACAGCAAAGAGTAGCCATAGCAAGAGCATTAGCATCAGAAGCACCAATAATTTTAGCTGACGAACCTACAGGAAATCTTGATAGTGACACTGCAGGAGAAATAATAGAAATATTAAAAAAATTGGCTAAAGAGAGAAATAAATGTGTAATAGTTGTAACACATAGTAAGGAAGTTGCAAATTCTGCTGATATTATTTTAGAATTAAGTGACAAAAAATTAAGAGAGATAAGTAAAATTAATTAGGAGGTATATTGATGATAAAGAATGCTTTTGCATATGTAACAAGAAAAAGTTTAAAATCAATAATAATATTATTAGTTATTATGGCTATGTCAACACTTAGTCTGATTAGCTTGGCAATTAAAGATGCTACTAATAGAGCTTCAGAAGAAACTTTTAAAAATATAACAAATAGTTTTTCTATGGAAATAAATAGAAGAGTTAATCTTGGAACACCTAGAGGTGGAGGAAATATAAAAGGGAAAGACATAAAAAAAATAGCTGAATCTGAAGATATTTCCTCTTTTGTAAAGAGAATAAATAGTGTAGCTGATTTGGTAGATAATGATATTATAGAAACTAAAAAAACAATTGCAAATCAATCACCAGAAAGAGCAGAAAATTTTAAAAGAACAGTTATGCTAACAGGAGTTAATGATTCATCAAAAGAAAACAAATTTGTGTCAGGAGCTTACAAATTAATAGAAGGAGAACATTTAGAAGAAAATGACAAAAGTAAGATTTTAATGCATAAAGACTTAGCTAAAAAAAACAATTTGAAAATTGGAGATAAAATAAAAATTAAGTCCAATTTATTTGATGCAGATAATGAAAAAGGAGCAAATGAAACAGTAGAAGTAGAAATAAAAGGAATTTTCGATGGCCACAATGAAAGTAGTGTAACTTCTGCACAAGAACTTTACGAAAATACATTAATAACAGATTTAGATACAGCTGCAAAAGTTTATGGAAACACAGAAGATACTGCAGTATATCAAGATGCAACATTTTTTGTAAAAGGTGATAAAAATTTGGATCAAGTCATTAAAAATATTAAAAAACTTGATATAAATTGGAAACAATACAATTTAATTAAAAGTTCAACAAATTATCCAGCACTACAACAATCAATATCTGGTATATATTCAATAGCAAACAAATTATTTGCTGCTTCATTAATATTTGCAGGTATTACAGTTTCATTATTATTACTTTTATGGATGAATGCTAGAAAAAAAGAAATAGCAATTTTTCTATCATTAGGAATATCAAAATTGAAAATTTTTGGACAATTTGTTATTGAGTTATTGTTTATATCAATTCCTGCATATATAGGGTCATATTTCTTAGCAGTTTATACAGGGAATATAATAGGAAATAATATATTAAATAAAGTCACTGGAAACATAGCTAAACAAATAGCAAAGCAATCAGCATCTAGTGGACTTGGTGGAGGAGCAGAAGTAGACGGCTTTAATAAAACTTTAACAAGTTTAGATATTAATATATTACCAAAATCAATGATATACGTAATTTTATTTATGTCTTTTGTACTTATAATATCTTTAGTGATATCATCTATAAGTAGTTTAAGAAAGAATCCAAAAGAATTGTTAATTGATACAAAGTAGATGACATAGTTTGCTAACTAGGGTAGGTGTGTGATAGTGAAAACTATCGCATAACTACCTTTAAAATATTTATGAGTAAATGCTTTTGTCAGGCATAGAAAGGAAATTTTCTCCATCTGTCTTAAAATGGATATAATCTACCAAGTAATCAAGCACAGCAAAAGAATAACTTGAAAGCTATATAGTATTTTTTCATATATACAAAGAAAGAGGTAATTTAATGAAAATATTTGTAATAGAAGATGATAAAACATTAAAAAGAGAATTAATGGAACTATTAAATAAGTATGGTTATGAAACAGAAACAAGTGATAATTATCAAAATATAATAGAAGATATTATAGAAAATAAAACGGACTTAATTATACTTGATATTAATCTACCATATTATGACGGATTTTATATATGTAGAGAATTAAGAAAGAAAACGGAAACTCCAATAATCATTGTAACTAGCAGAAATAATGATATGGATGAAATTGTAAGTATGAATTTAGGGACAGACGATTATATTACAAAACCATATAATATGCAGATTTTACTAGGGCATATTTCGGCAGTATTAAAGAGAACTAAGAATGCAAATTATTTAGACTGTATAGAGGTATAAAGGTGTTTCTTTAGACTTATTAAAAGGAAATTTGAAATATAATGATAAAGAAATTGAATTAACAAAAAATGAGTTTCATATTTTGAAATTGATGATGTATAACAAAGGCAGAATTGTTTCACGAGATGAAATAATGGATGAATTATGGCAATCCGATGAATTTGTAGATGATAATACTTTGACTGTTAATGTAAATAGATTAAGAAAAAAATTAGAGGAAAATGGAATTATAAACTTTATAAATACCCAAAGAGGTCAAGGTTAAATACAAATTACAATTATTGTTGCTAAAACTAAATTTTAAAATGTGAGTTTTGTAATTTGCTCTAAATTTTAAAATAAAAAATTTTGTAAAAATATTATACAAAAACAAAATATTTCAGTACTTTTTATGAAATTATGTATAAGCTAAAAATGTCCAAATTTTTGAGTAAAATAAACTTCTAAATTGGACATTTTTTATAATCAGACAAACCAGCAATACCAATGCTTTTGAACAAAACAGATGACATATTTTACTAACTAGGGTAGGTGTGGGATAGTGAAAACTATCGCATAGCTACCCTTAAACTATTTATGAGCAAATGTGGACATATTTAAAAAATTTAAAAAATAAATTTAGAGTAAGGGAGAATTTTTATAAGAAAACAGATGTATATATAGTATAGGGAGAGTGAATAAATATGAGTGAAACTTTCAAAATCAATATATACTTCGACGAAAAGGGCGAAGAGTTAGAAGGATTAATAAAACACATAATAATTAATATCTTAAAAAAAGATATTTTTGAGCATTAAAATTTTATTCAAAATAAGATATAATAAAACTTAAAATCAAATTGTATTTATCCAAGCATAGAAGGGAGGAAAAATGCTTGAACAAATAGAAAAAACAATATACAAGGTAGCAATTTATATAAGACTATCAAAAGAAGATGTGGATAGAGGATATGATGAAAGTGAAAGTATAAAAAACCAAAGAACATTACTAACAGAATATGTGCAAAAATTAGGATGGAAGTACCAATTAATAGATACATATATAGACCAAGGATTTACAGGAACGAATTTTAATAGACCAGATTTTCAAAGAATGATAAAAGATATAGAAAACGGAAAAATTAATATGGTTGTAACAAAAGATTTATCTCGTTTAGGTCGTGATTATATAGAAACAGGAGAATATATAGAGAAATGGTTTCCAGAAAATAATGTAAGATATGTTTCAGTAACAGATGGAATAGATACTTTTGAAACATCAAATGGCAACAATGATATTGCACCATTTAAATCAATATTAAACGATATGTATTCTAAAGACTTATCAAAAAAAATCAGAACAGCAATACACACAATGCAAAAACAAGGAAAATGGGTAGGTGGAAAAACTCCACTTGGATACATAAAAGATTTAAAAGATAAAAATAAATTAATAATTTATGAGCCAGAAGCTCAAATAGTAAGGACTATTTTTGATATGGCATCTAGTGGGAATCAAGTTGGAACAATAAGAGATTACTTAAACAATAGCCATATTCCGACTGCAAATAAATCAAGATATAATAAAGAAACTTTTTGGGAGAATAAAACAGTAAAAAATATATTAAAAAATAAAGCATATATAGGCACAACTGTGCAAAATAAAAGAAGTAGAATAAGTTATAAAAATAGAAAAATTAGACAAAACCCAGAAGAAAAATGGATAGCTGTAGAAAATACACATGAACCAATAATAGATAAAAAAGTATTTGATACAGTGCAAAAAATGGTAATAGTTCAAAATTACAATAGAAATGAAAAGAAAAATATGTTTTTATTAGATGGTTTACTTTTTTGTTACGAATGTAAACATAAAATAGGGGTAAGAGGAAAAAAGAATGGTAATTATTATATGGTATGTAATAATTATCGCAGAAATTCAAAATTAAAACTTTGCACATCACATGGTTTTAGCTATTCTAATTTAGAAGATACAGTAATTAATTATATTAAAAATTTTTTCAAAAAAATAGATAGTGAAAAAATAGAATTAGAAGTAAAAAAGGGAATGACAAAATATGATTATGGAAAATTACTTCAAAAATTAGAGAACGAGATAAAATTGATAAATAACAATATTGAACAAATGTATATAGACAAATTAAACAATAAAATAAGTGAAGAAATGTATGAAAGATTATTGAAAAAATTTAGAAACGAAATAGGAGAAAAAGAAAACGAATACATAGAAATTAAACAGCAAAAAGAAGAAGCAAAACAAGATGATACTGAAAAAATACAAAGTGTTGTACATGATTTTCTAAGTCTAAATGAACCAACATTAGAAATTATGAAAGTAATTATTAATAGAATAGAGATACATCAAGATAAACAGGTAGATTTGTATTTTAATTTTAAACAATTAAATAACTTAAAAGAAAAAATATAAGGCTAATTTAATATTAAATATTAGATTAGCCAAAAATAAAAATTAAAACTGTCTATTTTTATATCAACCAGAAGGAATATCCATGGCGGTGCCAATGAAAAATGGAGGAATGAGCTCTGGCAAGGTTTTATTCTATGTAATATTATCAGGAATAACAACAGGGATTGGAGCTTTTGTGGGAAAAATAATAGGTGGAATATCGGAGAATGTAATTTCTATTTGTCTAACATTTGCAGCAGGAGCGATGTTGTATATAGTTTCTGGAGAACTAATACCGGAATCAAACTCACTATATAAAGGTAGATTCCCAACAATAGGAAACATAATAGGATTTATATTAGGACTAATTGCAGTAAACATTTAAGAATTTTTCTCAAAAAAGTGTTTACTTTTTTATCTAGTGTGATAGAATAAGATAAAAGATTTATACAAATGAGTCGAAAAATAAAATTAGGAGGAAATATTTTATGAAAAGAACAAAAGCACTATTAATACTGTTTTTAATTTTATGCATTATCACAGTACCATTCCAATATGTTAGAGCTTATTCGGGGGAATATAACAAAAATATAAAAATCTCGAGTGATGTCATAAATCCAGGAAAAGGGCATATAACAGTAGATGAATCGCAAACAGGTGATATATATTACCAATGCGTAGAACTACCAGAAAATGCTATTGCAACAGAGATAGGACGAGATTATGAACTAGATACAATTTGGGAAGAAAAAGACAAATTACAAGAGGAATGTGATAATCTAAAAACAATCCAAGGTGAAGCATATGACACATGGCAAAAGAAGATTGAGGATGGTGCAACAGAAGCAGAAATTGCAACAGCAAAAGAAGCATATGAAACAGCAAAATCAAATTTGGAGAAAAAGCAAGAAGAATTCAACGCAAAAGAAACAGAATTCTATGCAAAGATAGAACAAGAAAACCAAGAAATGGAAGAATTAATACCAGATTTCGTGGAAGATAAGTGGATAAAAACAGAAGATGGCAGTTATGATTGTCAGATAGATAGAACGACATATGCTGGTTATAAATTATTTGCTATATGGGCAAAGTTAGTTGACGCAGAAGGAAATGTATCATATAATGCATCAGGTTACGAAGATTCTTTTTATGCGAAAGGAGATTTGCCAGTAGTTGATGCTACATCTATAACATTAAACAAGACATCTTTAAACTTAGAAGCAGGAAGCGAAGAAACTTTAACAGCAACAATCGAACCTGCTAATGCAACATACAAAATAGCTGCATGGGCAAGTGACAACGACCAGGTAGCAAAAGTAAAAAATGGAAAAATAATAGCTGTATCAGAAGGAACAACAACAATTAGAGCAATAGCAGTAGAAAGTGACTTAGAAGCTACATGCACAGTAACAGTTACAAAAAAAGCAGGTACACCAAACGAAGATGGACAAGGTGGCCAAAATAATAATGATAATCAGGGAAACCAAGACAATAAAGATGACAAAGGAAACCAAAAAGATCCAACAGTGGCAGATACAAAAATTCCACAAACAGGAAGTCTATTATACATTGCAGGAGCTGCAATTATAGCATTAGGAATAACAGGAATAGTAGCTTACAAAAAAGGAAAACACTTAAACTTTAAATAGTAAAAAATAAATGAACCAAAATTATTAGACAAAAGTTTAATAATAAAAGGTTCATTTTTTTACGACATAAACAAGAACAAATGTTTTTAAAAAAGTATTGACTTTTATTAGCTGAAAATATATAATAACTTTCGAATATAAAACGAAAGGATTGCGTATGAACAAAGAAGAAATAATTGAAGGATTAAACGATAAACAAAAAGAAGCAGTACTTGCAACAGAGGGACCTTGCCTTGTAATTGCTGGTGCTGGAAGCGGAAAAACAAAAGTATTAACGCATAAAATTGCGTATGAGATAGCAAATGGGGTAAAACCTTGGAATATACTTGCAATAACATTTACAAATAAAGCTGCAAATGAAATGAAAGAAAGAATAGAAAAGCTAATTGGGGATGCAGCAAAAGATTTATGGATGGGAACTTTTCACTCAATTTGCGTAAAAATATTAAGAAGATACATAGATAGAGTCGGATATAAAACAGACTTTGTAATCTTTGATACATCAGATCAAAAAACATTAATAAAAGAATGTATAAAAGCACTAAAAGTGGATGACAAACTTTTTACAGACAGAGGAGTACTTACAGAAATAAGCAATGGTAAAAACGAGCTACTAGAACCAAAGGCATATGGAGTAAAATATGCTGGAGATTTCAGAAGAGAAAAAATTGCAGAATTATATGCATTATATCAACAAAAATTAAAAGAAAACAATGCTTTAGACTTTGATGATATAATAAATCTTACAATAAAAATACTAACAGAAAATCCGGATGTACTAGATTATTACACAGAAAAATTCCAATATGTATTAGTAGATGAGTACCAAGATACAAACAAAGCACAATTTATGTTGGTATCAATGTTAGCATCAAAATACGGAAATATAACAGCCGTAGGTGATAACGATCAATGTTTAGTAGAAGGAACAAAAATAATAACGAAAGACGGAGAGAGAAATATAGAAGATATAAAGCCCGAAGAAAAAATATTATGCGGGTGTGGATTTGGTGAAACAAAGGAAGGGACTGTTGAGTCAAACAAAAAAAGAGCATATAAAGGACCGATTATAGAAGTAAAGACCAGTAAAGGTATGAAAATTAAAGGAACACCTAATCATATTATATTTGCAAAGCTTAAACCAGATTACAAAAACTTCTATGTGTACTTAATGTATAAAGAGGGATTGGGATATAGAATAGGTCAAACAAGAGGAGTAAGAAAAAACGATTATAGCGAAGTTGAAAATGGCTTAGCCGTTAGATTAAGACAAGAGAAAGGAGATAAGATATGGTTGTTAAAAACCTGTGACACACTTAATGAAGCAACCTATTTTGAATCATACTACTCATATAAATATGGCATTCCAATGCTTGTTTTTCATTCAAAAGGAAGAGAGATGGTATGGAAGCAAGATGAAATAAATAATCTGTATTACAGTATAAATACAGAAGAAAGAGCTTGTGCGTTAATGAGAGATTTACACTTATACAAAGAATATCCAACTATTGTACCACAAGCCTCTATGAGAGGAGGAACACAAAGAAAGATTATCAACATAGCCTTCTTTAGTAGTAATACAAAAAAGGGAAGAAAACATGGACATAGAATATATATTAATTCGTCAAATGAAGGATTAAGAGAAAAACTCGTAGAAAAAAAATATAATATTAAAAAAGGTAAAGCTTCGACTTGGAGAGTTGAGTGTGAAAGAAGTAGATATGAGGAGGCGTATGATTTAGCAAAAGAAATTAATGATACAGATAATAGCATTATACTATCGGCTAAAATTAGATTAACAGAGGGCAAACATTTCAACTTTATGCCATTATCTCATATTAGACCTAATATGATAGTCGCTATATATGATTCGAAAAGTGGAAAAATAATAGAGGACACTGTAGAATCAATTAGTATAATAGAGTACAGTGGAAATGTATATGACTTAAATATACCTGAATATCATCAATATATAGCTAATGGAATAAGTGTTCATAATTGTATATATGGATTTAGAGGTTCAGATATTAGCAATATATTAAACTTTGAAAGAGATTTCCCAGGAACTAAGATAATAAAATTAGAGCAAAACTATAGATGTACTGGCAATATTTTAAAAGCTGCAAACGCAGTAATTAAGCACAACGAAAATAAATATGACAAAAAATTGTGGACACAAAACGAAGAAGGAAAAATCCCTTGTATTTATAATGGAGAAGATGAATATGATGAAGCAAGATATATAGTAGAACAAATAGAACATCTAAAAAGAGAGGAATACTATAAAAATTCGGATTTTGTTGTATTATATAGAATGAATGCTCAATCAAGAGCAATAGAAGATATATTAATGAGAGAAGGTTTACCATATAAAGTAATTGGAGGCCTAAAATTCTACGAGAGAAAAGAAATAAAAGATATAATTGCATATTTAAGATTAATTCATAATACAGCAGATAATTTATCTTTAAAAAGAATTATAAATGAACCAAAAAGAGGAATAGGCAAAACGAGCCTTGAAAAGGTTCAAGAAATATCAGAAAACTCTGGTATACCAATGTACGAAATAATAAAAGATGCGGACAAATACGAATTAAGCAGAGTGTATGCGTATTCAAGGGAATTCATCGAGCAAATTGAATATCTAAGAGAGCAAAAAGATAAAATTAAAATCTCTGATTTAATAAAAGAAACACTAAACAAAACAGGATACACAAAGGCACTAGAGCTTGAAAACAGTGTGGAAGCTGAAACAAGAATAGAAAACTTAGAGGAGTTTTTAACAGTTGCAATAGAATTTGAAGAACAAGAAGCGGACAATACTTTGGCTGAATTCTTAGAAAACATAACACTTTCAAGCGACATAGATGGAATGGAAGATCAAGAAGACTCTGTAACATTGATGACTTTACATAGTGCAAAAGGTCTTGAATTCCCAGTTGTATTCCTAGTGGGAATGGAAGAAGGAATATTCCCAGGATATAAATCGATAGGAGAACCACAAGCACTTGAAGAAGAAAGAAGACTATTTTATGTAGGAATAACCAGAGCAAAACAATATTTGTATCTAACTTGTGCTAAACATAGAACAATATTTGGAGCAACAAGCTATAATCAAGTATCAAGGTTTGTTCAAGAAATTCCAGAAGAGTTATTAGAAGGCTATGCTGAGATGGTAAACAGTGGTTCTAATGAAGATGAATTCAAAGACTCTGGTTATAGATGGAGTTATGGAAAAGGACAAACTGTAAAAACATACAAAATGGATGAAGAGGACAAGAAGAACACTGCAAAAATATTACAAGAAAATAAGACTTCAGGATTCCAATTTAGAACAGCTGAGAGTTTCTTAAATTCAATAAAACAAAATAATCAAAACAGTAATGTAGACCTAAGCAAATATCAAGTTGGTCAAAGGGTATATCATAAGAAATTTGGAGAAGGTACAATAACAAAACTAGAACAAGAAGGAGACGATATCAAGGTAGACCTAGAATTTGACAAAGTTGGACATAAGAGATTAATGGCAAAATTTGCTGGATTAGAAATAATAAAATAAAAAACAAAAAATTATATGATGAAAAAATCATATAATTTTTTTTGAATAAAACTAAAATTGAAGAGCATAATAAAATTATCTAAGTCAGAAAGGAAGGATAAATATGGCAAATTTAAGTCAAGTAGAATTACAAAATTTAAGACATTTAATAGGTGCACACGAAACATCATACCAAAAATTAAACGCATATGCATCACAAGCAGTTGATCCACAAATTAAGCAGGTATTCACAAAATCTGCACAAGATGCGTTAAACACAAAACAAAAATTAATGTCATTTTTAAATAATTAGGAGGTAAGAGCATGGACGAGAAAACAATGGTTAATGACATATTAGATGGAGTTAAATCTGAGCTAAAAACATATCAAGGAGTAATAATTGAAACAGAAAATATGCAACTAAGACAAACAATACAACAGATAAGAAATAATGATGAAAGTTTTCAATATGAGTTATTTAAAATAGCCCAAGCAAAAGGATATTACAAACCAGCAGCACAAGCAACACAAACAGAAATAATGACAGTCAAAAACGATTTACAATAAACAAAAAAGGGGATGCAAAATCCCCTTTTTAAAAATTCATTACGAAAAAGTTCCGTAAACGGAAAAAATTCGTAATGAAAAAATAAAATTTATTTTTTACCTTGTTGTTTTATTAAGATATCTATTAAAGAATCTACAATAAAACGATTCTTTTTATTTAATTCGTTGTAATTAGAAATAGAATTATAGCTAGAACAATCATCGGGATTGTTAGTCATAGTGTACAAAACGTGATTAGGAGTAATCCCATAAGCATCACATAATTTGATTAATGTAGAAATACTACCAGAAGAAAAGCCTCTTTCGATTTGACTAATATATCTAGGAGCAAGACCAGTAACCTCAGAAACTTCTTCCTGAGTATAGCCTTTCATAATTCTATATTTTTTTAAAGCTTTACCTATTTTTATTTTATTTTTATCCAAAATAATCACCTAATAATAAATATATCAGTATATTATTCAACAATAAATGATTAATTATGCGAAAAAATCGCATAAGATGAAAAATTTTTTGGAAAAAGTATTTACAAAATAAAAAAGTTGTTATAATATATGAATATAATAATTAATTTTACAAAGGTTAATTATAAACAAAAATAAAAAAATGGAGGTAAACAAATGAAGCAAGGTAAGAACTTAAACCTAAAAAACAAAAATGCGATAACTTTAATTGCATTGGTAGTAACAATAGTTGTTCTCTTGATACTAGCAGGAGTAACAATAAGCTTATTACTAGATGAAAACGGAATCATTGCAAAATCAAAAGATGCAAGAAATGCAAACAGAGCAGGAGCGATAAAAGAAGAAATAACATTGTGGAAAGCGGATAAATTTGCAGCAGACAATGGAGCAGGCTCGCACGAAAGTATGGATGATTTCTTAGCAAGACTAAAAACAAGAGGATTGATAAGTGATGAAGATATTGCAACAATAAAAGACACAAAGAAGTTGCAAGTAGGAAAAGAAACAATAGTATTTCCATCAGATGCAAAAACATTAGTACAGGCATTTATCGACAATGAAATAAATGTAGGAGATTACTTAAACTACAACGACTATGTAGACGAAACTAAAACATGTACAACAACAACAAACGAGAATGGATGGGCAGACCAAAAGTATACCGCAACCAAAAACACATATTGGCAAGTACTAGGGCTAGATAGTACAGGAGAGAAACTAATGTTAATTTCACAAAGCCCAATAAAAAAGGAAATGAAAGAACAATCAACAGGAGCAATAAAAAGTAAATTTAGATTAGCAAGCATAGAAAATGCTGTAAAATTAGGAACAGAAACAAGTGGTGGAGAATCTTCTGGAGGGACAGGAACAACAGAAACTTGGGAGACAACTCCATATTTAGTCCTAAAAGGTGCATATTCATATGTAAATGGTAAAACAATATTGAACAATATAAGTGGAATATATAGTACAAGTTTAGGAACAGCAGAAAGTTTAACAATAGAAGAAATAAATAGACTAGTTGGTGGAATAACAGTAGATTATGAGAATAACGCTGTATATTCAAACGCTGATAAAACAACATCAATAGGCGGAACAACAAATAAGACAAGCTATACTTATCAAGAAGGGGATTATTCGCCAAAAAGTTATATAGAAAAAACAACAGAAACTAAAGGAGAGTCAATTTCGGCAGACCACTATGCTTATGCTTGGGCTAATTTAGCAATATCAGACACGCTAAAAACAATGTTATTTAGTGGAACAACAGAGGATGCAAATTTTGCAAAATCGTACTGGCTAGCTTCCTCTGGAGTTCGCGCTGACTCTAGCGTTGCTAACTTCGGGCCTGGCGGTGTCGATGACGGCCTTGTCCGCTCGGTTGGCGACTTGTTCGGCTCGTACGGTGACTGGCGTGCTATTGGCTTGGCAGTTCGCCCCGTAGTATATCTAAACTCTGAAATCACTGTAGAAGACTTGCACATAATAGATGGGCAAGAAGATAATTGGTCAGCATACAATAATTCGAATCCTCAAGTTGCAAGTGGCAACGCATCAAATGGATTAGCAGGAGGTCAAGGAGTTTCATCAGGAGGAGAAACTGGTGGAGGCAACGAACCAAGCTAAAATGAAATGTAAAACATAAACAGTAAAAGCCCCAAGAAGGCCTCGTGACTTCTGGGGGCTCGCTTTAAAAGAGGCACAAATGAAAATAGAAAGAATACTAAACATAGTACAAAACGTAAAGCAAATATGCAAAAATTATGTAGTACTTATAGAAATAGGCTCATTTTATTATTGCTATGGAAAAGATACTTTTATAATTAATTATCTAGAAAAATATAAAATAAAAATCTTAGAAAACAATATCTATTCATGTTCTTTTCCAAAATCGGCATATAATAAAGTGATTACCCAATTAGAAGGTAAAAAAATAAATTATATAGTATTAGATAGAAGAAACAATTATGAGGAACAAGAAAAGAGTAATTTTAAAAATCTAAATAGCTACGAAAAATATTATGAACTGGGAAAAGCAGAAAATGCAAGCAAAATCAGAATAGAAAAAATAACAAATTACTTGAATACTCATAGTAAAGATAAAGAACTAATAAACAATATAGAGAGTTTAATAAATGAAAGAAGAAAAATTTAAAGTAATAAATTACATTAGAGAATTAATAGTTTATATGGATGCACACTTAAATAATTTCCCTAAAAAAGACATAGAAATTAAGAGTAAGCTAAAAGAGCAAAGCTACGAACTATTAGAACTTGCTTATAAAGCAAACCTAACTTCACAGGAAAAAAGAGAAAGTCTAATAGAAGACATAATTGCAAAAGTAAAACTTATAGATTTTTTGTTAAACTTATGCTATGACAAAGAAATAATAAATAGCAAAAGATATGTGAAATTTGGACAAAAATTAGATGATATAATTAAGTATGCGACAGGATGGAAAAAAACTATTAATACAAATTAATTCTCATAGGGCTTGGTTGATGTGGCTAGCTTCCTCTGGAGTTAACGCTAACTCTAGCAATGCTAACTTCGGGCCTGGCAATGTCAATAACGGCAATGTCAACTCGGATAACAACTTGTTCAACTCGAACGGTAACTGGAATGCTAATGGCTTGGCAGTTCGCCCCGTAGATTCTATACACTGTGGTTATATGCTAATATATCATATAAGAGATAATATAGAAACAAACCGTAGTCCTTTAACATACATATGTTATAAATAAAAATAGATAAATATAATTGTTAGTAGCATTTGCGAAAGGGATTATATTTTAAAACTGTTTTTGAAGTAGTTTTATAACTACTTCTTTTATTATTAATGTTTCTTGTGTTTATAGTATCAAAGTTATTTTTTTCGTTATTTTAAAGCAAAATCTATTTCATTTTTGAATGAGAAACCATCATAAAAAAATTAAACTAATTACCACCAACGTATTGACTTTTGGTGGCGATTGGTTTAAAATAATTGTGGGGGGATTCTATGATATTTACATATAAAGAATTATTATTAAAATATAAAAGTGCATATCAAATAGAAAAAGCTATAAAGAATGGAAAAGTTTATAAAATAGAAAAGGGTATATATTCTGATATCCATAATGTGCATTACTTAGAAATTATAATGAAAAAATATCCTTATGGGGTGTTGTCTTCTTATTCTGCCTATTATTACTACAATTTAACAGACACTATTCCAAAAAAAATATATTTGTCGACAAATAGGAATGCAACAACAATTGTTTCAGATAAGATACAACAAATTCGCATGAAAGATGAACTGTATAATTTAGGTAAAACTCAAATACAATACGAAGGAATAAAAATAAATATTTATGATAAAGAAAGACTGTTAATTGATTTAGCAAGAAATAAAAATCAAATGGGATACGATTTATATAAAGAAATAGTTTCAAATTATAGAAAACAAGTAAATTTATTGGACACACAGAAGATAGAAGAATACTTACAATATTTTGTAAATGGTAATAAAATTTTTGAAATAATACAAGACGAGGTGTTTTAATGAATATATATGAATTGATAAACAAATATATAAAAGCAGGCTATTCCGAAAATGATGCAATTTCAAAAGTGGCTCAAGATATTATTTTACTCAAAATTGGAAGTAGTAAATATAGTAAAAATGTGACTGTAAAAGGTGGAGTTGTGATGCATAATATTTCTAAAGATGTGCGTCGCGCAACTCAAGATATGGATATAGATTTTATAAGATATTCTTTGGAAGACAAATCGATTATTAATTTCATAAGAGGATTAAATGACGTAGATGATGGGATAAAAATAAAAGTTGTTGGAAAAATAGAGGCATTGCATCATCAAGACTACAATGGAAAAAGAGTTTATATACAACTAATTGATAAAAATAAATATTCAATAACTTCTAAACTAGATATTGGAGTGCATAAGTATTTCGATTTGAGACAGGACGAGTATTGTTTTGATCTTGATATAATAGAGGAGAGCGTTAGCTTACTTATAAATTCTAAAGAGCAAATAATGGTAGAAAAATTAAAATCTTTATTAAAATTTGGTATTACTTCTACGAGGTTTAAAGATATTTTTGATTTTTATTATTTAATCAATAATGAAGATCTAAATAAGGATAAGCTAATAAAATACATAGACATTTTAATTTTTCAGGATGAGAATATGCGCGAAAAGGAATTGACAGAAATACATACAAGATTAACAAACATTTTAAATAATAGCAGATTTCAATTAAGGCTTAGTACAGCCGATAATAATTGGTTGGAAATACCTATAAAAGATGTCACTAGTAATATCCTAGAATATTTTGGCGGATTAGTAAAGGTTACAAACTAAATCAATGATTATAGAAATTGATCTATATGAAGTTCAATATTTGAGGTCAAAGGAGATTCTAATGAAAAGGAAAAACAATTTATATCAATATGCTTGTGAGATGGAAAACATAATGCAAGCTTTTGATGAGGTTTGCAGAAACACAAAAAACAAAAGAAAAGTAAGAAAATACAAGGAATATAAATGTATATACATAAGTAGAATACATGATATCATGATTAATAAAACATACGAAGTAGGACCATATACAATTTTTAAAATATATGAACCCAAAGAAAGACGAATAGTAAGTCAAAACTTACAAGACAAGATTATAAACCATCTAGTGAGTCGACAAATATTATATCCTGCACTAAATCCTTGTTTAATTCCGGAAAATGTAGCAAGCATTAAAGATAGAGGAACAAAAGAAGGGCTGAGGCTTGAAAAAAGCTTTATTAGAAAGTGCAATATAAAATATAAAGATTATTACATATTAAAATGTGATATTAGTAAGTTCTTTGCAAGCATAGATCACATAAGATTGAAAGAAAAACTGATAAAAAGAATAAAAGAAAAAGATGCACTAAATATTATATTCAAAATAATTGACAGTGAAGAACAAGGACTTGGAATAGGAAACATGACAAGTCAAGTCTTAGCAGTATTTTATCTAAACGATTTAGATCACTATATAAAAGAAAACTTAAAAATAAAATATTATGTGAGATATCAGGATGACTTTTTATTATTTCATCCATCAAAAGAATATTTGAAAGAATGTTTTGAAAAAATTAAAATATTCCTGAACAAAGAAAAGCTGGTATTAAATAGAAAAAGCAGAATATACAAAAACACAAATAACTTTATATTCTTAGGACGCAATAAAAAAGGTGGATATGCCAAATATAGAAGTATGAAAAGAAAAATAAAATATAAAAAATATTTGTATCAAAACAAGAAAATAGACTTAATTAATTTAACTAACAGCATGATTTGCTATAAGAATTTAATGAAAAAGGGCTAATGCGATAAAGCATTAGCCATATTTTTTATCTTATCAATAAAATCATAAGCTTCTTTAATAGATAAATTATTAGTGTCAACATTGGAAATTAGCTCTAAAATTTCTTGAAATTCGCTCTTTACTGTGTAATCGTTTATATCATAAGCAGTATGGTTATCTATAATTTTAAAAATAAAATTATGACTCTTAAGCAGTTGAAAATATTTATCCTTTGCTGAAATAGGAAAACCACATTTTAGAATTTCATCATTGAACTTAGTTAATTTTAAACCTAAACACAAAGAAACACGTTTTGCATCATCATCCAGTAAAATATAAAAAATGCCGGATTTGAAAACATAAACACAACTTTTGTCACATGATTTCAAATTCTTATATGTATCATATAGTTTACTCATAAACAAACTCCTCTTTAGTTATTGAATTTCTTTCTTTAATTCGAAACCGTCATGAAAACCAATCAAGTAAGATAAATAAATTTCCTCAGAAAGAAGATTCCCTTTTATATCAATTATCTCTTCAAACAATTTTTTATTCTCTGCTGTAATATTAGAAATAAAATCTCGGTATTTATTAGTATAAAGAACATTTAAAGAAACGTATTTTGAATTATTTAGCAGAGAAGAATAATTATTTTGCAGTCTGTCTTCTATAAAACTATTAAAAGTATCTATATCCATATATAAATTCTCCATAAGTATATTTTTTTGTTAATAATAACATACTTATAGATATAAGGCAATAGACTTACAGAATATTTATTTCGAACCGATAAAATTATAAAATCATTATAATGAATATATTTAGAGAGGCTTATACAATATGAACTATTATGAAGAATTAAGGAAATTGTTTAAACAAAAGAGAGAAGAACTAAATATGAAACAGACGGAAGTTGCTGAACAAGCCGATATATCTAATAATTTTTATAGCAATATAGAAAGAGGAACAACGAAACCAAGTGTTGAAACTGTTTTAAAAATATGTACGGTGTTGCAACTATCGTTAGATAAAATAATATTTTGTGAAAAAATGACTAGCGAGGAATTGCAGTCTAAAGAGGTAAACAAAGAAATAGAAAATATGATAAAAAGCTGTAACAATAAAAATATTGATGATATGATTTTGTTTTGTAACAGTATGATAACAATATTAAATAAAATGAAAGAAAATTAAAAAGATACCTATTAAGAGGTTTATTTGTGTTGCAAAAAATGATGTGTAAGATGAAATGACAAAATCGAAAAACATAGGCTACTTTAAATTATGTAAAGTAATGCTTGAGAAAAATCATAAAATAATATACAATATAAAAAGTGAAAATAAAACAGATAGGAGTTGTTTATCATAAATATAGTTAAAAAATCCTTATCGCACTTAAGAAAATCAGTAAAAATAACAATAATAATGGTTATTGCAGGAGTAATGCTAACAGGATTAGCACTTTACATATATAAGCCAACATATAGTGTAACATTAAATAATGAATTTATAGGATATACACAAAACAAGAGCCAACTACAATTACGAATAAACGAAGCAATGAGAAAAGGAGACGGCGAAAATATAGCATTTATGCAAATAGACAATATGCCAGAATATAACCTTTGTTTATTAAAAAGAGATGTTGAGACAAATGATGAAGCAATATACAACAAGGTAGTTGGAGACGGAACTGTATATTATAGATATTACGCTATACTAGAAGATGGAGAAGAGAAATACAATGTTTCTAAATTTGAAGAAGCAGAAGATGTTATACAACAATTAAAGGACAAAGAAAGCACGAATTCTGATAAAATAACAATATCAGAAAAGTATGATACTACAAAAGCAGAATTCACTGATGTAGAAACCTGTGTCGCTTCATTGTATAAGAAAAAGGTTGTTAAGGTAACAAGAGCAAGTGGAATATCTGCAGCTGGAGTAAATACTTCAGGAGAAAAAATAAATTTAGGCATATCTTTAATCAGACCAGTTTCGGGAGTAGTAACTTCAAGATTTGGTGGTAGATGGGGAAGAAACCATAATGGAATAGACATAGGTGCTCCAAAGAACACTCCAATACAAGCTGTTGCAGCAGGTGTAGTAACAGCGGTTGTAGACGACGAATGGGGTGGCGGATATGGTAGACATTTACTAATATCTCACGGAAACGGAGTACAAACATTATATGGACATTGTAGTAGCTTAAATGCTTATGTGGGACAAGAAGTTTCACAAGGACAAGTTATAGGATACGTAGGAAGTACAGGAAGATCATCGGGCAACCACCTACACTTAGAAATAAGAGTGAACGGGGTAGCACAAAATCCACAAAACTACTTATATTAAATAAAAAAACAGCCGTTAGGCTGTTCCAGACTGTTGACAAAGTATACTTTGTTTAACAGTCTTTTTTTATGAAAAGTATTTGTTACATACTTTAATTGCATGATTTTTAATAACCAAAGATCCTGCTTCGTGCAACTTGGCAATGAAAACTGGCGAGTTATTAACATATGTAGCAAACTCGGTTATACACGAAGAAAAAGTAGTTAAATTAGGGTATTTTGCACTGATATTATCTAATACTAAATAATAACAACCCTTGTAATTATATAACATAGATACTTTTGAAATTTTATCTACATCATACAAATTCATTGAAGATAAAGATTCAGCAAACTGGCAAAAATCTTCAAAATTAGCAAATTGATAAATTAAAGAATGAAAAGAACTGCTAGGGCTTTTTCTAGATACCTTAAATCTCTTTTTTGCAGGAGAATTTACTCCATCTAAACTCCTTGTGATAGTTAAAATAAAGCTACCACTATCTAAAGCGATTGTTTCTACTTTAAGATTATAATTATCAGTGGAAAAGCCGTAATCTCTTTCTGCCTTATCTAAAACTGCCAAAAATAATGACTCAGTTTCACCAGAGTTAGACATAAAAGAGTGTAAATCTATATCATTAGCCTTTAAGTCATCCATATTTAAAGTTATCTTAATTTTGTTATCATTTACCTTCTCAAATTTCATTTGACATCCTCCTATTGTTTACTTCTATTATACTACTAAATTGCAAGTATTGGAATGAGTAAAATATGGAAAATATAATATTAATATATTATATTAAAAAACTTCTAAAAGTGTAATTGATAATATATCACATAATAATAAAAAAATAAAAAAATAAAGAAAAATGGGGAAAATAAAAAAATATATTTTAGTATAAGTATTGAAAAAATATACTTTTCAATATATAATACAAGTGGAAAAAGTGTTTTAAATAGTATTTCCGTAAGAAATATAACATAGGAGGAATAAAATGAAGAACAAAGGCACATGGGTATGTATATTATTTATTTTAGCAGGACTTGTAATAGGAGGACTAATAGGACAACTAACAGAAGGAGTGAATTTCCTATGGTGGCTATCATATGGCCAAGAATTTGGGCTAACAGAACCATTACAATTAGACTTAGGAGTTGTAAGACTAACATTTGCAATAATGTTTAAAATAAATATCGCAAGTATAATAGGGGTAATTATTTCTATGATTATATATAGAAAAGCTTTATAGGCAATGGCGGAAAGGACATAATTTGATAATAAAAAAATTACCGGTATTAGAAAGACCTTACGAAAAAGCACAAATGTATGGAATAGAAAACTTATCAAATGCAGAATTATTGGCAATAATAATAAAAACAGGAACAAAGGAAAAAACATCAATAGAACTTGCACAAGAAATTTTATCAATAGAAACAAATGGAAAAGAGAACATACAATTTTTACAAGATGTTACAATACAAGATTTAACTAAAATAAAAGGAGTAGGGACTGTAAAAGCTATACAAATAAAAGCTGTATGTGAACTTAACAAAAGAATGGCAAGACCAATAAACAAAGAGATTATAAAAATAGGTCGTCCATACGATGTGTATCAATTATTAACAAATGAAATGAGATATGAAAAAAGAGAAAAATTAAAAGTATTAGCTTTAAACACACGAAATATATTGTTAAAGATTATAGATGTCTCACAAGGAGGGACCAGCTCAATAGCAATAGATTTAAAAGATATTTTGTCAGAACCAATAAAAATAGGAGCTGCCAAAATAATACTAGTACATAATCATCCGGCAGGTAGTACAATACCTAGTCAACCAGACATACAACTAACCCAAAAGTTATATAATGTAGCTTACCAGTTAGGAATAGAATTTATAGATCACATAATAATTGCAAAGGATAAATACGAAAGTATTTTTAGAATGGCAAAGATAGGAGAATAATAATGGGTATTTTTTCATTAGTAGGGTCAAAAGATATAGGAATGGACCTAGGAACATCAAATATTTTATTAACAATAAAGGGAAAAGGAATAGTTTTAAATGAGCCAGCGGTTGTTGCAATAAAAAGGCAAAATAACGAAATAGTTGCAACAGGTCACGAGGCCAAAGAGATGATAGGAAGAACTCCTGAACAAATTAGAGCTGTAAGACCTATGAAGGATGGAGTTATTGCGGACTTTACAGCTACTCAATTAATGATAAAAAACATTATAACAAAGGTGTGCAAAAGATATAATGTTGGCAGACCAAGAGTCGTTGTTGGAGTTCCTTCTGGGATAACAGAAGTAGAAGAAAGAGCCGTAGAAGAGGCTGTTTCACAAGCTGGGGCAAGAGAAGTATTTTTAATAGAAGAGCCAATGGCAGCAGCTATTGGAGCAGGTCTTGATGTTGCAGAACCAACAGGAAACATGGTTGTCGATATAGGTGCAGGAACAACAGAAGTCGCAGTAATTTCGCTTGGTGGAATTGTTGTAAGTGACTCTATAAAAATTGCAGGAGATGCAATCGATGATGAAATAATAAACTATATAAAAAATAATCTAAACCTAGCAATAGGCTACACAACCGCAGAGCAAGTAAAACTAGAACTAGGATGTGCAATGCCACTAGTAACACAGAAATCACTAGAGATAAGAGGCCGTGAATTAACAACAGGACTTCCAGAAAATAAAATAGTGACATCTGAGCAAGTACAAGAAGCAATGGCTCCTATAATAGAAAGAATAATTGATTTAATAAAAGCAACATTAGAAAAAACGCCACCAGAGCTAGTTTCAGACATAATAGAAAGAGGAATAACTCTAACAGGAGGCGGGGCTCTAATAAAAAATATAGATACAGTAATTTCACAAAGAACAGAAATACCAGTGTATATAGCAGAAAGACCACTTGATTGCGTTGCAAACGGAACAAGCAAAACAATAGAAGACATGGATAAATTAAGAACAGCACTACTAAAAAGAAAAAAATAATATTTATCTAGGAGAAAAAGATGTATAAAAACAAAAAAACAGGAGTAATTGGAATAACAGTCACAGTTATTATTTTAATTTTGATTGTAATAATTTCAAATATTAAGATAGAGGACTTTTCGCACGTTGGAGGTGCGTTAAGCTCTTTTGTCATGCCGGTTCAAAATGGAATGACATATATAAAAAACAAAATAAAGAAAAATGATACATTTTTTTCAGATTTAACAACATTAAAAGAAGAAAATAAAACATTAAAAGACAGAAATAGCGAATTAGAAAAATCACTAAGAGAGCTTGAAATAATAAAATCGGAAAATGAAACATTAAAAGAATATGTAAATTTAAAAGACAAATATAAAGAATATACTACTGTCCCAGGATATGTAATAAACAAAAGCACTGACAATTACAGCAATATTATAGTGATAAACATCGGCTCAAAAGATGGGGTTGAAGTAAATAAACCAGTTATAGCAGATGAGGGGCTTGTTGGACATGTTATATCTGTTACAGAAAGCACAGCCAAAGTACAGACACTTGTGGACACCTCAAGTGCTGTTAGTAGCGTAGTAGGAACGGCAAAAGACTCACTTGTTGTAAAAGGAAATCTAGACAATAGAAATTTATTAAAAGGAAGCTATATATCAACAACAGCAACATTATTAGAAGGCGACAAAGTAGAAACATCAGGACTTGGTGGAATATATCCAAAAGGAATTACAATAGGAACTGTAAAACAAATAATTCCAACGAAGAATCTAACAAACAGATATGTTTTAATAGAACCAGCAGTAAACTTCAACAAACTAGAAACAGTATTAGTAATATTACATTAAATATTAAGGAGGATCACAAAATGAAGAAAGCACTTTCGATATTATGCTTAATATTAACATTTTTCATAATATATTTTTTGCAAGCTAATTTCTTCACATGGTTTAATATAGCAACAATAATGCCAAACGTGTATGTTATTTTAGTACTATTTATAGGCCTATTTGTAAAAAGAAAAATAGGACTAGCATGCGGAATAGGGTTTGGATTATACTTAGACATTGTGCTAGGCAAAACGATTGGAACATCTGCATTGGCCCTAGGGATAGTAGGTCTGCTTGGAGAGATATTGAGCAAAAATTTTTCAAAAGACAGCAGATTTATAGTTTGCTTAATGGTAATAGGAACAACGGCTGTATATGAAACAATTGTGTACTTATTAACAATGCTTAGAACAGAAGGAACTATTGAGATACTAGCTTTTTTAAGAATCCTTTTAATAGAAATGTTTTTCAATGGATTAATTACAATAATCATTTATCCATTAATAAAAAAAGCTGGGTATTATTTAGAAAATTTATATGATGATAAATTTATATTAACGAGATATTTTTAAAATAAAACAAGGAAAAGAAGGTGAGCTATTGGGAAAAGGGAAAGAAAAAAATAACAGAATAAGATACAACATCATAACAATTCTTGTCTATTTGATAGGAATTGTACTATTAGCTCAACTATTCAATTTGCAGATTATACATGGAGCCGAGTACAGAGAAACGTCAAATGTGAGACTGACAAGAGAAAGTGTGCTAAAAGCAGATAGAGGAAATATCAAAGATAATACTGGAACATTATTAGCAGGAGTAGAAGCTCAAAATACAATAGTGTTGTACAAAACCAAAGTAAGTAATCAAGTATTAAATGACACAATATTAAGACTAATAAACCTTTTATCCCAAAATGGTGACAAATATGTGGACAACTTCTTAATGGATGTCAATCCATATAGATTTAAATTAACAGAAGAAGAGTCACAAAAAAAGTGGAAAAAGGCTAACAATATTAACGAAGACGCGACGGCAGAAGAAACCTTTAATTATTTCAAAAAGAAATACGAGATAACCACAGACAATGTGGAAGATGCCAGAAAAATAATGGCAATCAGATATGAAATATCTTACCAAGGGTATAGCAACACAAAATCTATACAAATAGCACAAAATATAAGCAGAAATACATTGTTAGAAATAAAAGAAAGAAACTCAGATTTTCCAGGAGTTGAAATAACAGAAGAGCCAAAAAGAGTGTATCCATTGGGAAATACCGCGTCTCATATTATAGGCAGAATTGGAAGAATAGAAGAAGAAGAACTAAAAGGAAATGAAGATACATATGACCAAAACGATATAATTGGAAAGTCTGGAATAGAATATGTATTTGAAGAATTTCTTAAAGGCAAAAATGGCGTAAAACAAATAGATATGGATGTTGAAGGAACTATAACAAATGAGTATATAGCAAAAGAAGCTGTAGCGGGAAATGATGTCATTCTGACAATAGATTCAAAATTGCAAGCAACAGCAGAGCAGGCTTTAAAAAATAACATAGAGAGAATTGCAAATGGGGCCTTTGGAAAGGCGAGCCCAGCTGACGCAGGTGTAGCAGTTGTATTAAATGTAAAAACAGGAGAAGTGCTAGCAATGGCAAGCAATCCAGACTACGATCCTTCTGCATTTGTAAATGGAATAGATGAAAATACATGGAATTACTATATAAATGGAGACACAAAACCCCTAGAAAATAAAGCAATTTCAGCAATGTATTCTCCTGGATCAACATATAAAATGGTAACAGCACTTGCTGGGCTAGAAACGGGAGCAATAACAACTACTGATAAGATAAGGGATACAGGTATTTATAGAAAATACAATAGCAGTTGGAAATGTTGGAAGATAAGTGGACATGGCTATCTAGATGTATCAAATGCAATAGAACGTTCTTGTAACTACTTCTTCTATGAACTAGGAGATAGAGTAGGAATAGATACATTGGCAAAATACTCATACTATTTGGGATTAGGACACAAAACAGGAATTGAGCTGAAAGGAGAAATTCCAGGAGTCCTAGCTAGCAATGAAATAGCAAAGCAAGAAAATAGAGTTTGGAATCCGGGAGAAACTATCTCGGCAGCGATAGGACAAAGCTACAACACATTTACACCAATACAAATGGCAAAATATGTTGCAATGGTGGCAAACAGAGGTAAAAAGCTAGATGTGACAATAGTCAAATCAATAATAAGACCTGATGGAAGCGAAATTCCAAGAAATGAATATGAAAGTAAAGTTAGCGAAAAATTAGGGCTAACTCCTGACAACACAGAAGAGATGAGCTTTAACGAAACTAATATACAAGCTATACTGGAAGGAATGAGAGGAGTTACAAGCGAATCTGGAGGAACAGCATATTCGACTTTTAGAGACTTTGATATAGAAGTAGGAGGAAAAACTGGTTCGGCACAAACAGGTGTTGAAGGCAAAACAAATGCGTGGTTCGTTGGATTTGCACCATTTGATAATCCGGAGATAGCAATAGTCGTATTTGTTAGAAATGGTGGAAGCGGTGGCTACACTGCAGAAGTGGCAAGGGATATAATTGCACAATACTTTGGAATGAACACGTCACAAGTATATGAAGACATGCAAGCTATTCCAACAATTCAAATAATAAATTAAAGGATGTAAAAAAATGAGAAGTTGTATAAATATCAATTTAAGAAAAGATAATATTGTAATAAAAGTAAATGAGGAATATTCACAAGAAGATATAGTTTACACATTAAGAAAGAAAATTCCAGATTTGAAAAAATTATATCAAGGCGAGCACACACCTATTGTAATAACAGGTAAAGTTCTTAAAAACAAGGAAATAGATGAAATACAAGAGTTAATAAAAAAATATCTTGATGTGCAAATAAAATTTGACAGCCCAAGAACATTAGGACTTCATGGAATCGTAAAAACATATAATAAAGAAATTGCAATATCTGAAACAAAATTTCACAGAGGAGCAGTAAGATCTGGACAAAAGTTGGAGTTTGAAGGAAGTATTGTTATAATGGGAGACGTAAACGATGGAGCAGAAGTCATAGCAGGAGACAATATTGTGATTTTAGGAGCATTAAGAGGACTAGCACATGCTGGAGCAAAAGGAAATGTAAACGCAATAATAGCAGCATCTTCGATAGATGCACCACAGTTAAGAATTGCCAACATTATAAAGGAAAGAGAAAAAGAAGAAATACAAGAAGACAAAAAGACTTATGCATGTTTAGACGAAAAGGGAAATCTAGTAATGCAATAAAAATTAATTAAAACAGAAGTATATGATTGTATACTTCTGTTTTAAAAATTAAGTCAATAGCAATAAAATAAGAGTAATAAGTAAGTATGGATCATTTACATGCTCTGTATACAAAAAGAAAATTACCAAAATAATAAGAATGTCATCAAAATATAAATTGATTCCTAAAAGATTAAATATAGGAGCATCAGAAGATTGACATTTTTCTTTTTGCATTCTAGAAGGAGAAGTGCCTATATTAGACTTTCTTTTCTGGACACCAGAAAAAGATGGATTCCTTTGCTGAAAAGTGAATGATTGCGAATTTGACCTCTGCTTTTGAGACCTTTTAGAAGGAATATAAGAGGCTTTAGGAGAAACATCAAAAACGGGAGATCCCTGCACCATAGTAGGATTTTTAATGCCGGAATTAACATATCTTATATAATTAGGAAAACCAAAATAAGGATAATTAGCTACCATCTTTTTTATCACCACCGGATTGATTCATCAAGTTAATAACTTTCTCAATGTTAAATAATTGAATATATTCATCAACTTTTTTCTGTCTGCTAGGATTTAGGTATGGCTTTAAAGAACGCAACAAATTAGCGCCAGAATTATTAGAAGAACTGTTCATAGCACTCATGATTTTTTGCATTTTCATCATAGTTTCAATGTCTATACCAGAATTATTAGTAAAGTCTGTTCTTATGTCAGCTTTTGCGTTTTCAGAATTTGAAGAATTTGAACTATTATTTGCTAGAGAATTCAACATTTCTTTTATATTGTCTGGAATCTCTTTGCCGTCCATCATCGATGAAAAATTTTTAAACATATCTGACATGTCAGCCATATAAACACCACCTAAAACTCAAGAAAACACTATTGGTTTTTATGATTAGCATTTCCTTTAATCTCTTTAACAATCTCTTCCGGAGTTTTTGAATTTAACATCTGAGAAACTTGGTTCATCTTAGTCTCAAGCTCTTTCTTATCCATATTAGAAATCATTTTCATAAGTTCATTAAAATTCATATTAGCCATAAAACCCTCCAATAAAATATATTCAAAATAAAAAATATAATACTATTAAAATAATAGTATTATATAATATGAAAAATAATTATAAATGTTACTCTAAATTATAATATTTTTTATAAAGTTCTAATGCTGTTTCAGGAGTTTCGTTTCCTGTAAAAGCTTTAATTGGTGCAAATTCTTCATTTTGAGGAACTTTTAACAAAAGTAGTTTGTCAAAGAACTTGAATGAATCAAATATAAACTTCTCAAATTTGTATGAGTTTGGAGCGGATGGAACTTCTTTCATGCCCTCCTCGTTTATAAACGGATTCTTTTTAAAAGCTCTGTGATAAGGAAGTGGAACATTTACCAATTTTTTAAAAGCGTCAACAGTGAACAAATGTGATAATATATTCATTTGCTTATATGAATCAAAGTTGGCATCAGGTGCTAAACTCTTTGGATTCACGATGCTTGGCTTAGAATCAACATTTGCAAATATCCATTCTGCAGAATTTGCGTCAGTTTTCGCAATGGACTTACTGGCAATAGAGTAATTACCATAAATTGCGAGTCCTAAGAAAAGAGTATCTGCTGGTTTTGACAATATATTATCAACTCCACTAATAAAAATCCACTTTATATTATTTTGATCTAGATCTTTAATCAATCCACTACGAGCAAATGCTTTAAAAACATCTCCATTTCCGTTAGAACCAGTCTTTATAGAATATGGCGAATCTAGCATGACTTTTCCGTCAGTATCAATTATAGGAAAAGTTCCTTGTGTAAAAAACTTTACTTTTTCCTCGGGATAACCAAAAAAATCATGTTTTTTAAAATAAGCTTTTGTAGCCAAATCATTAGAAGGACTAGTCATTACATACCAAGATAAAGCAACACCAAATTGTTCTTGTACTTTTTTTAGGCTATCGCATGCAAACTCAAACAATGATTTCTTTGGTGGAACATCGATCTCATAAGTTCCCTTAGGGCCTTTGTAGCCAAGTCGTGTACCTTGACCACCTGCCAAAGTTATTACAGCTAGTTGCTCTTTTGCCAAAATGCTCTCTCCTAGTTTGCAATACTCATTAACTTCAGAAGCGGACAAATTAGCTTTTGAAACATAAGGAATAGGAGAAATTCTTTCAGATGAAATGTATGTGGAAGAAAGGGATTCGTTGTAATAAGTATTAACCTTGCTGAAATCTGTTGTAAGAATCTCTTCAACTAAATTTTCTTTTTCTTCGTATGTAAGTTCATCATAAAAATTCAATAAATGTTCCTGATGATATTCTTTTAAAATCTCATTAACTTTTTTCAGTTCGTTTCCCATATAAATACCCCATTTTATAAAGAACAAGCTGTTCTTAATTCTTTAATAACTTTTTTTCTAAAAGGCATGTCTGATGCTTCTAAATATGCAATTTCTTTTTCAATATCATAAGGAATCCTTACTAAATTAATAGAAAAAGAAGACAATTCTTTAGAACCATATGTACCCTCTAATATAATATATGAACTTAAAGTTGAAAAACGGTTTGTTTTATCATTAATGTCGCCTGGATTAAGCATCTCTACTGGGACGCCAACACTTCCTGGGTTGAACAACATTTTGTTCGCAAATCTTACAATGTTTGGAGTGTGAATATGTCCATAACCGACAATATCTGGAATAGGATCATTAGGAGTTTTGCCAATAAACTCGGTATTTTCAAACATTTCCCAAGGCGAATGGATTTCAGTGCCACTATATATAGTGTTCTCGTTAGAGAACATAGGATTAAATATATTCGAAAGCCCCTTTGGAGATGCATGAAATAGTCTAATAAGCCTACCACTCATGTAAAACTCAGTAGAAACAGGAAGATTATGCAGATAATTAGCACGTTCAGGTCCAATCTTTTTTGCAGACCAAAACTTCTTGTGAGTGTTATCTGGATGAGCGATTACATCATCACAATTTCCAAGTAAAGCAATCTCGCACTTTTCTCTTATTTTATCTATAACCAGATCAGGATTACAGCCCTTTGTAACATAATCTCCAAGACAAATAATTCTAGAGATTTCTCTAGAAGCAATATCGTCTAGTACAGCATTTAAAGCTGTAATGTTACCATGTATATCAGAAATTATTGCTAATCTATCCATAGATTTCCTCCTTAACTTTGTATATTATACAGTATTTTTAAGTAAAATTCAATGAGAAACTTTCGACAAATGTGCAATAATTTAGTCGAATAAAAAAACATGCTAAAAACATATGGAGAAAATACAAACAAAATGCCGTAAAGTGTAGAAAACGCACACACGAAAAAGCTTGATAAATAGCACATTTGATGGTATTATATATACAGTTTTATAAAACTTGTACAAGTATTCTAACAATACAGTTACATCTATTAAAAGAAAATTTTCTAACACCAAAGATAATTAAATCTCAAAATACCCAAGGAAAAATTAAAAAAACGCATAAGAAAAAATTTCTATCAGATTACCCCCATAATCTTAGATACTAAAATAACACTTTTCCAACGAGCAGGAGGTGATAAGGGTTATTAATAGACATATTGAAAAATACATACACTACCCCCTATGTGAAGTATAATAAATATGCCATAGCTATTTAGCTTAAAATGAACTGATAGTAGTCCAAGAGATAGCAGGAAGCTACCTCTTGGTTTTTTTGTCTGAAAACAAGAACAAATAAAGTTGGTCAACATAAGATATATTAAGATAATTGACATTGGAGGGATAAATGTGAACAATTTTAATACAAGTGATAAAAAAATATTAGAAGTAAAAAATATATGTAAAACATATCAATCAAAAAATGGAGAAGTTGAAGCTTTAAAAAATATCAATTTTGATGTAAAAGAGGGAGAGTTCATAAGCATTATAGGACCAAGTGGATGTGGTAAATCTACATTGTTGTCAATAATTGCAGGATTAGAAGAAAAAACATCTGGAGAAATATACATAGATGGAAAAATGGGATATATGTTGCAAAGAGATAATCTATTAGAATGGAGAACAATCTACAAAAATGTTCTTTTAGGACTAGAAATAAAAAAAGCTCTTACAGAGGAAAATAAAGCTTATGTAATGGAACTTCTAAAAAAATACGACTTATATGAATTCAGAAACAAGTATCCAACGCAATTGTCTGGAGGAATGCGACAAAGAGTTGCACTAATACGAACACTTGCAATCCGTCCAAATATTTTATTACTAGACGAGGCGTTTTCTGCACTAGACTATCAGACCAGATTGATGGTAACAGAGGATATTTATAACATACTAAAAAACGAAAATATAACAGCATTAATGGTTACACACGATATATCAGAAGCAATTAGTATGTCTGATAGAGTGGTGGTCTTGACCCAAAGACCTGCAACGGTGGAAAAAATTCACACAATTGATTTTGAAATGGAAAACAGAACTCCATTGAATTGCAGGGAAAATCCAAAGTTTAGTAAGTATTTCAACTTGATGTGGAAGGAGCTTGAAAAAGATGAAGAAGCAAAAAGAAAAAAATAGGGAAGCGATTTCGCAGGATAGAAAAAAATATTTACGAAAAATCAAAATAAACAAAATTAAAATACTAGCTGTGCAAATTGCTATATTAATTATTTTTATAGCTTTGTGGGAAATACTTGCAAATACAGGAAAAATAGATAGCTTCATAACAAGCCAGCCTTCAAGGATATTTAAAACATTTCTAGACTTATCTTCAAATAATTTGTTGGAACATTTAAGAATTACATGCATAGAAACATTGGTTGGATTTTTACTAGGAACAGTGCTAGGAGCATTGATTGCCATAATATTGTGGTGGTCGCCGTTTATATCAAAAGTATCAGAGCCATTTTTGGTAGTGCTAAATGCACTTCCAAAAATAGCATTAGGGCCAGTAATAATAATATGGGTAGGAGCAGGAATGCAATCCATAATTGTGATGGCACTAGCAATATCTTTAATAGTAACTATACTGGATATACTAAATGGATTGCTATTAACTGATAAAGAAAAAATAAAAATGGCAGAAACATTTAATGCAAATAAATTCCAAATACTTACCAAAATAGTAATTCCAGCCAATATTCCAACATTGTTTAACACATTAAAAGTGAACATCGGCTTATCTTTGGTTGGAGTTATATCAGGAGAGTTTTTAGTATCAAAAGGAGGGCTAGGCTACCTAATAGTATATGGAGGGCAAGTTTTCAAACTAGATTTGGTAATGACAAGTGTTATTATACTAGCGATAGTGGCATCTATAATGTACGAAAGCATAGTAATTTTAGAGAAAAAAATAGTAAAATAGAAAACCACTTACAAATCGCCCAAGAAAGGGCATTCCTTCTGGGCGATTCTAAGTGGTAAAATAGGAGGATTAAAATGAAAAAAGTCATGATAATAATTGCCTGCATATTAATAGTTGCGGCAGTTGTCATTGTAGGATTCGTGTCTACACGAAAAGGAGAAGTTAGCAACGAGCTAAAAACAATTAAATTAAATGAGGTTACAAGATCAGTTTTCTATGCACCTCAATATGCAGCAATAGCAAATGGATTTTTTGAAGAAGAAGGAATAAACTTAGAAATAACCACTGGTCAAGGTGCAGACAATGTTATGACAGCAATATTAGCAGGTCAAAGTGATATAGGACTTTGTGGACCAGAAGCTTCAATATATGTTTATAACGAAGGAAAAGCAGATTATGTAGAAGTCTTTGCACAATTAACAAAAAGGGATGGTTCATTTTTGGTAAGCAAAAATCCAACTGATAATTTCTCTTGGGAAGACTTAAAAGGAAAAACTGTAATTCCTGGTAGAAAAGGTGGAGTTCCATACATGACATTAGAATATGTTTTAAAACAAAACGGAATAAATCCACAAACAGATTTAACATTAGATGATAGCATAAAATTTGACTTAATGGCAGGAGCCTTTACTGGAGGAAGTGCTGAATATGTAACACTATTTGAACCAACAGCTTCAATGACACAAGATGCAGGAAAAGGATATATAGTAGCGTCTGTTGGAGAAGCTTCGGGAGAGGTTCCATATACAGCATACTGTGCTAAAAAGAGTTATATAGAAAACAATCCAAAAACAATCGAAAGCATAACTAGAGCGATATATAAAGGGCAAGTCTGGGTAAAGGCACACTCTGCGAGAGAAGTAGCAGAAAAAATACAAAGTTATTTCCCTGGCACATCAGTAGAATCAATAGAAAAATCGGTCCAAGCGTATAAGGACATAGATGCTTGGAACTCTACACCAGTACTTAAAGAAGAAGCTTTTGATAAATTACAATTAATAATGACAGAAGCAGGTGAATTAAAACAAAAAGCCCCATATGATAAAATAGTAAATAATAGTTTTGCAGAAAAAGTTATAAAATAAGATAACATAAAATGTAAAAAAGGGTTGAAAAAAATCTAAAATGTGGTAAAATAGAATGGTGAGAAAAAAATAAAGGGGTGATAAAATGAGTGACGATCCGAGTTACGGGCTGAAAAAGACAAATAAAAAAGTAATATTAGCTGTCGGTGAAGCACTCATTTTTGTTTCGCCTATGGCATAATATATTTTTTACATTGTCTTCTTAAAATTAAATAAAAGGAGATAACAATGGAAAATGAAGAAAATGTTGATTTAAACGAACAAATAAAAGGACCAATAGACGACGTAACATCAGTTGATATAGCAACACAACTTTCTGACTGTGATGATGACGAAATTAAAAACGTATGTAGAAAGCTAAACGCAGAAAAATTGGCTTCTATATTGGAAGAATCTGAGCTAAAAACACAATTAAAAATAGTTGATTTTACAAGCAACAAAAAGATTCTAGAAATGTTCAACTACATGTCAAAGGACGATATTGTTGATATCTTAGGAGAAATCAGACCAGCAAAGTCAAAGGTATTACTTAACCTAATGAGAGAAGGAGACAAAAAAATAATTAAGCAACTTTTAGGTTATAGAGACGACTGCGCCGGCGGAATTATGACCACAGAATATATTGCTCTAAGTAGTGATTTAAGAATAGATGCAGCAATAAGAAAAATAAAACAAATTGCACCTAGAACAGAACTAATAGAAACAATTTTTGTTACTAATAGAAAAAGAGAGCTAATAGGGACAGCCTCTTTAAGAGATATATTAGTAGCACCAGAGCAAGAGACTCTAGAAGAAATAACAAACACTCACTTCATCAGTGTAGAGCCAGAAACTGACCAAGAGGAAGTTGCGCTTTTAGTTTCAAAATATGACTTGACCGCAATTCCAGTAGTAAATAAAAGAAATGCAATACTAGGAATTATAACAATAGATGATATCGTAGATGTTATCGTGGAAGAGCAGACAGAAGATGTGCTAAAAATGGGTGGTGTTGCAAAAGAAGAAACACTGGACAGCACATTGGCAGAATCTGTAAGACTAAGAACACCTTGGTTATTAATAAATTTAGTAACAGCATTTATAGCATCAATGACAGTAAGAGCTTTTGAGTCAACAATCGCACAAGTAGTTGCGCTTTCAGCCGTAATGTCAATAGTAACAGGAATGGGTGGAAATGCAGGAACTCAAACTATTTCTATCATAATTAGAAATATTGCAATGGGCAAAATAAAACTAAAAGATGCAAAAGGCATGTTATTAAAACAGATTGCATTAGGATTTATAGAAGGCCTAATAGTGGGAGCAATAACGGGTTGTGTAGTTGGACTGATCTACAAAAATCTATACTTGGGAATAATCATCTGTTTAGCAATAATAGGAAACTTGATAATAGCAGGAATATTTGGATTATTGATTCCATTAATACTGGACAAAATAAAAATGGATCCAGCGTTGTCATCATCAATATTCTTAACAGCAACAACAGATACATTAGGATTTTTAGTATTCTTAGGATTAGCAAAACTATTCCTACCACACTTAATATAAAAAATAATAGGACTATTTAATAGTTCTATTTTTTATTTACCTTCAAAGTATTGTTTTTTAGGACAAAATAAGATAAAATATACCTAACAAAAAATAGATATAAATAAAAAAATAAAAAATATAATAAAAATATATCACAAAATGTAAAAAACTTTTTTGATTTTCGTCCGTAAAACGACAAATAAATCGCACAGCTTGTACTACAATATATCCATAAACGAAAGTTAAAAAAGTAAGAGGTGGTAAGGATGTTTCAAAATATATCAGAAAAAACAAAAAAATTTTTTGGTGAGGATGTTGAATCAGACAATCAGGATGATGTTAAATCAATATTAAAAGACAATTTTAGTGTCCAAAATGTTATGATATACATAGTAGCGTTTATGTTATCAGTTGTTGGGGGTAATAACAACAGTATATTTGCTGGTATAACGCCGTTTGGATTTGCAATAGTTGGAGCAAGTATGGCGTGCAAAATACCGGCAGCTTTAGTGTGCCTAATTACTGCAATAGGAACAACTATTAAATTTGGTGGAAGCGGTTTGTTATTCTACTTACTTACATTATTAATATTTATAGCGTTAGTATTAATAAAAAGACCAATAGAAGAAGAAGGCAGAAACGAGCAAATACGTGTAGGAGGACCAATAGCAATCTCCGTGTTTGCAGTACAAACTATAAAAATGTTGTTTAATGGCTTCTTATTATATGATTTCTTATATAATATCATGTTTGCAATAATAACATTTGCATCATACAAATTATTTGTAAATTCAATAATAGTAATAAAAGACTACAAACGAAAAAGAGTATTCTCAATAGAAGAAGTAATGGGACTAAGCGTTATGCTTACAATAGCTGCAAATGCGCTAGGCGAACTTAGCATATTTGGTTTCTCGATAAGAAACATTTTATGCATATTAACAGTTCTAATAATGGGTTGGAAAAATGGAATGTTAGTTGGAGCCACAACAGGAATAACAGTTGGTACAATTTTGGGAATACTAAATTCGGCGGATCCAATAATGCTTGCGTCTTATGCAATATCAGGTATGATTGCAGGGTTGTTAAATAAATTAGGAAAAATAGGAGTAGCGATAGGTTTCATAATAGGAAACATAGTTCTATCATATGTAGCAAATGGCAATACAGTGGAGGTAATCAAATTCCAGGAAATATTAATTGCTACACTGGGATTGCTGGCAATTCCAAAAACATATAAATTGCAAGTAAGCGACATTTTAAGCGACGAAAAATTATTGCCAGAGACAACGACAAGAACACTTGAAGAGAATAAAGAAACAATAAATAAACTTACAAATATGTCAAATACAATTTCGCAAATGGCTCAAGACTATGAAAATGCAGCTGCTACAATAGTTACAGATGAGGAACTTGCAAAGCAGGAAAAAGAAAACCAAGAAATTTTTGAAGATGAGTTATTAAATAACTTAGAAGGAAAAGAAGACAATTTGCTATATGCAGATTTATATAATAATACAGAAAACATATTAGATGAAATATTTGATAAGTTGACAGCAAAAGAAGTAATTACTAGAAAAGACATAGTGGAAATATTTGCGAGTCACAACAATTACATAATGGGCTTTAGCCAAGATGCAAAAGAAGAGGATTACATTGCGCAAAGTGATATTGACGAAATGGTAAGAGCCATAAACTCATCATACAGAATCAGTAAAATAAATTTTGTATGGAAAAAGAGATTAGACGAAAACAAGAAAACAATGTCTAACCAATTAAATGGAGTGTCAGAAGCATTATCAAATTTAGCAAATCAAATCACACAAGAAGAGGAAGATCCATACAAAATACAAAAAGACCAAATAAAAATTTTGTTAGAAGAAAAAGAAATAATATTAAGAGATATTACAATAAAAAGAGAAGAAAGTGGCAGATTTTTAGTAAACTTATACACAAGTGTGTGTAATTCTGTGGATGGAAGTGCTTGTAGTGTTAAGAAAATTGCAAAAGTTTTGGAAAAAGTTTTGAAGGATAAAATGATAATTCAAAAACAAAAATGTGCGTTACGAGAAAACGATGATACCTGTGTATTCTCTTTTGTATCAGACGATTTATATACTCTTCAAGTAGGACTTGCAAAATCCAAGAAAGATGGCTCTATTATTTCAGGAGATACAACTGTACAAACAAAATTGGAAGATGGAAAATATCTAATTGCTTTAAGTGACGGAATGGGATCTGGACCGGATGCGAGAAAGAGTAGTAAAATAGCAATAAAGATGCTAGAAAGGTTGTTGAAATCAGGATTTAACAATGATACAGCATTAAAGCTGATAAACACAACAATATCAGCAAACACAGAAGATGATATGTATGCAACATTAGATGTAAGCATCTTAGATTTATTCAAAGGGGACATGAAATTTATAAAAAATGGAGCTTGTCCAACTTTTATAAAAAGAAGCGGAAATGTAGAAATACTAAAATCGGTTACATTGCCAACCGGAATACTAAACAATATAGATTTAGTAGAATATGAATACGATTTGCAAGATGGCGATATAGTAGTAATGTGTAGTGACGGAATAATAAACTCAAATAAAGAATACATAAACAAAGAGCTTTGGGTTCAAGAAGCCTTAGAGGAAATAGACTCAGAAGATGCTCAAAGAATTGCAGATTTAATTCTTAGAGAATCAATAGACAACGACTTTGGAAAAGAAAAAGACGACATGACAGTCATAGCATACAAAATCAAAAAAAGCAAATAATACAATATCAAGAAGCCCTTGAAAAAAGGGCTCTTTTTTTGTATAATAAAATAGGAAGGAAATAAAAATGTTTGATATAGAAGCAGAACTAAAAAAATTGCCTAAAAAACCTGGAGTATATATAATGCACGACAAAAACGACAAAATAATATATGTCGGAAAAGCAGTTGTATTAAAAAACAGAGTAAGGCAATATTTTAGAAAGAACAAAAAAACAAAAAGGATTCAAAATATGGTCGCATTAGTGGACCATTTTGAATATATAGTTTGCGATAATGAGGCAGAAGCTTTAATATTAGAATGTAATCTAATAAAAAAGAATATGCCTAAATTTAACGTGCTTCTAAAAGACGACAAAACATATCCATATATAAAAATAAATGTAAAATCAGATTATCCAGACATTTATATAACAAGAAGGATATTAAATGATGGAGCAAAATATTTTGGACCATATGCTAATGCAGGTAGTGCAAAGGAAATGATAGAATTTATAAAATCAAAATATAAAATAAGACAGTGCAAAAGTTTTAAATACAAAGACAGAGCGTGTTTAAATTACCACATAAAAAAATGTATGGCGCCTTGCATGGGATATGTTTCAAAAGAAGAATATAGAAAACAGATAAATGAGATAATATCAATTTTAGAAGGAAAAACTGCAGAACTTCAAAAAGAGTTGCAGAAAGAAATGCAAGAGGCTTCTCAAAAAATGGAATATGAAAAAGCACAAGAAATAAGAGATAAAATCTATGCAATAGAAAGAATTTCGCAAAAGCAAAAAGTTTCTAATATTTCGGAAAATGATATTGATGTAATAGGTCTTGCAAGAAGATATGAAGATGTATGTATAGAAATATTTTATATCAGAAATAGCAAGATGGTGGGAAGAGAGCATTTTATTTTTAAGGGATTAGATGACGAAGAAGATGGAGAAATAATATCAAGCTTTATAAAACAATATTATGTAGGAAAACAAATCTTGCCAAATAAAATAATGATAAAAAACAACATAGAAGAAAAAAATGCGATAGAAATGTGGCTAACAGAAGTTGCAGGAAGAAAAGTAGAAATAAAGACTCCACAAAAAGGCGAAAAGTTAAAATTCGTAGAGATGGCAGAAAACAATGCTCTTATAACATTAAAAAATAAAGAAAATGAAAAGAGCAATATTTTAATAGAGATAAAACAAGTATTGGGAATGGAAAAATTGCCAAGGAAAATAGAATGTTATGATATATCGAACTTGTCTGGTACAAATATGGTTGCAGGAATGTGCGTTATGCAAGATGGAGTTATCAAGAAAAATTTATCAAGACGTTTTAAAATAAAAGAAGTATATAGCCAAGACGATCCTAAGTGTATGAAAGAAGTTGTGACAAGGAGATTAAGACATTCTGTAAAAATATTAAATAATGGCAACAATAGTGGATTTGGAGAACTACCAGATGTAATATTTGCAGATGGAGGAATTACACAAATAAGAGCAACACAACAAGCAATTAAAGATGTAAACAAAGAAATAGAAGAAACAGCTAAAGAAAAAAACATAGAATTAACAGAAAAAGACAGATTAAATATTTTAGTCTTTGGAATGGTAAAAAATGATAAGCATCAAACAAGAGCATTGATGAATGACAAAAGAGAAGAAATACAAATCTCACAAGAACTATTAAACACAATAACAATGTTCCAAGACGCAGTGCATGATACAGCAATAGGATATCACAAAAAATTAAGAGAAGAAGAATTAACAAAATCAGTATTGGATAATATCTCTGGAATTGGAACTGTGAAAAAAGTAGAGCTCTTAAAGAAGTTTGGAAGTGTACAAAAAATAAAAGAAGCACAAGTTGAAGAAATTGCACAAGTTAAAGGAATTGGCTTGGATTTAGCTCGAAAAATAAAAGAAGAACTATAAAAAACAGGTAAAAAGAAAATTTGCCTGTTTTTCTGTAATACGAAAGTACTCATAAAATCTTCAAACTAGAATATAATTTAGTATCAATAAAATAGGAGGGAGATTTTATGGAGTATTCTAAGGATATAATTCTAGGAGTTAATTATTTAGGAGGACAAGCCAGCAAAGATAAAGAGGGGAGATTTGTAAAATTAATCAAAAAACACAAATTACTAGCGACAATATCAATAATTTGTGGTATACTAATAGTGTTGGATTATGTACTAGTACATAATTTTATGGTTACATTACAACTACTAAGTTAAAATAATAGGAGAAATAATAATGAAACTAGCAAATAATTGGAATGATTACGAAATACTAGATATGGCAAATGGCGAAAAACTAGAAAGATGGAAAGATATAATTTTAGTAAGACCAGATCCACAAATAATATGGAAAGATAAACAATTTCCAGCAAAGTGGAAAATGACAAATGCTACATATGAAAGAAGTAGTACTGGTGGGGGACATTGGGAGTACAGCAAAAAGCTTCCATCAAGTTGGCAAATAAAATATAAAAATTTGACATTTAATATAAAACCAATGGGCTTTAAACATACGGGAATATTCCCAGAGCAAGCAGTAAACTGGGATTGGATGATGAAAGCAATTTCAAATGTTTCGAAAAATGAACATAGAGAAGTAAAAGTATTAAATTTATTTGCTTATACCGGAGGGGCAACAGTTGCTTGTCTATCTGCAGGAGCATCAGTCTGCCATGTTGATAGTTCAAAGGGAATGGTATCATGGGCGAAAGAAAATGTGGAGTCATCTGGACTAAAGGAAAAGCCCGTAAGATATATTGTTGATGATGTTATGAAATTTGTAAACAGAGAAATAAGAAGAGGCAACAAATACGACGCAATAATAATGGATCCACCATCATATGGTAGAGGAGCAAATGGAGAAGTTTGGAAGTTCGAAGAAAACTTACCAGAACTTATAAAACTATGCACACAAGTATTATCAGATAACCCAGTATTTTTCTTAATAAATTCATACACAACAGGAATTTCAAGTACAGTATTAGAAAATTTGTTAAGAATAAATATAAACAAAAAAGGCGAGTTTGAAAATGGAGAAATAGGACTTCCAATGACAAATTCAAAATTAATATTGCCATGTGGAATTTATGCAAAATGGACCAAAAATAATATATAGGAAAAAAAGATGCAAGAATATAAAGTAAAAATAGAAGAAAATGAAATAAATTTAAAAGTTATATATGAAGACAATCACATAATAGTAGTAGAAAAGCCTGCTAATATCCCTTCACAAGGAGATAAAACAGGCGACCTTGATATGCTTACAATTATAAAAGCATATTTAAAGGAAAAATATAATAAACCTGGCAATGTATACTTAGGGTTGGTTCACAGGCTGGACAGACCTGTAGGTGGAGTTATGGTATTTGCTAAAACTTCAAAAGCAGCATCTAGATTAAGTGAACAGGTTAGAGAAAAAGTATTTAAAAAGAAATACTTGGTAATAGTCAATGGTAAATTCGAAGAGAAAAAAGGAACATTAAAAGACTATCTTCTAAAAAATGAAAGACTAAATAAAAGCAGAGTAGTAGAAGAAGGGACCAAAAATTCTAAATATGCAGAGTTAGATTATGAAGTTTTAAAATATGACAAAGAACAAAATCTATCATTATTAAAAATAAATTTACATACAGGTAGACATCATCAAATAAGAGTACAACTATCTAGCAGGGATCACAGCATATATGGAGATGCAAAATATAATGGAAGAGGAAGCGCAAGACAGCTTTACTTATGGGCATATGAGTTAACAATACAAAATGTTATATCAAAAGAAGAAATGACATTTACATCAATACCAGAGAAAGAAAAAGCTTGGAAAATATTAGAGGGAATAAAATAGGGCAAGTAAGGTAAAATTTAAATAAGGACAAAACTGTCCTTATTTTTTTGTGATATTTTATTGATAGTTATTATTTTGACTAATTCTATTTTGGTTTTTCAGGATGTTTATTATTTAGCTCTGCAGTAGTATTTAATTTTTTTTCATCTATATATTTATAATTTAAAGAGTTGCCTTTACTAATAACTGATTTCCCTAATTCCTTTTCTAAATTATTACGTGTGTTCTTTGCTATTTTTCCACCACGCTTTGCCATTTCTCTGTTTTCTTTTAATCCATAAGGCTTATGCTCTTTTACAAGTTCTCTGGTTGCAATTTCTCCTAAATTTGCTAAAGTAACTTCAATATCAGTCATATTATCTCTTAATGATTCTTTCCTTAAACCTTTATATTCTTTATATTGTGATGCTTTCATTCCGGACCATTGTCGATAAATTTCATTTGTAAGTATTCCATATTCATAATTTTTTGTTATGCCACTTTCTTTCCAAACATCAGTTAGTTTATGCCTGTCAATAATACCGGTCAATCTTTGTTTAATCCACTTATCGTCATATCCGTTTGTTTCTATAGTAATCAACAGCGCGATTAACGGCAAGTTCTGGATCAAAAACTTCATCGATTCTTTCTTTTCCCATTTGAGCAAGCCAAAGTTTAAAGGGTTCTGCCTTTTTGCTTGGAATTGACTCAATTAATCTCAAAATTCCTTTTGTATCTAAGACATCTTGATTATAATATTTGCCATCATTGGATTTTAATTTCAGTTGACTACAATTTGTAGTCAACTGACTACCTTCTTTTTTTAATCTTGTCTTTAAAACAGACCAGTATTTTCTTGGTTCATTACTGTCCGTCAAAACACTAATTACATCAACGACACTAAAAAAATAATCTTCTCTTTCGCTATTCCAAATACTTCTTATTTCTTTGCCTTCAAATAAATTTGTAATTGTATTTAATTTATTATTATCCATATATAGAAATACCTCCTTGCATTATTTTTTACTATTAACAATATTATCATAAGATATAGGATTTTACAATTCTTATTTTTTATTTAAGAGTTTATGAAAGTGCCAAAAAATTATATGAAAATGAACAAGGCCTCATTTTATATAAATAAAAGAGCCTTTTATAACCAAAATGAAACTGAAGTCGAAAAATGTTGTATTATTAGATCAAGGAAAGAGAGGGAAGCAAAATGATAGATAAAATTTGCGAAAACCTACTGAAAAAAATTAGACAAGAATCTCCAGACATAGATGACGAAAGAGCAGAAGTAATATTTTATGGGTTAGAGCTAATCATTGGAGAAATACCAAAAATGATAATATTATTTCTAGCAGCAATAATTTTTAAAATAGGATGGCTTGTAATATTTGCCTATGCAACAATGCTTCCATACAAAACCGTAGCCGGAGGTTTTCATTTAAAAACAAATGTAGGATGCCTAGTAGGAACATTTATTGTATACTTTGGCAATGTCCTAATTAGTAAATTCATAGTTTTTTCACCAGAGATAAAATACTTATTATCAATAATCATATTAATATTTTCAATCATAATGATATACCTTTATGCACCAGCAGATACAATTAATTTACCAATTTTAAGAAAAAAAGAAAGAAGAACTAAAAAAATCTTATCATATATCTTTGCAATCACAACACTGGGGGGTGCACTTATAGTAAAAGATTCCACATTATCAAACATACTTATGTTTAATGTGCTAATTGAAACAATTTGCATATCAAAACTTGCATATAAAGTGACTAGAAATGAATATGGATATGAAACATATGCAAGACAATAAATAATATAGTTAATATAAACATTTACCGGTAATGTTATGTTATAAAACGTAAAAATAAGGGGAGGAAAAAATTATGTTAAAATTTATCGCAAAAATCGCAGAAAAATATGCAAAATCTACTAACACTGCTTGCTGGTTTATAGGAATGCTTCATCAACCAAAAATGCCTGCTTCATTAATAAAAAAAGACTAAGATATAATTAAAAAAGCTAAATTCGACAAATCCCAAAAGTAAAACTTTTGGGATTAAATTTTATTCATTATATATTTCAAATTGTTGTTTAAAATATTCTGGTGTTTTAGAAGTAAAACAAGCTAAATTTTTATGTCTCTTTATTATTTTATTAACTTCCCATAATCCAAGACCAGTATTATTAGGTTTTGTAGAATAACCTTTTTCAGAAAGTCTATCTATATCAACATCCTTATTGTTGTATGTATTTTCTATAATTAATAATTGGCGATTACACTGAACATCATTTCTAATAATTACATTAATAATTTTTTTATCACATTCGGAAGCAGCCTCTATTGCATTATCCATTAAAATTCCAAGTACTCTAGTAAATTCATAAATACCCATATGCAAACTATTAAAATCCACAAAGGTTTCTAAGTTTATTTTTATTCCAAGACTATCAGCTTTGTAATATTTATTAGCAAGAACAGTGTAAACTGCAGGATTATTAATAGAATCAGGACTTAGAGAACTAAGATTATTTACTTGATTACAATCTTGTAATAATTGTTTATAATATCTTTCTAATCCGTCCATATCTTTTGTAGCAATATAGCCACCAATACCAGCAATTATGTTAGAAAAATCATGTTTAAAAGCTCTAACGTTATCGTGTAAAATTTGCAAAGTTTTATTATATAATTTTTCTTGTTCTAAATCTGCTGTTGTTCGTTCTAACTTCATTGTTTTTACAAGACTATAAATGCTAATTGTAAAATATGCAATAAGAGAGATTATATTTATCAAAATAATAAAAGTTGGCAATTTATCATTATAATAACCGATTAGATACATTTGTATGAATGCGACAATCAAAGCTATAATTATGTTCACGAAAAGCATAAACTTATTTTTCTTAGAAATATTATCAAAGGAAGTCATATTAAAATGATGATGGCTAATGATTATATAAATAACAAACAATAGTAAATATATTAATATGATAGCAGATAGTCTGTAGATTGGCACATAAGCTAACATCTCATAAGTACAGTGGAAAATAACTAAAAAGATTCGAGTTATAAGCATTTCTATAATAACGATACAAATTGTAGGTAAAAACTCAGCAAATAAAGCTTTTAAAATGCTAACCTTGAATACAAGCATGACAGTTATAGGCATAGCAATTAAAGTTATTATATTACTGTAAGGTTTAGGAATGAAAGCAGAACAAATTATTCCGATAAAAGAAGTAATTAAAATATAAATTATTTTCTGCTTTTTAGAAGCAGATATTCTCAAAATAGAAGTAAACAAAAGCATAGATATAGTGACTTCAATAAAAATAAACGGTAATCCGATAATCTTAGTCAACATCTCATTTTCCGTGGTCATACTCAACCAAATATTATTTAAAAAATTCATAGTTATTTAAAACCTCCATAAAACTATTCTTATATTTAGGACCAATAAAACAATGAGCACTTTGCATATTTTTGAAGAAAATAATATTGTTCCTAAAATCAATTTCACTAATGTTTAAAGTATTAACAATAAAAGACTTGTGACATCTTACGAAATTGCTGGGCAAAGAAGAACAGATGGTATTAAAAGAGCCATAGGTGTTGATCTCGCCCGAAACTACATTGAAGATGGTTTTCATTCCGTTCTTTTGAATATAATTAATAGAGTTTTGATTAATCAAAGTATTTCTGCTGTTTAGTTTTATAAAATTTGCAGAGTTATTATTAATATCGTCATATAGACGAACTATAGTATTTTCAAGTTTACTCATAGAGAAAGGCTTTTGAAGGAAATCAAAAGTTTTACACTCAAAAGCAGAAACAATATATTCAAAATGGCCTGTTGCAAAAACAATATAAACTGACTTATTCTTTTTTCTGATTTCTTTGGCCAGCTGAATTCCATTTAATGAAGAATTTAAATCTATATCTAAAAATAAAACATCAACATCATTAGTATTAAGAAAACTTAGTAAGCTACTAGCATCACAAGAAGAGAAAACAACACTGGCATCGAAATCATGTTTTAGAAAAATTTTTTCCAACATTTCTTGTAACTTAGAAACTAACTGAGGATTATCATCACATAAAGCGAATTTAATCATAAAGTCATCTCCCTAATATTCTATAAAATCAGAAATTACTGGACGGTAAAACTTTACTGAATAACCAATATTTTCCAATTCTTAACTTCTAATATATTCCAATTTAAAAATCTTGTCAATAAAAAAGTAAAAAATAATTTAAAATGTCGAAAATTGATAAAACTTAGAGAAAACAGTACTTTCGAAACAAATAAAACTCTGAAAAATGTAAAAAAATGTCAAAAGTAATACATAAGTTCTATATGCTGAGTTATATTCATAGTATTAAAATAACAAATAGAAAATAAGAAGGGAGAATTTGAAACTATGAAAAAAGTAATCGAAAGAATATCTGTGTTTGTAGTGGCAAGTGCTTTTTTGCTAGGAGTGTTAATTGTAGGAAACACTGATACAAATAAAAATGTTTTAACAAGTACAACTATAAACGGGATAGAAATAGAAAGCCTTGATAACAAAAAGATAGGATGGGGAATAAAAAGAAACGACAATCATGAGCAGCCTGATGTTGGAAATGTAAACAGAAAAATCTTGGACAAATATCAAGGATTATATATGGGAAATAAAGAGCAAAAACTAGTGTATTTAACTTTCGATTTGGGATATGAGGCTGGATACACGCCCAAGATTTTGGAAGTACTAAAACAAAATGAAGTGAAAGCAACATTCTTTATAACTGCACATTACGTAAATACTCAGCCGGATTTGGTAAAACAAATGATAGATGAAGGACATATTATAGGAAATCATACAGTAAATCATAAAAGTATGCCATCTTGTAGTTTAGAGACAATAAAAAAAGAGGTAATGGATTTGCACTCTGCAATATATGATAAATTTGGCTATGAAATGAAATTCATTAGACCGCCTAAAGGCGAATATAGTGAGAGAACGGTAGCCTATACAAATACATTAGGCTACACAAGTGTAATGTGGTCATTTGGCTATGATGACTGGGATGAAAAGAAACAAGGAAGAGAAGAATATGGCAAAAAGAAAATCCTAGACAATGTTCATAATGGCGAGATAATGTTACTTCATGCAACATCAAAAGACAATGCAAATATTTTAGATGATGTAATAAAAGAAATAAAAAATATGGGATACGAGTTTAGAAATATCGATCAATTTGAAAAATAGAACAGGAGGAAAAGACTTGAAAAGAAAAAAAGAGAGAGTTATAGATAGACTACTAGAGGTCCCAAAAGAGATATCGACAAATGAGCCTAAAATAACGATTGCAGGGTTTAAGCAAATGTTGATAGAAAATTACAAAGCAATTTTAGAATATCAGGACATTTATATTAGGATAAAAACATATATTGGAATTGTCAATATTAATGGATTTAACTTAAAACTTGGAGAGATGACTTCTGACGACATAATGGTCACAGGAGATATAGAGACTGTTGACTTTGAAAAAATAGAAGATTAAAGCAAGGGGAGAAAAATGCTATTTAAAATATTATTAAAAAATTTAATAGGATATGTCAACATTAAAATAGAAGGCTATTTTGTAGAAAAGTTTATAAATAAATGTATCAACAACAAAATATTTTTTTGGAACATAAAAAGAGAGAAATCTACAATTATATATACCAATGTTGGAATAAACGAATTCAAAAAAATACGAAAAATAGCAAAAGAGACAAAATGCAAAATAGAGATATTGGATAAAAAAGGACTCCCTTTTATTTTGCACAGATATAAAAAAAGAAAAGTATTTTTAATAGTAATAATATTAGTGTTTGCACTCCTTTTCGGATTATCAAGATTCATATGGAATATAAAAATAGAAGGATTAGACAAGATAGAAAAACAAGAAATAGAAACCATATTAAACGACAATGGTTTAACAACTGGAAAGTTGAAATCAGCGATAAATAAACAAAAAATTATAAATGAAATACGAATGCGAAGAGATGACATATCTTGGGTTGGAATATTGATAGAAGGGACAAATGCAACAGTAAAAATAGTAGAGGCAAATTCTAAGCCAGAGATAATAAATGACGAAGATTATTGCAGTATTATATCGACAAAAGATGCACAAATTGTAAAAGTAAGTGCTCAAAACGGTATCCCCGTAGTAAGAGAGGGGGATATTGTAACAAAAGGTGATACGCTAATTGCTGGTTGGATAGAAGGTAAATATACTGGAACTAGATATGTTCATGCAGAAGGCGAAGTTACAGCAAAAGTGTGGTATAGTCAAAAAGAGAAAATAATGTTAAACCAAGTCGTAGAAAGGAATACAGAGAATGTAGAAAAAAAATATAAAATAAAAATAAATAATTTTTCAATAAATTTCTTCAAAACCCTTTCAAAATTTGAAAAATATGATACAATAGAAGCGAGCAAAAAGTTGAAAATATTTTCTGATTTATATCTGCCAATCGAGCTAATAAAAATTACGAATACAGAAAAAATAGAAGAGAAAATTACTTACGGAATAGAAGAGGCAAAGCAGATTGGCATAGATAAAGCTTCTGAAAAAATAGAGAAAGAACTACCAAACAAAGAAAATATATTACAAAAGTACGAAAATTCTTACGCGGGTGAGGATTACGTGGATGTAGAAGTTACATATGAAGTGTTAGAAAATATAGGGACCAAAGAGAAAATAGTATTTTGAAAGGAAGATATGAAATGGAAGAGAAGAGTCTTAGAGTCTATTCAGACAAAAAATTTTTTACAAAATTAACAAATACTATAACAAAGTTATTGATACCAACGAAGATAGGAATTAATGGAATGTTGATCTCTATCAAGAGGAACAATGTGTTAAAAGCATATGAGGCTTATCGCGAAGCTCAACAGGAGTCTGCGGAGAATCAAAGTGAACTAGAAAAAAAATACGAAGATATTTATTCTTTATACTTAGAAGCAATAGATAAACATATGATGGATAATGTATATAAAAAAGTGAAAAACGACACAGCGACAGCATTTGAAAAAGAAGCATTGTCAAAATATTATATGGTAATACATTTAAAAGATACAGAATATTTAGAATACAAATATAGAAAACAAATCTTTTTAATGCAACTTGACTATGATACAGTAAAAGAACTAAACAAAGAAAAACTAATAAACAAATATGAACAATTTTATTCAGCAAGAATGGAAGATTTGTACAAAAAAATATTAAAGAATTATTCAATAAAATTATCTGAAAATATTTCACAAATAGATAAAGAAATTATATATGGAAAGATTTTTTCTTCGGTAGAAGAATATATAACAGATGTTCTTCCAATAAAGATGAGATTAGAACCAGAAAATAAAATTTATTCTGACATATTAGGAGACTACAAAAACTTTGAAAGATTCACAGTAGGTAAATTAGACCAAAACGATATAATCGAAAAGAACATGATTTTATTAGGAATCAGTAGAAGATTATTCACACATAGCTTGCCATTAGTGGTTGCAGAACAATGCTACGAAAAATTATTAGTAGATGTTAGAACTTTAATAATGGACACAAAAATAGCTAGAAAACAAGAAAAAGCATATAGCTTGTTAATAAATATAATAGACGATTACAATCTACGTCTATTATCTACAAAGATTTATTGGGACAAGTTAGCAGATAGAGAAGCATACAAGAAATTCTGGAACGCATATAAGAATATAATGCAAATAAAAGAAAGCGATTATATAACATACTCAAAGGAAAAAGAAAAATTATTCTTAAAGAGAGAACTAAGAGAAGTATTCAAAAATGAAAATAGATATTACAGAATTATAAAATTCTACAAGAGAAAATTAGTAGCACTTGGAGAAATGAGAGAATTAAAGAATAGCTGTATTTCAGAAGGGTACTACACAAAAAAGAAAACAGAGGACATTTCTATAAAAGAAAAAGTAATATAATTTATCAGTAAAAGAGGTAATATTTTGGAAAATTATTCACAAATAGAATTCTTAGAAATACCAGAAACAGCAGAATACAAAGAGTTAATAGAAAAAGTTGTAGAAACTTGCTTCAATGAAGAAAACTTAACAAAAACAAAACTATACTTAAATGTAATATTGACAAATCCTGAAACAATAAGAACAACAAACAAAAAATATAGAAACATAGATAAAGAGACTGATGTACTATCATTTCCAATGTTTGAAAAAGATGAAATAGAATCGATAATCTCGGCAGAAGATGATGAACAAATAGAAGACGTTTTAGGAGATATAATGATCTCTATACCAAGAGTAATCGAACAAGCAGAAGAGTATGGACACAGTGTCCAAAGAGAACTAGCATATATGGTAGTGCATGGATTTTACCATGTAATGGGGTATGACCATATGAATGAAGAGGAAAAAAGTGTCATGAGACAAAAGGAAGAAAACATACTAAGTAAATTAAATATTACAAGGCAATAGGGGTTAAAATGAAGAAAGACGAGCATAAACTGAAAAATGATAATTTTATAGAAGCTTGGTATAATGCAATAAATGGTATAGTCTATACAGCAACAACACAAAGAAACTTTAGAATACAGCTTGTATTAGCAGTAATAGTCTTAGCATTGTCATTATTTTATGGATTGGGCACGACAGAATTTTTGTGTCTAGTATTTGCATTGTTTTTTGTAATCTTTGCAGAAATGGTAAATACAGCAATAGAAACAGTAGTGGATTTGTTTGTGGATGTATATCATCCAAAAGCAAAAATAGCAAAAGATGTTGCAGCAGGAGCTGTAGTTCTATCAGCTTGCAATGCTTTGATTGTTGGATATTTCATATTCTTCAATGCGGAAAATATGAAAGCAATAAGTGATAGTATATTCAACAACATGGTAAAATCTCCTCAGCATTTGGCATTTGTAGCAATTATATTAGTTGTAATTGCGGTAATTGCAATTAAAGCAAGTTGCTCTAAGAAAAAGGAAAGAGGTCAGTTGATAAAAGAAGGATTTGTACCAAGTGGACAGTCAGCAGTAGCATTTGCAGCACTTACAGCAATCTGGATTAATAGCAAAGACATAGTAACATTTACATTAGCATTAGTGCTATCATTATTGGTAGTAGGAAATAGAGTATATAACAATGCGAGAACCAAAGCAGAAGTGGTATTTGGAGCATGCATGGGAGTATTGATAGTAATGCTTGTGTATGGATTAACAATATTTAAAATACAATAAACAAAGGGGAAATAAAAGAAATGAAAAAGTTTTTAATAATATTATTAGTAATTATAATATTAGCAACAGGTGGATATCTAGGATATAGAATATATAAAAGCAAAACAGAAAATATAACAGACCTAGGAACAGATGTTATAGAAGAACCAAAAGAAGAGCCAAAAAAAGAAGTTCAAATTTTTAAAGGAACAGACAGACCAATAGCTTTAATGATAGATAATCATAAAGGAGCTTTACCACAAGGTGGATTAAATGATGCTTATATGGTTTATGAAATAATTGTTGAAGGTGGAGAAAGCAGATTAATGGCACTATTTAAAGGAAAAGACCTAGAAAAAATAGGACCAGTAAGAAGCTCAAGGCATTATTTTTTAGACTATGCACTTGAAAATGATGCTATATATGTACACTTTGGATGGAGCCCACAAGCAGAATATGATATATCTAACTTAAAGGTAAATAATATAAATGGAATATCAGAAAGCCCAAAATCATTCTGGAGAGTAAAAGACAAGAGTGCACCACATAATGTTGCAACAAGTATAGCAAAAATAAAAGAAATTGCACAACGTAAGAATTACAGAATGACATCAGATAAAAAGAGTGTATTACACTATGTAACAGATGATGTAAAATTAGAAAATGGACAAAAAGCAGATACAATAACAATACCATACACAAACACAAACTCAAATACAGTAAAATATACATATGATGCAGAAACACAAAGATATCAAAGATATTCAAAAGGTGTAGAAGAAACAGATTGGAACACAGGCGAAAAAATCACAACAAAAAACATAATAATCACATTTGCTAGAAATGCTACACTAAATGATGGAGAAGGAAAAGGGAGACAAACTCTATATAATGTAAATAACCTAAAAGGTTATTACATAACAAATGGTAGAGCAATAGAAATAACTTGTGAAAAATCCTCAAGAAGTGAACAAACTGTGTATAAAGATCTTGAAGGAAACGAGATTGATGTAAATGATGGAAACACATTTGTGCAAATATGTCCAATAGATGCAAAAGTAGTAATCGAAGGGCAAGAAGAACCGGTGGAAGCAAATATAATAACAGAACAATAAAAAATAAGAACTGCCAAAAGGAAGGCAGTTCTTTTAATATTTTTCTAACTTATATTCTTTGTCTAAATTATGATTAACAAACAAATTACTAATTAATTTTAACTCTTTTTTTGCTTCATCAGATACTGTAAAAGAATAAAGCTTTTTAGCTGGAGCAGATGCTATGTACTTTAAAGAATTAAAAGTATCTCTGCAAATTTTTATCGCGGATTTATCTAAAAATCCACAATTATTACACAAATAACCATTATTAGAAATGCTAAAATAACCAATATTTTTTTTATTTCCACATAAAGCACACTTATCAAGTCTAGGACAAAAACCTAAAATAACCATTAATCTAATTTCAAAAACGGACAATATAAAATCTTTATCAGTATCAGTTTCAGAAAGCAAGTAAAGAGTGTTAAGCAAAAGTTGCAAAATATTATAAGTATATTGGTTCTCATAAGTAACATCTGAAACCAATCTGGTCATAAAAGCAGCATAATTTAGTTTATCTAAATCTGTACGAATGTTATAAAAAACTTCAATAGCTTCGCAAGAATTGATATTATAAGAGTTTACACCCTTAAAAAGAACTAAATCGCTAAAACTTAAAAATTGAGTGCCAGCTAAAAGTGAGCTTTTAGGCCTTCTAGCACCTTTAGCTGCACAACCAATTTTGCCTATGTCGGGAGTAAGAATAGAAACCATCTTATCAAAATCTCCCATATTACTTTCTAGTAGTACAATTCCTTTTGTTTTTATTATTCCCATAAAATCCTTCTTATAAATTATTCATTTTATTATCATTTTTTACTTCAATATTAGTAATATTAGGATCGCTCTTTTGCAAATTCTTCTCAGCATTTTCAACCTCTAGCAATTCTAAAAAAGTATTAATATTTCCAGTATTTTTAAAAGTATTCCAAGCTATTTTTTTTATCATATGAAATCATCTCCTATGTAGCATTAAACGCATACCAATTTTTATTTATCTTTTGTAAATTCAAAACATTTATACTAGCAATTATTGTAATTTGAATTTTTTTACTAAATTTGAATCATTAATCCAATCTTCTCTAACTTTAACCCATAATTGCAAGTTGACTTTTGTATCTAAAGTTCTTTCTAAATCTTCTCTTGCATAAGTCCCAATTCTCTTTAACATTTTTCCGTCTTTACCAATAATAATACCTTTATGAGATTTCTTTACACAATAAATAGTTGCAGAAATATCACAAATGCTTTGTTTCTCAACAGTTTTTCTGAACTTCATTTTTTCGACTTCAATATAAATTCCATGTGGAACTTCTTGATCTAATAACCTTAAAGTCTTTTCTCTAATAGTTTCTTCAGCTAGTTGTCTTAATGTTTGGTCAGTATATTCCTCTACATTATAATATGCAGGACCAACTTTCAAGTTGTTTTCTATCTCATCAAGAAGAACATCTAGATTCTTGTTTTTTATTACAGAAACTGGAACAACAGCAGTGAAATTATATTCTTTTGAATAAAGTTCAATCAATTTTGCAATTTGTGCTTTATCTACCAAATCTACTTTGTTAATTACCAAAATACATTTTTTCTTAGACTCAATAATTTTATCTAAAATTAATCTATCGCCTTTACCAATTTCCTCTGATGTTGCATCAACAACAAAAAGTACAATATCAACATCTGAAGACGCTCCAAAGGCTGTTTCAACCATAACATCTCCAAGTTTTGACTTTGGTTTATGAATTCCAGGTGTATCAACAAAAATAATTTGACTGTTAGGACGATTAACAATAGCTCTTATAGCAGTTCTGGTAGTCTGCGTTTTATTTGCAACAGCTGCAACTTTTTCACCAACTAAAGCATTCATAATGCTAGACTTTCCTACATTAGTTCTTCCAAGCATTGATACAAATCCTGATTTAAAATTTTCGTTCTCCATATAGTTCTCCAATTTCTATAATTATTATAAATAATTTTAATTAAATATTTTGTAGAAAAAAGTAAATAAAAAAATATTTCATGTACAATAATTCGACAAACTTTTTCCAACACTAGAATTATATAATATTTCTTGCAAAGTGTCAAAAATTATGCTATACTTACCATAATATTTTGATGCTAGGAAGTAGGAAAAATGTATTTAATAGTAGGACTTGGAAATCCAGAACCAGAATACTCAAAAACAAGACACAATATGGGATTTGATGTAATAAACAAATTATCAAAAGAATTTGATATTGAAGTAAAAAAAGAAAAATACAAAGCTTTGTATGGAACTGGAGTAATCGAAAATGAAAAGGTAATCTTATTAAAACCTCAAACTTATATGAACTTAAGTGGTGAGGCTATAAAACCATTTGCGGATTTCTATAAGATAGATATAGATAAGATTATTGTAATATATGATGATATAGATGTAGAAACAGGAACTATAAAAATAAGAAAAAAAGGTGGAGCTGGATCGCACAATGGGATGAAATCAGTTGTATATGAGCTAGGCTCAAAAGATTTTCCAAGAATAAAAGTGGGAACAGGTTCAAAACAAGAAATACCAAATCTAATAAATTATGTAATAGATAAAGTTAATAATGAAGAATATGAAAGACTAGAAAAAGGAGTAGAACTAGCTGCAGAAGCTGTTAAATTATGCTTAAAAATAGGAATAGACAATGCAATGAATACATTAAATTAGAGGTAGTTAATGAAAGAAATTATAATAAACAAAGATGAAGACGATATAATAGTGGCATTACTGGAAAATGGCAAATTAGTAGAAGAGTATGACAACATAAACAATGCAAAAACATTAGAGGGAAATATATATTGTGGAATTGTAAGAAATGTATTACCTAATATGCAATCAGCATTTATAGATATTGGAGAGAGTAAAAACGCTTTTATACATATAAAAGATATAATTCCCAAAATAAGTGAGGTAACAGGAAATAAAGAAAAAGATTACTCAAAATACAAAATGAAAGATTTTGTAAAACAAAAAGAACCAATACTTGTTCAGATAAAAAAAGACAAAGAAAGCTTAAAAGGTGCAAGAGTTTCAAAAGACATAAGCCTAGTAGGCAGATTTTGTGTACTTTTAATTAATGTGAATTTTATAACGGTATCGCAAAAAATAGAAAGCAAAGAGGAAAAAGAAAGACTAAAAAATGTGGCAAATGAAATCTTGAAAAAATACGAAAAAGATGAAAAATATGGATTAATATTAAGAACAGCAGCATCAGAAAAAAGCAAAGAAGAAATAGAAAGAGATATAGTAGAATTAATAGAATATTGGAAACAAATAAAAAGTGCATATGAAGAAGTTTCAAAAGAGGGTAAACCAGTATTAATATTTGAGAACTACAACATCGTATCAAAATTTCTATTAGGAGTTTTAGACTCAGACATTAATCAAATAACAGTTAACAACACAGCTGTATTTGAACAAATTAAAGAACAAATTAGCGAATTAAAAAAGACAAACATAGAATTGTGCTTGCAAGAAAATGACTTAATGAAAAAACATGACTTAGAACGTCAAATAGCAAAAATGCACGAAAGAAAGATATGGCTTAAATGCGGAGGATTTATAACAATAGATAAAACAGAAGCGCTAACAGCCATAGACGTAAACTCAGGAAAATATACAGGAAGAAACAAAGAAACCAAAGAACTAGCATTATTGAGAGTAAACAGAGAAGCAACGATAGAAATAGCAAAGCAAATAAGACTAAGAAATATAAGTGGAATAATTGTTATAGATTATATAGATATGCTAAAAGACGAGGAAAGAAAACAAATACTAGACTTGCTTGACAAAGAACTAAAAAAAGACAGAAGCAAAACGCAAGTAGTAGGATTTACACAATTAGATTTACTAGAAATGACAAGAAAAAAACTATAAAAAACAAAAATAGCAAAAGCTAGGAGGTAAAACAAATGATCAGAACGCTAAAATCGAAAAAAGGAATAACAATAATAGCGCTAATTATAACCGTAGTAGTACTTCTAATATTAGCAGGAATAAGTGTAAGTTTGGTTGTAGATAAAGACGGACTACTAAATAGCTCAAAAGAAACAAAAGAAGAAGTTAGAGCAAAAATGATAGAACAGAAAAAAGAAGTGTGGAGCTTAGAAAATCAGCTTAACAAAGGAACTTCTCAAGAAATAACATTAGAACAATTTTTAGAAAGTCTAGAAACTGATGGGATGATTACAAGCGAAGAAAAACAAGAAATAATAGAAAAAGGAAAAATAACAATAGCAAACAAAACCATAATCTTTGTAAAAGAAAATACGGAAAAATAAAAAACAATAATTTTACCAAAAGAAAACAGCATACAAATATCATAAAAACAGCCAAAACTATGAAAAATAGCCCAAAACCATTGACAACAATTTTTCTTTGTGATAAAATATTTATCTGTAAGCCGCCTGAGTCGGGCAACTAAATTCTATCATAACATCGTTTAGAGATAGATGCCTTGAATTTTATGCTTAGCGAGTATACGAATAAAGGGAGGTGTACAATACAATGTACGCAATAATTGAAAGCTGTGGAAAACAATACAAAGTAGCAGAGGGAGATGTAGTATTCTTCGAAAAACTAGAAGCAGAAGAAGGAAAAAAAGTTTCTTTTGACAATGTAGTTTTAGTATCTGACGGAAAGAAAATAGAAGTTGGAGCTCCTTATGTTAAAGGTGTTAAAGTTGAGGGAAAAGTAGTAGCTCATGGAAAAGCTAAAAAAATATTAGTTTACAAATACAAAGCTAAGAAAAACTACAGAAGAACTCAAGGACATAGACAACCATATACAAAGGTTGAAATAACATCTATAAAATTAGCTGCTGAAAAGAAAGAAACAAAGACAGAAGCTAAAAAAGAAACAAAATAATAATTAAGAGATTATAAAACAAAAACATGAAGGGAGTGAAACTAAATGGCTCACAAGAAAGGTCAAGGTAGTGTTAAGAACGGTAGAGATAGTGAATCAAAACGTTTGGGACTAAAAAGAGCTGATGGTCAAGTAGTTCCAGCTGGAAATATATTAGTAAGACAAAGAGGAACAAAATTCCATCCAGGAAAAAATGTTGGAATAGGCAGTGATGACACATTATATGCTAAAGTAACAGGAACTGTTAAATTTGAAAGACTTGGAAGAGATAAAAAACAAGTTAGCGTTTATACAGCAGAAGAATTAAAAGCTAAAGCAAAAAAAGCAAAAGCTCCAAAAGCTGTAAAAACAGAAAAGAAAGCAGAAAAAGCACCTGCTAAAAAAACAACAACTACAAAAAAAGAAAAAGTAGAAAGCAAATAAAATTTGAAACCTAGCATTACGAAAGATGCTAGGTTTTTTGTATGCAATAGTAAAAATCAAAAAATTCCTTGTTATTATCAAGGTTTTGTGGTAAAATATTACATATAAAAATAACAAAAAGGGGAACAAAATGAAACAAGAAAAATCATTAAGTAAAAAACTAAGCAAAAAAGCTATAATTATATCATTAGCAATAATTATAATAATACAAATATTGGCAAGAATTTATGTTGGATACAAAAAAGAATATTTCCACATAGATGAAGCATATTCGTATTCATTAATGAACTATGACAAAATTCAAATTACAGAAAATGATGATTTTTATGATACATGGCACACAAAAGATTATTATATAGATTATTTATCAGTAAATAGTGATGAAGTATGGAACTTAAAACCAGTATATGAGAACCAAAAAAATGATGTACATCCACCTTTATACTACTTACTACTAAGAATAGCAGCATCATTTACAATAGATGGATTTACAAAGTGGACAGGAATAATTCTAAACATAATTATATATGTATTTTCAAGTATCTTTATATATCTAATATCAAAAAGAGTATTTAAAGATGAGAAAAAAGCATTATTTACTTGCTTGATATCAGGGTTATGTTTAGGAGCGCTAGACACAACAGCATACATAAGAATGTATGAACTAGCAAATTTATTCATATTAATATTAACATACATACATATGAAATTGTACGACAAAAAAGAGCTAGAAATAAAAGATGTTGTAACAGTTGGAATCGTAGCATTATTAAGCTCATTAACACACTATTATACATTAATATATATGGCAGTGCTATTTATAATATTTGTAGTAAAATACATAAAAGCAAAAGAGTACAAAAACTTAATAAAATACATATCTTGCTTTGTTGTTGCAGCAATAGTATCACTAATAATATTCCCATATTCATTTAAGCATATGTTCATGGGATATAGAGGCGAAGGCGCAATGAACAGCCTATTCAATAGCGAAACTCTATATGCAGACATAGGAACATATCTATATGTTTTAAGTAAGGGATTAGTTGGATATACCTTCGTTGCACTAATAATATTGTTTATAGTGCTAGACGTTAGAAAAAAAGGTACAATTGTAGACAATGATGAAACAAAATTATTAATTATACCAACAGCGATATATTTTGTATTAGTAGCAAAAATGTCACCATACAAAGAACTAAGATATATAATGCCAATAATATCAGTATCGATGATATATTTAATATATGTATTTTCAAGATTATTTGAGCTAAACTTTAAACAAAAAACAGCAAAAATAGCAACTGTAGCATTATTTGCAATAATAACAATCTCGCCACTATTTACAGGAGCTCATTTAGACTTTACATACACAAAAATGAATCATTTAGCTGATAAAATGGAAGAAAAATCAGACATTCCAGCACTATATGTATTTAATGAAAATAATATAAGATTTTTAGATGACATATATATGTTTACTAAGTTAGATAATTCTTATATTATGAAATACAGCAATGCAAATGAAGAAAATATTAGAAATGTTCTAAGCGAAAAAGATACATCAAAAGGACTAATATTAGTTTATAATGAAGGCGTGCAATATGAAGATATTGTGAAACAAATAAAAGAAATATACAATTATAAAACAGATGAAAGAGTACAAGATTTAAACGCAGGAGGAGTTTTATACTTACATTAAGAGAAGGGAAAGTGATTATTATGGGAAATAAAAAGAGAATATTAACAGGAGATAGACCAACAGGAAGATTACATATAGGTCATTACTTTGGATCTTTACAGAAAAGAGTTGAAATGCAGAATTCAGGGTTATATGATCCATACATATTAGTAGCAGATGTTCAAGCATTAACAGACAACTTTAATAATCCAGATAAAGTAAGAAAAAATGTAAGAGAAGTAGTAATGGATTATTTATCAGTAGGAATAGATCCAGAAAAGTCAACAATATTTATACAATCTATGATACCAGAAATAGCAGAACTTACAGTATTCTATTCTAACCTAGTAACAATAGCCAGACTAGAAAGAAACCCAACAGTAAAAACAGAAATAGCACAAAAAAGAGAACTATTTGGAGAAAGCGTAACATATGGATTTTTAGGTTATCCTGTAAGCCAAGCTGGAGATATAACAGCGTTTAGTGGAGAATTAGTTCCAGTAGGAGAGGACCAACTTCCATTGATAGAACAATGTAGAGAAATAGTAAGAAAGTTTAACTCTATATATGGAGAAGTATTAATAGAACCAGAGGCAATTCTATCTTCAGGCAAAAGAATAAAAGGATTAGATGGAAATGTAAAAATGGGTAAATCTTTAGGAAATGCTATTTATTTATCAGACTCACCAGAAGAAATTACAAGAAAAGTAATGAGTGCTGTCACAGATCCTAAGAGAATAAAGAAAGATGATTTAGGAGATCCAGATGTATGTATGGTTGCATATTATCATCAACTATTTACAGAAAAAGAAGAATACGAAAACGTTTGCAAAGAATGTAGAGCCGGAACTAGAGGATGTGTAGCTTGTAAAAAACAACTAGCACAAAACATCATAAAAACATTAGAACCTATAAGAGAAAAAAGAAAATATTATGAAGAGCATCCAGAACTAGTGGATAAAATCTTAATAGAAGGAACTCAAAAAGCTAGAAAAGAAGCGCAAGAAACAATGAAAAAAGTGAAGAGAGCAATGAAATTAGATTATTTCGCTTAACAGAGATAATCTGTTGAGTAAAAAAAGAGATTAAAAGTAAGGAGCAAGAAAGATAATATGTTTACAGACTATGTAAAAATTTATGCCTCTGCAGGAAAAGGCGGAAACGGTGCAGTATCGTTTAGAAGAGAAAAATATATAGCAGCAGGTGGACCAGATGGTGGAGATGGCGGAAAAGGTGGAGATGTCTATTTTGAAGTTGATCCAGATTCAAATACACTTTTAGAATTTAGATACAAAAAGAAATTTAAAGCAGAAAGTGGAAAAAATGGTGAAGGTGCTCGTAAATTTGGAAAAAGTGGAGAGGATATTCATATAAAAGTTCCAATAGGGACAATAATCAAAGATGCACAAACAGGAGAAGTTTTAGCAGATTTGTCAGAAAAAGGACAAGTGGAATTATTGTTAAAAGGTGGTAGAGGTGGTAAAGGAAATTGCCATTTTGCTACTTCAACAAGACAAGCTCCTAGGTTTTCACAAGCAGGAGAAGAAGGAGAAGAAAAAGAGTTAATACTAGAGCTAAAACTACTAGCAGATGTAGGATTAATAGGATTTCCAAGCGTAGGAAAATCAACAATACTATCAATAGTAACAGCTGCTACTCCAAAGATTGCAGACTATCACTTTACAACATTAGAGCCAAATTTAGGAGTGGTAAAATCAGAATATGGAGATAGCTTTGTAATAGCAGATATTCCAGGACTTATCGAAGGCGCAAGTGAAGGAACAGGACTTGGTATACAGTTCTTAAGACATATAGAAAGAACAAGACTATTATTACATGTAATAGATGTATCTGGTTCAGAAGGAAGAAATCCAGTAGAAGATTTTTATACAATAAATAAAGAACTAGAAAAATATAGCAAAAAGTTAGCAACAAGAAAACAAATAATAGTTGCCAACAAAGCTGATATACTACAAGATGATACAATGTATAAAGAACTTGAAAACCTTGCTAAAGAAAAAAATATAGAAATATTTAAAATCTCTGCAGCAACAGGAGAAGGAATAAAAGAATTAATGGCAGAAGTTTCAAAACTTCTAAAAACACTTCCAAAAGAAAACTTAATAGAAATAACAGAAAAGAAGAAAGTGTATAAATTAGAAGAAACAGAGCCATTTACCATAAAGAAAGAAGAAGATATGTTTGTTGTAGATGGTCCAGCAATAAGAGAAATAATGAGAAAAGTGAATATGGAAGATAACGAATCTTTATACTACTTCCAAAGAAGATTAGAAGATTTAGGCATAAATCAAAAACTAAAAGAAGCGGGAGTAAAAGAAGGAGATACAGTAAAAGTTGTAGACTATTTACTAGAATGGGAAGACTAGAAAAATATATTATTACAAACTTCTAAATAAATAATCAGAAAAATTTAAAAATCAACAAAAAACGAAACCGTATGTCGAACTTTGACATACGGTTTTTCTAGACAAGCAAGCCTTTAGACTATATAATTAGATTGTTAAGAAATTTACATAAATCTAGATTTATGAATTCTAATCAAAAAATTAAATCAAAAGAAAAATCCAAAAAAAGTAAACAAATCAAAATTATATAAGGAGGAGTGCGTTTGGTAACAGTAGACAACAAAAAAGAAGTAAAACTATTACAACCAAAGATAGATATAGTGTTTCAAAGTTTATTTAGTGCAAAAAACAAAGAAATAACTAAAAGCTTTGTAGAAGCTCTGCTAGAAGAAAAAATAGATTCAATAGTAATAAACAGTGAAAAAGAGGTAACAAGAGATAAACCAATAGACAAATTAGGAATATTAGATTTAGAATTGGATATAAATAATAAAGAAAAAGTAGATGTAGAAGTACAATTATTAAAAAATGATGAATTCATACATAGACTATTATTTTATTGGTCAAGGATTTATTCAAAACAAATACATAGAGGCGACGAATATACCAAAGCAAGAAAAGTAGTAATAATAGCAATAACAGATTTTGAAATAGATATAACCAAAGAGTTAAAAAGAATGGAAACAATATGGAACATAAGAGAAAAACAAAATCCAGAAAAAGTGTTGACAGACCTGATGGAAATACGTATAATAAATCTAAAGAGGATAAGAGAAGCATACCAAAAAGACAAAGAAAGCAAAAAGAACCAATGGGTAATGTTTTTAGAAGATCCAAACTCTAGGGAGGTTCAAGAAATTATGGAAAAGAATGAAGACGTAAAAAAAGCAGTAGTAACAGTAAGAGAAATGAGCGAAGACGAAAAAATGGAAAGACTAGCAGAACTAAGACAAAAAGCCATAATGGACGAAAAAGCATTATACAACACTGGAATCAGAGAAGGAAAAGAACTTGGCAGGGCTGAAGGAGAGAAAATTGGCAGAGCAACTGGCAAAGAAGAAGGAAAACATGAAAACAAAATAGAAGTAATAAAAAGAATGCTAAATGCAAATCTTAGTATTGATTTAATAAAAGAATGTACAAATGCAACAGATGAAGAAATAGAAGAAGCAAAAATATCGAAAAAATAAAGAAGAAAACTTATAAAAAATAATAAAGAACCTAAAGTACAGATATAAACTGAAACTTTAGGTTTTCTTTTTATTCCGAAAATTTAATTAAATATATAATTTAATAAAAAAGTTTAAATTTTGTAATTAAGTTCTTTCTAACAAATACTTCTTTTTTATGTTTCTAGCATATTCATTTTTAAATTTTTAAGTATGCAACAAAAATTTTATGCAAAATGGTTGACTTTTGCGTAAAAATATAGTAAAATAATTATTGTTCAAGAAGAAGCAATCCACTTCTCACCTTAGTAGTAGTTACAAAAGGTAGAAAATAGTAACATTTATAATATGCAAATATTATAGTTTTATTGTGGGTTGGCTTATTGAAGTCAATCTTATTTTTTTGGAGGTGTTTTTTATAAAACAAGAATTACTAATTAATGAAAAAATTAGAGCAAGAGAGGTTCAAGTAATAGGAGCCAATGGAGAAAAGCTAGGAGTTATGTCTATAAATGATGCGCTAGATAAAGCAGCAGAAGCAAAATTAGACTTAGCATTAGTTGCCCCTAATACAAACCCACCAGTTTGTAAACTTATGAACTATGGAAAATATAAGTTTGAACAAGCTAAAAAAGAAAAAGAAGCAAGAAAGAATCAAAAGTCATTTGAAGTTAAAGAACTTAGAATCACACCAAATATTGAACAACACGACTTTGATTTCAAAGCAAAAAATGCAAGAAGATTCTTAGAAGATGGAAACAAGGTAAAAATAACGGTTAGATTTAGAGGAAGAGAGTTAAACTATGTAAAAGCAGGAGAAGAAACTCTAAACGAATTCATTGAAAATCTATCAGATATTTCAAATGTTGAAAAAAAACCTTTATTAGAAGGAAAAAACATGTCTGTTATATTAGCTAAAAAAACAGAAAAATAATTTAGAAATATTTATAGTTATCAAACTATTTATATATAGGGGAATAGCCCAAAAAACAATAAGGAGGAAAATATTATGCCAAAACTAAAAACAAATAAAGCTGCTAAAAAAAGATATTCATATACAGCAACAGGAAAAGTTAAAAGAACAAAATCTAATAGAAGACACTTATTAGCTAGAAAAACTTCTAGAGCTAAATCAAGAGGAAAAGTACAAGATGCTTATGCAGATAAGACATGCGAAGCAGGAATCAAGAAACTATTACCATATGGTAATTAATCATTAAAATAGAGAATTAGGAAGGTGATATAAATGGCAAGAGTAAAAACAGCAATAATTACAAGAAAAAAACATAACAAAATATTAAAAAGAGCAAAAGGATATTATGGTGCAAAACACTATAGATTCAGAATGGCTAAACAACAAGTTATGAAATCTGGAAACTATGCATATGTAGGAAGAAAAGACAAAAAATCTAACTTCAGAAAATTATGGATAGCAAGAATAAATGCAGCAGCAAGAATGAATGGATTAACATATAGCCAATTAATCAACGGATTAAAGAAAGCTAATGTTGTAATCAACAGAAAAATGTTAGCTGAAATGGCAGTATCAGATCCAGCAGCTTTTACAAAAGTTGCAGAATTAGCAAAAAAAGCAAAATAATTTGAGAAGAAAATTGTAGAGCATTTGTCTACAATTTTTTTTCGTATAAGGAAAGAAGAAAAAATTATGAATGAATGGCTAGAAAGAGAAGAATTATTAATAGGAAGAGAAAATATAGAAAAACTTAATAAATCAACTGTTGCAATATTTGGATGTGGGGGAGTTGGCTCATATGTACTAGAAGCACTTGTAAGAGCGGGAGTTGGAAATATTGTATTAATTGATAAAGATATAATAGATATAACAAATATAAATAGACAATTAATTGCAGATACAACAACAGTTGGTAAAGATAAAGTTGAGGTTGCAAAGCAAAGAGCTTTAAAAATAAATCCAAATATAAACATAGAAATACATAAGTGTTTTTATGATGAAAATCAAACAGAATTAATAAAACCAGAATATGACTATATAGTTGATGCAATCGATTCTGTAAAATCAAAAATATCATTAATACAGGAGGCTCATAACAAAAACGTAAAAATAATATCTGCAATGGGAATGGGAAACAAATTGAATCCGACTATGATAGAAGTGGCGGATATTAGCAAAACAGAGATGTGTCCACTTGCAAAAGTAGTAAGAAAAAGGCTAAGAGAAATAGGAATAAACCATACAAAAGTGGTATATTCAAAAGAGCCAGTAACAAGAGCAGACAACTCCTTGGAAAACAAAGGAACAACAGCAAGCATAAGCTTTGTGCCATCTGTATGTGGACTAGTAATAGCAAGCGAAATAGTAAAAGACATAATAAAAAATTGTAAGTAGAAATATACTTACAATTTATTTTTTATCAATTTCAAATTCTCTTTTTAATAGAAGTTTCTTTATATATTTAATTATTTTCGAGAATGTACTTTCTTTTCTTGGAATTAGATAAGTGCTGTGAGAATCCAATTCTGCTAACATATCAAATCTTTTATCTAATTTTTCCATCATTTCTATATAAAAATTATTAAAGAAATAATAATTATCAGTATTTCCAGTTAACTCTTGGAAATTATACAATTTTTTTCTAAACCTGTCTAAATCAGAAGATGTAATTAATGACTTAAAGATAGTAGAAAAATATGTTGTAATAAATAATTCTTGTGTAGAAAAATATGTGCTTTTAATGTTAGCTTTCAATTCCTTAATTTTGTTAGATATTGAATCTGCTCTTGACGAAGATAAATCAATAGATTGAAGCTTATTTTGTAATATTATGATTTTTTCTTCTAATTCTAAAATCTTGTCAAAAGAATTGGCAATTTGATTATACACATTTTCTCCACATAGAGCCACAAATTTATTCCTGAAATAATCACTACTATTTAGAACGCTATCAAATAAAACTTCTTCGCCAGTTGCGTATGCCATTTGCGAAATTAGATTGCAAAGTAAGGGATAGCAGTTTGGACTTATAGTAGAAAAATTTATCCCGTAATATGTAACATTTTCAAAAGTTGATCCTAAAATATTTGAACTAGCAAGCTGAACTGCAGCTTCATTTAAAGCCATTCCAAATACTTTTGAACCCTTAAAGGTGCATAAACCTAAACGAGAAAGATTTCCTTTTTCATCTGTTACTTCTTGAAGATTGTGAATACACTCATGAACGGCAAATTTCTTTAAATCTGCTAATCCCATTCCATCACGGAAATATATAGAATTATTTTTATAAAAATAACTTGCCTCTGATAGACCATGAGGAATATCAGCCATATACATTTTTATGCTAGAAAATCTCTTATAAAGAGCATCAAAAGTAAAGCCAAAATTAGGGAATGCTAGCAATAAACTTTCGCTAACACTTTTGGCAATTTCATTAACACTCTCTGAATCAAGTGGTGCTATAACAGTTATTCCGTCTTTTTTTAAAGCTGATTCAATATTCATATGTTTCTATAATAGTTCCTTCCTCTAAGAAAAATCAAATTTTGACAATGTCAAAACCGTACTTTTCAACTTGGTCATTAGTATATATACATTATACTACATAATATTGTAAAAACATATAACAAAAGTATTAAGAAAATATTACAATTATATTACAAAAGACATCCGATCTTAAAAGAAAGGATGTCTAGTAATTAATTATTTTACAACGATATTATAAATTCTATTTTTTACATAAATTTCTTTAACAATTGTTTTTCCATCTAGTTTAGAGGCTATCGCTTTATGAACAGCTTCTTTTATAACAGCTTCATCTTCGTCAACAGGAATATCGATTGTAGCTTTTAATTTACCGTTTATTTGAATAGGTAGATTAATTGTATCATTCTTTGTTTTTGCTTCATCATAAGTTGGCCAAGAAGAATAAGCGATTGTTTCTGTGTGGCCAAGCTTGTTCCATATTTCTTCTGTAATATGAGGTGCAATAGGGTTCAACAACTGAACAAATCCTTCTGCATATTTCAATGGAATTATATCTTCCTTGTAAGCTGAATTTATAAAAATCATCATTTGAGCAATGGCAGTGTTGAAATTCATATTTTCATAATCGTTTGTAACTTTCTTTACAGTGAAATGATATACGTTCTCAAGATTTTTATTTTCTTTATCTTGAACCTTACCAGATTCTACAAACAATCTCCAAACTCTGTCTAAGAAATTCTTAGAACCAGAAATACCGTTTGGATCCCATGGCTTTGTAGCGTCTAGAGGCCCCATAAACATCTCGTAAATTCTTAAAGAATCAGCACCATATTGTTTTACCATATCATCAGGATTTATAACATTTCCTTTTGACTTACTCATCTTTTCTCCGTTAGTTCCAAGAATCATTCCTTGATGACGAAGTTTGGCAAATGGCTCTTTTACAGGAACAACACCTTTATTATATAAATAATTGTTCCAAAATCTTGAATATAACAAATGACCTACTGCGTGTTCCGGTCCACCAATATATAAATCAACTGGTAGCCAATGCTGTAAAAGTTCATAATTAGCAAACTCATTGTCATTGTGTGGATCTATATATCTTAAGAAATACCAACTTGAACCTGCAGAACCGGGCATTGTACTTGTTTCACGTCTTGCTGGTTTGCCTTCAAAAGTAGTATTAACCCAATCAGTAGCTTTATCTAGAGGAGAAGCACCCGTTTTAGAAGGGCTATAATCCTCAAGTTCTGGCAATACTAATGGTAAATCACTATCAGCCAAAGCTCTCATTTCATCATCTAAATAAACAATAGGAATAGGCTCACCCCAATAACGTTGACGGGCAAATATCCATTCACGAAGTTTGTAGTTGACTTTCTTTTTACCAATATGATTATCTTCAATCCAAGAAATCATTTTATTGATTCCATCTTCTTTATTCAATCCATTTAGGAAATCAGAATTAATGTGAAGACCATCTCCGGTATAAGCTTCTTTCGAAACATCTCCACCGTCGATAACTGGAATAATATCTATACCGAACTTAGTTGCAAACTCATAATCTCTTTGGTCATGTGCTGGAACAGCCATAATAGCTCCTGTACCATATGTAGATAAAACATAGTCTGAAATCCAAATAGGAATTTCTTTTCCGTTAACAGGATTTATTGCATAAGCACCAGTAAATACACCAGTTTTTTCTTTGCTTAATTCTGTTCTTTCTAAGTCTGATTTAGAAGCAGCAAGTTTTATATAATCTTCAACAGCTTGTTTTTGCTCAGCAGTTGTAATATTTTTTACAAGTTCATGTTCTGGAGCTAGTACACAATAAGTTGCTCCAAACAATGTGTCAGCTCTTGTTGTGAAAACAGTAAAGTTATAATTGCTATTTGCAACTTTGAAAATTACTTCTGCACCAATAGACTTACCAATCCAATTTCTTTGAATTTCTTTTGTAGATTCGGGCCAGTCAACATCATCAAGACCGTCAAGCAAAATATCGGCATATTTAGGAATATCTAACACCCATTGTTTCATATTTTTTCTAACAACAGGGAAGCCGCCTCTTTCACTTTTTCCATCAATTACTTCATCATTAGACAAAACACAACCTAAACCTTCGCACCAGTTAACAGGCATTTCTATAAGCTTTGCTAATCCATCATTATAAAGTTGTTTAAAAATCCATTGAGTCCATTTATAAAAAGAAGGATCACATGTAGAAACTTCTTTATCCCAATCAAAAGAAAGACCAAGCATCTTTAATTGCTTTTTAAATGTTTCTATATTTTTTTGAGTGAATGTAGCAGGATGATTTCCTGTTTTGATTGCATATTGCTCGGCAGGGAGTCCGAAAGCATCCCATCCCATTGGGTGAAGAACATTATACCCTTGCATTCTACGCATTCTAGACACTATATCAGTTGCTGTATATCCTTCTGGATGTCCAACATGAAGTCCTTGACCAGATGGGTAAGGAAACATATCTAGAGCATAATACTTTGGTTTTGAAAAATCCCAAACATCTGTATAAAATGTTTTATTTTCATCCCAATAATCTTGCCATTTTTGTTCAATTTCTCTAAAATTATATGACATATACATCATCCTTTCTTATGTAATTAAAAATCATGAACACATTATACCACAAAGATGTTGAAAAATAAATAAAAAATAGAAATTTATAGATAAAAATAAAAAATAATATCATTAAGCTATGATAAAATCTACTAATATAAAAAAGAGGGCAGAGTTTTCTGCCCAGATAATTTAAACTATTCTTTTATCATTGCTTGAGTCATAATATAATGCTGAGTATACCCAATCACATACCCTGACACAGAGACACCTCCAATAGGTTTCCAACCTTGAAAAATAAGGCTTGTAACTTTTCGTTCTAACATAAATTTTGCTTCATCTTCGGAATCGCGAGAACTAGCAACGACAACTTTATAGTCCATATGTTCCTCCTTAATAATTATTCAGAGGCCTAAGTCTCCGAATAGTTTTATACCGTTCAAAGGCTTTGCAACAAAATTTTGCTGTAACTATTGTACCATAGTCTCAAGGATTTTTCAATCATGAAAGGTCGGTAAGTGGAACCATTATGAACCGATGTGATACTTTATATTTATTATATTTTTTACATAAATTTATAGTGCTTTTGTTGTTTATATCTTTTACAGGAATAACATAAATATCTAATAAACTGGTAATGATGCAAACTAAATCTACGTTTGTATTTATTAATGTTTTATATGTTTTACCTTTAGTGCCACCGCAACTTTTTAAAGCAACTTGATAAATACCATATTTTGTTTTACAGGATGTAGACTTTACTTGAACCGTATTTAGAATACCGTTTTTTTTCTATTATTAAGTCATAATCTTGAGTATCATTTAATGGAATTGAAACAGTATAAGCATTTGTTGAAAAGTAAGCTATAGCAATTCCTAAGGATGCTCTTCCTTTTTCTTTATTAGTAGAAAATATCATAAAACCTCCTAAAACGTATGTTTGTATATATTATACAATAACAAATGAAATAAAGCAACAAGTAATAAAAAATAATTAGGATTATTAATAATATGTAACAAAGTTGTGATTATATTTGGTGGGCAGGGATGGATTCGGCGAGCCGCGTCCTAAAAATAGTCCACCCGGACTATTTTTGCTTACACTTCGTTTCAGCACGTCCTTTTCGAATCCATCATTTTAGTAAATTTTACGCAAAAAAAATAATACCATAACTGAAGTTATGATACTATTTTGGTGGGCAGGGATGGATTCGAACCATCGTACCCTTTCGAGAACAGATTTCTTACTACTATAGTTTTCACTACCATAAAATGTTTGTAGTCTGGACTTTCTCTTTATCTGTCGAACAGATACCAGGTATAAAGTCTCTACACTTGGAAAAATGTTTTCCTAGCTCGGGATTGTCATCAGCCTAACTGTTAAGAGTTCCCCGAATTAGCCCGGTGTTCATTTCATAATTACTTATGAAAGCTGCAATTTTAGGTTTTGTTTAAACCAAAGACCACAGTCTGCCGCCTTTAGCCACTCGGCCACCTACCCATGTAACCATTATATTATAAAAATGGTGCTCCCTCAAGGATTCGAACCTTGGACCCACCGGTTATGAGCCGGTTGCTCTGACCAACTGAGCTAAGGGAGCATTTCTCAACGCAATTTAAAGTATATAATATTTTTTTATATATGTCAATACATTTTTTTGAAAAAATTAAAATTTTTTGAATTAGTAGAAAAATTGTTAAATAAAGACGTGCTATGTTACTTTGAGTGCGGAATTTTTGGTGAATGTAAAATTTTTTAATTAAATATATAATTTAATAAAATTTTACTATCTCTATTTATAG
>OIZE01000046.1_pt1 | contig 135459 bp, 128 predicted proteins | sample 1588421 | NCBI WGS metagenome assembly OIZE01 (sample SAMN03283251) | human gut metagenome | biome: human-associated habitat; material: feces | host: Homo sapiens | place: USA | collected 2013 | reverse complement strand
ACCGAAAGCCGGTCGCTCCTTTTCGATTTTATTTATTTTCGTACATCGGTTCGCAGGTGATATTGATACCTAAGCGGCGGAAGACCTTTTCATCCACAGGGGAGAGGATGACCGAGGAGTGAACCTCACAGCCGCGCAGGTTGTACAGCTGTTCCATCGCAAGCTCGGCGGTCGGGTTGGTCGCTGCACAGATGGACAGGGCGATAAGCACTTCGTCGGTGTGCAGGCGCGGGTTGCGGTTGCCCAGATGGTCCACCTTCAGGTGCTGGATTGGCTCGATGATGACAGGAGAGATCAGGCGGATGTCATCGCTGATGCCGCCCAGCACCTTGAGAGCGTTGAGCAGCAGGGCAGAGGCTGCACCCAGCAGGTCGGAGGTGCGCCCGGTGACGATGGTTCCGTCAGGAAGCTCCATAGCGGCGGCAGGAGCACCGGTCAGCGCTGCCTTTTGCAGAGCAGGAGAAACCACCTTGCGGTCGTGGATGGATACGCCCGCTTTTTTCATCAGCAGCTCCAGCTTGAAGACGGTGTCCTCGGTGATGGTACCCTGACGCTGACCGCACAAAGCGGAATAGTAGCGGCGGACAATCTCCTGACGGGAGGCTTCGCATACTACCTCGTCGTCGAAGATGCAGGAGCCAGCCATATTAACACCCATATCGGTCGGAGATTTGTATGGACATTCACCGACAATCTGCTCGAACATGGCGCGCAGTACCGGGAAAATCTCCACGTCACGGTTGTAGTTGACGGTGGTGGTGCCGTAAGCCTCCAGATGGAACGGGTCGATCATGTTGACATCGTTGAGGTCGGCGGTAGCTGCCTCATACGCCAAGTTGACCGGATGGTTCAGCGGCAGGTTCCACACCGGGAAGGTTTCAAATTTTGCATAGCCTGCGCGGATGCCACGCTTGTGTTCGTGATACAGCTGGGAGAGGCAGGTTGCCATTTTGCCGCTGCCGGGACCGGGAGCGGTGACCACCACCAAGCCGCGGGTGGTTTCAATATATTCGTTCTTTCCATATCCCTCGTCGCTGACGATGTGGGAGATATTGGACGGGTAGCCCTCGATGGGGTAATGGCGGTAGACCTTGACGCCCAGCGCTTCCAGCCGCTCCTGAAAGGCAACAGCGACCGCCTGACCCTGGAAGCGGGTCATCACAACGCTGCTGACATACAGCCCAAAGCTGCGGAAGATGTCGATCAGGCGCAAAACGTCGACATCATAGGTGATGCCCAGGTCGCCGCGGATTTTATTTTTTTCAATATCGGCAGCGTTGATGACCACCACCACCTCCACCTGTTCTTTGAGCTGGAGGAGCATCCGCAGCTTGCTGTCCGGCTGAAAACCCGGAAGAACACGGGAGGCGTGGTAATCATCGTACAGCTTCCCGCCAAACTCCAGATACAGCTTGCCGCCAAACTCAGAGATGCGCTGGCGGATGTGTTCCGATTGTGTGTGAAGATATTTTTCGTTGTCAAATCCAATTTTTTGCATAACTTCCACGCCTCGCTTTCAAAAATTTATGTTTACATGAAAAATCAATCCAGCTATTTATTATACAGCATTCTATGATGCTTTTCAAGGAAACCCGTTTGCTTCAGATGCCAAAAATCAGACCGCTTTTGGGAAGGAAACCGTAACATTTGCAAAAAGGAAGGTGTATGAAAAAGGATAGAAAAAAAGGTCCCCGAGAAAGGGACCTTTTGGCGCTGTTGTTAAAACTCACGCGGTCTGGATTTTGCAAGACCGATGGCGCTCATCACGATGGCAGCAGCTCCTGCTGCGGTTGCAATGATGCCGAGGATCAGTCCGGTGATCGAAAAGCCTTTCATCAAAAAATCTCCTCCCGTCGCTTGATTAAAATGGTCTTTTTCTTATTATAAAAAGAAAAGGGATAAAATACAAGAGAGAATTTATCTTTTTTACTTCTTCTGACCCAACAGCTCTGCCAGCTGTTCGGGCGTTTTCGGAAAACAATCGGAGGAAAGCAGACCCTGATTCGCCAGCACATCGCGCACCCGCAGCATCTGCGGTGCTTCCAGATTGGCTTGGGAGAGAAGGTCATGGTCGGAGAAAATCTGCTCGGGAGAGCCTTGTGCAAGAATATGCGCATTGTTGAGCAGGACAACGCGGTCCGCCCAGCGGTAGGCGTGGTCGGTGTTGTGGGTGGCAATGACGACGGTGATGCCCTCCTGTGCCAGCTGCTCCAGAATATCGTCGATCATCCGTGCGTGCTTTGGGTCCAGTGCGCTGAACGGTTCGTCCAAGATGAGCAGCTGCGGTCCCATCACCAGAATGTCTGCGATGGATACCCGCTTTTTTTGCCCACCGCTTAAAAAGTGGGTCGGTTTTGTGCGAAAAGGAGTGATGGAAAGGCGGTCGCACACCTGGTTTACCCGTGTGCGGATTTCTTCCTCCTCCAGACCGAGGTTGTACAGACCAAAGGAAATTTCTCCGGCAACGCTGGCGCAAAACAGCTGATTGTCCGGGTCCTGAAAGACGATGCCGACGTTGCGGCGCAGCTGCAATAGACCCTTGCGGGAGTAGTCGAGAGGCTTGCCTTCGTACAGGATTTGCCCGGAGGTGGGTTTGTAAACGCCGTTGAGGTTGAGAAAGAGAGTGGATTTACCCGAGCCGTTGCTGCCCATGATGGCAAGGCGCTCATGGCGCCGAATATCCAGATTGACCTTGTCGAGGGCAAGGGTCTGGTCTTCATAGCGGTAGGACAGGTCGCGCACCTGCATGAGAATATCGTTCATCAAACAGTCCTCCTTCGGATTTATGGCAACAGAATACACAGAACGGTGCAAAGGACAAGCCAGCCGCAGCAGGCAGCCCAAGCCAGAGGTCGTGCTGGTTGAGTTTCTTCCAGCACCTGGATTTTGCCGTCGTACAGCCGGCTTTCCATCGCATCATACAATAGCGAGGACTTTTTGAGCGAGCGTACCAACAGGACCGAGAGCATCTGTCCCATACAGCTGAGCTTGGAGCGGAAGGTGCGATTGCCCAGTCGGCAATTTTGCGCAGTCTGGATGGCGCTTGCAATGTCCAGCAGCACAAAGATGGCGCGGTAGATCAAAAGCATCAGCTCCAGCAGCAGCCACGGGCAGTGCAGCCGCCGCAGCACAGCCAGCAGGTCGGTGACCGGCGTGGTCAGAATGAGAAAATACAGGCAGGAGACACCGGAAAATGCCACCGCCATCAGCGAGTACCAGTTGGAAAAGGAAAGGCGGCTGATACCAATATAACGGGAAAACAGCCGGAAGGAAAACAGCTCCTGTGGAGAGGAGGATACAAAAAAGAGGACAGCGACCGAGCTGAGGGCAAGAAACACCAGCGGTCCCAGCAAAAAGCGCAGGTAGCGGCGGGGTGTGACATTGGCAAATTGTAAGGTACAGGCTGCCATGCAGCACAGGACCAACACACAGACGCTGACCTGATGGAAGCTGACACAGATGACCAAAGAGCCGACTGCGAACAGAGATTTGAGAGCAGGGCTGGTTTGCCGCACCGGTGAAGAGTAGGAGAGCTTGTCAAACAGGATCATAGAGGTGATTTCCTTTCTGAAAGGGGGAGCAGGGCGCTCAAAACAAACGGAAAAGGGGCGAAGGGGACCTGCCTTTTTTAAAGGTGAGGTCTCCCTTCGCCCGAATGAAGCGGAACTAATCCTTTTTATATTTCTTTCTGGCAACCAGATAACCAAAGCCGAAGAACAGAACACCGGAGCCGAGCGCTGCCTGCAAGCAGAACAGCAGGCTTTCGGTTTCGCCGCCGGGTGGTTCGAGGATGCTTTCTGCCCATGGCTCATAGCCGGGGTCGATTTCGCTGATGGCTTCTTCCGCAGCGCCGTCCGCGCCGCCAAACTCGGAATCTTTAATACTCATCAGCGGGAATACCGCAATGATGACACATAAAAGCAGCAGAACTGCAATGGTGATTTTAACAGATTTTGTCATGGAATCTTCCTCCCTTATATTATGTGGTTGCTTAATACTGGGAATAGGCAAGTTCGCCAAGCTCACTGGAAGCATAGGACTCCAGCGCAAGGATAACAACGACCGACAGCAGACCTTCGACGATAGCCAGTGGGATTTGGGTAACAGCAAAGATGCCCATGAAGGTGGTGATGGAAGCCATTACGCCGCCTTCGGCAGCCGGATGTGCAAAACCAAGCTGCACGCTGGTGACACAGTAGGTGAACAGGTCGCCCAGACAGGTTGCAAGGAAGACACAGACCGATTTATTGATTTTCAGCTTTCTGCCAAGGCGGTAGATGCCATAGCTGAGGAAAGGACCGGCAATCGCCATCGAGAAGGTGTTGGCGCCCAAAGTGGTCAGACCGCCGTGTGCCAGCAGCAGCGCCTGGAAGAGCAGAACAATGATGCCGATGACGCTCATGGCAGAAGGTCCAAACAGGATGGCACCCAGACCGGTGCCGGTAGGATGGGAGCTGGAGCCGGTGACACTGGGAATTTTTAAAGCAGACAGAACAAAGGCATAAGCGCCTGCCATCGCCAAAATCAGCAGTGCTTTGCGGTGCTGGGAGATGGTCTTTTTGATGGAGATAAAGCCTGCGACCAAAAATGGCAGACACAACGCACCCCAGGCAATGGCGTGACCCATGGGCAGGTAGCCTTCCATGATGTGCATAGCGCTGGCGCTGCTGGGCATGACAAACAGCATGGCAGCGGCGATGCTAAAGGCAAACAGTCTTTTTTCGGTTTTCTTCATAGCGGATAACCGTCCTTTCCGCCCTTTTTGTAAGGGCAGAACCGCAGCAGGGGGAGCCGCAGTTCACAAATTTAATCTGCCGGCAGTTTTCCTGTTTCAAAAAAGAAAACCTTTCGGAACAGAAATTTCCGAAAGGCACAATAAAACAGGGAAACCCACCGGATTCCCAATTTTTGCGCCAACCATCATCCATAGCAGGAGCAACTACTTTGCGGGGCAGGTCTTCTGGCTTCGGCTTTAAGCAAACAGGATTCCTTCCCGCCCTTGGGGAGGCAGTGGAAAAATTTCCTGTTCTGTTCCGGTACAGCAGTGGTGACTGCGCGGGCATCTCCCGACTTCCCTATTCTCAGAAAAAGAAGTTCTCATAAGCTTCTTTTCCCGCACCCGACAAAGTTAAACTGTGAATTACCTTTAGGGTAGCATAGAGACGAATTGTTGTCAAGCCTTTGTAAATAAAATATGAATTAGTATGGGCAGAGTCACTAAAAAAGCAAAAGGATACTTGCTCCTGCTTGGTAAAGGCGGTATACTAACATTAAGAAGAGATGGGGGAGGGGAATGCCGATGCGACTGTTTGTTGCTCTTCAGTTGGAAGACCGAGTGAAGGATGCACTGATTCAGTTCATCGACTCAGTTCGACCGCATACACAGGAAGGTCGCTTCAGCCACCGGGAAAACCTTCATTTGACTTTAAGTTTTATTGGAGAAACCGGTAAAGCGGCGCAGGCAAAACGTGCGCTGCACCAGGTGCAGGCAGAACCGTTTGTTATCTCTACCGCAGGAGTCGGCAGATTTCGCCGCAGCACAGGGGACATCCTGTGGGCGGGAATTGCTAAAAATGTACAGCTGGAGGCTCTGGCGCAGCAGGTTCGGCAAACGTTGGAGCAGGAGGGCTTTAAACTGGAGGACCGTCCCTTTGCTGCGCACCTGACCTTGGGTAGGGAAGTGCTGCTGGAAGAGGGATTTGAGCTAAAAGCTTTCTCGAAAAACCTGCCGTCGGTGCAGATGCCGGTGGAACGGGTGAGTCTGATGAAATCGGAGCGGGTAAACGACAGGCTGGTCTACACCGAGGTGGATTTTGTAGTATTGAATAAGAATAAACCATAAAAATGGTGAGGATTTTACAAAAACGAGTCAAATCAAAAAACCTTCATCAAAATCGCTTGAAAAGCATTTTGAATAATGCTATTATGTATCTGAAACAAGCACACAACAATAAGAGTGTGCGTTAGAGAAAGACATATATCCTTTTTCCGCAGTACAAAAAGTGGAAGAAGGAATCAAGAAAACAAGAAGAGAAATATAGAAAGGGAGATTACAATGAACGACAACAAAATGTGGGCTCTTGTAAAAGAAAAAGCGGCTCCTGGACTTGCCCTCAAACGGGTCGAAATTCCAGAGGTTGGCACCAATGACGTCAAGATCAAAATCCATAAAACCGCAATCTGCGGTACCGACGTTCACATCTACCAGTGGAACGAGTGGGCACAGCACACTATCGCTGTTGGTCAGACCGCTGGTCACGAATATGTCGGTGAAATCGTAGAGGTTGGTTCCGGCGTTCAGGGCTTCAAGGTTGGCGACATCGTATCCGGTGAGGGTCACATCACCTGCGGTACCTGCCGTAACTGCCTGGAAGGTCACAAGGAAAACTGCCAGAACGCAAAGGGCGTTGGTGTAAACCGTGACGGCTGCTTTGCAGAGTACCTGGTTATCCCTGCTTCCAACGTATGGCCAACCAACCCGAACATCCCAGAAGAGATGTATGCAATTTTCGATCCATTCGGCAATGCTACCCACACCGCTCTGTCCTACGATATGCTCGGTGAGGATGTTCTGATTACCGGTGCAGGTCCAATCGGTATCATGGCAGCTGCTATCGCAAAATTCTCCGGCGCAAGACACGTTGTCATCACCGACCTGAACGAATACCGTCTGGAGCTGGCAAAGAAGCTCGGCGCAACCAGAACCGTCAACCTGACCAAAGAAAAACTGCCTGACGTTATGGCAGAACTTGGTATGAAGGAAGGCTTCGACGTTGGTCTGGAGATGTCCGGTGCAGCTCCTGCTCTTAACGACATGATTGCCAACATGAAACACGGCGGTAACATCGCTCTGCTGGGTATCCAGAAACCGGGCGTTGGCGTCAACTGGGAGACCATCATCTGGAACGGTCTGAACATCCGCGGTATCTACGGACGTAAGGTTTGGGATACCTGGTACAAGATGACCACCATGCTGGAGGCTGGTCTGGATATTTCCGGCATCATCACCCACAGAATGAACATCAAAGACTACAAGAAGGGCTTTGACGCTATGATTTCCGGTCAGTCCGGTAAAGTTATCCTCAACTGGGAGGACATCGATAAGCTCGAAGCACAGTCTCAGGATTGCTAATTCGATACACCAATATAAACAGAAAGGGTTGATTCAGAAATGGCACGTAAAAACGACATTTTGAGCATCTACACCAAAGAAGTCGAAGACATCAAAGCAGCAGGCCTTTTCAAAGGTGAGGTTCCAATCGTTTCTCCACAGGGCGCAAAGGTTCAGCTGGAGGACGGCAGAACCGTTATCAATATGTGTGCAAACAACTACCTGGGTCTGGGCGACAACCAGAGACTGATTGACGCTGCAAAGAGAACCTATGATGAAAGAGGTTACGGCGTTGCTTCCGTTCGTTTCATCTGCGGCACCCAGGATATTCACAAACAGCTCGAGAAGAAGATTTCCGGTTTCCTGGGCACCGATGATACCATCCTGTACTCCTCCTGCTTCGATGCAAACGGCGGTCTGTTCGAGACCATCCTGACTGCTGACGATGCAGTTATCAGCGATGAGCTCAACCACGCTTCCATCATCGACGGTGTTCGTCTGTGCAAAGCAAAGAGATTCCGTTACAAAAACAACGACATGGCAGACCTCGAGGCAAAACTCAAAGAGGCTGACGAAGCTGGCGCAAGAATCAAACTGATTGCTACCGACGGCGTATTCTCCATGGACGGTATCATCTGCAACCTGAAGGGTGTTTGCGACCTGGCAGACAAATACAATGCTCTGGTTATGGTCGACGACAGCCATGCAGTTGGTTTCGTAGGCAAACATGGTCGTGGTACCGCAGAGCACTGCGGTGTAGAGGGTCGTGTTGACATCATCACCGGCACCCTGGGCAAAGCACTCGGCGGCGCATCCGGCGGCTACACCTCCGGTCGTAAAGAAATCATCGACCTGCTCAGACAGAGAAGCCGTCCATACCTCTTCTCCAACTCCCTGGCTCCAGCCATCGCAGGCGCAAGCATCGAGATGTTCAATATGCTCGAGGAAAGCACCGAGCTGCGTGACCATCTGGAAGAAACCACCGCTTACTACCGCGATCTGCTGGTAAAAGAAGGCTTCGACATCATCCCTGGCACCCACCCATGCGTACCTGTTATGATGTATGACGAGGTAAAAGCTGCTCAGTTTGCAGAGCGCATGAGAGCAAAAGGCGTTTACGTTGTAGCATTCTCCTACCCGGTTGTTCCAAAGGGCAAAGCAAGAATCCGTACTCAGGTTTGCGCAAGCCATACCAAAGAGGACATCGACTTCATCGTAAAATGCTTCAAAGAAGTAAGAGAGGAAATGGGCTGCTAGTTTCCCGCCTCTGTAAACATAGGAAAAGAGCCATCGACCGTATCGGTCGATGGCTCTTTTCGGTTTATAAAAGAAGTCTTGAGGGAATATCGTTATGAAGCGGCGGGTCGGACGGAATCAGCCGAAGGTCTGGAGGCAGGCATATCCCGACGACGCAGCAGCTTGGCGATGGCACTGACTGCCAACAGCAGCACCAAAGCTCCAATCAGCAGCACGGCAGCCCGTACCGAGAAGGTATCGTCTGTTATCGTCCGCATGGAAGCAATCCCGACAATCAGCAGATAAAATCCGGTAGGAAGATAGCACAAAGGGGAATCAGAGTGTCTGGCAAGATACCATTGACCGACACAGAGAAGGGAAAACAATGCGAGTAATAACAGATTGGACATATTGATACCTCTTTTCCTGATATGATGAGAGTTTACATACAAAGCCTTATGATGATAGAACGAAAGAAGGGGAAAGAAAACTTCAGCAATCAGAAATTTATCCGATACTTTCTGCCATCTTTACAATCTCCTTTTTGTTGACAGGACCGGAAATCAGATAGATGTACCTGCCGTCGTGCCAAATCAGGGAGCAGTGCCCTTCCATAGGACCGCGGAATTTGGTGTAAAGATACGCTTTGTTGCCGTTGACCGAAAGCTGCTCAGAAATGCAGTCCTCGGTATCCAGCGATAAAAAGGTGTTGAGGGTCATGCAGGAGTAGTTGAGCAGATACTCACAGCCGGGACGTTCATAGACGATGTAGCCGTGACCGGTCATAAAGTAGGCAGAGTTTTGGGAAAAGCCGGAAGGGATGTAGGTCGGCTCCATAAAGTCCGATTCATTCAGCTCAGGAATCTGTTCAGGCACATTTCCCAGCATATCCTCGATGTGAAATTCGGTGGCAACCTCGTGGGAACGGACGATGAAGTCGATGACATTGAGCTTGACAGCGTCCACCGAAAAGAAGAGAACGGAAAAGCCTGCCAGAGCAACCACCAGAAAGCTGGCAGCGACACGAACTGTTTTTTGGGTGTATCGAAAAAATCGGGAACGGTTGCGCTTCTTTTGGGTTTGGTCGAGCTGTTGAAAGATTGCCTCATCCAGAGCGGAAAAGTCGGGAGAAGGGAAGGAACTTTCCTCGTCTTCTCCTTCTGTGTCACCGGAAAGAGGGTCCTCGCAGCCGGTCAGGCGGGAAAAGGCATCTGCCTGCCTGCGGACGTGCTCGACAGCGTGCTGCCGGAGAAGAAGCTGTTCAAACTGCTGGTCGATCAAATGAAGGTCGTCATTCAGAGAGTTTTGTAGCGGCTCCGGTTGATGTTCTGATGATTTCATTTGATTTCTCCCTCCTCTCTCAGATGGTAGTTCTTTTTCAGTGACTTGAGCGCCCGATGCACCACCACACGCACGCTGGCGGGCTTGATATTTAGAACCGATGCAATCTCTTCGTCCGACATACTGTACAGATATTTCATCGACAGCACATCGCGGTAGGATTCATGCAGCTGTTCGAGCGCCTGATGGACCTGCTCCTGCTCACAGCGGCGGATGAGCGTCTGCTCCGGGTCGTCGTCGGTGTCGGCAAACAGCTCTTCCAGCCCTTCAAAGGGAATCGCCGGATGGCGTTTCTGCTGCCGGTAGAGGGTATAGGAGAGGTTCCTTACCATAATGACGAAATATGCTTTGGCTTTGTTACAGTCTAAGGAGGAAATCAGCTGACTTTTTTCAATGGCTTTTATAAAAACGCTCTGCACCACGTCCTGTGCAAGATGTTCGTCGTGCAGCAGTTTGTAGGCATACCGCCACAAAGGCTCGCGATATTGGCGGTACAGCTGTTCAATTTGTTGCAGGTCACGGTCCTTTTGAAACGGATTCCAAATCGACATCCCTTCATCAGTCCTTTCGGCGATAAAATTCTAAGAACTTAATTACTATTGTAAAGGATACTCTTACGAATTACAATAGTCGTTTTGTAAAAGAATTTGCTCACTTTTTCTACATTTTGTCAAGAATTTGTTCCAAAATAGCAATATGTAAAAATTGAAAGCAGTTACAGGATGTGATATAATGAAACCACCTGTAAACAGGTGTACATGGGTGCTTGAACAGCAGAACAACAATGAAGAGCCGTTGCAATACAGCGGCAGGGAAAGGTGGAACAGTATGGGAATCATCAAAGCAGCAATCAGCTCGATTGGCTCCGGTTTTGCCGATCAGTGGCTGGAATATATTCGAGCAGGAAAAATGGATGATCGAACGGTGATGTCGGCAGGCGTTGCAGTGCGCGGAAGGGACCGCAGGAACGCCAACACCAAGGGCAGCGCAGACTACATCAGTGACGGTTCCCTCATCGAGGTGGGTGTCAACCAGTGTATGCTGCTGGTGGACGGCGGCAGGATTGTCGATTTTACCACCGAGCCGGGCTACTACAAGGTGGACAATCAGGCGACTCCTTCGGCTTTTTCCGGCAGTTTTTCCCAGGCGCTGGAGGAAAGCTTTGATCGCCTGCGCTTTGGCGGTGTGCCGTCCCGCTCGCAAAAGGCATATTTCATCAATCTTCAGGAGATCAAGGGAATTGCTTTTGGTACACCGACACCCATCAACTATTTTGACAGCTTTTACAATGCGGAGCTTTACCTGCGCACCAATGGCTATTTCTCTATCCGTATCACCGACCCGATTCGCTTTTATGCTGAGGCGATCCCGCACGACCGAGATATGGTCACCATCGAGGACATCCAGAAGCTGTATGTAGCGGAATTTCTGACCGCCTTCCAGACCGCAGTCAATCGGATGTCGGTGGATGGCATCCGCATCTCCCATGTCACCTCCAAAGCGATGGAACTGGCAAAATATATGGGTGAGGTGCTGGACGAAAGCTGGAAGGAAAAGCGGGGGATGTCCATCGAGTCGGTGGGCATCAATTCTATCTCCTACGATGAACAGTCCAAAAAGCTGATTGATATGCGCAATCAGGGTGCGATGCTCTCCGACCCGACCATCCGCGAAGGCTATGTGCAGGGTGCAGTAGCGCGCGGTATGGAAGCAGCCGGTTCCAATCGGGCGGGCGCCTCGGTCGGTTTTATGAATATGAATATGGGTATGCAGCAGGGCGGAGGCTTTGTGGCAGCAGCCAGCCGTGCAAACCAGGTGCAGCAGAATCTGGAGGCGCAGTCCCGAACGGCAGACCGCCAGACGGATGGCTGGGTGTGCAGCTGCGGAGCGCACAACACCGGTAAATTCTGCACCGAGTGTGGAAAGCCCAAGGCGGACCCATCCTCGTGGGTGTGCAGCTGCGGGACCCGCAACACCGGAAAATTCTGCATGGAATGTGGAAAACCTAAGCCATCCGGCTCGGTTTGTCCGCAGTGCGGATGGTCGGGCAGCACAGTACGGTTTTGTCCCGAGTGCGGAGCAAAATTGAGCTAGGCGCAGGATAGAAAAGGAGGACAAGGTATGGAGGCTGTGGTCTATCAATGTCCCAACTGCGGCGCACCGCTGGAATTTAACAGCGAAACCCAGCGCTGGGACTGCAAATTCTGCTTGAGCTCCTTTGAAAAAGAGCAGCTGGAGCAGATAACCGACGAGCAAAAGAAAAAGGAGGAAGAAGAGCAGCAGGAGCAGCCGGCAGGCGGACAGATGTGCTACCACTGTCCTAACTGCGGCGCGCAGCTGATCACCGACGACAGCACTGTTGCGACCTTCTGCACCTTCTGCGGCAGTCCGACGGTGCTGGCAGGGCGGCTGGAGGAAAGCTTTGAGCCAAAGCGTCTGATTCCTTTTAAGCTGGATAAAAAGGCGGCAGAGGAGGCGCTGTTTGCCCTGTGCCGCAAGAAGCCGCTGCTGCCAAAGGATTTTACCAGCAAGGCGCACATCGAAAAGGTGACCGGTATCTATGTTCCCTTCTGGCTGCACGATTGCTATGTCAACGCTTCGCTGCACGCACAGGGCAACCGTGTATCGGTCAGGGTGCGCGGCGATACCGAGTACACCCGAACCGATGTCTACGACGTTGTGCGCGAAGGAGCGCTGACCTACCACAATCTGCCGACCGATGCCTCTAAAAAGATGGACGATGCGATGATGGATGCGTTGGAACCGTTTTCCTTTCGGGAGCTGCGCAAATTTGATATGTCCTACCTGTCGGGGTATTTCGCACAGCGATATGATGCGGACAAATCCAGCTGCTATCAGCGGATGAAGGAGCGCATCGAGGAAAGTGCCGAGCAGCAGCTGCGCAAAAGCTGTACCGGCTATGCAGTGCTGAATGTGCTTTCGCATACGGCAGACATCATCAAATCAACCGACGAATATGTCATGCTGCCGGTGTGGCTGCTGTACACCCGCTACCACGGAAAGGACTACCTGTTTGCGATGAACGGACAGACCGGCAAGATGGTGGGCGATCTGCCGTTGAGCTGGCTGCGGGCAGCAGGTTTGACCGCCCTGATTACAGCAGTCATCACCCTGCTGGGTACGATAGGAGGGCTGCTGTTATGCTAAAACGGATACAAGGATGTTGTTTTACTCTGCTTGTACTGCTGCTCTTCTGCTGTCCTCTGGCGGTGTCAGCGGCAGGTACAGTGGAGGCAGCTGCCTGGGCAAAGGTGGAGGACGATGCACAGCTGCTGGATGGGCAGCAGCTTGAGCAGCTTCAGACACAGGCACAGCAGCTGGCAGATCAAACCGGCTTCATCGTCTTTATCAAAACCACCACCTCCACCGGCGGGCTGGAGGTGCGCCGGTACCTTGCGGACCAGTATGAGCTGGCAGGCGGAAGCGACAGCCAAAAAGCCATCCTGCTGGGTATCGACATGGGCGGCAGAGAGGTCGCGGTGGCAACGCCGCAAGCATCAGAGGATTATTTTCCGGTCAAAAAGACCAATGCGATGGTGGACAGCGTCCTTGACCCTTTGGGGGACGGCAATTACCAGCGGGCGATGGAAATTTTTCTTGCACAGGCAGAAGACACCATCGTCAACTACGGGGTCAAGCCGGTGGGTAAAATCGTGGGTATTTCGCTGGGTGTGGGTGCAGTGGTCGCCCTGATTAGCGTCGGCACCTTGGTCTGGATGCACCCGCGCATTGAAGGCAGCGCCGTCAGCGCCTCCCGCTATATGGGCAAAAACCGGATCCAACTGCACCGCAGGGAGGACCGCTTTGTCCACAGCTTTACCACCAGAAGGACGATTCAAAGGGATAACGGCAGCTCCGGTTCCTCCGGCGGCAGTTTTTCCAGCTCGTCGGGCGGCAGTTACAGCGGCAGCTCCGGGAAATTTTAACAGAAAAAAGAGCCTGATGGAAAAATCCATCAGGCTCTTTTGGGTTTTGAGTTTCAATCAGCGTTTTTTCTTTTTGCCGGAGATGACCAGCAGGACAACGATCACGATGGCAGAAACGACCAGTAGACCGATGACCAGCGGGACCATGTTGTTATCGCCGGTGTTCGGGTTGCTTGCTGCAAATGCAACAGGAGTCAGTGCAAAAAAGGAAGCTGCAAAGGCAGAAAGAAACGTCAAAAGACGAGCTGCGATTTTACGCATGGGTAACGCATCCTTTCTCTTTGAATTTTTACAGTACCCTCATTATAGCGCCATATTCTACCAGTGTCAAGACTTTGCGACAGAAAATACAGCGAAAGTACGGCGGCTGTCAAAACAGAGCGGCTGTCAGCGGATACTGTAGACGGTGCAGGCGTTGGCAAAGGTTTGGTCAGCAAGCTGCTGTGGTTCTACGCCTTTGATTTCTGCCAATTTTTGTGCCATCTGAGTCAGCATGGTCGAGTCGCACCGCTTGCCGCGGAACGGCTCAGGAGCCATGTAAGGGCAGTCGGTTTCAATCAGCAGGCGGTCGAGAGGAACCTCTGCGGCAGCTTCTACCGCCCGACGGGCATTTTTGAAGGTGATGACACCGGTGAAGCCGATGTACATCCCCAGCCGCAGCACCTCCTTCGCGACCTCTGCCGAGCCGGAAAAGCAGTGCACGATGCCCTTGGGACGGTATTTGTTGAGCAGCTCCAGTGTGTCCTGGTGAGCATCCCGATTGTGGATGATGACCGGCACGTCCAAATCCTTGGCAAGGGCGAGCTGCTCTTCAAAAATTTTGCGCTGGACATTCCGCGGAGAGGCATCGTCGTAGTAGTAATCCAGTCCGATTTCTCCTAAAGCCATCGCTTTTTCGTAGGAAAGCTGACGGGCAATGACGTCCAGATATTCCCGGGAATTTTGTGCGGCGATTTCCGCTGCCTGGTCGGGATGGATGCCGATGGAGCAGTAGATAAAGGGGTATTGTTTGGCAAGCTCGATGCCGGCTAGGTTGGCATGGGTGGTGTTGCCGACGTTCATAATAGCGCGCACGCCATGCTCTGCCATCGAGCCCAGCAGCGCATCGCGGTCCTCGTCAAAGCGTGGGTCATCATAGTGTGCGTGGGAATCAAAAATATTTTGCATAAAGGGACCTCCTTGCAAGTGATGGTAAAGGATTAGTTTATGTGGTATAATCAAAGGAAAAAAAGAGGAAGAGGGCAAGCTATGAATCAAATATCGTCTACACGTCAACTGCATTATGACCTGCTGCGGATTTTTGCAAGCTTTATGGTGGTCATGCTGCACGTCAGCGCATTTTACTGGGATAAAATACAGCCGCAGACAGAACAATGGATGGCACTGAATCTGTTTGACAGCGCGGTCAGAAGCTGTGTCCCGCTGTTCTTTATGCTCAGCGGTGCATTTCTGCTGGCAAAGGAACTGCCGCTCAACAAGCTGCTGGGGAAAAATGTCCTGCATTTGGCAGTTGTCTGGTTGGTTTGGTCGGTGCTGTATGCAGTAGATGCCATCGGGCTGCCTGCCTTTTTTCACGCGGATGCCGGTCAGATTTTTACAGCGGTGGTCAATGGAAAATATCATCTGTGGTTTTTACCCAAAATGATTGAGGTTTATCTGATGGTTCCACTGTTGTACGCCGGTACAAGGATGAAAGAGGGAAAAGGGTTGTATTATCTTCTGGTGCTGTTTGGTTTGTTTGGGATTCTCAAATCCACCCTTACGGTTTTTGTGTATCCGAATCCCTCGATACAGGTGCTGCTCAAAACCAAACTGCCCAATTTAGCTTTTTATTCAGGGTATTTTCTGCTGGGATATTTTCTGGAGCATCGCTGGAAGAAAAAAATTCCAAGCCGGTGGCTGCTGCTGACACTGCTGGGCAGCATCGCTGTTTTTACCCTGCTCGGACAGATGGATGCCATTCAGAAAGGACAGCCCGCAGGTATTTTTTATGGGTATTTTTGCCTTCCGGTTTGTCTGGAGGCAATATGCCTGTTTTTACTGTTTAAAAATATCGGAGCAGAAAGAGTACAGGGAAGGTGGTCAGGGACGGTTGCCTTTGTTTCAAAAGCCACCATGGGAATCTACCTGCTTCACCCGTTTGTTTTGGAACGTCTGGATCGTGCCGGAATCAACAGCTTGACTTGGAATACCTGGTGTGCAGTTCCGTTGGTTACCCTTTTGACTTTCTCAGTTTGTCTTGGAATCAGCACAGTTCTGTTGAAGCTTCCACTTGTAAAAAAGATGCTGTGATTAAAAGGTTAAATCAGATCAACCGACGAATTTTCCAGCACGTTGGGAAGAAGCGTGTAGAGGTTGCATCTGCACAGGCGGTCAAAGTGCTGTTTTAGCTGCAAAAAAGCCCTCCATTTTTCGAGAGAAAGATCGTTGACTCCATGGCGCAGCGCCACATCCACCAGCCTTTTTTCCAGGATACAGGCTCCGCTTGGCAGCGAAAGGGCATCGCACAGCTGAATCAGCCGGTCGTAGTTGTCATACGAGCAGCTGTCCAGAAAGCACTGCAAAAAGGCAAGCTGCTGCTTTGAACAGTCAAAGCTTCCCTGAAAGGCGTGGATGTTCTTGAGCGGGAAGGAGTGGGTCAGACAGATGCGGGCGATTGTTGGCTGACCCAGTGCAATCATCCGGTCATACCCGTCAAAGATGTGGCGGATTCCACTGACACCGGCAGCTCGTCCGATGTCGTGCAGCAATCCCATCGTGTAGGCGGTGTCCGGGTCGATGCAGTCAGTGTGCTCGGCAATCCGTCGGGCGTTTTCTGCTACCGAACGGCTGTGTTCGACCCATGGACCGGGATTTTTCTGATAAGCGGTCTGTAGTTGTTCGTTTGCCTGTTGGATGGTGAGCATTTGGAGCAACTCCTTTCTTCTAAAAACGGAAAAGGGTCTTTTTAGAACAATCGCGCAAGGGAAAACCCTTGCGCGAAAGGAAGTTATCTTAATTTACAGCCGTTCGGGATAGAGTCGTCCACAAAGATGACACGAACGTTTTTTTCATCGAGGTCGGTTGCCAGAATCATGCCGTAGGATTCCTCGCCGCACAGCTTAGCAGGCTTGAGGTTTGCAACGACAATCACCTTTTTACCGATCAGGTCCTCCGGTTTGTACCAGGGAGCGATGCCGGAAACGACCTGTCTGCCGCCTTCAAAGCCGTCGTCCAGCTGGAGCTTGAGCAGCTTCTTTGCACGCTTGATTGGCTCGCAGGATTTGACCTGTGCGACCCGCAGATCAATTTTACCAAACTGCTCAATGTCGGTCAGTTCAGCGACACCTTCATATTTTGGCAGCTGTGGGTGAGCGGCTGCCTGCTGGGCTGCCAGCTCCTCCAGCTCCTTCTGCATATCAATGCGAGGGAAGAGGGTTGCGCCCTTGTGTACGGTCACATCCTTTGGCAGAACGCCGTATCTGCCGGCATTTTCATAGGAAACATCTTCTGCACAAGCGCCGATCTGCTGTGCAATCTTCTCTGCACTTTCCGGCATGAACGGAGTGAGCAGGGCAGCGGATACACGCAGCGATTCCAGCAGATTATACAGTACGCAGGCTAAGCGGGCTTTCTGGCTTTCATCCTTGCCCAGCGCCCACGGAGCGGTTTCGTCGATATATTTGTTGGTGCGGGAGATGACCTTGAACACCTCTGCCAGCGCATTCTGGAAGGCATAGTGCTCCATCTGCTCCTCATACTTTTCACGCAGGGAGGAAATCATGCCGACCAGCTCTTCGTCGATTGGGTCAGCCTGATGCTCGGCAGGAAGGGTGCCGCCGAAGTATTTTTCCACCATCGAAACCGAGCGGGAGAGCAGGTTGCCCAAATCGTTTGCAAGGTCGATGTTGATGCGGCTGATGAGCGCCTCGTTGGAGAAGTTGCCGTCCGAGCCGAATGGGAATTCCCGCAGCAGGAAGTAGCGCAGCGCGTCCACGCCGTAGCGTTCTGCCAGCACATACGGGTCCACCACGTTGCCCTTGGATTTGCTCATCTTGCCGCCGTCCAGCAGCAGCCAGCCGTGACCATAGACGTGTTTTGGCAGCGGCAGGTCGAGCGCCATCAGGATAGCAGGCCAGATGATGGAGTGGAAGCGAACGATCTCCTTGCCGACAAAGTGGACATCTGCCGGCCAGAATTTATCGAAATCGTGGTAGCGGTCGTTCTCATAGCCCAGCGCGTTGATGTAGTTGGAAAGTGCGTCGATCCAAACATATACGACGTGTCCCGGGTCAAAATCGACCGGTACACCCCAACTGAAGGAGGTACGGGAAACGCACAGGTCCTCCAGACCGGGTTTGATGAAGTTATTGATCATCTCGTTGACGCGGCTGCGTGGCTGCAAAAAGTCGGTGTTTTCCAGCAGGTCTTGGATGCGGTCAGCATACTTGGAAAGACGGAAGAAGTAAGCCTCTTCCTCGGCGTCTACGACCGGGCGTCCGCAGTCCGGGCATTTGCCGTCCACCAGCTGGGTCTCGGTCCAGAAGGATTCGCAGGGCTTGCAGTATTTGCCGACATACTTGCCTTTGTAGATGTCTCCTTTTTCGTACAGCTTTTTGAAGATTTTCTGTACCGAAAGTTCGTGGTAGTCATCGGTGGTGCGGATGAAGCGGTCGTTGGAAATGTTCATCAGCTTCCACAAATCCAAAACGCCGCGTGGACCCTCGACGATGTTGTCTACAAACTGTTTAGGGGTGACACCGGCTTCCTTTGCTTTGTCCTCGATTTTCTGACCGTGCTCGTCAGTGCCGGTCAGGAACATAACATCATAGCCCTGCAAGCGTTTGTAGCGAGCCATTGTGTCGGTGGCTACAGTGCAGTAGGTGTGACCGATGTGCAGTTTATCCGATGGATAATAGATCGGCGTGGTGATATAAAATGGTTTTTTCTGATTTTCGTCCATATCGTTTTGTCCTCCTGTCTATCAATACCGCAATGGTAAATCATAAAATAAAGATACACGACAAAATTATAGCATCATTTGTTCTTAAACTCAATGCCCTGTCCCCAATTCCTTGTAAATGAAAAAGGAATTGGGAACAGGGCATTGAGTATTTTCGTTTTGGACTCTCCTGTCAAAGCGGATTGTGGGCGTTTGCCGAACAAAAGGATGCACAGGGATGTCAAGCGGTTTACTCGATATTGGAAAACTCCCGCCTTATTCGATTCTGACCTTCACAGGACCCACGCGCAAGTTTCCGGCACCCTCCACCGTGTACCATCTGCCGGCAGGTAATTGGATGGTTTGGGATACACCATGCGTGATATATCCGATGAGATACTCCTCGCCGGTTTCTGTGTCTGTAAACACGACGTCGGTATCACAATCACCGCTGACCTTTACGGTTTGGAACAAGGGCTGTATCTGCTCGTTTTTTTTCTCTTCGCTGCCGGAGAGGGTGAAGGTGTGCGCCCTTTGGAAAGCGGTCCAGGAAAGGATGCTGCCAAGCAGAAGGAGAGCAGTCAACAGGAGCCACCATTTCTTTTTCATCAGAACACCTCCATTTTATTGTGCTGCCTTTATTATACAGAATCTTTCTGCGGGGGAAAAGTACGGAGCAAAATTTTTATAAAATCGTTACCAATATTTCATCTCACCAATTTAAAAAGAAAGCATAGGATAGAGGGAAAGCGTTTCATACACGTTTAAGAATGGAAAGGAGCCGCTGTTATGAATTTAAAAAACTATCAGATTACCGTAGGAGAGGTGCTGCAAAATCCACAGGCAAAGGCGATGCTGCAAAAGGAGCTGCCTATGGTGATGCGTCACCCGATGCTGCCGATGGCAAATGCCATTCCTTTAAAGGATGTTATCCATTATGCGGGCGGCTATGTGTCCCAAAGAAAGATGCAGAATATCCTCGACCAGCTGTCCAGGCTGTAAGGTTTTCTGTCAGAATTTGCCGATAAAAAAGGAAGGTTCAAGATAACCAAAGAACATTTATCGGCGATTTGTGCAGTAAATGATAAAAAATGATGGAAAATCTGCCGGGATGGGCTTTTAAAATGGTGAAAAATGGTGTAAAATAAAAGGAAGAAATCAGAAAAAACTTTCAACTACTTGGATGAAGGGGTGTGCGGGATGTCCTTCAATGCGTTTGTGGGTGGTGTGCAGCCGGGCGGATTGACCAATGATTTTGAAGTCAAGCTGCTGGTGTGCTATCTGCTGGACAGCCTCAAACAGCCGCTGTTGTTTGAGCAGCTGGGTGAAATCTTTCAGAACACCGGCTTGGTGAATTATTTTGAATTTGTGGAGGCGGTCAGCGAATTGGAGCGCACCGGGCAGCTGACCAGCTCGATACAGGATGGACAGCAGCAGCTTGCTTTGACCGAAAACGGTACTGTTACCGCACAGACTTTTTATAAGACGATTCCAAAAAGCGCTCGAGAGAAGGCTTTGGAAGAGGCAAAGCGCCTGATGGAAATCCAACGGTGCATGGACAAGGTGGAAATCACCTTTGCTCCGGCAGCGGACGGATGGACATTGCGGGTGGTGCTGCGGGATATCGGCTCTGACCTGTTGGATATGAGCGTCTTTCTGCCCACCGAAGGCGAGTGCCTGCGAGTGAAACAGCAGATTGAAAGTGACCCGACTTCCTTTTATTCCCGCGTGCTGGGACTGCTGATGCAGGAATGATGGTTGTAAAAACAAAGCCGACCGCACAGATTGTTGCGGTCGGCTTTGTTTGTTGTTTTACAAAGGATGACAGGGGATTATTCTTCACCTTCGGCAGGCTTGGCAGTTTCATCGGTTTGACCTTCGGCAGATTCAGACGTTTCACTACCTTCGGTAGGTGTGGTTGATTCACCGTCTTTGTTTTCGACAGGTTCGGTGGTTTCAGCATCTTTGCCGGTGGTAGGTTCAGTGGTTTGGGTCTGTGCCGGTGTGGTTTCACTTGGAGCTGCTCCAGCATTAACAACTTCCAATGCTTTTTTCAGCTGTGGGTCGGTATTTTCATCAAGGGTATCAAAAATGGCCTGCTGTTCTTCAGTCAGTGCGACCTCGTAATCCGGTTTGATTCCCACGCCGTCGTAGTTTGCGCTCTTAGGCGGATTGTACTGGGCGATGGTGATGCGGATGGCAGAGCCGTCCTTGAGCGAGTGGGTAACCTGCATAACGCCCTTGCCGTAGGTGTTGGTGCCCACCGATTTTGCAACATTGTAGTCGCGCAGTGCCTGGGTGAACAGTTCGGCAGCACTGGCGGTGTTTTCGTTGGTCAAAACTGCCATCGGCAGATCAATGCAGTTGGCATCGGAGTTGCCCAGCACCTCGGTGGAGCCATCACGGTAGGTTGCAGTGGCAATGACCCCTTCCGGCAAAAGCATATCCAGCATTTTGATGGCAGGGTCCACAAGACCGCCGGTGTTGTTGCGCAAATCGAAGATGAGCGACTGTGCACCCTGGTTGCCGACCAGATTTTCCAGTGCCTTTTTGAACTGGTCATAAGTATTCTCGTTGAAGTCGGTGATTTTGACATAACCGGTGGTGCCAATCATATGGGAATAGATGGTTGGGGTCACAACGACCCGTCGGGTGATTTCGGCAATCTCACGGTCTTTGTTGTCGCTGCGGACAGTCAGGCTGAGCTTGGTGCCTGCTTGTCCGCCGATTTCGGTGATAGCACTTTCATAGGTGTCGGCGGTAACGTCGATGTCGTTGACTTTGACAATCAGGTCGCCGGCTTTGATCTGAGCATCCTCTGCCGGAGAGTCGGGATAGACCTCGTTGACCTGAATAAAGCCGCTTTCACTTTTAGAAGCGCGGATGCCGATGCCAACCAGCTTGCCTGCATCCTCCTGCTGGCGTTTGGCGTAGTCAGAGGCGGAATAGTAGGCGGCATAGCGGTCAGAGAGTCCGGCGATATATCCGACGGAAAGATAGTCATTCAGATTATTTTCGTCGATGGTGCCATAGTAATTTTTGCGGACATAGCTGTCTATCTCCGCCAGCTTATCATACATTGCTTCCCGCTCGGAAATGTTGGTAACAGTGGTGGAAAAGGTTTGGCGGGAAAAAATCATCGTAATGGAAAAGGTGACGGCTGTGACGATGAGCATGAGCGCAAGAGCTGCGCCAAGAGAGATTTTTTTATTCATAGCAAGAACTCCTACCTGTAAAATTAAGAAACTCAAAAGTATAAATATGATAACCTATTTATTTTACCACAGAATTTTGTATTTTAAAACAGTCTGTAAAGGATTTTGTAAAAAAATGCAGACCGTCTCCTTTTGCAGGTTGCGAAAAGAAGGAAAAAGCGATATAATAAAAAGAAAGAAAATACCCTTTTGTCAATTTCAATCGGGAGGGAAACGATATGATGAAAAAAGCATGGCAGGAAAAAAACTTTTCCGTACTGGCAGCGGTAACTGCCACCGCAGCAACTGCGGCAATGATTGCACTGCTTTGTGCAAAATCGGTGCGGGTGCTGTTTAAAATGGACAAGGCTTTGAGCATTTATATCCGGCAAAACGATCCGCGCAGACAGAAAAAGCAGGACGAAGATGAGGAAATTGTTGGCATTTAATAGACCGGCGGATCGCAGGGGTCATCGCTTCTTTACAGAAGAACCTTATACAAAATAACTAAAAAAAAGTAAAATTTCCGTTGAGGTTTGACGGATGGACAGTAGACTTTTCCAAAAGAATTGGGTATACTGTTCTGTAAAGAAATCCAATGCAGATTTATTTGCTGCAAAGGAGGACCATTACCAACGATCCTGAAAGCAAATCCTTTAAGACGGTCCCGTGAGGCTGGCAAGGTAGTTTGATGGAAGTAGCCATTTTCCAAAGTAAGGCAGAAGAAAAAACTTTGGGGAGCCGAACTGTGATTCGGAAAGGGAAAGCATGGGGATAAAATGATCCGAAAAACGCTTTCCTTTGTGAATTGGTGAACAATCAGCTGTCTGCTGTCCGTAAGGGCGCAGGCAGCTTTTTTTATTGCCTTAGGCAAGGCGGAAAAACAGTGTGGGGAGGATGGATATGCTGGTCGAAAAGACCCAGATCATGGACCAGAAGGCGATGTCACGGGCGATCACCCGCATCTCCTTTGAAATCATCGAGCGCAACAAGGGCGCGGGGAATCTTTGTATTGTCGGTATCGTGACCCGCGGCGCACAGCTGGCACAGCGGGTGGCAAAGCGCATTTATGAGCTGGAGGGTACCCAGGTAGAGGTCGGGGTGCTGGACGTCACTGCTTACCGCGATGACAAACGCCAGGACCAGCCCGCACAGGACCGAACCTGTCTGCCTTTTTCGGTGGAGGGAAAACAGATCATCCTGGTGGACGATGTCATCTACACCGGCAGGACGGTGCGGGCAGCAATGGATGCCATCCTCCAACGCGGCAGGGCGCGCAGCATTCAGTTGGCGGCGCTGATTGACCGAGGACACCGGGAACTGCCGATTCGAGCGGATTATGTGGGAAAGAATCTGCCGACCTCGCGGGATGAATTTGTCAAGGTGATGGTTGCCGAGCACGACGGCGAAGACCAGGTGGTCATCTGCGAGGAAAGAGTGCAGGAATCGATATGAGCGATAAGAGGGGATGTTGTAAGTGGAAAAATTACTGATTACAAACGCAAGGGTCATCGACCCATCCTGCCAGCCGGCGATGGACTTTGTCGGGGACATCCTGATCGAAGGGGAGCGCATTGCAAAGGTAGGTGCTCATTTAAAAGACAGCCCGATTGCACAGGGTGCAAAGCTGCTGGATGCCGGCGGACTGTGCGCGGCTCCCGGCTTTCTGGACATCCATGTCCATCTGCGTGACCCGGGATTTACCCATAAGGAGGACATCCTGACCGGATGTCGGGCAGCTGCGGCAGGCGGTGTGACCGGTGTCTGCTGTATGCCGAACACAAAACCCGTTACCGATTGCCCGGAGGTGCTCTCTTATATTCTGGAGCGTGCAAAACAGGCGGATGCAAGGGTTTACCCCATCGCTTCCATCACCACCGGAATGAAGGGTGAACAGCTCAACGACATTGCAGCGTTGCACGCAGCGGGCGCTGTGGCAGTCAGCGATGACGGACGTCCGGTGGAAAACGGCGGTATGATGCTCAAAGCGCTCCGCCGGGCATACGACGCAGGGGTGCCGGTCATCAGCCATTGTGAAGACCTGACCATCATCGATGGCGGCATCATCAACGAGGGAGAGGTTTCCCGCCGCCTGGGTGTCAAGGGAATGGACCGCGCCAGCGAGGACAGCATCACCGCAAGGGAAATCGTGCTGGCAGAAAGCTCCGGTACCGCCATCCACATCGCCCATGTCAGCACAAAAGGTTCGGTACAGCTGATTCGGGAGGCGAAAGCCAGAGGAGTCAAGGTGACCTGCGAAACCGCTCCGCACTATATGATGATGACCGACCGGCTGCTGGAAAGCAGGGATGCAAACTTCCGCATGAACCCGCCGCTGCGCGAGGAAGAGGACTGCCAGGCGGTCATCGAAGGAATTTTTGATGGAACCATCGACGCCATCGTTACCGACCATGCTCCGCACGCCGCAGAAGAAAAGGAAGATTTTTTAAAGGCGCCAAACGGCATCGTCGGACTGGAAACCAGCTTTGCCGCTGCCTGCACCGTCCTGGTGCATCAGCAGGGCATGGGTCTGCTGGAGCTGGTGCGCCTGATGAGCACCAACCCTGCCAACCTGCTGCGCCTGCCGGGAGGAACCCTGCGGGAAGGCAGTCTTGCGGACATCGTGCTGTTTGACCCGAACCTGGAGTGGACGGTGGATGCACAGCAGCTGCACAGCAAGAGCCGCAACACCCCATTTGATAAAATGAAGTTGACCGGCAGGGTGGTCAAGACCATCCTGGGCGGTAAAGTGGTATATGAACTGTAAAGTCAACTGCAAGAGAAGATAAGACGGAGGAAGCAAAAGATGAAAAGATTGATTGAGAAGATTGCACAGATGCAGAACCCAAGCGTAGTGGGACTGGATTCGCTGCTCGACTATATCCCGCAGCACATCAAGGACGAAAAGTTTGAGCAGTACGGCGACAGCTTTGATGCGGCAGCACAGGCAATCCTGGAGTACAACAAAGCCATCATCGACGCTATCTGCGACATCGTTCCGGCTATCAAGCCACAGGCAGCCTACTATGAGCTGTACAGCTGGCAGGGAATGTGGGCGCTGTCCGAAACCGTTCGCTATGCACAGAGCAAGGGCATGATCGTCATCATGGACGGCAAGCGCAACGACATCGGTTCGACCATGCAGGCGTATGCCAAGGCGCATCTGGGCACCACCGCTCTGCGCGACCAGCAGCAGGCTGCCTTCGGTTCGGATATGCTGACCGTCAACGGCTATCTCGGCTCGGACGGTATCAAACCGCTGCTGCCAATCTGCGACGAGAAGGACAAGGGCATCTTTGTACTGGTGAAAACCTCCAATCCTTCCTCCGGCGAGCTTCAGGACCAGAAGATCGGTGACAAGACCATCTATGAGACGATGGGCGCTATGTGTGAAAGCTGGGGAGAAAAGACCGAGAATCATTACGGCTATTCCCGCGTCGGCGCAGTAGTAGGCGCGACCTATCCGCAGCAGCTGGAGGAGATGCGTCAGAAGATGCCGCATACCTTCTTCCTGGTGCCGGGCTACGGCGCACAGGGCGGCGGAGCCAAGGACGTAGCGGGCGCATTTGACAAAAACGGTCTGGGCGCTGTGGTCAACTCCTCCCGTGCCATCCTGACCGCATGGAAAAAAGCGGGCACCGACGGCAAGGATTTTGCACAGCAGGCAAGAGCGGCTGCCATCACCATGAGAGAGGACATCATGGGCGTGGTAGGAAAAATCAGCCTGTAAAATTTTTTGCTGAACAAATAACTTTTCAATAGAAAACCAAAACAAAGGATATGGAGGTTTTAAGCGTATGGATATTTTTAACAACGCGCAGAAAGCGTGGCTGCTGCTTGAGGACGGAACGCTGTATGAGGGCTATGGACTGGGCTGTGCCGAGGACACCGTCGGCGAGCTGGTGTTCAACACCAGCGTGGTAGGCTATCAGGAGATTTTGACCGACCCGGCAAACGCCAACAATATCGTTGTGGAAACTTTCCCGCTGACCGGCAACTACGGCGTCAACCGCGAGCATGACCTGCACGACAGCATCACTGCAAAGGGTTGGGTAGTGCGTGAATGGTGCGCACAGCCGTCCAACTTCCGCTGCGAGGGCAGGATCGACGAATATCTGGAGCAGAAAAAAATCAGTGCCATCTTTGATCTGGACACCCGCGCCATCACCAGAAAGCTGCGCGACGGCGGGGTGCAGAATGCGCTGATTACCAGAAAAGACCCGACAGGCAATATCGCCCAGCTGACCGAGCAGCTGAAAAACCATCAGAAACCCATGCCGGCATGGGTCGATTACAAGGAAACCTTCACCTTTGAAAAGCTGGATGCAAAATATAACATCACCATGGTAAACTATGGGATTCGCAAAGACGTCATTGCTGCTTTGATGGCAAGAGGCTGCCGCGTGACGGTCGTTCCGTCCTGCTGCACCGAAAAGCAGGTGCTGGACACCCAACCGGATGCAGTCGTTCTGTGCGGCGGCGCAGGTCTGGAGGAGCTGCGCACCAGCTACGACCAGCAGGAAAATGCAATCGACGCTGCACAGGAAACGGTTGCTGCCCTGATGAAGAGCGGCGTGCCGATGCTGGGCATCGACCTGGGACATCAGCTGATGGCACTGGCAATGGAGGGCAGCGTGGAGAAGATGCACTGCGGTCACCGCGGAGCAAACTGCCCGGTCACCGAACTTGCCAGCGGCAGGACCTTTATCACCTCCCAGAACCACGGCTACATCGTCAAGGACGTTCCGGCGTGCGCTGTGGTCAGCCACCTCAATTCCAACGACAAGACCTGTGAAGGACTGGAATACCCGCAGATGAAAGCACTCTCGGTGCAGTTTATCCCGGAATCGGAAATCGGCATGAAAAACTTCGACGGAATCTATGAGAGATTTCTTTCGATGATTAAATAGTTTGTTGTGGGAACAGAAATTTTGGATTCGTTTTTAAGAAAGGTTGATAGCTATGCCGTTAAGACAGGATATTAAAAAAGTACTGGTCATCGGTTCCGGTCCGATCATCATCGGTCAGGCAGCCGAGTTTGACTACGCAGGCACCCAGGCGTGCCGCGCCCTCAAGGAGGAGGGTCTGGAGGTTGTTCTGATCAACTCCAACCCGGCTACCATCATGACCGATAAAGCGATGGCAGACCATGTATACATCGAGCCGCTGAACATCGATGTGGTCAAAAGGGTCATCGAGCTGGAAAAACCGGACAGCGTGCTGTCCACTTTGGGTGGTCAGACCGGTCTGACCTTCTCGATGCAGCTGGCAAAAGAAGGCTTTTTGGAAGAGCATAATGTAAAGCTGCTGGGCGCTAATCCGCTGACCATCGACAAGGCAGAGGACCGCCAGATGTTTAAAGACACCATGGAAAAGATTGGGGAGCCATGTATCCCGTCCAAGGTTGTCAACACCGTGGAGGATGGTCTTGCCTTCATCGAAAAGATTCAGTACCCGGTCATCATCCGTCCGGCGTTCACCATGGGCGGTACCGGCGGCGGTATCGCATACAATGAGGCAGAGTTCCGCGAGATTGCAGGCAACGGTTTGCGGCTGTCTCCAATTACCCAGATTCTGGTAGAGAAGTGCATCTCCGGCTGGAAAGAGATCGAATTTGAGGTCATCCGTGACTCTAAAGGCAACATCATCACCGTCTGCTCGATGGAAAACGTGGACCCGGTCGGCGTACACACCGGCGACTCGATCGTCGTTGCACCGGCAGTCACCCTTTCTCCGGCAGAATTTTCCATGCTGCGCAAGGCTGCTCTGAACATCGTGGAGGAGCTGGGTGTAGAAGGCGGCTGTAACTGTCAGTTTGCCCTGCATCCAACCTCGATGGACTATGCTGTAATCGAGGTAAACCCGCGTGTATCCCGTTCCTCGGCTCTGGCTTCCAAAGCGACCGGCTACCCGATTGCAAAGGTTGCTACCAAAATTGCCATCGGCTACACCCTGGATGAAATCATCAACGCCGTCACCGGCAACACCTACGCCTGCTTCGAGCCTTCGGTGGATTACCTGGTTGTCAAGTTCCCGAAATGGCCATTCGATAAATTCGTATACGCAAAACGCACCCTGGGCACCCAGATGATGGCAACCGGCGAGGTCATGTCCATCGGCACCTGCTTTGAAAGCGCTATGATGAAGGCGGTCCGCTCGGTAGAGCTGGGACTGGACAGCTTCAACCTGCCCAAATTTGCAGACAAGACCAAGGAAGAGCTGCTCGAGCTGCTGCACAACTGCGACGACGAGAGAATCTTCTGCGTCTATGAAGCGCTCAAGAAGGGCATCACACCGGAGGAGATCCATGCTATCACCATGATCGACTGCTGGTTTATCAACAAGCTGGACAACCTGAGAAAAACCGAAGCGGAGCTGGCAAGCTGCACCGAGCTCAGTGAGCAGCTGTACCTGCGTGCAAAGAAGTACGGCTATCTGGACAGCACCATCGAGCGTTTCTCCGGCAAGAAGGTAGAGCATCACAGAAAAGGCGTTTACAAGATGGTAGACACCTGCGCTGCGGAATATAAGGCACAGACCCCATACTTCTACTCGACCTACGACGAGGAGAACGAGGCAGAGGAATTCATCAACGAGCACAACTCGGAGAAGAAGAAAATTCTGGTATTCGGCTCCGGTCCAATCCGTATCGGTCAGGGTATCGAGTTTGACTACTGCTCGGTACACTGCGTATGGGCGCTGAAAAAGCTGGGCTACGAGGCTGCGATTGCCAACAACAACCCGGAAACCGTTTCCACCGACTTTGATACCGCTGACCGTCTGTACTTTGACCCGCTGACTCCAGAGGACGTGGACAACGTGCTGGAAAGCGAAAAACCATGGGGTGTTGTCGTACAGTTCGGCGGACAGACCGCTATCAAGCTGACCAACTACCTCTCGAAGAAGGGTGTTCGCATCCTGGGAACCAGCGCAGACTCGATCGACGAGGCGGAGGACCGCGAACGTTTTGACGAGCTGCTGGGCAGACTGGGCATCCCGCGTCCAAAGGGTGAAACCGTTCTGACCAAGGAAGAAGCCGTCACCGCTGCAAACAAGCTGGGCTTCCCGGTCCTGCTGCGTCCATCCTATGTACTGGGCGGACAGAACATGATCATCGCTCACAACACCGCAGAGGTGGAGGAGTACATGGACATCATCACCACCCACATGAAGGACAACCTGGTGCTGATTGATAAATACATGATGGGTAAAGAGGTCGAGGTAGATGCCATCTGCGACGGCGAGGACTACCTGATCCCGGGTATCATGGAGCACATCGAGCGCGCAGGTATCCACTCGGGCGACTCCATCTCGGTTTATCCGGCACAGACCCTGTCTCAGCGCTTAAAACGCACCATCATCGACTACACCGGTCGTCTGGCTCGTGCGCTCAAAGTTGTCGGTCTGGTCAATATCCAGTATGTCATCTACAACGATGAGGTCTATGTCATCGAAGTCAACCCACGTTCCTCCCGTACCATCCCATACATCAGCAAGGTTACCGGCGTGCCGATGGTAGAGATTGCTACCCGCATGATGTTTGGCGAAAAGCTGCGCGACCAGGGCTACGGCATCGGTCTGTACCCGGATGCAGAGTATGTGGCAGTCAAGGTTCCGGTATTCAGCTTTGAAAAGCTGCACGACGTAGATACCCTGCTTGGTCCAGAGATGAAGTCCACCGGCGAGGTTCTGGGTATTGCAAGAACCTTTGACGAAGCGCTGTACAAAGGTCTGCTGGCAGCAGGCTACAAGATGAAGCACGAAGGCGGCGTACTGGTCACCGTGCGCGACACCGACAAGCAGGAGGTCGTGCCGATTGTTGAAAAATACGAGAAGCTGGGCTTCAAGATTTATGCGACCGCAGGCACCGCGCTGACACTCAACCAGAACATGATTGCAGCCAACACCATCCGCAAGATTGAAGAGGAAGAGCCAAACATCATGACCCTGTTCGATGAGAACAAGATTGATTATATCATCACCACCTCCAAGAAAGGCAGAAAGCCGCAGCGCCACTCGGTACAGATGCGCCGTCGTGCAGTCGAGCGTTCGATTGTTACCATGACCGCGCTGGATACCGCAAACGCACTGGCAAACTCTCTGATGACCAACCGCTCGGTCAACGACATCGAGCTGGTGGACATCACAACCATCTAAGTAAAAACACCTGGAACAAACCCGCTGCTGATTTTTTCGGCGGCGGGTTTGCTTTTTCAAAAAAGTTTTATTTTTTGAAGTATTTGACATAGCTTTTCCGTTTTATCCGATGAAAATGTCTGCGGACAAAAAAGAAAAAAGCGGTTTCTTTTCTATTTATGTATGGGCTGTGGATAAAGTATGAACAGCAACAAATTAGCACAATGAAACGAAAATCGGTGCAAAAAAAATCGTTCTCTTTATGAATAGTAACAGAAAAGCAACTGTGTTATAGTTATTAAAAAAGGATATGAGATGCTTGACTTTTGCTCAAAAAGTTGGTATCATTGTATTAGGCAAGTAATACAATAGGAATCCAAAAGGAGTCTTGAGTATGACAAAGAAAAAGAAAATTCTTTCCATCACCTGCGGTGTGTTGGCTGTCGTAGTGGTCGGCAGCTACTTTGCACTCAACCGCAACAACGCAGTGCAGGCGATGGTGTCCACCGAAACCTTACAGCAGATGGATTTGCAGAACACCGTCAGCCTGAGCGGTGTGGTGGAAAGCCAGTCGGGTAGAAAGGTCTACTCCACCCTGAGCTATCTGGTGGAGCAGGTCAACGTGCAGGTCGGCGACGTGGTGCAGCAGGGGGATGTGCTGGCACAGCTGAAAACCGACGATTTGCAGATGGACATCGCCCAGCAGCAGGCGGCGGTGAACGCCAGCAAAAACCAGTCGGCGCACCAAATCGAGGTCAGCCGCAAGGCGTATGAAAATGCAAAGGAAAACTATGAAAACGGGCTGGACTCCGGCGCGCTTTCTGCCGAGCAGGGTGTGACCAGCGCAGAATACAGCGTGGAGCAGGCACAGCAGCAGCTCAAAGCGGCAAAGGCGGCAGTGTATGACGCAAAGGAAAACTACCGTGTCACCCGCGACCAGCTGGAAGGCAATATCACCGATGCCGAGGAGGCGCTGCGGGATGCCGAGGAGGCGCTGGGCGACGCACAGGCTGCCTATAACGATGCGGTAGCGGGACAGGCAGGTGCGCAGGAGCAGGCAGAAGCAGCTTTAAAACAGGAAGAAGAAAAGTATAACCAGGCGAAAAAGGACTGGGACCTCTTCCAGGATATACATCATCAGGACTACCAGAATGCCCGAGAGGACTTAGAGCAAAAACAGAAGGAGTATAACGAGGCAAAGGAAGCCTATGAGAATTCCATGACTGATGATAATCCGCAAGGCGATACGGGATTAAAACAGGAAATGGATAATGCCGCATCTGCAAGAGATGAGGCAGAAAAGACACTGAAGGAAGAAAGCGCAAAGCGTGCTCCGGCAAAAGCCAAATATGATTTGGCAGAAGCATCGTGGAATATGGCACAGAAAACCTATCAGGAAACGCTGTCTGCCATCGCCTCTTCGGCAAGCGGTGCGATGAGCGGTGTAGCTTCGGCACAGAGCGGCGTGGCAGCAGCGGAAGCCCAGCTGGATGCGGCGCAGGATGCCCGCAACGGCGCAAGCATGGCACAGCTGGAGCAGGGTGTGGACAGCGCCAAAAGAGGTGTAGACAGCGCCCAGCTGCAAAAGGAGATTGCACAGAATCAGGTGAGCAACGCCAAGGACCAGCGCGAAGCCTCCAACAATGCTATCCAGCAGCAGATTGACAGCCTCAAGGACAGCCTGGTCGGCAGCCAGATTGCAGCACAGTCCACCCAGTCGCAGGAAATTGCCATCCAAAAGATGCAGAACACGCTGGAGGATGCCACCATCACCGCACCGGTATCCGGCGTTGTGACAGCCGTCTACGCCAAGGTGGGCGAGCCGGGCAACGGGCTGCTGTTTGTGGTGGAGGACACCCAGTCGCTGAAAATCAACACCAAAATCAAAGAGTACGATGTTGCCAACATCCGGGAAGGAATGTCGGTGGTCATCAAATCGGATGCAACCGGCGACCAGGAGATTTCCGGCACCGTCACCTACATCGCACCGGCTGCCGTTAAGACCGAAGCGGGCAACACCCAGACCGGCGGCAACGATTCCAACGTGGAATTTGAAGCAGAGGTGCAGGTCAACGACCCGAACTGCGGACTGCGCATCGGTATGAACACCCGTCTGACCGTGCTGCTGGAAGAAAAGCAGGATGTCTTTGGCGTACCGTATGATGCGGTGGTCGAAAAGGCGGACGGCTCCACTGTGGTCTATGCGGCGGTCGAGCAGCAGAACAGCGGCAAAAACACCTCCTATGTAGTGACCGAGATTCCGGTGACTACCGGACTTGAGACCGACTTTTACATCGAAATTTCCGGCGGAGAAGTGACCCCGGGCATGGCAGTCATCAGCAATCCGCAGAGTGTGACCCCGGGCATGGAGGTCACCCCGGACTTTGTTGCCAACGGCACAACCCAGCCGACGGTAGGACTTTCTTAATCGGAGCGGGGTGGAACGACCAATGGCAAAAACAATCATTGACATGAAGGGCATCGTCAAAAAGTTTTATATCGGTCAGCCAAACGAGCTGACCATCCTCAAGGGAATTGATTTGACGGTGGAGGAAGGGGAGTTCCTCTCCATCGTCGGTCAGTCCGGTTCGGGCAAGTCCACCCTGATGAACATCATCGGTGCGCTGGACCGCCCGACCGAAGGGGAATATCTGCTGGATGACATCGCCATCGACCAGGCGGGCGACGGGCAGCTGTCAAGCATCCGCAACGAAAAGATTGGCTTTGTTTTCCAGACCTTCAATTTGATTCCCCGCACCTCTGCACTGAAAAATGTCGAGCTGCCGATGCTGTATGCCGGTATGCCGCGCTCCAAGCGGACCGCACGGGCAAAGCAGCTGCTGGGCATGGTGCAGATGGAAGAGCGAATGGACCATATGCCCAATGAGCTTTCGGGTGGACAGAAGCAGAGGGTGGCAATCGCGCGGGCGATGGCAAACGACCCTGCCATTATCCTTGCCGACGAGCCGACCGGCGCACTGGATTCCTCCACAGGTCGTCTGGTGATGGATTTGTTCCACAAGCTGCACCGGGAGCAGGGCAAGACCATCGTCCTGATTACCCACAACCAGGAGCTGGCGGAGGAAACACAGCGCATCGTCACCATCCGCGACGGACAGGTGGTGGATGTGCGCGCGGGCAGTCAGGTGCTGCCTGAGGAAAGCATCTACTGTCACAGCAGTTCTGCCGCGGCAGGTGAGGGAGGCAGCGTATGACACAGCTTTATGAAAATATCCTGCTTGCCATTTCCGGTCTGCGGGCAAACAAGATGCGCGCCCTGCTGACCATGCTGGGCATCATCATCGGCATCGGTTCGGTCATCGGCATCGTCATGGTGGGCGACTCGATGACCAACTCGATGACCTCCTCTTTGCAGGAGATGGGAGCCAACACCGTTCAAATCAGCTTGCAGCAGAGGGAATCGGAAAACGGCACCAGCTACTCGGTCTATATGGACGAAGAGGACTACATCAACGATGAGATGATCGAAGCCTTTTTGCAGGATTATGGGGATGTAGTGGAATCGGTCAGCCTGCAGGAAAGCATGGGAAGCGGCAGAGTGACCGAAGGACATCGCTATGCAAATGTTTCCATCAGCGGTGTCAACAGCGGGTATCAGAGCGCAAACCACCTGACCATGCTGGGCGGTCGCTTTATCGGAGATAAGGACAACAAAGGCGTCAAAAACGTAGCGGTGGTTTCCGACCGTCTGGTCAACAATATGTTCGGACAGGGACAAAATCCGCTGGGCAAGGAGATCAAGGTCAACTGCGGCAAGGAGCAGTACACCTTCACCATCATCGGTGTCTATCAATATGAGCAGAATGCGATGATGGCAATGATGGGAGCGGCAGCCTCCGATGCGGACATCACCACCGACCTGTTCATCCCGATCCAGACCGAGTGGAAGCTGACCGGTACCATCGAAGGTTATTACTACATCAATGTAATGACCAAACAGGGGACCGATTCCCGCGCGCTGGCACAGGATTTTCAGGATTATTTTAACCGCTTTTACACCCGCAACCAGGATTTTCAGATCATGGCAATCAGCTTGGATTCGGTCATCGACCAGTATGCTTCGATGATGGGAACGGTGCAGGTTGCGATTGCGGTCATCGCGGCGATTTCGCTGCTGGTCGGCGGCATCGGGGTTATGAACATCATGCTGGTATCGGTGACCGAGCGTACCCGAGAGATTGGCACCCGCAAGGCGCTGGGAGCCAAGAACAGTGCGATTCGGATGCAGTTTATCGTCGAGTCGGTCATTATCTGTTTGATTGGCGGTATCATCGGTATCATCTTCGGAATGCTGTTGGGCTATGCCGGCGCGTCGCTGCTGGGATTCCCTGCCCATCCGTCGGTGGATGCCATTCTGATTGCAGTCTGCTTCTCGATGGCAATCGGCGTCTTTTTTGGCTACTATCCTGCCAACAAGGCAGCCAAGCTGGACCCAATCGAAGCACTGCGCTATGAATAACCAAAGTAGGAGGAAGCCGGATGAGCGAACTTTCCGCAGCATTTGCACAGAAGAGCCGCATTGCCGAATGGACGTTAGGAGTCTTCTGCTGTGTGATGGCTGTATATAATCTGTTTTTTTCTACACCGTACTATGTTTTCCTTTCGGTGCTGGGCTTGGCACTGGTCTTTGTGCCGCGGATTGCCGAATGGGTGCTGCACCTGCAAAAGGACTACCTTCTGCGCTTGACCAGCTATCTGTATCTCTTTCTGGTCTACGGGATTGGCATGATTTTTAACGGATATGACCGCATCCCTTTGTACGACAAGGTGATGCACACCCTGACCGGTGTGCTCTTCGGCTTGTGCGGGCTGATTGCCTTTTACTTCTTAAAACCGAAGCAGAACGGAAAAATCGTGGTCTGCAAGGAGGAGTTCTGGCAGGCAGCGGTCTTTTCCGCAGGGATAGCAGCCATCATTGCCATCGGCTGGGAAATCGTGGAGTTTGTGCTTGACCTGATTTTGCACAACGACCCGCAGCACGTTCTGGATACCGGGGTGAATGATACCATGATGGACATGATTGTCTGCATGGTGGGTGCGCTGCTGTTTTGGCTGCCGATGCACAGCTACTATGCCAAAGGAAAGCGCGGGCTGCTGATGGGTATCTTCGAGAACTTTTGTCATACCAACTCCGCTGAAGAAAAATAGAAAAAAGCTCGAAAAAGGGTTGACAAAATCTGAAAAGATGATATAATGTAATGGTGCTCACAAGTGAGACACCAATGAGCAGACTTATCATCTTTGGAAAGATGGCTGAGCTGGTCTAAGGCGCACGACTGGAAATCGTGTGTGCCCTATAAAGGCACCGAGGGTTCGAATCCCTCTCTTTCCGCCATAACTGGACACCAGTTTTGATACAATACGTATCGAAGCGGGTGTCCAGTTTCTTTTTGTAAAAGCCCCTGTTTGCAAGGGTTTTCCTATACCTTTTAACGATAACAGGCTCTACGGTGATTCTGAAATGGTCACCGTGGAGCCTGTTTTTGTTTTTGCGTATGAACATTTTAATGAAAGGTCTGGAGGGTGTGCATAGCCCAAAGAGGAATAATTGAAAAGTGCAACGGAGATGCCATCGCAAATTGGTTACTCAAATTTTATTTATGCTTTTTTGTTTCATCCCTTTTGGCATTCCATGCTTCGTACTTTTTAACGTTTTCCGGGTCAGAATAAAATTTGCGACAAGCCTCTAATGTTGCCATGGCTAATTGCTCTTTCTGCCGATCGGACAAAGAGATATTTTCCAGGTTGTATGCCTCTTGCGAGGTGGTCGTGCCATTTTCATCCCAATGAACAATCACCATTGGAACTCCAGCATCGATATCGGCCTTTGTTTTATCATCCATGAAAGTTCCTCCTTCTGTACAAAGTAACTTTTCTGCGATGGAATCATAAACTTATCCATTGATGCAGACAATAGGTACACCGACCTTTGCCGCATAATCTATCGTATTTTTAGTTCCGCCTTTTTCTCCGTTGAATACTGCAATGACCCTGGCAGCATGATTAACCATCCATTCATTTCTGATTTGAAAGCAAGAACGACTGTAGTCCTCGCAGACATATTTCACGAAGTCTGCCGCTGCCAGTATTTCTATGTACTGTCTCTGCCAATCCTGATTCCATCCAGTCTCAAAGCCAACATAGGGGCAGGCACACATTAACTTAATGGGATATCCTGCACCACGCAGTTTCAATACGATTTGTGCTGCCCAAATATCGACACCTCGTGCCATACCCGTAATAAAGACATTCAGTCCGTCAGCAACTGCCTGACAGATTTGAATTTCCAGGTCTTTTCTGATGGCCACTTCGGAGCGAGTCAGCTTTTCCGGGCGGTGACCCGTAAAGCAAACCCTGTGTCTTCTTTTTTTTAATTCGGTCATACAAGCCCCTCCGTGCATCTGCCTACTACCATTACATCATACTACATACCTATTTCCGTTTCAACTCGTATGTATTTTATTGCTCAATTTGGAAGTAAAATAGATATGAGAAAGGTGGTGATGCTATGGATACGCACGCTCGTCTCCAGCAGTTATTGCGAGAGCGCGGATGGACGGAGTACAAACTTTCAAAAGAGTGCGGTTTGGCACAATCCACGATTGGTAACATTTTCCGAAGAAACACGGTTCCTTCCGTTGCGACCCTTGAGACGATATGCAGAGGATTCGGCATCACTATGTCGCAGTTTTTCGCTGATACCGATATGGTCGAACTGACCCCAGATATGAAAGAACTGTTCGACTGTTGGGTTTGTCTGACACCGAGCCAGAAATCCGCAGCGATTCAGATGCTCAAAGCTATGAGCCATGACAATGAATAACAAGAAACAATGCCGGACTGACATTTTGAGGTGTCAGTCCGGCATTTGTTTTTATACATATATCCATCTGTCGCCATCCCAATAAGGTTGCTCCTGGTGTCGTGATTCATGGAGTTCATCAAACAGATAAAACGCAACAGTTCTTGCTGTGTCAAAATCGGTGATTTTTCTGCCGTGATACTCCCATTGCTGTTCTCTTTTATAAATGATACCCCAACCTGGACCGAATTTGCTCTTCATAATAGTGATGTAGTCGCCTTTGTAACGCAGTGTATAATTTCCAGTTTCGGGTTTTCGATACCACTCTTGCTTCATGAAGTTTTTTCTGCGGTTAACACGGTTCTTTAAGTTGCGTTCTCGCTCCTGTGGAGTCACATAATCGCAGATCATTTTCGAGGCGCAATCACAGCCGACCCGTATTTCCCCATCATAATCGGGGTGTTTCAGCAAGTGGACATATCTGATTTTTTCCTTCCCGCACATTTCACATTGTTCATACGGAATAGGGTCGCCTGGGTAAACATCTTCGCCCAAATCCTCCATGCCGATGTATTCCCATCCTTTATGCGGGATATCTGCTTTGTTCCAACGCAACATTATTTCACCTCCGGCGGGTCAAAATCATCGTCTGTACATTTGCGGATAATGTGTTTTGTCTTATCAAGTGGAAGAGGAACATCTTCTTCGGAAAAAAACTCAATTTTTACCACTTCAGCAATAGAATGATGATTGTCTTTTCCAACGGGAACAATCACATGATCGCCAACATTGATGCTGTCATCATCAGCGATATAGTAGTAACTTTTATATCCTTCGTCAAATTCCACGCTACAGTAAATGTAATCCTGTTTGCGGCGCTTTACTTTCCCGTAGACAGACGGGTCGAGGATTTCACCAAAGCCATAAAAACAGATGAAATCCCATACTGCGTCAGCAAAATCTCCCCAGGCTTCCGGCAATGCTTTCTTGTCGTAGGTTCCCTGGATAACACGCCGTAGGCCTTTTTTGAAGTCAATAGTGATGGCATATTCCTGCGTTTCCAGAGGATTTTCGATCACATCGTCTGGATTTCTTTCGATATTACCGAACAATTCCTCGACATCAATATCATCAAGCAGATTTTCAACGCCGTCCTGGACATAGTATTTTCTGGACACCATGCAACCGCTGCCGATGTTCTGAATATGCTCCAAGGTCTCGCTCTCTCGATCCAGAATTAACTTCTCAGTATAGTCCCAAGTTACATATTCCATTGTTTCTGAAAAGGGCTGCTTGGGTTTGATTTTTGTGACGCGGTGGTAGTCAACAGTGATACGTTCAACTCTGTCTGGCTTATTATTTCCGTCAAAGACATACAGGTCATTCATCCCCAGTGCATCTCGGATTAAGTCCGAAAGATCGATACCGTCAACCTCAAAATTTGCACACAGAGAACCTCTGAACTTATAAACAGTTCCTTCGGTGTTGGTGATTTCCATGACCCAATCGCCTATATCAGTAGCGAAAAGTTCATCATACTCGCCACTGAAATACGAAGCAACGCTGTTCAGCACTTTGTCTGCTACAGCTTTATCAATTTTGTATATCTGATTTCTGGCTTTTTGGTATTGACCGAATCCCCTACCGAAGCTATACGCAGAAAACCAAACCCGTCCTTCAGCATTGATTGTAATATGCTGTTCGACCTCATCCTCTGGTTCCGGCGGTGGACCATAACATATGTTGTTCGACACAATACGGATTTTATGCGGTTTACCCTGGAAGATAAAGGGATTGTCACCAGTGAGTAGGGCCAGTCGGCTCAATGCCAGAATGAACCAAGCACGGTTTTGTGGCTCAAGGATTTCTGCCCCCGAATAAGCCCAATGGTTAAAATACCGCCACTGAGAGTAGATGGCAGATCCAAGCAGCGGTATGTCATCTACATCGTCAATAATTCGATCCAGTGCGTCACTGTTACTGGCGGCATCACCATATTTTTCAGTGAAGGCGTGGCCGCAGTCCATCTCAAAACCAAGGGCAGCACAGTCATCTGCCATGTAGTGATCTACCAGTTCTATATAATTGATATTCTGATCTCTGAATTTGTCGCACCATTTAGCAGCAAATTCGTGAATCTGTTTCATTTCTGCCACTGCGGGACACCTCCTTAATGGTGGATGAGTTATTCTGTACCAGTCATCACTGGTAAATTCTTCGCCACCAACATATCGTTACACTCGTGGATTGAGCCCATATAGAGATGGTTGAGGAAGAAATTATACATCAAATGCGCCTCGTTCTGCGCCAATCGCAGTGTAAAGCCAGATCTGCTGATGAACGCGTTGCTTAATTCCGGCGGCAGATTCATGCCAATGCAAACGGCAACCACACAGTCGACATTCTTGGGGTATGCCGGATTGTTACGCAGGCGCTGCACCAACTTTGTGGACACGAGAGCCTTCTCCGCCAGGGTCTCCTCGGAAATTTCCACCCACTCCATAAGGTAAACGAGAGCGGCACCGAATTGAGCAGGCAGTTCCTGGAGAACTCTCTGAATCTCCATTTCTCGTGCGAGGATGGCATCTGCCTTTCCCATAACATCGGCACTGACCTCTTTGGCAAAAGTGGTCTGGAACACAATGCCGGAATCCACATCTCTGAAGAGAACGCACTCTTTATAAAATTCCTCGCCATATTTATTGGTTGCCTTTACTTTCAGTTTGAAGACCAGGCAACACTCATCAATGTGCAAGCGGCCGTAATCGGTCATCTGCACTGTGTTGTTTTCATCTCTGGTGACATACTTCGGGTCATTCAAACACATATGCGAATCCACATATATGTAGGAACCCTTTTGAGATTGGGCAGAAAGGCGCATATCGCTGAAGGCGATGATTTGGGCATCGTCCGCACTGATGCAGTATGTCTGGTCTTTCTGCAAGCTGCCTTTTTTGAAGGCGTGGGGCTTCACATAGTGTCCGTCAATATAAGTGAATGCACCGATTGCCTCCTCATATCCGGCGTCCACCATACGCATTTTGGCAGCGTGGCGGGAGACAACGAAAAAGGTCGCCAAGGCATCGATGACAGCTTCCATTACATCCACAATGTGCGCTGCCTTTAGTTCTCGTTGGAATTTGCGGATATACTCGGCTGCTTTTGTCTTGAACGAGCCGATTGGCATCTGGATACGAGGTGCCAGGGAGTTAGCCTGCCACTCCATCCAGTCAGCGGCAGTACGGTCGGAAGAACCCTTGGCGCCGCCAATGACCAGGCACTTTATCTGTGTTGCGTCGCGGTTATAAAGCCGTTCCAGTTCAAAGGCTTTTCTGTGCTGATCCCAGTGAACGCACTCATGCACGATGGTGTTGTTGACAGACCCCAGATTTCTCAAGAGAAATGCCTTGGGATCAACAACGATGGTTTTTGCCGGGAAGTGGGCGGTTTCCATTTCTCCCGTAGCTGAGTTAAACACTTCGGAGTCGCAGTCTTGGAAGAAAAGCTGCCCAAATACAGAAAAATCCTCTGTCAGTTCCTGGGTGATGACCGAAAGACCGAGCCTGTCGGCAAGAACCATAGGGTCAACAGACATTGGGGTTCGCAAGGCTTCCGGGTAGTGTTTCCTCAAAAATTCCGTAGCTATTTTATCAAGGTCGATTTTATAGCTGATGGGAACAAGAGAATCTGACAAAGGCTTGTTTTGCTTGTTTCTTTGATTATACTGATCAACCCGATGAATGCAGAGGTCATCCATGTTTCTGGATAGGTCGGCGGTGCAGGAGAGGATGAACCACGGGAAACAAGTATCCTCATCTACGTCACGATGGCGGTGATGTTCCTTAACATAGACCTCCGCCTCAACGAGAACGTCAAATGCGATACCCATCCCGTCCCGATCATCAATTCCTACGGATTTAATTTCAAAATCGGAGAGTTCTGCGTAATCGGCGCTGCTGACCGTGCGGGAACTCAGTTCGATATTATTGTGGTTTTGTATGACATACGATTTTATGGCGTTGAAGAACTGGTCATAAAATCTGCTGCCGATATATTCCTTAAACGAACGGTCAGCCATAGAAATTCCCCTTTCTATAGTTTTGTAAGTGGTCTCATGTGCAATCGTTTCAACAAACAATTGCAATCGTATACAATTAAACTCCTCGCATCATAGATTCAACATCCGTACATCCATCTTCGTGTTTTCAATGTAGTGACGGTACATTGTCTCCGCAGGTAGCAGACGCACCTGAATATCCTGCAGTCCCAGATTGTGTAACATGGCAAGGGATGCAGTGCCTTTTTCGATTATTTCCGTAGAAGCGGTTGGCATAAGGAAACAGTTTTTTACTGTGCTGATCTGGTGAGCCTCCACAAAAGGCTGATAGGCCAACTGGTACAAATACTGCTTGCTGATGGACTCGATACCGGGCTGACCACGCAGCTTTTTGTTATGCTCCAATTGGATGTTATAGTATTTGGCATCAAAAATGATAAACTGATAGTCCCCATCGACATTAACGATGGAAATGAGGTCTGGGATGAGCGTATCCTCGGCCTGCTTTACAAACGGTTCACCGTTCGGTGCCGTCCCAGACCACTGCGGTTTATCAATCAAATCAATGAGTTTCTTATGCCGCATATCGCGGTATTGTTCGGTCAATGGTATAGGCAGTCGCAGTCCACCGATTGGCTTCTGTAACTGGTTGTCCATTACTTCTGCGCAGACTTTTTCCCATACCAGGTTGAAGCCGTTTGTGCCGAACATACTGAAGCAGTCCAGATCGTCCAGTGCGCTGCTGTTTGCTATGTAGGCATACAGCGTTTTCAGCAGAAGCTGTTTGCGGGTATTGAACTGGACATTGAGTTCTTTGACAATACGCTCCAGAACATACTCCTTGTCACCAAAGTCCTCGATATGCTCATCGGAAATATCGACACCCATAATATCGAACAGATCCAACAGGTCAGCATCTCTCAATTCCTCCGTGCAACGGGTAAGGATACACTCGTGCAAGCGCTTGAAGAAATCAAAATCGTCATTCACACGCTTCATGGTCAGCAATTCCGGGTAATACGGCCGGTTGTTGCTTAAGAGAGTGAAAGTTTCGTTGATGGTCTTATCCCAAAGGATGTCACCGGACCCGTTTGACTCGATGATGTCCTGGGTGTTGGTATAGGCACCATACTCGAAATAATCCTGGAGAAGGAACAGCATAACAGCCAACATATTAAATGCACTGCTGTCACTCGTATCGTTGTACATACGAATGATTTGTTCCTTGGAATTGTACTTTTCCAGAACCTTCAGCACTTGTTTCAGTTCTGCTTTGGGGGCCGTGGCATCAAGCAGATATTTCGGATAGCATTTCAGCACACGACCCTCAATTGTAATAACACCCACAAAAGTGAACACATACAGATATTCGTTTTCGCCGACCTCAACATCAGCGATTTCGATATCCTCATCCAACAGATCGGTGAGATCCTTCTGTGTGTCATTTGCTTTTACGGCCTTCAGAACGCCATATTCTTTCAGACGCTTCAGAATGCGGACAGCCTTTTCCTCGGAGCAACGAAACTCTTTAACCAGGTCTTCCTGGGTATAGCGTTTTTGTTCTCGTAAAAATACTGAAATCATTCTCCATCATCCTCTGGGGCATTATCAATAAACTGGCTGCTGATTCCTTCGCAGAAAATGTAAACACCCTTGGTATCAAACTCTCTGCAAATCTTGGAATACTGGTTCTTTGCCTTTTCATCGCAGCCGCCAAACAGCGTAATGCGCTTCTGTTTTGCAGCATCATCGAACAGGTACATAATAACCTTGTTCTTAAAGATACGAGTGAAGACAGCGGGGTCGATCATTTCGCCCTCCGGCAGATTCTTCTTGGAAATGAAATACGGACCCATCAGCTTGTCCTCGTTCACCTTATAAGTGAGCAGTTCATTGTTGATGGCTTTGCGGAGCGCATTCCATTCCACAACGCGGCGATAGTCACCTTGACCGAGGATGACCTTTTTGCCAACGATTCCGGCTTCACTGTCATCGATACCTAAATAGGTGAAATCCCATCTACGCTTAAAAGCAGTATCCATCGGGAATACACCCTGGTCAGCACTGTTCATGGTAGCCCAGATGAACATATTGTCTGGAATGCGGATTTCAGCGTAATCGTCGGGATTGCCGCCGAGTTCTCCTGCCAGATACTTTTTGATGTCCTCGGATGCCTGGATCGGATATTCACTAACCTCGTCATCGCCTCGGTCGAGTAACTGGAATACATCACCGAATACAGCAGCGACATTGGCACGATTGATTTCCTCGATTACAAGCAGGAAAGGCTTGGGTGCATCAGTTCTGCCGTTCTGGAGGGCTTTCACATAGGTACGCATGAACGGACCGGGTACATAGGAATAAGTGATGGCGTCCCTGCCATCGCTGTCTTTGCAAGGCACCGGCTTATATGTACCAACAAAATTGGCGTAGGAGTAATCCGGGTGGAAGGTCACGCGCTCGTATTCGCCGCCATCAGCAAGCAAAACATCCTTTTCATGATTCAGAGTGAAACTTTTACCAGTACCGGGAGCGCCGAAGAGAATGCGATTACGGGGATAATCACTTTGGTAGCCTGTACTGTAACAAACATTCTGGACTTGCTCCGTCCGTTCAATCAAGAATCGCTTATAGAGATCCAGCCCAGCAGACAATGAACCGTTACCACGATTACGATTAAATTCCTCAAAACCAGCATCTGTTTTAATGGCAGACACTGCTCTTTCAAAGGTTCCAATGTCATCAATTTCAAAGATGGATGAGAAAGACCCAATGGCATCCGCAAACGTCAGTCCCACAGCCTTTAAGGCACTGATGTACTGATTCTGAGTGTTTTCAGAGTAATGCTCACCATTGTCCTTTTCCAGTTCTGTAAACCAAACTCTGAAAGCTGTCTCATTATCGACAGGACTGTCTGGCAGGGGGTTGTTGTGATCTGCCAGTTCGGTTACGAGCGAGCCGTGAAGCCATTCAGCATTACGAATGTAAAAATACATAAACTCTTTGCGGAAAGCGCAAGCATACTCGCCAGAGCCCTTGTCCTGCTGCACGAACCCCTCTTTCATGGCCTGTGCAATTGTTGTAATCTTAATTTGTTTTGAGACAGGGGTTTCTGCTCCAGCAGAAGACTGCTTCAGCTTCCACGCACAGAACACAGTCTGACCGTCACGTCTATATACTCCTAACTGAACGGCAGACTCTCCCGCCTGTAATCTTGAATGGGCATAATTTATATATTTACTTTTTTGCTGCGTTCTTTGCTCATCGTTCAAGTTGGATCGTCCGCCAGGAGTCGTACCTTTAGCACAAACAGTAATTCTCCCCAGAGTGGCATCGTCAAAAGTAATTGTGTAAACCTCGGGAAGCTGATCACTAACAGGCTCACAGTGAACAGAGTGACCAAACTGCTGAAAAGCAGATTGCAATTCTGCCAACACTTGCTCGTTTGAAAGCGAGTCATCTGTACGGTTGTAATCCGCAGATACAATATCACCATTGCCAAGTGCCCATTTGTATTCTGGCATAATATCCCTCCTTATTCAAAAACTTTTATATGTTTGGCGTTCAAGGATTCACGGTTGAAGATTTCCAGTATTTTTGTAGGTTCCGCAATAATTGCGTCAATATCAGAACCTTCGACCATAATTATACAAAGATTCATTGTTTTCATAATTTGGGTAGCGTATTCTCGGGCTTTCTCTGAAACAACGCCGGTTGTCATAATAACAATGGCGTTTGTTTTCAGGACGTGAGATAACCCAACCTCTTTTGCGACCTGATCGAGTGAAACTCTGTGAGTGTTTTTACATTGTACTTGCCATCTGGTATAGAGCAACCGACTGGAATCAAAGAGAACATCCACTTCTGCGCCGGCCGTTTCGTTACCCTTAAGGCGAGTTTGAATAAAGTCCAATCCAATGATTCGCATAATTCTAATAGCAAAAGCCTCAAGGGCCAGACCTTTCAAATAACTGTCCGTTGCATCAATATCTGTGCGCAATTCTTCCAAAGGTTTCTGAAGATATTCTATAACCTCTCTGTCGATTATACCCTCCAACTGTTGCAGCAGAGGTAATACAATATCTCTCTTTGTCAATTCTGTGAGCTTTACTAGAGGGGTGCGAGCACCATGACCTCCCGTAGCACGCTGAATTTCAATGAGCCCTCTGTCTGTCAAGGGACGAATTACGGACTGAGAGAAATTGCTTTCTACAAAGGTTATCCCATAGGTTGCAGTTGCCAATTGACGGATATCTGCTGCTCTCTGATAGTTTTCTGAGGCAGTATTGCAAAGAGCGCGAAGAAAATAATACTGTTCTGGACGTAGCGTTCTGAGCAATCTGAATTCTCCTTCGGACAATTCAGTTAATTCACTCAGTTTATGCTCGTCGATCCTCCACCCACGAAGAACACCCGCTTTGTTTAACCACAATTTCATAACAGGGACATTATTAGAGGTTCTGCTAAGGTCGAACCCACGAGAGTTTAGTGCCTCAACGACAGTTTCCTTGGAAATCCGTTCTCCATTGCGATGCATACCACGCAAAACATCGATGAGTATCATACCATTAAGGTTTTTAAGTATGTGTTTTACCAAAGCCTCACATTGTTCTGTTTCATCAGCAATCTCATGTAGTTGACGACCAAATGCAGTGATGCGGACACCTCCGCCATTTTCAAGAATTCCATACGAAACTAAAGAATTTTTGCAATTTCCTGCCATATTCCGTTGCTGCTCCACAGCATTCGTACTGAAAAAAGTGTCCACAATAGCCGTAATCAGCGGTGCTGTATCATCTCCTTCATTATCAATAATGAGTTGGAGCAATTGCGGTAGTTCTATTTGGTTTGGAGAAAACTGTGTGCCAAAAGGCAGTGTGTTTGGCATATTTAATCCTCCTTAAAATACTGATCTCTTATAGCCTGTGCAATCTGTGCGACCAACCTTGGGGGAACAGCGTTACCAATCTGGCGCCACTGATCCTTAAAATCACCACAGAATTCGTACTCATCATCAAAGGTCTGAATTCGTTTGATTTCATTAATACGCAGAAAACGATTCTTCCAGTGGAACGGTCCCATATTGTTTGAGAAACTCGCCTGTATGGTCCAAGAAGGTTTTTCGGGGGAAAGTTTCAGCAGGAAAGACCAATAGCGAGATCTCCACTTGAAAATAGGCTCTGGATAGCCACGTTCCGCTGTGAAATACAGATAATTATCACCGGGGGGTACCAGTTTGAGCAGGTCTTTGTGTTTGGAACCAGCCTGCATATCCTTATCTTCGGGAAGATCATAATCCAGGTCTCCGATGGCATCACCGCAGGTGACCCACGGTTTCTTTCCCAAAGCAGCATCGCCGCCCGGTTTTTCGGGATTGTAATGTGTCTCTTCGGGGAAAACAAAAGGTTTGCCGATATCGCGTCTTACGCCAATGCAAATAAAGCGTTCTCTAATCTGCGGAACACCATAATTTGCAGTATTGATAACTTTGAAGCTAATATCATAGCCGAGAGTATCCGCACGTTCCTTAAGTAAATCAAAAGCCGCCTGGTGGGGCTTATAAACAAAGCCAAACACATTTTCAAAGAAGAACACTTTCGGTCTAATTTCCTCTAAAGCACGGAAATACTCATACAAAGTAAAGGAATTTTCGTCCTCAAGGGCTCGCTTTTTATCGGTGCGGTAAAAACGTGATTTTGAATACGCAGGACAAGGTGGCCCACCAGCCAATACATCAATATCACCTACAGAAAGGCCAATAGATGCCAATTCTTTAGCGTAGTCAACTTGGCGTATATCTGCACATCTAACTAAGCGACCGACTTTATTCTTTTCTAATGTGTCACAAGCCGGCTGCCAAAAATCGGTGGAGAAGCATATATCATAGCCTGCCTTTTTGAAACCGTAGTCTATTCCGCCACCGCCGGAGAAAATGCTTAGAACTTTTATACTCATTTCTGTAAACTCTCTTTCACAAACTCAATCATCGCTTTACCCATAAGTGCAGGAACAGCATTACCGATCTGCTTCTGTACAGATCTTCTGCTTCCATAGAACTTATATCCCTTTGGGAATGTCTGAATAGCTGCAATTTCTGGCACTCTGAGTCTTCGGTTATCCCAATGGAAAGGGCCAACCCACGGACCAGGCTGCGCAGTAATCGTCCAAGAAGGCATATCTGGTGACAGCTTTAAAAGGAAACTCCAAAAACGCTTATCCGCAACAAACTTGGGATTCTCATAGCCATACCAAGCCGTAAGTGCTTTGTAGTTCATGCCGGGGGGTACTTCGCAGAGATCACTATAATAGGTGCCACCTTTGGTTTCTTCCTCGGGTTCGTAGTATTCTGGACCGTCATACCCAGCGATAACTTCACCGACATTTACATAGGGCAACAAACCAGTTCGCTCGCACTCTTCGGGTGCACAGTGCGTTTTTCGCGGCTCATCACTTTGAAATTCACCCAAGGTACCAAGGATAAATAGGCGTTTTCTCTTTTGGGATACACCGTAGTCCAGGGCGTTGGCACGAACGATTTTATACTTATACCCTTGCTCTGTAATGATTTCAATGAAGCGGTCAACAATGACGCGATTTGTAGGATGAAGCAAACTTTCTACATTTTCAAACACAAAGCCATCTGGATGAAGGTCACAAACCACACGCAGGTATTCGTCCACCAATGTAGCACGGGGGTCGTTAATTCCCTTACGAGTGTTGTTGCCCACCCAATATCCCGCTTTAGAAAAAGGCTGACACGGGGCTCCACCGATGACAATAAACTTATCGTAATCCCTCTTTCTCAGAATATCAGAGAATACACTGCTTTCTATCTGATGTAGATCTCCTTCGATTACTTCAGAGTTTTCAAACAGTTCATTCATTTTGAGTGTCTTTATGCAGTCCGAATCGAAGTCCGTGCTTGAAACCACAGGGACTCCTGCCAGAAAACTGGCCACATCTAATCCACCAGCTCCAGAAAAGAGACTGACAGACACAATCTTTTTTTCTTCCATATCTGTAAACACCTTTTCGTTATTTTTCTATTTCAGCAATGTCACTTAATTCGCAATTCAAAGCACAGCAGATGCGAACAAGGACTTCTAAAGAAACATACTCATTTCTACTCATCTTCGATAGGGTACTCGAAGCTATTTCGGTCTGCTTCCTCAATTCAGTTTTTGTCATGTCTTTATCAATAAGGAGTTTCCAAAGCCGCTTATAGTTAATACCCATAGTACACCTCGCCTTTCTTGTGTATCTGCGAATGCAGACAATATAACATCATATATTATAACACGTTGTGTTCGAGAAATCAATACAATAGAGCGAGTATGCGAATAAAATATTGCGACAGTCGTGTTACTTTTCTGTGAACAAGTGTATCGTTTGCAGCTGTTCATTATAAACCATACCAGATTTATAGTCCGATAAAACGGACACAACCGTGTGTTGCAAAAAATTCAAAAATATTTTTTCTCTGAGTGGACATATCGTGTCCGGCAAAACGAGGCGAATTTGACCCTCGCAGCATCATTGCACCCTCTCCAACGAGCCATAGTGCTTGTCTGGAGAGGGCTTTTTGTGTTTTTACCCCTAAATTCAGCGGACACGCCGTGTCCGGGTCAAATAGCGTCCTTTCTTCTATAATTAAAGCACAGTCAGACGGAACCCCCGTAGGCTGAACAATTTAATTATTCAAAGCCTGATTTGCAATAAGGGCCGAGGATACAAATATTGTCTTCCCACTGCATCGTTGGTGGGTCGCAATATCGGTACCCTGTTCTTGTTGCGCCCATATTAGGCTCCAAGGGTCTGTGTATCGAATTGCACAGACCTTTTTGTGTCCTTCCGCCCTCCGCTGACCAGGCGGAAAGGACAACCCATGAAAACCAATGAAAAACAGAAGCCAACCCGTGAGTACAAGGTCTACATCCACCGTCTCAAGACCTGGGTGGAAGTGTCCGAAGAGCAGTATTACGCCTATTACCGCGACATTTGGGCTACCCGCAAACGCGCCCAGGCACACGGTCAGTGTATGTGTCCCAAGTCCAAGACCTGGATGTGCGATGGCGACTGCCTTGCCTGTGAATTTCGAGCCGCTGGAGATAACCTCTCTCTGGACTATGCCGTTGAGGACGGCGAGGGTAACCAGAAAAGTTGGGCAGATGATCTGCCGGACGATACCCCCAACGCACAGTCCATCATGGAGGATCGTGAACTGCTCTGTGCCCTGTATCAGAAGTTGCAGGAACTCGACCCCGAAGGTCGCCGTATCTGCGAACTGATTATGGAAGGAAAATCCGAAAGAGACATTGCTTCCTCTCTGGGCGTTTCCCGCAACACCTACACTTACCGCAGAGACAAGCTGCTCCGCATTCTCCGTGAACAGCTTGGTATGTACATCTGATATTTTCGCCCTTCAGTCACTCGGCTGAAGGGCAAAACTTTTTTTACAGATTTTTCGGCCAAAGGCGCATCTCACCTCCAGTGGGTAGTGGAAAGAGCAAAACACACCGCTCCTTCCAAGGAGGTGAACAGAATGTACGAAGCCCAGAAGAAACACGGCACTGGCACCGACCAGGAACTTATCGAAGTTCTCACGGCCATCAGCATGGTGTCAAAGCGACTGGCTATGAAGCTGGCGCTGATTCAAAGTCAATCTACGGAAGGAGGAAAACAGAATGAGCAAAATGAGCGATATGGCTGCGACCATCGAAGAACTGCGCACTGCTGCTGCCGCTATTAACGATGCCGCCAACTGGCTTGCAGAGATGTTCAGCGGTGCCGGAGATGCAGAACCGACTGCTCCCGCCGAACCTGCACTGACTTTGGAACAGGTCAGAGCCGTTCTCGCAGATAAGTCCCGCCAGGGTCATACCGCAGAGATCCGCTCCCTTCTCCAGAAGTATGGTGCCGCCAAGCTGTCCCAGATCGACCCTGCCCACTACAAGGCACTGCTTGCCGATGCGGAGGTGCTGACCAATGGCAAATAAACACGCTGTTCTGTCAGCATCCTCTTCCGAACGGTGGCTCAACTGTCCGCCTTCCGCTCGGCTCTGCGAGAACTACGAGGATAAAGGTAGCGACTACGCCTCCGAGGGTACCGATGCCCACACTCTCTGCGAGTTCCGTCTGAAGCAGGCTCTGGGGGTGCCCACAGAGGACCCCACCGATAATCTCTCCTGGTACAACGAGGAGATGGATGAATGTGCCGCCGGATATGCCGCCTATGTGGTAGAACTCCTGGAAACGGCAAAACAGACTTGCACTGACCCTGTGGTCATGATTGAACAGCGGGTGAACTTCTCCCGTTGGGTTCAGGACGGTTTTGGCACTGCCGACTGCATCGTTATCGCTGACGGTGTGATGAACATCTGCGATTACAAGCACGGCAAAGGCGTTGAGGTTTCCGCTGTGGCAAATCCCCAGATGATGCTGTATGCCCTGGGTGCCTTGGAAATCTTCGATGACATCTACGACATCGATACCGTCCGCATGACCATCTTCCAACCCCGCAAGTCCAATGTCAGCGTTTACGAAATGGAAAAAGCCGATTTGCTTCAATGGGCAGACACAGAACTTACCCAGAAAGCGAAACTGGCCTATGAGGGGCAAGGCGACTTCCACTGCGGCGAGTGGTGCCGCTTCTGCAAGGCAAAGGCCGAATGCAGAGAACGCGCCGAAGCGAACATGACTCTTGCCCGGTACGATTTCCAGACTCCCGCACTCCTCGATGATGAGGAAATTGCAGATATCCTCGGCAAGGTCGATGCTCTGACCGCCTGGGCATCCGATGTAAAGGAATATGCCCTTCAGCAGGCTATCAGCGGCAAGGACTGGAGCGGATGGAAATTGGTCGAAGGCCGTTCCAATCGAAAGTACACCAACGATGCTGTTGTCGCCGCCACCGTGGAGAACGCAGGCTTCGATCCCTATGAGCGCAAAATCCTCGGCATCACCGCAATGCAGAAGATGCTCGGCAAATCCCGCTTTGAGGAACTTCTCGCTCCCTACATTGAAAAGCCGCAAGGCAAACCCACGCTCGTGCCGGAGAGCGATAAACGTCCGGCAATGAATACCGCAAAAAATGATTTTATGGAGGAATTTTAATATGTCTACTAACACAACCAGAGTCAACAACCCTATGAAGGTCATCACCGGTCCCGACACCCGTTGGTCTTATGCCAATGTCTGGGAGCCTAAGAGCATCAACGGCGGCACTCCCAAGTACAGTGTCAGCCTCATCATCCCCAAGTCCGATACCAAGACGGTCGCAAAGATCAAGGCGGCAATCGAAGCTGCCTACCAGGAGGGCCAGTCCAAGTTGAAGGGCAACAGCAAGAGCGTACCTCCTCTGGCTGCTATCAAGACCCCTCTGCGCGACGGCGATGTCGAGAGACCCGATGATCCCGCCTATGCCAACGCTTACTTCATCAACGCCAATTCTGCTACTGCACCTGGCATCGTGGATGCTGACCGCAATCCTGTGCTGACCCGCTCCGAGGTCTACTCCGGCGTGTATGGCCGTGCAAGCATCAATCTGTATGCCTTCAACTCCAACGGCAACAAGGGTATCGCCTGCGGTCTGAATAACCTGCAGCTCATCCGTGCCGGTGAACCCCTGGGTGGTAAGGCAAGCGCCGAGTCCGATTTCGCAACCGATGCGGATGATGACTTCCTGGCTTAATGGAGGTGCGACCATGACTGAATTTCAGGAACTGATGCTTTACATCTGCTTCGGAGCCATGACTGGCGTGTTTATCGCTGAAATCATCGTCATCATCGCATCTGCGGTGAGTTGGGTGAAGGACAAGATCCGTAAGCGCAAGGAAGCCAAGAAAACCAAGGAATCCGCCACAAAGGTGGACTAACGCACCAACGGGGCGGCGGGGAGCATTCTCTGCCGCCCTTATTTCCGTTGAAAGGACAATGATATGAAAACTCTCTCAATCGATATCGAGACCTACAGCGATCAGCCCCTTGCGAAAACTGGTGTGTACCGCTATGTAGAGTCACCTTTATTTGAAATTTTGCTGTTTTCCTACAGCGTGGACGGAGATCCCGTGCAACTGGTCGACCTTGCCTGCGGAGAACAGATCCCCACCGACATTGTTGCCGCTCTGGAGGACGATTCCGTAACCAAGTGGGCATTCAACGCCAACTTTGAACGCATCTGTTTGTCTCGGCATCTGGGCTATCCCACTGGCAACTACCTTGAGCCGGATTCCTGGAAATGTTCAATGATGTGGGCTGCAACGATGGGGCTGCCGCTTTCACTGGAAGGCGTTGGTTCGGTGCTTGGTCTTGAAAAGCAAAAATTGACCGAGGGCAAAGACCTCATCAAATATTTCTGTCAGCCCTGTGCGCCTACCAAGTCCAACGGACAGCGTACCCGCAACCTTCCTGCTCATGCCCCGGATAAGTGGTTGGCTTTCAAAAAGTACAACATCCGCGATGTAGAGACCGAAATGTCCATCCAGGCTCGGCTTGCAAAGTATCCCGTGCCGGACAGCGTGTGGGACGAATACCACATCGACCAGGAAATCAATGACCGCGGTGTTGCTCTGGATATGGAACTGGTGCGACAGGCTATTCAGATGGATGGGCGCTCCCGCTCCGAACTGACCCAGGCAATGAAAGATTTGACTGCTCTGGAGAACCCCAACTCTGTGCAGCAGATGAAGCAGTGGCTTTCGGACAACGGTATGGAAACCGATACCCTTGGCAAAAAGGCTGTGGCGGAAATGCTGAAGACCGCACCGCCAGAGTTGCAGAAAGTTCTGACCCTCCGTCAGCAGCTTGCCAAATCCTCGGTGAAAAAGTACCAGGCAATGGAGATCGCTGTCTGTGCCGATGGCCGTGCCAGAGGTATGTTCCAGTTCTATGGTGCCAACCGCACGGGAAGATGGGCAGGACGCATCATTCAGATGCAGAATCTGCCCCAGAACCACTTGGAGGATCTGGCCGAAGCCCGCGGTCTTGTCCGTTGCGGTGCTTTCGATGCTCTGGAGATGCTCTATGAAGATGTGCCAGATACCTTGTCGCAGCTTATCCGTACTGCGTTCATACCCCAGGGTGACCGCAAGCTGATCGTGGCGGACTTTTCTGCCATTGAAGCCCGTGTCATTGCGTGGCTTGCCGGAGAGGAATGGCGTCAGAGGGTCTTTGCCGAAGGCAAGGACATCTACTGTGCCTCTGCCAGTCAGATGTTCGGCGTTCCCGTGGAAAAGCACGGCATCAACGGACACCTTCGGCAAAAAGGCAAAATCGCAGAATTGGCTCTCGGTTACGGTGGATCTGTCGGTGCGCTCAAAGCTATGGGTGCTTTGGAGATGGGGCTTTCCGAAGAGGAACTGCCACCTCTGGTGGATGCTTGGCGGCAGGCCAACCCCAATATTACAAAGCTGTGGTGGGATGTTGACCGCGCCGCTATGGAGGCTGTCCGCTACAAGCACACCAATGAAACCCACGGCATTGAGTTCTCCTGCAGGAGCGGGATGCTTTTCATCACGCTTCCGTCCGGCAGACAGCTTTCCTATGTGAAGCCCAAGGTCGGCACAAATAAGTTCGGCGGTGACTGTATCACCTACGAAGGCGTCGGCAGCACCAAAAAGTGGGAGCGGCTCGACAGCTACGGTCCCAAGTTCGTGGAAAACATCGTCCAAGCCACTGCAAGAGATATCCTCTGCTATGCAATGCAGACCCTCCGCTGCTGTTCCATTGTGATGCACATCCACGATGAAGTGGTCATCGAAGCGGATCGGCGGATGTCCTTGCAGGCAGTCTGCGACCAGATGGGCAGAACCCCACCCTGGGCAGAAGGACTGCAGCTTCGTGCCGATGGCTATGAAACCGATTTTTATAAAAAAGACTGATTATTTTTCGGTCAAGATGGGCTTTCACCTCCAGTGGGTAGTAGAGATGGCGGCGAAGCCCATCGTGAAAGGAGTCCTGTATGAGTGTAGATAAATTCAACAGCGAGGGTTATTACGACCCTACCGCATACGAAGCCATGTCCACTGTAGAAAAAGAGGAACGGGCGCTTCGTGCCTTTCGGCCTATCGTGTATATCTGCTCTCCCTATGCCGGAGAGATCGAGAAGAACGTCAAGGCCGCCCAGGAATACAGCCGCTTTGCGGTAGAAAAGGGCTACATCCCCATTGCACCGCATCTGTTGTTTCCACAATTTCTGAATGATGCCAACCCCAAGGAACGGCAGCTTGGTCTGTTCTTCGGCAACGCCCTCATGAGCAAATGCTCCGAGGTCTGGGTGTTTGGCAGCCACATCTCTGCCGGAATGGAAGCAGAGATCAACCGTGCCAAGTGGAAAAATTACCGCTTGCGTTATTTTACTGAAACCTGCGAGGAGGTACACCATGTTTGCAATAACTGAAGGAACCAGAAGAGTGTACGGTAAGGAAATCACTACCTACACCAGAGAAATTTATAGTGCCAATGTCCTGGAAGTCGAAGCAGGCACCAACGGATTCCAGGGTGGCGACAGCGGTCACGGCAGCCGCACCTACATCCGCATTGAGGATATGGGTTCTACCGATATTCGCATCAACCCTCTGGGACGCGATGGCGATGAGGGCTTTGAACTTTTCCTCGGTGGCGACTGCGAACTTGAGACCATGATCCGTGCGCTCAAGTTTATCACAAAATCCCTGGAGGACGGTGCCAAGGAGGTGCATGACTGATGTTCACTCTGTATAGTGCGGATTTCATCAATGCTCCAAGTAACTGCTCCTACCCCCACAAGTTCGAGGTGACCGACTCCGCTAACTTTGCGGATGCGGTCAGCCGCGACTATGTCTGCGCCGAGTACATGAACAATTACCGCAACGGCGATAACTTCCTCGGCTCGGACTGCTTGCCCGTGGACTGCGACAATGACCACTCCGAGAACCCTGCCGATTGGGTCACTCCGGCTGATGTCCAGGCTGCTTTTCCCGGCATTACCTTTGCCGTTCACTACAGTCGCTTTCATATGCGTGAGAAGAACGGCAAACCCGCTCGTCCCAAGTTCCATGTGCTGTTTCCTATTGAGTACATGACGGATGCTGCCGCCTACAGCGAAATGAAGAAACTGGTCAACACCATTTTCCCGTATTTCGATACCAAAGCCCTCGATGCCGCCCGTTTCTTCTTCGGAACGGCGAACCCAGAGGTCGAACTGTACCCTGGTGAGATGACTTTAAGCGAGTATCTGTCCGCAGAGGATTTTGATGCGGATATGCCCGGCGGTTCCCACGGCGGCACACAGGTCATTCCCGAAGGCAGCCGTAATGCTACCATGTCCCGTTTTGCCGGTCGCGTCATCAAAAAGTACGGTGACAATGACACCGCTTTCCAGTGCTTTATGGAAGAAGCAGAAAAATGCACCCCTCCTCTGGAACAGCAGGAACTGATGACCATCTGGCACTCCGCCCAGAAGTTCTATGCCAAGGTTCAGCAGCAGGACGGATATGTTCCTCCCGAATTATACAACGATGATACGTCCTATAAACCGGACGATTTCTCCGATGTAGGACAGGCAGAGGTTCTGGCAAAGCACTTCTCTGGGGAACTGCGTTATTCTCCGGCAACCCACTACATCCGCTACAACGGTCGGTACTGGCAGGAAACCGAACCCGGTGCGCAGGCAGTTGCACACGAACTGACCCGCCGCCAGTTAAGTGAAGCGTCTGCGGATATGCTTGCCGCCCTCGCCACCCTTAAGGCTTGCGGCGCACAGGACATTCTGGACAACAACAGCAAGGCCAAGGCCGAGGGCATGATGAGCGAGGAGCAGATGGAAGCCTATAAAGCCTTCCTCGCTGCAAAGACATATCAGTCCTATGTCATTCAGCGCCGTGCTTCCAAGAACATCACCGCAACGCTGAAAGAGTCCCGTCCAATGCTCGAAATCACTCCGCAGGATCTGGACGCCAACCCTTACTTGCTCTGTACCCCGGATGCCACCTATGACCTTCGCCTTGGTATGGCAGGTGCAAGGGAGCATTCGCCGGAGGACTTCATCACCAAGACTACCACCGTTTCTCCCGGCGACCGTGGCAAACAGATCTGGCTCGACTGCCTGAACACCATTTTCTGCGGTGACCAGGAACTCATCGACTATGTGCAGATGATCTGCGGTCTCGCCGCCGTTGGCAAGGTCGAGGTCGAAGCCCTCATTATCGCATACGGCTGCGGTCGCAATGGTAAGTCCACCTTCTGGAACTCCGTATCCCGTGTCCTGGGTCTGTACAGCGGCAACATCTCCGCTGACACGCTGACCTTCGGATGCCGCCGCAATGTGAAGCCGGAGATGGCCGAGGTCAAGGGCAAGCGTCTGCTCATTGCCGCCGAGATGCAGGAAGGCGCTCGTCTGAACGATTCCACCGTGAAGCAGCTCTGCTCCGTGGATGACATTTTTGCGGAAAAGAAGTACAAGGACCCCTTCAGCTTCTCTCCGAGCCACAGCCTGGTGCTGTATACCAATCATCTCCCCAGAGTCAGTGCTTCCGATGACGGTACCTGGCGCCGCCTTATCGTTATCCCGTTCAATGCCAAGATTGAGGGTAAGAGCGACATCAAAAATTACGGTGACTACTTGTATCAGAACGCTGCCGAGAGCATTCTTGCCTGGATCATCGAAGGTGCCAAGAAGGTCATTGACCTGGGCTACAAGTTTCCCGTTCCCGCTATCGTGCAGAAAGCCATTGATGACTATCGCAGCCAGAACGACTGGTTCGGTAACTTCCTGGCTGAAAAGTGCGAGGTTGGTGACGGTCTGAAGGAGAGTTCCAGCACCCTTTACCAGGCATACCGCAACTATTGCCTTGATTGCAATGAGTATGTGCGTAACACCGCAGATTTTTACCTTGCCTTGGAGAATGCGGGTTTTGAGCGTTTGGTGCTGAACCGCAAGCGTTATTTTAAGGGTCTGAAGCTGAAAACAGATGATGGCGACTTCGAGGATTTTCTGAATTAACCGGGACTATGACAAGGTGTATCAAGGTCTATTACAAAAAGTCTCTTAAGGGAAAATTTCAAGAAAAAACCATAAGAAAGAGTTTAGTAAATGACATTGATACACCTTGCACATGGTCAGAAAAACGAATGGAGAAAGCATTATGAGAGAAAAAGCAATCGAGCAAAAATTAACGCTGATGGTAAAAAAGCAGGGCGGTATCTGTCCGAAGTTCGTTTCTCCTGGATTTGATGGGATGCCGGACAGAATCGTCCTTTTGCCCGGTGGCTGTATGGCTTTTGTGGAAGTAAAGGCCCCAGGGAAAAAACCACGGGCATTGCAGACCTCCCGCCACGCACTTTTGCGAAGGTTGGGGTTCAGGGTCTACGTCCTGGATAACGAAGAGCAGATCGGAGGGATTCTTGATGAGATACGCACCGCATGACTACCAGGCTTATGCCATCGACTACATCGAGACCCATCCCATCGCTACCGTCTTTCTGGACATGGGTCTCGGCAAAACGAGCATCACCCTCACGGCTATCAGCAACCTTCTGTTTGACAGCTTCGAGGTTCATCGGGTTCTGGTGATTGCACCGCTGCGTGTAGCACGGGATACATGGACGGCTGAAGTCGATAAGTGGGATCACCTCCAGAACCTCATCTGCTCCGTGGCTGTCGGCACAGAGGCGGAACGCAAAGCTGCCCTGATGCGACCCGCCGATATTTATATTATCAACCGTGAAAATGTCCAGTGGCTTGTTGAGGAAAGCGGCATCCCGTTCATCTTCGATATGATCGTGATTGATGAACTGTCCTCTTTCAAGAACCACAACACAAAGCGGTTTAAGTCCATTCTGAAGGTCAGACCCAGAGTCAGCCGCATTGTTGGACTGACCGGCACTCCCGCCTCCAACGGTCTGATGGATCTGTGGGCAGAGTTCCGCATCCTGGATATGGGTCAGCGGTTGGGGCGTTTCATCACCAAGTATCGCACCGACTACTTTATGCCGGATAAGCGGAACAGCCAGATCATCTACTCCTACAAGCCTCTGCCGTATGCGGAGGATGCAATCTACAGACAGATTTCAGACATCACCATTTCCATGAAATCTACTGACCACCTGCAGATGCCGGAGTTGGTCAACAGCGAGTACACGGTTCAGCTTTCCGATGAGGAGCGGGAGCATTACGAGGAACTGAAACAGGAACTGGTGCTGACCCTGGGTGACGGCGAAATCACCGCCGCCAACGCAGCATCCCTCTCCGGCAAGCTGTCCCAGATAGCAAACGGTGCGATCTACGATGACAGCGGTGAGGTTATCCAAATCCATGACCGCAAGTTGGATGCTTTGGAGGATATCATCGAAGCAGCAAACGGCAAGCCTATTCTGGTGGCCTACTGGTTCAAGCATGACCTTACCCGCATATCCGAGCGGCTGAAAAAACTGCATATCCCGTTTTCCCGACTGGATGACTCCGACAGTATCCGCAGATGGAATAACGGTGAAATCCCGGTGGCACTGATCCACCCTGCATCGGCAGGACACGGACTCAATCTCCAATCCGGCGGTTCCACGCTTGTGTGGTTTGGGCTGACTTGGAGTTTGGAACTGTATCAGCAGACTGTAGCCCGTCTGTGGCGGCAGGGTCAGACTTCTGAAACCGTGGTGGTTCAGCACATCGTAACAAAGGGCACCATCGACAACCGCATCATGAAAGCCCTCTCCCAGAAGGAGCATACCCAAACGGCACTGATCGATGCCGTAAAAGCGGACTTGAAAATCTGAGTCAATCTATGAAAATCCGTGCCAATCCGAGGATTACAACATTTCGGAGGTACGAATATGAATATTATCTGGCACTATTTGGACAAACGCGGTGCTGCCATCAATGCACTGAAGGATTATGGCAGTATGCAGTACATCATTGACCACACCGATGAGGAGATCGATACCGTCCATGACAGAATGTCCTCTGTTGGCAGTCCCGTCCTCTCGGATATGCCGAAAGGTCCCCATAATTCGCAGGCAAACGAAAACCGCATCATCGCAGCCATTGATGAAATCGATGTGCTGAAGGAGCGGTACAGACAGGCTGTTGAGTACATGGACTGGTTCAAACCGGCGTGGATGGCACTGTCCGAGGATGAACGCTATGTCCTGCAGACCTTCTACTGGAATGAGGACGAGCGTCAGACCGATGCCGTCTATGACATCTGCGACCATTTCAACATTGAGCGTTCTTCGGCATACAACAAAAAGAACCGTGCGGTTCAGCATCTGGCCTTGCTTCTGTATGGCAAGTGATGAGTAATATCGTGGACGCTTTTTCCGTTACGGCGTTGTATAATAGTATCATGAAAGACTGCACAGAGAGCCTCATGGGAGCAATCCTGTGGGGCTTTTTGTATGCTCCAAGGAGGTGAAACGATGCCGAAGAAACCGAAGCGTCCGTGTTCTTACCCCGGCTGTCCCAAGCTAACTGACAGCAGGTTCTGTGAGGAACACGCAAAGGCTGAAGCCAAACGCTACGAGAAGTACGACAGAGACCCTGCTGTACGCCGTAGATACGGACGGGCTTGGAAGCGTATCCGTGACAGCTATGTGCAGCAGCATCCTTTGTGTGAGGTGTGCCAGAAGGAAGGCAGACTGGTTGCGACTGAGGAAGTCCACCACAAAGTGCCTTTGTCCGAGGGCGGCACTCACGCAAGAGATAATTTGATTGCCCTTTGCAAGTCCTGCCACGCCCGAATCCATGCCGAGCGTGGTGATCGTTGGCACAATTCGTGACCCGGTAGGGGCGGTCAAATCTCTGGGACCTTTATCCCGTGCAACGGGCCTGGGGGTCCGTGTGGAAAATCGCATAAGTTTTCGGGGGAATAGACCTCGGTATGAAGGAGGTGTGAAAAATATGGGTCAGAGAGGACCAAAACCCGGCTCCGGCGGCAGACCGAAAAAGCCGATTGCAGACAAGATTGCGGATGGCAACCCTGGCAAGCGACCGCTGACTGTAATTGATTTCAAAGACAGCGCGGCTGATCTGGAGGGGCAGCCAATGCCCAAGCCCTCCGAGTTCCTTTCCGCAAAACAGAAAGATGGCTCTACGCTCTGTGCTGCCGAGATTTATGAAAATGTATGGAAATGGCTGTCCGACCGTGGATGCGCCACCATCATTTCTCCGCAGCTCATTGAACGCTTCGCTATGGCAAGCGCCAGATGGATTCAGTGTGAGTCCCTCACCAGTGAGTTGGGCTTTCTGGCAAAGCACCCCACCACGGGTGCAGCAATCCAGTCACCCTATGTGGCTATCGCAAACACATACATGACCCAGGCAAATCGCCTGTGGTCGGAAATTTACCAGATCGTCCGTGAGAACTGCACCGGCGAATATAACGGTGCAAATCCCCAGGATGATGTTATGGAACGATTGCTTCGTGCAAGGAAAGGAAACGGTTGATTATGTTTGAAAAAGTAAATCCGGCACATCCCGATAAGATTGCCGACCGCATTGCCGGGGCACTCGTTGACCTGGCATATAAATCCGAGAGAAACCCTCGCATCGCAGTGGAACTTCTCATCGGTCACGGAACCTGTCATATCATCGCAGAGACTTCCGTGCAGCTTTCCATTGATGATGTGACTGCTGCCGTTCACCGCATCGCAGGCTTCCTCAATGTTGATTACTCCGAAGTTCCCCAGGATGTCCACCTTTCCCGAAATCAGAGTGGTGCTATCCGCTGCGGTGACAACGGCATCTTTAAAGGTGTGCCTGTGACTGCCGAGCAGAAGGAACTGGTGAGCGTTGCCACTGACATCTACAATGCCTACCCCTTTGATGGCAAGTACATCATCGACAACGGCAGGGTCATCATCTGCCAGAGCAACGCAAAGGCTGACCATCTCCGTGAAATCTATCCCGCCGCAGAAATCAATCCGCTCGGTGACTGGACCGGCGGCACGGATGTGGATACTGGTGCTACCAACCGCAAGTTGGGCAGCGATATGGCCGATTCCGTAACTGGCGGTGGTCTCCACGGCAAAGACCTCTCCAAGGCTGACGTCAGCGTGAACATTTACGCTTTCCTCAAAGCCCAGGAGACCGGCAAGCCTGTTCAGTTCTGCTGCGCCATCGGTGATGAGACTGTCGGCGGCATTCCCTACGAGGAAATCGTGGAAACGGCAAGAGCCTACATCAAGTCCGTTGGTGGATTCGAGGCATTTGCCGAGTGGGGTCTGGTATGCTGATTGAAAAGAAAAACACGGCAGACCTTCTGCCTGCCGACTACAATCCCCGAAAAGACCTCAAGCCTGGTGATGCGGAATATGAAAAGCTGAAACGCTCCATTGAGCAGTTCGGCTATGTGGAACCTGTCATCTGGAATCAGACCACCGGCCGTGTGGTTGGCGGTCATCAGCGCCTAAAGGTGCTGATGGATATGGGCATGACCGAGGTTGACTGTGTTGTGGTGGCAATGGATGAGGAAAAGGAAAAAGCCCTCAATATTGCTCTCAATAAAATCAGCGGTGATTGGGATAAGGATAAGTTGGCTCTGCTCATTGCCGATCTGCAGGGTGCTGACTTCGATGTTTCCCTTACTGGTTTTGAGCCTGCCGAGATCGATGCTCTGTTTAAGGACACCCTCAAGGACGGCGTCAAAGATGATGATTTCGATGTAGGCGCAGAACTGGCACAGCCCACCATGACCAAGCCCGGTGACATCTGGACGCTCGGTCGCCACCGTCTGATCTGCGGTGACAGCACCAAGGCCGAAACCTATGACCTTCTGATGGGTAGCACTAAAGCCAACCTGGTCATCACCGACCCTCCGTACAATGTCAACTACGAAGGCAGCGCAGGCAAAATCAAAAATGACAACATGGCTGACGAAGCCTTTTATAACTTCCTTCTGGATGCGTACACGCAGATGCACTCCGCGATGGCGGACGATGCTTCCATCTATGTGTTCCACGCAGACACCGAGGGACTGAACTTCCGCAGGGCATTTGCCGATGCGGGTTTTTATTTGTCCGGCTGTTGCATCTGGAAAAAGCAGTCCCTTGTGTTGGGGCGCTCTCCTTACCAGTGGCAGCACGAACCCTGTCTGTACGGTTGGAAGAAAAACGGCAAGCACCAGTGGTATACCGGCAGGAAGGAAACCACCATCTGGAAATTCGATAAACCCAAGAAGAACAGTGACCATCCGACCATGAAACCGATCCCGCTCCTGGCTTATCCCATTATGAATTCTTCCATGAGCAACAGCGTGGTGCTTGACCCCTTCGGTGGCTCCGGCTCTACGCTCATTGCCTGTGAGCAGACCGACCGCATCTGCTACACCGTGGAACTGGATGAAAAGTTCTGCGATGTTATCGTGAAGCGGTATATCGAGCAGGTCGGCGGCGCAGACGGTGTTACCGTGCAGCGTGATGGTCTGACCTATAAATACTCCGAAGTGGAGGTACAACATGAATAATTTGACCCTGGGCAGTCTCTTTGACGGTTCCGGTGGTTTTCCGTTGGGCGGCTTGATTTCCGGCATCACACCTGTGTGGGCATCGGAGATCGAGCCGTTTCCCATTCGGGTCACTACTAAGCGCCTGCCCTTTATGAAACATTACGGTGACATCTCCCAGATGGATGGCGGGAAAATCGAGCCTGTGGACATTATCACCTTCGGCTCATCCTGCACGGATATGTCCGTTGCCGGTCGCAGAGCCGGATTGGAAGGACAGCAGTCCGTACTCTTCTATCAAGCCATCCGTATTATTAAGGAAATGAGGTGTGCCACCAATGGCAAATATCCAAGATACATCGTCTGGGAGAATGTCCCCGGCGCCTTCTCCTCAAACAGCGGTGAGGACTTCAAAGCAGTCCTCGAAGCGGTCATCGGTGTCGCAGAGCCGGACACCCAGGTGCCTATGCCTGAAAAGAACCGATGGCGCCCTATGCCGACTGCTACATGGGAGACGGATGGAGCGTTGCTTACCGAGTTCTCGATGCTCAATTCTGGGGAGTTCCCCAACGAAGAAAACGCATCTACCTTGTCGCAGATTTTGCAGGTGGGCGCGCCTTCGACATACTTTTTAAGTCCGAAGGCGTGTCAGGGTATTCTGCGGAGAGCTTCCGCTCGTGGCAAAGAATTGCCGGAAGTGCTGCGGATCGCACTGGAACAGCAAGCCTCTGCTTAAATGACCAGGGCGGTCAGCGTATGGATGTGACGGATGAAGTAACCGCCACGCTCCGCGCTGAAGCGCACCATCCTCCGTGTGTTCTGGAATCCGCAGGATTCTGCACAGAGCATTCTGCCAAGAGCCGCAGCATTGGTTATGAGGAAGAAACTTCGCCAACACTCCGAGCAGGAGTCGTTCCTGCAGCAGTCGCTTTGGAAAACCATCCAACCGACAGCAGAGTGAAGATTGCCGAGGACGGCAAGGTTCAGACACTCACCTCCCGCATGGGGACAGGCGGTGGAAATGTGCCGCTCGTTATGAAGATCCGCTCTGGTTGTGAAGGTGGCGGCAAGGGTCCTCTCATCCAGACAGATAAATCTGCCACGCTTTCCTGTAACAATGACCAGACTTTGTTTGAGCCGAAGGCTTATGGTATTTGTTCAAAAGAAAGCAATGCTATGAAATCCACCAATCCTCACAGTGGGATTTACGAAGCCGACACTTCCCGTACACTTGACGGCAACGGCGGTAACCCCGGCTGTAACCAGGGCAGCATTGCTGTGGTGGAAAGTTATGCCATCCAGGGTTCTATGATCGGTCGCATCGATAAGAATGGTCCCCAGGGCGATGGCATCAATGAGGATGTCAGTTTTACTCTCAATACGGTCGACCGTCATGCCGTATACGCCATGACCACAGGCAGCTTCACCCAGATTGCCGAGGATAAGGCTCCCACAGTGCTTGCCCGTGATTATAAAGACCCCACCGCCGTTTGCTACGGCATTGGCAGGGACACTTTCAACCAGGGCAAGAATGCCAAGTTCGCCCCTACCTTCGAGGAGGAACTTCAGCCCACCCTCGTTGCCAAAGGCCCTGGTGCTATTCAGAGTGGGTACACTGTCCGCAGGCTCACTCCTACAGAGTGTGCCAGACTGCAGGGCTTCCCAGACTGGTGGTGCGATGATCTGGGCGTTGCCGAACCTACGATGGAGGATATCCGTTATTGGTATGATGTGTTTGAGACCCATCGCAGGATCGTGGGCAGTTCCACAAAGCCCAAGTCTCTGAAGCAGATTGCCAAGTGGCTGCGCGACCCCCATTCGGATGCCGCAGAATATAAAATGTGGGGCAACGGTGTCGCACTTCCTTGCGTGGTTTTTGTGCTGTCCGGCATCGTGTACTGTACATAATCCGAGGGCTGATAATTTGACACTATTCTGTGGTTATAGGCCTTGATATTATTCGGTTTTAGAGCGAATATGTGACTACCAAATTTAAAGGAGGTCACACATTATGATTATCAACTACAACGTCAGCGGTTCTGACCGCAAGCAACTGGTCGCAGCCATTGCTGAACATACCGGCGAAAAAGCCAAATACCTCGGCGCACCCGGTTTTGCCTACCAGATCGGCGGTTTCACCGTCAGTGTGGACGGCAAGGTCACCATCGAAGACAACAGCACCGCAGCATCGCTCATCCGCTTCCTGCGTGAGAAGGGCTTCCAGGCTGAAGACCCTCTGGCAGACTGCATCGCAGACGATGCCGACGAAGATGTGGAAACGGACGAAGCCTGCGGCATCTGCATTTCCATGCCTCGCGGCCTTTTCACCGACAGCAGCCTGGAAAACCTCAAGGCACTCATCGCAGCCAAGGGCAACCTCATCAAAAAGGCTCTGGGTGTGGATGACCTGCCAGTTGAGGTCACGGACGAGAAAGTTTCCTTCCCCTGGTTTCCGGCAGTGCCTGCCCCAGAGGAACTGAAAGCCTACGACACTTTTATCTGCAAACTGTGCGAAATGGCACGGAACGCAAAGCGAGTGGTGGCAAAGGAGAAGGAAACGGACAATGACAAGTATGAATTCCGCTGCTTCCTTCTCCGTCTGGGCTTCATCGGTGCAGAGTTCAAGACCGAACGCAAAATCCTGCTCCGCAACCTGGCGGGCAGTTCTGCCTTCAGAAGCGGTCAGCCCAAGGAGGTGGAAGTATGCGAGTAATCTCCAGAGAAGCCTTACAAGCCCTCCGTGAGCGTTACCCAAAGGGTACACGGGTGGAACTGGTGCAGATGGACGACCCCCAAGCACCGCCTATTGGTACAAAAGGCACCGTAATCGGGGTTGATGATATTGGCAGCATTATGGTTGCCTGGGATACTGGTTCCGGCTTGAATGTAGCCTACGGTGTCGATGTTTGTCGAAAGGTGGCGAATACCGATGACCGATAAAATCCGAGAGCAGATCCTCGCAGTCCGCAAGACTGGTCGTACCAATATGTTTGATGTTCCGATGGTGCAGTACATCGCCAATGAAATGCGGTTCTATGAACTGGTGATTTTCCTTGAGGAGCATCGCTCCGAATATGTGATTTCCATCCTCACGGGCGAGTCATAAACTACACAATTTCACCTCGCAAGAACGGTTGAATAATCGTGTAGTTTATTATCGCAAACCCCTGGATATTATGTGCTTTCAGAGGTAATATGTGTCACACCGAAAGGGAAAACACAGAAAAAACGGAGGAAAACATTATGGAATTCACAACGATGGAACGACTGCAAATGAAAGTTTCCGCAAGCTACGGTGCGGTTCTCAAGTTCGGCGATAAGGTCTTTGTTACGGACTGCCACTGGAAAGGCGGTTTTACGGCAGAGATTTATGAGTTTATTGAAACCCACGATGAGACCGGGCTTGGCGACATCGAGTGCAGACTCGCCCCCTGGGGAAAGATCGATGAGCGGTTCGCAGACAATGGCCACGCAATTGCCTGGTGCATGGCACAGGTGAAGTAAATCTGAGGAGGAAACATTATGGCAAAAACTGGACTGGAAATCATCAAGGCTCTGGACACCACTGCCGGGGAAATCGCAGAAATCATCAGCAAGGGACACCCACCCTTTGAAGAAGGCGGTGCGGTTGCCTGCGACCTGGTCACCTGCGAACAGTGTTGGCTGGCATGGCTGACCACGGGCAAGCCGCCGATCCCCACCAATAAGTAAAACAATATCACAGCCCTGGGATGGAGCCGAGAGGCTCTGTTCCTCGTATACGGAAAGTCGCACCGATGATGGTGGCGGCTATTTTTTATGCTCATTTGAAGGAGGTGACCGCATATCAGAAAGCTGAAGAAATACAAACCGACCCGCTTCATGTCCGAAGGCTCCTACTACGATAAGGATGCCGCTGACTATGCGGTCGGTTTCATTGAGTGCCTTTGCCATACAAAAGGTACCTGGGCAAGAAAGCCCTTTGAACTGATCGACTGGCAGGAACAGATCATCCGAGACATTTTCGGAACACTGAAGCCCAACGGCTACCGCCAGTTTAATACCGCATATATCGAAATCCCCAAGAAACAGGGAAAATCCGAACTGGCTGCCGCTGTTGCGCTTTTGCTGACCTGCGGTGATGGTGAGGAACGCGCCGAGGTTTATGGCTGTGCCGCTGACCGACAGCAGGCATCCATCGTTTTTAATGTAGCTGCTGACATGGTGCGTATGTGTCCGGCTCTGGCAAAGCGAGTAAAAATCCTGGATTCCCAAAAGCGTCTGATTTATCTGCCCACAGGCAGTATCTACCAGGTGCTTTCTGCTGATGTCGGAAACAAGCACGGCTTCAATACCCACGGCGTTGTATTCGATGAGTTGCACACGCAGCCGAACAGAAAACTGTTTGATGTTATGACCAAGGGTTCCGGTGATGCTCGTATGCAACCGCTGTACTTTCTTATTACCACGGCAGGCAACGATACCAAGTCCATCTGCTATGAGATCCACCAGAAAGCCAAGGACATCATCGAAGGTCGCAAAATCGACCACACCTTTTATCCTGTTATCTATGGTGCAGATGAAAGCGATGACTGGACTGATCCGGAAACCTGGAAGAAGGCAAATCCCTCTTTGGGTATTACGGTGGGCATCGACAAAGTGCGTGATGCCTGTGAGTCTGCCAAGCAGAACCCCGGCGAAGAAAATGCCTTCCGGCAGCTTCGTTTGAACCAGTGGGTCAAGCAGGCAGTCCGTTGGATGCCAATGGACAGATGGGACAAATGCGCCTTTGCCACCTCCGAGGATGACCTTGAGGGACGCGTTTGCTACGGCGGATTGGACTTGTCCTCCACTACAGACATCACCGCACTGGTTCTGGTTTTCCCACCGGAATATGAGGATGATAAATACATTATCCTACCGTATTTCTGGATACCCGAAGACAACCTCGACCTGCGTGTCCGGCGCGACCATGTGCCATATGATGTTTGGGAGCGGCAGGGCTTCCTGCAGACCACCGAGGGTAATGTGGTTCACTATGGTTACATCGAAAAATTCATCGAGCGCCTGGGTGAACGCTACAACATCCGTGAGATTGCCTTTGACCGTTGGGGCGCTGTCCAGATGGTGCAGAACCTTGAGGGTATGGGCTTCACGGTGGTCCCTTTCGGACAGGGCTTCAAGGATATGTCCCCGCCCACCAAAGAACTGATGAAACTGGTGCTTGAGGAAAAGGTCGCCCACGGTGGACATCCCGTTCTCCGATGGATGATGGATAACATCTTCATCCGCACCGATCCCGCCGGCAACATCAAGCCGGACAAGGAAAAATCCACAGAAAAGATTGACGGCGCAGTCGCCACCATTATGGCTCTCGACCGTGCGATCCGCTGTGGCAACGACTCCAGTGCTTCGGTCTACGATGACCGAGGCATTTTGTTTATCTGACGGAGGTGTGAAATGGAAAAGAAAAAACTGCATATTGTTTCGCTCTCCGGCGGCAAGGACTCGACCGCTATGCTCCTGCGGATGTTGGAGGAAGGCTGGCCTGTTGATCTCATCCTGTTCTGTGATACGGGGCTTGAGTTTGACGGTATGTACCACCACATCGAGAAACTGGAAAAGTATATCGGCAGACCGATCACACGCCTAAAATCAGAGTATTCCTTTGAATATCTGCTCCTGGAGCATATGCCCAGGAGAAAGAACCCCGAACTGTTCGGGCGCAAAGGTTATAGTTGGGCAGGCCCCCGAAACCGTTGGTGTACTGCGATGCTGAAACAGCGGATCATTGACCGCTACCTCCGCGACCTGGCAAAGGAATACGAGTTGGTTCAGTACATCGGCATTGCCGCCGATGAACCGCAGCGTATCCGTGACTTCCGCTATCCTCTGGTGGAATGGGGTATGACTGAATCGGACTGCCTTACCTACTGCAAGGAGCGGGGCTTCGATTGGGATGGGCTATACGATATTTTTCATCGTGTATCCTGTTGGTGTTGTCCGCTGCAGTCTTTTGAGGAACTGCGTAAACTTCGGAAGCACTTCCCGGAACTCTGGGAAAAACTGCGGGATTGGGATTCCCGCACATGGCGCACATTTTTGAAATATTATTCTGTAGAGCAACTGGAAATACGCTTTGCTTTTGAGGAAGAGCGGCTTGCTGCCGGACTTCCCATAAAAGGCAGGGCGTTTTTTGATGCTCTGCGTGAGCGACTGAAAGAAGGTGATGCATAATGGGTATCTTTTCTGGCCTATTCAAATCCAGAGACAAGCCTGAAAACCGAACTGCCGGAAGTGCCTATGCTTTTTACATGGGCGGGACCACCGCAGGCAAAACCGTGACCGAGAGGTCTGCTATGCAGATGACTGCCGTGTACTCCTGTGTCCGTATTCTGGCTGAAGCGGTGGCGGGACTGCCGCTACATCTTTACAAATACACCGATGGCGGTGGCAAAGAAAAAGCCCTTGACCATCCGCTGTACCGACTGCTCCATGATGAGCCGAACCCAGAAATGAGTTCTTTCGTATTTCGAGAGACCCTCATGACTCATCTGCTTTTGTGGGGCAATGCCTACGCACAGGTCATCCGCAACGGCAAAGGTGAGGTCATCGCACTATATCCGCTGATGCCCAACAAGATGTCCGTGGACAGAGATGAAAATGGCCGTCTGTACTACACCTATTACCGCGGCTCGGATGAAGCCATTAAAAATAAGGACTTTGCTGTAACGCTTCAGCCCTCGGATGTGCTGCATATCCCTGGTCTGGGCTTTGACGGTCTGGTGGGCTACAGTCCAATTGCTATGGCAAAGAACGCCATCGGAATGGCGATTGCCTGCGAAGAGTACGGAGCCAAGTTCTTTGCAAATGGTGCGGCTCCCGGTGGTGTGTTGGAACACCCCGGCACCATCAAAGACCCGCAGCGTGTGCGTGAGAGTTGGCAGTCCACTTTCGGCGGCAGCGGAAACGCAAATAAGATCGCTGTTCTTGAGGAAGGCATGAAATACACGCCTATCGGCATCTCACCGGAGCAGGCACAGTTCCTTGAGACCCGCAAATTCCAAATCAATGAAATCGCTCGAATTTTCCGTGTCCCGCCCCACATGGTCGGTGATCTGGAAAAGTCGAGCTTTTCAAATATTGAACAGCAGAGCCTGGAATTTGTGAAATACACGCTGGACCCTTGGGTGATCCGATGGGAGCAGTCCATCATGCGGGCGCTCTTATCCCCGGAGGAAAAGACACAGTATTTTGTCAAATTCAATGTGGAAGGTCTGCTGCGTGGCGACTATCAAAGCCGCATGAACGGGTATGCCATCGGTCGGCAGAACGGCTGGATGTCCGCCAATGACATCCGAGAACTGGAAAACCTCGACCGCATCCCTGCCGAAGAGGGCGGCGACCTGTATCTTATCAACGGCAATATGCTCCCGCTCAAAGATGCGGGCGCTTTTGCAAATACCGAATCCAACGATGACGGAAAGGAGGAAAATGCCGATGAAGAAATTCTGGAAGTGGAAGAACAAGATGGTGACCAATCAGGAGAATCCGATGCAGACGGAGGAACGGACGCTGTATCTCAACGGCACCATCGCCGAGGAAAGCTGGTTTGACGATGATGTGACCCCTCAGCTTTTTAAGGAGGAGCTGATGGCGGGTTCCGGGAACATCACCGTCTGGATCAACTCTCCCGGCGGCGACTGTGTGGCGGCAGCCCAAATCTACAATATGCTGATGGACTATCCCCACGATGTGACCGTGAAGATCGATGGCATTGCGGCTTCCGCTGCATCCGTCATTGCTATGGCGGGTACTAAAGTTCTCATGTCTCCGGTGTCTATGCTCATGATCCACAATCCCATGACGGTGGCTATGGGCGACACGGCAGAAATGCAGAAGGCCATTGAAATGCTGGGGAGCGTAAAAGACTCCATCATCAATGCCTACGAAATCAAAACGGGGCTTTCCCGCGCCAAACTCTCGCACCTCATGGATGCGGAAACCTGGATGGATGCAGGCAAAGCTGTAGAGCTTGGCTTTGCGGACGGAATCATGAATCGCAGTGAAGCTGCTGAGGATATGGAGCCGCCTGCAGTTTCCATGCTATATTCCAAAGCCAATGTGGTCAATTCCCTCATGGGGAAAATCGCCGAGAAATGCAAAACCAATCGAACCGCCCCCAAGGCGGAGCCCACCGGCCGCTCTGTAGATGATCTCTACGAGCGGCTCAATCTTTTGAAACATTAAAGGAGGAAGATTACGTATGACTATTTTGGAACTGCGTGAGAAGCGCGCAAAGGCGTGGGAATCCGCCAAGGCTTTCCTGGACTCCCACCGCACCGACAAAGGCGTTCTGTCCGCCGAGGATGACGCCACCTATTCCCGCATGGAGCAGGAAATTGCCGACCTGGGTAAGGAAATCTCCCGGATGGAGCGCAGAGAGGCATTGGATGCTGAACTGAACCGTCCGGTGAATAAGCCTCTGACTGGCAAGCCGATGACCAGTAGCGATACTGCTAAGACTGGTCGCGCCACCGATGAGTACCGCCAGAACTTCTGGAACATGATGCGCTCCAAGGCCCCCATGCCCACGGTGATGAACGCTCTGCAGATCGGCACTGACTCCGAGGGCGGCTATCTGGTGCCCGATGAGTACGAGCGAACTCTGGTGGAAGCACTGGAGGAAGAGAACATTTTCCGTCAGCTGGCCAAGGTCATCCAGACTTCCAGCGGTGACCGCAAGATCCCCGTGGTGGCCACCAAGGGCACTGCGTCCTGGATCGATGAGGAGGGTGCGTTCACCGAGAGTGACGATTCCTTCGGTCAGGTATCCATCGGTGCCTACAAGCTGGGCACCATGATCAAGGTTTCCGAAGAACTGCTCAACGACAGCGTCTTTGACCTGGAGAACTATATCTCCCGTGAGTTTGCCCGCCGCATTGGTGCCAAGGAAGAGGAAGCCTTCTTCACGGGTGACGGCTCCGGTAAGCCTTTGGGTATTCTTGCCGCCACCGGTGGCGCGGAAACTGGCATCACTGCTGCGTCCGCTACCGCCATTACTGCCGATGAACTCATCGACCTGTTCTACTCTCTGAAGGCTCCTTATCGCCGTAACGCTGTATGGGTGCTGAACGATTCCACCATCAAGGCCATCCGCAAACTGAAGGACAACAATGGCCAGTACCTGTGGCAGCCTTCTTTGACTGCAGGCACACCCGATACCATCCTCGGCAGACCGGTGCGTACCTCGGCCTATATGCCTGCCATTGCAGCCAGTGCCAAGACCATCGCCTTTGGTGACTTCAGCTATTACTGGATCGCGGATCGCCAGGGTCGTTCCTTCAAGCGCCTGAACGAACTGTACGCTGCCAATGGTCAGGTGGGCTTCCTCGCCTCCCAGCGTGTGGATGGCAAGCTGATCCTCCCCGAAGCAATCAAGGTTCTGGCTCAGAAGTCCGCAGGTTAACGAAAGGAGGCGGCGGTCATGGAGGAACTGCTCCAAAAGGTAAAACAGAATCTGATTCTTTCCCATGCGGCGGACGATGAACTTTTAAAGGCATATATCACCGCCGCTGTTTCATATGCGGAAAGCTATCAGCATTTGGAGAAAGATTACTACCAGGCAAACCCCATGCCGCCCACCACCGAACAGGCTGTCATCATGCTGTCGTCCCATTTCTATGAATCCAGGGACGGCAGCACCGGCGGCTTTTTTGCTGACAATGTGCAGGCCGGGCAGCAGGTATGGAACACGGTCAACCTCCTGCTTCGGCTGGATCGGAGGTGGCAGATATGAGTTTCGGAAAAATGAACGGCTTTGCAGAACTTATTGCCACCAAAAATGTAAAGGACAGCGAGGGCTTCTCTACTACCGTAGACGAAGTCCTCGCTTCTATCCGTGTGTATCGGGAAGGTCGACATGGCAGTCAGAGGTGGGCAAATCTCGCCGCATTTTCTGATGCGACCGACCTGTTCCGCTTCCGCTGCATTCCCGGACTTGAGATTAAGACGGATCAAATCCTCGTTTCAGACGGAGACCGCTTTGAGATCATCTCTGTGGAGAACGTAAAGGGCCGTGGAATGTACACAGAGGTGTTGGCAAAAAAGGTGGTGGCAAAGGGTGGCTAAGGTACAAATGATGATGCCGGAAGATTTTCTCGTCAAACTCTCTTCCCTTGGAAAAAAGAGTGATGAAATATGTAAGAAAGTTCTGGAAGCTGGCGGCGAAATCGTTCTGGAAAAGACAAAAAGCAACCTCGCTTCAGTTATCGGTTCCGGTACAAAGTACGATTCCCGCTCTACGGGTGAACTGGAACGCTCCCTGGGGCTGTCCTCTGTCAGGATGGACAAAAACGGCAACCACAACATCAAAGTCGGTTTTGCAGAACCCAGAAGTGACGGTGACAGTAACGCAAAGATCGCCAATGTTCTGGAATACGGCAAACACGGTCAGCCTGCTAAGCCCTTTTTGAAGCCAGCCAAAACAGCGTCAAAAGCTGCCTGTGAGACAGCTATGAAGCAGAAGTTTCAACAGGAGGTGGATAAGCTGTGAGCCTGCTATCTGATTTGACCAACCTGGTTGAAACGCTGGATATTCCCGTGAAGACCGGGGTGTTTTCTGATACTGCACCGGACAAATACTTGGTACTCGTACCGCTTTCTGATACCTTTGATATCCATGCGGACAATTCTCCGGGTGTTGATGTCCAGGAGGTGCGTATCTCCCTATACACGAAGGGCAGCTACACCAAAGAGAAGAACGCTCTTGTGAAGTTGCTGCTCTCTCACGACTTTACCGTAACAGGCCGAAGCTATATCGGTTATGAAACGGAAACTGGCTATCACCACTACAACGTGGATGTGGCCCATTACTACGAAATGGAGGATTGATTATGGCTACGATTGGCCTTGATAAGCTCTTCTACTCCAAAATCACAGAGGGTGAAAATGGTGATGAAACCTACGAAACCCCTGCACAGCTGGCAAAAGCCATGACCGCCGAACTATCGGTGGAACTGGCGGAGGCTACGCTGTATGCGGATGACGGAGCGGCGGAGATTGTAAAGGAATTCAAATCCGGCACCCTTTCCCTGGGTGTGGACGATATCGGTGCAACTGCCGCATCGGATTTGACGGGTGCGGTCATCGATGAAAACGGCGTGGTGATTTCCACCAGCGAGGATGGTGGTGCTCCTGTTGCGGTTGGCTTTAGGGCAAAGAAATCCAACGGCAAGTATCGCTACTTCTGGCTTTACCGAGTAAAGTTCGGAATCCCGGCTACGAACCTCACCACAAAGGGTGACAGCATCACCTTTTCCACTCCCACCATCGAGGGGACGATTCTGCGCAGGAACAAGGTGGACGCCCAGGGCAAGCACCCCTGGAAAGCAGAGGTCACCGAAGGCGACAAGGGTGTATCCACCGACACCATCACGAACTGGTACAAGCAGGTGTACGAGCCGTCTTATGCGGCACTGCCTGCAGCAGATTAAGGAGGACTAACAGATGGAACAGGAACGCTCAGCAAATATTCTGATTGGCGGTGAGGAGTACACTTTACTGCTCACTACCAAAGCCACAAAGGAAATCGCCGGACGGTATGGCGGTCTTGAAAACCTGGGCGAAAAGCTGATGAAATCCGAGAACTTTGAAATGGCAATCGGAGAAATCGTGTGGCTGATTACTCTGCTGGCAAACCAGTCTATCCTTGTGTTTAACCTGAAAAACAAGGAGAATCCCAAGGATCTGCTCACCGAGGAAATGGTGGAGCTTCTCACTGCCCCTGCGGATTTGGCGGGCTACAAAACCGCCATTACCGAGGCTCTGTATAAGGGCACCAAGCGTAACATCGAAAGTGAGACCGATACAAAAAACGCACAAGTCGGGTAACAGACGAGGAACTGTTTACCCGGCTTCTTTATTACGGCATCGCCCACCTGCATCTTTCCATGGATGAGGTGTGGCTGATGCCGTTTGGCTTGCTCTTGGATTTGTGGGAGTGCCACAAGCAGTGGAACGGCCAGGCAAAGCCCAAGTGTGAGCACTTTATTGACGATATCATCCCGGATGGGATATAAGGAGGAGGTGGTCATTTGGCGGATAATTTCGGTCTGAAAATCGGACTTGAGGGCGAAAAGGAATTCAAAAAAGCCCTGTCCGAAATCAACCAGTCCTTTAAGGTTCTGGGATCTGAAATGAAGCTGGTTTCCTCCCAGTTCGACAAAAATGACTCCTCCGTTCAGGCACTCACGGCAAGAAACGCTGTTCTGAACAAAGAGATCGAAGCCCAGAAGCAGAAGATTGAAACCCTTCGTTCGGCTCTCGACAACGCTTCCGCTTCCTTTGGAGAAAATGACCGCCGAACACAAAACTGGCAGATTCAGCTGAACAATGCCGAAGCCGCTCTTAACGACATGGAGCGGGAACTAAAGCAGAATCAGGATGCCATTGACGCAGCCGGTGATGAATTTCAGGATGCCGGAAAACAGGCGGACGGTTTCGGTGATGAGGTGAAAGGTGCGGCAGATGATGCCGACAAGTCCTCCGGCAAACTGGAAAAGGTCGGCTCTGTCATGAAGGGTGTGGCAGTTACCATCGGTGCTGCCGTTGCCGCTGCCGGAGCTGCACTGGTAGGGCTGACAAAGAGTTTCCTCGACCTTGCCGAATCCACCCGTGAATACCGGGAGGATCAGGCGAAGCTGGATGCAGCCTTCCTCACCGCAGGATTTACCGCTGAACAGGCCGGTGAAGCCTACACCGGATTTTACTCCATTTTGGGTGAAGAAGACCGAAGTGTGGAGGCAGTCAACCATTTGGCGAAACTGTGCTCTACCGAAGAAGAACTGGCACAGTGGACAGACATAGCCGCCGGTGTCTGGGCTACATTTGGAGATAGCCTGCCCATTGAGGGTCTTACCGAAGCCGCCAATGAAACAGCGAAAACCGGACAGCTGACGGGTGTCCTGGCAGACGCGCTCAATTGGGCGGGAGTCAATGAAGAGGATTTCCAGTCTGCCCTGGACGGCTGCAACACCGAGCAAGAACGGGCGGCACTGATTACCGATACCTTAAACGGTCTGTATCAGGAAGCCGCCGAGAATTACAAAGAACTTAATGGCGATGTGATGGACGCACAGCGGGCGCAGGCTCTGCTTACCGATGCCTATGCCCAGCTTGGTGCTGTTGCAGAACCCATTATGACCACCTTGAAAACAATGGCGGCGGATGTGCTTACCGCCATGCTTCCCTTTGTCTCTCTGATGGGTGAAGGGCTGCAAGGAGTTCTGAACGGGACCGCCGGGGCTGCAGAAACCTTTGCGGAAGGTGTTTCCGGTGTGGTGGAGGTTTTGATGGAAAAACTGTCCACCATTCTTCCTATGCTTGGTGAGGCACTGCTTGCCAGCCTCCCGGTCCTTCTGGAGGTCGGCATCAGCATTATTACCACCCTGCTTACCGGAATTACCGAAGCCTTGCCGGAACTGGCTGCCGCAGCCTTGTCCATCATTATGCAGCTGGTAAACAGCCTCATTGAACTGCTCCCGCAAATTCTGCAGGCGGCTGCACAGGTGATTGCTACCCTTGCGACCGGTATTGCAACAGCACTTCCCACACTAATTCCCACCCTGGTGCAGGTGGTCATTCAAATCGTACAGACTTTGATTGAGAACCTGCCCTTAATTCTGGACGCAGCTCTTCAGCTGATCACGGGATTGGCACAGGGGATCTTGAATGCACTGCCCGTGCTGATTGCGGCTCTGCCGGAAATCATCAACGGCATTGTGACCTTTTTGCTGGGTTCCATTCCGCAGATTATTGAAACCGGGATACAGCTGTTGACCTCTTTGGTGGCAGCTTTGCCGGATATCATTACCGCCATCGTGGAAGCGATCCCCCAGATTATTGACGGGATCATCAACGCTGTTTTGGATGCCATCCCGCTGATTATCCAGGCGGGCATTAATTTGCTGATTTCCTTGATCCAGGCATTGCCGCAAATCATCACAACCATCGTGCAGGCAATCCCGCAGATTATCTCCGGTATCGTAAACGCTGTCATCGGGAACATCGATAAGATCATTATGGCCGGTGTTCAGCTGTTCGTCTCACTCATTGAAAATCTCCCCACCATCATCGTGGAGATCGTGAAAGCCGTACCTCAAATCATCACTGGGATTGTAAAGGCTTTCGGCTCTCTCATGTACAAAATCGTGGAGATCGGCGGCAACATCGTCAAAGGTCTGTGGGACGGTATTACCGGTCTTGCTTCCTGGCTTTGGGACAAGGTATCCGGCTGGATTTCAGGCATTTGGGATGGTATCTGCAGCTTCTTTGGCATCAACTCGCCTTCCAAAGAAATGGCTTGGGTTGGTGAAATGCTGGTGAAGGGCCTTGCCGGTTCCATCGACGACAAGGGTGATGAGGCGGTGAAAGCTGCAGAGGGCATGGCAAAAGATATCGACGGTGTGATGACCGACCTTGCCCACGATATGCAGACCGCTCTGCCTACGGACTTTGATGTGAGCGGCAATATCCGCTCTTCCGTCGGCGGCATTCCCGGCGGCACAGCCTCCGGGCTTTCCCTTGTGCTCAACATTACAAACTTTAACAATTACTCTACGGAGGACATCCGGCAGCTGACCAATGAGGTCATGGAAACTGCCAGCCAATTTGCGATGCGGAAAGGAGTAGTATTTGCATGACTTTTTTCACCTATAACGGGATTAGTTCTGCTGATTTCGGTCTGCATATTGAGAGCAAAAATATCTTTTCCGCACCGGAATATGATATCTCTTTTCAGTCTATTCCCGGCAGAAGCGGCGATCTGATCGTTTCCAATAACCGCTTTGCCAATGTGAAGGTAAGCTACACCGTTTTTGTGAGACGGAACACAGTCGAGGATTTGTCCGACCTGCTTCGTGCGGTAAAAGGCTGGCTCTACACGGAGCCTGACCGATATCACGAGATTACTGATTCCTACGATTCGCTGTATCTGCGGTATGGGGTGATCAGCGGCTCTCTGGATATTGAGGATCAGCTGAATAAAGTCGGCTGCTTTACGGTCACCTTCAACTGCAAGCCGTACCGATACAAAAAGGACGGACTTCTGGAAACCCCGGTGACAAGCGGCGGCAGTCTTTTTAACCCGGAAGCCTTTTCCGCAAAGCCGCTTATCACTCTTACGGGGAACGGTGACTTTATGCTGACGCTTCAAAACGGCGGGTATAACCGTTCTTGGCAGTTCAAAGGCATCGAAAGCGGTATAACCTGCGACAGTGAGCAGATGAATTTCTACTTCGGCACACAGCTTCTGAACGACAAGGTAACGGGCGAAGACTTTCCGCTGCTCCCGCCCGGAGAAACCGTCCTGACGGTATCCGGGGATGCGGAGATTGCCGTTCAGCCAAGGTGGTGCTGCTTATGATTCCTGTTCTGTACCCGGCAAACAGCACCAGCTTCACCACCTTTGGATTGGGTACGCTCACGGATACGATTTCCTGTGAGGTCACAGAGGAACGAAACGGTGTATTTGAATGCATACTCAAATACCCCATTACTGGTCAGCATTACAAGCTGATAGCAAAAGAGCGGCTCATCAAGGCTAAACCCAACGATACAGGAGAACCGCAGGCATTCCGTATTTATCGGATAACTAAGCCGCTGAACGGTGTGGTGACGGTATATGGTCAGCACATTTCCTATGACCTTGCCAATGTCCCCGTTATGCCGTTCTCGGTGGAAAGCCGTTCTCCGGCATTGCTTTTGAATCAGATCCTTGCCGGGGATAGCCGCTTTACGGGTTGGACGGACTACTCGGAGGCAAAAGAGTTCTCTGTCACAACCCCCAAGAGCGTCCGAGCCTGTCTGGGTGGTACGGAAGGTTCCATGCTCTCCAAATGGCACGGTGAGTTTGAATGGGACAACTTTACGGTAAAGTTTCATTCTCATCGCGGCGAAAAGACCGGCGTGGTCATTGAGTATGGTAAAAACCTCACTTCTCTGGAACAGGATGAGGATAACAGCGGCGTATATACAAAACTTCTTCCTTACGCTGTATATACACCGGAGGGATCTGAGACAGAGACGGTTGTCACACTCCCGGAACAAACGCTTCCCATTGTGTCTGAGGAAATGGTGCGAAGCAAAACGCTCATTCTTGACCTGACAGACAGGTTTGAGAGCGGCGTCGAAATCACCGAGGATGCTTTGCGGGCGGCTGCAAACGACTACATCAAAGCAAATCCTCTGGGCGTAACCATTCCCACCGTCAAGGTGGCGTTTGAGCCCCTATGGAAACAGCCGGAGTATTCGGCTCTTCTGGAGCGTGTGCGTCTTTGCGACTCTGTCACCATCCGGCACACCGCTCTTGGGATGAATGTCTCCGCAACCGTGATTGAAACCGTGTATGATTCCCTTGCGGAGCGGTATGTGAGCATCACCCTGGGAAACGAAAAATCCAGTATGATTACCACGCTCTCCGAGGTGCAGTCCTCTGTGGGAAAAGTAGAGTCAGCGGTTGACCGTTTTCCTAAACTCCTGCAGACCGCCATCAGCAACGCCACCTCGCTGATTACCGGACAGACCGGAGGCTATGTGGTGTTACACGGGGACGAAACCGGGCAACCGTATGAACTCCTTATATTGGACGCACCCGCCATCGCAGATGCCGTGAATGTCTGGCGGTGGAATGTAAATGGGTTAGGTTTTTCCAGGAACGGTTACAACGGTCCGTACGAAACTGCCATTACTGCCGATGGACAGATCGTTGCCGACTTCATTACCTCCGGCTCTCTGATTGCCAACATCATTAAGGCAGGGGTCATTCAATCCCAGGACGGCTCCTCCTGGTGGGATCTGGAGACCGGTGAGGTGCACCTGCGGGCATATGCCACGACCAGTTCGGTAACAGAAGTCAGCGACCGTGTAACAGAAATCGAACAGAAGAAGATGTACCGGCTGATCATCTCGTCCAGCAACGGAAGTATTTTCAAAAATGGCAGCGTTCGTACCACGCTGACCGCTACAGTCTATTCCTGGGATGACGATGTAACCGACACGCTGGATGAGAACCAGTTTATATGGACCCGAGTATCCGATAATCCCGAAGATGACAAAGCGTGGAATGCCGCTCACTACGGCGGCAGAAAATCCATAGATATCACAGCGGATGATGTCCAGGTGAGAGCCACATTCTTTTGTGACCTTATCGATACCGTCACCCGTGCCAGCTTACTTTGATTTTTGAAGGAGGAACTTTTTCATGAGCAAAGCACAAGGCCAGTTTACCATTGTAGACTACAATGACGCCCTGACCCTTACCGGGTACATCGGGTCTAATCTGGCAAAAACACAGATGTTCAACCCGGACAATGATACCTATACGCCGGACTGGACGGATACCAATCTCGTCTTGACGCCGAGCCTGTATGTGATTGGTACGACCGAAGATAAGATTACATCGTCTGAGGTCACATCGGTGAAATGGTATATCGGCAGTTCCGATACACCGATTACCGCTTCTGGGGACTACGCACTGAGCGGAACCAAAAACCACATTCTCACTGTAAAAGGCAATGTCATGGCGAGCCTGCCCGGTATCGATTACCGCTGTGTCATTACCTATCAGGATCCCGGCACCGGACTTTCCCTTTCACACCCGCTTACCATTTCTTTTTCCCGCGTTGTAAACGGCGGCGGTATTGTTGATCTGCTCGTTACCACACCAAACGGGAATGTTTTCAAGAACAGCGAAGTTGCGACGCTTACCGCAGCCGGACAGCTTTGGAGAGGCAGCAATGTGGACACCACCAATGTCGCTTACAAATGGGCGATGATGGACCCCTCAGTAACTGACACATCGTCCTCCGGTTATGATCCTGATTTCGGAACAGGGTGGAGAAAACTTGAGGATACTCCCGGCAGATACACAGGAACCGAAACGGCTACCATCACTATCTATTCTGCCGCTGTGGAAAGCTATGCGGTACTCAAGTGCATGGCGAAGGATACGGATACTTCCTCCGGCACCTACAACTCCATGTTCTTCGATGTTGCCACCTTCATTGATAACTCCGATCCGATTCAGGTTGTCATTTCGTCAACCGGCGGAGATGTGTTCAAAAACGGGCAGGGTTCTACCACACTCACCGCAGTCTGTTATCAGGCAGGAGTTGAAATTGATTCTGCTGGCGCAGGTACCTATACCTGGACCAAATATGACAAGGACGGAGCGGTGGATATAAGCTGGGGTACAAACGGTTCTAAAACCGGAAAAACTCTGTCTGTCGGGACAGATGATGTTGATACAAAAGCGACCTTCATGGTTGTTGTAGAGATTTAAGGAGGTGTAGCCATGCGGGCGATTGCTCAATTTACCATCGTAAATATCTGCGATGTCGTGACTTCGGATACGCCGCCCGCAGAGCCGTATTTGGGTCAGCTATGGGTGGACACCTCTCAGTCACCACCGGCTACCAAGACCTGGAATGGTGCGGAGTGGGTTCTGGAAAATGATCTGGACTCCCTCCGCACCACTGTTTCCACCAATACAACCAATATTGCAGACTTTCAATCGACCGCAGACGGGCTGAACAGTTATGTATCTTCTCTGACCGAGACGGTAGAAACCGTTTCCAACAGCCAGGGTGTCCTTGAGGAAAAAGTTCTGGAAGCAGAAAGCCAAGTGTCGGAGTTGCAGCAGACCGTGGACGGTTTGTCCCTGACAATGCAGGAACAGTATTCCGGCGGCATTAACTTCGTGCGAAACTCAGCAGGGCTGAATGGATTATCGGATGATTGGACCTATGCGGGGACCATCAACGCTCAGCAAGGTGCCGAAACAAAAAACAGCACGGTATCCAACTCCTGTTTTCAGCTTAACGCATACAGCACATTGACCCAGGTGGTAGACAGCATTGTGCCGGGGCAGTCCTATCGGCTCACGGTAAAGGCCAAGAAAACCTCTACCTACAACGCCTATGTCCGGGCTATTATCAACGGCGATACGGAAATTGACCTGTTCAACAATTCGGACACCTTTGAGTGGACAGAGTTCTCATCTGTGCTGCCGGGCGTGCAGGACAGTGTGATCACCATCAAAATCTATTCCCGTGACGCCAGCCTGTTTATTTCGGATATCATGCTGACCGAAGGTACTACACTGCACAAGTGGACACCCGCACCCAACGAAATCTACACCGCAGAGGTTAAGATCGACCGGCACGGCATTGAAGTATCCAATTCCAGTTCCGCTCAACGGACGGTGATCAACAACACAGAGTTTTCCGGTTACTACAACGATGAGAAGATATTCTCCCTTAACAAGGATGAAACCATCACAAAGAAAACGACCGTAGACGGTGAACTGACGGTGGGAAAGACAAAATTCGTACCGATGGCGACCGCTTCACAGGGACTCAATATTGTCATTTTGGATTAAAGGAGGCGAACTATGGCTCTTAGCGGTACTTTTCAAAATTATCCCGTGTCCAGCTTTGGGCTGTACTGTGAGTGGAGCGGCACACAAAGTGTAACGGGTAACTATACCGACATCACGCTCAAAGTGTATTTATCATATTACTCCTTGAGCGTCGGTGACAGAAGCGATTCAACAATCTCAATCAACGGAACAAGTGAAACCTATACCGCTCCCGCTATTAGTGATTACAGCAGCGGGTGGAAGAAAAAACTTCTGAAAACCAAAACGGTACGAGTCAATCATAACGCTGACGGAACAAAATCCGGTGTATCACTTTCCGCTTCCTGGCGGTTTTCCGGTACCTATTCCGGGGTGTCCATCGGAACGATTACTGCATCCACCTCGGTGACGCTCAATTCTATCGATCGGAGCGCACCCACAGTTTCGTGTTCTGTAACCGGCATTACTGCCAATGGATTTAAGATATCCGGCTCTTCCTCTGCAACCTCGGACATCTGGCAGTACAGTCTGAACGGAGGCAGCACATGGACACAGTTTTCCACTACTGCGGGAACTTCGGCAAGCATTACGCTTTCATCCCTGTCACCAAACACATCCTATTCTGTTCGGGTTCGGGCAAGAAAGAAATCCAACCAGGTATACGGAACTTCCGGCACAATAACCGCTAAAACTCTGGGCGGTGCGGTGATTGCAAGCTGTTCTAATTTTGCTGCCGATGCCTCAAGCGTTACCCTTTCCATGCGGGTGACGGTGTACAACGCTTCCTACACCAACTACATCACCATCAAAAACGGAAGCACCACCTATCTTTCCCTGGCGGGGAGAACCTGGGCGACCGGCACTTCCGATAGGAGTATCACGCTCTCTGCTGCGGAACGAACCACGCTGCTTAACGCCATGGCAAACCTGAAATCCTTTACCGCCACCATTCAGCTGGTTACCAAAAGCGGCATGACGCAGATTGGCAATGCATCCACCTGCACTTGTACGATCAGTACCACGCAGTCGGCTTCCGGTCCTACGATTTCCGGTTTTACTTTTGCTGACAGCTACACAACAACGACAGCTATAACCGGCAATGACCAAGTGTTGATCCAGGGGTATTCCAAACTCACGGTAACCCCAGGAACGGCCACTTCAAAGAACGGTGCTTCTATTGTTTCCTACTCGGCTGTGTGCAGCGGAGTGACAAAATCCAACACAACCGGTGCAGCCCTGGCTCTTGGGGAGATCGGTACATCCGGCACAAGGGACATTACGTTGACGGTGACGGATTCCAGAGGATACACGGCTTCTGTCACCAAAAGTGTCACCGTGGTGGTTTATTCAAAGCCGAAGATCAATTCTGCATCTCTGCGGCGAACCAACGACATCGAAACGGAGATGCAGCTTGTCTTTGACGGCAGCATTTCTCCCATCACGGTGGGCGGCACGCAGAAAAACAGCCTGTTGTATGTACGGTACCGATATAAGCTGACCAGTGCGACTTCCTACAACACCTACACCAGCATTCTCGGCTCCGTTACTGCAAACAGCACCAGCTTTTCCTTTTCCAACTTGGAACTGTGCAACCTCAATTCCGAGTCGTCCTATGATTTTCACTTGCAGATCCGCGACAAGCTGGATTCACTTACTTCTCTGGATTTGTACTTTGTGGTATCCCAGGGAACACCTCTTGTCGCGCTGCGCAAAAAAATGGTGGGAATCAATACCCCAAGCCCGGAAGCAGCACTCCATGTGGTAGGTGATGTTAAAGTCGAGGGAACCTTGTCTGCAAATTCATTCAGCGGTACCATTCCCGTAGGAAATTTGTCCGGCTCTCTGCCCATCAGTAAAGGCGGTACCGGTGCGACAACTGCTTCTGGGGCGGCGAGCAATCTCATCAGCGGACAGGTCATCTCGCCCGGAGCGGTCAATGTAGGCAGCAATCGATATTATACCAGCGACAGCTATGGTATCGACATGAACAACTCCGATATGATTGGCATAAACGGCCTGTATTTTCAAGATGCCGCTGACACTGCTGGAGAAGGAATCAATTTTTACAGGAGTGCTACTACTTGGGACAGGTTATATGCTTACGGTGGTGTCTTATATTTTGCGCCAAACCAGGCGACTGCGACTCATCCCGGTACCCGGTACACGGTTTATCATTCGGGTAATACTGTTGCTGTGGCTGATGGTGGTACCGGAGCAAGCAGTGCGGCGTCTGCCAGGACAAATCTGGGAATCGCCGCTACCTCACTTTACAACGGAACCCTGACCAGCGGCAGCATTACCTTCAACTATGGGAACTACAATTTTTACATTATCATCGGAAGGCCGAGCAGTACGGCATCCCGTGTTTCCCTGGTTGTCCCGAAAATCATGCTGACCACATCCGCTGTTTCGTTCCAGATTGCAGACGAAACGAACTATAAATCCTTCAATCTTTACTACTCCGGATCCACGGTAACATTGGCGATACAAGGCGGCAACGGTCAAATCAACCGTGTGTTTGGAGTCAACTAAACGGGAGGTTCTATGAAAGTATTACTGAATGAAGCGGGATATGTCGAAAGCTATGCTCTGGAAGGAGAACTGCTGGGAGCGGTAGAATGCGATCCCCCCGAAGATATCACTGTGTTTGAAACGCACTTTGCTGCCTTTCGCATCCGTGACGGTACTCTCGTTTTGGATAAAGAGCATCTCGATTCGATGTATGAAGCAGAGACACTAAACGGCTACCGAAAGCAGCGGGAAAAGGACTGTTTTCCGATCATCAATCGGGGGGAACTTTGGTATAAAAGGTTGACCGACCTGCAGCGCGAAGAACTGCAGCTCTGGTACCAAGCGTGGCTGGATGTAACCAAAACACAGACGATTCCGGTCAAACCGGAATGGTTGAAATAAGGAAATCGGCACTCCGAAACGGGGTGCTTTTTTCATAGCTATTTTCTTTCAAAAAGGAGGACAAAACAATGAAATCTATCTGGACCGGCATTCAGATTGCTTTCTCCGCAGTTGGAGGATTTCTTGGATGGTTCCTCGGCGGTGCTGACGGCTTTCTTTATGCCCTGATTGCCTTTGTGGTCATCGACTACATCACCGGCGTGATGTGTGCCATTGCCGACAAGAGCCTATCCAGTGAAGTCGGCTTTAAGGGGATCTGCCGCAAAGTGCTGATCTTCATTTTAGTGGGAATCGGTAACATCATCGATGTGTATGTGCTGGGTGACGCAGGGGTTCTGCGTACTGCGGTGATCTTCTTCTATCTCTCCAACGAGGGTGTTTCTCTCCTGGAAAACGCCGCACATTTAGGGCTTCCGGTGCCCGACAAACTCAAAGATGTATTACAGCAGCTTCACAATAAGGAGGTAAACTGAATGAATCTCAACAAACTCATTTTCACGGAAAACGCCTGCTATAAAGCGGGCAGAAAGATTACTGTCAAGGGCATTATGGTTCATTCCACCGGTGCGAACAACCCCAATCTGAAACGCTATGTTGGTCCTAATGACGGTCTGCTCGGTGAAAACCAGTACGGCAACCACTGGAACACCTATCATCCCGGCGGCAGAGAGGTCTGTGTCCACGCTTTCATCGGCAAACTGGCAGATGGCACCATTGCTACTTACCAGACTCTCCCTTGGAATCACCGTGGATGGCACGCCGGCGGAAGCGCCAATAATACTCACATCGGCTTTGAAATCTGCGAGGACGGTCTTACGGATTACACCTATTTCCAGAAGGTGTACCGTGAGGCCGTTGAACTTTGTGCCTTCCTCTGCAAAGAGTATGGCCTGACCGAGCAGAACATCATCTGCCACTCCGAGGGCTACAAGCAGGGTGTCGCATCCAACCACGGTGACGTGATGCATTGGTTCCCGAAGCACGGCAAGAGCATGGATACCTTCCGTGCCGAGGTCAAGGCTCTGCTTGCCACAGATACCAACGAGGATGCAGAGGACACTTCCGAGCCTGTAGTGACCTATCCTGAAAAGCTGACTTCCGGCTATTACCGTGTGCGTAAAGCCTGGAAGGACAGCAAGTCCCAGGTGGGTGCTTACCGCGTCCTTGCCAATGCAAAGGCGGCTGCGGACAAGAACCCTGGCACCTATGTGTTCACCAATAATGGTGTGGCCATCTATCCTGTGGAGGGTGCATCCGAATCCGGCACTGACGACTACCGCATCCATACGGTGGTTAAGGGTGATACCCTCTGGGATATTGCCGCCCTGTATCTGGGCAAAGGCAGCCGATACCCCGAAATCAAGACCCTCAATGGTCTGAAGTCCAATGTCATCTACAGCGGTTGGAAGCTGAAGATCCCCAACTAACCACGAAGCCCATCGAGCCATAGCGGTTCGGTGGGCTGTATTTTTTTGCTCAAAAATCCGTGTTGTTTTTCGGCCAAACGGCAAATTCACCTCCAGTGGGTAGTGAGGAAGCCCCTCGGATTGGAGGAACCCACTATGACGGATTTGCAGAAAGAACAAATCAAAACCTTGCGTTTACAGGGCATCGGTTATGTAAAAATCGGTGAAATGCTCGGTATTTCAGATAATACAGTACGCTCATTCTGCCGCCGCAACGGTCTGGGTGATGCGGCAAAGAACACGGTTGCCTGCAAGCACTGCGGAAAACTGATAAAAATCATCCCCAAGCAGAAACCTCGGAAGTTCTGTTCGGATGCCTGCCGGACTGCCTGGTGGAACAGCCACCCAGACTGCGTGGATCGGAAAGCGGTTTATGCGTACACCTGCTCCCACTGTGGTAAGCCATTCACTGCGTATGGTAATAAAGAGCGTAAATATTGTAGCCACGGCTGCTACATTGCCGACCGCTTCGGAGAGGAGTGTGGTCTCTGTGACTGATGATTACCGTGCCAGGTTGGAACGCTACCTGGCATCTATGCTCCAGGCAAAAAGGATGCTGTCGTTGGGGATTATAACCCCGGAAGATTACGCCATAATTGATACAATGCAGCGCGAGAAATTTGGAATATCTTCGTGTAGTTTATATCGCGGGATTGACTTGATATATAGTGGTTTCAGAGGTAATATGTCACACTACGAGGAGGTGACAAAATGCCAAGAGCAATAACCATTGTACCAAAACCACCGAAACTGGAACAGAAAAAGCGAGTCGCAGCCTACGCCCGTGTATCGAGCGGCAAGGATGCCATGCTCCACTCGCTGTCCGCACAGGTCAGCTACTACAGCGACCTCATCCAGAATCACGATGACTGGCTCTATGTCGGCGTGTACGCTGATGAAGCCAAGACCGGCACAAAGGAATCCAGAGCAGATTTTCAGAGACTTATCGCTGACTGCCGTGCCGGAAAAATCGATATGGTGATTACAAAGTCCATCTCCCGCTTTGCACGAAACACGGTCACGCTGCTACAGACCGTCCGTGACTTCAAAGCCTGGGGGGTGGACATTTTCTTTGAGGAGCAGAATATCCACACTATGAGCGGTGATGGTGAACTGATGATGACCATCCTGGCATCCTATGCACAGGAAGAAAGCCGATCCGCCAGTGAGAACCAGAAATGGCGCATCAAGCGGAACTTCGAGGAAGGGATGCCCTGGAACGGGGCTATGCTCGGATACCGACTGAAAAACGGTCGATACGAGATTATCCCAGAGGAAGCAGACCTTATCCGCCGCATTTATGACGAGTACCTTTCCGGCGATGGCTACCTTACCATTGCCAAGAGACTGAATGAGGACGGCATCCCGTCACGCTTCGGAAAGCAATGGGGTCAGTCCGTAATTTCAAAGATACTCAGCAACTACACCTATACGGGGAATCTGATTTTACAGAAAACCTTCCGTGAGAACCACATCACCAAGAAAACCATCATCAATAACGGTGAACTGCCTAAGTACCACGCAGAGGATGCCCACGATGCCATCATCGACATGGAGACTTTCCAAGCGGTGCAGGCAGAAAAAGCACGACGGGCGGCTCGGTTCTTGAAGAAGCCTGCGCCCAAGAAAGCGTACCCTTTCACAAGCCTTCTGGTCTGTGACGGCTGCGGAAAGAACTATCGGCGCAAGATCACGAAAACGGGGCCCGTCTGGGTTTGCGGTACATTCAATTCGATGGGCAAAGCTGCCTGTGCTTCCAAGCAGATTCCCGAAGAAACCTTGCAGGCAGTGACCGCAGAAGTGCTTGGACAGGTGGATTTTTCAGAGGAATTACTCCGCAGGCTCATAAAGAGCATCCTGGTCTGCAACGGGAATGTGCTGATTTTCCGCTTCTTTGATGGCTCGGAGGCCACTCGGATATGGAAAGACCGCTCCCGCCGACAAAGTTGGACGGACGAGATGAAAGCAACAGCCCGTCAAAAAGCCCTGGAAAGGAGGAACCAGAATGCCTAAAGTTACAATGATACCTGCAACCATAAACCCACTGACGCATCTGCCTTCGGTGGCAGCACGGAAAAGACGTGTCGCCGGATACGCCCGTGTTTCCACGGACAGCGATGAGCAGTTTACCAGTTATGAAGCCCAGGTTGATTACTACACCAAATTCATACAGTCCAAGCCGGAATGGGAGTTCGTAAAAGTCTATACGGACGAGGGCATTTCCGGCACTAACACCAAGCGCCGTGAAGGGTTCAAAGAAATGATCACCGATGCCCTGGACGGCAAAATTGACCTCATCGTTACCAAGTCGGTCAGCCGATTTGCGAGAAACACGGTTGACAGCCTGGTCACCATCCGAAAACTGAAAGAGAACGGCGTGGAGTGCTACTTTGAAAAAGAGGGCATTTACACCTTTGACGGCAAGGGCGAACTGCTCATCACCATCATGTCCTCTCTGGCACAGGAAGAAAGCCGCAGCATTTCCGAAAACATCACCTGGGGACAGCGCAAGAGCTTCTCCGATGGTAAAGTGCATCTGCCGTACAAACGCTTCCTCGGTTATGAAAAGGGCGAGGACGGACGACCTGCGGTTGTCGAAAGTGAAGCCAGGGTTGTGACGCTGATTTACGGCCTTTTCCTTGAGGGCAAGACCCAGGCAGGCATTTGCAAGTACCTGGAAGAGTTGGGCATCCCGTCACCAGGCGGCAAAGCAAAATGGAGCAAGACTACGGTCACCAGTATCCTTCAGAACGAAAAATACAAGGGTGATGCACTGCTCCAGAAGAAGTTCACGGTGGATTTTCTGGAAAAGAAAATGAAGCCCAATGAGGGTGAAGTCCCGCAGTATTATGTGACGGGCAGCCACCCCGCCATCATTGAGCCGGACGAATGGGAGCAGGTGCAGGCAGAGTTTGCCAGACGAAAGGCCCTGGGGAAAGCCTACAGCGGCAAAAGCGTTCTTTCTGCCAAACTGGTCTGCGAGGACTGCGGTGCCTTCTTTGGCCCCAAGGTCTGGCACTCCACCGACCAGTACCGCCGTACCATTTGGCAGTGCAATGGCAAATTCGCAAGTGAGGAACATTGCCACACCCCTGCATTGGACACAGAAACCATACAGCGGCTTTTCATCAAAGCCTACAATCTGATGATGCAGGATCGAGTGCAGATTATAAAGGAAATCGAAGCGTGGCGGCAGAAGCTGATGGACTTCGGAACATTGGATGCCGACATTGAACGGCAACTTGAAGAGACCCAGGTGGTTGCCGAACTGGTCAAGACGGCAGTCAAGGAAAACGCATCCACGGCACAGTCCCAGGAAGCCTACCTCAAAAAGTACGAAGCCCTCACCGAACGGTACGAGAAAGCGGCTGCGGAACTGGAAAGGTTGCAGAGCCTTCGCACCTCCCGCAGTCAGCAGGACAAAAAGATGGCGCTTTATATCCGCACCCTCAAGAAACAGCCGGAGGTGATGCACGACTGGAACGACACCATCTGGACGGTGATGATTGAAAGGGCCATCGTCCACAGGAACGGCGAAGTCACCTTTGCATTTGCCAACGGCACAGAAATCAAGGTCGGAGCGTAATCGCACCGAAACGGGTAAGACCGCAAGACCGCACACCTTTTTGGGTGAACGGGTTTTGCGGCCTTTCTTTTGCGCTCTTGAGGAATAATTAAAAAATGCACATCCTTTGAACCTTTACACGAAAGGTCGGTGGGGTGTGCATTTCGTATCAGAATAGGTCACTACTTTCAAAAGGAACAATCCTGAAAAGGGTTGTTCCTTTTTTATTTCCCGGTCAATAAAAGGAGAATATTCGGTATATAAAAAGGAGACAGTGCATCCATGCGCTGTCTCCTTTTTTAGGATTCATCTTGATATGGGTGGGAGAAACCAGATTTACTTGCGAGTGTACAAAAGCGGGTATGCCTTTTCATCCCCCTTGCGCAGCAGGACGTAGGCGAACAGATTGACTGCGCCGACACACAGGATACAAAACCAGACGCGGCTCATAGGAAGGGTATCTGCCATCTGTCCGACCACCTGTTGTCCCGACAGCTGAAAGGCACCGGCAAAGATGGTGTAAAAGGAGGAGAACCTGCCGCGATGGGAGGCAGGAATCCTGCGGGTGAGGTAAGGCTGCTGACCGATGGTCTGCACAATCTCGCCCAGGGTAAAGATGACCATTGCAACAAAGTAAAAGACCAGCAGGTTTTGAGCCCAGACAAAGAAGGAAAACCCGATGAGCACCAGCAGCTGACCGATCAACAGACGGCTGACATCCTGCAAGCCGCTGATCCACTTGGTCAACAGCGGTGTGCCCACGATGACCACCACCGCATTGACGCTGGTCAGAGTTCCGAACAGGACAGCGCCCTGCTCGGCATAAATCTGCTCCAGATTGAGCGGGAGCAGGAAATTGAATTGGCTGTATACCAAAGACCACAGTCCGCCGCAGAATAAAAACAGGTAGAGCAGTGGATTTTTGCTTAAAATCTTCCAGATACTCTGGTCGCTTTTTGCCTGTTCATACTGGCTGCTGACCGATTCCTCCTGCACCGGAGTGATGTCCTTGATAAAGAAGAAAATCAGGATGGTGGAGGAGAAGGTGGCAATGCTGCTGATGAGGAAGGCAAGGTTCAAATGCTCGGCAAAAAGGAAGCCGCCCAGGATGGGAGCCAACACCAGACCGAGGTTGAGTCCCAGATAGTTGAGGCTGTACGCCCGTTCCCGGTCGTTGACCGAGGAGAGGTCTGCCACCAGCGCATCGTAGCTGGGCCATTCCATCTGTGCAAACAGAGCGGCAATCGCCAGCAGAGGAATCATCTTACGGTCGATGGGCAGAAAGCCGCAGATGAAATAGCTGACCACCGTGACCAAATCGCAGACAATGATGATGTTGCGTTTGCTGAAACGGTCCGCCAGTTTGCCGCCAATCAGGGTGCAGGGCAGCTGAACAAAGCCTAAGATCATCATGATGCCGGCTACCTGTGAGGCAGAATACCCCAACTTATTTTTGAGGATGAGGGTCATCATCGGCCAGATCAGCGCACCCATATTGGTGACCACACGTCCCCAGAAGATGATGTACAGCTCTTTGCGCAGTCCCATGTACTGTTTGAGAAAACCCATTGTTACCACTCCTTCGCTGTGGTGAATTTGTGCAGCAGATGCTTTTGTTTGGCAAAAAATAGCAGGCTGTACACTTTATTATAGCAATTGCAAATTGATTTGACAAGATTTTTCAAAAGCTGACCTCGGGATAGTTTGATGTTGGAAAATATGCTAGAATAAAGGTAAAACAGACAGAAGGAGGGAAAAGGATGAGCACTGGAAAAAAGCTGGCGCAGACTGCGCAGATGCTGGCAGAACGACCCTTTCACGGAAGAACAGAAGACCAACCGTCCAACCTGCTTCCCATCGTCCGGCTGTTTCCCAAATGGAATTTGGAACAGGCAGAGCGGATGTGGTGCGCAGCGTTTGTCTATTACTGCTGTATTCAGGCGGGATTTTCCATCCCGTACAGTCCGCAGGAGTGCCGCAGCTGTAGTCTGGCAGGGTGCGGCGGATGGGAAGAGTTTGCGCAAGGGGACAAAAGGATTGCATACTATGACGGACAGCAGGCAATCCGTGATGCAGATTTTGTCTGGCAGGAAGGGGACATCCTGCTGTATGACCGGGTGTTTATCAACAGAGAGCACGACCATATTGGTATTTTGCTGAAGCTGGAGGAAGAAAAGCTGGTGGTTGCCGAAGGAAACGTCGGGGACACCAACTGCTCCGGTGTTGTGCGCAGGGAGAAGGATGAGCATATCCGAGCGATTATTCGTATTCCCGATGGCTTTACCTATGAATAGGAATTGGCGGAAAGAAGAGGAGAGAATGGTCAAAAGCGATTGACAGCCTGCAAAAATTGTGGTAATCTACATAATTGGAAGGATAAATTCTGAATAAAACTTGTAAAAAAAGGAGATAGATCAAGATGGATATGACCAAACGACTTTCGGAAATCCTGTCGCTGAATCTGGATAGAAAGCATACCTCGGTATCCTATGCAATTATGATTGACGGCAAGATTGTTGCCGCAGATGCGCTGGGACACGACGGTACCAAGGAGAAAAATCCGGTTACTCTCAACCATACTTATAATGTATGCTCGATCTCCAAAATTTTCTGCACCGTTGCGGTGATGAAGCTGGTGGAGCAGGGCAAGGTGGAATTGGACCGTCCAATCTGCGAATATCTGCCGCAGTTCACCATGCTCGACCCACGCTATCGTCAGATTACCGTGCGCCACTGTCTGAACCACTCCAGCGGTCTGCCGGGAACTCAGTGGAAACACTTCTCCGCGACCCATGTCGGCAAGGAGGACAATGAAGAGTACTACCAGGAGGTTTACGATTACCTGGCAAAATGCCACCTCAAGGCAGATCCGGGTGCTTACTCGGTCTACTGCAACGACGGATTTACCTTGGCGGAGATGCTGGTGGCAAAGGTATCGGGTATGAGCTTTGGCAAATTCTGCAAGGAGTATATCACCGAGCCAATCGGCGCACACTCCACCCGCGTTTCCACCACAGCAAACCCAGATTACCCGCTGATCCGCGAAACTGGTAAGCAGCCGGAATATTTCTATTTGCAGGGCTGCGGCGGTTTTACCACCACCATGACCGACCTGTGCAAATTCGGCAACCTGTTCCTGACAAAAAATGATGTCATCAGCGAAGAAAGCAAGGCAGAGATGGGAAAATTGCAGGGTGCGACCTTCCTGGAGGAGGATACCTCCGCCATCCGCTACGGTCTGGGCTGGGACAATGTCAAGGTGGAAGAACCGGAATTTGACCTGGGTGAGCATGTTGTGATGAAGGGCGGCAACAGCTTCCAGTTCACCAGCAAGCTGTATGTCATTCCAAAATACAATGCAGTATTGACCATGAGCGAAACACACGACTGCAAGCTGGACACCGCTCTGGAGCCGCTGCGCCTGTTTGCGGTTTATATGCTGGAAGAACGCGGCATCAACATTTATAAGAAGTACAAGCCGGTTCCGCAGCAGCTGGCAGAGCGCTTTAACGGCACCTACCTGATGCCAAGCCAGATTTGCAACACCCATTTCTTTGGCACCGACCTGACCATCACTTCGGATGATACCTTTGGCAACCATCGTCCTGTTTATAAAAATCTGAAATTTGACGGACAGAATTTTGTGGACAGCGAAGGAGAACATTATTTCTTCCGTGAGCATGAAAAAGGAACTTTCTTCTTCTCCACCTTCCGTGGCAAGACCGTTCCGAGCATTATGAAGGCAAAGGATTTCCCGGCAGTTTCTTCTACATGGAAAAACAGGGTCGGAAAGCGTTATATTGCCATCGACCTGAGTGAGCAGGATATGGCAAGCGGCGAGATGATGAACGGCTTTACCGTCAAGATGCTGCCCGGCTTCGAGGGAATCATGGTCGCTTCCTTCAGCTCGGCACCGGACGGTGAAATTTACGGAAGATTTGAGGGCTGCTTTGTTCCTTGTGACGACAACACCGGCAGAGGATTTTTGCAGACCCCATCCAACGGCAGCCGCGACCTGATCGACCCATACTTCACGATGGTCAACGGTGTGGAGCACTGCTATGTACAGTCCTACCTCTACCGCGATGAAGCAGCGCTGGAGAACTATGCAGGTCAGACCTTTGAAGAGCTGCCAAAGAGCGGCTACAACAGTGTATACCGCCTGACAGAGCGTCTGGAGAAGCTGCCAGCTCTGCCAGAGGGAAGAAGACTGATTGTCCTCAACAAGGACATGGAGGTCGTTTACGACAGCCAGAATCCGAAGGAGAGCGGCTATCAGCCGGTATCCGAAGGCTATATCAGCTTTATCTAATAAAGTATATAAAAAAACTCTCGATCCTTTATGGGTCGGGAGTTTTTTATTCAGCTTGTACAGCGGATTTTGCGCACAAATCCTTCTGGAAAAAATAGGAAGACGCTCCATCGGGGTAAAAATATTCCTTAGTAAAATGAAAGCCACATTTCCGGGTGTAAAAATGATGGTTTCGGGTGGAGTAGCTGGGTGTTTCCACCGTCCAATGGGTGATGGACGGATGACTCTGCTCGATATGGCGCCAGATTTCGCTCCCAAATCCCCGGTTGCCAAGGGTGGGGTCCAGAAACAGAAGGTCCAAAATGCCGCAGTCGTTTTGGCAAATCAGGACATAGCCGCCAATCATCTTTTTGCCCAGCAGGACCTTGTAACACTGGCAGGAAGGGTCGCTGTAACGCTTTTGAATCAACGAGCCGTCGTCGTATCCCCTGGGACCGTCGTGCAGCAGGTCGGTGTGCAGAGCGGTGTCCCAGTCAAAGGCGGCAGTCATGATGCGGGTACATTCATTAAAATCTACAGGCTCTATTTTTTGATAGCACAGCATGGAGAACTTCCTTTCGGAGAAGATTGGAACAAAAAAAGAGTAAGGCTTTTAAAACCTTACTCTTTTGCGTTTGGATTATTCGCCAACGTATGGCAGGAAAGCAAGATGACGTGCGCGTTTTACAGCAACAGTCAGCTGTCTCTGATGACGAGCGCAGGTACCGGTTACGCGGCGTGGAATAATCTTTGCTCTGTCAGACAGGTATCTCTTCAGTCTTGGAACATCTTTGTAATCGATGTTTTCGATTTTATCCATGCAGAACGCACAAACTTTTTTTCTGCTTTTTCTGTTGCGTCTGTCATTTCTTTCGGTTCTTTCTCTTTCCATGAAACTTGACCTCCTTAGATAATTTCAAAGTTGTAAATACAAATGACCGCTCAGCGGTTTAGAAGGGAAGATCCTCTTCGTCATCGCCGACTTCCTCAAATTCCTCGGCAGCACCGTTGGAATATCCAAAACCGGAAGCCTGTGCAGGCTGCTGGAATGGAGATGGAGCAGCGGAATAGGATGACCCATTCGAGCGGGCAGGTGGCGGGGGACCAAAATCGTCCACAGCAGAAGAGGTGTTGGAGGAATTTTTGCTGTCTGCAAAGAATGCCTGATCCACCAGTACTTCCACAGCCTGACGCTTGTTGTCGTTCTTGTCCGTATAGTTGCGGACCTGAATCGAGCCTTCCACAGCCATCAATCTGCCTTTGGAAAAATATCTGCTGATGAACTCCGCCGTCTGACGCCATGCAACACAGTTGATGAAGTCGGTCTGACGGTCCGCGCCCTTGCCGTAGTTACGGTCCACAGCAAGCGTGAAGGAAGTTACAGAGAGATCAGAGGCTGTTTTTCTCAGCTCAGGGTCTGCGGTAAGTCTTCCCATAAGAATTACACGGTTCAGCATGACAGTTCCTCCTAGTTGTCCTTCTTAACGATCAGGGAACGAAGAACGCCGTCGGTGATTTTGTAGTTACGGTCAAGCTCAGCAGGGAACTCTGGAGCGCTGGTGAAGGTAGCGTATACGTAGTAACCTTCTACCTCGTCTTCGATTGGGTAAGCCAGTCTGCGTTTGCCCCATTCTTCTACGGTTCCCAGTGTAGCGTGTTTTTCGATCAGACCGGTGAATTTTTCTACCAGAGCTTTGATCGCTTCGTCGCCGTTTTTGGTGTTGAAGATCATGATAGTCTCATAATTTTCGTTGAGTTTTGCCATTGTCAAAGCACCTCCTTTTGGACTTAAGGCCCTGCCGGTTTTGCAGGGCAAGGTTTGCCGCAGTTTTGCAGCAACGATAGAATTATAGCAAATATACAGATAGGATGTCAAGGAAAAAACGGGCAAAAAAATGCCTTTGCCCATTCTTTGGTGAAATGGACAAAGGCAGAGGAGAGCGGCGTGACTATCTTGGACGATTTTACTGCACACCCAACAGTAAAGCCATGACAATGCTGGCGCACAAGGTCAAAGCAATGACGGCAGCGATTGCCAGCAGGGGAGGCAGCGGGCTTGCGCCGCCCACCGACGAAAGGGTCTGGTAGTATTCGTTGGGAGAACCGCCGGTGGAGGCAGCCTTCAGTTGGGAAATCTTTTGGCGGCAGTGGTTGTAATAATGGCGGTTAGCGGTAAAGCCGCAGTAGATGGAAACGCCGAAGCGCACATACATCAGCAGTTGTGCCGCAATCTGCCATCCGCCCAAACCGGTCAAATCAAATTGCAGGGAGGACATCAGCATCGGGTCGGCAAGGGTCTGCTCGAGCATATGGAAGGAAAGCACCAGTGCCGGAACATTTGATAGAATGTAGAATCCAAACAGCAGGGCGCCGATTTTGTACATCTTTCGATAGAAGAAGTACAGGAAGCCAAAGAAGAAGGCGGACCAGTTGAAAACTTTTGCTTTGACGCGCTGGGCAAGGATTTTAAACACCCGCAGGAAGTAGACATAATTTTGACGAATCACGAAGATAAAATCTTTGGCAGCAAATCCGCCAATCTGGTCGTTTTCGTAGATGGCGCCGAACATACTCTCAAAGTCCGGGGACTGCTCCTGCCCGGAAACTTCGTCAAAGGGGTTTTCTACCACCGGGCGCTGATTGTTGTTGGATGGCTGACTTTCGGTTTTGTTTTTTAAAGGGAAGTGGCAATTCGGGCAACTTTCATCCTCGCTGTGGCAGAACAGCCCGCAGTTAGGACAGATGATGTCATCACTGCCATCGGCTGCCGCAGCGGGTGGCTGGTCGTTGGGATTCTGCCAGCTTAGATGCTGCGGATGGAGCTGTTGTTCCATGGCACAGTGTCCAAGCTGTTTGTAGCACGCACGATGATGCGGGGCGCCGCACTCGGGGCAAACCACGATGTCGTCGCCCTCCTGAAATGGCTGTCCGCACACCGGACAACTGACACCCTTATAATTCATAAGATACACGCAACCTTTCTTTTACCTGTCATTTTGCATTTACTGAGTCAGTCCTGTGCAGATAAAAAGAAACGGCTTGACTCAAAGCACAGGTACTTGACGATATTTTCGACAAAAAACTTATATTCATTCAGTATACTATAAGTGAGAGAAAAAATCCAGCATCTAAATATGAATAAAAGAGAATCAAGGAATACTTTACAAGCGGGCAGGATTCTACTATAATAAAAGGTAAAACTGCCTGTTGTGCAACGATGCGGCGGTGGTTTGGATAGAAAATTGCTTATAAAACAGAATGGAAGATCATTTTTTACTTTTTGGATATACAGGAGGAAGCCGAATGCTTCAGACAAAGGAGCGTCTGCTCAAAAACAAAGGCTGAGCCGGCGCAGTTTTTTGACGGACAGGAACGCCGTAACAGCCAGCCGGTATAGTCGGCAGTCATTTTTAATCTTAAAGGATAACAGGAGGAGCAAAGATGCTTCAGATAGAAGAACTCAAACAGGAGCTGTTGGCGCAGCAGCCGAAGATTGAATATCTCAAGGAGGCGCTGGGCTATCAGAAGCTGCTGGAACAGAAAAAACAACTGGATGAACAGGCAGCGCAGCCGGATTTCTGGAATGATGTAGAAAACACCAAAAAGGTACTCAAGGAGCAAAAGACGGTCAACGAGAAGGTCGGCTCTTATGAAAATTTGGTGCGGATGTACGAGGACGCACAGACGATGCTGGAGCTTGCTGCCGAGGAAGAGTTTGACAGCGAGGAAGAACAGGAGAGCTTTTTGCAGGACATCCGCACCAGCTTAAAGGAGATTGCCCAGCGCATCGAGGAAGAAAAGCTGTCGGCGCTGCTGTCCGGCGAGTTTGACCAGAACAATGCCATCCTTTCCTTCCACGCAGGTGCAGGCGGCACCGAAGCGCAGGATTGGGTGCAGATGCTCTACCGGATGTATGCCCGCTGGAGCGAGCGACATCATTTTAAAGTCAAGGTGCTGGATTATCTGGCAGGAGAGGAAGCGGGCATCAAAAGCGCCTCCATCCTGATTACCGGAACCAACGCCTACGGCTTTTTGAAATCGGAACATGGGGTACACCGTCTGGTGCGCATTTCGCCGTTCGATGCTTCCGGCAGAAGACAGACCTCCTTTGCTTCGCTGGAGGTCATGCCGGAGATCGACGATGACTATGACATCGAAATCAATCCGGCAGACCTGAAGATTGATACCTATCGCTCGGGCGGTGCGGGCGGTCAGCACGTCAACAAGACCGAATCTGCCATCCGCATCACCCATATTCCGACCGGGGTCATCGTTGCCTGCCAGAACGAGCGCAGCCAGCACCAGAACCGCGAGGTAGCAATGAAGATGCTCAAATCTAAATTGGTCAAAATCAAGGAGCGTGAACACCTCAAACGCATCGAGGACATCAAGGGCGAGCAGCAGCAGATTGGCTGGGGTTCCCAGATTCGCTCTTACGTCTTTATGCCGTATACCCTGGTCAAGGACCACCGCACCAACTGCGAAAGCGGCAACATCAACGCAGTGATGGACGGGGACCTCGACCCGTTTATCAACGCATACCTCAAGGCGGCATCGCAGGGAGAAATCTAAATAAACTGAAACACTCATCCGATTACAGCGGGTCAGAAAAGACACAGGTCTTTTCTGACCCGCTGTTTGTTTGCCGGAAGATTGCCTGGAAAAAATTTTAAAGTTGCCATTTTCCTGCAACAAAACCCTTCGCTTTAGACACCTTATTTACAGAAGCAGAAAATGGAAGGGGAGGATAATCTTTATAAAAGATATTTCAAATGGTGGAAATAATTTATGGAGTATCTGTAACAAACCATCCTTTTTCATCGTCTTATAGGCAAGAGGAGAAACCTGATAAGGCGGTATCAAAAAAGGAGAATTCCCGCTTCATAAGAGAAAGGAGCGTTACTATGAAACCAAAGAACGAGCGACCGTTTTACAAGGTTATTGCGGTGTTGCTGGCGGTCACCATGATGTCTGCCGGTTTGACCGGCTGCGATTGGTTTAAACCTCGGCAGGAGGAATCGCAGCAGACCATCGAATTGGAAGCACCAGAACCGGATGAAGAGGACCCGGGTGAGGACATTTTAGATGAAAACGAGGTGTCCGCAGAGGTGGACCCGACCATCGAGGAGAAGGAAGAGGGTCAGGTCAAGGAGGAACCGCAGGCAGAGGAGCCGCAGACCTCCAAGCCATCCACCCAATCCACCCAGCCTGCAACAAAGCCGTCGGGCAGCGGACAGCAGTCCTCGCGAGAGGACCAGACGACCCATACAGTGACCACCTCGGCACTGACTCCCGACCGCACAATAAAAAAAGAGCAGAAGCCTACGGTAGTTTACCAGCCGGTAGGAACCGAGCTGGTGGAAAAACAGCAGGCAACTGCGCTGGCACAGCCTACCCAGCAGGTGCCGGTTCCGAAAAAGGGAACCAGCTATCCGAACGCCCGCTTTAAAAAGAAGGGCAGCTACAGCGAATCGACCATCTATAAAAACGGATATATCGACATCGGTGCGGTGACAATCTCCAACAAGACCTTTACCGGAGATGTGTTCATCAACGTGCCTTCGGATACCGTTACCTTAAAAAATGTGGACATCAAAGGAACGCTGTACATCAACGGCGGCTCCGATTGGGTCAAATTGTACGACGTCAATGCAGCTTCTTTGGTGGTAGACAGCCAGGAGACCGCGAGGGTGTTTGCTTCTCGCGACACCGAGCTGTCCTCCGTCAGCATCAAAAGCAGCGCCATCCTGGAGGAAGGCGGACTGTACAGCGGCAGCCGCGGCTTTACCAATGTGACAGTCAACGCGCCGAAGGGAACCACCCTGACCCTGCGCAACCTCAAGCTCAACAAGCTCAAAACCGTTACCGCCTGTGAGGTGGTGTATGACGACGATACCATCATCAACTATGCTTACACCAATGCGCCGACCGAGCTGTACGGCTATGGACAGATCAACCGTCTGTACTGCAACAGCGACGGGGTCTACTACGATGCAAGACCGCTGTATGTAGAAACTGCCAGAGGATGCGCAGCGCCAAGCAGACGTTCCAATTCCGGCTCCGGTTCCGGCTCTAGCAGCACCGACAAAAAGGTGACGTTGCACAGCATCTCCAACCAGTATCTGGACATCGGGGAAAAGAAGATTGTGGGCATCGACCACAACGGCAGCTCGCTGAAGGTTACGACCAGCAACGCCAGCGTGGCAAAGGTGACCTATTCCAATTCCAAGAGCCACATCACCATGACCGGAGTAAAACCGGGCAGAGCGACCATCAAGGTGACCTCCTCCCGCTCGGGTTACACCAGCAGGACCGTTTCCTTTGAGATTGTGGTCAAGGATACCTCCGGCAGCAAATTGCAGCTGTCGGGCATCTCGGACAAGAAAATGGAGGAAGGCAGTGTGCGCTACATCAGCGTCAACACCAACGCCAGCCGCATCAAGCTGTCCAACTCCAACAGCAACGTAGCACAGGTGACCGCAGACGGCTTCCAGCTGAAGGTGCGCGCCATCAAAGCCGGCACCACCACCGTCAAGGTGACCGCGTCCCGCTCGGGCTATACCTCCAAGAGCACCACCTTCCAGGTGACTGTTTATAGAAACAGCAGCAGCGGCGGCGGAAGTGAAGGCGGAAGCGACCGGGATACCGTGTACATCCGCAGCATCGACGACCAGGTTCTCAGCAGAGGCAGCGAACGAATCATCAACGTGCGCACCGATGCCAGTGCGATTGATGTTTCCACCTCCAACAGCAGCGTAGTCAAGGTAAGCTCCCGCCGGGACGACACCATCGTTCTGGAGGCAGTGGGTGCAGGAACCGCCAAAGTGACGGTGACCGGCTCCCGCAGAGGATATTATGATACCAAGGTCAGCTTTTGGGTGGATGTATACGGCAGCAGCATCTCTGCTCCGACCGTCTATGTCAACGCAGGCAGCCAGAGCTATCCAAACGGCAGCTGGACCAATCAGAATGTGACCTTTACCCTGACCGGCTACGGCAGCGGCAGAAAGGTTTATTCCTATGACCGTCCGGCAAAGATGCCAAATGAAAAACCGGCTTCGTGGGGAAATCGCCAGCAGCTGACCGACGGAACACTGACCGTAAAAAATGAAGGTCAGAGGGACTATTACTTCTTTACCGACGGCAGCGCGGGCACCAGCGAGGCGACCGGTATCTACACTGTGCGCATCGACAAAACCATGCCGACAGTCACAGCAATCGATGAAAACAACAATACGCTGACCTTCCAGGTGGCAGATGCTCTTTCCGGTGTCAAGTCGGTAGCGGTGAGCGGCAATAACATCACCACCACATTGGCAACCAGCAGCGACGGAAAATACCGTTTCGTAGCAGACAAAGAGGGCAGCTACACCATCCTGGTCACCGACAACGCAGGCAATGTCAACAACCAATATAAGGTAGATCTCAAAGGCAGCACCCAGACCGATACAGAGCCGCCAGTCATCGGAATGGCAAAAGAAGACAGCATCAATGGTTCGGCATGGTACAAAGAAGATAAACTGGTTCGCCTGACCGTCACCGACAACGTCGGCGTGCAGAGCGTACAGGTAAAGGTACAGGGTACAGAAAAGGGACTCAGCGTAGAACACATTAGCGGCACCGACATTTACCAGTTTGTTGCCGATAAAGAAGGCGCAGTCGTCTATGAAATCACCGCACGTGATGCAGCGGGCAACAAAGCAGAGATGCAGCTGACTGTTCGTGTGGATAAGAGCGCGCCAACCCTGGGAGCCATCACAACACAGGGAACGACCGTTACCTTCCAGGCAAACGATACGGTTTCGGGAATCGGCAACATCTTTGTGGTTCCGGCGGACAATACAACTGCCGGAGTGCAAATCAATGGAGAAACAGTTGAGCAAAACGGAAACGGCACCTACTCCTTTATTGCAAAGGAAAATGTCAACTACACCATCACCGCTGTGGATAAGGCAGGCAATGGAAGCAAATCGGAGCAGGTGATGATCAGCACAACCACTCCGACACCTCCTTCGACAGTGGAAAAACCGGTCATTACCATCACAGCGCCGGACAACACCCTTGCCCAGAGCAAGGACATTAAGGTGCAGGTGGATGCCAATTTGACCGGCACACAGAAATTGCAGGTGAGCATCTCGCCGACAGGCAAACAGCAGCCGGTCAACCTGCTGGAAGAGAGCAACATCTATCACTTTGAGGTGGACAAAAACGGTACCTACACCATCACCGCAGTCATTTTGGAGGGTACAACCGAGAAGGCGCGTGCAACACAAACAGTCGAGGTCAAGGGCATCGACAGCGAAAAACCGGTCATCGCCATCACCCAAAACCAGAACGGCGTGGTCAAATTTACCGTCACCGACCTCAACTCGGTAACCGCCAAATTTGACGGAACGGAAGTCAAAATGAATCTAACAACAACCAGCCAGGGCTTGGTATACAGTGGTCGTGTGGAAAACGTACAGCCAGGCAAACACACTATCGTTGCCACCGACAAGGTAGGAAACCAGGCAAGCGCAGATGTTGTTGTAGCAGCTGCCAAACAGCAGCCGACCTTGAAGGCAGGAAATCAGCAGGTCAATGAAACTGCGACCAGTGTTGTCATTCCAATCGAAGTTTCCGATGCAGACGGCAGCCCGGCGCAGGTCAAAGTGACCAGCGACAAGGGTCAGCTTACCGGCAGCGGCAGCAGTTACACTCTGACTGTTACCGAAAACGGAACCTATACCGTCACCGCAGAGGACAGTGACAGCAACCGCACACAGGTACAGATTCCGGTGGAAGCAATCAAAGGCAACGTTGCACCGACCTTGAAGGCGGGAAATCAGCAGGTCAACGAAACTGCGACCAGCGTGACCATTCCAATCGAAGTTTCCGATGCGGACGGCAACGCAGCACAGGTCAAGGTGACCAGCGACAAGGGTCAGCTTACCGGCAGCGGCAGCAGCTACACCTTGACCGTTACCGAAAACGGCACCTATACGGTTACCGCAGAGGACAGCAAGGGTAGTCGCACACAGGTACAGATTCCGGTCGAAGCAATCAAAGGCAACGTTGCACCGACAGTGAAGGCAGGAAGCCAGCAGGTCAATGAAACTGCCACCAGCGTTACCATTCCAATCGAAGTTTCCGATGCGGACGGCAACGCAGCACAGGTTAAGGTGACCAGCGACAAGGGTCAGCTTACCGGCAGCGGCAGCAGCTACACCTTGACCGTTACCGAAAACGGCACCTATACGGTTACCGCAGAGGACAGCAAGGGTAGTCGCACACAGGTACAGATTCCGGTGGAAGCAATCAAAGGCAACGTTGCGCCGACTATTGCAGCGGAGCAGCCGCAGATCAACGCCACCAGCGCCACCATCCGCGTGACCGTCGATGACAACGGCGGAACGGAAATCACCTCGGTCACCGACCAGAACCTTAACACAGCTGCGTTGCAGGCGGACGGCAGCTATCTGCTCACCGTTACCGAGGACGGCAGCTACACCATCACTGCGACCAACAAAGCGGGCAAGTCCGCGTACACTACCGTTGCCGTCAGCGGCATCGACCGCACCCCTCCGGTTGTCGAGCAGCCAACGGTCAGCTACAACGAAAACATGACCAGTGCCCAGATTGTGTTGAAAGCCAACGATGGAAACGGCAGCGGCATCGCCAAGGTGACCGCATCGGGCGTTGAGATGAGCCTGAGCGAGGGCAACTATATCCTGAACGTCACCCAAAACGGCGAGTATGCGATCGTTGTCACCGACAAGGCGGGCAACCAGGCACAGGCACAGGTCACAGTGAATGGCATCGACAAAACAAACCCTGATATTCGCCAGACCAGCGACAACAACGGCTGGAAGCAGAAGCATGAGGTCACCTTCGCGGTCACCGATGAGGGCAGCGGCATCAGCAGCGTGCAGGTAACCAAGGATGGCAAAACCATCACACACAGCGAAGGAAACGGTTACCGTTTCACCGCAGAGGAAAACGGCAGCTATCTCATCACAGCAACTGATAAAGCGGGCAACTCCGCCACAAAGACGGTGGAAATCAAAACGGTGGACCAGACAACTCCGACCGTTGTTCCACAGCTGAAGAATGGTGACAAGGCAATCAATCCTTACAACGGCAAGGATGCCAGCATCTATCAGGGAGGCAAGGTGACCGGCTATACCGTCAGTGTGCCACAGGAAGCGACAGCGGCAAGTCCGCTCAGCGTGCAGGTGAAAACCGACAAGCAGACAGAATTTAAGACCCTGAGCAAGGATAACATGAAGATTATCCTGACAGAAGGAACGCACACCGTCACCCTGCGGGCAATCGACGGCGCCGGAAATGTGGGCAAAGAGGTTCAGTACAAAATCAAGGTCGACTTACAGACGACCCAGACACAGAAACCTGCCGGTGAAACAAAGCCGGATGGCGCCGAATTGCAGCAGAGCCAGCCAGCCGATGTAAAGGCACAGCAGGAAACTGCATCGACAAAGCAGCAGGTAAAGAAAGTTCGGCAAAGCAATCCATCGGATGCAAACCCATCCAATGCAGCACAACAGGGAATCCAATCGGGTGACCCACAGCCAAAAGAATCCTAAGAGTATCACAAAAAAGCCACCTGAACAACCGTTCGGGTGGCTTTTCGCTTGTGGTTTTGTGGTTGAATTTTGCTTTAGCCAATCCACCAGCTTCCGTCGGGAGCCTGATAAAGCGAGCCGACCTCCTCGGATAGAAGGTTGCCGTCAAAATCTCTTGTGATGAGCTTGTCATAATAGCGGTAGCGGTCGGTTGCACAATTTTTTTCAGCATCCCAACCCTCCTCTACCCAGGCTTCCAGATAGACTTTATCCCCTTCAATTCGTATAGCGCTTTCACTGCTGCCCAAGGGGAAGGAGAATTTTTGTGGGTAATAGCAGACAAACTGCTCATCCTGGCTGACAATATGCACCGAATCTCCGATGATATGCAGATTGTACAGATTGACTTCTTTTATAGACAGCTCGGTCACCTGCTGCAAACAGCTGTCCGGGACCCACTGGTAGAGCCGGATGACATTGCAGGAAAAGTCCCCTTGCAAAAAGTAGTATTTTCCTTCTAAGAAAACGGGATTGCCATAAAGAACATCCTGTCGTTTGTCAAACGGCTGGTAGACCTTGCCTGTGACAAGGTCATAAAAGCGCAGGACGCTGCCCGGGTAACTGCTGTATTGCAGGCGCTCCGGCAGGCCGTAAAAGTCGGCAGTATCCGAGTGGGAGAAGGCAAAGCGTTTTTGACCGGCAATCGTTTCGATATAGCTTCCTGTGACTTTCTCAAAGCGTTTCAGCATAACAAAACTCCTCTCAAAATAATTTCGACAATTATCTTAAATGGATTGTATCATAAAATGAGGACAGATACTACCCGGCACAGGAGATTTGTTACAAAAAATAAATGGGTTGCAGCAAATGTCCGAAAAAAAGGCACTGTACAACAGGAAAATCCCTGATTTGCAAAAGCAAAACAAGCAAAAAGTCGGAAGGATTCATACAAAGAAAATTTTATGGAATTTTATACAAACGATTTGTCAATTTTGTAAAAGTATGGTATTCTTGATATATTGAAAAGGAAGAGAGTCCTGTTTTGGAGCAGTTTGTCGACAGAATGGGAATGGCTGCCTGTGTGGGCGGCATATACTTTGGACAGGACAAAGCAATGTTAGGGGAGATGTTTTATGAACAATCAAAGAAGAAACTTCCGCTTGACCTGCGCTTTGCTGGCAGCGGTGCTGGCGGTGGGAGTGGCAGGATGCGCACAGCCGGCAGAGGATAAACAGCCGCAGGGAAAGACCCAGCAGCTGTGGATAGCGGATAACTTTGTCGACCCGCAGGAAGGCTACCCGATGGAAAATCCGTCGGCAATCGAGCTTTCTGCAACCGCCGCTTTGCAGAAAAACAGTCTGCTCAACGGGCAGACCCAAAAACAGCAGCAGACCCAGGAGATGAAGGCGGTTTGGCTATCCTACCTCGACTTGAAGCCGATGCTGCTGGACAAAAATGATAAGAGTGTGGGAAAAGCACAGTTTACACAAAATATCCAGAAGGCGTTCGATAACATCCAGCAGCTGGGACTGAACACCGTGATTGCACAGGTGCGTCCCTTCAGCGATGCGCTGTACGAGTCGGAACTGTTCCCCTGGTCCTATCTGGCGACCGGCGAAGAGGGCGCAGACCCCGGCTTTGACCCGCTTGCTATCATGGTCGAGCAGGCACACCAGCGTGGCTTGCAGCTTCATGCGTGGGTCAATCCTTACCGGGTGCGCACCTCGGCGACCAACAAGCAGTTGAGCAGCAAAAATCCTGCTGTCAAACTGCTCAAAAGCGGCGATGCCATCCGTTACAACGGTGCAGTGACCTATGACCCGGCAAGCAAAAAAGCCCAGCAGCTGATTGTGGAGGGCGTGCGGGAGATTGTGGAAAAGTATGACGTGGACGGCATCCACTTTGACGATTATTTTTACCCCACTACCGACGCGGGCTTTGACAGTGCCTCCTATCAGGCGTACAAAAACAAAGGCGGCAGCTTATCGCTGGCAGCCTGGCGCCGTCAGAATGTCAACGACCTGGTCAAACAGGTGTATGCAGCTGTCAAGCAGGCGGACGGTGAGGTGCTGTTTGGCATCAGTCCGCAGGGTAATATGGACAATAACTACAACAAGCAGTTTATCGACGTGAAAAAATGGCTGAGTGAAGAGGGCTATCTCGATTACATCTGCCCGCAGGTCTACTTTGGTTTTAAAAACAGCACCTGCCCGTATGAGCAGACAGTGGAAGAATGGAACGACCTGATCCAAAATAAGGTCCAGCTGGTGGTTGGACTCTCCCCTTACAAGGTCGGTCTGGAGGACGCCTATGCAGGCAACGGCAGATGGGAGTGGGCAAACAGCGGAGACATCCTGGCGCGGATGGTGGAAACTGCCCGCAAAGAGGAGCACTATCAGGGATTTGCGCTCTTCCGCTACAACTCGGTGTTCCAGCCGGAATCGTCGGTTCGACCGGCAATTTTGGAGGAGCTGGACAGCTTGCAGGAGGTTTTATAACGCAAACATCAGGATGGAAAGGAACAGGAGGCCAGCACGGTGACAAAGAACAATAAAGAAAAAACGATCATCAACTCCCTGGCGGGAGTGATGGCGGTCATCACCATCCTTGCAATCTTTGCAGTGGTGATTCTGCGTCAGACGGCGGCGCAGGAGGAAAAGGATCAGAAGGTTGCACAGGCAATGCAGCAGATTCAACAGGAGCAGGAGGAGCAGAAGTCCCAGCCGCAGCCGGTGCAGCAGGAGGCGTCTGCGGTGCAGTTTGAACTGCCGCAGGAGATGAAAGCGGCGCAGGTAAGTCCCGGAAGGGAATTTTTATCCGAGCTTGCACCTGCGATTGAGCAGGCACAGCTGCGTCTGTCCGGGGAAGTGCTCCAGCAGGAGCAGCAATCGGTGCAGCCGGATGAGGAAGAGGTCTATCGGCAGCTGGAGCAGCTGGTGGAGCAGGCGGCACAACTGGGACTGAACACCCTGTTTGTCAGCACCGAAAATGCCTATGGAACGCTGTGGGACTCTCCGGCAAAGATGGTCTCCTTTGACCTGTTGGGCAGCCTGTGCGATCTGGCGCATCAGCAGGGAATAGCGGTGTACGGTCTGTGCGACCTTTCGCTGGTTGCAGGAACGGACGGCAGAATGCACCACATGACTTCGGTGAATGCAAAGGCTTTGGACCGCAGTGCAGAGCAGTTAGCCGCCATTGCTTCCCAGCGAGGGCTGGACGGTCTGCTGCTGGATGGGTACCTCAATGAACAGGGACAGTACAGCTATGATGAATATGCGCACACAGGCGCCAACGTCAGCCTAAAGGAATATATGACCGGCAGCACCGAGCTGCTGGTACAGACAGCGGTGCAGACGGTGCGTCAGCAGAACCCGGAGCTGCCGGTGGGACTGGCGGTGTCGCCGGTGTGGGCAACTGCCGATGAACAGCCGGACGGAATCGACCTTGCTTACACCCGAACCTCTCTGGGCGATTACAATGCGGACAGCAAAGGGATGATTGAGAAGGGTCTGGCAGACTTTGTGGTGGTCAAAAACTATGGAGCGACCGGCAGCGACCAGCTTCCTTTTGAACCGATTGCCGACTGGTGGAGCGATACCCTCTCACAGGCGGGTGTGACCGGTTATATGGGACATGCCTCCTCGCGGGCAGGCAGCTGGGAAAACGGCTGGGGACCCAACAGCGAGCTTGCCGACCAGTGGAAGATTACACAGCAGGAGGAAGGTTTTTGCGGCAGCGTATTTAATTCGCTGGAGGCACTGCTCAAGGATGTAAACTACACCACCTATTATTTAAAGGAAGCATGGGAGCAGGAAAGCAGCGGGGACCAGATGACCGCACAGGCAGGTAGTGGCAGCTTTAGCCAGCGGGAGGACCTGTTTGCGGGCTTGACCCTGCTGGAAGAGGTTACCCCGGTGGGCAATTACAGTGTGGCAGACGGCGACACCATCGACCTTGTGGCAATCGCAATGGACGGAGCGCAGGTAGTGGCAACCGTTAACGGAGAAACCCTGACCCTAAAGAACACCGGACGTTCGGGTGGAATCAGCGGCTACCGAAAATTTACCGCCTCCTATGATGTCGAAGGTAAAAACGTCAGCTCCTCCGGGATGGGCAGCATCGTCTTTATTGCCAGCATGGATGGTAAGACCGAGAGCCTGACCGGCGCCAAGCTGACCTTCCAGGGACCGACCAGCTCCTACGGCAGCAACGACAAGGGCAATTCTTCCAGCAGTTCCTCGAGCAGCAGTTCCTCAAGCAGCTCCGGCGGCGATTATACCGGTACCATCCGTTATAATCAGCCGAGCCTGTCCACCTCCTCGAGCAAATCCATCGGGGATGGAACCTTGGTGCAGGTGGTGTCCGAGCAGGCATTGACCTTCCCGGTCAATAAAAACAGCATCTACCCGGATACCAGCTGCTACCCGCTGCCTTATGGCACGATGGATTATGTGGTCGGCAGCAAGGTCAGCGTCAAGGACGGCAGCAGCTACCGCCATTACTATAAACTGGCATCGGGTCGCAGGGTCTACTGCGAGGATGTGCAGGCGGTGACCGGAGGAATCTCCATCAAAAACAACAGCATCCGCAATATGACCGTCAAAGCAAACAAGGATTTTACCTATGTGATTTTGCAGTCGGATTATCCGGTTTCCTATTTGCCGGAATATTCCAGCGGCAGACTGCGGTTTGATTTTCAGAACACCACCTCCACACCGGGGGATTTATCCCTCAATCAAAACCCGTTGTTTTCCAGTGCAAGCTGGAAGGGCAGTACCCTGACCCTGGAGCTGTTGGATGACGGCAGCTTCTTGGGATACAAAGCCTACCATGAAAATGGAAACATTGTGCTGCGCTTTAACAATCCGACCGGAATAGAGGGTGCGCGCATCACTGTAGACCCGGGACATGGAGGCAGCGACCCGGGTGTAGCGGATGACATCGACCCAAACTGGCCGGAAAAGAGAATCAACTGGGAGCTTTCCAAAACCATCGCACAGGAGCTGGAGGACAGGGGAGCCAAGGTCAATCTGCTGAATACCTACAACAATACCACCTCGCTGGACAGCAGACTGGCACAGGCGAAAAACTTTGATTCCTCGCTGTTTTTGTGTATCCATACCAACTCCTCTGAAACCAACAGCGCGGCGGTCGGCTCGGAGTGCTACTACTTCTATCCGTTCGCCAAAAAGCTGGCAACCCGCATCTCCTCCGCCAGTGCGGATGGACTTTCCACCACCGACAGGGGTGCAAAATATGACGTCTTTTATGTCACCCGCGACCCGCAGATGGTAGGCATTTTGGGAGAGATTGGCTTTTTGAGCAACGCCAAGGAATACAGCAAGATGCAGAAGGATTCCTACCAGCAGCAGGTGGGAGAGGAGATTGCGCAGGCAGTCGAAAAATATCTGGATGCGGCGGGTGCAAAATATGCCGGACGCACCGGCACCCAGAGCACCGGCAAGGAGCTGAACGCCTCCAATGGACCGGCTTGCTCGTTGGACGGCAAAACTGCCAGCAGTCAGGGCAGCTCGTCGAGCGCGGGCGGTAGCTCCTCTGGCAGCAGTTCCTCCGGCAACAGCAGCAACAACGGTTCCTCTTCGAGCAGCAGCGGCAGCACCTCCTCGAGCAAGCCATCCGGCAACAGCAGCTCTTCGTCCACCGAGCGTCCGTCGGGACCGGTGAGCGAAACGGTTGTGGTCAAGGGCAGCAGCAACGGCAAGGTCAAGTATATCATCTTTACCGACCCGGAGAATAAAAAGCTGACCCTCAAGGCAGGGCAGGAAAAGCAGCTGGGCATCAAGCTGACCGGAGATGACAAGGTCACCCGCAAGTACACCACCAGTGACAAGTATGTGGCAACCATCGACAAGGACGGTGTGGTACACGCAGTGGGTGCAGGCACTTGTAAGATTACCGTGGTGGCAGGCGACCAGGGAGGCAGCATCGAAGTCAAGGTCACCGGCGGCAGCTCTTCGGGCAGCAGCTCTGCGAACAAGACCGACAAGCAGCCGGAGGTACCGGATGTGGTCGGCAAAAAGGTGGAGACCACCGGCATCACCATAAAAGCTTCCTCCACACGGGTAGAGGCAGGAAAATCGATTCAGCTTCAGGTGATTTTCTCTCCTTCCAACGCCACCGGCGAGGAGATTGTATGGAGTGTTTACCGTGGCAGTCTGTATGGCTCGGTGGACGGCAGAGGTGTCTTTACCGGCATTGAGTCGGGCTATTCCACCGTGCGGGCAACCACCGCAGATGGAAAATACAGTGCGACAATGCGCATTGAAATTATCTAAATTTTTTGCAGACCGGAGTCTTTTGCGGACATCCGGTCTGTTTTTTTCTGTCAGTTTGGAAGGATAGAAATTTTCTGTGGGGATTTGTATGTGACGGCTTATTCTAAAGAATAAAGGATAGTGCGGCGGTCAGAGCCAGGCAAAACAGCAGATTGGTTCGAGAGCAAAGGAAGGAACAGGAAAAATTGTAGGAGAAAAATAAAAAAGAGGGGATTTTACAGGTCGATTTTAGCCACTCCGACGCAAAATCAGCCGAATTGCTGTGCTTTTTGCTCGAAGTTGGCAATATGGGTAAAAAGCCTTCGTCGGGTATTTTCTTTTTCATCTATTTTTCATTGTTGACAAATTAACAGGCTCGGGGTAAACTATTTAGTGGGTACAAGGCAGCTGCCAGACAGGCAGCGGGACCTTGCAGGACAGACAAAAGGGCAAAACAGAAGGGGCGGGCGTTTTTAAGAAGAAGGAACGGGTGTCTTTTCTGTCTGCATATGTCGAAAATTTTCGAGAGGTGAGATTGCAAGTGTATAAAATCGTAAACAAAAAGCTGTTGAACGAAGCAGTCGTCCTTGTTGAGGTAGAGGCTCCGTTTATCGCTAAAAAGGTTCTCCCCGGACAGTTCATCATCTTCCGCATCGACGAGCAGGGCGAGCGCGTTCCGCTGACCGTTGCAGATTATGACAGAGAAAAAGGCACCATCACCCTGATCGTTCAGATGGTAGGTCGTTCCACCAAGATGCTCGGCGCAATGGAAGCAGGCGAATACCTGCTGGACGTTGTTGGTCCTCTGGGTATCCCAACTCATCTGGATGGTCTGAAGAATGTTTGCGTTATCGGCGGCGGTGTTGGTTGTGCAATCGCATATCCACAGGCAAAAGCTCTGCACGCAATGGGCGCTCATGTTGACATGATCGCTGGCTTCCGTTCCAAGGACATCGTTATCATCGAAGATGAGATGCGCGCAGTAGCAGACAACCTCTATGTAATGACCGACGACGGCACCTACGGCGAAAAGGGTCTGGTTACCAACAAACTCCAGCAGCTGATCGACGAGGGCAGAGATTACGATGCAGTTATCGCAATCGGTCCGGTTATCATGATGAAGTTCGTTGCTGAAACCACCAGACCAAAGGGCATCAAGACCATCGTTTCCCTCAACCCAATCATGATCGACGGTACCGGCATGTGCGGCGGCTGCCGTGTCAATGTTGGCGGCGAGATCAAGTTTGCTTGTGTAGACGGTCCTGACTTCGACGGTCATCTGGTAAACTTTGACGAGCTGATGAAACGCAACGGTACCAACCGTGAGCAGGAACAGCATGACAGCGAACATTGCAGACTGAGAGGTGCCCACAATGCCTAATATGAGTATGACAAAGCTCCCTATGCCGGAGCAGGATCCAAAGGTAAGAGCAAGAAACTTTGAAGAGGTTTCTTACGGATATACAGAAGAAATGGCAGTAGAGGAAGCACAGCGCTGCCTCAACTGCAAACATATGCCTTGCGTAAGCGGCTGCCCTGTCAACGTACAGATCCCGAAATTCATCAGCCTGATCGCTCAGGGCAAATTTGCCGATGCTTGCTCTGCAATCAAAGAGACCAGCGCTCTGCCGGCAGTTTGCGGTCGTGTATGCCCACAGGAAACCCAGTGTGAAGCAAAATGTGTCCGCGGCATCAAAGGTGAGCCGGTTGCAATCGGTCGTCTGGAAAGATTTGCTGCTGACTGGGATATGAAGAACGGCAAACATGAAACCGAGAAACCGGTTTCCAACGGTCACAAAGTTGCTGTTATCGGTGCAGGTCCTGCAGGTCTGACCTGTGCAGGCGACCTTGCTAAGAAAGGCTACGAAGTTACTATCTTCGAAGCATTCCACAAAGCAGGCGGCGTACTGGTTTACGGTATTCCTGAATTCAGACTTCCAAAAGCCATCGTTCAGAAGGAAGTAGAAGGTCTGGAAAAGATGGGCGTTAAAGTGATGACCGACATGGTTATCGGCAAAGTTCTGTCCATCGACGAGCTGATGAACGACATGGGCTTCGAAGCTGTTTTCGTAGGCTCCGGCGCTGGTCTGCCAATGTTCATGGGCATTGAAGGTGAGGATCTGGTCGGCGTATACTCTGCAAACGAGTTCCTGACCAGAATCAACCTGATGAAAGCTTACCTCGATGAGTATGACACCCCAATCAGAAAAGGTAAAGCGGTTGCAGTTGTCGGCGGCGGTAACGTTGCAATGGACGCTGCAAGAAGCGCAATGAGACTGGGTGCAGAGCACGTTTACATCATCTACAGACGTTCTGAAGCTGAGCTGCCGGCTCGTCGTGAGGAAGTTCATCACGCAAAAGAAGAGGGCATTGAGTTCATGCTGCTCAACAACCCTGTTAAGATCAACGGTGATGAAAAGGGCAATGTAAAATCCATCGAGTGCATCAAGATGGAACTGGGTGAGCCGGATGCTTCCGGTCGTCGCCGTCCAATCCCGGTTGAAGGCTCCAACTTCGAACTGCCGGTTGACACCGTTATCATGTCTTTGGGTACCTCTCCAAACCCACTGATCAGAACCACCACCGAAGGTCTGGAAGCAAACAAACATGGCTGTCTGATTGCTGACGACAACATGGCTACCACCCGCGAGGGCGTGTACGCAGGCGGTGACGCAGTTACCGGTGCTGCTACTGTAATTCTGGCAATGGGCGCAGGCAAAACCGCTGCTGCTTCCATCGACGAATACATCCAGAATAAAAACAAATAGTTTTTATAAGAATCAAAAGGACTCCGCATCAAGCGGAGTCCTTTTTGCGTCCGGTGGTACAAAGATGTTAGAGCAATCCCGAAGGCTGGATAGCACAAAGGAGCAGACCTTTTAAAAGGTCTGCTCCTTTGTTTATGAAAGATAAGGGGAGGGTATCAGGCGATGGCTCCCATGAGGGAATAGGCGATGGTGCCGACAACGCCGGTGCCAAAGATGATGGCGATGGCGTTGAAGCGGTACTTTCTGAGCAGGAACAGCCCGCCGACAAACAGAACAGCCTCCAGCGGACGGAAGTTGGAGAGGACTGCGGAGCTTAAATCCGACTGGAACAACCCGAGCATCAGGATGGAAAGACCGGCAGAGGCAATCAGCGCGACCACTGCCGGACGCAGCGCGGAAAGGACCGTTTGCACGCCGCTGAAGTTGCGGTATTTATAATAAAAATGGGCAAGCGCCAGACAGATGCAGAAGGATGGGATGATACATCCGAGGGTACACAGAATGGCGCCCGGGATGCCCGACAGACGGGTGCCCACAAAGGTGGCGGAATTGATTGAGATGGGTCCCGGTGTCATCTCTGCAATGGTGATTAAATCGGTGAATTCGCCCAGCGTCATCAGATGGTGGACATCCACGATTTGATTTTGAATCAGCGGGATGGCAGCATAGCCGCCGCCGACACTGAATAAGCCGACCTGAATGAAGGCAAAGAAAAGTTGCAGCAGAATAGGCATGATTAGACCTCCTTGACAGACGCATCCGCGCGTGTTTTAGATTTGGAACGGGACTGAATCAGCAAATCGAGCAGACCGACACCCAGACATCCGAGGATGAGAACCATTGCCTGCACACCGAAAAAGACCTTTGCTGCAAAGGCGCCGACCATCAGCAGGATGTACAGAGTGCGACGGGTGCGGATGACATTGGCACCCAAGTTCCAGACAACATCAAAGATGACGGCAGCAACACCTGCACGCATGACCTGAAGGGCGGTGGCAATGATTTGGTTGCTGCGGAACTGCGCATAGAAGTAGGAGATGGTGGAAATGATGATCATTGGCGGTAAAGCGGTGCCGAGGATGGCGACCAGCGAGCCGGGGATGCCGCACATCCGATAGCCCAGAATGACCGAGGCGTTGATTGGAATGGGACCCGGCGAAGATTGTGCAATGGCGGTGATGTCCAGCATCTCCGATTCATCCAGCCAGCCCAGCTCCTCAACAAATTTTTTCTTCATCAGCGAAACGATGACGAATCCTCCGCCGAAGGTAAAGGCACTGAGCAAGAAGGTTGCCTTGAACAGCTGCCAGAGAATCTGTGATTTTTTTTCTTCTTTTTTCATAGTTGTTTCTCCTTTCTCTCAAATCCACATACAGGATAACATAAAAAATCCATGATGAAAAATTGTTTATTTTTATGTTATAATAAAAATAATTTATGGATAGGAGGAAGAAGAATGCTGGATTTTCGAATTGACACCTTTTTGGAGGTCTGTCGGTTGATGAACTACACCCGCGCGGCAGAGCAGCTCAACCTGACCCAGCCGGCTGTATCCCAGCACATCCGCTGGCTGGAGGAGCAGTGCGGGGTCAAGCTGTTCCACTACGAAAACAAACAGCTGAACCTGACCGCTGCCGGGCAGATGCTGCGCAGCGCCGCTATCACCATGAAGCAGGATCAGATGTTTTTGTACAGAAGGATGCAGGAAGCAGACAGCGAGGACGCTGACCTGTGTTTTGGCGTGACCCCGACGGTGGGAATGTATCTTATCCCAAAGCCGCTGGCAGCCTACCGCAGGCGGCATCCATCGGCAAAAGTGTCGATGCAGGTGGAGAACAGCGAGCTGCTCTGCCGTTGGCTGGACAGCGGAGAGATCGACTTTGCCATCCTGGAGGGATATTTTCATAAGGAGGACTACGACTCGATGCTCTACCGCACCGAACGCTATCTGGCGGTGTGCGCACAGGATTACCCGTTTCAGAATACACCCCACCAACTTGCCGACCTGCTGGGTGAAACGCTGCTGGTGCGGGAGGAAGGCTCCGGCAACCGGGAAATTATCCGGCGCAGTTTGAGCCGAAAGAATCTGGCTCTTCAGGATTTTCACTCGCTGTTTGAGGTGGGGGATATGAACGTCCTCAAGCAGATGCTGGTGCAGGGCTGCGGAATCGGATTTTTGTACGAAGCAGCGGTGCAGGAAGATTTGCAGCAGGGCAGACTGCGGATCATCGAGCTGGAGGACTTTGCCGAGGACCACGACATCACCTTCCTCTGGCGTAAGGGGAGCATCTTTGCACCGCGCTACCGGCGCATCTATGGAGAACTGTGCCAAAACGAGCAGATTTTTTAAAACAGGGCAGAAAAAAGGGAAGGTATCCGCAGGATACCTTCCCTTGTATTTTTATATCTTGGCAGAGATTACATCATGCCGCCCATGCCTGCGCCCGGAGCGCCTGCCATAGCGTCATTTTCCTCTTTGCTGTCAGCAACCAGAGATTCGGTGGTCAGTATCATGGAAGCAACCGAGGAAGCGTTCTGCAGAGCGGAACGGGTAACCTTGGTTGGGTCAACGATACCGGCTGGAATCATGTCAACGTAGGTTTCATTGTAAGCGTCGTAGCCGTAGCCAATCTTGTCGGAGTGCAGCAGGGTATTGACGATGACAGAACCATCGACACCTGCGTTGATAGCGATCTGACGAACCGGCTCTTCCAGAGCTTTCAGAACGATCTTAGCACCGGTTCTTTCGTCGCCGTCGAGGGAATCGACCAGAGCCTGAACAGCCGGGATTGCATTGATCAGAGCGGTACCGCCGCCTGCTACGATGCCTTCTTCAACAGCTGCTTTGGTAGCGGACAGAGCATCCTCAATGCGCATCTTCTTTTCTTTCATTTCGATTTCGGTTGCAGCGCCGACTTTGATGACAGCTACGCCGCCTGCCAGTTTAGCCAGTCTTTCCTGCAATTTTTCGGTATCGAATTCAGAGGTGCTTGCAGCAATCTGGGATCTGATCTGACCAACACGCTCAGCAATCGCTTCTTTGGAGCCAGCGCCGCCGACGATGATGGTGTTTTCCTTCTGAACTTTTACCTGAGAAGCACGACCCAGCTGAGCTACGGTGGTGTCCTTCAGCTCCAGACCCAGGTCGGAGGAGATAACTTCGCCGCCGGTCAGGATAGCGATGTCACGCAGCATTTCTTTTCTTCTGTCGCCAAAGCCAGGAGCTTTTACAGCAACACAGGTGAAGGTGCCGCGCAGCTTGTTGAGCAGCAGGGTGGTCAGTGCTTCGCCCTCGATGTCCTCTGCGATGATCAGCAGCTTCTTGCCGGACTGTACGATCTGCTCGAGCAGTGGCAGAATCTCCTGGATGTTGGAAATCTTCTTATCGGTGATGAGCAGCAGAGCGTCATCCAGAACAGCTTCCATCTTGTCGGTGTCGGTGACCATGTATGGGGAGATGTAGCCGCGGTCGAACTGCATACCTTCTACGACTTCGGTGTAGGTTTCAGCGGTCTTGGATTCTTCCAGGGTGATGACGCCGTCAGCGGAAACCTTTTCCATTGCTTCTGCAATCAGGTTGCCGATGACCTCGTCGCCGCAGGATACGGTAGCAACTCTGGCAATGTCAGCCGAGCCGTTTACTTTCTGGGAGTGGGAGATGACGGTGTCAACGGCGGTCTGTACAGCTCTCTGGATACCTTTTTTCAGGACCATTGGGTTTGCACCGGCAGTGACGTTCTTCATGCCTTCGCGTACCAGAGCCTGTGCAAGCAGAGTAGCGGTTGTAGTACCGTCGCCTGCTGCATCGTTTGTTTTGGTAGCGACTTCTTTTACCAGCTGTGCGCCCATGTTTTCAAATGGGTCTTCCAGCTCGATCTCTTTTGCGATGGTGACACCGTCGTTGGTGATCAGCGGTGCGCCGAATTTTTTATCCAGAACGACGTTGCGTCCCTTTGGACCCAGGGTGATTTTTACGGTATCAGCCAGCTGGTCGATACCTTTCTGCAAAGATTTTCTTGCTTCTTCTCCGTATGCAATGATCTTGGACATAGTAATCAAAACCTCCAGTATCTGTAAATCAAATGGATGTCATCAAAAATTATTCAACGATTGCCAGCAGGTCGGACTGACGCAGGATGGTGTATTCTTCGCCGTCTACCTTGACCTGAGTGCCTGCATATTTGCTGACCAGCACCTTCTGACCAACCTCAACGTACATTTTTTCTTCGTGACCTTCTACAACACCGCCTGGACCCACTGCAATGATCTGTGCGATCTGTGGTTTTTCCTGTGCAGCTGCGGCGAGGATGATGCCGCTTTTGGTGGTTTCTTCGGCTTCCAGCATTTTTACAACGACTCTGTCAAGTAATGGTTTAATGCTCATAGTTGTATTCCTCCATATAATTTAAGTAAAATAATAAACAAACCGGCATGAGGGAAGCTATGTGTCTGGCACTCGCTTACCTCAAGTGCTAAATGTATTGTACCGCATTTCCAGAAAAAATCAATAGCTAAATCCAGAAATTCATAATTACAGTCAATTTTTAACACTTTGTTCAAAAAACAGCGGCGGGCAAGCAGCAGTTTTTATGGTAAGATACCATATAGGACAGCCGTCGTTGTACTGCCCTTTTGATAGAAGTATAGAATCCGGCGGGGAGGATTATGCAAAAATCTTCCTTCTCTTAAAAATAAAAGGAGGGCGCAAATTGAAAAAAAGAAAATACTCCTTTCTCAATCTTTTGCTGTGGAGCCTGTCGGCGTTGCTGGTCTTGATGGCAGGCGCGGGCCTGCTGCTGGGTGTGTGGAATGTCGGGTCGACGGGACTGCTGCTGACAGCCGCTGTGCTTGCGGCAACGGCTGTCGTTCGTCGGTGGAAAAAGAGGAGGGGATGGATGATGACAACAATAGCTCTGCTGCTGGTGGCAGGACTGGCTGTGCACGCGGCGGTATGGAACTATTTTGCCTATGGGCGTCCGGCACCGAAGCAAGGAGCGGCAACGGTGGTGGTGCTCGGCTGCAAGGTCAACGGCGACCAGCCCTCGCTGATGCTGTGCAGGCGGCTGGAGTGTGCGCTGGAATACCTTCGGGCAAACGAACAGGCGGTTTGTGTGGTGTCGGGCGGACAGGGCAGCAATGAAAGCCACAGCGAGGCGTATGTGATGGAAAAGTTTCTGGTGGAAAACGGCATTGCACCCGAGCGGGTGGAACAGGAGGCGCTATCCACCAATACCGACAGCAACATTGCCAACAGCTTGCAGCTCATCGAGCAAAAGGGACTGCCGCACCGCATCATTTTATGCACCGACGGATTTCATCAGCTGCGCGCCTGGATGTACCTTCAGCGCCACGCCACCGGACAGATGGCAGATGCCTTGCACAGCACAGCTATCTCCGGCAGGACACCTGTTGCAGTGGTGCCTTCCTATGCGATGCGGGAACTGTTTGGAATCCTCAAGCTGCTGCTGGTAGGATAAATGGGCAAGGTGAAATAAGCGTGGATAAGAAAATTGCCAGATTTTACAAAAAACTTTTACAATGACAGGGAAAGATTTAAGGTCAAGGGTCTATAAAAATGACGGATGATTTGGTATAATAAAGGGTAAGAGTAAAACAAAATGGCGCTGCCGCAATCAGACGGCACGCAGGAAATATTTTTTGGAGGGATGTTCCAATGGCAAAGGTGACCCTGATCGCCCATACGCCGGACCCAGAACGACTGATTGCAGCTTCTGCAAAGCTGTGTTACAGTCCATCGTCCATCGAGCAGCTGATGGATGGCTTGGACGAACAAAAAACCACCGACTTTTTAAATATGCTGACCGATTTTGGACACCAAAGTCCGATCGAACATATCAGCTTTACCTTCGGCATCGAAGAGGTGTCCCGCACCCTGCTTGCTCAGATTACCCGCCACCGCATCGCGTCCTTTTCGGTGCAGAGCCAGCGTTATGTCAAGGAAAAACAGTTTTCCTTTGTAACGCCGCCGCAGATTGCGCAGGACCCGCAGGCTGCCGCCTTGTATCAACAGGCGATGCAGTCCGCCCACGCAAGCTATCTGGAGCTGTCCGAGCGGTTGGCGCAGAAGAACCTCGAGCAGCTGCTGGCAGAGGGAGTCGATGAAAAAAAGGCGAGGAGCATGGCAGAAAAACGAGCCATCGAGGATGCGCGCTTTGTGCTTCCAAACGCCTGTGACACCAAGATGATGCTGACGATGAACGCCCGCAGCCTGCTCAACTTCTTCCGACTGCGCTGCTGCAACCGTGCCCAGTGGGAAATCCGCGAGGTAGCCGAACAGATGCTCGCGCTGGTCAAACCGATTGCACCGACCATCTTTGCCAAGGCAGGTCCCGGCTGTGTCAGCGGACCTTGTCCTGAGGGCAGGATGACCTGTGGACAGGCAGCACAGGTCCGCAAAAAATATCTGCAAGGGGAGGCAGAGTAGCATGAAGGGCAAGCTCATCATCATCGAAGGGTTGGACGGCAGCGGCAAAAGCACCCAGATGCAGCTGCTGTGCCAACGGGCTGAACAACTGGGCAAACCGGTGCGCCGGGTCAAATTCCCGAACTATGACGAGGATTCCTCGGCGCTGGTCAAAGCCTACCTGAGCGGGGAGCTTGGCTCGTTGCAACAGATCAACGCCTATGCCGCATCGGTGCTGTACAGCGTGGACCGCTATGCCACCTGGAGAAGGCATATGCACAGCGATTATGAGCAGGGCGCTGTTTTTCTGCTGGACCGCTACACCACCGCAAATATGTACCATCAGACCACCAAGCTGCCGCATGAGGAGTGGGACAGCTTTTTGGACTGGCTGGTGGATTTGGAGTTTCAAAAGATGGGTCTGCCCGCTCCCGATTTGGTGCTCTATCTGGATATGCGCCCGCAGACGGCTCGCCGCTTGATGGAAAAGCGCTACCACGGCGACGAGAGCAAAAAGGACATCCACGAGGCGGATTTTTCCTACCTGATGTCCTGCCGGGAAGCGGCGCTGTATGCAGCAAAACGGTTTGACTGGCAGGTCATCGAGTGCTGTGACGGGGAAAACCCGCTGCCAATCGAGCAGATTTCACAGATGATCTGGGAAAAGGTCGAACCATATCTGCAACAAGAAGGACAGCAATAAAAAGAAAGACAACGCTTTACAGTCATAATAGCAAGATAAAAACACAAGAACAAAAATAAGAAAGGAACGTTTGTTTGGATTTTCACAGAATTAGCCTGCAAGATAAAGAATGGGTGGAGCAGCTGTTGAGCTGGTCCGATTACAACAGCTGCGAGTACAGCTTTTCTTCGTTGCTCAACTGGAGCCATATACACCAGACCGAAGTCTGCCGGATGGGCGACTTTGGGATTGTGCGCAGCGGTTTTAAGGAGTTTTCCTATCTCTATCCCTTTGGAAGAGGGGACGTTGCTCCGGTCATTGAAGCCATTTTGCAGGATGCACGGGAAAATCAGGTGACCCCGACGATTTCTCTGGTGTTGGAACCGATGAAGCAGCAGCTGCAAACGCTGTTTCCCGACCGGTTCTGCTTTGAAGAGGAGCGGGCGTATTTCGATTATATCTACACCTTTGACACCTTGGCATACCTCAAGGGAAGAAATCTCAGCGGCAAGCGAAACCACATCAATACCTTCCATAAGATGTATGAGGGTCGTTGGAGCTTTGAAACCATCACACCGGAAAATATCGGTGAGTGTGTGCAGATGAACCAGGAGTGGGGACAGCTCAACGAGCTTTCCCTCGGCAGCGGACTGCTCAAAGAAAAAACAGCGCTGACCACTGCCTTTGAAAACTTTTTTGAAGAAGGTCTGCGCGGCGGTTTGCTGCGTTTGGACGGGAAAGTGATTGCCTTTACAATGGGCAGACCACTCAATTCGGACACCTTTGTGGTCCACTTTGAAAAGGCATTTTCGGACATCCGCGGCGCCTACCAGATGATTAACCAGCAGTTTGTCCTCAACTGCTGCCAGGGCTATTCCTTTATCAACCGCGAGGACGACACCGGAATGGAAGGACTGCGCAAGGCAAAGCTGTCCTATCTGCCGGAAATTTTGTTGACCAAGTACAATGTCCGTCTGATCGAGGACGGAGGCTTTCTGCCCGGCTGCCAAAAAGCAAAGCAGGAGCAGCAGGAAACGTTGCAGCTGCAATAAAGAACAGCGAAGGAGGAAACGGCGATGGAACAGATTCATCTGCTCGACCCGCTTGCCGCAGGAGAAGAGGACCGCAGACAGCTGGTGCGACTGTGGGAGGAATGCTTTGAGGCGGACGAGCCATATTTGCAGGTGTATCGGGAGCAGATGCTGGTAAAATCCGATGCCCGCACGGTGGTTTTGCGGGAGCAGGGAAAAATCCTTGGAATGTTGACCCTACTGCCCTGCTCCTATCGGGTGGAAGGGCGGCAACTGCCGGCGATGTATCTGTTTGCCGTCGCAACTCTGCCCGAGGCACAGGGCAAGCAGGTGGCGACCCGGATGCTTTCGTGGGTGGACCGCTTTTTGCCGCAGCAGGGGATAGAGGTGGCTATTCTTGCACCGGCTACCGAATCTCTGTACAGCTTTTACCGCAAGTGCGGGTATGAGGACTGGTTTTACCGCAGCAAGCTTACCCTTCCCGCCGGTCAGACCGGGCAGAAGGGATTGGTCTGGGAGGAAATCGGTGCACAGCTGTTTGCACAGCAGCTAGAGCGGATGGCAGGGCAGGATGCCGTCCTTTGGAGCGCACAGGAGCTGGAATTTGCCGAAGCGGAAAGCCGCCTGTACCACGGCGGGATGTACCGCCTGTGGCAGGACGGATGTCCGGTAGGGGTGTGCAATCTGTACCGTTATACAGCGGACAAGGTGATTGTCAAGGAATTGCTGACCGAGCCGGAGGTTTGTGCCGAGCAGCTGGTAAAACAGATTTGCAGCGGCTTTGAGGGAGGTTCAATCGAGTTTCGTTTGCACCCGCAGCTGGATTTGGGACAGAAGGTGCCTGCGGGGATGCTCCGCTTTTACACACGGGAGCGCCCTTTGGCAAGTGGACAGGCATATCTGCCGTTTATTTTGGATTGAGCGATGAAATAGAGAGAAAAGCAAAAAGGAGTTGGGGATAGATGGTGACAATCTTTCTTGCACAGGGCTTTGAGGAGATGGAGGCATTAGCGCCGCTGGACCTGTTGCGTCGGGCAGGGATACCGGTGCAGACGGCAGCTGTTACCGACAGCGGGCTGTCGGCAGATGAAAAAGCGGCGGATCGACTGGTGGTGACCGGAAGCCACGGAGTTCGCTTTGTCTGTGATTTGGCGGCAGAACAGGTGACCGAAGAGCAGATGCAAATGCTGGTGCTGCCGGGCGGGATGCCTGGGACTAAGCATCTGGGAAGCAGTCCGCTGGTCGACCGCTGGCTGCGCTATGCACAGCAGAAGGGCGTGTTTATCGGCGCCATCTGTGCAGCACCCTCGGTGCTGGGCGAAAAGGGGATGCTGCAAGACCGCAGTGCCACTGCCTTTCCGGGTTTTGAGCCGAAGGGAGCAATCTGCACCGGTCAGGGCGTGGTGCGCGACGGGCAGTACATCACCGCAAAGGGAGCGGGAGTCTGCATTGAATTTGGTCTTGAGCTGGTCAGCTGCCTGGCAGGAGAAGCGACCGCTCGACAGATAAAGGAAGAGATCCAATGCCAAAGATAGATTTAAGAGAATACAAAAAAGAAATCCGCTCCCAGATGCGCCGCATCCGTCGGGAGATGAGCCCGCAGACGGTGCAGGAAAAGAATGACCGTATCTATAAACGGTTGATTGCCACCCAGCAGTACCGCCGGGCAAAGACAGTGGTGGTCTATGTTTCCAAGGAGCTGGAGGTGGACACCCGCCGTCTGATGGAGCACGCATGGGCAGACGGCAAACAGGTGGCTGCACCCCGCTGTGTGGAAAACACACGACTGATGAAGATGCACCTGATTGGCAGCATGGAGGACCTGGAGGAGGGAGCCTATGGCATCCTGGAGCCATACAGCAATCTGCCGGTGCTGGAGGATACCACTAACGCCATCTGCATTGTACCCGCCTTCTGCAACGATTACCGCGGCTATCGGGTGGGCTACGGCGGCGGCTACTACGACCGCTATCTTTCCACCTTTCAGGGAGTGAAGATCGGAGTTAATTACAGCGACTGTGTGCGCCCAAAGCTGATTGGAGGTCGGTATGATGTGCCGGTAGACCTGCTGGTCACCGACCGCTACCTGCGCAGATGTACCACAAGACCTTCGGTCAGACACAGAAAACCTGTAAGACAGGGGACAAAAGGAGATGCACGATGAAAAACGAACAGGACCGCGAACAGTTGCAGCGGTATTTCGGACAGGGAAACAACAGTGACCCGTTAAAAAACAGCAATCGCTCCAAGCGCAGCGAGGACCTCTCCTTCGACCAGACCCAGTGGTTTGTATCGGAGGACGGGCAGGATGAGGACGATTTTGAACAGGAGGAGCCACAGCCGCAGGAGGATTTCCTTCCAAACGGCGGCAAAAAGAAAAAACGCAGACAGTCCCGTTTGAGCCGATTTGCTCAAAGTTTTGTGCTGATCTGCGTCTTTGTGGGAGCAGCAATCTTTTTAGCCTACTTTGCACTGATCAGTGCCAGTGACCTGTTGGGTCTGGGACAGCCGGACCAGCAGATTGAGGTCACTCTGACCGAGGAGCAGGCATCTTCACTGAGCAAGACCGCACAGGTGCTCAAGGACAAGGGTGTCATCTCCGGCAAGCTGGTGTTTGAGCTGTATGGAAAGCTCAAGGACAAGGAAGGCTCCTTCCTTGCAAAGACCTTCGTCCTCAACAACAAATGGGGATATGACCAGATTATGGACCATCTGGCATACGACAATGTAGAGTCGGACATTGTCAGCGTCACCTTCCGAGAGGGTATGACCCAACGACAGATCGGTGAGCTGCTGGAGGAAAACAAGGTCTGCACCGCCGACGAATTCTATCAGGCGCTGGACGAAGGGGATTATTCCTCCTACGACTTTGCAGGTCTGGTGCCGGACGACGAATCGCTGCGCTTTAGAAAGTATGAAGGATATATCTTCCCGGACACCTATGAATTTTATACCAATATGAATCCGAAAGAGGTCGTCAGAAAGTTCTTCAGCAACTTTGACAACAAGGTGGATTCCGAGGTGATGCAGGAGATTCGCAGCCTTTCCAATGGACTGGGTGAACTGGACAACCTGATTACTTTGGCATCAATTATCCAGAAGGAAGCGACCGACCTGGAAAATATGAAGATGGTATCTTCGGTATTCCACAACCGTCTGAACAACAGCGGAACCTATCCGTATCTGCAATCGGATGCAACCGGCAACTATATCCGCGATGACATCCGTGTCTTTATGACCGAGGACAATCAGCAGATGTATGATGCTTATGACACCACCAAGGTGGTGGGTCTGCCGGTCGGACCGATCTGTAACCCGGGTATGGATGCCATCGAAGCGGCTATCCATCCGGCACAGAGCGATTATTATTACTTTGTATCGGACGATGCAGGCACCTATTACTTTGCATCCACTCTCGATGAACACAACGCCAACATCCGTAAGGCAAAGGCAGTGAATGCGCAGCTCAAGGAAAGTCAGGCGGTCAAGGAAAGCGGAAACTAACAGGCAGGACAAACAACAACGGAGGAAGATTATGGCAGAACATTTTGCGGCACAGCGCGACCACTACCCGGAGGTGCTGGCGCCGGTGGGCGATTTTGAACGGCTGACCTATGCGGTCAACTATGGAGCGGATGCGGTCTATCTGGGAGGCACTGCCTTCGGGATGCGCGCCTCGTCGGCAAATTTTGATTTTGATACCATGAAAAAGGCAGTGGAATATGCTCATGCCCGGGATGTCAAGGTCTATCTGACCTGCAACACCCTGCCGCTCAACAGCGAGGTCGAGCAGCTGAGCGATTATTTGAAGAGCGCACGGGATGCCGGCGTAGATGCAGTGATTGTAGCGGACATCGGCGTGCTGATGGAGGCAAAGCGGGTGATCCCGGAGGTGGACATCCACATCTCCACCCAGACCGGCATCGTCAACTATCTGACCGCCAACGAGCTGTACAAGATGGGAGCAAAGCGGGTAGTGCTGGCGCGTGAGCTGCCGCTGGAGGACATCCGCCGCATCCGCGATAAAACGCCGCCCGAGCTGGAAATCGAAGCGTTTGTACACGGAGCAATGTGTATGTCCTTTTCGGGCAGATGCCTGCTGTCCAACTATATGATTGGCAGGGATGCCAACCGCGGCGAGTGTGCACAGCCTTGCCGCTGGGGATACCATCTGGTGGAAGAAAAACGCCCGGGGCAGTATTTCCCCATCTATGAGGACGAGAAGGGCAGCTATATCCTCAATGCAAAGGATATGTGCATGATCGAACATCTGGACAAGGTCATCGATGCAGGTGTTACCTCGCTGAAGATTGAGGGAAGGGCAAAGTCCTTCTACTACGTGGCAGTCATCACCAATGCCTATCGTCAGGCGGTCGACCTCTACCGCAAGGACCCGCAGCATTTTGTGCTGCCTTCCTGGCTGGAGGAGGAGACCCGCAAGGTCAGCCACCGTCAGTATTCCACCGGATTTTACTTTGGCAGACCGGAGCAGGGACAGTACTACGAAAACGCAGGCTATGTCCGTCAGTGGGATGTGGTAGCGGTGGTGGATAAAACCGAAGGGGACACCCTTTACTGCACCCAGCGCAACAAGTTTTCTCTGGGAGAAACGGTGGAAATCATCTGTCCGCACAGCACAGTAGAGGACCGCCCGCTTTCCTACACCGTCACCTCTATCACCGATGAGCAGGGCAATCCGCGCGAGTCGGCAAACAACGCCATGATGAAGCTGACGATGCCGGCAAAGGGACTGGTGCTGGAGGCAGGCTCCATCATCCGCCGCGCCGCAGAACAATAAGACAGAAAAGAGGAGACAGACTATGGCAGAAACCATTGAGTTTAAATTTGATACCCAGCTGCTCATCGAAGGCTGTATCATCGACGAGGACCGGCTCAATGATTATATCACCGAGCATTTTCGCGGGGACTGTTTGATTGTAGTCGGGGACGAAGAGCTGATGAAGCTGCATTTTCACACCAACGAGCCTTGGCAGGTGCTGGAATACTGCGCCTCCCTGGGAGAAATCTTTGATATTGTTGTAGAGAATATGCAGCGCCAGTCGGAGGATTTGCACGGCTGATTTTGGGGTAAACGAAAGAGGGAGAGCAAGCTTTTAGCTTGCTCTCCCTCTTTTGTTTAGGATAGGGCAATGGAGTCCTTGGACAGATTTTCCCAATCCTCCTTTAACAAAGAATAGCAAAGGGTATCACTTTGATCGCGGGCGTGTTTTCGTAATCTGCCCTCGAAGGTGAAGGAGCATTTTTCCAGAACCCGTGCGCTATTCTGATTATGCGACCGAACTCAGGCAGCAATCACCAGCAGATTCATTTCTGCAAAACCATAATCCACCATTCTTTTTAACGCCTGTGTTGCATAGCCTTTGTTTCGATACTTTTTGGCAATGGCGTACTCCAATTCCATATAACCATCATAGCGATTCATGTCACTTAGGTTTATAAATCCCACAAAGTTGAAGTCTCTCTTGTCAATGATTACCTGAAAGCCATTGTTGTTTTTCCAATATCGGATGGTATTCTGACTGTCTGCAACAGAATCGTAGAAATGAATGCCGCTGGCTCTTAAAGCAGGATCGAGACACATTTCATACAAAGGTTCTGCATCGGTGTCCTGCCAGTTTCTCAATAGTAAATCTTTTGTTTCCATAGATGGGTCCTCCACAAATAGGAATTGTTCTACTTGATAAAGTATATCATAAAATGAACTTGAGTGTTACTGCCTGTAAGAAAAACACCCGAAAGTTTTTAAACTTTCGGGTGTTTTGGGATTCGGGATTGTTTTATTCGATATAGGAAACGAGAGATTAGTCGTCCACCGAGCCGGTGACCTCCTGACCGATATTGAGGATATGGTCGCCGATACGCTCAAAGTCGGTGAGCATCTCCGAATAGAGCACACAGCCTTCATCGGAGCATTTTCCGGTCTGCATACGGTCGATCTGACCCTGGCGGAAGCTTTCGGTCATGTCGTCGATCTTCTGCTCGATGGATTCGATCGAGTGCAGGTTCTCGCTGTTTGCTTGATTGTCCAGCAACAGATCCAGAGCATCGCAGCAGACTTCCTTCATCTGCTCGATCTGGACCATGACCTCCTTGGAGAAGGTAATCTGTTTTTCTTTGATCATGTTGGTGTATTCGCAGATGTTCATAGCGTGGTCGCCGATGCGCTCGAGGTTGCCGCAGACCTTAAAGAGTGCGCTCATGTACTGGGAATCCTTCGGGTTGCGCTCTTTGACCAGCATACGGGAGATGTACTTGGAGATTTCCTTGTTCAGATAGTCGATATACTCCTCACGATTGCGTACATCTTCCACCAGAGCAAGGTTATTGTCATGGACAGCATCAAAGCTCAAGCCAACGTTTTCGCGGGTCATTTGGGTCATGCGAATCAGCTCGTTGCGGATGGCAGTGATGGCGATCGCAGAGATACCGATTTTGGTTTCGCCGCGATTTTCAATCGGAATAAACGGCTGGATGTACTCCAGGTGCATGACATCGTCGCGCTCCTCCGGCAGGTCCGGCAGGATGCGGGTCGCCAGTTTGGCAAGATAAGTGCCGAACGGGATGAGCAGGATGGTGGTGGTGATATTAAAGATGGTGTGCATATTGGCAATCTGTGCCGAAACGTTGTTCGGGGTAAAGCCTTCAACCAGAGTGGTGAAAGGAGTTAAGATACAAATAATGGTGAACAGGGTAGTACCAATGATGTTAAAGAGAAGATGGATGATGGTGGTGCGCTTTGCAACACGGCTGGTACCGATAGAAGCCAGGACAGCGGTGATACAGGTACCGATATTCTGACCGAACAGCACATAGACAGCCTGTGGCAGACCGATTACACCGCTGCTGGCAAGTGCCTGCAGGATGCCGACCGACGCCGAGGAGGACTGAATGATGGCAGTAAAAATAGCACCAGCAAGGATGCCCAGAACAGGGTTGGAGAAGCGGGTGATGATGTTGACAAAGGTCTCCGATTCGCGCAGAGGAACCATTGCCGCACTCATCATATCCATACCGATGAACAAAATACCCAGACCGGCGATAATCTTGCCGTAATGATGCAGCTTTTCATTTTTCAAAAAGACGATGAATGCTACACCGATGAATGCGAACAGCGGAGCGATTGCGCCGACATCCAGAGCGATAAGCTGACCGGTAATGGTGGTACCGACGTTAGCACCCATGATAATCCACACAGCCTGCTGCAGGGTCATCATGCCGGAGTTTACAAAGCCGACGACCATGACGGTGGTTGCAGACGAGGATTGGATGACAGCGGTGATGACAGCGCCGACGACGACGCCAAGAAAACGGTTTGCGGTCAGTTTTTCCAGAATTTTTTTCATGCGGTTACCGGCGGCGGCTTCCAAGCCGTTGCTCATCATCTGCATCCCGTACAGGAACAGACCAAGACCGCCGAGCAGACCAATCAAATCAGTTAACTTCACAGATGCTTCCTCCATAGTTTACATAAATTTATTCTTCTATTAACTTTATACACAATAAATGGATTTATTTCAAGAAGAAATCCGAAGATTTAACACGATTTTACAGGAATTTAACATAAGTGGTAAATAAACCGGAGGGATGTGTAGAAAATTCATTCAAAACAGAAAGGAAGGATTTTACAAAAAATGGAAATTAACCGTAAAACGCCTGATTACGGCTTTTTTGATGGTTGTAAAGAAAAAGGACCCGGGCTGAAATACAGCCATGGGGTCCTTTACAAAGTTATTCTTCCATCTGTTTTCCCAAAAATCCGGCAGCGGCACACAAAAGTTTTTCCTCTGCTTCGCTGGGTTGATCGGAGTCCTCACCCAACAGCACCACACTGCCGCAGACATCGCCTGCGGAGATGATGGGAAAAGCTATCAAAGCGGTGCGCTCTATGCCTTCCACCGGATACAGCGGATGCTCCTGCGGGGAAAGGCTATAGCTCTTTCGCTGGTCGCACAGCTGTTCGAGAGCAGGGGAAACGCGGCGCTCCAGCAACTCCTTTTTCGGGACACCGGCGGCAGCGACCACATGGTCACGGTCACAGACGATCACCGCTTTACCACTGGTCTTGTGCAGGATGTCCGCATACTGGGCAGCAAAAGCGGACAGCTCACCGATGGGAGAATATTTTTTAAAGATGACCTCGCCGTCGTTGCTGGTGAAAATTTCCAACGGGTCACCCTCGCGGATGCGCAGGGTGCGGCGGATTTCCTTGGGAATGACCACACGACCTAGGTCATCGATTCTTCTAACGATTCCGGTAGCTTTCATAACAGTACGCTCTCCTTATCAGTTTGGTTTGTGCTGATAGTGTTTGCTGTCCTGCGGGAAAATATGCAAGCGGTTTTGGCAGCTTTTTTTAAAAGAGAGGGAAAATAGCACAGGAAACTTTTGACAAAAAGAAAAAAGCGTCTATAATAATCAGTGAAATTAAAATTTGCTCTGAGCGATGGATGGAGGAGATGCAGGTGACACCGACAAAGGAATGGTTGAAGCTGTGGATGGAAAACAGGGAGCAGCTGAGCTGCCAGCAGGACCTGTCAGAATATTTCGAGCAGGAGGAGGTCGCCGGCTGTCCGGTGCGCACCGTTCGGGTCGGTTTATGTCCGCTGCCCAGCGGGTCACTGGTTGCATTTGACCCTTGTGCCGCTGCCGACTGTCCGCCGCAGCCATACCTGGTTACAGCGCCGGTGGGGAACTATCCGTTGGAACTGTGCATTGCTTTCCCGCAGGGAGAGAGTCCGGTGTGTGCAGCTGCCCGCCTGCGCTTTAACTATGAACAGCCGGTACACTTTGAACAGGCATTGACCGGTCTGGAGGATTACAACCAGCTGACCACCGGAAACTTCGGCTTTGTCAGCAAAAGTGCGTTGGGCTGCCTGTGCGACCAGGTCACCCTGCAAAAGCTACAGGATTATCTGGATGGGCGGGTGTCTGCCCGTTCTCCGCAAAATCTGCTGGAGCAGCTGTTTTTGCCGATGGTGCAGCAGCAGAATCATCCGGGCAGCTGGGCAGATTGGACGTTGCCGGAAAATCAATGTCGTCTGCCTGTTTTTACCACCGGTTGGGGTGCGGGTGAATATCCGGTCTACTGGGGACAGGATGCCGAGGGCAGGGTCTGCCAGCTGGTGAGCTGGTTTGTGGACCTGCACGCCATGCAGGGAGCGGACCCTGTGGTGGAGGAAGCCTTGGAAGAATTGGAGGAAGCTCTGATTTGGGAGGATGACTGCTATAAAGGGCAGGTTTGTCTGGAAGATTGGGATGCCTTTTTTGAGAAGGAGCAACCGATTGACCTGATGGTGCGCCCGGGCAACTGTGACGACCAGCAGGTCATTGACGCTTGCCGTTATCTGCTGACAGAGCAGTACCGCCTGCTGGATGTGATGATGACCGGCTTGTTTGAGCAGTATCCGCTGATGCAGCTGCAATATGGCTATACCCGTGCAGACAATCATCCCGAGATGCCAAACCTGCTGGATAAAAATGACCTGTGGCAGCTGCTGCGCCCGCTGCGCCTAGTGTTGGATGTGCAGAGTGGCATGGTTTCTGCTGCCTTCTGGGCAAGCTGGGACCCGCAGCAGGGGGTAGGCATCAGCGTCTGCGGGGAGGACGTGACCGCACTGGACACCGCTGCTATCGTTCCGGTCTGGGAGCAGCCGGAGCCAAAAGCAGAACCGGAAGAAGATGAGGAAAGCGAGCAGCCGCAGCCGCGGCAGGAAGGGGAGCAGGAGGATGAAAGAGTGGATTGAGCGTGCGCGCAGCACCCTTTCCGTCTGTGCAAAATGGGTCATGCTGGCGACGGCGGTGGGCAGCGTGGTCGGCGTGATGGGGGTGGTGTTCCACTTTGCAGTGGAAATTGCTACCCACCAGAGGATGGAACACCCATGGCTGCTGCTGTTGCTGCCGTTGGGTGGTGTTGCGATTGCCCTGCTGTATCAGAAAACAGGGATGGAAAAGGATATGGGTACCAACACCATCCTGGAGGCGGTGCGCGGGGAACAGCCGCTGCGGCTGCGGACTGCTCCGCTGATTTTTATCAGCACCGTCCTGACCCATCTGTTGGGCGGTTCCTCCGGCAGAGAAGGCGCAGCTTTGCAGATTGGCGGCAGTTTGGGTGCTAAGATGGCAGATTGGCTTTCGCTGGATGAGCGGGAGCATCAGATGATGATTATGTGCGGGATGAGCACCTGCTTTTCGGCGCTGTTCGGCACCCCGCTGACCGCCACTATCTTTGCGGTGGAGGTGGTCAGTGTCGGGGTGATGCAATACGCAGCGCTGCTGCCCTGTCTGATGGGTGCGCTGACCGGTTACGGGATTGCGCAGGTGTGCGGGATTGCACCGACTGCCTTTGCAGTCAGTGGGATCCCCCAGCTGAATTTTTTGAGTGCATCCCAGGTCATCCTTTTGTCCACCTTGTGTGCGGGGCTGAGCATCCTCTTCTGCACCTCGATGCATATAGCAGCCAAAGGCTATGAACGTTGCTGCAAGGACCGCAGACTGCGGGCAGCTTTAGGCGGTGCAGTGGTGATTCTGCTGACCGTCCTGCTGAGAACGACCGATTACAACGGCGCCGGCATGCCTATAATCGAGCAGGCGATGGCAGGGCAGGCGGTGTGGTATGCCTTTGCTGCCAAACTGCTGCTGACCGCCCTGACATTGGGCGCCGGCTTTAAAGGCGGCGAGATTGTGCCGACCTTTTTTGTCGGTTCTACCTTCGGCTGTGTGGTTGCGCCGTTGTTGGGGCTGGAGCCTTCCTTCGGAGCCGCGGTAGGGTTGATTGCACTGTTCTGCGGAGTGGTCAACTGTCCGGTTGCCTCCTTCACCTTGGCGGTCGAGCTGTTCGGCGGCGAAGGAGTCATCTACTTTGGTATCGCCAGTGTGATTGGCTATGTGCTGTCCGGCTACAGCGGCTTGTACCACGGACAGAAGATTGTTTACTCTAAGCTGGAGCCGCGCAGGATAGACGTACACAGCAGATAATCGGCATATCCTTCCTCCTGCCTGCATACCGTATACCATCTGACGGAAAGGCGGGAGAGGGATGGTCTGCCGAATCAACGACTTTAAATACAAGGACGTGGTGGATGCTGCCGACGGATGTCGGCTGGGCTATGTCGGGGACGTCGAGCTGGACACCGCCGATGCACGCTTGACGGCAATCGTCATCCGGGGCAGATTGCGGCTGTTCGGGCTGCTGGGCAGGGAGGACGATCTTGTCATTCCCTGGGAGGACATCCAGGTCATCGGGCAGGACACCATCTTAGTGCGGACCCGACCGGCTGCGCTGAGCGGTCGCAGGCGTCATAAACCGTAGGGCTGTTCGGGCATTTTGTGTGCAAAACGTCTAAAAAGGGGAAAAACGGAAAAAATGGCGTAAAAAGGACAAAAATTCACTTGATTTTTTAAGGATGGTTTGTTATAATACTCGGGAACGGCAAAAAAGAGCGACAGAAAGCCGCACTTTTTCCGTATCTTATATCACACGTTTTGGATTGACCGGGATGGTGCCGACAGGCTAACCCACCTTTTCGGGCAGGATGAGCAGCCTAAGCCCATTGGCTCTTGTCCTTCGGAATCTCGGCAAAGCTTCCAAGACGGAGGTTTAACCTTAAGGAGGAAATCAACATGGGCGTAGTATCTATGAAACAGCTGCTGGAAGCAGGCGTACACTTTGGTCACCAGACCCGCAGATGGAACCCGAAGATGGCTCGTTACATCTTCACCGAAAGAAACGGTATCTACATCATCGACCTGCAGAAGACCGTTAAGAAACTCGAAGAAGCTTATATGTTCGTTCGCGACGTAGCAGCTAACGGCGACAACGTTCTGTTTGTTGGTACCAAGAAACAGGCTGGCGAGTCCATCAAAGAAGAAGCAGAGCGTGCAGGCGCACACTATGTAAACGCTAGATGGCTGGGCGGTATGATGACCAACTTCAAAACCATCCGCCGCAGAATCCAGAGACTGGAGCAGCTGCGCAAGATGCAGGAAGACGGCACCTTCGATCGTCTGCCAAAGAAAGAAGTCGGCAAACTCGAGCTGGAAATCGAAAAGCTGGAGAAATATCTGGGCGGTATCAAGACCATGGACAAGCTGCCAGGCGCACTGTTCATCGTTGACCCAAGAAAAGAAAGAATCGCTGTTGCTGAAGCAAAGAAACTGGGTATTCCGATCGTTGCTATCGTTGACACCAACTGCGATCCAGACGAGATCGATTACGTCATCCCGGGTAACGACGACGCAATCCGCGCTGTTAAGCTGATTGCAGGCACCATGGCTGACGCTATCATCGAAGGCAGACAGGGCGCACAGAGCGCAGAGGATGCTGAAGAAGAAAAAGACGCTGAATAATCTTTAACGTCGGATCAGTCAAGCATACAGGTCCCAGTAAGGGTTCCTTGTTGGGGTCTTTTCCCGACAGGCACCTGTGCTGGGACCTTTTTTCAAAGCATTTATCCTTTTGTTTTATAAATTTATCATTTCAGTTTGGAGGAATTTAATATGGCATTCACCGCTCAGGACGTAAAAACACTGCGTGAAATCACCGGCTGCGGCATGATGGACTGCAAAAAAGCACTGACCGAAACCAACGGCGACCAGGAAAAAGCAATCGAGCTGCTGCGCGAAAAGGGTCTGGCTGCTGCTGCTAAAAAAGCTGGACGCATCGCTGCTGAAGGTATCGTAAAAGCATATGTTGACACTGCTAAGAAGGTTGGCGTTGTAATCGAAGTAAACGCTGAGACCGACTTCGTTGCAAAGAACGCTGATTTCCAGGCATTCGTTGACACCTGCGCTCAGACCGTTGTAGAGCAGAATCCTGCTGATGTAGACGCTCTGCTGGCTTGCAAAGCTTGCGGCAGCGAAATGACCATCGCTGACCTGACCACCGAGAAGATTCAGACCATCGGCGAGAACATCAAGATCAGACGCTTTACCCGCTATGAAGGCGATGTGGCTACCTACATCCATGCAGGCGGCAGCATCGGCGTTATGGTTAAATTCGATACCGACGTTGCTGACAAAGAGGGCTTCGAAGAGTACGGCAAGGACGTTGCAATGCAGGTTGCTGCTGCAAACCCTGGCTACCTCAACGAGACCGAAGTTCCTGCTGAGGTTCTGGAAAAAGAAAAAGAAATCCTCAAGGTTCAGGCTATCAACGAAGGCAAACCGGAAGCAATTGCTGAAAAGATGGTACAGGGCAGAATTAAGAAATTCTACAAAGAAAACTGCCTGATGGATCAGGAATTCATCAAAGACGGCGACCAGACCATCAAATCTTACACCGAAGCAAAAGCAAAAGAGCTCGGCGGCAAGATCGAAATCCTCTCTTTCGTTCGCTATGAAAAGGGCGAAGGCATCGAAAAGAGAAACGATGACTTTGCAAGCGAAGTTGCAAGCATGATGAAATAAGCGATTTCTGTTCACAATCAGAATAAACGCTAAAAAAGCACAGGAGATAAATATCTCCTGTGCTTTTTTGCGTACATAAAGATAGAAAACAGAGAGAGTAGAAGAGCATTTTTAACAAAAGCAGCAGGTGTTATAGGGACAAAACCCGCGGGAGGATAGAGGACAGCGGCTCATTCCAATTAGATTCTTTATTGTGCTTTCTAAAGCAGTATGCAACACCCTTTTAAGAGGTTGCAAGGGATACAAGTGGAGCAGCAAAACAGGGGCGATGCACAAAAAAGAAAAGGTCCCTCTTTGTAAACGGCATAATTCGGGTGTAAACTGCACGATGAAAATAAAAAAGCTATGATATAATAAAAATGATACAAAGATTCAGATAAAGTTATAAAGGGGCTTGACAGACAATGTCCTCACGGAATAAACTCACGACAGACAGACAGACAGACAGACAGACAGACAGACAGACAGACAGACAGACAGAC